>ERZ808035.2-NODE-2-length-527273-cov-13.048836_pt1 | contig 527273 bp, 487 predicted proteins | sample MGYA00380189_ERZ808035 | MGnify/ENA primary metagenome ERZ808035 (study PRJEB31490, sample SAMN06133407) | mouse gut metagenome | isolation source: M5_1 | host: mice | place: China: Chengdu | collected 2015-05 ... | reverse complement strand
AGGATAATGCGCAAGGCAAAGAAACAAAAGTTAATACCTGATAATCCTGCAGAAGATATTATCTTGCCACAAGTAACACAAGGCAGCCGACGCCCTATTACAGACGAAGAACGAGCATTGATACTTGAAACTGCTAAAACGCATTACGCAGGAACAATGGTACTAACAATGCTATACTGCGGACTCAGACCGATTGAAATTCGCCGAATGGAATGGAATTGGTTAGACTTTGAAAACTCAATTCTAACAGTAGGCAAATCTAAAACAGAAGCAGGTACAGGCAGAAAGATACCGATTCCGCCACAGCTAAAATCAGCACTCATTGAACACAAACTCAAAGGTTTTAATGACAAATATGTATTCGTGAGAGTTAAAAACAATAAACTCCCTATGGACGAAAATGCATTTTATCACGCTTGGCACAATTTTTGCAGAGAGATGGACATTGCAAACGGTGCAACGATTTACAGAAATCAGATTACCAAATCAACATTAGCTGAAGATTTAGAACCTTACCTACTCCGTCACACATTCTGCACTGACTGCCAAGCTGCAGGCGTTCCGCTGAATGTCGCAAAAGAGTTAATGGGACACAGCGATATATCAGTAACCGCAAAGATTTATACGCATATGGTAGACGAGGTATTTGAACAAAACAGAAAACGATTAGCCGAGTATGCTAATCAGAAAGAACAAAAAGCTGTGAACGAGTAAAAGTAAAAAAGAGGTAGGCGCCCTGCATATTTTACAGGACCCCTACCTCTTTTTCAGTAACAATTTGAATAGTAAAATATAAATTTATTGAAACTACTTTCCCCTACGAATATTTTTTACTGTCTTTTTCTCAACAGATAAGTTTTCATATATACGCTTTCCGCCATCACCGAGAGGTGATTGTGCCAATAGTCCTACTTTCATCGTTAAATCAGCAGGAAGATTAAAATAGCGCATCATATAAAAATTTTCACCATCTGTTGAATAGTGAAATGCAAAATCATTCCCCACCCTGCACATCTGAAGCCAAGCGGTATTGCCTTCTATATTGCATCCGTTTGCATCATCCGAAACTCCGTTTGTAACAACGCTGACTGCGGCGTGCGTACCGAAATCCGTATACTCAAAACAGGCTTTTGCCCAGCAATCCATATCCTTCATAACCATAATAGATGATGAATCATAAACATCTTTAAAATCATGAGATACCTTTGCTCTCATTACAAAATCACCTTCTATTTCAGTATAATAAAAAGGTGCATTGCAAAGAGTTTCCGGTAAACTTCCCTCTGCACATTTTGATAACGGAGCACAGAAAAAATCCGTTTTTGCAGGTGCAGTAATTACAATTTTATTTCCATCGTTCTCAACTGCACTTTCATTCATCCATTTAAAATTTTTTGTATCCATAATAAATCTCCTTCTTATGAAATAATATCTTTTTCAGATTTTTTTGGAAATGTAAAAACACCTATTAACATTAAAACAGGAAAAATAATTGCCGCCGATATTCCTGTTTGCAAACTGTCATTAAAACACCCTGATACAAATCCTGCAAAAGTCGGACCTGCCGAACAGCCCAAATCCCCTGCAAGCGCAAGCATTGCGAACAATGCCGTACCACCGCCTTTGATAGAGGCAGAGGCCTTACTGAAGGTTCCCGGCCACAGAATACCAACTGAAAAACCGCAAACGGCACAACCTACCAAACTGATTACCGGTATCGGAACAAGTGCTATACAAAGATATGACACAATGCACAAAATACAGCTGTATTTCATAAATTGATTCAAATTCAATCTGTCACCATATCTGCCGTAAATCAGTCTTGACAATCCCATAAGAGCTGCAAATGCCATAGGTCCTGCAAGATCACCAACCGTTTTGCTCACGCCGAGTCCCTGTTCTGCAAAGGTTGATGCCCACTGACTTACCGCCTGCTCCGATGCACCTGCACACAACATCATAAGCATTAAAATCCAAAAAATCTTTTTTGAAAACAGTTCTTTCATTGAAAGACCTTTTTCACCTTTGGAATTCAAGGAATACATAGGTGCTTTTGAAAAAAGAACTGCATTGAGTAACGGTATTGTCGCCCATATCAATGCAAGGATTTTCCAGTTTGAAATTCCAGCAAGTGCAAAAAAAGCAGTAGAAATCAGCACAACGCCCATATGTCCCCAGCAATAAAAGGAATGCAGCAAACTCATTGTCTTTTCCTTATTTTCCGTTGGGCAGGCTTCCATTATCGGACTGATAAGAACCTCTATCAGCCCGCCTCCGACAGCATAAATAATTACGGAAATAACAATTCCTATAAATGCATCGGAAAATAATTCGGGTAAAACAGTCAACAATATTAATCCCAATGCCGAAAAGATATGAGCAATCATAACAGATGCACGGTATCCGATTCTATCAATGAATCCTGCCGAAAGCATATCAATCAGCAGCTGAACGATAAAATTCACTGTTATTAATGCCGTAATTTTTGAAAGTGAAATGCTATAACTGTTCTGAAATGTCACAAATAGCAGCGGCATAAAATTATTTACAACTGCCTGCACAATATAACCTATAAAACAGGCATACATCGTTTTTTTATAATTCTGTTTCATTTTTCATTCTCCGGAAACTTTTTTATAACTATATCACATCAATTCCATAATTTCTTGCATTATATCATCTTTTTATGTTACAATATCTTCAAATGCTGATATAGGAGATACAAAAATGCAGACAAATAAAATTTTGACAGACACTTCTATGCGTGAGCTTACCGCACATGGAACACCTGATTTTCAGTTTAAATATTATTATGATGATATTCAAAGTTTTGACAATCATTGCATCGACTATCATTGGCACAATGAGTTTGAATGGTGTATTGTAGAAAAAGGCACTGTTGAATGTGTAATCGGAGCAAATTCGATTCTGCTGAATGAGGGAGACGGCATTTTTATTAACAGCAAAGCAATACATTGCTTTAAAACTGACAACGGGGCAATCATGCCGAATATTTTATTTTCTCCTGAATTTATATCTCCTGAAATGTCAGCAATATATTCGGAATATATAAAACCCGTTTTAAGTTCAGACTGCACATATTTTCTTTTCAGAAAAACAGATAAAAACAATATACTTTCAAAACTTAACCGAATTTTTCAACTTTCCGAAAGTAACACTTATCCCAAAATGGATATTCATATTGATGTATGTATTCTATGGAAAGATTTTGTTCATATCACGAACGGATACTGGAGTAAACAACAAAATAAACAAAGCTTACTCCTGCAGGCACGCATACGAACTATGATGAACTTTATCGCTCAAAATCATAAGAACAAAATTACTCTTTCAGATATAGCTGCATCCGCAAATATAAGCAAAAGCGAAGCGCTGCGATGCTTTAATAAGGAAATAAATACTACGCCTGTCAATTATCTTATTGATTACAGATTAAAAAAAGCCAAGGAATATCTTATCTCAACCAATGACACAATTACACAAATCGCTTTAAATACCGGTATCGACAATGTAAGTTACTTTGTCAGGCTTTTTACAAAGAAGTATGATGTTACACCGAAAGCATTCCGTATGCAGAACAGAGCAAGTATATAGTATTACGAAAAATATAGAGGTACTTCATAAAATGCAGTACTCCCACCTCAAATTCTGATGACGAACAATATTAAAGGCTAAAATTTTTTATTTGGTCTGGACTTTGAGGACAAAGTGTGGTATGTGTTGTGTTGCGAAACGCATGACTCCAATTGCTGCGACACAATTATAAGATAAAGGCAAGGATTGAATTTTTCGTCTTTATCTCTCGAAAGTCTCTCACCTAAACGCTCCCAGTCGCTCTCGGTAGGTTTTGAGAAACGAAAGATTTTCGGTCTCTAAAAGTCTCAGAAATAATCTCAACAAAATACAGAAAAGAAAATCGCCCTTAAATTAAGAACAGATTGAGGGCGATTTTGGACTTTTTAAGGTTATTTTGCATAGAAAAAAGGCTTGGAACATCTAAATTCCAAGCCTGTGGCAGAGGTATAAGGATTCGAACCTTAAATGACGGAGTCAGAGTCCGGAGTGTTACCGTTACACTATACCTCTATATCGCTTATTGCTGAATAATATTATCATAAAATTAGCGATATGTCAAGATTATTATTGAATTTATTTTATAATTTTTAATTTTATTTTTCAATTACACTATCATAGAAATCAAGTGCCTCATCAATTGTGCTTGAGCCGATATCATCAAAGGGATAAAGCACACTGAAAACGTGGACAAGACTTTTGCCATTATGCTTTTCATAATCCTTAAGCACATATTCCACACCCTTGCTTTCAAGCAACTGTGCAGTTTTAACAGTCTGGTCATGCGCCAAAGAATCACCACTGCTTGTTATGAGATATGTGGGAGGAAATTTGGCATAATCAATGATTTCATCCAGATTCATATAATTATATGTAGCCTTTGACGCATAATCACTGCCCCACAGCAGTTTTGTGTAAACGCTGAGTGCACCATCCTTCATATAAGGCACAGGAGAAGTAAGCACAAGCGCATCAATCGCCATACCTGCATCAACAGTACCGAATATATCCCTAAGCTCGGCACTTTGAAGCAGCACTGCAGAATAGGCAGCAAGCTGACCGCCGGCTGAATCACCTGTAAGTAAAATATGCTCGGTATCACAAGGATAAGCAGCCATATTTTCCTGAATCCACTTAAGAGCGCAGGCAACATCCTGAAGCTGTTCATTGACTGTAACATCAGGTACTAATCTGTAGCTTAAATTGAAAACAACATAACCTCTGTCGGCAATAGCTTTACAATAATACTCATTAAGATTCTTTTCGGCATACATCCAACCGCCGCCGTGAATATCGATAACCACAGGGAGCTTGTCATCTGCCGAAAGATTCTGCGGATAATATACATCAAGCTTATGATACCTGTTTCCGTCATCAATATACGCAAGATCCTTGACCTCATCCACAACAGGAGGTGTCTGGTCTGCGTGCTTTTTCATATCACCGTCATAACAAAAACGCCAAATCATCTGCATCATACGGATAACAGGATTCTTTTCTAAGCCCTTTGCACTGTCGCTTTTAAAATCCACTGTATCGGATACTATCATTCCGCCTACGGCAACAGCCTTTTCGCTGGAATCATCAACAGGTCTTATAACAACACTGATAAATATTTCCGCAACGATTGCAACTGCTAAAATAATACCGACTACAATTCCAAATACCTTCAGTCCTTTATGCTTGCTTTTTGTTTTTTCTGCATTTACTGCCATAACTATCATCCTTTCGCCAATATATTTAGTATATCAAAGTGAATAACTGCTGTCAAATTATACTTTACCAAAAGCATTAAATATGATATGCTGAATATATGAGTTTTGATTTATATATTGCAGGTATTGATGAGATACCGACTGATGATTTTGATAATTTGACAGAGATTATATCTGCGTATCGGATAAAAAAAGCAATAAAGTACAAAAGTGAAAAAGACAGAAAGCTGAGTATTTTATCAAGTCTTTTGCTTGATAAGGCATTGAGAGAATATGGGCTTTGCGAAAAGGATATGCAATATTCAACAAATGATTACGGCAAGCCCTATTTTATTAATGCAGAAAAATTGCATTTCAGTATTTCACATTCAGGTGATTATGCAATGGTTGTAATGTCTGACAAAGAAATCGGCTGTGATATTCAGCAGATAAAAGATGTTAACCTCAGAATTGCAGACAGATTTTTCACTGCAGATGAATGTGAATATGTAAAAAGCACTGAAGATTTTTTCAGAATCTGGGCACTTAAAGAAAGCTTTATTAAGGCTGTGGGCAAAGGACTGGCAATACCGCTTAATTCATTTTCAATCAAAGGATTGAAAACAGATAAGCCTTACTGTGAGTATGAAGGGAAAATTTATAGATTTAAGGAATTTGATAATATCAATGGATACTGCATTGCCGTATGCGAAGCAGAATAAAACGAACGCAGAAAAACATATTTCTGCGTTCGTTTTATTTACTCATCATCACTTGAAAGCTTGAGGACAGCGAGGAATGCCTCCTGCGGAACTTCAACAGAACCGAACTGGCGCATACGCTTTTTACCCTCTTTCTGCTTTTCAAGCAGCTTTTTCTTACGGGTAACGTCACCGCCGTAGCACTTGGCAAGCACATCCTTACGCAATGCCTTAACGGTTTCACGGGCAATAACCTTTCCGCCGATTGCAACCTGAATCGGAATTTCAAACAAATGCCTTGGGATATGCTTCTTTAACTGCTCGGCAATTTTTCTTGCACGGACATAAGCCTTTTCCCTATGAATGATAAAGGACAGAGCATCAATAATATCACCATTGAGCAGAACATCAACCTTACACAAATCACTCTTTCGGTAATCGGCAATTTCATAGTCAAAGGATGCATAGCCGCGGGTTCTTGATTTGAGTGCATCAAAGAAATCATAGATAATTTCATTGAGGGGAAGCTCATAATGAATATCCACTCTGTCGGGGGTGATATAATTCATATCCTTGAATATACCGCGTCTTTCCTGACACATATCCATAATTGTGCCGACAAATTCACTGGGCACATAGATATGCGCATTGGAGAACGGCTCCTCACAGTAATCAATAATGGCAGGGTCGGGATAATTGGTAGGATTGTCAATCTCAACCATTGTGCCGTCATTCAGATATATTTTATAAACAACGCTCGGAACAGTCGTAATCAGCTCAAGACCATACTCACGCTCAAGACGCTCCTCAATGATTTCAAGATGCAGAAGACCGAGAAAACCGCATCTGAAGCCGAAGCCCAGTGCGCCTGAGGTTTCAGGCTCATAGGACAGGGATGCATCATTCAGCTGCAGCTTTTCAAGAGCATCACGAAGGGGTTCATAATAAGCACCGTCAGCAGGGTAAACACCGCAGAACACCATAGGATTAACACGGCGGTAGCCGGGGAGTGCCTCAGGCGCAGGATTGGAAGCAAGGGTTACTGTATCGCCGACTCTTGCCTCGCTGACAGTCTTGATGGATGCTGTTATATAGCCGACATCACCTGCACAAAGGCAATCGTTTTTTTCAAGAGAGGTTGCCCGCATATAACCAACCTCAACAACAGTGAATTCTGCACCTGTTGCCATCATTCGCATTGTGTCGCCTGCCTTGATTTTGCCGTCCATCAATCTTACATAAACGATTACACCACGATAAGAATCATAGATTGAATCAAAAATCAGTGCTCTAAGCGGCTTGTCGTCATCACCTTCAGGCGGTGAAACCTCGTTGACAATATACTCTAAAACCTCTTCAACATTCTCACCTGTTTTTGCACTGACACGAGGTGCTTCAAGGCATGGAATGCCGATAACCTCTTCAACCTCCTCAGCCACCCTTTCAGGGTCTGCTGCAGGCAGGTCAATTTTATTGATAACAGGAAGTATGTCAAGGTCATGGTCAAGTGCAAGGTAAGTATTTGCAAGGGTCTGTGCCTCAACACCCTGTGACGCATCAACAATAAGTATTGCACCCTCACAGGCTGCAAGGGAACGTGAAACCTCATAGTTGAAGTCCACGTGACCCGGTGTATCTATTAAGTTAAATTCATAAAGCTCACCGTTTTTCGCCTTGTAATCCAGCTTAACAGCGTGGGCTTTTATTGTTATTCCCCTTTCACGCTCAAGGTCCATATCATCGAGAATCTGCTCCTGCATATCTCGCCTTGCAACAGAGCTTGTAAGCTCAAGCAGGCGGTCGGCAAGGGTTGATTTTCCGTGGTCGATATGAGCGATGATTGAAAAATTTCTGATATGCTTTTTATCAACTGCCAAGGCTAAACCTCCGTAATTTTATTTATTCAAATCATTTATAGACTCCAGCTCGTCCATAGCTTTTTTAAAATGGAAAACTCCTTTAAAAAGGCGTCGGATGTATGCAAAGCCGATTAAATAAGGTTTTTCTTTCAGATACGGATAGAACCGTTCCATCATTTTTTTATCAGGAAAAATTCTTTTAAAAACAAAGCCGATTCCTGCTGCGGCTTTTGAATTATTCTCTCTGCGCTTTGAATAATCCTGCACAGCGGCACCTCTGAAATCGCCGTAAATTCCAAAGCTTGTATAATAATAAAGCTGTTTTGCATCCTCAGCGGTTAATACGCTGCCGTCAAAAATATGAAAAGCAAGTGCTCTTGTCTGCCTTTCAAAATCAAGAATGCCTATTTCGTTAAAACGATTTTTGATATATTTCCAATTCAGCTTATCATTTTCTTTTTTCAAAAACAAGTAATTATCAATCAAAAATCTGATACCGCAGCAGCTTTTGATAAAATGCTTGTACATATGGCAGATGTTGTAAACATACATATCATTCAAATCCATATGATAAAGACAATTTTTGCTGCTGTCAGCAACAGCCTTTTCCCACACATCACCTAAATCAGGGCAGAAATCAGCACCCTCAAAAAACAGCTTGCGGTGAAATTCAAAGGTATAAAAAGGAGCCTTGAAATAATCATCGCTGTTATCACTGTTATTTGTAACGGCATACCCCATTTTCTGCATAATACCTGCAACCGCTTCACGCTTAGTGCCGTCAAACAAAATGTCAATATCACTCATCTGACGCATTTTTGACTGAGGGTAATAGTCACGCAGAACACTGCCCTTTAACAGCATATATTTAACCTGATGATTTTCAAGCTCTTTTTCAATACCCTCAAGCTCACTTTTCATTGCGATAATACGCAAAAGCTCATTCTGATTATAAAGCTGAAGCTCCTGTGCCTGCTTTGGCGGAAGTGCTTTTACATTTAAAACAGGACAAATGACGGAATAAACCTGCTGCTTTTTTGAAAGTTCAACAAGCTTTTTCCAGTCAATATCCTCAGGTGCAGCAGGAGCACGCTCGCCCCTTACTGCCGATTTTAAAAGGGATATAAGATATTCACTCTCAGGAGATAAATATTCCATAATCAGTCCTCAATCAGTTTTTTTGATTTGAGCAGAGCCAGCAGCTCCTTAACATCTGCTCTGACAGTTGGCTCGTCCACTTCATATTTTTCAAGCATTGCGGCAACAATGCTGTCCTCTGTCTGCTCTGTTTTAAGCAATTCAAAAATGAATGCAGCAGTAGGGTTGTTTTTAACAAGACCGTTAAATTCCTTTGCTGCCTCACCTGTTGCGATTGCAAAGCTCTCGCCGTCTATTGAATTTGTAACAATTCCGTTTTTAAGTTTCATAATATCACCTGTTTAATTATTTCTGACTATCTGTGCCACTGCCTCTACATGGAACGAGAGGATAAAATAAATGTCATGTTGTATTTTAGCTGCCTGTCCGTTCAAAGGAACATATCAATAGAATTTTATTTGCTGGTGGAAACATATCCTCCACTAAATCAAATTATTGTCAATAAAATCAATCAATGGTTTTTTGTTGACCTGATTTTGATTATTAATATACCATTCAAATGCCTCGCTTAATCCATCGTACAACGGTTTTACTTTTGGCATTCGTTCATATTGCCCAGAAACATCAAGATAATACTCATAATTATAAAAACTAAAATATTTTTTTTGTTCTATGTCTTTGTCAACATACACAAAATCAACTTGTTTGCCTGCTACATGATAGCAAATCTCTACCCATTCACGAATAGAAACTGTTTCCTTATTTCCTACATTATAAATATGATCTGATGGTTTTCTTTCTAAAATAATATCAATAAATCTGCACAAATCATGAACATGGAAAAATTGTAGTTTCATTTCTCCATTTTGTGGAATATAAAACTTTCTGTCTGCCAATGCGCAATCAAACACAAAGGCTTCTCTATACACGTTATTCATTTGCCCATATAAGTATGGCGGTCTGAGAATATAGGCATTGGAGTTTCGCTTCAACAGAGCCTGCTCTGCTTCTATTTTATTGATTCCGTATTTTCCCCAAATCTTGTTTTCTCCCAATTTTATGTTTTCCTGAAATGGCTGCTTAGCATATTCCGGGTATACTGCACTTGAACTGATAAAGACATATTCTCCATACACGTTCAACGCGTCTAACAATGCGTTCACATCATCTGCTGTATACCCAGTATCAATAACTGCATCAAAGGAATACTTTTTCAGACAATCTCCCAAATCACGCCTGTCTGCTTCAATCAACTTAACGCCCTTTGACTGCTGACGATTGTTTCTGTTAATCACATAAACATCATCAGCCTTTGCTACAAAATACTCAGCAATATATCTGCTTACAAATCTCGTTCCGCCAGTTATTAATATTTTTCTCACACTATACTAACTCCTGTTTTAATTTATCTATTCCGAACTTTTGACATCAACACGACACACTCAACGTGGGGAGTGCGTGGGAACATATCGACTGCTGTAACCCTTTGGGTTATGTAATCTTTATTATTTAGTATTTCCAAATCTCTTGCCAATGTGGCACTGTCGCAGGAAACATAGACAATTTTCTTTGGTGCCATCTGCACCACGGTATCAAGCAGTGCTTTGTCACAGCCCTTACGGGGAGGGTCAAGGATAATAACATCAGGTGTTATCCCCTCTTCTCTCAGCAGCTTGGCACCCTTTGCCGCATCGGCACAGATAAATTCCGCATTAGTAATATTGTTTAACGCAGCATTGATTTTTGCATTTTCAACAGCCTGCGGAATAATCTCTATACCCACAAGCCTTTTTGCACCGTCAGCCATTGTCAAACCGATTGTACCGACACCGCAGTATAAATCAAGGAGTACCTCACTGCCTGTCAGCCCTGCATATTCTTTCGCCCTTTCATACAGCCTTTCACACTGGCTATGGTTAACCTGATAAAAAGAATTTGGTGAAATCACAAAGCTCTTGCCAAGGAGCCTGTCACTGATGGTATCACTGCCCCAAATTGTTTTTGAGGTTTTGCCGAGAATCACATTTGTCTTGCTCTTATTTATATTGACAACAACTGATTTCAGATTTAGCAGATTTTTCCTGAGAAGGTCAATCAGCAAATCCGCTTTGGGAATACTGTCACCATTAATCACTGCACAAGCCATAAGCTCATCTGTTGCAAAGCCCTTACGGAAATAGATGTGTCTTAAAAGACCCCTGCCTGTATTCTCGTCATAAGATGTGACATCAGCAGCCTCAACCCATTTTTCAAAGGCTTTAATGCCCTGTTCAAATTCCTTTGGCTGCAGACGGCAGTCAGCGCAGGGAATAATTCTGTGGCTTTTATAGGCGTAAAAGCCTGCAAACAGCTCACCCTCACAGACAGATACAGGATACTGTGCCTTGTTTCGGTAATGATCAACCGACTTGGCACCGATGATTTCTTCTGTCTGAATAGCAAGATGACCGATACGTTCAAGGGAGTCATTCACCCTTGACAGCTTATATTTAAGCTCCTCATCATAGGTCATATTTCTGAAGGAACAGCCGCCGCATCTTTGAGAATAGGGGCAATCACTTTCAATCCTTGACGGACTCGGTGAAAGTATTTTCTCAATCTTGCCCACTGCATAGTTTTTTGAGCGTTTTATGATGTGTGCAATAATTCTGTCACCGGGAACGGTGTCATTAACAAAAACAGCCAAGCCGTTGTACCTGCCCACACCACTGCCCTCAGAGGTCAATGCATCAATATTCAGTTCAATCTTATCATTCTTTGAAAGCTCCACATTTTTACCCCTGAACATAATTTTACATTTAACATAATAACATATTCATTATAATTTATCAACATAAAAAAGCACATCTCAAACGAGATGTGCTTTTGCGATTTTTATTTTATGGAACGGATTAAGCTGCTGCTTCCTCGCCGTCCTTCTTCTTTTCCTTGAGAAGAACAAACTTTTCCATCGGGAAGAGAACAACCATCTGGATAAATCCTGCCGCAAGACCTGCAATTGTTCTTGCAAGACCAACAAGCACTTTACCAAAACCGCCAAGCCACTCCGGAGAGATCTTAGCCATAAGACCAACAAGCCAGCCCTGGAACCATGTTGAGAACAGGATAAGAGCAATCATAAGTACAATGTAGATAGCGAAATTGTACCAAGGAGCATCTGATTTGAAGGTTGTCTTTTTGTTCTGATAGAAGCCATAGATGTTCGCAATCAGGTTTGAAAGGAAGAATGGGAGAAGATAACCCCATGTAACGATACCGCCGACTACTACACCGTTTTCAATAGTACCGCCGATAACATACTTACCAACCTGCTCAACACCCTCTGCTGTAGCTGCATCAAAAATTACGTTAGGGTCAAAAATACCCTGCAGGAATGTTGGAAGTGTTGTTGTAACACGGTCAAAAATAAGAGGTAACACATTCGCAAGAACAAGCTGAATGATTGTTACAAGACCGGAAACAACAAGGAACTTAACAAGCTGCCAAACTGTTTTGATGAATGAGCCTTTTTCCTCTGCGGCATTATCAAGACCGCCAAGGCTGATTTTTTTCTTTTCGTCTGCCATAAATTTTCTCCTTCATATGTAGAATATTACTTAATCATTATAACAAGTTGTCAGTAACATTGCAAGATTTTTTTTAAAACAATAAACCGATAGCGGCTGTGCCGCCGATTGCGTGAATAATGGCAATAACTGCCCAGACGATTAAAGCTGCTATACCCACAACAACTGCAAGTATTAAAATCACAAGCAGAATCAGGATAAGGAGAACAAGCGGACCTTTTTTGCTCTTTTTAACCGTATCGTTAAACTCTGCTTTTTTCCCTGCCTTGGGTGCAGGATTTTCGTCATCATAAAGCGGATAGAGAGGGAGCACTGCGTCACTATCCCTGAATTCACTGTTCTTCCAGAGCAGCGGCTCAACCAGACTGCGCACACTTGTTGCACCCTTTAAGAATTTACCGATACTGAGATGAATTGTGTCAAGGAAGCTGTCAATGACATTCAGCAGACCGCAGGTGAGCTTATATTCTCTTGTATCAGGACCATATGGTGAATCACCGCAGTACAGATTCTGAACAAGCTCAAGGATAAAATCAACAACTCTGTTGTCCTTAATATCCTCAATATCGGATTTTTTCAGACCGCATTCCTTTTTGCAAAGCCTCCATATTTTTTTGAAGGTGAGCTTATTCAGGAATTTACCGATTGGCTTAATCAGCCAGCCGAGCTTTTTAACCTTTTCGCCGGGGATTGAAAAGGCAGGTGTCATATCTGCAAGCACGTCAATGTCATTGCCCATTGCCCAGATAACCTTGGCAATCATACCGAAGAAAAAGCCCTTCATATACTCAGGGAAGGATTTGCCTTGTGTATCAAGCCCCTCAACATGATCCACAAAAACAGTGTCAACATCAACCCTTGCATTTTTCGGGTCAATGATAACATTTCTCATTACAGGCGGACAGCCGATAACAGCACCGCAGGCAATGTCATAAAAACGATTGCCCTTTTCTGTTGTGATATAGCCGATGTTATGCACGTGGGTGTGACCTGTGAGCATAACCTGCAAGCCGGCATCTGCAAAAATTTCTCTTGTGGTTTCATGATTTCTCTGCATATCACCCTTTCCGATAATGGAATAAAACGGTGACGGTGAAATCATCGGATGATGCGTCATAGCAATCACAAACTGGTCATTTGCCTTGGCATCCTCAAGCTGCTCCATAATCCATTTCATACAGTCGTCACTGTAGCCTGAACCACGCTCACCCTCGGGCTTATAGTTGGTATCATCATTCAAGGCAAACAGACGATAGCCGGGCGCAAGCTGAACAACATAGCTCAGTGAATCGGGATGCGTTGAAATTGCCTCATTCGGACCGAACTCATAATACATATCCCACAAATCGTGTCTTTCCTCAACAGCAGGCACCTCAATCTGCTTGTCGCCGACAAAGCCCTTTGAAATACCGCCGTCACGAAAATCGTGGGTAGCTGTAATTACGTAAACTCGTTTTCCTCTTTTTTTCAGGTCACGGAGCATTTCAATAAATTCCTCGTGTGAGGTCAGCTCTCCGTTTCTTGTAGTATCACCTGACAGAACAACAATATCCGTTGATGTATCTTCGCAAAGCATATCAAAGGCTCTTTTTAATACAAGGTCACTGTCCTTAACCACCATCTGTGACTTGGACTCATCCTTTTCATAAGCCTTGCCCTCTGTACCGTTTTTTCTCGAGTAATAATGTGTGTCGGTAATAAATTGAATTTTCAGCGGCTCATTATTACTTCCGTAAATTTTGTTTGCCATATTTTTACCCCTCTTTTATTTCAAGCACACCTGATTTAATGTCACCGCTTAAAGTGATTTCAAGCGAGCCCTTATTTCTTTGTGTAAAAGCAATTTCTTTGCCGTCAAGATAAGCCTTATAATCCGAATTATCACTTAATGTAACGATAAGGCTGTATTTATCATTATCGCCAAAATATTTAAAGGAAATCTCAGCGCTGTTTTCAGTTGTTTTCTGATAATCCGTCCACAAATCAAAGCCTGTTGTAACCGTCTGCGGCTTATAATAAGCATTCGCCCAGATACAGATTGGAGCAGAAAGACCGCCGAAATTATGGAACCAGCCGCCGCGCTTTGTGGCAATACCGAAGCATTCGTATGTATTATATGTGAAATCCGTTTCATCCTTCCACATATCAAGAGCAGTATTTGCAATAGCAAAGGCAAAATCGGTTTCGCCGTTATCGAGCATGGTTTTCCAGATATACCACTGGTGGCTCATCCAGACATTGCCGTTCCAGTAGCCATCATCAAAATAATAGGATGCTGACATATCAACAGCAGAAACACCTGCACGTGACCACATTTCATTTGGATTTTTAATGTGTTCAAGCAATCTTTCTTTTCTTTCACCGCTGACTGCACCAGCAACAATTGGGTAAACGCCATCCATACCCTTGTTGAAGTTTTCGCCGTCCTCAGTACGCATAATGCCCTTTACATTACCATTTTCATCATATTCTGTATAACCGAAATATCCGCTCTCCTCATCCCAGGCAAGGTCGTTGAGAGCCTTGGTTGAGTACGCAATATCAGCATCATAAACCTTGATGTCATCCTCTCTGCCGAGAGAAGCAGCAACCATTTTCATAATCTTGCCTGCTCTGATAATCTGAGCCGTTGAAAGGCAGGGACAGGTGTATTTCTGTGATTTTCTGTTCATCATCTCAACCTGTGCAGGATAGTCATCCATACCACAGTGTGAATACCAGTAATCATAAGTGGTAAGCAAACCATTATTGAATTTAGCAACAGTTGATGCGTGATTTCTGCCGCGTAAAAATTCATAATAAAGCTTGATTTTATCATAGAGAAATGCAAGCTCTGCCTTATTTTCCGTTCTCTTTAACAGCTCAAGATACTCAACAAACTGAGTAGGTACAAGCGAGCCGTGAAGCAGGAATGCAAAGTCCTTATTACTATCATCACAAAGGTACATATCAAGAGCGTACTGGCATAAATCATTGGAAAATTCCAGCAAGCCCATACCGATAAAGCCGCTGTCCCAGGTATAAAAGCTGTCCCAGCGCTTACCGGGTGCATGGTGAATCACATTTTCACCGTGACGGTAAACAGGATAAACAACATTTGTTAAAAGGGTTGAACGAAGAATTTCAGTTGAAAGGGTATACTTTTCCCCTGCCCTGTTATATCCGTTATGACCGATATTCGCTTTTGCTTTATTGTAAATAGCCTCATACTCCGCATCCGTCAGCGGTTCAGGCTTTTCATTTGACAAAACTGCATATTCAATATGGGAGCTGTTCGGCTCAATGAATATGGATTTAATCAATGTGTTCTGGAAAAAGCCTTCATCGCTATGCTTTCTTTCAAAGGATTTGGAAAAGGTTTCTGCCAGATCATCATATGTATGATCACCGTTTGAAAGACGATTAATCAGTGCATCCTCAAGAGAGCCGGATTCAAGCACACGCTCTCTTGTATGCCCATTATGTGTCAAAATATAGAAAGGCTCTGATACACCGTTATAGCTTAATTTCGTCAGGTGACCTTTGCCGCATTTTTCTGTTTCAATCTGCGGTGTATACGGAAAGCTTACATACTCTGTTGTCAGCTTGTTTTTGTCAGCTTCATCAATAACAGCCAAAAAATCAAGCTCAATACCTGCTGTGCCAAGGCTTTCAAGTGTAAACGCACGCATATACGGCAGATAGGCAAAAGCAAGCTCACTGCTGTTTTTGAAAGCAACCCTTTCGCCATTCATCAGAAATTCAGCATCGCCATCGGTAACTGTTTTATATCTCACGGCAATGACCGGATTTTCAACACTGCCCTTGTCCAGCTTATATGAAACCATATCACCTTTCTCACAGCCAAAGGGCTGAAGATTGAGGAAATGAACGTGGTAATTTTCACATCTGTCGCCAAGACCCTTGCCAAGGTAGAAATCCTTATCAACAAACATACCCTTGAACATACCGTCAGGATTCTCCTCATCCCACGGACGAGGGGTACTGTAAGCATATTCCTCATAATCATTTGCCGTTTTAATTACTGCGTTATCGGGTGCATTTACTCTGCAGTATGTCGGATAAGGAAACTCGAGTGACGAAAACAGATTCAAAATACAGTTCTGTGAAAGAGGTGTATTATTGAAAAATTCACATCTCATCAAAAATGAATTATCCCTGATTTTTGAAAAAGAAACATCTGCATAAACCTGATCCTTCCACATCAGCTCATATCTGTAGGCATAGAAGGTGTAATCGCTTTCACAGTGCCACAGATGATAATTTGAAGGCACGGTGACATTCGGTACAGGAGTGGAGCTGTTCCACAGGGTAGGATGAACGGAAAAGTCAAATCTCGCTCCCACATTTTCCATATCTTTAATAATTTTTGAAAGTCCCATATACTTCTTTGAATAGGGTCCCCAAAGGGGCATTTTTATTGTGTTTTTGCTCATTGTCAAAATGTCCTTTACTACTAAAAATATACAGAAATATTATCTACTATTTAGTCCTGTTTGTCAATAAAAATATAGTATGTTGACAAATTAAAATGAATAATGTAATATATAGAAAATAATATATATAGTAGTTTAGAACAGGAGGAGTAATAAATGAATTTAGATGAAAATATTCAAAAAATAATTGCGGTAATACTAAAAAAATGGAAGCTGATTGTTATTTTTGCTTTAATCGGAGCCATAGCAGCTGCCTTCTACACTGCAAATTTTACAACACTTACTTACTCTTCAAGTGTTGAATTTTTAGCATATTCACAGGATTCAAAGCAGGAGCTGTCAGATTCAACCACTGCTGCACAGACTGTCAGCAATACCAGCAAAATGAATTATGCAATCAAAATGCTGAGCACCTATATTGAGCTTTTCAAAACAAACGAATTTAATCAGAATGTTGCAAACGAGATAAATGAAAATTATAACACATCCTATTCTGCAAGCACAATAAAAAATGCAATCAAAATAACCCCTATTGAAGAAACGGCTATGTTCAAAATAGTCGTTACAACCACTAATGCAGATTTGTCATACCAGATTGCACACCAGCTTGAAACAAGCATTCCCGAAAAAATGGCTAACACAAATAATGGTATTGTATGTGCTTCAGTTGAGGATGCTGCTTTAAAATCAACAAGCTCAGAAAGCCTTGGATACCCCAAAAAGGTTGCATTTGGTATTTTAGCCGGTGCACTGCTTGCAGTTGTCTATATCATTCTTCGTGATTTACTTGATATACGTATCAAGAGCAGTGACGAATTAAGTGCAAGATATAATATACCTGTATTGGGAACCATTCCCGAATTTGAAATAAAGAGCAACATCAAACCAAGTGATAAAGCAAGAGAGGAGATGTAAGTATGTTTAACAAAAAAAACAGCAAGAAAAGCAGCGAATCTCTGAACCAGTCACGCTATATATTGGCAAATGCGCCTATACAGCCGGCTCTGAAATTCAGAATTGAGGAATCATATAAAGCCATTCGTACGAACATTATGTTTTCCATTATGAAAAAAGGCTGTAAAACCATTGTTGTCAGCTCCTCTAATCCCAACGAGGGTAAAACAACCACCACGGTTAATCTGGCAATCAGTATTGCACAGGCTGACCATCGAGTACTTTTAATTGACGCTGACCTGAGGAAGCCGAAGGTTCACCACTATTTTTCAGTGGCAAACTCACCGGGACTTACAAATTACCTTGGTGACAGCATTTCTATGAAAAAGAAAGCAGATTTATTCAGTGTTATTCATCCAACGGATTATGAGAATTTATCCATACTCTGTTCAGGCTCCATACCTCCTAATCCGGCAGAGCTTCTGAGTTCGGAATTAATGAGTGACTTTCTTGATGAAATAAGCTCCAAATATGACTATATTATAATAGATACTCCGCCTATTAATGTTGTTTCAGATGCACTGCCTCTTATCAGAGAAGCTGATGGTGTTGTGCTTGTAGTACGTCAGAATCAAACCACGCATCCCGATTTGCAAAAAGCCTTGTCATCTCTTGACTTTATTGATGCAAAGCTGCTTGGCTTTGTAGTTAATTTCGTTGAGTCAAAGGCAGGACGCAGGTATACTTATAAAGGCTATGGTTACAGCAGCTATGGCTATGGTTATGGTTACGGATACGGCGGCTACGGCAGTTACGGAAATTATAACAGCAAACCAAATGTCGGCACATTTAACAGTTATAAAAATGACCCGAGAAACTGAGGTAATTAAATGACTATCGCTAATCTTGTTGAAACACACTGTCATATTCTGCCCGGTATAGATGACGGAGCACCTGATGTTGAAACCAGTGTAAAAATGGTAAGAAGGCTGAAAGAACAGGGTGCAAAAGCAATAATACTTACACCGCATTATTATTCAGACTCAATTTCATATAGCAATTTCATTGAAAACAGAAATGCTGCATTTGAAAAGTTAAGTGCAGCTCTTGATGACGATGATCCAAGGCTGATACCGGCGGCAGAGGTCTATATTACCGAATATCTTTTTAATAATGAAAGTCTGAAAAAGCTTTGCATAGGTAATTCGGGTTATGCTTTGATTGAACATTCCTTCTCCTGCGATTTTTCTCAAAAGACATATGAAAGACTTTTAAATCTCAATTATGACTTTGGAATCAAGCCTATCCTTGCTCATATTGAAAGATATAACGCACTGATGAATGACGAAAATCTGCTTGATGAATATATTAACGCAGGCTGTCTGACCCAGGTTAACATCAGTTCTTTTTCAGATGCACCGAGAGGAATACGTAAAAAACTGATAAAATATCTTGAAAGCGGAAGAATTCATTTTATCGGTTCCGATTGTCACAATCTGTCCTCGCGTGCACCCGAATATGAAAACGGCATTAATGTTATCCTGAAAAAATGCGGAGCACAGGCGTTGGAAATTCTTGAGCAGAATGCAAATCTGCTGATAAAATAAAACTGCATAACATAAAAAATCCATTGAGAATGAACTCAATGGATTTTTTTATGTTATTTTTTCTTTGTCTTCTCCTCATAAACCGGGATTACCTCATCAATGCTGCCCCTTGCAATAATTTTTCCTTTTTCAAGCAAAATAGCCTTGTTGCAGATTGATTTAACCTGCTCAATATTGTGTGACACAAATAAAACGGTTACGCCGTCCTCAAACATAGACTGGACTTTGGCAAGGCTCTTCTTTCTGAACTTGGTATCACCTACTGACAGCACCTCATCAAGAATCAGCACATCAGGCTCAACTGCTGTGGCAATGGAAAAGCCCAATCTTGCCTTCATACCGCTTGAATAGTTTTTAATCGGCACATCAATAAAATGACCAAGCTCTGAAAATTCAACAATCTCATTATATTTTTTATCAATATAATTTCTGTCATATCCGAGGATTGCACCATAAAGATAAATATTTTCTTTACCTGAATAGTTAGGGTCAAAACCGGCACCAAGCTCAAGAAGCGGAGCAATAACACCGCACTTTTCAACAGTACCTTCTGATGGCTTGTACACACCGACTATTGTTTTTAACAATGTACTTTTGCCCGCACCGTTCAAGCCAAGTATTGCAAGATGATCGCCCTTTTTTACCTCAATATCAATATTCTGCAGGGCATAGAATTTTTTAAACTCCAGCTTTCGGGTTATAAATTTAATAACATATTCCTTCAGATTATCAACCTTTTCCTTATTCAGGTTAAAGGTCATACTTACATTTTTAAGTGAAATTGCTACATCCTTATCCATATTTTCACCCTTTGATTTTACTCTTATTTATCCAAGCCAGTGTTGACACTGCAAGTGAAACAACTATAAGCAGCAAGCCTGCAACAGCAGCCGCAAGAACACAGGTGTAAAAATAATGCATAAAGCTGTCATACAAATAGATTGGATATATATCAAATTTTTTAATATTGGAAATAATTAAAACAATACCTGCAAGAAAGATTTCAAAAAATCCCGCCGTTAAAAAGCTGATGCTCACTGCACTTATTGAACGGTATCTGTAATTCTTTTCACCAAGGAAAATTAATATCAGCCCGATTGCGACAAAGAGAAACAAGCTTACACCAAGCACGCCATAGGAAGAAGGTATCCCCACATTCAGCAATGTTTCAAGATAATTAATGCCCGATATATTTATTTCATTTATAAAATAATCGGAAACGGCTCTGACTAAATGTTCAACTGCTGCGTCATTATCCGTCTGGTTTGTAAGTTTAATCTGTTCCTTAATATCAAGCTTCAGATTGTCACAAACAGATGTAATTGATTTTATATACAAATCCTCGTCAAATCCGACTCTTTGTGAAATATAATAACCGGTATATCCCTCAACAACATTTTTTACAGCGTCAACACTGATAATTTCATCAACATTTTCACTGTCAAGACCGTTTCGCAGATACGCATCGTCAACATAGCTTATAATATTTTCTCTTACTCCTGATATATAGGAATAATCGTTAAAGCATTTTTCTATTTTATTACTGTTCAGAAAATTAGTACTGAAACAAAAAGCCATACCCACAACAGCAATATCAATCGCCAGCAGGAAGGAAAGTATTGTTCTTAAAAAACGAATAAGCTTTGATTCAGAATATGAGGCTGTCATATCAATGCACCTCCCCATCTGCTTTATCGGCAAAAACGATAAGGTTTTCACCACTGTGCTGAGAAAATTCGGAGCAAAATGCGCAAAGCACTAAGGAGCTGCCGCTGTTTTTCAAGCTGCTTCCCTCACTTCGGGAATACTGAATATCGGTTATTCTGTATCTGAAATCACCATATGAGGTAGTAATGTTCAGTTCATCACCCACCTCTGCATATTCAAGAGCAGAAAAACTGCTTTCCAAATACCCTGCAATTACAGTTGTACCATTGTCACCGATAAGTCCGCTCTTTTTATCAAAACCGACACCCTCAGCCATGGAAGCCCTGTTTGCTCCGCAATAAATACTGCTGTTCAAGCCAAAGCTGTCACTTGTTATAACACCGATTTTAGCACCATATTCATATTGTATCAAGCCATTTTTTTCATCTGAAGGATTATAGGTGCTGTCATCAAGCTGAACATCACGCACCTCCATAGGCACGTGAGCCTCAACCCTATGAACAAGCTCCGTAACAGGCTTTATCAACAGAAATACAGACGCAATCGTAACAGCAAGCATAATTATCAGATAGGAAATCGTTTTTAAAGCGTATTCATTAACTGCTTTTCTGCGATGTTTTTTAACACTGCCGCTCATGCTTAGTCCTCAAAAACAGCACCCTTAGCGCCGCTTGTAACGTGCTGTGCATATCTCTTCAAATAGCCTGTAAGCTCCTGCACAGGAGGAGTCCACTTTGATTTTCTTTCAGCAAGCACCTCGTCACTGACATTCACTCTGAGCACCCTTGCAGGAATATCAATTTCAATCTCGTCGCCGTCCTCAACAAGTGCGATAGTACCGCCCATTGCTGCCTCAGGGCTGACATGACCGATTGATGCACCTCTTGTTGCACCGGAAAAACGTCCGTCTGTAAGAAGTGCAACAGATGAACCAAGACCCATTCCAATAATAGCGGAGGTTGGTGAAAGCATTTCTCTCATACCCGGTCCGCCCTTAGGTCCTTCATAACGGATAACAACAACATCACCTGCAACAACCTTGCCGCCGTTGATAGCTGCAATAGCCTCTTCCTCACTGTTATAGCACTTTGCAGGGCCCTTATGCTGCATCATTTCAGGAGCAACTGCACCCTTCTTAACAACAGCTCCATCCTCTGCAAGATTACCCTTAAGAACAGCAATACCGCCGTCTGCTGAGAAAGGATTGTCAAGCTTTCTGATAATATCGCCGTCTGCATCCATAGCCTTTTCAATTCTTTCGGCAACAGTGCCGCTAACGGTGAGTGCATCTGTATTAATCATACCGCCCTTGGCAAGCTCTTTCATAACGGACTGAATACCACCAACATCGTTAAGGTCTGTAATGAATACAGATGATGCAGGGTTGAGCTTACAAATCTGCGGTGTTTTTCTGCCATATGCATCAAGGTCATCCAGATCAATATCGTGACCTGCTGCGTGTGCAATAGCAGTTAAATGTAAAATTGTATTTGTTGAGCAGCCGATTGCCATATCCGTTCTCATAGCATTTTCGATTGCTCCCTTTGTGATAATATCACTTGGCTTGATATCCTCCTTGAGGAGGTCCATAACCCTTTCACCAGCCATTTTTGCAAGTCTTAATCTTGCACTCATAACTGCAGGAATTGTGCCTGAACCGGGCAGTGACATACCGATGGTTTCAGTTAGGCAGTTCATTGAGTTGGCTGTGTACATACCTGAGCAGGAGCCGCAGGTCGGACAAGCTGTGAATGCACAGGATTCAAGATTTTCAAGGCTCATTTTACCTACTGCATTTGCGCCAACATATTCAAACTGCTCTGAAAGACCAATGCGGTTTTCAGTTTCCGTACTCTTACCGGGGAGCATAGGACCGCCGCTGATGAAAATACAAGGCAGATTTAATCTGCAGGCTGCCAGAAGCATACCCGGAACAATCTTGTCACAGTTCGGAATAAATACAATCGCATCAAGCGGATGAGCTGTGAGCATAACCTCAATGCTGTCAGCAATCAGCTCTCTTGAGCAAAGTGAATATTTCATACCTCTGTGGTTCATTGCAATACCGTCGCAGACACCGATTGTGTTAAATTCAAACGGAACACCGCCTGCATTGCGGATACCAGCCTTAACCTGCTCTGCAATTTTATCAAGATGCATATGACCGGGGATATAGTCGCTCTTTGAATTAACAACAGCTACAAAAGGTCTTTTCATTTCGAGTTCATCAATACCGAGAGCTCGCAACAGAGAACGGTGAGGAGCCCTTGAAGGACCCTCTTTAATTAAATCTGATCTCATTATATCCTATCTCCTGAAGATTATATTTTTACTTTGATAGTTAAATAACAGCCTGACGGCAACAAAAACTATCTTTTGTTATCGTATCACAAAAGCAGCTTAAAATCAAGCAAATTGAATAAAAATACCCTTGCGGCAAGAGCTGTTTTTTAAGAATGGTTTTCAGCTTTATAATATTAAGAAACTCTTTATTTTTCGTTTATCAGCTTTTAATTTCATATAAGTATAATCTATTAATAAACAAAGGAGGATTTGTTAGTATGAATAATAAAACAAAAACATCAATTAAAATAGCATCTGTCCTTCTGTCATTTATTATGATATTTAATAATATTGCATCTGTTGCCGTATTGGGCATTATAAAAAAAGCAAAAATAAATTTAAAAGAAACCTATTCTGTTGTTAATGAAGAAGAAAACAGTATACAAATTGCCTGTGTCGGAAACAGCAATTTATACTCAGGCTTTTCACCTTATGATTTGTGGGATCAATACGGATACACAAGCACAATCTGTGCAAGTGCACGCCAGACGATTGAAGAATCCTTTAATATAATGAAAAAGCTTTTTAACAGACAAAAGCCGAAACTTGTCATAATAGACAGTGATATGCTGTTTGACCATAACCCGCGAATTAAAAACGAATGCAAAAAATCATATTGTATAAAAGACCTTTTTATGAGAATACGGCTAACCTTTCTCAAGCAGGATATTCAAAATATTTTATCAGTATTAAAACGCAGCAATAACAGCCGGCAAATCAACACACACGGCTACAAATACAGCAGCAAAATATGCAAAATAAACTGCGTCAATTATATGAAAAAAACAGATACTACTGAAGAAATTCCACAGGTCAATAAGAATCAGATGGATAAACTAATAAAGCTGTGCCGTGATAACAGCAATGAAATTCTGATGATTGCAATTCCTTCAATATCCTCGTGGAATTACGAAAGACACAATGCAGCCGCCGCATTTGCTGACAGCAGAGCACTTAAATTCATAGACCTGAATCTTTTATATCGCGAAATCGGTCTGGACCCTGCGCAATGCTTTCGTGACAAGGGCAGTCATATGAATTACAGCGGAGCAAAAGCCATAACAAATTATATTGGATATTACATAAAAAGCAGTTATTCTATTGAAAATCTTAAGGGCAATCAAAAATACACCTATTGGAATGACAATTATCAGACCTTTATGGCATATAAATCAAAGCTTGAAGAATAAAAAATTGCTCAACTGAAAACAGAGCACAGAAAATATATACATAAAGCAAAAAGTCCCTTCCTTAATATAAGGAAAGGACTTTTCACTATTATTCTCAATAATATTAATTATCTGTTTCCTGTGTATCCAGGTATTCTTTTATCAGATACACAGGTCTGTTTTTTACTTGAATATACATCTTTGATAAATATTCGCCGATTAATCCAATGCTGATTAATTGAACGCCTCCTAAAAACAGTACCAAAACCACGATAGTCGTATATCCCGGAACATCATTCCCCGACACCAGCTTTTGTATGATAACAAATATCATATAAATTATTGCCATTGCAGAAAACACCGAGCCTGAAAATGTAGATACTTTCAGCGGAGTAGTTGAAAAAGCTACAATACCTTCAATCGCATATTTTAACAGACTTTTAAAATTCCACTTGGACTTACCGTTTTCTCTGTCAGCGGCTTCATAGGGAATATACTCCGTATTAAACCCTACCCAAGCGAACAAGCCTTTTGAAAACCTGTGGTATTCTGTCATCTTTAATACAGCGTCAACCATATTTCTCTTCATCAGGCGAAAATCACTTGCACCGTTAACAAAATCAATCTCCGTCATTTTGTTGATTATTTTATAAAATAAGGATTTGAATTTGGAAATAACCTTTCCTTCTTTTCTTTTTTTCTGATACGCCGCCACGCAATCAATATGCGCATTATTTTCCATAACATCCAGCATTTGCAAAACAACTTCAGGCTTTTGCTGCAAATCAGCATCAATGATACAGACCTTATCTCCTTTTGATTTTGTCAAGCCTGCATACATAGCTGCTTCTTTTCCGAAATTCCTGCTGAAAGATATGATTTGAATGTTATGATTTTGTTTATGCTCTTCAAATAACATCTTTAAACAATCATAAGTTTTATCCTTACTGCCATCATCTATAAAGACAAATTCATAGTCTTCTATTTTTCCGTCAAAAGCCTTATTTACCTCATCAAAAAACAATTCAATATTCTCTTCTTCATTGTAACAAGGAACAACCAAACTCAAGTTCAAATTATTCTCATTCATTTTCAGCACCTGCCTGTTCTGTTAACAAATAAAGTTTTCCAAACTCCAACTCTTCAATAAACTGATAATCCTTAAACTTGTCCGTATGTGCAAATAGCTCTGAAAAAATTTCATCCGGTTCGTATCCATTTGCCCAGAATTTGTCTGTTGCTAAATAGACAGCCATACCCTTTGAACAATCCACACCTGACAAAATGCCGTCAATATTCTGTACGCTGTCAGCTGTTGTTAAATATATTTTTTCAAAATTATTAAATCTTACTACATTTGCAGTAGGTATCATTTGGTGTGCTTTTCCATCTTCCTTTGATTTAGCGTTTATTACGATGCAGTTTTTAGCATTTGACTGAACGATTGTTTCAACTTCTGTTTTCTCTGCACTGTACATATATCGGCATCTTGGATGAACAGCATAAATTCCGGCATTCAGCAGCAAAATCAAGCTCAACACAATCAAAGCAATTTTTTTATTATCCATATTCTCAATGATTTTATAAATGAATGAAACAAGCAACACCGCTAAAATAGGATACAAATTGTAAATATATCTTTCCGAAGCATAGTCTCCTGCAATATGCAGAGAGGCAGCTACGGTAACCATTATTATAACAAGCAAAGCAATTACCAATTTAAATTCACTATCAAGTATAAGCTTTTTATGCTTGATTTTAGTCTTAATCAGCATTGCAATCACAAATGAAAAAGCAAACACGCCAATTATCACAAATATATATTTATTATTAAAAAGTGATGCTGAAAGCCATGAAATAAAGTCAATAATTTTATTTGGAAGCGTTGAGAAATTCAATATGGAACGAGATACCTCATTACCGACATTATTTGTATTTGAGCCTGTTGCCTGTTCAATTGCACAGGGATATATTATCAGCAACAGCCCTACAGTTAAGGCTACTGTTGAGCCAAACAGCAGTCCTTCCTTGAAATTCTTTTTAAAGAATTTATATAAACAGTAGGATAGCGTTACAAAAAAGGCAAATAAAATAAAGTAATAATGTGTAAATACACCTAACAAAGAAAATGTAAAAAGGAAAAAGCAACGCTTTAAATTAAAACCTTTTTTCAGGCTTCGTACCGCCATATATAAAAAACCTATTGAGCACACAGCCAGCAGCATATACATTCTTATAAACAAAACCGTATTTATACATGCTAAAGAAACACCCCATAACAGTACAGGCAATACCGCTGCTGTTTTATTATTGATAAATTCTTTTGACAAAAGGTATATTAAAATGTCAGCAATCAGCATTAAAAACATATTTAATGCGATTCCGAACCAAATTGTGTATTGATCCGTAAATACCGAACATACCGTGTGTAACAAAGCATAAAACAGCGGAGGATGACAATCGAGGGAGTTATTATAGTAAACCTTATCATACGAAAACCCTTCACCCTTCTGAACGGTGATCGTTTCCATTAACGAATTTCCGTCAATCCATTGCTCCCAATAAGAATCTATTGTGCTGATTTTGCTTCCATCGTAACTGTTTGCCAATACATACGAATACATTTCATCTATATGCGTGCCTTTGATTTCAGCTCTTTGCGCTCCAAGATATGATACCAGACCAATTTGACAAATCATTATAAGCACCAATAATATAACCGGCAGCTTAGTCCCGAATTTTTTCATAAGCATTCCTCTTTATCATATATAAATCATAACCACCCGTCAAACGGGTGGTTATTGTTTCGCTTTTCAAGCTCAACTGCCTAAAGGCATTAACGCATATACATTGTAACACAATGTATTGATTTTGTCAATACAGCCGGAATAACAAACTTATTCCGGCTGACTATGGTTGCAAACCCTTGATTTTACCGGACTTATTTGTCAATAGGTTTCATTGTCGGGAACAATAAAACATCACGAATGGAATAGCTGTTTGTAAGCAGCATAACCAGTCTGTCGATACCGATACCAAGACCGCCTGTGGGCGGCATACCATACTCAAGCGCAGTAACGAAATCGTGGTCAATCATATTTGCCTCGTCGTCACCTGCTTCACGCAGCTTCATCTGTGCCTCAAAGCGTGACATCTGGTCAATGGGGTCATTCAGCTCTGAATACGCATTGCCATACTCACCGCCGAGAATGAACAGCTCAAAACGCTCGGTAAGAACAGGACAATCCGGCTTTCTCTTGGTAAGAGGAGAAATCTCAACAGGATAATCCATAATGAAGGTTGGCTGAACAAGGTTTGCCTCAACAAATTCCTCGAAGAAGGAATTGAGAATGTCACCCCAGGTTGCCTTGCCGTTTTCAATTTCAATGCCCTTTTCCTTAGCAATTTCAATTGCCTTTTCATTGTCGCTCATAAAGTCTGCAAAGTTAACACCGCTGTATTTTTCAACAGCCTCAACCATTGTCATTCTTGCAAAAGGCGTTTCAAGATCAATTTCTGTACCGTTGAAAACAATATGAAGACTGTCACAAACCTCATTTGCAGCATTGCGGATAATATTCTCGGCAATATCCATCATACCGTGATAATCCGTGAATGCCTGATAAAGCTCAATGCAGGTAAATTCAGGATTATGTCTTACATCCATACCCTCGTTTCTGAAGTTTCTGCCGATTTCATAAACACGCTCCATACCGCCAACGATAAGACGCTTTAGGTAAAGCTCCGTTGCGATACGAAGGTACATATCCATATCAAGTGTGTTATGGTGCGTAATAAACGGTCTTGCAGCAGCACCGCCTGCGATAACATTGAGCATTGGGGTTTCAACCTCAATAAAGCCAAGATTGTCAAGATAGGCTCTGATGGATGAAATGATTTTTGAACGCTTGATGAAAGTATCCTTAACATCAGGATTCATAATCATATCAAGATAACGCTTTCTGTAACGTGTATCTGTATCTGTCAGACCGTGGAATTTTTCAGGCAGCGGAAGAAGCGACTTTGAAAGAAGTCTGATTTCCTGTGCATGAACAGAAATTTCACCTGTTCTTGTTTTGAAAACAAAGCCCTTAACCTCAACGATATCGCCCAAATCCCAGCTTTTAAATTCTTTAAACTTGTCCTCACCGATGTCATTCATTCTCACATAAGCCTGAATACGACCGTTTCTGTCCTGAACATCAATAAAGTTTGCCTTGCCCATATCACGCCATGTCATAATACGACCTGCTATGGTAACTTCCTTTTCCTCAAGCTCATCAAAGTTTGCCTTGATTTCATCGCTGTGGTGTGTCTGAGTTGCAAGGGTGATTTCAAACGGGTCGTTGCCTGCAGCCTGCATAGCTTTAAGCTTGTCTATTCTGATTTGCTTCTGCTCATTCTCACTGAGAACAACCTCTGCCATAGCCATTGGAGCAGCATTTGCATTGTTGCCGATTTTTTCAATCATATCCAGCACCTCTGCCTCAGTGTCAGCACTGCCGCTGAGCGCCACAGCACCTGTCTGCAAAAACAGAGTATACTTAACCTTATCTCCGTCAGCCTCAATCAGATATTTAGGATTTGTTTTTTCCTCGTCACCTGCAAGGGTGTTCTGCGTCTTCATTCTGCTGTTCTTCTTAACAGCCTTAACGCCTCTCTTGCATTCATCCTCTTTTTCAAAAACAGGACTTTTGCCGACACAGTTATCGTCGATTAAAAATTCAAAACTGAAAGTACCGTCACCGGACTTGGTGATTTCAAACTTCCCTGCCATATAACTTACCTCTTTTTAATTATTCTACTGACTTAATCTCAAGCTCAAGATTGCCGATAGGAGCTTCAACAACAACAGTTTCGCCCTTCTTTGCACCCATTAATGCCTTGCCGACAGGGCTTTCGTCACTGATTTTGCCCTCAGCAGGATTTGACTGAGCAAAGCCAACAATCTCGTAGGTTGCCTCAACCTGATCATTTTTTCTGATAACAGTAACCTTTGAGCCCATACTTACGGTATCCGAGCTGACTGAGTCAATAATAACAGCATTGTCAAGCTGATATTCAAGCTCACTGATACGTGCCTCAATCTTAGCCTGCTCTGATTTTGCTTCATCATATTCACTGTTTTCCGAAAGGTCACCGTATGAACGGGCAACCTTAAGTTTTTCTGCTATGTCAATTCTGCCTTCGGTTTTTAAAAAGTCAAGTTCTTTTTCAAGCTCTGCTTTACCTTCTGCAGTCATTTTGAATTGTTTTGTTGCCATTATAAAAATCTCCTTATCGCATTTTCTAATCATTTTATTATATATTATAATGATTATAGTGTCAAGTTTATAAAATAATTATGTGTACAAGAAAGCAGTAATCAGTTCATACAAGCTGATTACTGCTTTTTTGCCATTTGCTGTGCAAATTCAATTCGTTCTTCCAAGTCATCCATAAACTCTTCGTCATTTACAATAGGAATAATATATTTCTTATTTGACCAAAAAATTTTTTTATTTGTAGTTATAGTGACCTCGTGATCCCTGTCATAAAAACACAATAGATAATATTCATTCCAACATCTGTTTCTAAATGTATAATCGGTCCACGTCGGCTCACAGGATAATATCTCACTGTATAAAACCACTCGATGTCTATGTATTCCACCAAGATCATCAAAATAATTTCTTTTTAAATACAAATAGCTGTCTGTCAAAATCACCTGTGGCTTTCTGAATATAACCATAATTAAATCCACTATATCAAAAATAATTAATGCCGCAAACAAAACCATAAAGATACATTTTGTTACGTAGGTGTCGGCTACAATTGAAATCAAAACATTTATGAACATTATCAAAAGAGCTACGGCTATATTAAAAAGGAATAAGTACAAAGCCTCCATAATCAGATGAAAAACAGTTGAAAATACTCTTGTGGGCATATTGCCATATGCAATTTCATATTCTTTTTGCTCCATAAAACACCACCGCATAAGTAAAAACTTGCATATAAAATCCAAGTGCAAGTTTTACTATATAATATCATATTTTAGATTACAAGTCAAAAAAGCTTAGTAACCTTTAATCCGTTTAAGTGCATTCTTTTCAAGTCTGCTGACCTGTGCTTGAGATATGCCGACCTCCTTGGCAACCTCCATCTGCGTTTTGCCTCATAAAGTGAAACAGGGTCTACGATGGCATCATCTCCCGCCTTATCGGTAAAATAGTTGATAAAATTAAAAATAAGCAAGCGAAATCCACGTGTTCATAATAACAAAAAAAGCAGTAACCAGTTCAATGCAAGCTGATTACTGCTTTTGATTTTATAGATAATAGATAACTAACAATCAACAGATTGTCCATATACGGGCAATTGACAATTTTCAATAACAAATTTATAATAATTATATGGCTATTACCCATATTTTTCAATACTTATATTAGAATTGTAATATAATGATTTCGGTGATAATATGAAAGATTTTAAAATACCATCAATACCATCAACAACAAGCAAAAGCATTAGATTTCCTAACAATATAATTGATGATGTAGAAAAGGTCATTCAGAATAATAACTGTACTTTTACTGCGTTTGTTGTTGAAGCAGTAAAATTTGCACTTGATAACATCCAGTTATAATATAATAGCTGCCTTTTGCTTCTTATTGCTGTCTACAGAAAGAATGAAAAATTAATATCATATACACTTTAATACGCTTTGCAACATACTTGAGTGCAATTTGGATGATATAGCAGAATATAAAAAGACAGTGAATAACACATCACTGTCTTTCGATTTATTGACAAACAACATATTTTACTATATACTCAGTACGGATAAGGAAAACTACCATTCGCGGTAGGCGGTTGAATCTTACCCCAACCCTGCAAAGGGTAAAAGGGGGTGCTGCTTATGGATTATCTTGTTATTATGGCAATCATTATCATTGTTTCAACAGGCTTACATAGTTGCAATAAAAAAGAAGTAATCGCCTCTCCTACAAGTTGATTACTTCTTTTAATTAACCGCAGGGGCTAACCGTCTATCGGCAAGCTCCTTATCTGCTTTTATATTAGCATATGAAAATAAATTTGTCAACACCACAGCATTGTGGTGTTTTTATTGTCCCTTTATTCTTTTCAACGCATTCTTTTCAAGTCTGCTGACCTGTGCTTGAGATATGCCGACCTCCTTGGCAACCTCCATCTGCGTTTTGCCCTGCATAAAGCGAAGGTACATAATATTGCGTTCCCTGTCATCAAGCCGCTTGATTTCATCCTTAATCATTATTTCGTCTATCCAGTCGGTGTCTGTGTTGCTGTCACCTACCTGATCCATTACATAGATTGTGTCACCACCATCATTATAGACAGGCTCGTAAAGCGAAACAGGGTCTACGATGGCTTCAAGCGCAAGAACAACGTCAGACTTTTTCATACCAAGCTCTTTTGCAATTTCCTCAACTGTAGGCTCCTTCTGGTTTTCATTAATAAGACGCTCTTTCACCTGCATTGCCTTATATGCCGTATCACGCATTGACCTTGAAACACGCACCGCATTATCATCACGCAGATAACGTCTGATTTCACCAATGCACATAGGCACTGCATAGGTACTGAAGCGGACATCCAAATCAAGATTAAAATTATCAATAGCTTTAATCAAGCCGATTACACCCACCTGAAAAAGATCATCCATATTCTCTCCCCTGTTGGAAAATCGCTGAATTACAGAAAGAACAAGTCTTAAATTGCCTTTTATCAGTTCATCACGAGCCTGCTTGTCACCGCTGTGTGCTTTTTTCAGCAGTTCAATTTTTTCGCTTTCCTTAAGCACCTTCAAATCATTCGTATTGATTCCACAGATTTCAACCTTATTAAATTGCACATTATCATTCCTTAAAATTTTATGTACAAAAAATCAAATGATAATGTTAAAGCACCGCTGTATTTAGTATTGACAGCGGTGCTCTATTTTATAAGCTCAACAGGAATATATATTTCAATAAATCTTTTTTCTTTATCATCATTAAAACAGTGATTAACCTTCAAATCCGAAATAGATTTAACACGATAATTTGTGCTTGGCAGCCATTCGCAATATATCTGTCTGCACATTTTTCTGCAGTCTGCCACTGAATTTTGACCTGAGTCGGTTTTAAAAACAGCATATGTTGATTTAGACAGCTCCTCAATAGAATATTCAAGCATATTGCCGCCCTCATCCAATTCATACATTGTCAGACGTGAATAGGATTTCAGCGTAGCTCCTTTCTTTTTTGCCGCTGAGGGGGTTATGCCGTGAAATTTTGTAAACGCCCTTGCAAAGCCCTCCTGACTTTCATAACCGTACTTAATGGCAACATCGATTATTCTTGCCTTGGGGTTTTTCAGCTCAGCAGCCGCAAGGGTCATTTTTCTTGCCCGGATGTATTCACCAAGGGTACAACCGGCAAAGACAGAAAACATACGCTGAAAATGATAGCTTGAACAAAACGCTGCAGAAGCTATATCATCATAATCAAGCCTTTCTGTAATATGATTTTCAATATATTCAATTGCCTGCTCTGTACTCGTCATCCAGTTCAAAAAATCACCCCCTTTTGTCAATTGTAACATATTTTTATAAAAAAGTCTTGACTTTTTGTGCTATTTGTCTTGTTTTATTTGACATTTCTTTCCACAAGCTTTATACTGATATTATAAAAATAAATTACAAGGAGTATAGCTATGAGGAAAGTATTTAAATCAGTCATTTGTTTTGTCCTTACACTTGTTATGATTTTATCAAGCACAAGTGCTGCATTTGCAAAGGATGATGTTACACCTGTTGTCGTAATTCACGGTATTGGCGGAACACAGCTTTACAAGGACATCGGAACAGAAAATGAAACCACTGCAGCCGCATTTGACATATCTTCCATTTTCAGCACCTATAACAGTCTGCTGAAAAAGGTTATGGCAAGTGCCACAGGCGAAAAAATTGATGCGTCTGCTCTGATTGACGAGATAGCAGAGATTATGAATGACTTCACTGACATTGCCTGTGATAAAAACGGAAATCCTGCTTACAATGTAGGCATTAAGGATTACTGGACCGACAGCCTTGCAAACCATAAGGATTATATTGACGGCAGAGGCTCTGCTGAGCCTGCCATTGCCAATCAGGTATCCGACATAGTAGGTCCTGAAAATGTTTATCTTTTCAGATATGACTGGCGTCTTGATGCCTGTGATAATGCAAAAATATTGAGTGGTTTTATTGATAATATCAAAGCAGAAACAGGCAAAAGCAAGGTAACGATTGTTAGCTGTTCCGAAGGCACGGTTGTTGCATCAGCCTATGTGGACCAGTATATGTATAAAAATGATATTGCGAAAACCGTTTTTGTTAACGGTGCATTCAATGGTGTTTCCATATGCAATCTTTTTGCAAAGGATGTTTATATCGACAAGGACACACTGCTAGGTTATTTCTGGAATCTTCTCCACGAGCTCAACAATCCGAGCTTTGAGTTAAAGCAGCTTGGATTCCTGTCAACAACACTGGATGATACAGTAGGCAATCTCTGTGCCCTGCTTAACGAAGTAAAAAATACGCCTGAGCTTTTCAACAGGCTTTACACGGATGTGCTGTATCCTATTTTCGGATGTATTCCGATTTACTGGGAATTTATCCCCTATGACTATTTTGATAAGGCTGTATACGAGATGAGCTCAATCGGTTTTCTTGACAAGAGCAGTGCACTTTACAGCAAGCTGCAGAAATATCATCAGGTACAGGGCAGACTTGAGAGCAATCTGAAAGCACTAAAATCAAAGGGTGTTGAGGTAGCCATCGTTGCAAATTACGGTATTCCTACCGTTCCGATGACTTCACTGCACAAAGCACAGGCAGACGTTTTGATTGAAACCAAATTCGCATCTGTGGGTGCAACGGTTGCAGATTACGGCGAAACACTTAATAAAACAGGAAAATATATTTCTGACGATAAAGTCATTGATGCATCCACCTGCGCTCTGCCTGACAGCACTTGGTTTGTGAAGGGTATTCAGCATATGGATTTCTGGTATAACAGCGAAGCCTGTCAGTTCCTTGCAGCACTCATTACAACCGACACCTCGCTTGATACAGACAGTATTCAGAAGGAAACAGGAGTTGGTCAGTTCATTGGAACAGACAGTCAGCAGAAAATCGTCAATGTAACAAAAAGCGGCTCAACTGCAGGATTGCTCAATGCAGGCAATGAAGCTTCAACAGCTAAGGCTGAGAAAAAATCGCCGCCCACAGGCAGCAGTGATATTTTCATTGCAGGCTTTGTATCATTCCTGTTTACCCTTACAGCAATGACAGCAGTACTGCATTTCAAAAGAAAAAGAACAGAATAACTTTAAAAAGTAACACACCTTGAAAAATTCCAAGGTGTGTTTTTTATTATAATGCTTTAATTATATTTTCCATTTCATCCATATGCTTTTCCATATCAGCAACAAGAGCAAACTGATCCTTGGCACGAACAAGATTGTGTTCCGGATAAGCAGTTTTGAAATATGTATCACCATTCAGATAATCCGTCAGAAATCGCATTCCGCACTCAAGCGTCATCAGCTTTGCGGAGAAAGCAAGATTATCCTTTTCGGTCTGTGTAAAGCTTTCGCCAGCCTCTTTAAGAAATCCCTGTGCATAAGCCTTAAAATAATCAAGGTTAATAGCTATCTTGGATGTATCCTTTTCATCCTCAGCACAGGTATTGGCACCAAAACGAATGGAATCACCAAAATCATAAAGGGCAAGACCCGGCATTACCGTATCAAGGTCAATAACACAGATAGCCTCATCACTGTCATTGTCAAACAAAACATTGTTGAGCTTTGTGTCATTGTGGGTTACACGAATAGGGATTTCGCCCTTATCAATCAAATCTGTAAGACAGCAGCAATCCTTTCGTCTGTCCATTACAAACTGAATTTCAGCTCTGCATTGGTCTGCTCTGCCTGATTTATTATCCTTAACAGCAGGCAAAAATTCATTTTCAAATCTCCATATTGTATTATGGAAATCAGGAATTGTTTCCTTAAGCGTTGTTGCAGGAAAATCACTTAAATACTTCTGAAATCTTCCGAATGCAAGACCGCTTTTTTCAAAAATTTCTGCTGATGACACGCTGTCACAGCATTTGCTGTTATCAACAAATTTATAAGCTCTGTAGCAATTTCCGTCCTCTGCCTTGCAATATAAATCACCATTTATTGTCTTCATAAAGTTCAGTGTTTCCCTGTCAGAATCACCGCCGTTTGCTTTGATTTTATCACGCAGGAACGATGTAACAGCAAACACATTACCCATCAGGTCATCTATATTTTTAAATACGTTTGTATTTACCTTCTGAATAACATAACTGCTTATTTTATTATCTTCTTTATATTTTGCCAGATATGTGGTATTAATGTGACCTGAACCAAATTGTTCAATTTCAAGGAGCTCGCCTTTAAAATCAAAGCAGCCCAAAACTTCTTTAATATCCAAAGTGTTATACCTCCTAAGTAATATGAACTATATTAACACAATTTAACAAATAATGCAACAGCAAAAATCCTCACAGTGATTCTGCTCACTATGAGGATTTAAAAAAATTTACTCGCTTCTTAATGCATCAATCGGGCTCATCTGTGCCGCCTTGCGTGCAGGATAAATACCAAAGAACAAACCTACACCGCTTGAGAACAGCAATGAAACAACAATTAACCACCAGGTGATATTCGGCTGAATATCAATAATTGAACAAGCGGCAAAGGCACCGGCTATACCGATAGTAAGACCGATAATACCACCGATTAAGCATAGAATGATGGATTCAGTCAGAAACTGCAGCGTAATAACCTTTGTTTTTGCACCGAGCGATTTCCTGATACCGATTTCTCTCGTTCGCTCCGTAACAGATACAAGCATAATATTCATAACACCTATACCGCCAACTATAAGTGAAATAGCACCTACACAGGCAATAAAGGCGGTCAGCACCGACATAATGATATCAACAATATTTACATAGGTTGCCATATTCTGAGCAGTATACATACTGTTTGAATAATTGCCGTGTGCTGATTTTAAATAGTTAACTGCAGCATTACCCACAGCATCATAATCGGCACCCTCGTGTGCAATTACAAACACGCTGCCAAGCTGTGCACTTGCACCTGTTATCTGCGTCAGAGTTGTACACGGCATAAACAAGGCAATAACAAGCTTGTCGGAACCATTCGTAAACATACTTGCCATATTGCTGCCGCCGCCTAAGGAGTTTGTAAGTGCATCAATATTCGCAACACCGCACACTCTGACCTTCATGGATTTACCGCTTGATGAAACGGTTATATATTCATTTGTAACGTCCTTATAACCAAATGCCATTTCTGCTGAATTTGTACCGATTACAGCAATAGGTGCATTGGCATCATATTCTTCATCTGTAAAAAACCGCCCGTATTCGCAGTTATTAGTCAACGCAAACTGAACATCACTGTTAACACCAACAAGCATTGCTGTTGCTTCGGTAGCAGTTTTATTAATCGTAGCCCTGCCGAATCCCATCAGCATAGGTGAGCATCGCTCTACGCCGTTAACCTTAGTCTTAATATTCTGAACATCATCAAGGGTAATGAAATCATTATCAGTGGCACTTGTGGCATCAACACTGATAAGTACTGCATTGGAACCCATATCCTCAATCAGTCCGACAATATAATCCCTTACACCTGTACCTGCTCCTATAATCATAATTACGGAGCTGATACCGATGATAATACCCAGCATTGTAAGGAGGCTGCGCATCAGGTTAGACTTAATACATTTAACCGCGATTTTCAGACTTTCACTTATATTCACTCTGAAATCTCCTTACTTATTTTACTTCGTAACAACCTTAACCTTAAAGGTATCATCCTCATAATCACTTGCTGGAGCAGATACAATCTGGTCACCTACGTTAAGACCTGATTTAACCTGATATGATGTTACTGAGGAAGCACCTATTTCAATCGGAGTCTTTGTAACCTCGCCTTCTTCAGCATTATAAAGGTATACAAAAGCACCCTCTTTTTCAAGCTTAATCGCACCAATCGGCACTGCTGTTACACCAAGATATTCACCTGTCTGAATTTCAACATTAGCGTCAAATCCGGCAATAATATTTTCATCTGTTTCGGGAATGGATACTATACATTCAACGCCGGCACCGCTGTCAGTAAGACTTGACAAACCACTGATACCAGCCATTGAGCCCACACTGTCAAGAATGCTGCTGCTTGAGCCGCCTGTTGCAGTAGGTGCAATAGAAGTTACCTCACCCTTATAAGTACCATATGCAGTAGTTACTGTTGCTTCCATACCAACCTTAACCTTATGAAGATCATATTCACCAAGGCTCAGTTTAACTGCCATTGTGTCAAGATTTTCTAATGTAATACCTGAGCTGAGCATAGTAGTCTGCACATCAGGAGTAACATCAACAGCAGTGATTGTGCCGTCAAAGGCAGCAACCCAGCCCTCTGATAATGACTGCTTCTGCTCCTTAAGAATATCAAGAGCCTGCTTTGTAGCATTTACAGATTTTTTCTGCGCATTGACTAATGTTCCGTCAGCCTGAACATCAAACAAAGCCTTTTGTCCTTCAAGTGAAAGAAGCTGAACCTGTGCTGCTGTAAGCTGTGCATTTTCAGTATTGGCAACAGCCTTTGCAAATTCTTCAATATCTATTGCCGCAACAATCTGTTTTGCCATATCCTCAGCAATACCGCTTTCAACAAGATTCTGAACAAGCCTGTCAGCAATAGCCTCATTATCAAGACTGCCTGAAAGCTCAACAATTGTAGTTGCTATAATCTGTGTTGTTTCTGTCAGTGTTGCAATATCATTTGTAAGCTTTGTGAGAGTCTGGTTAAGCTCTTCAATAGCATCAGAAAGACCGCCGAGTGAAGGCTGTGGTGATGTAGTCAATTCAATATCAGGAAGTGACGGATTAAAATCGCTCGGTAATGTTACATCGTCAGCCTTATAGGTTGTATTCTTTTCAGTTGTTGTCGTAGTTGCTTTTTCAGTTGTTGTTTTAGCAGTTGTTTTAGTGGTCTTCTTAGCCTCTGTGGTAGGATAATTGCCCTTTTCCATTTCAGCAACAAGCTTCTGAAGCTCTGCTATTTTCGGGGCAAGTGCATCGGACTTGCTCTTTGCGGTTTTCTGTGCATCAACAGCCGAGTTATAAGCCTTCAAAGACTCATTGTAGCTTGCCTGCAGTGAATTAATCTGTCCGTCAAGGTTAGACACATCAAAGGTTGCAAGCACATCGCCCTTTTTAACATTATCACCGACTTTAACAAAAACCTCCTTAACAGTTGCAACGGTGCCTACCTTATACTCCTTTGAAGTACCTGCAGACACAGCACCTGTCAATGAAACAGTTTCGATTATGTCCTCTGTAGCGATTGTATGCAGTGAAACCTCAGCACCGCTTTTTGACTTTGTTACAATAATAATTGATGTAACCGCAATCACAATTGCAAGCACAACGCAAACAATTGCAATAACCTTCTTCTTACTTTTCTTTACAGTTGCCATAATATAACCTCTGTTCTAAAATAATATTATACGTTTAATTCAATTTGTAGTATAATTCCATTTTGTATAATTGTCAACAACTTTTTGTAAATTTAAAAATTTGTTAATTATTTAATGCCTTTAATGCCCTTTGACCGATGTCTTTTCTGTAATGTGCACCCTCAAAACAGATTTTCTCAACAGCATTATAGGATTTTTCAAGTGCGTCATTCAAATCTCTGCCGAGAGCTGTAACGCCCAGCACTCTGCCGCCTGATGTAACAAGCTTATCATCAAGGATTGCAGTACCTGCGTGGTAAACAGTTACACCCTCAAGCTGACCGTCAGTAAGTCCGCTGATTTCAATTCCCTTCGGATAGGATTTCGGATAACCGCCTGACGCCATAATAACACAGGTGCAAGCCTCGTCACTCCACTGAATATCGAGGTCTGCAAGGGTTTCATTATTAATAGCCTCAAAAATATCCATAATATCTGTTTTAAGTCTTGGCAGAACAACCTGTGTTTCAGGGTCGCCGAAGCGGCAGTTATATTCAATAACCTTCGGTCCCTTCGGTGTAATCATCAAGCCGAAATACAGACAGCCCTTAAAGGTTCTGCCCTCCTTATTCATAGCCTCGATGGTAGGAATAAAAATTTTATCCATACATTCCTGTGCAATATCGTCGGTGTAATATGGATTTGGTGAAACTGTGCCCATACCGCCTGTATTCAGACCCTTGTCACCGTCCAGTGCTCTCTTATGGTCCATGGATGAAGCCATAGGCTTAACACACTTTCCGTCAGTAAAGGCAAGAACAGAAACCTCAGGACCGGTTAAAAATTCCTCAACAACCACATTATTGCCTGATGCACCGAAAATTTTATCCTCCATAATTTCCTTAACACCTGCAACTGCCTCATCAAGGCTTTCAGGAATAATAACACCCTTGCCCAGTGCAAGACCGTCAGCCTTGATAACTGTCGGAAATTCGTTCTTCTCTTTAATATATTCAATAACATCCTCCGCCTTGTCAAAAACCTTATATTCGGCAGTAGGGATATTATATTTTAACATCAAGTCCTTTGAAAAGACCTTTGAGCCTTCAATAATTGCAGCATTAGCTTTAGGTCCGAAGGTCGGGAAGCCTGCTTCATTAAGCGCATCAACCATACCTGCGACAAGCGGATCATCAGGTGCTACAACAACAAAATCCGCTTTGATTTCCTTAGCAAGATTTACAACGCCGTCAATATCCGTAGCCGAAACATTATAGCAATCAGCATCATAGGATATTCCGCCGTTGCCCGGACAGCAGGCTATGCTGTCAACCTTTTTGGATTCCTTTATTTTTCTGATTAAGGCGTGCTCACGTCCGCCGCCGCCTACAACAAGTACCTTCATAACTTCCTCCGTATACAGCATTTTAGGGTGACGCAATGCCACCCTTATTTTTTTATTTATTCTTATTAATGATTCTTGTGTCCTCTTCGCCTGTTTCAAGGTTAATAAAACGGGTGAAAAGTGACACCTTATTGTCCTCATTAAGATTTTCCCATACCATATTGGTAAATGAATCAATGTCGCCGTCAATTTCAACAGGTGTAGGCTCGCCCTCAAAGCTTGGAATAGGATCGCCGTCACATTTATATGTATGAATGAAATGACCGAGACCTGCTTCTGCAGGATACTCAAAGAAAAATCTTAAGCACTGCGGCTTACCCATATTGGACTTGAGAATGGAAAGAATGTAGTCACCGTTCGGCTTGACAACACCTGAAATCCTTGGGGTATAATTCGGTGCATCAGGCTCAAACTCACGTGTAAGAAGAGCGTGACGATAGCAGTGACCCTCGCTCATAAAGTCATAAATGGTATCGGTCTGATCACCGTTTGTAACGATTGTTTTACCGTCAAGCTTAAGCACAGGATTATAGATAATCAAGCTCGGATCCTCCATTTTGCTTTCATCAAAAGCCTTTGTGCGGATACCGCCCCTGTCATTGACCTCAAAAATTCTGTTTCGGCTGTTCACACTTCTGCCCATAATAAAATATGCAATAACGGCATTTTTGCCATCCTTTGATTTGCCGATAACAATTCCTCTGCCGGGATATGTATTTGTATTAAGCTCTTCAGCCAGTGATTTTATCTCCATATTGTCACCTCAGATAATTTCTGTTTTATTGCCGATTATTTTAATTCTGCCCTCACAGAAGAGAGAAACTGCCTGTGGGAGTATTTTCCACTCGCATTCCTCCATAACCCTTTTCTGAAGAGTCTGTGAGGTATCATCATTTTTAACATCAATTGCCTTTTGAATAATAATTGGACCTGCATCGCAGTCCTCTGTCACAAAGTGAACGGTTGCGCCTGTCAGCTTAACACCGCTTGCAAGCACAGCATCGTGAACATGAAGCCCGTAAAAGCCCTTGCCGCAGAAGGACGGAATCAGTGCAGGATGAACATTCATCATTTTGTTCGGGAACGCCTCAACAATCTGCTTATCAAGAATCGTCATAAAGCCTGCATAAACCACAAGGTCTGCCTCAGCATCAAGCAGGGCATCACGGACTGCAGCGGTATAAGCAGCACGGTCATCATAATCCTTACGGTTAACAACCTTCGTTGCGATATTATTATTTTCAGCTCTTTCAAGTGCATAGGCATCGGGATTTGATGAAATAACACAGGTTATTTTTCCGTTTTTTATTTCACCGCGGTTTTGGGCATTAATAAGTGCCTGCAGATTTGTTCCGCCGCCTGAAACAAGAACAGCAATATTCATCATACCAGCTCAACACCCTTTTCGCCTGATTTAATTTCACCGATAACAGCAGCATCCTCACCGTTTGCCTTAAGAATACGGACTGCCTCATCTGCCTTGTCCGCATCAACAGCAATTACCAAGCCTGTACCCATATTGAAGGTATTATACATATCTCTTTCAGGGATATTGCCTGTTTTCTGAATCAAATCGAAGATTGGCTTTTTAAAGCACTTATCCTTTTCAATCACAGCGGTAAAGCCGTCACTCAGCATTCTCGGAACATTCTCATAAAAGCCGCCGCCAGTGATATGTGAAATAGCATTCACTCTTACACCATCCATAAGTGCAAGCAGAGGCTTTACATAAATTCTTGTAGGAGTGATAAGCTCCTCGCCAAGTGTTGTGCCAAGCTCGTCATACTTAACAGCAATCGTCTGCTCGTTAATATTAAACACCTTTCTGATAAGAGAGAATCCGTTTGAATGAATACCTGATGATGCAACACCGATAAGTGCATTACCCTGGGCAAGATGCTCACCTGATACAAGCTTGTCCTTTTCGCCGATACCAACAGTAAAGCCTGCAAGGTCATATTCATGCTCAGGCATCATGCCGGGATGCTCTGCAGTTTCACCGCCGACAAGTGCACAGCCTGACTGAACACAGCCTTCGGCAACACCTGCAACAATCTGCGCAATCTTTTCAGGGAAATTCTTGCCGCAGGCAATATAATCAAGGAAAAATAATGGCTTAGCACCTGAGCAGGCAACATCGTTCACACACATTGCCACACAGTCAATTCCGACAGTATCATGCTTGTCCATAAGAAAAGCTAACTTGATTTTTGTACCGACACCATCTGTACCTGAAACAAGCACAGGATTTTTGTACTCGCCCAATGGCAGCTCAAACATTCCGCCGAAGCCGCCTATACCGCCGAGTACACCCGGTATATTTGTTCTTTTTACACTTTCCTTAATAAGCTCAACCGATTCATAGCCTGCAGTTACATCAACACCTGCTGCGGCATAGCTTGCACTAAAACTTTTTTCCATAGGTTATATCTCCTTAAGCTTTTCTTGAAGAGCAGCGTCCTTTTCACGAACCTGCTGCGCCATTTCAGTTCTCATATTCTGCAGCTTAGCCATCAGCTCACTGTCACCCACTGCAATAATTTCAGCAGCAAGAATTGCCGCATTCTTTGCAGCATTAACACCGACAGTTGCCACAGGTATACCGGGCGGCATCATAACAGTTGCAAGCATAGCGTCCATACCGTCAAGCACCTTTGCCGAGCAAGGAATACCGATAACAGGCAATGTTGTTGAAGCAGCCAGAACGCCGCCGAGATGTGCAGCCATACCTGCTGCAGCAATAATAACACCAAAACCGTTTTCAATCGCTTTGGAGGAAAATGCATTTGCCTCCTGCGGTGTACGGTGAGCAGACATTACTCTGACCTCTGTTTCAATACCTAATTCCTTTAATTGCTTAATTGCAGGGGTAACGATTGGCAAATCGCTGTCTGAGCCCATAATAATTGCAACCTTTTTCATAAATGCCTCCCTTATTATATAAAAAATATTATAACAAGATATATTATATATTAATAAACATCAATTTGCAATCCATAAATCGACTAAAAAAAGTTCCTAATTATAGATACTTTCGTCTAATTTACCATATGTAAAGTAGCTTTTTGCATAGCTCCAGTCTTCAAAATCAATGGTGCCGTCTTTATTTACATCTACACAGTCATAGCCGTAGGTAAAATCGTAATCGCCGCAAGCACTGTTAAACAGTGAGAAATCCTTGGCATTAACATAGCCGTCTTCATTGAAATCACAGAACACAATACCTATATCGCCAAGATTTTCGGAGGTACTGTCAATTGCAATTTTTCTGTTCGGTCCTGCATAGCTTTCAATTTCTATAAAATCATAAGCATATTCCGCAACAAAAAATCCATCTTTGTCCGTAACGGCAACTAACTTGCCTTCGTTATTGTAAATATTAATATCACTGATATTTGAATTTTCCAGCAAATCACCTTCGGGATTTGCCATAACCTTAACATAGCCATAAACGGTTCTTCCGAGCTGCTCTGTATAATCGCTTGTATAGGAGTCACCGCAAAGCACACAGGTGTGACGGGTATAGCCGCCATTGGTTATGGTAGGCTCCGTAACTTCCGAAACATAGCTATGCTCAATATGTATTATAAACGGTAATTCTGTATCACCCACAACAATACTGTCCTTATTTTCACCGCAGGTAACAGATGAATTCAGCTTATTGCTGTAACTGATTTTTATTCCGTTGTATTCTGCACCGTCCTCAAAGGGAAAGGAATATACAAATCCGTCTGAAAATACAAAATCAACGCTTCGTCCTTTAATAAGCCTTGCCACATCCAGCTTACCGTCAGGCAATACATCAGCCTTAAAATTAAAGCTCCAATCAATCTCTATTCTGTCAATACCCATAGGCAGCAGACTAATATTAAATTCGCCCATAGTACCAAGGCTTGAGATTGTATAATAATATGTATTACCACCGATGAACTCACTGTTTATTTCGCATTTACTGTCTGTCAGGGGGTTATATGTCACCTGCTTTAAAACCGTACCATTTGCATCGGTCAGCACACACCGGGCTTTTATACTGCCCGACAGGCAAAAGCTGTAGCTTGCACTCTGCTCAGGTGTGAAAACAAAAATCATGCTGTCGTTCAGATTATCACTGAAATATTTTCGATCCAGATTCACACCCTGCTGAATCACCATTTCATCAAGGGTATTGCGTGACATTAAATATTTTTGAGCATATGCGTAAGCGGCAGAATCGGCAAAGGCATTCATTGTAAATTCCTTGTAATATTCAACCGTGCCGACCTTATCCCCCTCAACAAAGCCCACAGAATAATTTCTGAGCTTTGCATTGAACGGCACATTCATCTCCCGCAGCTCAGGACATTTGAAAAAGGCTTTTTCATCCATGGTTACATCCATATATTGATTGCCGAATGTAACATTATTCAGTATTCTGCAGTTTGCAAAAGCGGATTTGCCGATATAGGTAACCGTGGAAGGGATATTGATTTCCTTAAGCCCGTAGCACATATAAAAAGCATAATTCGAGATACTTGTCATATTCTGCAGATTCAGGGTTTCAATTTCAGGGCTATTGGCAAAGCAGTAGCTGCCTATGGATTTTAAGGTTGACGGCAATTGGATATCACCGACAGTCATATCATGAAAAAAATAATTCCCCAGTGAGGTAATACCCTCCTCAACAACAATGTGTTCAATTGAACCGTCTTTTTTCCATTTATACCACGGCTGTGAGTCAGGCAGATTCTGACCGGCAGAAAAGTCGGGTGCCGCGCCCTCGCCGCTTATTGTAAGCGTCTTGGCTGACGCATCAAAGGAATAATAAGTTTTGCTGCTCAACAGCTGTGTTTTTTCAATATCAGTAAGTTGTGAGGGTGCGGCAAATGCCGAAACAGAAAAACAGCAGAAAACCGCTATAAGCATAGCAATACCAATAAGAAATGGAAACAGCTTTTTCATATTCGCCCCTCCTTAAAATACATTATAATTTTAACATAATAAATCAAAATGTACAATATAATTATAAAAAATGACACCCGAGTAATGAATTTCAGGTGTCATTTTCAGCATCAGCCTTCAAACAGATTGTTATAATGCCTGCAGCTTTCATCTAATTCCTCAACAGCCAGTTGAATGTTGGAAATAATTTCTTCGCAGGCATTGTCATTTTCAATCAGCAGATTAATAAAAACATTCAAGCGAAAAACCAGCACTTTTATCATATCAAACTGCTCTATTGCATTTCTGCGAAAGGTTTTAAGCTGATTATATTTCTCATACTCCGCTCTGCTGATGATGATTCCGTTTTCTATTTCTGCATTTTCCATAACAATTTCTCCTTCGTTTTATTCTTTGTTTGGCAACAAAGCCTGTGTTTTCTATATTATAGTAAAAATTTTTACTAAAGTCAATAGTAAACTTATTTACTATAGTATAATGATAGTAATGGAGGTAATAAATATATGACATATATAGACAGAATCAGAAGCCTGCGTGAAGATCACGATAAGACACAAAAAGAAATTGCCGTCTATTTAGGAACGTCGCAAACAATGTATGCAAGATATGAGCGAGGTGCAAATGAAATGCCGATAAGACATCTGATAAAGCTGTGTGATTACTACGGCGTTTCTGCCGATTATATCCTCTGCAGAAAAGATAATGAAGGTCATTACCGTTATTAACCATAACCTGTACCAATCAGAATATCTATATAAAGAAAACACCAAGAATCTTGATTTTCTTGGTGTTTTCTTTATATAACCCCTCGGCGTTCTGCCTCTTTTAACAATTTGGGCTGAATCAAAGGATATGTCCAATTCTCAACCAGTTTTTCGGTTATGATAATTTTTTCTATTTCACTGTGCAGCTTTTCCTCAAACGCATAAATATCTGCATAGCAAAGAAGCCCGAAGGTTTCCTGTCCGTTAAAATTATCCTCTGCCGTAACAGAATATACACATATGGGTTTAAGTTCAAATTTCAGTGCACCCGTTTCCTCGTAAAGCTCTCGGCGTGCGGTATCCAGAATATCCTCATTTTCTTCCCGATGTCCACCGGGTACCTCATAGGTATCCCTTTCTTTATGCTTGCAAAATACCCACTTGCCCTGTGTTTTGGAAATAATAACAGCAAATTTTAAAAGCTCGTCCGAAACACTGTCATAAAACTTCACCTTAGTCATTTTCTACCCTCCCTTTATTAAAAACAGGCAGTCCGAAAACGGACTGCCTGAATAAGTTGTTAAATAGAGCTGAGAAGTGCAGGGAGTTTTGCAATTGTAGCACCTAATCTCCAGAAGATTGCACTGAAGCCCACAAAGCTTGATTCATCATCATTAAGCATTTTGAGAAGACCCTCTGCCTGTGCAGGTGAAAAAGCACCCATACTCATTGCTATGAAGTTACGGATTGGAATCTGTGTTGCCATAGCAGCAAGCATCTTGCCGTCACCGTTCGCATCACTGCCCATACCTGACATAATCTTTTCAATCAGACCGCAGAGTCTGCCGCCCCACTTTGTATGACGAGCGTCATTCAGACAGCAATAGATATCAATCTTTCTGTTCTTATCAATTTCAGGGCTTGGCAATGTACCGTAAACAGCCGCAAAATCATCACGTGTGATGTTTGCCACATCATTGTAATAGTTAGGAGCAGTAGCTCTGTAATCAGGAATTGCAGCATCAACAGTTGATTCAACTGTCATTGTAGCTGTTAATCTGATATCTCGGCTTGAAGCAGCAACCATAATATCAAACTCACCTGTTTCAACCTGCCAGTCATCAAGCTCAACATTGTAGAAAGCAAACGCTCTCTTTGAAAGGTCAAGTGAAACCTCAACCTCTTCACCAGCCTTGATGAATACCTTCTTGAAGGCTCTGAGCTCTTTAACAGGGCGATAGATTGTTGATTCCTTATCAGCAACGTAAACCTGGGCAACCTCTGCACCGTCAACATCGCCTGTGTTCTTAATCTTGAATGAAACGGTTACTGTGTCAGTATCCTTAATCTTATCAGCAGACAGCTTAATGTCACTGTATTCAAATGTGGTGTATGAAAGACCATAGCCAAATGGGAAGAGAACCTCTTTCTTAGCAGCATCGTAATAACGATAGCCGATAAATACAGACTCTCTGTGCTCACTTGTAACAGGACCGCCCGGATAATTGCCATATGTAGGATTATCACTGAAGGAAAGCGGATATGTTTCAGAGGTTTTACCTGATGGGTTAACTGCACCTGTAAGAATGTTAGCAACTGCAGCACCGCTTGCCTGACCGCCTAAGCCTGAGTTAAGGAGAGCCTTAGCATCGTCAACCCAAGGCATATGAACAACAGAGCCGCCTGCAAGAACAACTGCCGTGTTCGGATTAGCAGCAGCTACCGCTGAAACGAGAGCATTGTGGTTTGAAGGCATTTCAATGCTTTCTCTGTCATAGCCCTCACCCTCAAATTCTTCGGTAAGACCAACAAATACAACAGCAACATCGCAAGCCTTTGCAGCAGCACAAGCCTCTTTGATAAGCTGGTCATCACTCTTTCTGTTCTTATCCTTCTTTGTAGGAGCTGATTTATAATAGCCCTGTGCATAGGTCATATCAACGCCGAGCTTCTTCATTTCATCAAATGCATTTGAAAGCATTGTCGGGTTAATTACGGATGAGCCTGCACCCTGGAAACGGGGAGCCTTAGCCATTTCACCGATAACTGCAACCTTCTGACCCTTTTTGAGAGGAAGAAGATTATCGTCATTCTTAAGAAGAACCATTGAGCCTTCAGCAATTTTCTGAGCAATTTTGTGATGTGCTTCCTTATCAAAGGTATGAGCTTTTTCAAGTGCAGGCTTTGACTTAACAATCAAATCAACTACCTTGTCAACTCTCTCATTCAGAATATTTTCATCAAGTGTTCCGTTCTTGACAGCATCAATAATTCTTTTTGCATTCAGTGTACCTGATGACGGCATTTCAAGGTCTGTACCTGCCTTCAAGCCGGGGATACGGTCAACGGATGCACCCCAGTCTGTAACGATAAGACCCTCAAAGCCCCACTCACCGCGGAGCACCTTTTCCTGGAGCCATTCATTCTGTGAAGCATAAACACCGTTGATACGGTTATAGGAGTTCATAATTGTCCAAGGCTGAGCCTCTTTAACAGCAATCTCAAATGCAGGGAAATAAATCTCACGCATAGTTCTTTCGTCGATAACCTCATTAAGCACCATACGGAATGCTTCCTGTGAGTTACAAGCAAAGTGCTTGAGTGAAGTACCAACGCCCTTTGACTGAACGCCGTTGATTACTGCAGCAGAGCATTTGCCTGCAAGCAGCGGATCCTCACTGAAATACTCAAAGTTACGTCCGCAAACAGGTGAACGCTTAATGTTTGTACCGGGACCGAGAATTGTTGAAACCTTCTCCTTTAAACACTCCTGACCCATAGCCTCGCCCTCTGCTCTGAGAAGCTCCTCATCCCATGAACAGGATGATGTTGCAGCAGGTGGGAAGCAAGTGGTAGGAACGGAGTTGCCGAGACCGATACCGCCGCTCTTCTTTTCTCCTTCAGGCTCAACGTAATCCTTACCCTTCTGCTTACGTAAGCCGTGAGGTCCGTCTGTAATCATAATTTCCGGAAGACCAAGCTCCGGTGCTGACTCCAAATGCCAGTAGTCATGACCTGAAACAAAAGCAGCCTTCTGCTCCAGTGTCATTTTTTTAATAATCTCTGGGTGTTTCATTAAAAAAACGCTCCTCTCAAATTTTTACAACTACCATTATACAATAAAAATACATTCATTACAACCATTATTTTTGTTAATTATGACCATTATTCTTTGATAATATCATAATTCTTAAATGATTCATAACAAAGAATAAACCTCCCTGCAAGACAGCAGAGAGGTTTTAGAATTATTTAATTAATTCTCGGATTACAGCCTCAGCCTTTTTGACATCAGCCTTGCCGCGTGAGTTCTTCATAACATAGCCGAACATAACATTGATTGCCTTGTCCTTGCCGTTTTTTATATCCTCAACAGCCTTAGGGTTCGCATCAATCGCACCCTGACAAAGCACTCTGAGATCATCGTCGGAAAGACCTGCAAGGTCATCCTCCCTGACATACTCGGTAACATCCTTACCGCTTTCAAGCATCTGAGCAAGAACCTCTTTAGCCTTGTTTGCACGGATTTTCTTTTCGTCAATCAGCTTAACAAGTGCCGCAAGCTGTGAGGAGGTTGTTTTGATTTCAAAATTCTCCTTGTCCTCCTCAGTCTGCAGGGTTGCAAAAATAGGACCGATAATCATATTCAGCACATTGCCTGCACCAGCACCCTCATTGACAGCACCGTCAAAAAATGCAGTAACATTTTTATATTTATAAATCAGTCTTGCATTATTTTCAGGCAGACCCATTTCAAGATACCTTTTCAGCTTGGCATCAGGGAGTTCGGGCAGTGATGCTCTGATACCTTCAACCATTTCGGGTGAAATATAAAATCTTAAAATATCAGGCTCAGGGAAATAACGATAGTCGTCAGCATTCTCCTTTGTACGAAGAACATAGACTGTGTCACTGTTCGCATCATAACGCATGGTGGACTGAATCACCTTTTCGCCTGAATCGAGAATATCCTCCTGTCTTTCCATTTCAAGCTCCATAGCACGGACAATGTTTGAAAGAGAGTTGATATTTTTAATCTCTGTTCTTGTGCCCCAGGGCTCACCCTTTTCGTGAAGAGAAATATTAACATCACAGCGCATGGAGCCCTCCTGCATCTTACAGTCGGAAACGCCTACATTACGCATAATTAACTGAAGCTTTTCGGCATATTCCCTTGCCTCCTGCGGTGTTTCAATATCTGCCATGGAAACGATTTCAATAAGCGGAACACCACCGCGGTTATAGTCAACATAGGTATAGCCGCCGTCGTGAACAAGCTTGCCTGCGTCCTCTTCAATATGAATACGTTCAATTCTGATTTTCTTGCCGCTGTCAAGCTCAACATAACCATTAACACAAACAGGCTCGTCAAACTGTGAAATCTGATATGCCTTAGGCAAATCGGGGTAAACATAGTTCTTTCTGTCCATATGTGAATTGTTGTTAATATCACAGTGAACAGCAAGACCTGCTCTCACGGCATATTCAATAACAGACCTGTTGAGTATCGGGAGTGAGCCGGGCTGACCTGTGCAGACAGGGCAGCAATGGGTATTCGGCTCGCCGCCGAACTGCGTAGTACAGCCGCAGAAAATTTTTGTTTTTGTTGCAAGCTCAATATGTGTTTCAATACCGCATACTAACTGATAGCTCATATTGCCGCACCTCCCTCAAAATCTGCTACACCGATTGGGGCATTCTTTTCATAGAAATAAGCAGCGTTCATAATCGTCTTTTCACTGAACTTTTTACCGATAAGCTGCATACCAATCGGCAGACCGTTGCTGTCATTTTTAACAGGCACACTGATTGCAGGAACACCTGTAATGTTAATCGGAACAGTTGCAATATCACTTAAATACATATCAACAGGTGATGCACCCTTGTAATTAAGCGGGAATGCAGTGTTTGGCGCTGTCGGTGCAATCAGCACATCACAGCTATTGAAAATCTCATCAAAATCAGCAATAAGATTTTCACGGAGAAGGCAGGCTTTTTTGTAATAAGCGTCATAATAGCCTGAGGAAAGCACATAGGTGCCCAGCATAATTCTGCGCTTAACCTCATCGCCAAAGCCCTCTGTACGGGTTTTTAATATCATTTCCTCAACATCGTTAAAGCTTTCGGGTCTGTAGCCGTAGCGGATACCGTCATATCTGCCGAGGTTTGAGGATGCCTCAGCACAGGCAATAATATAGTAAACAGGGAGAGCCTGCTTTAAAACAGGCAGACTGATTTCAACAATCTCTGCACCGTTATCCTCATAAAATTTGATTGCACTGTCAATTGCTTCCTTAAGCTCAGGGTTAATACCCTCAAAATATTCCTTTGCCACACCGATTTTCAAGCCCTTAACATCAGCACTGTCAAGGCTGTCTGCAATATTGCCGAATTTAAAATCAACGCTGGTCTGGTCGTTGGCATCCACACCTGCAATGGTATCAAAAACAAGGGCAGTGTCCTTAACTGAATTTGCCATAACACCAATCTGGTCAAGGGATGAGCCGTAGGCAATCAGACCATAACGTGAAACTGCACCATAGGTTGGCTTAAGACCAACAATACCGCAGAAGCTTGCAGGCTGACGAACAGAACCGCCTGTATCAGAGCCAAGAGCATAGGCTGCAAGGTTAGCACAAACTGCACTTGCGCCACCGCCTGATGAACCGCCTGTTACGTGGTTCACATTTCTTGGGTTGAGCGGTGCACCGTAATAAGAGGTTTCACTGGTTGAGCCCATTGCGAACTCATCCATATTGGTTTTGCCGAGCATAACCGCACCCTGTGCCTTCAGCTTTGTCCAGACAGTTGCATCATAATAAGGTCTGAAGCCTGTAAGAATTTTTGATGCACAGGTCGTTAAATCGCCGTCACTGCAGATATTATCCTTAAGGGTCATAGGAATACCTGTTAATGCAGTTGCTTTTCCGTCTGCAATCAGCTTATCGGCAGCCTTTGCATTTTCAATTGCCTTATCAAAGGTAGTTGAAACATAGGCATTGTATTTTTTATTATCACTTTCAATAGCAGCAATATATTTTTCAGTCAACTCTACTGATGAAATATCACCGCTTTTAAGCATTTTTGATAAAGGTGAAATAAGCTCTCTCATTTATATTCCTCCCTTAACACAGAACATACCCTTTGAGCCGTTGACATTTGAAAGAATTTTTTCATTCGGCAATGACTCCTTAACAACATCTGCACGGAATTCCTCGGCAGGTGTTGCTGTTGATGATACATTTCTGATTTTTTCAGCATCGCCCTCAACCGAGTTATTGATTGTATCGGCAAAAGCAATAATATCATCCATATCTTTAATTATTTTATCAAGCTCCTCGTCTGAAAACTCAAGACGAGCCAGACGGGCAAGCTTTAAAACTTCATCCTTGGTAATCATAATTACACCTCGTTTTGTTGAATGAATAATTAATAATGAAAAATGAATAATTTATGGTCTTGCAGACGGCTATTATAATTGCCGTGCGCAGCACCCTCAATTATTCATTATTCACTTTTCATTTTTCATTTGCCATAAGCAATTACTTTCTGAGTTTAATATGAACCTCACGAAGCTGCTGCTCTGTGATTTCATTAGGCGCACCGCACATCAAATCCTGTGCCTTGCCGTCCATCGGGAAAGCAATAACCTCACGGATATTTTCCTCATTTCTGAGGAGCATAATCATACGGTCAACACCCGGTGCCATACCTGCGTGAGGAGGTGCACCGAACTGGAATGCAGTATATAATGCACCGAACTTAGCCTTGAGCACTTCCTCGTCATAGCCTGCAATCTCAAATGCCTTCTTCATAATATCAATATCGTGGTTACGGACTGCACCAGATGAAAGCTCAACGCCGTTGCAGACAATATCATACTGATAAGCGAGAATTGTAAGCGGGTCTTCTTTTTCAAGAGCCTCTAAACCACCCTGCGGCATGGAGAACGGGTTGTGGGTAAAGCCGATTTTCTTTTCCTCTTCCTTATATTCATACATCGGGAAGTCATTGATAAAGCAGAAACGGTATGCATTCTTTTCAATAAGGTCAAACATTTCGCCGAGCTTTGTTCTGATCTGACCTGCGTATGAAGCAGCCTGTGCCTCGCTGTCAGCAATAAAGAAGATAGTATCGCCAACCTCAAGACCTGCCATATCTGCAAGCTCAGTTTTCATATCCTCAGGGATAAACTTATCAATAGGACCTTTATAGCTCTTATCCTCCTGAACAAGCAGGTAGCCAAGACCGCCCATACCGATTGACTGCGCAAATTTCAGGAGCTTTTCGTGCTTGCCCTTAGAGATTTCAGCGTGCACCTTGATTGCTCTGACAGTCTGACCGTGGAAAGGCTTGAAGGTACATCTCTGGAAGAAATCGGTTACATCAATGATTTCAAGGGGATTTCTCAAATCAGGCTTATCTGTACCGTACTTGAGCATAGCCTCCTTAAAGCTGATCACAGGATAAGGAGCCTCTGTCACAGAATATCCCTCAGGTGCAAACTTCTTAAAGGTTTTTGTTAAAATTTCCTCGCCTACTCTGAACACATCCTCCTGAGTAGCAAAGCTCATTTCAAAGTCAAGCTGATAGAATTCACCCGGTGAACGGTCTGCTCTTGCGTCCTCATCACGGAAGCAGGGCGCAATCTGGAAATACTTGTCAACACCTGAAACCATAAGCAGCTGCTTATACTGCTGCGGAGCCTGGGGCAGCGCATAGAATTTGCCCTTATGCACACGGCTTGGAACAACGTAGTCACGGGCACCCTCAGGTGAAGATGCACAGAGAATCGGCGTCTGAATTTCAAGGAAGCCCATATTTGTCATTTCCTGTCTGAGGAAGGAAACAACCTTGCTTCTGAAAATCATATTTTCCTTAACCTTCTGATTTCTCAAATCAAGAAAACGGTACTGTAATCTTTTATCCTCTCTTGTTTCCTTAGAGGTCTGGATTTCAAAGGGCAGCGGCTGGCGAACCTTGCCGAGGATTGTAACCTTTTTAGCCTCAACCTCAATTGTACCTGTTGCGATTTTAGGGTTAATTGTATCCTCGTCACGCTTTTCAACCAAGCCCTCAATGGAAATACAATCCTCCTTTGAGATACCGTCAAGCAGTGTTGTGTCACGCATAACCACCTGCATAACACCCTGCATATCACGAAGGTCAATAAAGGATACGCCGCCGTGGTCACGAATATTCTCAACCCAGCCTGCAACCTTAACTGTGCTGTCAATATCAGCCTCACTGAACTGATCAAGTGTTTTTGTTCTGTAAAGTGTAGAAAATTCCATAAAATCAATCTCCATTCAAAATAAAATAAGCAGTCTTAAGTCCGAATAGGACGAAAGACTGCTTCCGTGGTACCACCTAAATTAGCCGAAAAACGGCTCACTCAAAGGGATTAACGCTCCCTAAACGCCTGATTCTACTTGCTTATTGCTTTCCTTCAGGGACTCATGGGTGTTTTTCACATTCTGCTTGTGCCTGCTCCCACCAGCCGCAGGCTCTCTTAAACAGCGGCAAAAAGCTACTCGCCCAATCAAAGTCTTAAAATATATTGTTATAATAACATTAATTTTATTATTAGTCAATAATTAGTTTTTAGGAATTTATCATTTATCAGACAGACAACCGTCAATAAATGCAATATATTCCGAAGCATAGAAAGCTATTTTCAGCTTAGGTGCATAATCACATACATATTGAAAATTTTTTCTTGCTTCCTTGCCGCTGTAATAATGCACAAGCCCATAATAATACTGCATCACAGCCTTATATGAATTACTCTGCCCGTTTTGTGCATTACATATATCCAAAAATTCTGCTGCCCTGTCATAATTCTTATTGATAAAGTTGATATAAAAATCAGCTCTTGCAACATAATACTTATCAGACTCCTTTTCCTTTTTGAAAGATTTTATAAATTCTTTGATTTTATTACTGTATTCAACACATTTTTCAAAATCACTGCTTTCAAATGCAAGCTTGGCAAGTGATTCCATATAAAACAATTTATTTGTATTTGTTTTTGCCTTTTCAAGCCCGCGGACAGAAAGCTCTATTCCTTTTTTATAATCACCGATAAGCTGCGCGGTAAATACATCACGTGAAATATCATCATGCGGCACAACTCCCTTGCTTACAGCATAATAAAGTGACGGGTCACATTCAGACACAGCTATTAATGTTATTTTATGGTTGATGGATAGCCCCCACAGCAATGCACACAGCAAAATCAGCGCTGCCGCAGCGACCTTTGCAACTGTATTTATCGGCAAAAACAGGTCCGCCAAAATGGTTATAACTATAAATGCCCTGATATATCTTCGCTGATTTTTAAATTTTCTAATAAGATCAGCAGCTCTTTTTTCATCCATTTTTATTCTCCTTATAAGCCAATATATCCCTGAATGAGATAATAATTGTCGGCAAAACCATAATTAAACCTCCGACACAAACTGAAAAATACGTTATCGGAAACAATATACAGCATACGATTATAGCCCAAATACGACGATTTCTTTTATAAATCCTTACTGCCCAAACAATTCCTGTAAATATTCCGCAGATTGCATAGCTCATACCAACAGACTCCAAAACAATATTCAATAATGAAGCATCATCAAATTCAATTACCAAATAATCATTCGCCGCAAATCCAAGCCCAGCTTTTCCTATTACGGGTATCAGTATAAAAATCACAGTAAAAACAGCAAACAAGGATATGACACCGGTTAAATACTGTCTGGCTTTTTGAACCCTCTTTGCAGCAGTTTCCGTTTTTATTTTATCAAGCTCTTCGGAAATTATCAAAGCCTCTGTCTTAAACGATAATTGTTCCAATGTTTGTGCATCCTCTGTTTTTCCACTTAGAAGCTCCTGAACAGAGGTATCGAGTACTTCCGATAATCTGACAAGTGTTTCCGTCTTGGGAAGTGAGGCGCCGGTTTCCCACTTTGAAACAGCTTTATTTGAAACACCCAGCAGTGCTCCGAGTTCTTTTTGCGACAAACCTTTTTCTTTTCTTTTTTCATATATACGATTACCAATATTGTAGGTGTACATATTTCATCCCCTTTATTCTGCTGAAAAAAACATACCATAAGACACAAACAAATGCAAGAATAAAAAATCGAATAATGGTAGAACTATTGAAAACACACTGTTTATAACACAAAAAGACTGCGAAAAAACATTCCGCAGTCTTTTAGATTATTCAGATTTTTCCGATTCGTTTTCAGAAATTCAATTTATGCTTTTTATTCATATAGATACACATTGCTCTCTGATACCGTATATTTCTTCCGGCTGTCAACCTCTAAAAGAAGGTTGTCAATCTTTCTTGGTTCCTGCCATTCCACCTCAACATCAGCATAATCATCCATAAACATTACCCAATCCAAGTCCGAGTAATCTTTACTGTCATCGGCATCCATAAGCCAAAAGCGTTCCTGAAATATATATTCATCAACAGGATCACCCCAGTTATAGGAGGTTTTATCAATATCAAATTTTATGGTAAACTCGCTCTTTTTATGACTGATATTGATTACATCCGACTGTGCGGCGGTATTGAAATATCTTATATCACCGCCGCATTCCTCACCTTGCAGATATACATTATTATATTCTTTAAAATCAAAGAACCATGTTTTGGCAGTTCCTTTGATTTCAAATCTTACAATATTTTCATTATCAATACTTTCATAGGCTGTAATAGAATCAACATCAAAAAGCAACTTATGTCTTCTGTACCAATAATAAATACTCAATGAAGATACAGTCAAAGCTATAATTAAGAAAAGTGATATTAATATTATAACATCTTTCTTTTTCATAATTCATCTGCCTTTTGTCTGATTTGTCTTTCACAGAGAATGTGCATAACAATCTCAAGAAGATAAATAACAAGTGTGATATACCATCCTATGCCTGCACCGCCGATTATTAAACCAAGCACAATAAACACTGCTGTATTGATTACACTGAAAATCATATTTCTTAAAAATCCTGTTTTTGTAACAGAAAACAAGGATGAAATAATAACGGCAAGGCTCAGTACAACCACCAGTGCCATGCTCACAAGGGGCATTATCACATCACCTATCTGTATTTCACTGTTGATAAGCCCCATAATCAGGGATATAAGGCTGACATCACCATACATAGGCAGGCACATAGATGCAAGGGGTGTGAAAAACAGCACAAGCCTTACAATCAAAAGCGGTGATGCAACGGAGCTTGATTTCAGAACACCTAAGAAATGATTGACGGCATCAACCTCTTTTTTTGCGTTTGCCTCGTCGGCTGCAAGTCTTTCCTCCATATTATAATACATAAGATTGACATTGCAGTGAGGACACTTTTCCTTCAGATAAAAAGCACTTATCTTTTTGCCGCATTTGGGGCATAGATTATTTTTATTCATTTACATCCCCTCCTGATACCTCTTTAGATAACTGTTCACGGCGCACCTTCATATCAGCTCTTATGCCCTCAAGCTTTTTGCCTGTAAGATCATAGAAAAGATAAGGAACAATAGACAGCAAGCCAAGCAAATACGGAATAATTGTGAATAATGCCCATATGTATAAATCCGTATGCTCACCCTTAATCGTTATCTGCTCACCAGCTGCATTCTTAGTAAATGTAAGTCCGATAACCGGAAGTAACGCTGTGCCGAGTGAGGTTGAAATTGAACCTGTGAGCTTGCCCACAAAGGTTAAAACAGAGAAGGATACACCCTCATTTCTCTCACCTGTTTTCCATTCCATATAATCAACGGTATCACCAATCATTTCTGTAGGTATAACCATATTGATTGTGTTAAAGAAAGAGAAAATGAAATTCTGAATCATAAGAAGAACAGAAATAACAACAATGTTTGAGTTATAAAAGCCCAGTCCGATAAAGAATACAAGAGAGCTGACAACTGCACGGCATATAATGTTGAGCAGTACAACCTGCCTGTTATCCAATTTTTTCTTAAGTTTCGGAATTAAAAGATATGTCAAAAATCCAAAAATAGTTCCGGGAAGATTTATCCACAAAACAGCAGAATTCAGATTTAAAACCTCAGAATAATAATAGGTCTGGAATACACCTGCAAGTCCTGCTAATGCGCCTATAACATTACCGACAATAATAAGCAGCAGCGGCTTATTTTTAAACATAACCCTAAAGCCTTCAAGAACAGACGGCTCCTTTACGGACTGAACAACTCGTTCCTTTGTCTTTCTTCCTGCAAGAGAGAACAGACCTAAAATCATAATCGCTGCGATTATAGCCAATATCAGGAAATCCTGTGAAAGCGTCAAATCCCAAACATGGTTATTTGAAAGGTCCATCATAACAACCAGCAAAGGTGTTGCCAATCCGCCAAAAATGCTTGAAATCAATCTTGCACTTGAGATTGCTCTTGTTCTGTCTGCCGGTGACGGAGAAATAGCCGTACTCATACCCCAAAACGGAACATCACCTATTGTATAGAAAAACTCCCATATAAAGTACGATATATACATATATACAATTTTAACAGTAGCTGTTTTTGCATCTGCTAAAATCTCCGGTCCAGCAAAAAGCATAATTGTTGCTATTGACAACGGAATCGGAACAAAAAGAAGATATGGTCGAAGCTTACCATAACGTGTTCTCGTTTTATCAATCAGACCGCCCATAAGCGGGTCATTGATTGTGTCCCATATTCCGAGAACGATAATCATTGTGGCAACGGCTTGTTCAGGGATTCCGAAAACCTTTGTGAAAAACAGCGAAAGATAGCCGCCAGCCACAAGATTATAGCCGAATACCTGACCCGCATTAGCAAAGCCATAAGCTAAATTTTCCTTCACGCCTACATAGCGCCTTTCATTTTCCTTCTCAGCCATAGTTCCCCCTCCTGCTGATATTCTTCATAATTATACTATAATAAAAAAGGGCTGACACTGTCAACCCTTTTCGTAAATTATTTAATTCAGCTTACTCTGCAGTTGTATCGGTTGTACCCTTTGCTGAATAATCGGCAACTCGGTTCTCCATCTCAGAATACTCATTTGTATTCATATCCTTCTTAAGCACCTTGGTTCCGTCAAAGGAAATAAGATATTCACCAACTGTTTTCATCGAAAACGTTTTAGTGCCGTCATCAGATGTGGAATCCTCATTCTGAGTAACTATATTGGCAACAACCTTTACATAATTGCCGCCGTCGTGCTCATAGCCGTTTGAGGCAACCATAATGCTGTAATCCTCAGCTACATCCTGAAGTCCAAGCTCTTCAACTGTATAATAATTTTTAATATAGTTGATTGCATCTGAATCCTTGATTTTTGCATCTGCGGTGGTTACCTGACCTGACGGGAGCGTACTTTCCGTAGTGCTTTCATCATCATTTTTGTTGGCAGTACAGCCTGCAAAAACTGCAATAAGCATAGCAGCAGCCAGAAGGATAGACATTAATTTTTTCATATTATCAGTCCTCGTCGCAGCAGTCACATTCCTCTTCAATTTCAAATTCAAGCATCTCGCCGCAGTTAGGGCAAGGGATAGTACCGCTGAGAACAGTTTCCTCGTCTACTGTAATTTCAGCACCGCAGAGCGGGCACTCAACCTCAAACTCTTCGCACTCGTCATCACAATCGCAGCAATCATCACAGTCACAGAAGTCAAAATCATCGTCATCATCAATAAGGTAATCCTCAACCTCAGCCAAGTCCTCATCAACAGCGTCAATCTGCTCTGCCATAAGCTCCATACCCTCAGTTACATCGTCGATATCCTCACAAATATTCGTTAAAACATCAACAATAGCGTTGAAAACCTTGGTTTCCTTTTTGTTTGCATCCAAATCCAGTCCGTCAAGCAGACCCTTTAAATAGCCCAAGCTCTCAATTGTTTCCATAATAAAGCTCCTTTACACTCTATATAATAAATCTGAATTTATGCTCTTTCCATATATTCACAGGTTCTTGTGTCAATTCTGATCATATCGCCTTCGTTAATGAAAAGCGGAACACGAATTTCTGCACCTGTTTCAACCTTTGCCGGCTTTAATGTATTTGTTGCAGTATTGCCCTTAAGACCCGGCTCGGTTTCAGTAACCTCAAGTGTTACAAAGGTAGGCGGTTCAACACCGAAAACCTTGCCCTTGTATGAAAGGATACGGCAAATCTCGTTTTCCTTAACATACTTGAAGTTGTCTGACAAATCAGCCTCAGCAACAGGAACCATATCAAAGGTTTCATTGTCCATAAAATAATATAAGCCGTCATCGTTGTATGAGTAAGCCATTTCTCTTCTCTCAATAAATGCAGTCGGGAATTTAGCTGATGGATTGTAGCTCTTTTCTGTCACTGCACCTGTGATAACATTTTTTGTTTTTGTTCTTACGAAAGCAGCACCTTTGCCGGGCTTTACATGCTGGAACTCAACAACCTGCAATACGTTGCCGTCCTCCTCAAATGTAACGCCGTTTCTGAAATCACCTGCTGATACCATAATTTATACCTCCAAGATTTATAATCTTAATTTCTTACTTTACCATTTTATATTATTTCAAGCAATAAATCAATACCCATTTTATAGCTATCTTTGCCATAACCGCAAATTTGTTTGACACAAACATCGGTAATAACAGAATTTTTTCTGAAATCCTCTCTTTTGTGTATGTCCGACATATGCACCTCCACAAAAGGAGTAAACTCACTGACTGCCTCAATCGCATCACGGATTGCATAGGAATAATGGGTGTAAGCACCCGCATTAATGACAACTCCGTCAAATTCATCCTTGCTCTCGTGGATTATATCAATCAGATCCCCCTCGTGATTAGACTGAAAAAATGTCATTTTAGCACCATTTGCCTTGCCGTAAAGCTTAAGCTCATCATTAATCTGCTTTAAGGTTTCGCCGCCGTAGACATTCTTTTTTCTTATGCCTGTCATATTCAGATTAGGACCGTTTAAAACAAGTATCTTTTTCATATTATTTATCACCAAGAAATATATTAATCCAAATTATACCTCAAGTCAATAAAAAAATATGAGAGTACATAACTGTACTCTCATATGTAGCTTGCCATTGGCTTACTTAAACTTTCTTTTACGAGCAGCCTCGCTCTTCTTTTTACGAGCAACAGATGGCTTTTCATAATGCTCTCTCTTACGAACTTCCTGGATAATACCGTCACGAGAAGTCTGGCGCTTAAATCTGCGAAGTGCGCTGTCAAGAGTTTCATTCTCTTTAACTTTTACTTGGCTCATTCAATTCCCTCCCTTTTCCTCTTTCGGGGGTATTTGATACTTTGTTAATATCTGTGCACGATTATATACAAAAATATTCTAAAAGTCAAGCATTTTGACAAGAAATATGAAAATTCATTTTAATTTTTCTGTTTGTCTGAGCCATTTTGCTCGCCGCTGTCATTTTTGTGTTTGAATATCACAAGCTTGCTGAAAACATAGTTAAGAATAACCACAACAACCTGCATAATTATTTTTGCAATCATATTGCCGTTGAGGTTGAAGCTGAGAATATCCCAGCTGATTTTGCTCATATGCATAATATCAATCATCAGCCAAAGACCTGCTTCCTCAACCACAAGGCTGAAAATTCTTGCACCGAAAAAGCCGATTAATTCCTTGAATACAACATCTGCCTTCCAGCTTTTGGATTCAAATACCCAAAGCTTATTGGTAAAGTATGCAAATATTACAGTAATCAGCCAGCTGACAGCATTTGTTAAAAGATATAAATGTTCACCGAGAAGGGCATCAAATATCTTAAAGGATACAAGATTGACAACTGTTGCCAGCACGCCGAAGAAAACGTAGCTGATTAATTCCTTATATTTTTCAAATAGCTTTTTAATCATTTGTTTAACAAATCCTTATATCTGTCGTTTGATTTCTGGAGCTCCATTTCAAAATCCTGTCTGTTCTTCTGCTTGATTGTATCCAGCACAAGACCTGAGAAAAAGCTGATAATTGAAGCAAGCATTGTAATACCGCAGACAATAACAGTCGGGATTTTGTCAACCATACCTGTTTTGAAGAAGGTAATCAGAACAGGAATAAAGAATCCCACGGAAAGCACAAACAAAACGAGTGCAATAATCAGGAAAAACGGAAAAGGCTTATAATTCTTGAACAGCCTTGCAATGGTTAACAGCACCTTGAAACCGTCTGAATAGGTGTTGAGCTTTGACTCACTGCCCTCAGGTCTGTCACGGTACTCTATAACAACATTTTCACAGAACATATTTTTATCAACGGTGTGAATGGTCATTTCTGTTTCGATTTCAAAGCCTTTGGATAATACAGGGAAGGTTTTAACAAAATTGTAGCTGAAAGCCCTGTAGCCTGTCATAATATCCTTAATGTCACTTTTGAAAATGGTATTGATGCTTGCTCGTACAATTGAATTGCCGAAATTATGGAAGGGACGCTTATTTTCTTCAAAATAAGTGGATGAAAGTCTGTCACCAACCACCATATCAACATTTCTTTCAAGCACCTTGTCACACATTTCTCTTGCAAATTCTGCAGGATATGTGTCGTCGCCGTCAGTCATAATATAGCACTGGGCATCAATATCTCTGAACATTCTTCTGATAACATTACCCTTGCCCTGCTGATACTCGTGGCGGACTACCGCACCCTCAGCCCTGGCAATTTCAGCAGTATTATCACTTGAATTGTTGTCATAAACATAGATTGTTGCCTCAGGCAAAACCTTTTGAAAATCGTTAATTACCTTTTTGATTGTAACAGCTTCATTATAGCAAGGAATCAGAACTGCTATTTTATCCATATTTCATTACCCTCCAGTTCAATATTTTCATTTTTTTCGTCGCTTTTCTTATTTTTACTTCGTGAGAAAGTAATAAATATTACAAACGGTATACATACAATCATAGGTATTACATACCTCATATATGCAACAGGACCAACAAAGCATATTGCATAATTCGCAAAAATCGGCAGGCATACCAGAAGCTCTGTATATCGTTTTCTCATAAGCATTGCAAGGAAGATTATCACATAACACCATGTGTAGAAGGAAAATTCAAACAAGCAGGAAATTACAGGTATTCGGTCAAGTGCATTAATCATCTGAGAAACTGCCGCCCTTGCACCATCAAACACGCTTGGATTATCAAGCCCTTCCAGATAATCGGGAATGGTTTTATCCGTATTGCCGTTATAATAAATAGCATCGTGATTGGATTCAAAGCCAAACCAACTGAAATTCAGATTTAAAAAGGCTTCGATATAACAGGCGGGATGCTTGGCAAGCTGTGCAAACCACGTTTTAAAATAGTTCACCAAATCATCGGTAGTTGCATACTTATTATATTCACCCTTTATTGAATCACTTCTGTCAGGCACATATTCTTCAGCAATTTCGCTTAAGGTTAACTCGCCGCCGCCGAGAATGGTTCGGATATTTTTCTCTTCCTCAGGTGTAATCTCATTTTCAAACTCAACAATATATCTTGCCGTCTGCTGAAACGGAACGGAAAGCATCTCTCTCGGACTGCCGTCATTAACGCCTGCAACCTTAAAGGCAACGCCTGTAAAGCCAACCTTGAACAGCAAAAGCGGAATCAGCATTACAGATATAACCTTAAGGGCAAACTTTTTGTCCTTTCTGAAATGAATAACAGCAAAAGGAAGTAAAATAAGAATCATATAAAAACTGTTATTGCGAACAAGCATAAGAACAAACAGAGCCGCTGCAAGCACCCAGTATTTTGATTTTGAGAATTTTTCAGGCATTTTAAATGCATCATAAAGCAGTATGGTTACCACCAAAAGCATAATACTAAATGGAGTATCCTTAAAGGTGGTCATACCCCAAAGCGGGAACAGCGGGCAAAGTGTAAAGAACAGATAAACAAGCTTTGCAAGCCTTTTGGACATACCATATTCCTGAAGCTTCATTACCGAATAGGTCAATGCCAAAGCAAAAACACAGCTCTGCAATACACAGTAAAGCTCAATACCTGCAAAATAAGAGCCAATCAGCTCACCGAATTTAAGGAAAATACCCAGAAGCAGCGTATGTGCTACAGGGTGATGATTGGTGAGCAGAATGTCGGTAGGCTTTCTCGGCACTGTGCCGGGGCTCCAGCTCATTTCACCATTGCCCAAAATCTGTGCAAACTGATCTCTTGTATCCGTACCCATTGCACCCGGTGCCATAATAATCATATAAGGCACCCAGCAGGCTATCATAATGAGTGTAAGCTTCATAAATGATTTTTTATCAAAACCGTTATTGATAACATCAAGCTTTTCAAGATTAACTCTGTTGGCAATATCGTACACAAAGAAAATGAGTGTAGCAATACCAATACCCTTTATGCCTGATGTGATAATTGCTGTCGTGCTGCCGAACACCTTATCCCATGAATTAAGCTCAAAATAGCTGTCACACAAAAGAATAAACAGTGCGCCTATTAAAGAAAAAGGTATACCCCATCTGATATTTCTTTTACTTACCTTGGGAATCAAATACACAAATCCAAAAAATGCAATCAAAACAAGCATATAAACGGAATAATCAGGATAAGAAAAAGAAGCCTTTACCTGCCAGAATCCAATCAGTATTTTACTGTCTTTCAGTGTTTCTTTAACAGAATCCGAGGCAACATTTGTTCCGTTGGATACAACAACTGCAAGGCTTGACAGCAAAGCCAGAATAAACGCTTTTAGACAGTTAGATATGGTGTTTTGCTTTCTATTCTTTAACATTTCATCCTCCGTGCAAACAACATTTTGACAATATTATACACTAAAGTAGTAAATATATACAATATATTGTAACACTTGCATTATAAAAAGTCAATGACAGCATAAGTTAAAATTTACATTGTTGACAATTGGGTTTTATCGCGTTATAATAGTTAAAACGATGATAAGGACACGGCTTGATTAAGGAGCTTTCAGAGAGTGTGCGGTTGGTGCAAGCACATAAGCAATGTTTTTGAGCTACCACCTTTGAGTGCTGCCAATACCAGCCGGCTTGCTGCCGTTAAAGAGCAAATGAGAGGCATAAAATTTATTTTATGCAATTCAGGTGGAACCGTGGATTTTATTCACCCTGATTTATTCAGGGTGATTTTTTTATTTTTTAGGAGGGTTAATGTATGATTAAGATTACATTAAAAGACGGCTCGGTCAAAGAATTTGAAAATGCAGTTTCCGCAGCCGACATCACAAAAGAGATTTCTATGGGGCTTTACAGAAACGCCTGTTCCTGTAAAATCAACGGTGAGGTTAAGGATTTAAGAACCGTTGTTGACAGTGACTGTGCCTTTGAGGTTTTGACCTTTGACGACATTGACGGAAAAAAGACCTTTAACCATACCGCATCACATATTATGGCGCAGGCGGTTAAAAGACTTTATCCCGATGTTAAGCTGACAATCGGTCCCGCTATTGAAAGCGGCTTTTACTATGACTTTGATATTGAAACTCCGTTTTCACCTGAGGATCTGGAAAAGATTGAAAAGGAAATGAAGGCTATCGTCAAAGAAGGTCTTGAAATCGACAAATTCGAGCTTGAGCCTGCTGAGGCAATCAAGCTTATGGAGGAAAAGAATGAGCCTTATAAGGTTGAGCTCATCAACGAGCACGCTGAAAAGGGCGAGCCCATCAGCTTTTACAGGCAGGGCGAGTTCACTGAGCTTTGCGCAGGTCCGCACCTTATGGATATGAAGGTTGTCAAGGCATTCAAGCTTACAAACTGCACAGGTGCTTACTGGAGAGGTGACGCTAAGAATAAAATGCTCTGCCGTGTTTACGGTACTGCTTTCCCGAAGGCATCCATGCTTGAAGAGTATTTAACCATGCTCGAGGAGGCTAAAAAGCGTGACCACAGAAAAATAGGCAAGGAGCTTGAGCTGTTTACCATTATGGAAGAGGGTCCCGGTTTCCCGTTCTTCTTACCAAAGGGTATGATTCTTAAAAACACACTTGTTGACTACTGGAGAGAAATTCACCGTGAAGCAGGCTATGATGAAATCCAGTCACCAATGATGCTTAACCGTGCATTATGGGAAAGAAGCGGTCACTGGGATCATTATAAGGAAAATATGTACACAACAGTTATTGATGATACAGATTTTGCCGTTAAACCTATGAACTGCCCCGGCGGTATTCTTGTATACAAAACAAAAATGCATTCATATAAGGATTTGCCCCTTCGTATGGGTGAGCTTGGTTTAGTTCACAGACACGAGCTTTCAGGTGCTTTGCACGGACTTATGAGAGTTCGCTGTTTCACACAGGACGATGCGCATATCTTTATGACAAGAGAGCAGATTAAAGATGAAATCAAAGGCGTAGTCAGCCTGATTGATAAGGTTTACAGTACATTCGGCTTTGAATATCATATCGAGCTTTCCACACAGCCCGAGGACTCAATGGGTGCAAAAGAGGATTGGGATATTGCCACAGATGCACTTCGTGATGCAATCACTGAGCTTGGCTATGATTATGAGGTGAATGAGGGTGACGGTGCTTTCTATGGTCCTAAGCTTGACTTCCACCTCACTGACTGCCTTGGAAGAACATGGCAGTGCGGCACAATTCAGCTTGATTTCCAATTGCCTGAAAGATTTGAGCTTGAATATGTCGGCTCAGACGGTGAGAAGCACAGACCGATTATGATTCACCGTGTTGTATTCGGAAGCATTGAAAGATTTATCGGTATTCTTACCGAGCATTTTGCAGGTGCATATCCTGTATGGCTTGCTCCTGTTCAGGTTAAGCTGCTGCCTATCGCTGACAGACACCTTGATTATCTGTATGATGTCAAGAAAGCTCTTGAGGCAAAGGGCATTCGCTGTGAGATTGATGACAGATCCGAAAAAATCGGATTTAAAATCCGTTCAGCTCAGCTTGAAAAGGTTCCTTATATGCTCCTTGCAGGTGATAAGGATATTAAAAACAACACAATCTCAATCCGTTCAAGAAAGCAGGGCGATGAGGGTGCAGCAACCCTTGATGATTTCCTTGCAAGAATCCTTGAAGAGGTTGAAACCAAAGCATTATAAAGTAAAAACAAACCGCCGACAGTTCTCTGTCGGCGGTGTTTTATTTTTAGTCTTTACTTTTCATTGCATTATATGAGGTTAGGACAGCATCATCACTGATATTGCAACCCAGCTCATAGAGCGGCACCTTTGCAAAAATCTGCTCAAGCACATCAAACAACCTGTTCATATCCGAATGGTTAAGCTTTCTCAGCGTCTGAGAAAAAATATTGAAAACAGCCTTGCTTGTATCCGCCTTTCTTATCCAGTTATCCTCGCTTCTCTGCAAAAAGCAGATACCTGCAAGCTTAACAATTTTCGGAGTTGAGTAATCATACTTTCCGCTGAAGGGCGTGCCGCAGGCATAAACCTCGCCGTCAATCAATCTTATAGCAGGCTTATCATCATTGAGCATATAACACCTGTCACCAAAATGCTTGAGCCATAGCTGTGTATGCGTTGACTTGCCCACGCCGCTGTCTGCCGAAAACGCATAAGCACGGTCATCCACAACAATGCAGGAGGAATGAAGGAGAATACCGTCATACTTTATCAGCTCTGTATAAAAATCAGAGCCTGTCAGCATATATTCCCAATCACCCTGCTGCAGCTCGGGATGCTCTGCCACAGCAGCCCTGACACGCTCATCAGTTACATTTATGGTAATATCAACAGGCTGCTTTTCATCCTGACACTCTGCCAGATAAGGCTCTGCCTGTTTTTTCGTTCTGCCCTTGGGGTCAATCATATTTACTTTTAATCCTGCAATATCATAAATCGCCATATTTTACCTCATCTATTTTACAGCCTTGCAACAATTTCATAGTCCACAGGCTCTGCCGATGATATTTCATTATCATAATCAAGCAAACATTTTACGGTTTCAATAAAAGCTATAAAGCCCATATTCCCGTGGGTATTAACAGGCAGAGCATAAAGTGTTCGGATTATAAGACAATCCGCCCTTTCCTCTTCACTCTGGCTTATTTCAACTGCAAGCTCAAACACCTGCGGCTGCCACAAACGAATGCCTGTCAGCCTTTCATATTCATCAATAATTACAGAAATATCATTCATTCTTTTCACCCGATGTAATGCAAATAAATTTTAGTCAATACAATTAACAATATCCTTATTAAGCTTATTAATGGTTATTATTTCATTAAAATCAACTCCGCGAATCTGAAGCGGAACACCCACATTCATAAAATATGCACCTGATTTAATATAGCTTTTGTCACGTATTGACAAGGAATACATCTCATCCTCATCAAGACCTGCAAACACAAGATTCATTGTTTTCTTATAAAATTTTGTACCATTGGCTGCAAGGAAAGCAACACTTCGGGATTTATCCGCATTAACATACTGATTGAGCAGCACCTCATCCTCCTCAATATTGAGCAGTCTGTAAAGATCACCGAACTGAACAAGGTCACGTATGGTTTTATAAACAGCAATATTTTTTTTGCAGATTTCCAAATCCCTGTCACTGTACTTCGTCAGATTACCGCCAAGGCTCAAGGAGCCCTGCATAGCAATATTAAATCTGAAATCAAGTGAGCAGGGCTTGTTATATCCGTCAATATCTGTGACCCAGCAGCGCATTGCTTTAATGGGTCTTAAAAGTGAATAGCCCTTCTGAATGGTCATTCTGTCAATAGCGTCCGTATTATCACTTGTCCATATCATATCAAAATGGCTCATTGCACCAAGCTCTGCCCTGCCGCCGCCTGATGCACAGGCTTCAATCTGCACATCGGGGTGCTTTCCCTTAAGTCTGTCGGCAATATCATAAACTGCCTTGGTATGCAGATAGGAGTACATTTTAGGATCGTCAAGATTTTCAGCACCAACCTCTGAAAAGGGTCTGTTCATATCCCACTTGATATACTTGATGTTGAATTCACTGAGCAAATCGTCAATCATTTTGAACACATATTCCTGAACCTCAGGCATTGTCATATTGAGCACAAGCTGATGACGCAGCTCACTTGCCTGCCTTGTGTCAAAATGATACGCCCATTCGGGATGGTTTCTATATAAATCACTGTCGGGATTCACCATTTCAGGCTCAACCCACAAGCCGAAATCCATACCAAGCTTGTTTACATTATCAATCAGCTCGCCAAGACCGTTAGGAAATTTCTGCTGATTCACATACCAGTCACCCAGACCAGCCCTGTCATTTTTACGCTGACCGAACCAACCGTCATCCATAACAAAAAGCTCAACACCAAGTGAAGCTGCAATTTCAGCAAGGCGGGTCTGTCCGTCAACTGTAACGTCAAAATAGGTAGCCTCCCATGAATTATAAAGCACAGGGAGTATTTCTTTATTAAACTGCTTTGGCAGAATATGCTCAACTGCAAAGCGGTTCATCTGACGGCTCATATTGCCAAAGCCGTTGGTCATTCCGCAATACACAACAGGCGTATCAAAGCTCTCCCCTGCCTTTATTGTGTGTGAAAAGTCAAAATCATTCATACCCATATGAACACGTGTGATACCGAATTGGTCACGGCTTGCGCTGACTTTAAAATTGCCTGTATATGCAAGTGATGCAAAGTAGACTGCACCGCTGTTTTCATCGGCATTCTGTGATGCGATAAAATACGGCGAAGCCGTGTGATTGGAAGCACCCTTTCTGCTTTCCCACACAGCATAACCGCCTGTTAGCTCAGTTGTACATTCTGTAAATTCGCCGCCCCAGGCTCCGTTGGTATTTCTGAACACATAAGGCTTAACGGACGGAAGCGAAAACTCAGCACTGAAAAGTCTTTCACAGCTTACATCATCCTTGCCGTTATTTTTAACGGTAATAAATCTTTTGATAATATCAAAATCATCATAAATGCAATAGTTAAGATAAATCTCGACAGGATAATATTTATCCCTGAACATCAGAATCAAACTGTTTTCCGAATTTTTATAGCCTGTAAATTCAAGATCAAGCTCACGGCAGCCATCGCTGAAATTCATTTTTACCGAACAGTCACGATAAACGGTTGAACCGAATACGGTTAATTCCTGCTTATACCAGTCAAGGAAAGAATGGTTTGAGTTTTCATCACCCGTAACAACCATTTCATAATCCTCACACCTGCACTTTTTGCCCCAGTGAATATGACGGTTATAGCCACGTGCATCAATACCGAAGGCATAGTGTGTATTTTTAGTTTCAAGCACAAAAACATTATTTTTCAGAATATGAACAGCCATAAAATTCTCCAATCAAATATAATAGTATAGTAAATATTATCTGACAAGCTCAATGCACTGCTTGCCTGTTATATGCTCTAATGTAATTTTTACTGCAGCCAGAGCAGGAAAAGCCTTTTCCACCTCATCGGCAATACCGTCAAGACAATCAGGACAATATTTTTCGGATAGTACGGTTGCCGCTCTTTTTATTTCACTATCCTCTTTTATTCTTTCAGCCCTGCCGAAGCATACAACCGATTTATAATAGGTTGTAAACTTTTCCTGCACAACATCATCCTGCGTAATTACACAGAGCGACACCTTATTATCCTTTTCAATTGCATCCAGCTTATGACCTGTTTTGGCACAATGAAAATATATACTGCCGCTGTCATACACATAATTAATTGGTATTGTATACGGATAACCGTAATCACCGTGAACTGCAAGAACCGCCGTTTTTCCCGATTCAAGGATTTCTTTACATTCATCAGCGGAAAGCTGCTGTTTTTTCCTTCTCATTTCTCTGAACATTTTAAAATACCCTTAATCATAAAATCATTAGAATTTATACATAAACATTTTAAACAATAATCACAATAAAATCAAGTAAATATATCACACAAACCGATAGATATATCACAAAAAATAATATTTTACCAACACAAAAACTACACATTATCCGCTATAATAAAAAAAGTTGGTTATTTTTTTAACTTTTTTGCAACACTTTCGTGTTTTTTTGACACTTATATTATGGAGGGGTTTGTCAAAATTAAAAATAAAAAATCCGACTGTTTTAAAACAGTCGGCAGAACATAAAAATGAAGATATTCATTTTTTAAAAATCCAAAATATCGCTTAGTCTGACACCCAGCGCTTCACAAAAGATTTTCAAATCAATATCAGTAACAAAACGCTCTCCGTTTTCAACCCTTCGGATAAAAAAATTATCCACATCATAACCAAGAAGCTGCATTTTCGATGCAAGCTGTCGCTGAGAAAGCTTTTGAGCCTTTCTGATTTGTGCAAGCTTCTGCCCGCATAAATTATTACTTCCGTCAGGCGCCTTCACCTTAAACATAGCAATCTACCCCTTATTTTACAATTTATTGACTTCAGTATTATTTTATGTTATTATTTAGGTGATTATGTTGAATAGTGTTCAACAAAGTGTAGCTAAGTGCTGTTTTTGGGTGAATTATTAAAAACTGATAAATTTTTGACAAATAATAGTCAAATCGGTTGAATTTATTCTAATAATAAGGTAAAATACAGCTATGAGAAATGTACTTGAATTTTTTGAAAAAACGACAATTGAATATCCGGATAAAATCGGCTTTACGGACAGCGGACGAAAAGCCACCTTCAGCGAGGTTATGAAAAACGCAAAAGCAATAGGAACAGCCCTTGCTGAGAAAGGAACAAAAAGACCTGTTGCAATACTGATTGATAAAAGTGTAAACTGTATTGAAGCTATGCTCGGTGCAATGTATGCAGGTGATTTTTATGTGGTGGTGGATGTTCATTCCCCGACAGACAGAATAGAGAACATCTTAAACACACTTGACGACCCTGTTATCATTACAGACAATGCATCTACTGAGCTGGCTGATTCAATCAACAAAGCCTTCTGTGTTTATGAGAAATTGATTGAAACAGATAAAAATGAGGACAAGCTTGCAGAAATACGCAGTCAGATGATTGATATGGACACAGCATACATCCTGTTCACCAGCGGCTCAACAGGTATGCCGAAGGGAACGGTTATCAGCCACAGAGCTTTAATCAGCTACATCAACTGGGTAACGGAGGAGTTCGGCTTTGACGAAACCACCTCCTTCGGCTCACAGACACCGCTTTATTTCAGTATGTCGGTTACAGACTTTTATTCCACAATAAAATGCGGCTGTACCTATAATATCATACCTAAATCAAACTTTTCATTCCCGTTGAATCTGATTAAATATCTTAACGATTATGAAATCAATACAATCTACTGGGTACCGACGGCTATTTCCATCCTTTCAAACTGGAAAGCATTTGACGTTGAAAAGCCGAAGTATTTAAAAACGGTTTTGTTTGCAGGTGAGGTTATGCCTACCAAACAGCTCAACTACTGGATAAAAAATCTTGACAGCAGTATTACCTATGCCAACCTTTTCGGTCCGACAGAAACGACAGACATCTGCACCTTCTATGTTGTGGACAGAGCGTTTGCAGATGATGAAAGTCTGCCGATAGGAAAAGCCTGCACAAACTGTGATGTGTTTATTGTAAATTCTGATGGTGAAAAAGCAAAGCCCGATGAAGAGGGTGAGCTTTTTGTACGCTCAAGCTTTATGGCTGACGGTTATTATAAAAATCCTGAAAAAACTGCGGATGCATTTGTTCAGAATCCGCTTAACAGCTGTTACCCTGAACGAGTATATAAAACAGGTGACATTGTTAAGTATAATGAAAAGGGCGAATTAATTTATATCACACGCAAGGATTTTCAGATTAAACGAATGGGCTACCGCATTGAGCTTGGTGAGATTGAGGCAGGTGCCAACAGCGTGCCGAAGGTTAAAGCCTGTGCCTGTGTTTATGACAAAGAGGCTGACTGCCTTGCACTCGTTTATGAGGGTGCAATCAAGGACAGCAGCATTGTGCTTGAGGCGGTAAAAAACAAGGTGCCTCCTTATATGACACCTGACAAGGTGTTAAGGATAAAGGAAATGCCTAAAAATGCCAATGGTAAAATTGACAGAAAAGCTCTTCAGAGCTTATATAAAGAATTATAAAATATATAAAAGAGGTAAAGAAAATGGATGAATTATTAGAAATTTTAGAGGAAATCAAGCCCGGTGTTGACTTTGAATGTGAAACGGGCTTAGTGGATAAGGGCATACTTGACTCATTAGCTATCATCAGACTTGTCAATGAAATAAGCGACGAATTTGATGTTGAAATTGCGGTAACGGATCTGGTACCTGAAAATTTCAACAGTGCTGAGGCTATTTATGAATTAATTAAAAAATTAGAGGACGAAGAGTAAGCTATGTCAATCACTTCATTAGTTTTTGTCATTTTTGTGGCAATTGCCGGAGTAGTTTACTATCTTGTTCCGAAAAAGATGCAATGGATAGTATTACTCGTTGCATCTTTATTTTTCTACGCTATCTCCAGCACAATTTTAACATTATTTATGATTGCATCCACCCTTTTGATTTATCTGGGTGCATTAAAAATTCAGGGACTCAATGATGCGTTCAAAGCCAAAAAAGCCGAGCTTGAAAAAGCAGAGCGAAAACAGCTTAAGGCTTCCATAAAGAAAAAGCAAAAGTCAGTGCTTACAGCAGTTGTTGTGCTTAACATTGCCATACTTGCAATACTTAAATACGGCAACTTCTTCGGCGGAATGGCAAATTCAGTCATCAGCCTATTTACGCACGAGGATGTTATACCAACCTTCAGCTTTATTCTGCCGCTTGGAATATCCTATTACACCCTTATGGCAATCAGCTACATTGTTGATGTTTACAGAGGCACTGTCAAGGCAGAAAAAAATCCCTGCAGAGTGCTTTTGTTTGTAAGCTATTTTCCCCATATTATGGAAGGACCCTTTGACCGCTACGGTGCACTGGACAAGCAGTTCAGAGAACCGCACTATATTGATTATGATGTAGTTAAAAACGGTGCTTTGCTGATGCTTTTCGGCTTATTCAAAAAGCTTGTCATTGCCGACAGAATCGGTCTGATTGCATCAGGTGTTTTTGAAAAGCCCGATGAATTCAGCGGCACTGCCATTATCATTGCAATTATCGCCTACACAATCCAGCTTTACTGCGATTTCTCAGGCTGTATTGATATTGTTGCAGGTGTCAGCGAACTGTTTGACATCAAGCTTGCCGAAAACTTCAGACAGCCGTTCTTTGCACGCTCTATCAATGAATTCTGGAGAAGATGGCATATCACACTCGGTCTGTGGCTGAAGGAATATGTGTTCTATCCTGTCAGCCTTTCAGGCAGCTTTAAAAAGGTAAATACCTTTGCAAAAAAGCATATAAAAAATGAGTATTTTGTGCAGATGATACCTGCTGCCTACGCATTATTCTTTGTATGGTTCTGCAACGGTATATGGCATGGCTCAAGCGGAAAATATATTTTCTACGGTCTTTACTACTACCTGCTGATGATGCTGGGTGAATTTACAAAGCCGTTAACAGACAGGCTCTGCACAAAGCTGAAAATCAACAGAGAAGCCAAGGCTTATCACCTGTTCCAGATGATAAGAACATTTATTATCGTAAATTTCGGTATGCTTATTTTCAGAAGTGCCACGATTTCCGAAAGCACAAATCTGTTTTTACAGATGTTTAAATCCGTAAGCTTTACCGATTTGCTGCAGAGAGAGGCAATCCCACACATTTCTTTCAGGGATTACCCTGTAATTCTGGTGGGCATTGCCGTTGTATTTATTATAGGACTTCTCAAAGAAAAGGGTCATAATATCAGAGAGGAGCTGGCACAGAAACCGCTTGTATTAAGATGGGTGCTTTACCTGCTGCTGATATTCTCCATTTTAATTGTCGGTATGTACGGCAATAACGCAGGCGGTGACGCGGCTGCAATCTACGCACAATTTTAAAAGAGGGCAAAGATATATTTATGAAAAACAAAAAGAAAAACCTATGCGGACTCAGAAACGCTTTAATCTTTACAATTATATTTATATTTTTGTTTGTCACTGCGTCCAACGTGCTGCTGCCGAAGGTTAAGGATGATGCAACCAATAAGCCGATTAATATGATACGCTCCTGCGACGTGCTTGAAAAAGACACAGTTGATGTTGTAATTTTAGGCAATTCAAACGCTTACCGCGGAATCAATCCGATGAAAATATGGATGGACTGCGGGATTACCTCCTGCCTGATAGGTCACTCCTTTATTTCAGAGCCTGAGGCATACCACAGAGCCAAAAATTTTTTAGATAATCAGTCGCCTAAGCTGCTTGTTCTTGAAACAGACTGCTTGTTTGACACGGGCAATCAATTTGATGAACAGGGCAAGCTCATATATGAGGATGAAGAGAATAAAGAAATCGGCTTCGGCATAAGCAAAATAAAGAATAAGCTTGACGATACGGAAGAGGAAATACTTGCTGCTCTTGACAGCAAATACCCCACAATCAAATTCAATTACCGCTGGAAGCAGCTCACCTTAAAGGAGCTTACAAACGTTACTACCAAGCGTGCCTTCACATCAAGAGGCTTTCTGACAAGCAAATATGTAGAGCCATTTGTATACGGCGACACATATATGGATAAAAAGGACAAAGCGAAAGAGCCGATTGACAGCCTGCATTCAAAATATTTTTATAAAATAATTGACCTGTGCAATGAAAAAAATATTAAGCTTGTACTGGTCACTATACCGTCAGGCTATAGCTGGAATATGCGCAAGCATAATACAGTCAGTGAGCTTGCAAAGGAAAACAATTTAAGCTATATTGACTTCAACACCAGAACGGATTTAATACCGACCTTTGACTGGACTAAGGATACAAAGGACGAGGGGCTGCATCTGAATAATACAGGTGCAAGCAAGGTCACAGCCGCTTATGAAAAGCTGCTGAAAAACGAATACGGCTTAAAACCGACAGAGCTTACTGACGAACAAAAAGAGGTATGGAACAAAGATACAGAAATTTTCTGTGAAAACAATTTCAACTTCCCTAAAGAAAAAACAAGAAAAATACTGGAGAAAAATCAACGTAAATTTTATAAATGAAAGCTATGAAAAATACGAAGAAAAACATTACAGGTTTAATACGCTCATTATCATTTATTCTTGTTTTCTGCCTTATTTTCGCCTACGGTTCAAATGTTTTTTCACCCAAAGGCAAAACAGATTCAACAGGAATGTCCTCATGCATTACAGGTGCATACAAGGCAGAGGCAGAAAACTCCATTGATGTTATGATGGTGGGTAATTCCGATATTTACAGAGCAATCAACCCAATTCAGATTTGGGAGGACAAACAAATAACAACCTGCGTTATGGGTATGCCCAGCATTACAACTGCTGAAATTTATCACAAGCTGGTTGAGATGTTCAAATATCAGTCCCCTAAGCTTGTTGTTTTTGAAACGGACTGTATGTTTTCAACAATCAATAAGTTTGATGAAAACGGCAAACTGGCTGAGGACGATAAAAAACGAACCATAAAGCAGGGTATTGCCTACGGCATTAAAAAATTCCACGAAAATTTCACCAATGTGGATGAGGTTATAATTGCAGGCATCAACTACAAGTTCCCTCTGATGAAATACAATTACAGATGGAAGGACCTTAACAAAAATGATTTTGTCAATCTCAGAGGCAAATACAAATTCATTGCAAAGGGCTTTATTGCCGACAAAAAGGCGCAGCGCTTTGAGCACGGCAAAACATACCTTGGCAAAAAGAATGCCCGGGCAGAGGAAATCGACAGAAACACACAAAAATATTTCGATAAAATCGTTGCCCTTTGCCGGAAGCATAATTGCCAGCTTGCATTGGTTTCCATCCCTGCAGGTACAAGCTGGAATTACAGCAAGCACAACGCTGTTCAGGTGCTTGCAGAAAAAAACGATTTGATTTTTATTGACTATAATACCGATATGAATAAAATCGACGGCTTTAACTGGGAAACCGACACAAAGGATGGCGGCAATCATCTTAACTATAACGGTGCAGTTAAGGTTACATATGCTTTTGAGCAGGAGTTGACCAATACATTCAATCTGCCTCCAAGTCAGCTCAGTGAGGATGTTATTCAAAGCTGGAATGAGGACACACGCAGATTTTACAGCGAGGTTATAAACGAGGGATAATATGCATACAAAATCAACGCCCGTAATTTATTATGAAAAATGCGGAAACGGCAAGCCCCTTATCCTCCTGCACGGCAACAAGGAGGATCATACGATTTTTAATAAGCTGATAAGCTCTTTAAAAAACACCTTTACCGTTTATGCCCTTGACAGCAGAGGTCACGGCAAAAGCGACAGCACGGATGAGCTTCATTACAGTGATATGGCTGATGATGTACTGCGGTTTATTGATGAATTAAAGCTTGCTAAGCCCTGCTTTTACGGCTTCAGCGACGGAGGAATTATTGGATTGCTGTGCTGTATCAAAAGACCTGATGCTTTTGAAAAAATGATTATATCAGGTGCAAACATCACAACAAAGGGCTTAAAGCCGTTAATCCGTTTCGGTTCAGCAATAGCCTATTTATTCACCCGTGACAAACGGACAAAAATGATGCTGACCGAGCCGAGCATTACCGTCAGTGAGCTGAACAGAATCAACTGCCCTGTTCTTGTGCTTGCAGGCGAATTTGATATGATATGCGAAAAGGAAACACGCCTTATTGCTGACAGCATACCAAACGCAACCCTGAAAATCATCAAGGGCAAGGGTCACGGTGATTATGTTGTAAATTCAGATTATTTAAAGGATATAATAAAAAATTACATATTATAGAACCAAAAAAGCCATACGGACAAAATCCGTATGGCTTTCTTGTTATATCTTCTCCCTGATTGGCACCCATATTTCACTTTTATAATCTTCGCCTGTCATATTGCCTGCACTGTAAGCTTCAATATTAAACTCATAGGTCAGCTCATATTTGTCTGACGGAACAAATTCCGTACAAATTGTGTGCCAAGCCTGCTGCATTGCCTGCGGCATAGGTCCTACACAGTCAAAAACAGCCCATGTCCTTGCAGGAATTGTATTCATTCTGTAACCCTCAGGCACTTCAACATCAGGATTACAGGCACAGGCAATTGAATAATCAAACAATTCCCCTGTGTTCTGAGAATAATTGTTGTAGCATATTCCGAATAAATCCCTGTCGGCTGACATATTTCTGAGCAAGGTTTTGACTGTTCCGTCACTCCAGCTCCTTGTCCAGAATTCAGGAACCGTATTCTTGTTTGTGCTATAGTCAACCGTATGCTGTTCAACCTTTTCAAGCACGATAAACGCATCCTTGTGCACAATTCTGTAGCTATCCTTTTCAAGCTTTTCCATAAAACCACCTCTTAATGTTATTGATACGGAAAGCGGAGAAAAATATTTTAACATATCGCCGTTTCTTTTTGCCTGTGAAGGTGTAATGCCGTGAAACTCCTTAAAGGCTCTTGTAAAGCTTTCAGGCGTTTCATAGCCGTATTTCAAAGCAACGTCAATGACTTTTACCTTACGCTCAGAAAGCTCTGTGCCGGCAAGTGTGAGCCTTCTGTACCTGACATAATCTCCAACGGTATAACCGCATAAGGCACTGAATATTCTTTGAAAATAAAAGCTAGACATACAGCTTTTCTGTGCCAGAATGTTATAATCAACTTCATCCTTCAAATGGTCTTCCATATAATGAATCGCATTCTGAAGACTGTCGGCAATATTCATAAGCATCTCCTTTCCGCTGACCCGCTGTTTTCGGGTACATACACATTTTACTGAAAAGTGATTGAATAATCCTGATATTTTCTGCACACATATATCAGATTACGATAAAAAACGGAGTATGCACATACTCCGTTAAAATTTATTTTTCTGCTGTATTTTCCTGATTTCTGAACACAACCAGCTTATCATAAATAAACTCGGTTATCATATTGCAAGCCATTGTTGCACCGAGAACAATGTATTCAATGGCTGCAAAATCGGCAAATTTTGCAGTAAAATAATTGCCAAGCAAAACAGTAACAGGAGTGAACACTGCATAAAAGGCAAGCACCTTGAGCATTGCAATGGGCACATTTGCCGCTGATTTAAAGGTAAATTTCCTGTTAAAGGTAAAATTCCAGATAACAGACAGAAGCAGAGCAATCAGATACATCGGACCGTATTCATTTTCCATAATTCTTGCAAAGGTTTCATTGCCTTCAAGCGCCCTCTGCATAAACGGCAGCTTAATCAGCACCTCATTCATCAGGGTAAAGCTCAGCACCTGAATAATCCCTGCAGATGCAGAAAAAAGTGCAAACTTTATAAACTGAAAAATATTTTTTGATTTACTGTTTTCCTGTGCATTTTTATTGCTCATATAATCACCCTAATTTCATTGTAACAGACATAGTTTGACATTGCAAGAAAAATAAAAAATAAAGACACATTCTTAATGAATGTGCCTTTAAAATTAAGTATTGTAAAATTATTCCTGTGCAGGAGCGCCAACAGGGCAAACACCTTCGCAAGCGCCGCATTCAATACAAGTGTCAGCATCGATAACGAACTTACCGTCACCCTCTGAAATAGCACTTACAGGACATTCAGCAGCACAAGCGCCGCATGAGATACAATCATCTGAAATTGCGTATGCCATTATAGATACACCTCCTACATCATCAAGCTATACCAATAATATAACAGTATATTCTTAAAAAATCAAGTGATTTTTAATCATTTGAAGATTTTTCTTTAGAATTGTCAAAATTACCTTTTTTAACAACTCTTACCTCTGACCTGTTGACAGAAACAGGCAGTCCCTCAGGCGACTTATCAAGCTGAACCTTGAGCATTCCTGTTAAAATGGAAACGTCAACAACCGTTCCTCTGCCCTCACGGCAATCCACAACAGCACCCTTTCTCGGCGTGATTTTGTTGAGGTATTCATAGGAATTCTGCTCATATTTAAGACAGCATAAAAGTCTGCCGCAGGTTCCGCTGATTTTACCCGGTGCCAGTGATAAGCCCTGATCCTTAGCCATTTTAATGGAAACACTGTGAAAATCATCAAGGAAGGTTGAACAGCAGAAGGGTCTGCCGCAGATACCAAGACCGCCCAATAGTCTGCTTTCATCACGCACACCGATTTGCCTGAGCTCAATCCTCTTGCGAAAATGTGCAGCAAGGTCCTTAACAAGCTCTCTGAAATCCACTCTGCCGTCAGCAGTAAAATAAAAGATTATCTTTGTTCTGTCAAAGGAATACTCTGCATCTGTAAGGAACATTTCAAGATTATGAGCCTTTATTTTTTCAGCACAAACAACAAGTGCATCCTTTTCATATGCCCTGTTTTCCTCAATAATTTTTAAATCTTCCTCTGTGGCAATTCGCTTAACAGGCTTGAGAGGTGCAACAACCTCATCCTCTTCAACCTCTTTGACATCTGACTGTGCAGTACCACACTCTATGCCCTTTGCAGTTTCAACCACAAGCACCTGACCCTTTTTGCACTCAATGTCGCACGGGTCAAAATAATAAGTTTTGCCTGTATCCTTAAAACGGACACCAACAACCTTTGTCATATATATCCTCCAAATAGCCTATCTGCCAATGGCTTGTCTAAGGCTATAACTTATTTTTGTGATAAGCAGTGAATTGTTTGAATTCTTAAGTGCCATCTCTTTAAGTTTATCACAAATAGCAATTAAGTCAATAAGCTTTTGACGAGTTATCTTATTTTTCAGCATGGTAACTGTTTCCGTCTGACCTGAAATCAAATCGGCAGACGGCTTGTACACCAAAGCATCTCTGAAAATATTTTTTAAAAAATCCATTGCAAGAACAATACTCTGCCTGTCATTCTGAAAAGCAGAGCAGGCAGTTAAAAGTGAATACTCACTGTCGCTTACCAACGCACTGCAGATATTAAGGCAAATATCCGTTATTTCGCTGACCTTTCCGCTTTGCAAAGAGCCAAGGGCTTTGCCTATATTTCCGTTAAAGGTTTCAAGCTGACGTGCTGCAGCGGCAACATCAACATTCTCTGTATGTGCTGCAATATATTCAGCACCCTGTTTTATATCAACACCCTCAAGGCTCACAACCACACTGCGGGAAAGCACTGTTTCAAGCAGCATACTTTTTGATGAAACCGTCATAATAAACACAACATATTCAGGCGGCTCCTCCAGAATTTTCAGCAGTGCATTCTGTGCAGAAAGGTTCATACACTCTGCATTACCTAAAATGTAAACCTTATAATCTGCCTCATTCGGACTCATAAAAGCATCATTAACAATATCCCTTATCACATCAACGTGAAAGGAATTACTGCCGCCCTCTGCAGTATGCTCAATAATATCGGGATGAATCCCCTGCTTTGCCTTACGGCACTGCCTGCACTCGCCGCAGGGCTTATTATCGCCACGGCAAACCAGTGCCCCGGCAAGCCTTCTTGCCAGAGTTTTTTTGCCAAGACCGTGCTCACCCTCAATTATCAGCGCATGAGGAAAACGCTTGGAGTCAATCAGACATCCAAGCTGTTCAATAACACGTGTATTCCCGATAAAATCAAGCTTGTTCATTAAAGTTTCTTAAAATCCTCTACATTAATAACGAATGCCACTGCACCGAATTCCTCAACATCAACAGGCTTTTTTAACAGCGAGCCCTCAATCGTGCTTTCAACAGATGTTTGTTTAAGTACTCTTTTTGTTACATTATTTCTGATAATGTCAAACAAATCATCAACCCTGTCATCATTAACGCCATACAGAATTGTGGTCTGACCGCTTTGCAAAAACTGACCCTGTGTTGCAATTTTTGTTGAAAAAAATCCCTCCGCACTTGTTACGGCAAGTACCTGCGGCAAATCCTTGTTCGATACAATCGCTATAACTAATTTCATAAAATCACCCTTTATATACATATTATCCAACACTTAAAACTATCACATATTAATTATAATTTATATTAAAGGATAATTCAACATCAGTCCATTTTTATTTTAAATAAATTTACATTTCATTAATGATATAAACGATTACTGCAATATGGAAGCAAGTGCCACCACAACAGGCATTGTGAGGATGGACAGTACAGATGACTGTGCCGCAAGCTCTGAGCCAAGGGCAGTATCATTGCCGTACTTAGCAGCATACATAGCCGTATTGGTTGCTGTAGGTGCAGATGCAGAAATTGCCATTGCCGACAGAAGCGGACCCCTGACACCGCAAAGGTAAAACACACCAATCATACATAGCGGTATCACCAGCAATCTTAAAAATGAAACAAAATAAATTTCCTTTTTTGCAAACATATTTTTAAAGCTTGAATTTGCTAAAAAGGTTCCGAACACAATCATTGCAAGCGGCGAATTACAGCTGCCCACAAGCTCCATCGGATATTCAATGACATAGGGAATATCAAGCTGTAAAAAGAACAGCGGCACGCCAATCAGCACAGAAATTGTGCCGGGATTTAAAATAATTTTTTTAAAATCCAGCTTAGCCTCATGACCGGATATTTCATAAATACCGATTGTAAATGCAACCATATTGAATACGGCAACATATACGGAGCAATAAAAAATCCCCTCTGTCCCGATTACACTTTTTGCAAGGGGCAATGCCAGAAAAGCAGCATTTGAAAGAATGGTGGCATAATGATAGATTCCGCGTTCCTTCAGTGACCTTTTTCTGAAGGTCAGAAGCGAAATCAGCATACCGAAAATATGTGTTGCAAAAGCACATATAAAAGCAATGAATATACCCTTAACATGCTCTGCCGAATACTCCATTGTCATAAATGTATGAATTATGGCAATAGGAAGAATAACATTAAAAAGCAAATCTATTAATCTTTTTGCATCCCTTTGCTTAAATATACCTGTCTTGTCAGTTACAAAACCGACCCCTGCAATAAGATACAAAATCAAGACCTGCAAAGCTATTGTTTTTAAATTTTCTAAGAACAAAATATAATCCTCTGATCAATAATTAATTTAATTTTTCCTGTTTAACCTGCAGAACCGAAAACAGACCCACGGCAAAATAGGTAATGCCTGTATAATCCACAGGATAAAGCACATCGCCTTTGCCTGTAATCAGCATTGCAATTCTCGGCAATGCAATTACGCACGCCAAAGCAAAGGTTGAAATTGCGGAAAATAGGAAAAGCCTCGGAGCTCTGCCGCTGTTGTCGAGCATCAGTATATAACAGAAAAAGAACATCAGCATAAACGAAAGCAGTAGAAATTCCAGCACTGTATCCGAATCCTGCTTAATATCGACAATCTTTATCATAATGAGTATCAGCCGTGTAAAAGCCCATACAACAGGGATAAGATGCAGAAATGTAAAGTTTCTGAAATCATAATTTGAGCCCTTTGCCGTTATGGAAATAACTGCAAAATAAAAGCAGCAGACAAGTGCGGCAAGCCCCGAAACCGCAAGCGGTATGATATACGCATACTCAACATAAACCGTTTTTGATATATAATCATAACAGCTGAAGCACTTATGCAGGAAATCCACAAACATTGCCGCTGACAAAAAGGCTGAGCTGAAATATAATTTTTTATTACCGCCTGATAAATGAACAGGCACCGCATTTTCACACCGCTTTGAATAAAGCCCTGCCAAGCCGACAGCTGCAAAAACAAGCGCATAAACAATAATCGGCATTGCCATATTGCCGTTAACACAGCCCGTGGCTTTATCCGTAAATTTTAAAAGCTGAAAAAAGTGCACAAGACATGAGGAAAAAACCAATACTGCAATTAAATATATCGGTAATCTTCCTCTGTCTTTCTGCACTTTTCTTCTCCTTGTTATCTATTGCTTAAATCCTTAAATTCCCTTGCGCGGCTGACGCTCTTGTATGCAGGACGAATAATTTTGCCGTTAGAGGTCAGCTCCTCCAGCCTGTGCGCACACCAGCCTGCAATACGTGCAGTGGCAAAAAGAGGTGTGTATAAATCCTCAGGTATACCAAGCACTCTGTAAACAAGACCTGAATACAGGTCAACATTAGCACACATGGTTTTTTCAACACCCTTTACCTCTGCAAATACCTCAGGTGTTAAAAGTTCAATATTTTCAAGAGTTACAAACTCCTTCTCATAACCCTTTTCATAAGCAAGCTTTCTTGCATTTTCTTTAAGAATAACTGCTCTCGGGTCGCTTTTGGTATAAACAGCGTGACCCATACCATAAATAAGACCTAAGCCGTCACCTGCTTCACCGTTCATAATTTTAACAAGATAATCCTTTATCTGACCCTTATCGGTAGGGTCTGAAACATTGGCAATAATCTCATTCATCTGATTGGCAACCCTGATATTTGCACCGCCGTGCTTAGGACCCTTTAATGAGCCGAAGCCTGCTGTAATAGCGGAGTAGGTGTCTGTACCGCTTGAGGTAAGAACTCTTGTTGAAAATGTTGAGTTATTACCGCCGCCGTGATCAGCGTGAAGCATAAGGCAGATGTCAAGCAGCTTAGCTTCCTCACGTGTAAACTGCTTATCAGCCCTGAGCTGATACAATATGCACTCAGCAGTGGAATGCTCCTTTTTAATCGGATGAAGGAACATGGTTTTGTTATAAAATGAACGGCGCTTAACCTGATAAGCAGAGTTCATAATGGTAGGCATCTGTGCAATAAGCTGAAGTGACTGACGCAGAACATTGGGAATGGAAACATCATCCGGATTTTCATCAAAGGAATAAAGAATCATAACGCATCTTGCCATTTTATTCATAATATCCTTTGAAGGATTTTTCATAATCATATCTTCAATAAATTCATCCGGCAGCTCTCTGCACTCAGCAAGAACCTCCATAAGACTGACAAGCTGCTGCTCTGTGGGGAGCTCGCCGAACAGAAGAAGCCATACAACCTCTTCAAAACCGAACCTGTCATCCTTAATAATACTTTTGACAATATCATTGATATCATAGCCTCTGTATGACAGCTTTCCATCCTTAGGCACCTTTTCACCGTCAATTATGTAATAGCCTTCAACAGAGCAAATTCGGGTAAGTCCTGCCATAACACCCGTTCCGTCACTGTTTCTAAGACCTCTTTTAACCTGATATTTCTTATAATCTGCAGGCTTAATAGAATTATTTTTGTCAAGCTCGCCGCAAAGATTTGACAACGCATCCATTGATATTGGTGAAATATAATTCGTAGGCATAAGCAATCTCCTTTCGCATAGTTTGTAATAATTTAAAAGTTATAACAATAAAATAATATATAACAGATTTATTATACATTTATTTTTAATTAAAGTCAAGGAGATGAGAATTTGAAAAGAGCATTCATCATATATGCCGTTCTGTTTGCACTCACCATTGCTGTGCCTGCCATAGTCTGCTTCGGCAAATTCCCGGACAGCAGCAATGGTGAGCTTGTCCATATTTTCAGGCAGTGTATCACTCTACTTGCGTGTTATCACTGATTTTTTTCAGATTAATATCAGAATTAACGGAAAGCGTCACTGTTTTAAAATAATAATCCCAGTCATCAGACAAAAGCGCATATGATTCTGGACTGTCCTTGGCAAGATACTCCCCCACTCTTATGGAATCGCTTGCGTGCTTCTGACAGGCTGAAAAAGCACGGCTGCACAAATAGGAAATTTTCTCCTCTGCTTTGCTGCAAACTGTATTTAAGTGCTTTTCTTTCAGAACATTCGCCATTCCCTTTTCAACCTCACTAATCATTAGATGACCCTTTACGTCCACTTTAAAGACGACGGCACCATCAACAATTTCTGCTTTTTTATTGACATTTTCAGGTATTACCTCTATGCCGACGCTGCCTAAATCTTCGTCTTGTATTTCGAGGTAGCAATTCTTGATTTTGCCTGTCATAAACATAAAACCGAGTGTTTCCTCCTGGTCAAGGACATACGACAATTTATTGTTGCTGAAAATGGCTATTCCGCTCAGCTCAACATTATTCTGATCTGCTCTCTCCTTCAGGACAGGCAGATACATATCGGTAGTTTTGTCAGCAAATAAATTAAGCAAATCATTTGTATTGACATAAATACTTGTACCCATTTTCTGACCGTTTCCGATGAGGTAAACCATATTTTCAACAGGCACATGAGCGTCATCCTCAGTATTTTCCATTATCTTCTTTGCCTCTCCGTCAGCCATACAAACCGCAACATCTGCACGTGCATCGGACGAACGCAGAAAATAATCAAGCTTATTATTCAAATCATTTTCACAAATTTCACGGCTGAACACAATAATTTTATTGTGACCGAAAAAAAGCTCCTTGGACATAGCTTTATTCAGATTGGAAATTGCTTCAACAATGGTCGTTCCCTTTTCAACCGTATTTATCGTCATATTTCCCTCAGGCTTTTCAACACCTGTGGACTTACCGGGATTCAGACTCTGAACCGTGAGCTGAACACCATTCTCCGTGTTGTCAATGCCTATACCTTCAATAACGATAAGATTTTTCAAATTGGTCTGATGCATACAGCCTGTAAAAACAGTGCTAATCAAAACAATGCACAAAAATATTTTAAACAGTCTAAAATTTTTCAATGAGCTCATCACCTGAATTCTTTTTCTTAAAAATAAGAGTTAACAGCGGAATCAATACGCAGGCTACAAAATAAGGTGCCACATAAACCGTCGGTGTGATTGTGCTTGTGTCCGTAAATTCAGTCAGTACAAATGCCACTGCCAGCGACAGAACAGTTGCGATTATACATTTAGTACTGTTTTTATAGCTTTTAATGGAAATGGAGGAACAGTAAATCAGCAGTACGGATTTAATAAATATACCGAATATCCAGAAGGAAATCTGAAGTATATCCAGCCTTTCAAACAAGCCGATTTTAGCAAGCTGAAACATTGTATAAACAGGAAAAGCCTGTAAATTTGCCGCATCCCCCATAGTTGCATTAATAAATAAAATCAGTATAAATGTTGTGAGAAATGACGCTATTACTGAAAACACGAAGGGCTTGACTGCTGAGCCGTTAACCCTTTTCCCAAGGCACAGCAGCACGATAACCTCAACAGAGCTTGACGTTATATAGAATACATTTTCTGCAATTTCCCTGCTGCCGTTCGTTATCACAGGATATAGGTTTATCTCATCATAATTCTTAAAATTAAACATTGTACCTGCTAATACAGTTAATACTATCAGTATAAATCCGAAGGCTGAAAAACGGCTTAAGCCTTCTATTCCAAAGCGTGAGGCATAGCCTGCACAAACTGCAATAATCAATGAAAATACCCATGCCGATGCTTCGGGATTCAGCACTGTCGAGGCAAAATAAGAAAATCTGCTGATATTAATGCCTGCCAGATAAATGAAATATAATGCATAAAAAAGATTTACGCCCTTTACCTCAAAGGGGCTTTTATTGTTCTTATAGCACCAGATAGCAGGCAGACATAAAAGAAGATTAAGACCCAGAGCAAGAACAATGCTAATCAGCATATCCGTATTAATCATACCTGAGGAAACGGATTGCATATTTGTAAGTGTGACAACTACCCTGCTGATATAAAGCATAAAAAATATACTAATGGGGGCAATTTTATTTCTTTGTGAATTTATCAATATTGGCACCTCTCAGTTCACTGATTCTGACCTTACGCTGCGACAGCTTTTTCCAGCTTTCACGATAGAATATATCGCCCAGGGAATGCTTATCAAGCGGTGAAATAGGTGATGATAAAGGCACACCGTATGGGTTAACGCTGCAGATATTTATAAACAGTACACCTGCACCAAGTATAATACCGTACATTCCTGTCAATCCGCCTACAAGAATAAAAAGGAATCGCAGCACTGACACACTTTCATAAAGAGGATAAACCACATATGACGATATGGCAGTCGTGGCAATAATAACCAGCATAGGCGCACCAATCAGCCCTGCCGTTACAGTGGTTTCACCTATAATAATACCGCCGATGATGGATATTGCGTGACCGATTGTTTTCGGCAACCTTAGTCCTGCCTCCCTCATAATTTCATAAAGCACCAAAATCATCAGTGCCTCTGTCATCAGTGAAAAAGGCGTATTGATTTCCTCAGAAGCAATCGTGAACAAAAGACTTGTGGGCATAAGCTCCTGATGAAATGTGCCGATTGCAACATAAAGTCCGGGCAGAAATATAGAAAGAACAAAGCTGAAATACTTTAAAATCCTTATAAAGCCTGCATAAAACGGCGGATTATCATAATCATCAACCGACTGAAAATTGTCGCTGAAAAGGGACGGCACAAAAATTACAAACGGCGTACCCTCAACCATAACGAGCACCCTGCCCTCAAGCAGCTTTGACACCGCAACATCGGGGCGCTCCGTATTGCTTACACAACTGAAAAAGGATTTAATATCCGTATCCAGAAACGGTACAAGCTCACCATAATCAAGCAGTGTGTTAAGATTAGCTGATTTAAGCCGCTGCTCAACGCCTTTGACAAGCTCAGGGTCTGCCCTGTCATCAACATAGCCGATAACAACGGGAGTTGATGCTGCAGAGCCTATTTTTATCTGTTTAAATTTCAAATGAGGTGTTTTAAGTCTTTTTCTTAACAGAGCCTTGTTATCATTCAGTGCTTCAATAAAGCACTCCTTGGCTCCCCTGACATTGCTTTCATTTGACGGCTCATCAACGTTGCGCTTACTCCAGCCCTGTATGCCGAAAACAAGGGCTTTATTATTTCCGTCAAGAATAAACACACAAAAGCCTGACATCAAGAAATAGTAGCAATCCTCAAAGGTGGTTGCCTCATTCATTTCAAGGGAATTAACAACCTTCAGCCTGATTGTATCAAGAAGCTCCTGTTTCGTTTCAAATGCAAGCTCTCTGCCAAGAATCGGCTCCATTATCATCTGTGAAAGCTGAAGCGAATCAATTAAGCCGTCCATAACACAGAAAAAGCCCTTAACTCCGCAGATTACCGCCTCTCTTAAAAGGAAATCAGAGCAGTCCTTAAAATCATCCTCAAATTTCTTTTTATTCAATTCATAATCCGTAAAAAGATTATCCGTTGAATTTTCCAAATTATTTTCACTGCCTTTCCATTGCCGACAAAAAATTATGCTGAAACAGCAATGTTATACGTCCTGATTAATTTTTGCATAATAAAGAAAATTATTCACAAAATGTTATAGTAAAACAGTAAAAGGTGATTATATGACAATAAATTTTATAAGAGCAGCAATTATTTATGTTGTAATCATTATTGCAGTAAGACTGATGGGAAAAAGGCAGGTCGGCGAGCTTAAGCCCCACGAGCTTGTCATAACCATTCTGATAAGTGCAATAGCGGTTATCCCCCTTGAGGAAAATTCAATGCCCCTTGCAAACTGTCTGGTGCCCATTATGCTGTTTGTCAGCCTCGAAATCATTATGAGCGTCATATCCATGAAAAGCCTGTGGTTCAGAAATCTTCTGCAGGGCAGACCGATATTCATAATAAGACAGGGCAAGCTTGACCAGAAAAAGCTGAAACAGCTCAGGCTGACAATGGATGATGTTGTGGATGCATTAAGGCAAAAGGATATATTTGACATCAGCCAGGTTGAGGATGCAGTCATTGAAACAAACGGCTCCATATCCATCTTGCCAAAGGCTGAATACCAGCCGATTACCGCATCCGACATAAGCCTTTCCGTTAAAGAAAAGGGTATGCCCGTGGCTATTGTTATTGACGGAAAGCCCGTTAATGAATATTTCAACGAATACAAGCTGAAGGACAGTGAAATAGAGCTTGTGCTGCAAACGGTCAACAGAGATGTTGAAAAAATTATGCTTTTAACAATTGATGATGACGGCAATACCTATTTAATTGAAAAGGAGAAGCAATGAAAAGACTTTTTATAGCAATCACATTTCTTGCACTGGCATTCGGACTTTGCACCTTTGAGCAGATAACCATAAATAAAACCTATTTTCAGGCAAACAAATACATTGATTATGCCATTGAACAGGTTGAAAAAAAGGATTATAAGGGAGCTGAGGAAACCTGCAGCACCCTTGATAAATATTGGGACAGCAAGCAGCAGTATTTAACTGCAATGATTGACCACGGCTCTCTTGACGACACAGGGGTGACAATTACATCCCTTAAGGATTTAGCAAAAAATGAAAGTGATGACCTTGAGGGCGAGCTGATAACCGCAAAAAATCAAATACAATCCATTTATGACAATCAGAAAATCACCTTCGGTAATATATTCTGACAAAATTTAAGGAGCTGTCACACTTTTACGGGACAGCTCCTTTGCTTTATTTTATTTTAACAGTGAACGATACATTTTAATGTATTCATTTGCACTCTTGCCCCAGCTCATATCACAATCAAGTGCACGCTTAACGAGAGTGCTCCAGCCGTCTGTATGATACGCATCATCTGCTCTGTAAATAGCGCCGAGCATATCATAGGCATTATAGGTTTTAAAGGTAAAGCCGTTACCCTCGCCGTCACCGCAATCGGTGATGGAGTCCTTAAGCCCGCCTGTTTCACGGACAATAGGCAAAGTACCGTAGCGAAGTGCAATCATCTGTGACAGACCGCAGGGCTCGCTCTTACTCGGCATAAGGAACATATCTGCACCTGCATAAATCTTCCTTGACAAATCAGGAACAAAGCCGATTGTTATGCCGACCCTATTCGGGTACTTATCATGGAGATAGCGGAAGAAGTTTTCATACTGCCACTCACCGCTGCCGAGAACAACGTACTGAATATTTCTCTCACAAAGGCTCTTTTCGAGAACCTCTTTCATAAGGTCAACGCCCTTATGACCGACAAGACGTGAAACAATACCGATTACAGGCACATTCGGGTCAACATTAAGACCCATCATTTTCTGTAATTCTTCCTTATTTTTAGCCTTGCCGCTGAAATCATCAGCGTTGTAATTCACCCAGATATCCTTATCTGTTTCAGGGTTATAGCCGTCAACATCAATACCATTGAGAATACCGCAAAGCTTCCAGCTTCGCTGATTTAAAATCGGGTCAAGACCGTGGCTGTACCAAGGGTCAAGAATTTCCCTTGCATAAGTGGGCGAAACGGTTGTTACCTTATTGGCACACTCAATACCTGCCTTCATAAAGTTCACAAGACCATCATAAAGAATCAAATTATTATGTTCAGGCGCAATACCGAGAACATCGTTCAGAAGCTCATTGCCATACTTGCCCTGATACTGAATATTATGAATTGTGAAAACAGTCTTGATATTTTCAAAGCCCATTCTGTTCGCATAATAGCAGCTGTAATACAGCGGAGTCAACGCACTCTGCCAGTCATTACAGTGAATAATATCAGGCTTCCAGTCAATAACAGGAATGATTTCAAGCACTGCCCTTGCAAAGAATGCAAAGCGCTCTGCATCATCATAGTGACCGTAAATACCGTCACGCTTAAAGTAATACTGGTTATCCAGAAAATAATAGATAACACCGTTTGCTTTAGCTTCAAACACACCGCAATACTGTCTGCGCCATGAAACAGGAACAGAAATTGAGGCTATAAATTTCATTTTATCCTTATATTCCTGCTTAATGCTGTCATAAAGCGGCATAACAACACGGCAGCCGATCAGTCTTTTTCTCAGGGCAACAGGCAGTGAGCCTGCTACATCACCCAATCCGCCCGAAGCCATAAAGGGAAGTGCTTCAGATGAAACATACAATACTTTCATTACTACACACGCCTCCTATACTCTTGTATTCTTTGAAAGACAGATAGGGAATGTATCAGCACCCGATAATTCAACACCATTTTTGATATTCACATTTTTATCTGCAATAACACAGGTGATTTTTGAATTTTCGCCGACAACGGTATCCTGCATAAGAATTGAGTTCTTAACAACAGCACCCTTGCCGATTTTAACGCCCTTGAAAATAATACAGTTTTCAACCTGTCCCTCAATAATACATCCATCTGCAACAAGGCTGTTTTTGAGTGAGGATTCAACGCCGTAGATTGCAGGCATATCGTCACGTTCCTTGGTTGAAATCGTATGCTTAAAGAGCTTCTTCCTGTTTTCCTTTTCAAGAACTGACATGGAAATATCATAATAGCTCTGAACAGAATCAATTGTTCCCACAAAGCTGTCAGTTGCATCATAAGCGTGGATTTTAAGCTTATCAACATTTGCCATAATCACATTTCTCTGATAGGAAATTTCATTCTTTGAATGAGCTGCGGAAACAAGCGTTTCAAGCAGATACTTCTTCATCATCATAATATTGCAGGAATAGAAAACATCCTCGTTAGTATCCTTGTCAAGGCTCATTTCCGTAATTCTTCCGTCAGCATCAACCTTGTCAAAACAAAGAACCGAGCCAATATTTTTAGGCATTTTGCCCTTAACACCGAGGATTGTGATGTCTGCACCACTCTCTTCGTGCGCATTGAACAAATCTGTATAATCAGTAGACACAATATGGTTGCAATCGCTCATTAAAACATAGGTCTGGTTTGACTGATTCAAAAAGCCCATATTGCCGTAAATAGCATCAATTCTGTTGCCCCACATTTTTGCACTGCCAAGCGAAAACGGAGGAAGAAGATACAAGCCGTCATTCTTTCTGTTTAAATCCCACGGCTTACCTGTACCCACATGGTCCATAAGGGACTGGAAGTTTGCGTTTGTAACAACACCGATTTTTGCAACACCGCTGTCAACCATATTGGAAAGCGGGAAGTCAATCAGACGATAGCGTGAGCAGAATGGAACGGAACCCATAGTTCTCATAGCAGTAAGGCTGTCGAGAGCCTCCTCGTGAATATTTGCAAATACAATACCTAATACCTGTTTACCATTCATTACAATCAAACCTCCTCTCCTGATTTAATCATTACCCCGGGAGCAACATACTGACCCTTGGTAATTTTTGCTCCTGCACCGATAACCGGGATTCCCCAATCCTCAGGCTTTTCAAGCATCTCAGGGATTTCGCCGATCTTGGCATCCTCCTCAATCACTGCATTCTCAGCAACGATGGAATAATAGACCTTGGCACCCTTCTTAATGGTTGCACCCGGCATTACAACACTGTATCTTACATCCGCATCCTCTTCAATTGTAACATTTGAGGAGATAACACTGTAATCAACATTACCCTCAATCTCACAGCCCTCACTGATGGATGAGCCTTCAACAACAGCATTTTTGCCGATGTAATGAGGCGGAGCAAGCGGATTTCTTGAATAAATTCTCCAGCTTGTGTCACTTAAATCAAGGTCAACATTCGGATTGATAATATCAAGGTTTGCCTCCCACAGAGAGTCGATTGTACCTACATCCTTCCAGTAGCCCTTGAAAGGATAAGCAAACATACGCTCACCTGCGTCAAGCATTGTCGGAATGATATTTTTACCGAAGTCATTTGATGAGCCTTCGGTGTTTTCATCCTGAATTAAATACTCTCTGAGCTTATCCCAGCTGAATACATAAACACCCATTGATGCCTTATTGCTCTTAGGCTCAGCAGGCTTCTCAGCAAACTCATAGATTTCATCGTTATCCTTGGTTGCAAGAATACCGAAGCGTGATGCCTCCTCCCACGGAACCTCCAGCACTGCAATTGTGCAGGCAGCATCGTTCTTTTTATGGAAATCAACCATCTGTGCATAATCCATTTTATAAATATGGTCACCTGAAAGGATTACAACATATTCAGGGTCATATTTTTCAATGAAATTAATATTCTGATAAATAGCATTGGCAGTACCCTTGTACCACTCGGCACCGCCGATTGCCTCATATGGTGACAGAATGTGAATACCGCCGTTCTGTCTGTCAAGATCCCATGGCTGTCCGTTGCCGAGATAGTCGTTCAGCTCAAGGGGCTGATACTGGGTCAGTACGCCAACCGTATAAATACCGCTGTTCACACAGTTGGAAAGCGGGAAATCAATAATTCTGTAATTTCCGCCGTATGGTACTGCAGGCTTGGCAATATTTTTGGTTAAAACTCCCAGACGGCTGCCCTGTCCGCCTGCTAAGAGCATTGCAACAACCTTATTTTTTTGTGCCATTTTTTATCTCCTTTGATTTATTTGTAGTTTTTTTATTCTTAGCCGACTTCTTTGCTTCTGTCCTTTCAAGATAGATTGCCGAAAGTCCGCTTAGCTTAAGACCGATACTCTCATCATAGCCATTCACAGGCTTATCCTTTGATTTGTAGGTACCTGATAATCTGACCTTTTCTCCCCCGTATTTTGAAAGAGAGGTATCAAAAATCGTTTTATATGTGCCCTTTTCGGGAACACCGATTCTGTACTCATCAAAGCTGTTCGGTGTGAAATTGAACACTGCAATAATCTCTTTACCCGACTTATCAATTCGTCTGAAGGCGATAACGGAATTTGCATTGTCCTCGCTGGAAATCCACTGGAAGCCCTCCCAGCTGTAATCAACCTGCCACAGTGCAGGTGTTTTTTTATAGAATTTATTAAGCTCTCTTGTGAAATCCTGCAGCTTTTTGTGCTTGTCATAATCCAGCAGCAGCCAGTCAAGACCCTGCTTGTAATTCCATTCAATAAACTGACCGAACTCACTGCCCATAAACAGAAGCTTTTTGCCCGGGTGCGCAAACATATAGGCAAGAAACAGCCTGATGCCGCTGAACTTCATTTCATAATCGCCCGGCATTTTGTTAATCAGGCTTGCCTTGCCGTGAACAACCTCGTCGTGGCTTATCGGCAGAACAAAGTTTTCACTGAAGGCATAGAAAAAGCTGAAGGTAATGCAGTTGTGATTGCCTTTTCTGAATAACGGGTCCATAGATGTATAACGAAGCATATCGTTCATCCAGCCCATATTCCACTTGAAGTTAAAGCCAAGACCGCCTATATCCGTCGGCATGGTTATCATAGGCCAGGCTGTTGACTCCTCGGCTATCATCATAACCTCGCCGTGCTCCTTGAACATAGCACAGTTCAGCTCCTTGAAAAATTCCACAGCCTCAAGATTTTCTCTGCCGCCGTGCTTGTTCGCAATCCATTCTCCGTTTTCTCTGCCGTAATCAAGATAAAGCATAGACGCAACCGCATCAACTCTTAGTCCGTCAAAGTGGAACCTGTCAACCCAATACATAGCGGAAGAAATAAGGAAGGATTTAACCTCATTCTTACCATAGTCGAATACCCTTGTACCCCATTCCTTATGCTCACCCTTACGCGGGTCGGAATATTCATAGGTACATTCGCCGTCGAACTCATAAAGTCCATAGGCATCCTTCGGAAAATGAGCAGGCACCCAGTCAAGAATAACACCGATATCTGCCTTGTGACAGCAGTCAATGAAATACATTAAATCATCAGGTGTGCCGTAGCGTGAGGTAGGGGCAAAATAGCCTGTCACCTGATAGCCCCAGGAGCCGTCAAAGGGATATTCCATAATCGGCAGCATTTCAATATGCGTATATCCCATATCCTTAACATAAGGAACAAGCTCGTCTGCCATCTGACGATAGGACAGGAAATCACCATTTTCATGCTGCTTCCAGGAGCCGAAATGAATTTCATATATATTAACAGGCTTTTCAAGTATATTGCTGTTTTTTGATTTATCGTACCATTTTTTATCTGTCCATTTATATGGCTCACTGTGATAAACCTTTGACGCCGTACCCGGTCTTGTTTCAGCATGAAATGCATAAGGATCCGCCTTCATAATAACCGAGCCTGACTTTGTTGTGATTGCATATTTATAGCAATCATACTGCATAACTCCGTCAATAACCGCTTCCCATATTCCTGCAGAAATTTCTGTCATACGGTTTGCATCCTCGTCCCAGTGGTTAAAGTCACCCGAAACCGAAACTGCTGCAGCATGGGGTGCCCATACTCTGAACACAAAGGTGTCACCATACATTTTATGACAGCCGAAAAATTCATATGACTTATAATTTTTTCCGCTGTGAAAAAGATACAGTGGGAACTCATATTCTTTTTTCAATTCCTCCATTTTTTCATCTCCTTCATTCGTAATCATTTATTGAATTAAAACCTCATTCAATAAGCATATTACATAATTATCCAAAATATAGTTCTATAATAACATCTTTAACACTAATAATCAAGTTGTTTTTGTTTATTTTGTTACAAAAAAAACTCAGGATTTTTCAAAATCTGTGTAAATTGTCGTAAAAGTTACTAATTTATAGTTTTTCATGAATTAATGCTACAAAAAATATTACAATTTAACAGTTAAAATAGAGCATTTTTGCTATTGAACACAAACATTATAAATGTTATAATAACTAAAAATATAGATATTACTATAATATGGAAAGGTAAATCTGATGAAGGACATTATTATTGCATACCCTGTTAAAGAAACTGCTATGCAATTGCGTTCTCTTTTGGAGAATGAGGGCTTTCATGTGTCACACGTCTGTGCAAGGGGCTCAAGCGTACTCAGCATTGCACAGAATCTGAATGAGGGTGTTGTTGTCTGTGCATCAATTCTCAGTGATATGGGTGCAGGTGTCCTTGCAGAAAATCTGCCTTTCGGCTTTGATGTTGTTGCTCTGTCAAAGAACGGTATACCCGAATATATGGGCAATCTTGTGAGTCTGCCCCTCCCTGTTAACAAAACAGAATTTCTTCAGACCGTCGCCGTTCTTGCAAGCGCACGTGCATCCTTTACAAAAAGAAGCACTGATGACAGCGAGCTTATCTCAAAAGCAAAGCTCATTTTAATGCAAACAAGTGATATGGGTGAAATTGCAGCCCATAAATACCTCCAGCAGGAGAGTATGAAAAAGGGTAAAAAAATCACAGAGATAGCAAGAGAGATTATTAACGATTTTACGGAATAGATATTATTGGGTGATAAATATATGAAATTTACAAAGATGCATGGCTGCGGCAATGACTACATCTACATCGATTGCTTTAAGGAAACCGTTACAAATGAAAGTGCGCTTGCAATAAAGCTTTCAGACAGGCATTTCGGTATCGGCGGTGACGGAATCATCCTTATCAAAAAAGGCACGAAGGCTGATTTTGAAATGGTGATGTATAATGCAGACGGCTCACGGGGAGCAATGTGCGGCAACGGAATACGCTGTGTTGCAAAATATGTTTATGACAACGGCTACACCGACAAAACAAGCTTTTCCATTGAATCCATGGGTGCGGTTAAATATATTGACGTCACTGTTGAAAACGGCAAAGTTATTCTTGCCAAGGTTGATATGGGTGCACCGATATTGAAAGCTGCCGACATTCCCGTTAACAGTGACAATGAAAAGGTTATCAGCGAAAAAATCACAGTAGCAGACAGAGAATTTAATATGACCTGCGTTTCCATGGGCAATCCCCACGCAGTTATGTTTATTGACGAGCATCCCAAGGATTTTGACCTTGATTTTTACGGTGCAAAATTTGAATGCAATACAGATATTTTCCCCAACAGAGTCAATGCTGAATTTGCCAAGATCATCGACAGAAATAATATTGAAATGCGTGTTTTTGAACGCGGCACAGGCGAAACACTTGCCTGCGGCACAGGCACCTGTGCAACAGTCGTTGCTGCAATACGCAATGGCTATGTTGACAATGATGTAACCGTTCACCTTATCGGCGGCGACCTGCAGATTCAGTGGTCAGGCAAGGAAGAGGACAGCGTGTTTATGACAGGACCTGCTGCCACTGTATTTACAGGTGAAATAGATTTATAAATTATATGGAGGTTTAAAATATATGAAGATTAATGAAAACTTTTTAAAGATTGAAGCAAGCTATTTATTTTCAACCGTTGCCAAAAAGCAGAGGGAATATCAGGCTGCTCATCCTGAGGCTGACGTTATCCGCCTTTCCATCGGTGACGTAACAAAGCCCCTTGCTCCTGTTGTTATTGACGCAATGCACAAGGCTGTTGATGAAATGGCAAACGAGGACACCTTCCGCGGTTATCCGCCCGAGTACGGCTATGATTTTATTCTGGATGCAATTCAGAAGCACGATTATGCTGACAGAGGCATTGACATTGCCAAGGATGAGATTTTCCTTTCAGACGGTGCCAAGAGCGACTGCGGTAATATCGGCGATATTTTTGCTGTTGACAACAAGGTTGCAATCTGTGACCCTGTTTACCCTGTTTATGTTGACACAAATATTATGGCAGGCAGATCGGGCGATAAGGATGAAAACGGCTTATGGTCAAATATCATCTATATGCCCTGCACAGCAGAGAACAACTTTACACCCGATATTCCTGAGGAAATTCCCGATGTAATCTATCTCTGCTTCCCGAACAACCCAACAGGTATGGTTGCAACAAAGGAACAGTTAAAGAAGTGGGTTGATTTTGCAAATGAGCACAACTCATTAATCCTTTTCGACTCCGCTTATGAGGCATTTGTTGTAAGTGATGATATTCCTAAGTCAATCTATGAGATTGAGGGTGCCAAGACCTGTGCTATCGAGCTTCGTTCCTTCTCAAAGACAGCAGGCTTTACAGGTATGCGCTGTGGCTACACAGTAGTACCTAAGGAATTGGTATTTAACGGTACAAGCCTTAATCCGCTGTGGGCAAGAAGACAGGCTACCAAGTTCAATGGTGTTTCCTACATCACACAGAGAGCTGCTGAGGCAATCTATACTGAAGAGGGTCAGAAGCAGATTAAGGAAATTCTTTCCTACTACCAGAAGAATGCAAAGGTTATCTATGACGGTCTTTGCGACGCAGGCTTTGAATGCTACGGCGGCGTTAACTCACCATATGTATGGCTCAGAGTACCTGAGGGCTATACCTCCTGGGAATTCTTTGACGAGCTTCTGGACAAGTGTCAGGTTGTGGGTACACCCGGCTCAGGCTTCGGTCCTGCAGGTGAAGGCTATTTCAGACTGACCTCCTTCGGCAATGCAGAAAAGACCGTTGAGGCTATTGAAAGAATCAAGTCAGTTTATAAAAAATAATTTATTTGAAATAAAGGAGAAAATAAGCTATGACAAAAACAACACAGCTCTATGAGGGCAAGGCAAAAAAGGTCTGGGCTACTGAGGACCCTGACATTGTAATCGTTGATTATAAGGACGACGCTACTGCATTTAACGGTCTTAAAAAAGGCACAATCGCAGGCAAGGGTGTTGTGAATAACAAGATGTCAAACTATTTAATGCAGATTCTTGAGAAAAAGGGTGTTAAGACACATTTTGTTGAGGAGCTTTCCGACAGAGAAACTGCTGTTAAAAAGGTTACAATCGTTCCGCTTGAGGTTATTATCAGAAACCGTGCTGCAGGCTCCATCTGCAAGCGTTTAGGTCTTGAAGAGGGTATGGATTTTGTTTGCCCTTCCATCGAATTTTCATATAAGGATGACGATCTCGGTGATCCGCTGATCAACGGCTACCACGCTGTATCCTGCGGCTTTGCTACAAGAGAAGAGGTTGAGCAGATTAAAGAAATGGCATTCACAGTAAATGACGTTTTGAAAGAGTATTTTGCTTCAATCGGTGTTGAGCTTATCGACTTCAAGCTTGAGTTCGGCAAAACAAGTGACGGCACAATTGTTCTTGCTGACGAAATCAGCCCTGACACCTGCCGTTTCTGGGATATCAACACACACGAAAAATTAGATAAGGATCGCTTCCGCCGTGATATGGGCGGTGTTGAGGATGCTTATGCAGAAATGATGAAGAGAGTAGGACTTGACTAATGCCGAATAACACTTATAATTCACCGTTTAACGCTCGTTATGCTTCAAAGGAAATGCAGTACATCTACTCCCCTGATTTCAAGTTCAGAACCTGGAGAAAGCTCTGGATTGCCCTTGCTGAGGCTGAAAACGAGCTGGGATTAAATGTAACAAAAGAGCAGATTGAGGAGCTTAAGGCTCACGCTGACGACATCAACTACGAGGTAGCACAGGAATACGAAAAGAAATTCCGTCACGATGTTATGAGCCACGTTCACGCTTATGGCGAGCTTTGCCCTAATGCAAAGCCTATCATTCACCTGGGTGCAACAAGCTGCTATGTTGGCGACAACACCGATGTTATCACAATGCGTGAAGCACTTATGCTCATCAAGAAAAAGCTTGTCAATGCAATTGCAAGCGTTGCAAAATTTGCCGATGAATATAAGGATATGCCTTGTCTTGGTTTCACTCATTTCCAGCCTGCACAGCCAACCACTGTCGGTAAGAGAGCTTCACTGTGGCTTATGGATTTGGTAATGGACTATGAGGAAATCTGTCACGTTATCGACAGCCTTATGCTCCTTGGATCAAAAGGCACAACAGGCACACAGGCATCCTTCCTCGAGCTGTTCGACGGCGACCACGAAAAGTGCAAGGAGCTTGACAGAAAGATTGCAGAAAAAATGGGCTTTAAGGCTTGCTTCCCTGTAAGCGGACAAACCTATGCAAGAAAGCTTGATACTATCGTCTGCAACTGCCTTGGCTTAATTGCACAGTCCTGCTGCAAATTCTCAAACGATTTAAGACTGCTTCAGAATCTCAAAGAAATTGAAGAGCCCTTTGAGAAAAATCAGATTGGCTCATCCGCAATGGCTTATAAGAGAAATCCTATGAGATCCGAGCGTATTGCATCCCTTTCACGCTATGTTATGATTGATGCACTTAACCCTGCCTGGACAGCATCAGCACAGTGGTTTGAAAGAACACTGGATGACTCTGCAAACAAGCGTGTGTCCGTTGCAGAAGCATTCCTTGCAACCGACGGTATTCTTGATTTATACATCAACGTAACCTCAGGTCTTGTTGTATATCCGAAGGTTATTGAAGCAAGGCTTATGAGCGAGCTGCCGTTTATGGCAACAGAAAACATTATGATGGATGCTGTTAAGAAGGGCGGCGACCGCCAGGAGCTTCACGAAAAAATCAGACAGCATTCCATGGCTGCAGGCGCAGTTGTTAAGGTTGAAGGCGGCAAGAATGACCTTGTTGACCGAATTGCAAATGACCCTGCATTTATGATTACCAAGGAAGAAATTCTTGATATTCTCAAGCCTGAAAACTTTGTGGGCAGAGCACCGCAGCAGACTGCTGATTTCCTGAATGAGGTAGTTAACCCGATTCTTGAAAAAGAAAAGGACCTCCTCGGTGTCAGCGTAGAGATTAATGTTTGATAAATGATATAACAAAACGGTAGCTAAATTAGCTACCGTTTTTCTTTTTCTCTCTTAAGTTTTTAAAAAAATCTGTTAACAGTGCGGAGCACTCCTCTGCCATAATGCCGCTGACAATTTCAGGCTTATGGTTATAGGGTATATCGTTAAAATTAACAATGGACCCGAAGGAGCCTGCCTTTAAATCCTTTGCGCCATAATAGACCGATTTAATTCTTGCATTTATGATAGCACCTGCACACATAGGGCACGGCTCAAGTGTGACATACAAATCACACTGCCACAGCCGCCAGCCGCCGAGCTTTTTGCAGGCATTATCAATCGCTTCAAGCTCTGCGTGGTAAAGGGCATTTTTGCCAAGCTCACGCCTGTTTCTGCCCTCGCCCACAATTTCATTATCCTTAACAACCACTGCACCAACAGGCACTTCCCCCTCAAGCGCGGAAAGCTGTGCGAGCTCAATGGCTCTTTTCATAAACATACTGTCCATAGAGCTATTTCACAATTGTTTTTGCGGTCAAATAAATCAGAATCGCAAAAGGAATAATCATAGGTATCATAAAATAGAGCAGCTTCTGTGCATTTGAAAGCACACTGTTTACAGGGGTTTTATTCTTTTTAAAAGCTCCCTTCAGCAATAACACAAAACCGCTTATTGCACCGGCTGCCAGCCACAATAAATAAAGAATGACAACTGAAGTGTTAGCCGTTTCCTCGCCGGCAGCATAGGTTACAACCGATTTTGTAACTGAAATACCATTGCTGAATGCGTGAATACAAACCGCCGGCACAATGCTGTTTGTTTTAACAGTTATGAAACCGAGAACAAGACCGATAACAAATGCGAAAATAAACTGAATCACATTGCCGTGAAGCAGACCGAAAACAATACTTACAGCAAACACTGCAAAGCCGCTGCCGTATTTTCTTAAAAGCTGCAAGGAACAGCACCGCATTGCAAATTCTTCACAGATTGCAGGAATGATTGCAGTAGATATAACAATCAGTACACAGCTGAAAGGAGAGTTCGGTTCCAATAATTCACCCTGTGTAAACTCAACATCAAACAGAGCCTCCATTGCTGTAATTAAATAGGATACGGAAATATTTGCACCGATACAGCAAAGCATACCAAATGCAATCCACATAAAACATCTGCCGAATCTTATCGGTTCATTCGGTATAACAGGGTAAGCATAGCGTTTTCTGTTAACCAGTGCCATAATTGCAAACGGCACAAAAACCGCCATAAATGAAACGCCGATTATGGTTACTCCCGTCTGAAAAACAACATCGCTCTCAAACTTTGAATAATAACCTGTTACAGCAAGCAATGCCAATACAAAGCTCTGTACAATTAAATAGGCTATAATTGCTCCGCCGAGTGCAAGACTTATCAGAAGAATTTCATTTCTTTCCTTGCATTTCCGCTGTTTTTTCAGGAAAGCTCTTTGGTTTTCTTCACTTATTTTGCTGTCACCAAAGGGGTTATAATAGTATTGTGACAATTTTTATCAGTCCTTTACTTCTTCCGTAATAAACAGCTCCTCAAAATACGGAAGTGCTTTTGCCCAGTCGCAAAAATCGTGCCACTCGGACAGCTTATGATTGCGTCTTGCATAATAAATATTAACCAGATTTTCATAGTTCAAAGTACAGGTTCGCATCTGATTATAGGAGCTTGGCAGAAGCTGAATAATTGTATACCAAAGCTCCTTGTCCTTTGTTTCAACAAATCTCAGCCGCAAATCCTCAAGGGTTTCAATCAGCTTTTCCATAGCTTTGATACCCTGGTCATTCATATGGTCAACGGAAAAATCGCTGAGCTCAAAGGGCTTTGATGTGATTTTATGCATTGTAGAGGTTGAATTTGCTACCGTTCCTACCTTATAAGTATCATATTCCTTCCACCAATAAAGAGGAGCAGTAATATCCACACTTACAAAAATCATTCTGATAAACTTTCTGTGGTCAGTTCCTGCCGAACAAAGACGCTTTGCCAGTGACAAATCATTTTCACCGAAAACAAAATTGCCGTCTTCATCAAATTTTGAATCATACCTTGCCCAGGAATTCAACGGATTTCTTGCACCGCGCATAGCATTATCAAAATTCATTACGCTTGTGCGTTCTATTTTAATCATAATCAGTCTAAATCCTTTGCAATCTTTTTGATATAATCCTTAAGCTCAGCCTGGGTTTCAGGATGCTTTAAACCAACCTCAATATTTGCCTGAAGGATACCGAACTTGTTACCCATATCATAACGTGTACCCTCATAATCAACAGCCACAACACCCTTGGTCTGTGCAAGCGTTTTCATTGCGTCTGTAAGCTGAAGCTCGTTGCCTGCACCAAGCGGAGTTTCCTCCAAAATATCAAAAATCTCAGGCGGCATAACAACTCTGCCGAGAATTGAGAAATTGGATAAAATCTCTTCCTCGCTTGGCTTTTCAATCATATCTGTACAGTTGTAGCAGTTATCCTCAATAGGATCAACAGCAAGTGAGCAGTATTTTGTAATAGCCTTGCCCGGTACCTCTTTAACACCGACAGCACCCTTGCCGTATTTTTCGTAAGCGTCACAAAGCTGCTTTGTAACAGGTGTTTCCGAAATAATAACATCATCACCGTAAAGAACAGCAAACGGCTCGTTGCCTACAAAGCTCTTGGCACAGAGAACAGCGTGACCAAGACCCTTGGTTTCCTTCTGACGGATAAAATAGATGTTGCCGAAATTTGAGCACTGCATAACATCATCATAAATCTTTTTCTTGCTCTCATTGCCCTCAAGCTTAGCCTCAAGCTCAAAAGCGTGATCAAAGTGGTCCTCAATAGCACCCTTTCCTCTGTTTGTGATAATAAGTACATCCTCAATACCTGATGCAAAAGCCTCTTCAACAATATACTGAATAGCAGGCTTGTCAACGATATTGAGCATCTCCTTCGGCACTGCCTTTGAAGCCGGGAGAACTCTTGTACCCATACCTGCGGCAGGGATTATAGCCTTTTTAACTTTCATAATTCATTCCTCCTGAATTTAATTTATATTTTTGATATTATTGACATAATTAATTCAAGTACACAATAAGCCATAACGGGACTGAATATGCTTGTTCCGCCCAGCTTGCTCAGATACAGCTTTCTCATATCCGATTGATTCAGATCTGCCTGAGGCGCAAACATATTGTTCTGAACAATAATACTGCTGCCGTCATTCAGATTTTCGTCAACCTTTCTGATTACATTCAAAACCTTTGACCTGTAAAAGCTGTCTGCAAACAATGCAACCACTATACCTATAACAACTGTAACCGCACCAAGTATCAGATACATCGGCATAACCGCTTCGGTAAGCTTTAACAGCTCCTCAGGCGGATTGGATGTCAATGCCATTATATCCTCACGTGTTTTTGCGTGAGACATAATAAAGTTCATAACCGCACTCATCGGTTCCAAATAAAAGCCATATACAACAAGATTGGCAATTAAGCTTGCTGCCAGAGCCACAAAACCCTCTTTATACATTTTTCTGAAAAAGAGATAGTAGGGTCCGAAAATAAAACCCGCCCAGTTCCATGAAATCTTTTTATTTTTAACAAACCTGGGTATAAACCTTGACGTATTTGATTTTACGGTTATTGCAACATCTTCAACACTTACACCGTCAATGAACGTATCATTTTCAGCATATTGCCCTGCATTATCAGAAAATCCGGTATTAAAAACAGGGTTGAATTTTCCGTAAACAGGATTTGACTGTCTTTCACCGCAATGACTGCAAAACGGAGCTGATTTGTCAATCTGTGCGCCGCAGGAGCTGCAAACCGTTTTTTCGCTGCCGCTGCTTTGCTGCGGCTTCTCCGCAGAAGAACTGTCACTCTGCTGCTCAGTAAACTGCTTGTGTTCAGCACGGTAATCAAAACCGTCCCTGTGCTTATCCTTATTGGCGCAGTGACCGAGCTGATTATAACAATCTCTGTGGTGAGGCGTTGCACAATGGGGACATATTACTATATCATCACTTTCATTGAAAAGTTTGTCACAAACGGGACACCTTTCATCATTGTGAAAAATCATTTCATTACCCTTTCGCTATTAAATTAGAAATATTATACAATAAGTTAGCATAATAAATCAATGATTTAATTAAAATATTATTAACTGATTTTTAAATATTGCATTGTTTGGTAAATTTGTATATAATAATGTGATATTAATAAATAATTTATACGGAGAAATAATATGATTGAGTATGAGGAATTAAAGCAGAGATTAACAGGTTCTGAAAAAACAATCACAAATTTAAAGGAAGCATTGGCAATTGACAGCCTTATAAAGGAAATTGCCGAGCTTGAGGAGCTCAGCGCTGCACCTGATTTCTGGGATGATATGGAAAAAAGCCAAAAGACTATGCAGAAAATCGGTTCTCTTAAAGCCAAGGTTGCATCATATGAAAATGTAAAAAATGATTATGATGACGCACTTGTTATGATTGAGCTTGCTGATGAAGAGGAGGATGCCGACCTGCTTGAGGACTGCACAGCCTCTGTCAGCGATATTGAAAAAAGGCTTGAAAGCCTTACACTGTCCACCCTTTTAAGCGGTGAATTTGATAATAAAAATGCCCTGCTTACCTTCCATGCAGGTGCAGGCGGAACGGAGGCTCAGGACTGGGCTGAAATGCTTTTCAGAATGTACAACCGCTGGGGTGAAAGACACGGCTACAAGGTGTCAACGCTTGACTATCTTGACGGTGATGTTGCCGGTGTCAAAAGTGCAACCATTCTGGTTGAGGGCGAAAATGCCTACGGCTATTTAAAGGGAGAAATGGGTATTCACAGACTTGTCAGAGTATCCCCCTTTGACTCGTCAGGCAGACGTCATACCTCCTTTGCTTCACTTGAGGTTATGCCTGAAATTGACGATGATGTGAATGTTGAAATCCGTGAAGAGGATATTAAAATGGATGTTTACAGAGCATCGGGTGCAGGCGGTCAGAAGGTTAACAAAACCTCTTCTGCCGTTCGTCTTACCCACGTTCCCACAGGCATTGTCGTGTCCTGTCAGATTGAACGAAGCCAGCATCAGAACCGCGAGGTTGCAATGCGTATGCTCAAATCAAAGCTTGTTGAAATCAAGGAAAGAGAAAATCTGGAAAGAATTGAGGACATCAAGGGTGACCAGAAGGAAATTGCATGGGGCAGCCAGATCCGTTCCTATGTTTTTATGCCTTACACAATGGCTAAGGACCATAGAACAGGCTTTGAAATGGGTAATATCACCGCTGTTATGGATGGTGATATTGACGGCTTCATCAATGCATATTTAAAAATGAAATCCGTTGAAGGAGCTGAAAATCAATAATGCTGATTTTAGCCGGTATTGCAACACCCTACGGCTTTACATTAAGGCTTATTATTGCAATTGCCCTCGGTCTTATTGTCGGTCTTGAACGACAATGGACCAGACATCAGGCAGGAATATTAACTAATGTTATTGTGTGCGTAGGTGCTTATGCTTATACTGCCTTTTCATATATAAATGCCGATGGTTCTGTTGATAAAACACGAATTGCGGCACAGGTTGTCTGCGGCATCGGCTTTCTCGGCGCAGGTCTGATTATACGTGACGGAACGAATATACGCGGACTTTCAACCGCTGCAACCATATGGGCAACCGCTGCAATCGGTATTTTATGCACGGTTGATGATATTTTTTATTCTGTGATTGTGGCTGTTGCAATTGTTTTTCTGCATCTTATTCTGCACCCGCTGTCTTCCTTTATTGACAAAAGGCGTCATTATAATAAAGATAAGGAAAAAGCACGCAACATCGAATGTCTTTATAAAATTTCAATAAGCTGTATTGAGGACTTTGAAATTGACATCCGTTCTCATCTGATAAAAACAATCCGGGAGAAAAATGATGTTTTGCTTCATAATCTTGAAAGCGTCGGCACAGATGATGACAACAAAATCAAAATCCGTGCATATATAACAACCGTCAAGCGAAATGATGAACTTGTTGAAAGCATTATGGCAAGCATAGCCAGAGATGAGGGAATTATTTCTGCGGGCTGGAAAATCAACAATTAATTACCACAAATATAAAAACCCCCTTTGACAATACTAAGTCAAGGGGGATTTATTATGAAAAAAATAATTATTGCTGCTATGTGTGCAGTACTTCTTTTAGCAGGCTGCACCGCAAATAAAGAGGAGGCTACAACTCAGCCTGAATCAAAGCCGTCTGAAAGCGGAACAAATGTTGCTGACACAACGGTTGAAGCAACGGGAGTAGGAAACAAGTTTTACAGCACCGAAAAGGTGGTATGGGGACCGGGACGTGCCGACAATCACCAACGCCCCACAGACCCTGTCAATCTTCAGGAAAGCTATGGCGACCTTGGCAGCCAGTTCATTATGAGTGATGACAAATTCATTTGCCTTACTTTTGATGAGGGTTACGAAAACGGCTATACACCTGCTATTTTAGACACTTTAAAGGAAAAGGGTGTAAAGGCAATTTTCTTTGTAACCTATGATTTTGTCAAGGATAATCCTGCGCTTATTGAGCGTATGATTGATGAGGGTCACATCATCGGCAACCACACCTACCGCCATTACACAATGGATGAGGTAAGCGAGGCAGATGCAACAGAGGAAATCGTTTTTCTTGACAAATATATGAAGGAAAACTTCAAATACCGTATGACACTGTTCAGATTTCCTAAGGGTGAATTCAGTGAAAACACACTTGCGCTTGCCAACAGCCACGGTTATAAAAGCATATTCTGGTCCTTTGCCTATGCAGATTGGGATACCGAAAATGTTGTCGACAAGGAAGAAGCCTTCAACACAATCACATCACACACCCACAATGGCGAAATTATGCTTCTGCACGCTGTGAGTCAGACAAATGCTGAAATTTTAGGTGACGTAATTGACGAAATCAGAAACCAAGGTTACGAATTTACAGTGGAAGTTTAGTTATTTAATATCCGATAAATTTTTTTAAAATTTTTTATTAATTTTGTGATTTGCTATTGTTATCACTTTCGCTATATTATATAATAAGATTAATATTATATAATGGATTAATTTGCAGATTTTTATAATTATCCATTCTGAAAGTGAGATTTTTAACTATGCTTTTTTCACGTGATATCGGCATTGACTTAGGCACCTCAAATACTTTGGTAGCCGACAGAAAAGGTCGAATTTTAATAAATGAGCCAAGCGTTGTGGCTGTGGATGTAAAAACAAAAAGAGTGGTTGCCACAGGCAATCAGGCAAAGCAGATGATAGGCAGAACACCAGGTTCAATCGTTGCCGTTAAGCCATTGAACTATGGTGTTATTGCCGATTTTGATATGACCTCGGATATGCTCAGGAGCTTTATCTATCGCTCCAGCAAACGAAATCTTTTTACAAGAACAAGGGTTGTTATTTCAATCCCAAGCAATGTAACAGAGGTTGAAAGACGTGCCGTTGAGGATGCTGTGCGTTCCGCAGGCGCACAGGATGTTGAGCTTATTGAGGAGTCAATGGCTGCTGCTCTAGGTGCAGGACTTCCTGTGTTTGAAGCAACAGGCTCCATGGTTGTCAATATCGGCGGCGGAACCTGTGATGTTGCCGTACTCAGCCTTGGCGGAGTTGCTGCCAGCAAGAGTATTAAGGTTGGCGGCGACGCCTTTGACGAGGCAATCGTATTACATATGAAGGACAGGCATGACCTGCTTATCGGCAGCAATACGGCTGAAGACATCAAGCTGAAAATCGGCTCGGCAAATATTTATGACGGCGAGGCTGCTATGGAGGTTAAGGGAAGAAACCTGACCAACGGTCTGCCTAAGAGTGTAGAGATTACATCCGCAGAGGTACGTGAGGTATTGAGCGTGCCTGTTAACGATATTTTGAATGCTATCAAGGAAACACTTGAATTAACACTGCCTGAGCTTGCGGCTGATATTATTGACAAGGGTATCTATTTAACAGGCGGTGCCTGCCAGCTAAGAGGACTTGCTGACCTTATTTCCAAAGAAACAGGCATAGCAGTCCATATTCCCGAAAAGCCAACCGAATGTGTGGCACTCGGAACATCCATTAAACTCAGAAGGGCTATGTGATTATGAAACACGTATTTAAAAGTGCCGGCTTCAAAATAATCGTTTCTGTTATCGCGCTTCTGCTTGTGGGTATGTTTCTGTGTGCTGCCAACGGTCACAGTGAAAGTGCACAGTCAACGGTTATAGGTACAATTTTCACTCCAGCTCACTGGGTTGCGGATAAAATTTCCGACGGCATAGGCAGAGTGACAAACAGTGCCAAGGGCAATGCAGAATATGACAAAAAAATCGATGAGCTGCAAAATCAGCTTGGCGAGCTGCAGAATCAGCTTTCCGACTACGAAAACCTTAAGGAGCAAAACGAGCTTTACAAGGAGGCTCTTGAGCTCAAGGAAGAAAACAGCGATTTTGAATTTACCGAGGCAAGCGTTATCGGCAGGGACAGTGCAAATCCCTACTGCACCTTCACAATCAACAAAGGAACGCTGAACGATGTAAATGACGGATATGCAGTCGTTTACGGCAAATATCTGATTGGTGTTGTTAAAAAGGCTTATCCGACTTACAGTGTTATCAGCACCATCATTGACCCTGATTTCAGCGTGTCGGCTTTTGACATAAACACCAAAGAGTTAAGCTATGTTACAGGCGATGCAAAGCTTGCCGAAAACGGAAACTGTAAATTTGAAAATCTGGACTCAGCAACAAAAATTACATACGGCTCAATCATTACAACAGCAGGTATAAGCGGTACCATACCGAGAGGAATTGTTATCGGAACAGTAAGAGAAATCAATGACGAGGCAACAAACATTTCCACCTACGCTGTTATTGAGCCGGGATGCGATATTAAAAAAATCGACAAATGTCTGATACTCACAAATTACAACATTGAGAGTGAGGGCAACTGATGGATTTAACAAGAAAGCAAAAAACAACTAAATATATTTGCTGCTGTCTTTTGATTCTGCTGGCTGATTTACTGCAGAATGTTTCAGGCTTACTGCCTGAAATCGGCGGTGCAAGATGCTTTCTGCTCATTCCTGCCGTTGTTATTCTTTCCTTCAGTGAGGATGAAATAAAGGCTGCTCTGCTGGGGCTGTTCGCAGGCTTTCTGTGGGATATGTCATCAGCGGTGCATATGGGCTTCAACTGCATTTTTTTCAGCGTCATATGCTTTATTGCTGCAGCACTTGTGAGCCATCTGATTCGTGACACCTTTATTACCAATATGCTTGTTTCGGTAACGGCAATTATTTTATACTGCCTGACCTACTGGCTGTGCTTCATTGTTATTAAAGGGGTTGAGGGCGGCGAAAGCACTATATTAAGCTTTTATCTGCCCTGTGCAGTTTACACAGCAGTAATCACACCTATTGTATATATAATCTATAAACCAATCAAGAAAAGGCTTAAAAACCAGAAAGCCGAAAAATAGAAAATAAAGGAGGTCAACTATGAAAAGCAGATTTAAAAGCGGCAGAAGCATCATTGCAATTGTGCTTATGCTTGCGGTTGTTTTCGGCTTTGCCTGTGACCTCTTTATGATACAGATTCGAGATAATAAAAAGTATCTGGAACAAAACAGCGGTGCAAAAACCTATGTTGTACCCATTGAGCCTGCCCGCGGTGAAATTGTCGACCGCAACGGCAACACCCTTGTTACAAACAGACAGGGTAATTCAATTGTGCTCAATGCGGTTTATTTTCCAGACGGAAATGATAATGAAAAAAGAAATTTAATTATCTATAACCTCATAAGACTGTTTGAAAAAAACGGTGAGGAATATGTGCAGAATCTTCCGCTGAGATATAACCGCAGCGGCGAAATTGTTTTTTACGGCGAGGAAAAGGATATTGACACAATGAAAAGTGCCGATATGCTTAATCTTCAGCATTATGCCACTGCACAGAACTGCTATGATGCGGTTATTGAAAAATATGAAATCAACGGCTATGACAAGGAAATGACCCTTAAAATTGCCAATATCAGATATGAGCTGACAAAGCTTCTTTTCTCCTATGAAAATCCTGTTACAATAGCTGATGACGTAAGCAGCGAAACCGTAGCACAGATTAAAGAGGACAAAACTGCCTATGTAGGTGCAGATGTTCAGGTGGTTGCTTACCGTGAGTATGTTGACTCTACCATTGCTCCGCATATTCTCGGCACTGTAAGAAAAATCAATGCAGAGGAATATAAGGAAAACAAGGACAAGGGCTACTCAATAACCGACCAGATAGGCGAGTCGGGTATTGAACAGGCTATGGAAAGTGAGCTGAAGGGCAAGCCCGGCGAGCTTACGATAACCATTGATAAAAACGGAAACACAACTGAAGAGGTAACAAAAAAGCCCATTCAGGGAAACACCGTAGTTCTTACAATTGACAGGGATTTGCAGGTGCTTTCTCAGAACAAGCTTAAAGAGGTTTGTGATAAGGTTGATTCTTATTCATCCGCAGGTGCAGTTGTTGTAGAAGGCTGTAACAGCGGTGAAATCTATGCCGCTGCATCCTACCCCACATTTGATTTAAAGGATTATTATGATAAATACGATGAGCTTGCCAAAGACAGACGAAATCCTTTATGGAGCAGATTTGCTTTAGGTACATATGCACCGGGTTCAACCTTTAAGCCCGTTACTGCCTGTGCGGCACTTGAAGAGGGTGTTATCACCTCTGATACAACCCATGTATGTGTAGGTGAACAGGAATTCTTCGGTCAGCCCTTCAAATGTCTTCACGGCAATGCACACGGCACAGAGAATGTAAGGCTTGCCCTTAAGGATTCCTGCAATATGTTCTTCTACAATGTTGCACTGGATACAGGTATAAATAAAATTGACGAATACGCTGATTCCTTCGGTCTGGGTCAGAAAACGGGCGTTGAAATAGCAGAGTCAAAGGGCGTTCTTTCAACACCCGAAAACAGAGAAAAGGCAGGCGGTGTATGGCGAATCGGTGACACAATGCTGACAGCCATCGGTATGAGTGATAATCTGTTCACACCTCTTCAGCTTGCCAACTATTGTGCAACCCTTGCAAACGGCGGCACAAGATATGAAATGCGTTTTGTAAAATCAGTTATTTCAGGCTCAACAGGTGTGGTCAATGACAAAAACAGCACGGTTTCCGAAACACTTGATTTAAGCCAGTCAACACTTGATAACGTATATCAGGGTATGAGAATGGTTGCCACCAGCGGCGGTCCCAGCGAAATATATGACAAATTAAGCACACCCGTTGCCTGCAAAACAGGTACATCTGAAGTCGTCGTTAATGGCGTAAAGCGGAACAACGGTTTCCTTATCACCTATGCACCCTACAAAAATCCCGAAATTTCTGTTTCATCCGTTGTTGAGCTTGCAGGCTCGGGTAGTGAAACTGCTGAAATGACATCCGAGATTATTAAATACTGGTATCAGAACAACACCGATGCCAAAGACAATCAGAAGGTCGGAACAATTTTGTACTGATACACAAATAATTATTGAACAGTCTAAGCATTTATGATAATATAGTAAAAAGAATTTTTAGATTATAATAATGATATTCTTAAATAACGGAGGTATCATCTATGAATATAGCACTTATAGCACACGATGCAAAAAAAGAACTTTTAGTACAGTTCTGCATCGCTTACTGCGGAATAATCTGCCGCCACGAGGTTTGTGCAACAGGCACAACAGGCAAGCTGGTGAGCGAAGCAACAGGCTTAAAAATCAACTGCTTTTTAGCAGGCAGCCAGGGCGGCGGTCAGCAGATTGCAAGCCGTATTGCCTGCAACGAAATTGATTTGCTGATTTTCTTCAGAGATCCCCTTTCACCAAAGCCCCATGAGCCTAATGATAATGATTTGCTGCGTCTTTGCGATGTGCACAACATTCCCTTTGCTACAAACATTGCAACAGCTGAGGCTCTGATAAGAGGTGTTGAGCGCGGCGATTTTGAGTGGAGAGAAATTGTTAATCCCAGATATAATCCATCTAAATAAACAGATAATGGGTGAACCGATACTGTTCACCCGATTTTGATATAGCGAGGTATATTTATGGCGTTAATCACGAAAGCAATAAAAGGAACAAAAGATGTTCTGCCAAAGGATGTCTACAAAAACCAATATATTGAGGCAACCTGTCTTGGTGTTGCAGAGCAGTTCGGATATAAGGAAATACGTACCCCTGTTTTTGAACACACTGAGCTTTTTCAGCGTGGTGTCGGCGACACAACAGACGTTGTTCAGAAGGAAATGTATACCTTTGACGACAAGGGCGGACGCTCAATCACATTAAGACCCGAGGGTACTGCAGGTGCTGTCCGTTCTTATCTTGAAAACGGACTCTGCAACGAGGCACTTCCGCAGAAGGTTTGCTACAAGACCTCCTGCTACCGCTATGAAAAGCCGCAGGCAGGCAGGCTCAGAGAATTTCACCAGTTCGGTATTGAATGCTTCGGCAGCGCTTCTCCCCTTGCAGATGCTGAAATTATTGCGCTTGCAAAAACAATCTTTGATAATTTAGAGGTTAAGGATTTAAGCCTTGAGATTAATTCAATCGGCTGTCCGACCTGCAGAGCCGAATATCACAAGGCACTTAAAGAATACTTTTCTGCAAGAAAGGATGAGCTTTGCGATACCTGCAAGGACAGACTTGAAAGAAATCCAATGCGTATTCTTGACTGCAAAAGCCCTGTTTGCTCTGAAATTGCAAAGGATGCACCAATTATGCTGGACTACCTTTGTGATGAATGCAGGGAGCATTTTGACAAGGTGCAGGCATATTTAAAGGCACAGGATATTGCGTTTAATATCAATCCTAAAATCGTAAGAGGTCTTGATTATTACACCAAAACCGTATTTGAATTTGTATCAAGCTCAATCGGTGCACAGGGTACTGTTTGCGGCGGCGGACGTTATGACGGACTTGTTGAAGAGCTTGGCGGTCAGAAAACGGCTTCACTTGGCTTTGGTATGGGTCTTGAAAGACTTATGCTTTTGATGGAAGCACAAAACTGTCCGTTCCCTGAGCCGCAGGCGGCAGATTTATTCATCGTTGCACTCGGTGACAAGGCTGTACTGAAGGCTCTTGAAATATCAAAGGATATGAGAGCCGAGGGCTTTGGCTGCTTAATGGATTTAAATCAGCGTTCGGTAAGAGCACAGATGAAATATGCCGACAAGCTGGGTGCAAAATTCAATCTTGTTATCGGCGACAACGAGGTTGAAAGCGGCTGTGCCAAGCTGAAAAATATGGCAACAGGCGAAGAAACGGAAATTCAGCTTGAAACCTTTGTCAACGGCTTTTATAATATTTCACTTGCCGAACAGCTTGCTGATTTGGAAATTAACGGCGAGGAGTTTGATTTCAGTACACTCTTCGGAAACGGAAATGAGGAATAACCATATGGAAACAGAAACAATAAAAGGACTTAAAAGAACCAATTACTGCGGTGAGCTGAGAATTGAGGATGCAGGCAGGGAGGTTACACTCTTCGGCTGGTGTCAAAGACAGCGTGACCTCGGCAACCTTATCTTCATTGATTTAAGGGACAGAACAGGTATTGTTCAGCTTTCCTTCAATGACACAACAGACCGTGCTGTTTTTGCAAAGGCACAGGCTGTAAGAAGCGAATATGTGGTTGCCCTTGTGGGTACCGTTGCTGAAAGAGAGAGCAAGAATAAAGACCTGCCCACAGGTGATATTGAAATTATTGTTAAGGAATTCCGCATTATTTCAAAGGCTGAAACTCCGCCTTTTGAAATTGTTAACAGCGAAAAGGTCGGTGACGAAACCACACTGAAATACCGCTACCTTAACCTTAGAAATCAGAAGCTCACCCAAAACATCTTAATGCGTCATAAGATTGCAAAAATTGCAAGAGATTATTTCTATGACAATGACTTCATTGAGATTGAAACTCCGATGATGATTAAATCAACACCTGAGGGTGCAAGGGACTACGTTGTACCGTCACGTGTTCACAACGGCAAATTCTATGCTCTGCCCCAGTCACCTCAGATTTACAAGCAGCTTACTATGGTAGCAGGCTTTGACAGATATATTCAGCTTGCACGCTGTTTCAGGGATGAGGATTTAAGAGCAGACAGACAGCCCGAATTCACACAGATTGACCTTGAAATGAGCTTTGTTGACACCGATGACATTATGGAAATGGCAGAGGGCTTTATCACCAAGCTGATGAAGGAAACAGTCAATGTTGACATACCTATGCCCCTGCCCCGTATGACCTTTGCGGAGGCTATGGAAAAATACGGCTCCGACAAACCGGACACCCGTTTTGATATGTTAATCAACGACATTACAGACTGGGCAGACAAAACAGATTTTGTCGTATTCAAAAATGCTATTGCAGACGGCGGCTCCGTTAAAGCCATTGTTGCGAAAAACAGTGCTGCCGCTTATACAAGAAAGAAGATTGACAAGCTGACCGAGCACGCAAAGGGCATCGGTGCAAAGGGACTTGCATACATCCGCTGGGCTGACGCTGAGCCAACCTGCTCCTTTAACAAGTTCTTAAAGGACGGCGAGCTGCAGGCACTGATTGAAGAATTAGGGGCAACGCAGGGCGACTGTGTATTCATCATCAGCGACAAAACAAGTGCTGCACTTTCAATCCTCGGCTCATTAAGACTGATTATTGCCAAGGAGTTAGGCATCATTCCTGAGGGCAAATGGAATTACCTCTGGATTACGGAAATGCCGTTCTTTGAGCAGGACGAGGAAACAGGCGAATGGGTTGCAATGCACCACCCCTTCACTATGCCTATGGAAGAATGTATTGCATATCTTGACACAGATAAGGGCAAAGTAAGAGCAAAGGCATTTGACCTTGTTTTAAACGGCACAGAGCTTTCATCAGGCTCAATGAGAATTACCGATTGTCAGCTACAGAACAAAATGTTCGAGCTTCTCGGTATGGAGCAGGAGGAGATTGACGCTAAATTCGGCTTCCTTGTAGAGGCTTATCACTACGCATCACCTCCTCACGGCGGTATGGGTATCGGTCTTGACAGACTTGCCATGATTATCTGCGGTGCAGACAGCCTGCGTGATGTTACTGCATTCCCTAAGGTACAGAATGCAAGCGAGCTTATGAGCGGTGCACCAAGCTATATTGATGACATCCAGCTTGACGAGCTTGGTATTAACCTTGCCAAAGCGGAGGCTGACAATGAGTAGCAACTTCTTCGCAATGGTTAACCGTATGAAGCTTATTGACAGATGGGCTTTAATGCGGAATACCTCCAAGGAAAATATTGCTGAGCACAGCCACAGCGTTGCGGTCATTGCCCACGCACTGGCACTGATCGGCAATAAAAAATTCAGTAAAAATTATGATGTACAACGAGCAGCACTCCTTGCTTTGTATCATGATACCACCGAGGTTATCACAGGCGATATGCCTACACCTGTTAAGTATTATAACGACAGCATAAAAAATGTGTACAAGGATATTGAGCACATTGCAGGTGAAAGACTTCTTGATATGCTGCCTGAGGAGTTCAAGGCGGATTACCGTCCTTTCTTTGAAGCAGAGGAAAGCGACAGAGAGCTTTGGGCATTAGTTAAGGCTGCCGACAAAATCAGTGCTTTAATCAAATGTATTGAGGAGCACAGAATGGGCAACCTTGAATTTGAAACCGCACTCAAAGCACAGGAGGAAAAAATCAGAAGCATTGATTTGCCTGAGGTTGAATACTTCAGTGAACATTTTCTCCCTGCTTATTATCTGACCCTTGACGAGCATACCAAATAAAAGGAGCATCCCTATGTCAGACCGAGCAAATAGGATTGAGCTTACAAACCTTTGTATGGTTTATGATGACAATGACAATATTCTTGTGCTTGACAGACTTGCAGGCGACTGGGCAGGTGTTACCTTCCCCGGCGGTCACGTTGAAGACGGCGAATCCGTCATTGACTCTGTTATCCGTGAGGTTAAAGAGGAAACGGGACTTGATATAAAAGCACCTAAACTCTGCGGATTGAAGCAGTGGCAGAATGCGGACGGCTCAAGGTATCTTGTTTTGTTTTACAAAACCAATCAGTTCAGCGGCACAATCCAATCTTCCGATGAGGGCGAGGTGTTCTGGATTAAGAGAAAAGAGCTGAACAGCTATAAGCTCTCACAGGATTTTGAGGATATGATTAAAATTTTTGAGGATGACAGCCTCAGCGAATTTTATTATTACAAAGAAAATGACAAATGGGAATATAAATTATTATAAGCAAAGGGGCTGTTTTTACAGCCCCTTTGTTGTTTTATCATTAATGCATACTGATTATAATACAATATAATGAAAGGTATGTGATGATATGCACTTTGTAGGTTATAATCGGGAAAATGCAATAGAATATGCAAAAAAATGGGCAAGGTCAAGAAATAATGTATATATGAATTTTGACGGTATGGGCGGTGACTGCACCAACTTTGCATCTCAGTGCCTTTATGCAGGTGTGAAGGTAATGAATTATCAAAGGGATATTGGCTGGTACTATAATTCCCCTGATGACAGAGCTGCCGCCTGGTCAGGTGCAGAATACTTTATTAAATTCATGCTGAATAATAAAGGCGAAGGACCTTTTGCATCAGCCGTATCCATCAATAACCTTGAGGTCGGAGATTTTATCAGCCTTAACAACGGTACTGAATATTACCATACACTCATTGTAACAGGCTTTTCAAACGGCACACCGCTGGTATCGGCACATACCGACGATTCCTATATGAGAAATCTGAACACATATTATTTCAGCTCTGCCCAAGGAATTCATATCCTTGGTGCCAATAAATATTAAATAAACCAAAACAGCCTTATATTATGCGATAAGCATAATATAAGGCTGTTGGTTTAATTATTTCTCTCTGCAGTGACATTCAGGATTTGTGCAGGTGCAATTTGGATTATATCCACTTGCGCATTCATCAGTACAGGTACATTTCCATCTTTTTAACTCAGGAAATAATTTTGTACAATGCGCTTTCATTTCTTCATTGGTCATTCCTGCCTGTGCACCATATTGAGAACACATTTCAATGTATTCTTCCATTGAAACCTTGTCTATGAACTCACCGTTTTCATAGCAATATTTGCAATAATCAGCATTGATGCTTCCGTCTTTGTTTCTACCTAACTGTTCATTAGATATTATCGGCATACCGCAGCTCTGGCATATTTTATTTTCCATTTTTTACTCCTTCAACTCTAAAATTTTACTGTAACAACTGACATTGCAGGGATTTGAATATCTGCATCACCTGCTTTACCGTTTGCTGTGTTTTCCAAATCATATTTTTCACTGGTCGTATAAACAGAATAATCCTTATCGACACTTAACTTTGTCACTGCATCACGATTTGTTGTGTTAACATAAACCACTGTTGTGGTATCATCAGGATTAATGAACGCACAGCTTTCAACGCCATCCACACCTGAGCTGCAGGCAATACGCACTGCACCCTCACGGATGAATTTTGAAAAGTTGCCGAGACACCATAATCTTTTTGAGGTCTGAATATCATTATGATTATCGGCATTGATATAAACAAGACCGTCAGGGTAAACACCATAGGAGCAGCCAAGCCACCAATCCCACTCATTGGCATTAAGTATGGTCAAATCATCAATGATAACCTTAGCCATTGCCACACCATATTCAATGCCCATTCCGTTTGTGCCGTTTTCTTCCTTCAAGATAAGGTCAAAAACACCTGTATTCTCATCATTTGTCATCTGGCAATATTCTGTTGCAGTAATATTGTACATAGAATACTTGTCAGCCAAATATTTTGCAGCATCCTTTTTTGTATCGGTTGATGACCAGTAGGAGTGCATACTTACATTATTGAAATAATCTCTTAAATCCTTGTTTTTAAACACATACTTAGGACCTTTACCGAGAATACAATCCATATAAGCCATACAGCTTGAGCCCTCACCCTCCATTGAGCCTGACTCAAACATAGACACCTTAACACCGTTATTTTTCTCCAAATCCGAGCCTGAGAATTTGTCAACCATTACGTTATACAAATCCCTTGCCTCGGTCTTTGAGTAATGACAGCCCTCCTGATTAACGGAAAAAGTTCCATCCTCGTTATACCACGCAGCCCAGCTGTACTGTGGCTCATTAATCGGCGATACATCTGTTACTTTGTAACCCTCATTAACAAAATGCTCGGCAACATTATAGCAGTAATCCGCAAAGGACTGATAATTTGACGCATCAAGATTCGTTACCCAAGGCTCGTCCTCTTTAATAGCAGAGCCATAGCCGAGACCGTTTTTGGTCATACTTACAGGGGGAGAATTTACAAAAAGAGTAACCCTTAAATCATCGCCTGCAAGCTCTCTTGCCTGGGCAAGGCACTTCTGTGCAGCAGCATCCGCAGTGAAATCATAGCTGCCGTCAGCCTGCAAAAAGCATTCTGTACCGCGGTTTTCTGTTAAAATATGCTCGTCACCCTTTGAGCCTGCACCGATATTATAACGATAAACATTTAAACCGATACCCTTTTCTTTGTCATAAAGGTATGACAAAATTTCCTTGCTGTTTTCCCATTTGCCGACATCCTGACTCCACCAGCAGGCAGAGGCACCAAAGCCGTTGATATTCTGATAGGAAACCAAATCATCAATTACAGTAACATTGGTATTGATATTTTCATTCACTGCTTTGCTTTCATCGTAGCTTCTCTTTTCATCCATACCCACAACTCCAAGCATTATGTAAGCGCCTGCCGCAATAATGACCGCCAGTAAAACAGCAATAATACTTACAATTATTTTTTTTGTTTTAGACATACAAGACACCCCATTCACTGAAAAAATAACGGGTACAAATTACTTTAATAAAACTGTACCCGTTACAAATCAAATCAATTATACACCGCTATAGGCATTAAAGCCGCCGTCAACAGCAATATTCACACCTGTAATAAAGCCTGAATACTCCTCATCGCAAAGGAATAAGAGTGTACCATCAAGCTCTTCTGCCTCGCCGAAGCGTTTCATTGGTGTTGCTGCTAAAATCTTTCCGGTTCTCTCTGTTGGTGAGCCGTCCTCATTCCAGAGGAGTGTTGCATTCTGCTTTGTTGAGAAAAAGCCAGGCGCAATCGCATTCACACGAATACCCAGAGGCGCAAAATGAACAGCCATCCATTCAGTAAAGTTTTTAACAGCAGCCTTTGCTGCACTGTATGCAGGAATCCTTGTTAAAGGACGGTATGCATTCATGGATGTTACCATAATGATAGTGCCCTTTTCCCTTTCAGCCATATCCTTTGCAAACACCTGAGTAGGGATTAATGTGCCAAGGAAATTAAGGTTAAATACAAAGCTGATACCATTCGGGTCCAAATCAAAGAAGGTTTTAATATTCTCGTCCTTCTGAACAAGGTCAATTTTTTCAAGCGTATCCTTTGTTGTAGTTCCCTTTGGATTGTTGCCGCCTGCACCGTTAAGCAGAATATCACAGACACCAAGCTTTTCATTAATAATCTCACGAGCCTTTTCCATAGACTCAAGCTCTAAAACATTACATCCAACGGCAATAGCCTCACCGCCGTCAGCATTGATTTCATCAGCACAAGCCTGTGCTGCAGCTTCATTCAGGTCAAGCACTGCTATTTTGCAGCCCTGCTTAGCAAGTGTTTTTGCAAAAGAACCGCATATAACTCCGCCGCCGCCTGTAACAACTGCAACCTTGCCCTTTAAATTATCGTGTTTAAACATATTATTTTTCCTTTCTTGATTTTTCTACTGCTTCCCAAAGACCATTGAGATAGCTGACACCAAGTGCTCTGTCATAAAGACCGTAGCCCGGTCTTGCAACCTCTCCCCAAATCATTCTGCCGTGGTCAGGACGGATATAGCCGTCAAAGCCAACCTCCTGCAAAGCCTTAACAATCTCATACATATCAAGTGAGCCTGCTGCACTTTCGTGTGCAGTTTCATTAAACCACTGGTTGTTGATGGATACATTTCTGAGATGAGCAAAATAAATTCTGTCACCTGCTGCCTTGATAATTTCAACCATATCATTATCGGGGCTTGCACCGAGTGAGCCTGTGCAGAGTGTTAAACCATTATACTTGCTGGGCACCATTTCAAGAAGCTTGACAACCGCATCCTTGCCTGTAATAATTCTCGGCAGACCGAAAATGCTCCAGGGCGGATCATCGGGATGAATCGCCATTTTGACGTCGCATTCCTCGCAGACAGGCATAATCGCCTCAAGAAAATATTTAAGGTTTGTCCACAAATCATCTGCAGTGATTCCCTTGTATTTCTCAAAAAGCGCCTTGATTTCACCCATACGCTCTGTTTCCCAGCCGGGCATAGCGTAGCCGTTGGAGTTGTCATCAATTTCTTTAAACATATCCTCAGGTGATTTGCCCTCAACCTGCTTTCCGTCATAGCAAAGACAGGTTGAACCGTCAGGAAGCGGCATATACAAATCCGTTCTTGTCCAGTCAAAAACAGGCATAAAGTTATAGCATATAACCTTAACACCCACCTTAGCTAAATTTCTGATTGATTTTTTATAATTTTCAATCAATCCGTCACGGCTCGGCAAGCCAAGCTTAATATCCTCGTGCACATTAACACTTTCAATACATTCCATTGAAAGACCTGCAGCAGTGATTTCATCATACATTTTCTGCACGTCCTCCATCTCCCACGCCTCACCTGCAGGAAGATAATGAAGAGCAGGCACTACGCCGATCACACCCGGAATCTGCTTTATCTGGTCAAGTGAAACAGTATCCAGCTTTTCACCAAACCAACGAAAAGTCATTTGCATAGAAATACCTCCTTATATTTAATAATTATACACCCACATTTTACCACAACAAGTATTGCCTTGCAAGGCAAAATTATTTTCTTCTGATAATATAGGAGCAGCTTATTGTGCATTTATCCTCAGCCAAATCATAATGCTCCGTCTGATTTACAATTTCAAAGCCGTCAAACTCCTTTTGCTCAAGATATTCAAGTCTTTTTTTTGCAAGCGCCTTCAGCTCATCATCAGACATTGTTCTCGGCGTTGTTCTGAAAAAACGTTCCTCACTCTTAGTATAACCAATCGGTAGCTCAACATTTTTTATTGTTAAAGCTTTATCGCTTTCATAGGACTGATCACCTGTCAGCTTTTTGAAATAAAGCGGTATTTCAGCCGTAAAAAATCTCAGCGTATAATAATCCTTCGTATCTTTCAGGGTAATATCCTTTTGCTCACGGCTGACAGTTGTACTCAGTTCACGTCTGAAAACACCTATGCCCTGCAGATTTTCCTCATCTGCGTCAGCATCCTGCTGCCTTGTTTCGTTCACCTCAACTCTTGCTGTTGTGCCGAATTTGTTAATATGCACCCAGGAAAAATCCTCAAAATCACTCATCATTTTCCAGCAAAGGTCTGTCCTGTCAACACTTCCCCACATAACACCTGTTTGGAAATGATTATTCTCAAGGTACGTAAGTATTGCCGTATCGCTCACTCTGCTGTTGCCCACAATTTCAACATTCCATATAAATGCATTCAAAAATGAAAGAATTGCACAAAAGCAAATCATTCCAATAAAAAATCCGAACCTGTTTTTCAGCGGCAAAAGAACAAAGGGCAGTCCCTTTTTCTTCATTATTTTCACCACACCGCCGTGCTTATATGCAATTCGGTGTAATTTTTTATAATTTTTAAGATTGCATACAGCAGTTATATATTCACCGCAATCCTCAATATCTCTCAGCTCCATACCCTGTGCAAAGCAGTCTGTTATAAAATCCTCGCTGAAGCCGTTTTTAAAATAAAACTTAACATATCCGAAAAGCCATCTGAATAAATATATCAACTCAAAAACTCCATATATGTAATATTGCCCTCAATAATTGCCCCTTCCTTTGTGAAGGAATTGATTTTTAAATCAAAGCCGTTAAAAACAATAATCTGACTGCCAAGACTGACAGAAATTTTTGTGTCACTGTATTCAACAACACTTTTTAAACCGTCAACAAGGCATTCGCCCCCTGCTATTTCAAGACGGGGCTTGCCAAAGATGTAATCAAATTCTTTTTTACTGTGCTTTATTTTTTTCATCATATCACCAGTAATATGTATGAAAAATCCACTGATATTATGAAAAAAGCAGAGCGAAAAAATAACAGGCAAAGCTCAGTGCACGAAACATGAATTGAAAAATGAATATTACCGATAAATTCTGTTTCATTAAACGAACCTCCTGTTTTGTATTAATAATCAACCTTGCGATTGCCCTTTCTTCCCTAATAGCCTTATTATTCCTGCAATCATCAAAGCAATTAAACCCATAGTTATAGGATGAAGAAATATCAAAAGCATATAATATATACCCTCATCATTAAATTTCAGAAGCCAAGAAACATTATCGACTGTAACCGCAAACCGAACAATATCATACGTGAAAAAGCTCATTACATTACAAGCAGATAAAAACAATTCATAGATAACCAAAAGTAAATTTGAAAGTCTTTTACTCCGTATGGCGTTGAATATCATCAAAATCGGAACAAAAAGAAACCAAACTATTCCTCGCAAAATATGTATAGGAGAAATCAAAACACTTAAAATATCTAATACAATTATTGCAACAGCTATAATTTCTAACGAGTCATTTATCTTTTTTAATTTCATATCAGACCGCCTCCATATATTGCTTTGAGATAAAGCTTTTCCAAAAAATGCAATCTGTGTACTGTAATCATTATACTTAAAAATTTTTTGCCAAGTCTACCGAAAAAGTATAAACAAAGTATTAAACATACAAAAAACCAGGGTGATTTCTCACCCTGGTTGCGTAACTATTAGGTAAAACAAAAACATTTCAACAACTTATATCACATAAGAAAAATCTATATCTAATTCATATAATTTATTAAGAATATCATTTTCATTAGTAAAATCCTTATTAATATATACATATACATCGACATCTAATGAACTATTGGAACTAATTGCATATGTCGGCTCTAAATCAATACAATTTTCGACTAAATAAAAATCTTTATTCTTAATTACTTGATTATTAAAAACCTTAATTGAAAAATCATTTTTATTTGAAATTTTATAGGTTACTTTTAATAATCTATAGTCTTCAAAAGCAAATTCAACATTCTCTCCTGAAAAAGCACTATTATACTTATTAAAATCTTCTTCACTTGCATTACAAAAACTTAAAATATTAACGTCAACATTTTCCTTAATGTAATTTGTTGTATTTTTACAAGATGAAAAAGAAATTGATACCAAGGTAATCATAATAACAAAAACTAAAAAAAATTTATTTTTTCTCATAGAAACCTACCTTAAAACACAAACCTTAACAATCATATTTTTATAATAATTATTGTTATAAACATCTTTGATGGATGTATACTGTCTTTTACCATTTAAATATTGTTTTCCATTTCGATCACTTGTATGTGCATAGTAATACATCTCATAATATTTTGCACTATTAATCATTTGACCACTTAATGCTGCATGATTTATTCCCTTTGGTTCTTTAGGATTATTCCAATCGAAAAACAAAACTGCACAACAATATACAAAAATATTCAAACCGTTAACATCAAATTTATACTGCTGTGCAATACTGGCAACATCCGCATTAATAAATCTGCAGATTGATGAATCATAATAGCGTGACTGAAGATAGTAATAGCCTGTTTCGCTGTCCAGATAATAGCCACGATAGCGGAGGGGATTTGCATTTGCGAGTTCTCTTTCCTCGTCGGTATTGTTGAGCAAGATAACAGCAACTGTGTTACCCCACTCTTTATACTCATAATACATTAACCTGTAAATATTTGTCAATATTTACTGCATAAACAAAGTATAAAATATACAAAAACCTCAGAGTGTTTCTTCACTCTGAGGTTTACTTAGATTAAATATAAATAGCAAAATCCGTCTAATTGTTTATTCTTTAGATTCTTTATTACCAATCATTTTTGTAAAAGTTACTAATGGAATAATCGGTGCAATATGCAAAATTATTCTACCCAATACCGACGGCGCCAAATCATACGGCTCAGAAAATTTGAATAAAGCATAATTCATATAATATTCTTGCTTTTGATCCAAAATGCCAAGTAAATCTCCACAAAACAAGAAAGACTCAATTACCCATATATTAGAAATAACAAAAGAAAAAATAAAAAAAACTGCAAATTCTATTTTTAAATGATTTTTAAGTGTATATAAAGATATAAACACAAGGAAGAAAATATAAAGCAATAAAAATAAAATTTCTGAAATAAAATCATATTTAATACAATTTGCAATATTGTCAAACGAATAGAAAACAAAAATAAACATTGCTATGGATACTAATGCCACGATATGGCGTAGCTTTGATTTATCTATTTTCATAGTATAACCCTCCAATATACTTCATTAAATTGGCGTGATTCACTGTTGTCATTAATTTGGAGAAGATTTTTTGGTTATTATATACAGCCATTCATAAACGCTTTATTGGATTTTAACATCGACGTCGTTATACTGATAATTTGTTGTTACACCAAGACGGTTTGTTTCGCTTGCAAGATTGCCGTTATCATCATATGTATAAGTATATTCATTTCACCATTGGCGTAGTTTAGTTATCTTTATTGTATAAATTATGTAAATATTTGTCAACATTTTATGTATAAACAAAGTATTAAATATACAAAAAGCCGGGGTGAGAAATCACCCCGGCTAAATAAATGTATAAAACCAACGCCAAATCAATCTTAAGATTCATTGTTGTGTTTTAATTTAAAAAATATATGCAAAGATAGCCATATTACAATACTTACTAATAAAACATAAAACAAAATATCTGCAATACTTGAAAAGGTTACTCCAATATTTTTGAATTGTATACCTAACCCCCAATAATCAATCTCACTACTATCATAACTTGCTTTCGTTTCATAATAATTATAAATAATTCCTTGAAACAAAAAATTCAAAAACTCTAAAATTATAAAAAAACACACTAAAATAATATTAACGTATTTTAAAATTTTTTTAAATTTCATAATATCACCATATAATATTAATTATATCTTATATAATCCTGTAGGACTACGCAAATAACTGTGAGTCCTGCCATTGGCATCTCTATAAGTTTTTGCTTTAACATATTTATAATATGAAGCCTGATTAGTAGAAAGTCTTGGTTTATAATATTTGTATTCATAATAATGTCCTTTAGGATAATATGAAACACTTCCATCCATTGCAAAGATTGTTTTTGTTTTAGAAATTCTTTTCTTTATTTGTTTTGCAATATTATTCTTTACATCTTTATGACCACAATTACAAGCCAGAATTCTTAATTGAGATACTCTTTTGTTATTTAATTTATTAACATCTCCACTTTTAAAATTATCACTTGTCGTACGAATATGTGCTGGACTACCATGAAAAATTAAAGAAACAATTGAGTCTTGTTTTATTGTTTTATTCCAATAATTTATAAATTCACTCTTGTTTCCAATTGCTTTTTTGGTTACAACCCTATATCTTAAATTCTTTTCCCAATATGTTTTTTCATGTGTAGCCTGTCTAGAAAAATCATCAGGATCATAAAGAACATATACATATATTAATGGATCTGTTCCTTTTTTATCAGATAACAAAATGGGATTATTTAAACAATACGCAAAAAGATTCACAGAAAATGCATAATCATCTCCAACATTTTCATAAGAATCCGCATTAATGAAACGGCAGATTGATGGGTCATAGTAGCGTGACTGGAGATAGTAATAGCCTGTTTCGCGGTCAAGGTAATAGCCACGATAGCGGAGAGGGTTTGCATTGGCGAGTTCTCTTTCCTCGTCGGTATTGTTGAGCAAGATAACAACAACTGTGTTACCCCACTCTTTATACTCATAATACATTAACCTGTAAATATTTGTCAATATTTAATATATAAATGAAGTATAGAATTGAACATAACAAAACCTATGGTGATAAATCACCATAGGTTTTGTTATTAATGAACATCTATTTTTCACTCTATTATTTGACAATTGTTTCTCTTAACTTTTCTTTTTTCTAAATAATACGATAAAACAATTATCAAAGAAAAAACTACTGAAATTATTATTTCGGTATAAACAACAGGTTCGTCGCTAATCATAAATACATTCTCATACTTATCAATCATTGATAATATTCTTAGTTCAAATGGCTTAATCTGTGTTAAAAATATAAAATACATAAACCTTTTACTTAATTCTGTAAAAACAGTTATGATTTCTGAATAAACCAACATATATCCAAAAAACGACAAAATTATTTTATAAAAACAAAGAACATTGAAACATTTCGTGAATTTTTTATCATTTAGATTGATAACCATATCAGCTATTTTCATCCAGATTAATATTTGAAAAACAGCAGACATAATCAATGTAATCCAAAAAGGAAGATAACACAAAAAACCTATAATATAGCTGATAAAGAAAAGTAAAAATAAAACAAATATTGAATTTGATTTTTTATTTAAAATCATTTTCTGTATCCAACTTTCTTAATGAATTTTTTAAGATATTCTGTTGTTCGCTTTTCCGTTGCGGATAATCGTGTTGTAGAATTCTTTTTATACACCAAGGTATACTTATTTTTATTTTTCCAATTATAACCTATTGGTGTATCTGCTTTTTCCCAATTATAATTAGAATTTTTTGGTGACTTTATATGTTGTGGGATAGGCGCTCCAGCACCTATCTGACCATGAGCTTCAATATCCTGTAAACAATGAAGTCCATATCCAAACCATTTAAATGCTTCGTTCTTATTATCTTTCCATAATGAAACAGCTTTATCAAACCATTTATTTGCAGTCGATATACGCGAATCTGATTTCAAGCTATTATATTCGTTGAAATGATAAAATTGCCATCCATAATATATATTTTTTTGGATGAATTGACACTGTGTTTCTCCATTCGTCATACTCATAATACATTAACCTGTAAATATTTGTCAACATTCATTGTATAAACAAAGTATTAAATATACAAAACGATTCTTTTTTCCGAAAGAGTTTTCTTGACATCAATAATTCGTTGGTTTGACGAGCCGCGGAATTTTAGTGATATGTCCTTTTTGCTTTCCTCAAAGCGCCCGTCAACAAGCACATCAATCAGGGACAGCATTTCAGCAGACACGTCTGTTTTTGCTCTGCTCTTCACTTTGCCTGTGATTTCCTCAAAGGTAAAGCCCGAATAACACCATATATCTTTGTTCGGGAATTTTTCCTTAAACATTACAAGAAACGGCAGGAGCACACGCTGATTTTCGGGCTCAAAGGGCTCACCGCCCAAAAGGGAAAGACCGTTAATCCAATCAGGCTCACAGGCTTCAAGTATTTCCATCATTGTTTTTTCGGTAAAAGCTTTACCGAAAGAAAAATCCCAGGTTTGTGCATTAAAGCAATCCTTGCAGTGATGTCTGCAGCCTGACACAAAAAGCGATGTGCGTACACCTATTCCGTTTGAAATATCATTTTTTTTGATTTCACCGTAATTCATATTCCACCTCAATATGGCAATAGGCTGTCTTTAATCAGACAGCCTATTTTTAATTTTATAAGTGCAGAACTCTTTCCTTGATTTCCTGAGTTCTGCCCTGATTCCAGAACTGTGTGCCGATATAACCGCAGGTTCTGCGTGCAACATTCATTTTATCCTGATCCTCATTGCCGCACTTAGGGCATCTCCAAATCAGCTTACCATCTTCGTTTTCAACGATTTTAATTTCACCATCATAGCCGCAGCACTGGCAGTAATCGCTCTTGGTGTTCAGCTCGGCATACATAATATTATCATAGATAAATTTCATTACCTGAAGCACAGCAGGGATATTATCCTGCATATTCGGTACCTCAACATAAGAGATTGCACCGCCGGGTGAAAGAGCCTGGAATTCACTTTCAAACTTGAGCTTTGTGAAGGCATCAATCTCCTCAGCAACGTGAACATGGTATGAGTTTGTGATGTAATTTCTGTCTGTTACACCCGGGATGATACCAAATCTCTTCTGAAGCTGCTTTGCAAATTTATAGGTAGTTGACTCAAGAGGAGTGCCATAAATACTGTAATCTATATTTTCCTCTTTCTTCCACTTATTGCAGGCGTCATTCATATACTGCATAACGGAAAGGGCAAATGGCTTGCCGCCGTCAGCATCGGTATGTGACTTACCTGTCATATATTTTGTACACTCATAAAGACCTGCATAGCCCAGTGAAATGGTTGAATAGCCGTCAAAGAGCAGTCTGTCAATGGTTTCACCCTTCTTAAGCCTTGCAAGTGCGCCATGCTGCCAAAGAATAGGTGCAGCATCACTCATTGTGCCCATAAGTCTGTTATGACGGCACTGAAGTGCTCTGTGGCAAAGGTCAAGACGTTCATCAAATATCTTCCAGAATTTGGTCATATCACCGCCTGATGAGCAGGCAATATCAACAAGGTTAAGGGTTACAACACCCTGATTGAAACGACCGTAATATTTCTTTTTACCGGCAACATAATTCTTGGCATTGGCAATATTGCCGACACCGTTTTCGGTAAATCTGTCAGGAGTAAGGAAGGAACGACAGCCCATACAGGTGTAAACATCACCCTTTAAATCCATCATTACCTTTTCGCTGATGTAATCGGGAACCATACGCTTTGCAGTACATCTTGCAGCAAGCTCTGTAAGGTAATAGAACTGTGAATCCTCCTTGATATTATCCTCCTCAAGCACATAAATGAGCTTTGGGAATGCAGGGGTAATCCACTCACCGCTTTCATTCTTAACACCCTGAATTCTCTGCTTCAGGGTTTCCTCAATAATAAGGGCAAGATCCTTCTTTTCCTGCTCGCTGTTCGCCTCGTTCAGATACATAAACACGGTAACAAAAGGAGCCTGTCCATTTGTTGTAAGCAGAGTTACAACCTGATACTGAATGGTCTGCACACCGCGGGCAACCTCTTCACGAACTCTTTTTTCGGTAAGTCCGCTAATCTGTTCCTCGTTCATTTCAACACCGAATTCAGCAGCCTCAGCCATAACCTCTTTTTTAATCTTTTCACGGCTCACCTGAACAAACGGTGCAAGATGTGACAGTGAAATGGATTGACCGCCGTACTGGCTTGAAGCAACCTGCGCAATAATCTGTGTTGCAATATTGCAGGCAGTTGAAAAAGAGTGCGGCTTTTCAATCATGGTTTCACTGATAACAGTACCGTTCTGGAGCATATCCTCCAGATTCACAAGGTCACAGTTGTGCATATGCTGTGCAAAATAGTCAGCATCGTGAAAATGAATAATACCCTGCTCATGGGCATCAACAATATCCTGGGGTAAAAGAATTCTTTTTGTAATATCCTTTGAAACCTCACCTGCCATATAGTCACGCTGAACGGAATTGACAGTCGGATTTTTATTTGAATTTTCCTGCTTAACCTCTTCGTTATTACACTCAATCAGTGACAAAATCTGGTTATCTGTAGTATTAGCCTTTCTGATAAGTGAACGGTTATAGCGGTATTTTACATAAAGTCTTGCTACCTCAAAGGCACCCTGTGCCATAATCTGATTTTCAACAATATCCTGAATCTCTTCAACGGAAAAAGCTCTGTTTGCCTTCAGTGTTTTAAATTCAACATACTCGGCAATCTCGTTAATCTGGCTTCTTGAAAGCTCTTCCTTCTTGCAGGCAGCATTTGCCTTTGATACGGCTACTATGATTTTATTTATGTCAAAATCTGCTTCAGAGCCGTTTCTCTTAATAATTTTCATCGTTTTTTTACCCCATTAAAAATTGTTACAAAAAAGTTACATCTAAATAAGTGACTGGATTTATCATATCAAATAAATTGTGTTCTGTCAATAGCAAAACGCAAAATAAATACAATATCTTGTGTCTATTATTTTAATCGAACGAAACAATGCATATATGTAGATAAATAGACCTTTACCGAAAAACAGTGGGATTTCCTGCATTATCAGGGCATATAAGGTTACAAAATTTAAAAAGCCGTCTTTTTAGACAAAAAATAAGAACGGATTAAACAACCCGTTCTTTACAGATTCTTATTTTCCTTCGGGAAGCTGGTCAACACCGTTGATTGCATCCTTCAAGCCGAGATCCTTCTTAATCATTGTTGTTGAAACACCGGGCGTTCTGTCAAGGAAAACCAGCTCGCAATGCTCTTTTAAATAATCGAACTTGTCACTGCCAGCCCAATCGCCGCCCATAACAACAGTGTCAATATGATATTCCTTAACATCATCAAGCTTCTGCTCCCAACAGTTTTCAGGAATAACAAGGTCTACATAGCGGATTGCCTCAAGCATTTTCTTTCTTGTTTCATAAGAATGATAAGCCTTTTTGCCCTTGCCTGCATTAAATTCATCTGTTGAAAGCGCCACAACAAGATAATCACCCATTGCCTTTGCTCTCTGCAAAAGTCTGATATGACCGTAATGCAGCAAATCAAAAGTGCCGTATGTTAAAATTCTTTTCATAACTTATCTCCAATATAATTATTTATAAATTTATTAAATCATAATATACATTATATGTCAAGTATGTCCTTGATAACCTCACCTGCAATAATAAGACCCACAGCTGACGGAACAAAAGCATTGCTTGCAGGGATTGCACGTCTGCCCTGCTGCACCTCGTTACACGGCTCCACGGGCTTAATCGGCTCTTCTTTAGAATAAACAACCTTCAGCCTTTTAATTTTTCGTGCCTTCAGCTCTCTTCGCATTACCTTTGCAAGTGGACAGACAGAGGTTTTATAAATATCACTGACCTCAAAGCGGGTTGGGTCAAGCTTGTTTCCTGCACCCATTGAGCTGATAAGGGGTGTGCCTGCTTTCTCACACTGCACTGCAAGCTCAATTTTACCTGCTACTGTATCAATAGCATCAATCACATAATCATAGGCTGTGAAATCAAATTCACCTGCCGTTTCTGCGGTAAAAAAGGTTTTATGGCAATTCACAATACAATCGGGATTAATATCCGCTATCCTTGCCTTTGCTGCATCAACCTTCGCCAATCCCACAGTTTTGTGCGTAGCGATAATCTGCCTGTTGATATTGGAGAGGCTGACCTCGTCATTGTCAATCAAATCAATCGTGCCCACACCTGTTCTTGCCAGTGCTTCAACTGCATAGCCGCCAACACCGCCCACACCGAACACGGCAACACGTGAATGATTCAGTTTTTCCATACCGTCACTGCCGAACATCATACGGCTTCGTGAAAATTGATTATCCATACTATATATAATACTCGTCTGTCTTTCTTGCTCTGTCACTGTCAATTATATCCTGCAGGGTGATAGAATCAAGATAATCGGTTATTGTTTTATAAAGCCCCTGCCACATCGGCAGTGTGGGGCAGTTTTCACACTTTTCACAGGTGTTCGGCTCGTAATCAAGGCAGGCAACGGGAGCAAGACTGCCCTCTGTAATTCTTAAAATATCACCTACGGTATATTTGTCCGGTGCCTTTGCAAGCTTATATCCGCCCTGAAATCCCCTTGTAGTTCTGAGCACACCCGACTTATTGAGCATAGGAACAATCTGTTCTAAATATTTCTTTGATATATCCTGTCTTTCGGCAATATCCTTAAGTGCCACATAGCCGTCATTCTGATTTTCAGCTAAATCAAGCATCATTCTCAGGGCGTATCTGCCCTTGGTTGATATTTTCAAAATCATCACCTCTGCAATAGCCTATTATAACATAGGTTTTGTATGTTTTCAATCCTATACATCAAAGCATTCTGCCTTCATTTATATTGAATTTAAGCTCTTCATTATCAGTACGGATACAGGCAATGCCATCCATAATTTCCGCACTGATTATTTCAGGCTTGTCACGGCTGACTGTATAATTAAAAATCTTCATCTGTTCGTCGGTATAGGTTGAAACATCATCACTTACAAACAGAAGATTGCCAAGCATACTGTTGACCCTTGCAACAATTTTTCTCTGGCTCACAGGCATTTTAATATTATTGTCACGCAGCAAAAAAACATCGGGATCATTCAGCCACGCTCTGCCGTCAAGATGGCGGCGGTAAATGGTATTGGTCAGCGTATTTTTTGTTGAAACATCCTCACGTGAAAACGGCTTTTTATTCCAGCTCAGACCCACATCGGCACTGATTCGGCAAAAATCCACCTTGCCGAAGGCAGGGGCAAGAGGAACACCGCAACCGAGAATGATTTTATCACCGCACCACTCTCTGATTAAATCCATAGCATCGCACATAATTTCACCGCGGCTTTTGTTATGAATCGGTCTTTGACAGCAGGCATAGAGAAAATCCAGCTTGACCATATCATAGCCCCATTCATTCAGCACGGTATCAAACACATTTTTCAGGTGTGCTCTTACCTCTTTATTATAAATATCAAGTGCATAAAAGCCACCCCAGTTATGTGATGAAAAATGGTATTTCCCCTTTTCATCAGTAACAAGCCAGTCCTTGTGCGCCTTAAAAATATTTGACTTAGGCGTTATGCCGAAGGGAGCAAGCCACAAGCCTGCCAGCATATTGTTTTTATGGATACTGTCGGCGACGGTCTTCATACCCTCGGGGAATTTAACAGGGTCCGTTTCAAGCCAATCACCCACTGTACGCTCATAGCCGTCATCAATCTGAAAAATATCAATCTTTGTATTCAGCTTAGAGATTGCTTTAAGGTCACGCTTAACAATATCCTGCGTAACGTGCGTATAATAATTATACCAGGTCGTGTAGCCGCAGCTTCTGTTAACCCTCGGCTTTACAATATTCATCAGGCTGAAATACCTGTCAAAGGCAGCCTCGTAATCATCCTTGATAACTGCTAAATCAAGCACCCTTTTCTCGCTGTCAAAGCAAACACCCTCAAGGTCCTTTGAAACTGTCAGCGTGTTTTCATTGGTATCAAAGGTGAGGAGAGTATAACCAGCCCTTTCACTGAGTGAGCCGAAGAGTGTAAGCTTGTTGCCCTTTCTCACATAAGCGTAGGAATAGCCGTAGAACACACCCTGCTTTTCAGGATAATCGTGCCAGAGCAAATCCCCTGCTCCCCACATTCCCAAAGGATTGAATTTAGATTTTTTAACACCTAAAAATCTGGGATTGAATTCATCCATAGCTTCATTCGGTGCATATTCTCTGCTGACAGTCCAGCTCTGATAACCGTTGGTAAAAATCCGTTCATCCCTGTTAACCTTATAATCAGCAGTCAAATCAAATTTCTTAAATTCAATTTTTCTTTTCGGCAATACCGAAACCGATAAATAACTGTCACTGCTGTTAACATTGAGAATGAAATCATCATTACTGCAATTTGTTGTTTTCTTTAATATGCCGTCTGCATAATATTCAAGGCTGTATTTCCAATTCATATGAATATCTCCTTTAGTTAATACTGTTATTTTACTATATTTTTCAGTATATTGCAATGAAATGGAATTTTTGTTATTATGATAGAAGTGAGGTGCTGATATGATGAAATTAATTCCGAAGCCGTTATATATCAACATTATAAATAATGAAAAATACAAAATCAACCATATCACACTTGGTGAAAGCTTGCTGAGCCGTGCGGCAAAGGAGGATTTTTTATCATTCTGCAATCTTCCTCAAGGTGAGGTAAATATAATATTTGAAACAGACAGCAGCCTTGATGATGAAGAATATACAATCATAACAGGTGAAAAAACAGTTATAGCCGCAGCAGGTATGGCAGGTCAGCTTTACGCCCTGCAAACCCTTAAGCAAATTCTTTTGCAGTATAATTATGCTATTCCTCAAATTGAAATAAAGGATAAGCCAAAGTATAAAATACGCGGCTTTATGCTGGATGTGGGACGATACTTTTTCTCCGTCGACGATGTTAAGCTGATTATAAGGAAAATGGCTGCACACAAGCTTAATTTCTTTCATTTTCATCTGACCGAGGATCAGGGCTGGAGAATTGAAATAAAAAAATATCCCCTGCTTACGGAAAAAGGGTCAATGCGTGCCAAAACCAATTTCAACAGCAAGCCCCACGGCGGATTTTTCACACAGCAGGAAATCAAAGAAATCGTCAGCTATGCACACAATTTTAACATCAAGGTTATGCCTGAATTTGACATACCCGGTCACAGCCGATCAGCCATTGCCTGCTACAAGGATTTAACCTGCTTCCCCCGTGATTTGCCTGTTGCCGACCACTGGGGCGTCAAGCACGACGTTCTTTGTGTGGGAAAGGATAGCACCATTCAGTTTGTAAAGGATGTTATTGATGAAATGTGCGAGCTTTTCCCCGACGGATATTTCCATATCGGCGGTGATGAGGTCCCCAAGCACAGATGGGATTTATGCCCCCACTGCCAGACAAAAATCAAAGAGCTTGGTTTAAAAAACAGCGAGGATTTGCAGTGCTGGTTTATGAACACAATAAAGGAATACTGTAAATCAAAGGGCAGGCAGGTGTTTATGTGGAGCTGGGAGCTCAAGGACGAAGGAACGCTTGACACGGACTTAGGCTTTACAAAATGCGGCGAAATGAACACAGGTGACAGACCCTTTATTGACACAGACACAAAGGCATATTACATTGATTTGCCCTATGGCTACATAAGCCTTAAGGACACAGCAGAACACAAGCCCCTTGACGGCAACTGCCTTGGAATAGAAACAACATTATGGACAGAATATGTGCCTGATATGAAAAAGGCAGATTTAATGACCTTCCCCCGACTGGGTGCAGCCTGTGAAACAGCGTGGTATGGTAAATGCGGCTGGAACAGCTTTGAGCCAAGGCTTGACTTTTACTATTCATACCTTAACAAAATGAACTGGGGCTACGCAAAGCCCGATATGGCAAATCCGAACAGCCTGAGAGGCAGGGCGCAGGTGCTTTGGTTTGAACGCAGACAGCTTGCCTGGGAGGGACTGACCAATATTTTTGACGATAAAAAAATAGAAAAAATTGCAAAATCAAATAAGTAATTAAAGCAAAAACAGCAAACGGATAACCGCCTGCTGTTTTTTGTTATGTGTGTGTTTAGAAAATCTGATGTCAATTATTATTGTGATTTTGGTTAATTCTTAGTTTATCTCCTCCTTCAATGTTTCAACAATACTGTCGTTTTTGATTTTATGAACCGAGTAAATCATAGTCATACCAACCACAACAAACACAGCCCCTATTACCGCAAGGTACATCAGCCAGTTGATTTCAAAAGGAATCATATCCTCACCGAGTGCTTTATTGATACCAAAGCTTACAAGAGCACTTATAGGCAGTGCAAACACCAAAGCCTTTAACCCATAGAAAGCACTTTCAAGAACAATCATTTTATTGAAACCGCTTGGTGTGATACCAACGGATTTAAACATTGCAAATTCCTTTTTCCTGAGCATTGTGCTGTTTGAAATCGTGTTGATAATGTTAAACAGCGTAATCAAAGTGATTAAAGCAATAAAGCCATATACAAATACCTGCATTACAAACATAATTGTATTCATCATCTGATACTGCTCAATTGTATCAACAATAAATGCTTCGCCGAAGTCATTTGTGTCAAAAACATTTTTAATATCATCATAAACCTGCTCGTGCTGTGTTGTTTCAACACCTAAATTATAGGAAAGATCACCTTTATCAAAGCCGTCATAGATAACATTCTTATAAACGCTGACAGGCACATAAGCGGAAACACTGTTAACAGGGTTTAAACCGAGAACATAATTATCCTTATCATAATCAACAAAGCCTGCTATCTCCACATCGCATTTATGATTTTCATTCACGTTATCAAAGAAATCAAATTTTGTGCCGATGATTTTTTCATCAAATACCTTTGATGTATTTTCCTTATGATTTACGTTATTCATTAACAGAAGCTTTGCTTCACCATTATAAAACTGCTTGTAATCAATATGATTATCCTGACAAAGCTTATTGAAATCCTCGTCCTCAATGCCATTAATCATAAAGTATTTTCTATCATTGAACAGCTTGCTGTATTTGCTTGTAAGATTTTCCTTTTTGCAAACGGCTTCACTGACTGATTCTGATAGCTGCGGATCATCCGTTTTTTCCGAGCAAAGGATGAAGGTTGAACAGTTTATACTGTAATATTTATCAACATGATTAATATTTTTAAGCTCTTTCGTAACAGCATCATAATGCTGCTGATTTAACGTAATCGAAAGCTGATAAGGAATATCCACACTCATATCACCTGCCTGCATAAATATCTGGCAGAAATAGTTGCAGCTTAAGAACAGGATTACTGAAAGTGCGATGGAGGCGGTAATTACTCTTGCTTTTCGTCCGTTTCGCTTGAGATTTTTATTAGCAAGCTCACCCTCATAACCGAAAATAGTTCTGATAATTTTAGGCGATTTCAGGCTTTTCGCCTTAATCTTTATCTCCTGCCTTTGTCTGATAGCATCAATGGGGGTAACTGAGGATGCTTTTCTTGACGGAATAAAGGAGGAGATAAAGATTGTAAGCACACTGAACAAAACGATACCGACAATTGCCCAAAGCGGAACAACAACATCAAAGGAAGTATTTGCTTCATTCATACCGTTAATCATTCCTGTTGAAATGATTTTTCCGCCCACCGCTTTAAGCGTGATACCTATACCTGCTATACCTGAAAGAATACCCACAGGTATTCCGATTGCACCGAGGATGATTCCCTCATAATAGGCTGACATTTTCTTCTGTACCTTTGTAGCGCCCACACTTGCCAGCATACCGAGATAGCGGACACGTTCGTTAATGGACATGGCAAAGGAGTTGTAAATCAGCACAACCGATGCAATCATAATGATAATAAGAATGATGAGTACAATCGGCAGAAGACTAAAAACGGAGCTGTTAGGGTCAATAGCAAGCTTTGACGCAAGGTATTCACTGTTTTTATTCCAATCCGTTATATTATGCTCCTTAACAATATCCTTAATTACAGTAACGGATTTATAATTAACCGTTTTAAGATTAGCCGTAGCCGTAACAACTTCACCGTCAGCAAGCTTAAGCTCAGACATATTAAGTCCTCTTATAATGCTGTACTGAGCTGTCGGCGGATTATCCTTAAGTATGGCAGTAATTTTAAATTCGCCGATTTCTTCAACGTCAAATTCTTCCTCACCTGAAAAATAACTGCCTCTGACCTCCATTTTCTCACCGCCGTCAATCGTATAACGAAAACCCAGCGGAATGGAAACGGTGTCACCTATTTTCCAGTCAAGCTTATTCAAATCAATAAGCTCCTGCTCAACAGCAATTTCTCTGCTGTTCTGCGGCAGCTCACCCTCATAATCACCGATTACCATCTGCTTGAGGTTAATCGGGTCACCGCAGTAAACCTCACCTGTTCCAGCACGGGAGGAGCTTTTCTGCTCAAGCTGGTATGATGGTGAAAACAGTTTGCTTTCAACACCGACAGCACTCAGTCTGTCATCCTTTTTCAGCTCTTCAAGCTGTTTGGCATCCACATCAAAAACAACATCCTTGTGACCCATCTGCATATATGCAATAGTGCCCTCAAGATTTAAAAAGGATGCCATGGCTACAAATACGGCTGTAATCATTGCAACAGAAACAATGATACCCATTGTTGTAATTACGGATCTTCCCTTGTTTTCTTTCAGATGACGAAGGGTTAATTTATTAACGATATTCACCCATTCTCACCTCATCTCTTGTAATTTTGCCGTCTTCAATGGAAATGACTCTGTCGGCTGCCAGTGCAATTTTTTCATCGTGTGTAATAATAATAACGGTCTGCTTCTGCTCTTTATTGAATTTTCTGAGCAGTGTAATAATTTCCTTGCTGTTTTCACTGTCAAGGTTGCCTGTTGGCTCATCGGCAAGGAGCAATGCAGGATTATTGACAAGGGCTCTGCCAATGGATACTCTCTGCTGCTGACCGCCTGAAAGCTGGTTTGGCAAATGTGTAAGTCTTTTTGAAAGACCAAGCTTTTCAATCAGATTGTCAGTAATTCGTTTGTCAGGCTTTCTGCCGTCAAGCAGCAGCGGAAGGGTTAAATTTTCCTCAACAGTTAAAATCGGAATTAAGTTATAGAACTGATAGATAAGTCCGATTTGTCTGCGCCTGAAAATAGCCAGTGCTGTTTCGTTGAGTGTTGAAATGTCTGTTCCGTTAATAACAACCTGACCGCTTGTGGGTGTATCAACACCGCCGAGAATATGCAGCATTGTTGACTTGCCCGAGCCTGACGGACCGATGATTGCCACAAACTCACCCTGTTCAACACTGAAGGATACATTGTCAAGGGCTTTAACCATTGTGTCACCCTTACCATAGGTTTTAGATAAATTTTTAACTTCAAGAATTTTCATTTTCATTTATCTCCTTTCGTTCTTCGCATAATAAAGAGTCATCACCTATGTGATTTCCCTTTCTGTCTGTTATTCTAATTTGTCAACCTTACAGACAGGTGACTTTTAAATTACAATTTAGTCACTTACATCATAGCACAAAAAGTCAAGCATTGCATAAAATTATGTGATATACTTTTCAATATAAAGCAGGAGCAGGAAAATTTTACTTGCAAAATGCATTTTACTGTGTTATGCTGAATTTATTATAATCAAATTTACAGGAGGTGAACATAGTATGACAAATAAATTGACTTATTCAATCGACCCTATCCAGATGCCCCAGCAGAAAAAAGATAACTCAAAATACCAATTTGCCGAAAATGTTCACCCATATACTGTGTGAGCGTTTAACTTGTCCTATTTTGACCCGGCAGATTGCCGGGTCTTTTTTTATTCTTTTACAAATGAGGTGACACAATGAGAATCGTTAATCTTAAGGACCACAAAAAGGTTCCTGTTTTCAAAAACATAAACTATGCCGTAAAAATGATATGGCAGGCAGATAAAATGCTGCTTTCAGGCTATATACTCGGCAGAACGGCTGAAAATATTTTTTCACTGTTCATACAGAACATCCTGTTTTTAAAGGTGCTTTTAACTGCAATTGACGGTGAACGTGACTTTAAGTTGTATGTTAAATACCTTATTCTGTTTTTAATTGCATCTGTCATTACCAAGGCTTTGAGCTGGATTGGCAACTACCTGCACCAGTATTCAACAAAAAGAGTGCTCAAAAGGCTCAACAATAAAATATTCGACAAGGCAGGTCAGCTTGACATCAGCTGCTATGAAGACCCTGCATTTTATGACAAATACCAAAGGGCAACCCTTGTTCTTCAGTACGGATATTTTGATATACTGTGCTTTGACATTGCCTATATTATCGGCTGTCTGCTGTCCTTTGCCTTTGTTGTGGCAACCGTAACCATAATTGACCCGATGTATCTTCTGTTCCTGCTGCCTGTGATATTTGTTTTTGCCATTGAAATGTCAAAAAGCCGCTGTGTTTATGAGCGTGATTTGCAGATGACTACAAATAACAGAATCAAGGCTTATATCCAGAGAACCGTATTTTTAAAGGACTTTTCAAAGGATATGCGCACCTCGAATATTTTTGCGGTGCTGATGAAACGCTTTGACAGAGCGATAAGCTCAAATATTGAAATACTGAAAAAATACGGCTTTAAGCTGTTTATTTACAGTATGGTAAGCTCCCTTTTCAGTGAGTTCATACCGATTATAGGCACATATGCCGTTGCAGGCTATCAGTTTATCCACACAAACAAGATGACAATATCCGGCTTTTCCGTGGTATTATCCTCCATCAACTCTGTCAGAAATGCAACAATGGACATTGCCGAATGCTTTGACGAGCTGAGCCAGATGGCACTTTATTTTCAGAATTTAAAGGACTTTTTTGAATATGAGCCAAAAATCGTGTCAGGCGAAAAAAAGGCAGGTGCATTCGAGAGCCTTGAGCTGAAAAATGTATCCTTTAAATATCCCGGTGCAAAGGAAAACTCACTCAACCATATCAGCTTAAAAATCAATAAGGGTGATACCATTGCAGTTGTTGGTATTAACGGTGCAGGCAAATCCACACTGGTCAAACTGCTGCTTAGATTTTACGATGTTACCGAGGGCGAAATCCTATATAATGGTATAAACATTAAGGAATATGATATTGACTCACTGAGGGACAGATTCGGAACTGTTTTTCAGGATTACAAAAACTTTGCCATTTCTGTTTTTGAAAATGTTATCTGCCACAGGTGTGATGATGAGGACAAGGAAATTGCAAAAAATGCTTTAATCCAAAGCGGTGTGTGGGATAAAATCACCACCTTCTCAAACGGCGGTGACACCCTGTTAACACGGGAGTTTGACGAAAAGGGTGCAGGACTTTCAGGCGGTGAAAATCAGAAGGTATCAACGGCAAGACTGTTTGCCAAGAATTTTGACCTTGCCATACTTGACGAGCCAAGCTCTGCCCTTGACCCCATTGCCGAATATAAGATGTATGAAAATCTGATTTCAGCCACAAAAAACAAAACCGTCATTTACATATCACACAGGCTTTCAAGCGCTGTTTTATCCGACAAAATTTATGTTTTAAGCGGCGGACAAATCATTGAAAGCGGTAATCATAGTGAGCTTATGGCACAGCAGGGCGAATATGCAAAAATGTTCAGCCTGCAGTCAAAAAGCTATCGAGAGGAGGGAGAGTATGAAAACTAAAAAAGAAAAAACAGAGCACTCCATGCTGTCAAACATAATGTACTTGTTAAAGCTGCTGTTCTCCGTTTCGCCGCTGCTGGTTATCGGCGAATGCATATGGGGCATTGTTCTTGTTCTGCCCACAAGGCTCATCAGCGTGCTTGGTGTTAAGTATATGATTGACATTGTATCAAGCGGTGAAAACCTTAACCGATTATATATTGTAGTGGCAGTTGTTGCGGCAGTGCTTATCATCAGCAAGCTTGCAGCTTGGATATTCAGGGAGTTTTTCTGGAACATTGAAAAGGAAAAGGTTTATAAGGGCTTGAACGAAAAGCTCTATGCAAAAGCAAAAGCCCTTGACCTTGAATCCTATGACAACCCTGCCTTTTACAACAATTTCATTTTAACCATTGAGTCCTCATCCGACAATATTCAAAACATACTGGGTCTTGTGAGAAACTATATCGGCAACGTGGTATCGCTGATAACCATATCCTCCATTCTGTTAGCGATTGACCCTGTATGCCTTTTGATTATTCTTGTATTCGTTGGCATATTTATGCCGCTGAGCAAAAAAATCGGTGCACTGCAGATGGGCAGAAGGATTGACAACACCAAATTCCACAGACGCAGTGACTACTTTCAAAGAATATTCTATTTGCAGGACTATGCAAAAGAGGTCAGAATGAACAACATCAAGCCCATTCTGATAGATAACTACAACGACGCTGCCGACAAGGTTGTGGAAAACCAAAAGAAATACTGGTCAAAAATATCCATTCTCTATTTCATTCAGGATTTCGGTGTACAGATTTTAGGCTTTATGTTTGTGCTCCCCCTTTACTTGGGCTACTGTGTGCTGATTGAAAAGTCCATATCGGCAGGTGACTTTGTTGCATCCTTCAACGGTGCATACGCCATTGCATCCTCAATCAACTTTTTAACAGTCTGGGCATTGGCACGATTTGAAGAGCAGGGCAAAATGATTGAAAAATACCGTGAATTCTTGAAGACAGAAAGCAAAATCAATGACGGTGAAATCACAGCAGAAATCACAGAGCCTAAGGAGATAGAAATAAAAAACCTATCCTTTACCTACCCCGGCAATACCGAACCGACCCTTAAAAATATTAATCTGACTATAAAGCCCTATGAAAAGATTGCACTTGTGGGCTTTAACGGTGCAGGCAAAACCACGTTGACAAATTTGCTCTTAAGGCTTTATGATGTAAGCGAAGGTGAAATACGGATTGACGGCGAAAACATAAAAAATGCCACGGTTAAATCACACCGTGACAGATTCACTGCAGTATTTCAGGACTTTCAGATTTTCTCCTGCTCGGTTGGTGAGAACGTAGCACTTGATGTTGACCCCGACAGTGACAGGGTTAACGAGGCACTGGCACACAGCGGCTTTAACAAAAGCCTGCCAAGCGGCACGGATACAGAACTGCTGAGAGAATTTGATGACAGCGGCATAATGCTTTCAGGCGGTGAAAGCCAGAAAATTGCAATTGCCCGTGCCTTCTATAACCACTGCCCTTACATCATTCTTGACGAACCGTCGGCTAACCTTGACCCTGTGGCAGAATACAAGCTGAACCAATCCATGCTTGAAGCCGCTGAGGATAAAACGGTTATCTTTATTTCTCACCGATTGTCAACCACAATCAATGCAGACAGAATTTATGTTATGGAAAATGGTGAAATTATTGAAAGCGGCTCACACGCCGAGCTTATGGCGCTGAACAAAACCTATGCCAAGATGTTCAATATGCAGGCAGAAAAATACAAAGTTTAGACTGCTGATAAATGGGCTGAACCACGCACGATAGTATAAAGATTATCTATCACATATCTCATAGGACACGAGCTTTCTCCTGCCGACGTAATAATTTAACCCCCTTGAAAAAATTATTTTTTCAAGGGGGTTGTGCGTTTTTCGCCTTTTGCTCGGGGGCGGTACCACAGTACAGCACCCACTCGCAAAAAACGAAATTCAGCTCCATTTCTCAACAGTCTTTCATTATGCTTTTAAATAATCTTAATCGTAACCTTTTCGCCGTGATCACCGTCGACAGTGATTAAATCATCAATGGCTTCGCTTTCAACAGCAGTGTTAATTGCACCGCAAATGTTGTCATCCAGACCGAACATTGCACCGATTTTCATACCTGCCGAAACAAGCTTGAATGGTATATTAATCTTACTGCTTTTTCCGTCTGCAGACAGCACATGAATCTGAATGATTCGCTTGGTCTGCATTTTGCTGTTCACCGCTTTTTGAGAATGGATACTGCCCTGCTCATTCATCAGCTCATCAATGGTTACACTGAAAATCTCCGCAATCTTCGGCAGCAGTGCAATATCAGGGCAGGCGGCGTCATTCTCCCATTTAGAAACTGCCTGAGGTGAAACACCAAGCATATTTGCCAGCTCCTCCTGCGTAAGATTATTCTTCTTTCTCAGCTCGGAAATATTTTTGCCTAAATTCATATATGTCACCTCCTGCTTTACAAGCCCTGTATTTTCTTTTCGTTCCAAACCGAACATAGAATTCAACTCCTTTTAAATTATTTGGTAATTCAAGTCTACCTTCGCCGTATGAAATTAACAATAACGCAGCGGTTGTTCCGTCAACTGTTGGTTGAAAAAGGGCTAAACCATTGGTTGAGTGATTATAAAACAGTCATAATTTCAGTTAAACTCTCACATTTTGCCATTAAAAAGCTGTCTGTTTCAGCCTCACCCTGCCATAAGTCAGGCACCATAATAACCTGCATTCCTGCTTGGTGAGCAGACAGCAAACCGTTTTTTGAATCCTCTATTGCAACACAATCGGCAGGATTTTCGTTTATCTCTGCACAAGCCTTTAAATAAATATCAGGCTCAGGCTTTGATTTTTCAACCATATCACCGCAGATAACTGCATCAAAATAGTTTTCAATACCCTTTTCTTTTAAATGGTGATGAACACTCTGTGAATTTGTGGAGGAGGCAAGGGCAATTTTATAGCCCTTCTTTTTAAGATAATCCAGTATTTCATAAAGCCCCGGTTTCTCTGGCACACCATATGTATTGAAATAATGGTAGGAATATTCTCTGCCTGTTTGCTTGAATTTCACAGCATCAAAATCCTCACCGAATTCATTCCTAAGGATTTCAATTGCCTTATCGGCATTCATACCAAGTGTTTTAAGCACCATATAGCCTGCTTTGCCAACGCCCATTAATTCACCTGCATAGTCCCACGCCTTCATACAGACACTTTCGGTATCAAACAAAACACCATCCATATCAAAAATAACTGCTTTCATAATTACCACCATAATGCAAACAGTCGGCAAAGGCAAGCCTTCGCCGACTCTTTTTTATTTTGCCATTTCTGCTCTTGCTTCCTTAATACGCTGAACAAAGAGCTTACCTGTTTCGGTAATCTTATCATAATCGCCTGTCTTGGCACCTGCAATTAAGGATGAGCCTGCACCGCAGGCAATTGCACCTGCCTTAATCCAATCCTTAACATTGTCAACATCAACACCGCCTGACGGCATCATAACAGCATTCGGGATAGGACCGTGAATGTCTTTAATAAATGCAGGACCTGCAATGTCACCCGGGAATACCTTAAGCACATCTGCACCGCACTCCATAGCGTGAACAGCCTCGGTAGGTGTATAAATACCCGGCATGGAAGGAACGCCGTAACGGTTACAGGTTTTAACCGTTTCGGGGTCAAAGTAAGGTGACACAATATATTCTGCACCTGCAAGGATTGCGATACGTGCAGTAGCAGCATCCATAACCGTGCCTGCACCGATGATGATTTCACCTGAATTATACTTTGCCTTCATAGCCTCAATCAGCTTGTCAGCGTGAGGAACAGTGAAGGTAAGCTCGATAGCGGCAACACCGCCTGCAATACAGGCGTCTGTAATTTTTTCAGCCTGCTCGATTGATGTTGCACGAACTACGGCAACAATACCAACCTCCTGAATTTTTGCCAAGGTTTCAATTTTATTAGCCATAATATTTCTCCTGTAATAATTATAAATTATTTAATTAATAATAAATGAATTATTAAAATCAGTGGATTTTTTCGTTAGGCAAGGCTTTTGAAAAATTCTGTCGACGGGAGCATACAAAGGTATGTGACCGAGCAGAATTTTTTAAGAAACGCAGCATAACGGAAAAAGACACGATTTTATCTTTGTACACGTGCAGACGCACCGTTAACCTTTGCCTCAACCTCTTTAAGTGACGCCATGCTTGTATCACCGGGGGTAGTCATGGCAAGTGCACCGTGAACAACACCGTAGTTAACAGCCTTCTGTGCATCCTGATAGGTCATTAAGCCATAAATAAGACCTGATGCAAAGCTGTCACCGCCGCCAACTCTGTCAAGAATTTCAAGACCGGGAAATTCCATTGACTGATAAATCTGACCGTCTGCCCAGCAGATTGCCTTCCAGTCATTAACCGTTGCGGTTTTAACCGTTCTGAGCGTAGTTGCGATAACCTTGAAGTTCGGATAAGCCTTTGTAACGGTTTCAATCATCTTATAATAGCCATCCATATTCAGCTCCTTCAGGTCAGCATCGTTGCCCTCAACCTCAAAGCCGAGAGATGCAGTGAAGTCCTCTTCATTGCCAATCATAACATCAATATACTTGGCAATTTCCTTGTTAACCTCCTGTGCCTTTGCCTGACCGCCGATGTCCTTCCAGAGTGACGGACGATAGTTCAGGTCATAGGAAACAATTGTGCCGTATTCCTTAGCCTTTTTAACAGCCTCGATAACAACCTCAGCGGCAGTTTCTGAAAGAGCAGCATAAATACCGCCTGTGTGCAGCCAGCGAACACCGAGTGTACCGAAGATATAATCCCAGTCAATATCGCCCGGCTTAAGCTTTGATGCAGCAGTGTTGCCTCTGTCAGAAGCACCCACAGCACCACGGATACCAAAGCCGCGCTCTGTGAAATTGATACCGTTTCTTACGGTTCTGCCGATACCGTCAAAGGGCATCCATTTAATGAGTGATGTATCAACACCGCCCTGAAGAATCAAATCCTCCATAAGATAACCAATTTCATTCTCTGCAAAAGCAGTTACAACACCTGTGTTTAAACCAAAGCATCTGCGAAGTCCGCGGGCAACATTGTACTCTCCGCCGCCTTCCCAAGCTCTGAAGGAACGGGCAGTTTTAATTCTGCCCTCACCGGGGTCAAGTCTGAGCATAATTTCGCCCAGTGAAATCTCATCAAATTTACATTCTTCCTTCGGTCTTAATTTTAAATCCATAGCTATACCTCACATAAATTAAAAATTAAAATATTTGATTGCATTGTTATAACATATTCCCTGAATAATCTCCTTAAGAATATCCTCATCATATGCATACCAGCCGTCCTCTACCCATCTGCCCAGCAGAGCACACATAATACGTCTGAAATATTCGTGCCTTCCGTAAGAGGTAAAGGAGCGTGAATCCGTTTCCATACCGACAAATTTACCGAGAACACCGAGATTGCCAAGGGTTTTCATCTGATTTGTCATACCGTCCATTGTGTCAAGGAACCACCAGGCAGGACCAAACTGAATTTTTGATTCAGCATCAGCACTCTGGAAATTGCCCAGCATTGTGCCAAGCACTGTATTATCCTTGTCATTCAGATTAAACAGAATGGTTTTAGGAAGCTTATCCTTCACATTCAGTGCATCCAGAAATCTTGACAAAGGCTGTGCAATCTCACAGTCACCTACTGAATCAAAGCCTGTGTCAGCACCGATTTTGTTAAACATCAGTGTGTTATTATTTCTCATCGCACCGATATGGATTTCCATAGCCCAGCCAAGCTCGTGATATTTCTCCCCAAGGGCAAGCAAAATGGGTGTTCTGTATTTATCACACTCTGCAGGAGTGATTTTTTCACCCTTCATTGCACGGCTGAAAATCTCATCAATTTCATCATCCTCAACAGCTGCATACGGCGGATAATCAAAAGCCTGATCCGACACCCTGCAGCCTACACTGTCAAAATAATCAGCCCGTTTAAGCAATGCGGTGATTACATCCTTATAGCTTTTAATTTCAACATCGGCAGCCTTTGCAAGGGTATTGATATAATCTGCAAAGCCGTCAAGGTGCGCATTCAGTGCCTTATCGGGTCTGAATGAGGGCAGCACCTTGCAGTCAAAGCCCTGAACATCCTTAAGCAGCTTGTGATATTTCAAATCGTCAACAGGGTCATCTGTTGTGCAGACTACCTTAACATTGCTTTTCATAATCAGGCTCTGCGGTCTGAAATCCCCATTTCTGATTGCAGCATTTGCCCTGTCAAAAATATCATCGGCAGTTTTTGCATTCAGCGGAGTATCAATACCAAAATAACGCTGGAGTTCAATGTGTGCCCAGTGATAAAGCGGATTGCCGATACAATACTGAAGGGTATAAGCAAATTTCTGAAACTTTTCCCTGTCTGATGCATTGCCTGTGCAGTATTTTTCCTCAACACCGCAGCTTCTCATTGCTCTCCATTTATAATGGTCACCTGAGAGCCACAGCTCTGTTATACTTTCAGGTGACTTATTTTCAAAAATCTCCTTAGGATTCAGATGACAGTGATAATCGCAGATAGGCATATTTTCAGCAAAATCGTGAAACAGCTTTTTTGCGGCATCCGTATCAAGCAAAAAATCCTTATCCATAAATTTTTTCATATAATACTCCTGTTAATATAATACCAATTTTTTTGCAGTTTAATTATATACCTATATTATTTTCATTGCAATAATAAATGTTGCATAAAATTTATTATTGTGATAAATTAATTATATACAATTTTATGAAAAGAGGTAATTCTATGAGATACGAAATTAAAGGAACTCCCTTCCCTGCTGTAATATGCTACCTTGATGCAGGCGAGCAGATGATTACCGAGGGCGGCGGAATGAGCTGGATGAGCCCGAATATGAAAATGGAAACCACCACAAACGGCGGTCTCGGCAAAGCTATCGGCAGACTGTTTTCAAACGACAAAATGTTTCAAAACAGATACACAAGCGTAGGCGGCAACGGCATGATTGCCTTTTCCTCCTGCTGCCCGGGCGATATAAAAGCAATTGAAATACATCCCGGTGAACAGATAATCTGTCAGAAAAGTGCCTTCCTTGCATCCACCTCAGGCGTGAATATGTCTGTCTTTTTCAAGAAAAGTGTTACAGGGGGACTTTTCGGCGGTGAAGGCTTTATTATGCAGAAATTCGACGGCGAGGGTCTGCTCTTTATTGAAGTGGACGGCTCTGTAATAGAATATGAATTACAGGCAGGCGAGCAGTTAATTCTCGACACAGGTCACCTTGTTATGATGAGCTCAAGCTGCAAAATGGATGTACAGACCGTTAAGGGTGCAAAAAACATTTTCTTCGGCGGCGAGGGTCTGTTCAACACAGTTGTTGAGGGACCGGGCAAGGTAATGGTGCAGACAATGCCGATTGCAAAAATGGCAGGCGAGCTTTATAACTATATGCCGCATCCGTCAAATTAAAATATAAAGTACATAAACTAAGGCAAGTACAGGGTTAACCTATACTTGCCTTTTCTTTATACTATTCCGCCGTTTACACCGAGAATTTGGTTTGTAATATATTCATTTTCCGCAAAAAACAAAACTGCCTCGGCTACCTCTTCGGGTGTACCGAGTCTGCCGAGAGGCACCTCATATTCAAGCTCTGCCTTATCAAAGCAGTCATTCATTCGTGTATCAATAATACCGGGGCACACGCAGTTAACAGTTATTCCGCTTGGTGCCAATTCCTGAGCCAGTGACTTGGTCAAGCCGATAACCGCCGCCTTGCTCATGGAATATGCTACCTCACAGGATGCGCCCGTCTGCCCCCACATGGATGAAATATTAATGATTGCACCGCTGTGATATTCCAGCATTCGCAGTGTTGCCTCCTTGGCACAGAAAAAATAGGATTTTGCGTTAACATTGCTTATCAGGTCATAATCACTTTCGGTAGTATCATTAATCTGTTTAATAAGGCTGACGCCTGCATTGTTTACAAGTACATCAATACTGCCCATTCGGTAAAACACCTTTTTGATATCAACCATACTCTGCAAGTCACATTTAATTGCAGTAATACCGTCAAAATCAGGTTCAGTTTTATGATAGGTTATATAGACATCATAGCCCTTTTTCTTAAACAGCAGGGCACAGGCTTTTCCTATTCCTGTTGCACCGCCTGTAATCAACACCTTTTTCATATTATCACCAATAATAGTTTAACATACGGCACGGGCTTTTTCAATGAATATACTGTTGTTTTTTTTCGTAATATAAGCTATAATTAATATATTCATATTTTAAGAGGTGCATTATGGACAAGGATTTTTACACAATAAGTGTTTATGTTGATGAAAACGAAAATATGATTGGTATTCCCTGCGGTGAAAGTGATAAATACGGCATTGCTGATATTGACAAGGTTGTTCTTCTTAAAGCACCGTACAGCGACACACAGCTTGAAAACTTTATTGAAGAGGTTATATCCTACTGCTACACAAAAAAGCACAATGATAACTCCCCGCTTTCAACCATTGAAAAATACACAAAAAAGAAAGGCTTTGTTAACGCAACGGCAGATTATACCCTGCTTTCCATTGTAAAAACAAAGGACAGCTATTCCCTTATGCCGACCTTCAATGACTATGAAAAGGGTCCTCTTGCTATTGATGATGATGAGCATATTCTGCTCAATCCATACAAAAAAGGTGAAATGGCAGAGGTTATCAGAGGTTATATTGAGGTTTATGTGAAAGCCAATATGTTCTATAAGGAAATTCAGGAGCTTGAGGAAGAGAAAAAAGCTAAGGAACAATAAATGAAAAGCTTTGTTATCACCGATAAGGATGCAGGCGTCAGAGTGGACAGATTTATTACAAAAACCTTTGACAGACTGCCGAAATCCTTAATGTATAAGGAAATCAGAAAAAAGAATATTAAGGTAAATAAAAAGCGCTGCACACCTGAGCAGGTGCTGGGCAGCGGTGATTTGCTTGAGCTGTATTTAAAGGATGATGTGCTTGAAATCAGAAAAAAGCACTATGACTTCCTGAATGCATCAACAGAGCTGGATATCATCTATGAGGATGACAATATTATTCTTATCAACAAAAGGGTTGGTGTTCTCTGTCATCCCGACGGCAGGGATTACATTGACAACATTGTCGCACGGCTTAAAAGATACCTTTATGACAAAAAGGAATGGGACCCAGAAGCGTCAGCCTTCACCCCCTCCCTCGCCAACCGAATTGACCGAAACACAGGCGGTATTGTCATTGCCGCAAAAAATGCGCAGGCATTAAAAATCATCAATGATAAAATCAAAGCCCGTGAAATTGAAAAATACTACTTAACGGTTGTTCACGGAAAAATGCGCAGACAAAATGAACTGCTCAGTGCATACCTTACAAAAAACGAAAAGAAAAATATGGTCACTGTAACCGATAATCAGGTACTTAACTCAAAAAAAATCATTACAGAATACACGGTTCTTGACTATTATCCTGATGCATCACTGCTGGAGGTAAAGCTGCACACAGGCAGAACACACCAGATAAGAGCACACCTTGCACACATCGGTCATCCCCTTTACGGTGATGGAAAATACGGCAAGGAAAAAGGCAGATACAGGCAGGCACTTTACAGCTATAAGCTGCACTTTCATTTCAGTGACGAAAACGGTTTAAGCTATCTTAACCGCAAAACCTTTCAGGCAAAGCATATTGAATTGCTTGATGATTATAAGGAGAGAAAATTCATATGAAGGACAAATTTTTAAGAATACTTTCACCCATCACACTGGCAGTAGTTGCTATTCTTGATGCCGCTGTTATCGGCTATGGAATTTATGCCATTAAAAGACTGACAGCCGTGCAGAACGCAACAATCATTATTTTTGCAGTATGTGATTTGGCAGCACTGATTATTGCGGCACTTGTTACAAAAGAGGTGCTTTCAAACGGTGTTAAATTCCATAACGACGAAATGGAATTTACAGGACTTGACAATGACAGCATTTTTGCATATGCAGACATCGAGAAGATTGAAACGGAAAAGGACACCAAACCAAGCTTTGTTAAAAATTTTGTTGATCGTCAGTCAAAGGTAATCTTAACCTTAAAGGATGAAAGAGTGGTTACTATTGATGTAGGATTGACTACAAAAAACGGACTTAAAAAAATCGAGGATGAAATCAATAACAGAATCAGCGGTTAAAACACGAAAACAAGTAACAGCCTGTGCATCTGCACAGGCTTAGACTGTTGATAAAGTGGGCTGAACCACGCACAAAGTTTAATCAACAGAAAATTTACCGATTTATATGATGTAGGGCAGAGGCTTGCTTCTGCCGCCAAAACAATTTAAAAGCCTTGCAATTTGATTGAATTGCAAGGCTTTTGTGCGTTTTTCGCTTTTTGCTCGGGGGCAGTACCATCGTACAGCACCCACTCGCAAAAAACGAAATTCATCTCCATTTCTCAACGTCTGCCAGCGTGTAGAATTTATAATTTGACTTTTCTACACGCTGAGCCTGTGCATCTGCACAGGCTGCTTTTATTTATAACAACATTAGTTTTCTTTGTCTTCGTTAGTCGGTGTTACCTCATCCAGAAAAGTTTCACCGTCATAAGCATCAACAAGCTTTCCGTCCTTATCCCAGCTTACATCAAGTGCTTGGTAATATATATTACCATCCTTATCTACATAACTGTCAGACTTTGCACTGTAATAAACTGTACTTTTTGACTCATTTTCATATCCTGCAGCATCAAAATAGAGATATCCGTTTGCATCAACATAGCAATAATTTGCCATAAAATTCTTTCCGTTACTGCCTTTAAACTCATAATACTCATCATCAAAGGTATATGTATTATTCTGCTTATCATAATAAACTACTGCTAAATCGTCGGTATAGGGTTTTCCCTCACGGTCATAATAAACTGTTTCGCCATTAACTTCATAGCCATAATGATAGCTGTCATCATAGTCAGAGTCAAAATCATCATACAAATTATCAACACCGCCGATAATACTGCCCTTAATGCCATCAACTGCACCGTCCAGAGTATTGCCAACCATAGAAGCGGCACCGAAAACAAAGCCTAATATGCAAAGCAATGAAACAACATATGAAACAATGGAAACAATAAGACAGGTTTTACTGTTTTGGGAATATTTCTGCTTTTTCTCAGGCTCACAGGGTGTGAACTCATTACTGCCGCAGCCCGCACAGTAGCTTACTCTGTCATCAAGGACAGCACCGCAGGCATTACATTTTTTATAATTTTCCCTCTCCTCGCCATTTCTGACACAGGCATAAATAATTGCAACCGGTATCGGAAACAGCAATGAAAGAACCATCCACATTGCACGCCTTTTAATGCCCTTAGCCCTGCAGTCAAAGCCGATTGCAAGCATAAGGCAAATCTGAAAAGCATAAACAAAAACAACACTTACAAGCAGTATGGCATATGCAATAAACACACTGCCGAACAAATTCTGAAATATATCCATAATAATCACCATAACCTTTCAGGCTACAAATTGCTCATTAAAAATCATCAACACCTGCTGTAGCCTGACAGGCGTTAATGGGGATTACAGCCATCTCAAAATTATGCCGCAGGCAAATTTTGAGGGCAACATAATCAATATAGTGTGATTTTCACACTATAATCCTCCCGATTATAATATATAGGATTAATAACAAATTGTCAATAAAGCTAAACAAATACTGTCATAACAAGTGTACCGATTATCATAAGACATAAGCCGATAAAGGATTTTTTCGTAAGCTTTTCTTTGAAAACAATATAGGAAAATGCAACGGTTATCACAATACTCAGCTTATCAATGGGCACAACAATGCTCACTGCACCGTTTTGAATTGCATAGTAATAGCAAAGCCACGATGCACCTGTTGCAATACCTGACAGACAGATAAACGCAAGCTCCTTTCTGTCGGTTTCTTTTATCTGATTCTGCTTTCCCTTTGCAAAAACAATCAGCCATGCCATTATCAGTACAACGCAGGTTCTGATTGCTGTTGCAAGATTGGAATCCACGTTTTCAATGCCTATTTTTGCAAGAATGGATGTTAATGAAGCAAATACGGCAGACAGGACCGCATAGATAATCCATTGCCTTTTTTCATGAACGGCAGTGGATTTTTGCTTTTCAACCATTAAAAAAATACCGATTGCAAGCAGTAATGTTCCGACTAATTTTATCAACAGGTTATTTGTTTCATGAAAAATCATTACGGCAAGCAAAACTGAGAGAATTGTGCTTGATTTGTCAATGGGCACAACCTTATTAACATCACCCATTGAAAGTGCCTTGAAATAACATATCCACGATGCACCTGTGGCAATACCAGACAGAATAAGAAAGAAAACGGATTTAGCACCTATCGTATAAATACCTTTAAAAGAGCCTGTGATAAATGTCATCAGCACAGAAAAAACAAGAACAACCATTGTTCGTATTGCTGTTGCAACATCTGAATCTGTTTTCTTTATTCCGCATTTGGCAAGAACAGATGTCAGCCCTGCAAACACTGACGACAGCACTGCCATTACAAGCCACAATTCAATCACCCCATTTACTTTAAAAATACAGCGTACTGTTTAATGCTTCACATTTTTTGTATCAATTAAATTACTGATATACTCCGTTTTACCTGCCAGTATATCGTCATAAAAGCCCTGCTTCCAATCAATATAATCAATACTTCTCTGAAGCTCTGCTATTTTTTCGGTCAGGCTTTCTCTCTTCTTTTCGAGAATGACCTTTCTTTCCTTAATCGTTGACGGACCCTCAAGACATAAAGCAAGATATTCCTTCATCTCCTGAATACTCATTCCGCAGCTTTTCAGGCAGGCAAGACTGTTTATCCATGCAACGTCATTGTCATCAAATATTCTGTAATTATTTTTATCTCGCTTTACATTCGGCACAAGCCCCTCATTGCAATAAAACTTTAATGTTTCATAGGGCATATTCACCTGTTTGCAGACGTCCTTCATTGTATACATAAAATCACCTCAAAAAAATTTTAAAAAAGTTCTTGACCGGTAGTTACTACCGTGTTTTATACTTGCATTGTAACAGAAAAAATATCACAAATCAAGGGGTGATTATTATGAAGGATTTTGTTTATTCCTATCCGACAAAGCAGTATTTTGGAAAGGATGCAGCGAAAAAGGCTTTTGCTGCAGAGCTTTCAAAATACGGCAAAAGGGTTATGCTTGCCTACGGCGGCGGCTCAATCAAGGAAAGCATTGAAAATACAGACTGATAAATGCACAGGGTGCAGGGTGTGCACACAGGTTTGTCCGATAGGTAATCTTGTTGTTACAACAACCGCACAAAGGCTGAATAAAAAATGTGCGTTCTGTCTTGCCTGCATACATAATTGCCCCCATAATGCAATCCGTCTGAAAATGGATAAAAATCCGAATGCAAGGTACAGAAATGAAAATATTACACTGCAGGAGATAATAAAAGCCAATAATCAGCGATAAAGGAGTTTTTAATATGGATTTTGTAACATTAAATAACGGTATCAAAATGCCGCTTGAGGGCTTTGGTGTATTCCAGATTCCTGATACAGATATCTGTGAACAGGCAGTAACAGATGCAATAAAGAGCGGTTACAGACTGATTGACACTGCCGCCGCTTATATGAATGAAGAGGCTGTCGGCAGAGCAATCGCAAAAAGCGGAGTACCTCGTGAAGAGCTATTTATTGTAACCAAGCTTTGGGTACAGGATGCAGGCTATGAGAAAGCAAAGAAAGCATTTAACACCTCACTCGAAAAGTTAGGTCTTGATTATCTTGATTTATACCTTATTCATCAGCCTATGGGTGATTACTATGGTGCATGGCGTGCAATGGAGGAGCTGTATAAGGCGGGTAAAATCAGAGCAATCGGTGTCTGCAACTTTTATCCTGCAATACTTGCGGATTTCTGTGAAACTGTTGATGTAATTCCGGCAATCAATCAGATTGAGCTGCACCCGTTCTTTACGCAGGAAAAGGCACTGCAGAATATGAAAGAATATGGTGTTACTCCAATGGCTTGGGGACCTCTTGCAGAGGGTAAGCATAATATATTCAAGCATTCTGTCCTTTCTGAAATCGGTGAAAAATACGGCAAAACCCCTGCACAGGTTGCACTGAAATGGAATATACAGAGAGGTGTTGTTATTATTCCCAAATCAACACATAAGGAAAGAATGGAGCAGAATATCAACATCCGGGATTTTGAACTCACAGAAGATGAGATGGCAGAAATTTCAAAGCTTGATTTAGGAAAAAGTGAAATTGTTGACCACGCAGACCCTGCGTTCGTTAAAATGCTTCATACTATGAAAATCCACGACTAAATAGTAAACAAAAAACAGGTATGCTGACAGCATACCTGTAATTTTTTAACTTTACATTCTTGAAATATATTCCTTAAAGGCTTCGGCAGAATCGAATTCCTTGTAAACAGAAGCAAAGCGGACATAGGCTACCTCATCAATCGCCTTAAGCTTTTCCATTATAAGCTCGCCGATATTTGCAGATGTAACCTCACGGTCAATAGCAGACTGCAGAGTTGCCTCGATTTCACTGATTGCCGTTTCAAGCTCTGAAATGGTGACAGACCTTTTTTCACAGGCTCTGAGCATACCCTTTAAAATCTTATTGCGGTCAAAAACCTCACGGCTCTTGTCCTTTTTAATAACAATAATCGGCACATCCTCGATAATCTCATAGGTGGTAAATCTTTTGCCGCACTGCAGACATTCACGGCGGCGGCGAATGCGTTCATTCTCATCCGTAGGACGAGAATCAATTACCTTACTTTCATCAAAACCACAAAATGGACATTTCATTGGAAAATTCCCCCTTTACCAATTAAATGTATTGTAACACAAGATATAGAAAATTGCAAGTATTTTTACTTTACAGCAATATGTTGATGAAATCACTGCTTTTCAAGCCTATGCACCTTGTTATTGTATATGAACATCCATACAGCCATTGCACAGATAATAAAGTACCCCACAAATGACCACAAGTCAGGCACCTGACCGCCGAGGAAAAAGTAGCCGCTTATGGCTGTGAAGATAACATTTGAATAATCATAAACCGAAATTTCTCTGCTCGGAGCAAAGGTATATGCGGCAGTTATGGCAAACTGACCGCCTGCTGCACAAACACCAACCATAATCAGATATACCCACTGCTTTGCCGTCATAGGGTGAAAATTAAAAATCAGATACGGTGCAGTAACAATGCAGGAAAACAGGGAAAAGAAAAACACCGTAAATCTGCCGTTCTCGCCCTTGTTGCCCATATGGCGAACACAGGTGTAAGCACCGCCTGCACAAAGTCCGCCCACAAAGCCGCATATGGACGGAAACAGCTCCGAATTACCCATTGTGGGCTTGATAACAAACATTGCACCGATAAAGGCAACACCGATTGCAATTGCCTGCTTTGGCTTAACCTTTTCTTTCAGAAATACGGCAGAAAAAATCAGAGTGAAAAAGGGACTCATTTTGTTAAGAATTGCCGCATCGGCAGTGGACGCCATTTTGGTAGTCGCATAAAAATTGCCGAAAACACCTAAAAGCCCTGCGCCTGACCTGATGATATGATATTTCAAACAGCCCTTATGGGGAAGGAATTTTTCCTTGTTTTTCAGCAGAGTAATCACTGCAATAAACAGTGCAACAAAATTTCTGAAAAAAACCTTCTGTGCAACGGGAACATCACCTGACAGATTGATAAAGCTGCTCATTCCGCTGAAGCTGAGTGCCGACAGCAGAATACAAATGATTCCCTTTGTTCTGTTACTTAACCTTGCCATAGTTTTTCCAAATAATCCTTGCTTTCCTTCAAAACCTTTTCAACATCATAGCTGCCCGAATATATTTCAATCACACAATCGCCCTTATAGTCGGCACTGTCCATAATGCTTTTCATTTTATTAAAATCAAAGCTGCCCCGACCTATGGGCAGACAATCGCCCTGTTCACCGTTATCACTGATATGCAGGTGAACAATTTCATTTTTAAATTCTTCCAAAAATGCAAAGGTGTCCTGCCCTGCTCTGACAGTCTGCTTAATGTCAAACACCATATGGTAATCACTGCCAAGCTCTGCCCTCATTTTTTTGCAGAAATCAATGGTCTGGCTTTTAAAGCGATTGACATTTTCCTGACAGACCGTTACACCCTCGCTTTTGCCGATTTCAATCAATTTTCTGAAACGCTCAAAATACCTTTCATCAGGTATGGGGATTTTAGGCATTGCGACAGCACCGTGAATAACAACAAACTTTGCACCCAGCATTGCCGCAGCGTGGCAGGTTTTCCGATAAAGACCGATATAATCCTCAAACCGTCTTTGATAGTCACCAAAAATACAGGAGCTTTCAAGAAAGCTTGAAAAGGGGTGAACAGATATGATTTCAGTATCTGAATTTTCAGTAATAGCACAAAGCTCTTTTATAAAGTCTTCCTCATACTCACAGGGAGCATTTACAAAGACCTCGGCTTTTTCAAAGCCAAGGTCTGTAACTTTCTTTAACGCCTTTTCTGTTTCAAGGGGATAGAAACAGGCGGTAGATGCACCGATTCTCATCAGCCAATCAGCTTCTCTGTGCAGGCAAGCTGAACACAGATACAAAGAAGCTCTGCAGCCATATCAAGCTCAGCAACAGGGGGAAGTGTAGGAGCAATACGGATATTGCTGTCATTTTCATCAATGCCGTAAGGATATGTTGCACCAACAGTTGTAAGCACAACGCCTGCATCCTTACAAAGCTCGCCCACTCTTTTTGCACAGCCGTTCATAACATCCAGGCTGATGAAATAGCCACCCTTAGGGTTAAACCAGCTTGCAATGCCCTTGCCAGCCAGCTCCTTTTCAAGGTGATTGAGCACAATCTCGAATTTAGGCTTAAGAATGGCAGCGTGCTTTTTCATATGCGCAAGAACACCGTTTACATCCTTGAAAAATGCAACGTGACGGTGCTGATTCATTTTATCATAGCTGATAACCTGACAGTTCAGTCTTTTCTTGATTGCAGCAATATTGTTATCTGAGGCAATAAGAGCAGAAACACCTGCACCCGGGAATGTGATTTTAGCTGTTGAGCAAACCTCAATAACCATATCCTCATTGCCGTATTTCGGCAGAACATCAAAGATATTCATAAGCTTATCGCCGTCCTCGACAATATCGTGAACACAATAAGCGTTATCCCAGATAATTCTGAAATCCTTTGCTGCAGGCTTCATTTTAGCAATGCGCTCAACAACCTCATCACTGAAGGTAATACCTGTCGGGTTTGAATACTTCGGAACGCAGAACATACCCTTAACAGATTCATCCTGGATAAGCTCCTCAATCACATCCATATCAGGACCGTCATCCTTCATAGGAACATTAATCATTTTTATGTTGTAATACTCTAAAATCGTGAAATGTCTGTCATAGCCGGGAACAGGACAAAGGAATTTCACCTCATCAAGCTGACTCCAAGGCTTGTCACCTGCACCATCCATAAAGCACTGACCGATATAATCAAACATAAGGTTAAGGCTTGAGCTTGGTCCTACAATTACATTCTTCGGCTCAACCTGCATTAAATCAGCAAAAAGCTTTTTACAGCTCGGAATACCGTCAAGCATACCATAATTTCTTACATCAACGCCGTCTGAAACATAGTTGCTGCAGGCATTAAGACCATCTGACAAATCAAGCTGATCCCTGCCGGGCTTACCACGGCTCATATCAAGCTGCAGATTTTTTTCCTTAAAAGCATTGTATCTTTCAAGCAATACAGCCTGTTCATTCAATAATTCTTCTTTCGTCATTTCTGTATATAATTTTGACATAAAATCACCTCACACAAATATATCGCACATAGTTTAGCACAAATGAAATAATAATGCAAATTTATATTTTTAAATAAACAAACTAACTGTAACTTACCTCACGGAACATTTTGCTGATATTGTCACACAGATGTTTATTTTTCGGCAAATCAAGATTGCTGTCCTCTGCAAGAATTTCACCTGCACATTGCTGAGCAAGATGCAAAGTTTCCATATCCTGCAGCATATCCGCAATCTTCAGCGCAGGCAGTCCGTGCTGTCTTTCACCAAAGAAATCGCCCGGTCCTCTTGCCTTCAAATCCTCATCGGCAATCTTAAAGCCGTTGCTGCTATTTTTCATAACAGCCAACCTGTTGCGTGAATTTTCACTTTTGCTGTCGGAAACAAGCACACAAAAGCTTTTTTTGCTTCCTCTTCCTATTCTGCCACGAAGCTGATGAAGCTGTGAAAGCCCGAAGCGTTCAGCGTTTTCAATCACCATAATTGTGGCATTCGGAACATCCACACCAACCTCAACAACAGTAGTGGCAACCAGAATCTGCACATCGCCTGACGAAAAGGCTTTCATTACATTTTCCTTTTCCTTAGGCTTCATTTTACCGTGAAGGAGTCCCAAATTATAACCGTGAAATGCACCTTCGGAAAGCTCCTCGGCATACTGCTGGGCAGATTTTAAATCTGTACTATCCTCATTCTCTTCAATAGCAGGGCAGACAATATATGCCTGCTCACCCCTGTCGGCGGCATCCCTTATAAATTTATACAGCCTTTGATGATAGCGTGAATCCACAACGTCGGTTCTGATTTCCTGTCTGCCCGGGGGCAGTTCATCGAGAATACTGATATCAAGGTCGCCGTAAAGAATAAGACCCAGTGTTCTCGGTATCGGTGTGGCACTCATAACAAGGGTATGTATGCCCTCGCCCTTTTCAGCCAGTGCCGCTCTTTGCTTAACACCAAAGCGGTGCTGCTCATCGGTGATAACCAAACCTAAGGACTCAAATTCAACATCATTCTGAATGATAGCGTGAGTACCGATTAACAAATCAATCTCACCCTCCATTAATGATGCCTTGATTTCCCGCTTTTCCTTAGCTTTTGTTGAGCCTGTTAAAAGTCTGACATTTATTCCTGCAGAAGAAAGCATTTTTGACAAGCCTTCATAATGCTGAACAGCCAGTATTTCAGTAGGCGCCATTAAGGCACACTGACAGCCGTTTCTGATAACGGTAAAGCAAAGTCCCGCCGCAACGGCTGTTTTGCCTGAGCCAACATCACCCTGCAGAAGTCTGCTCATAGGGTAATCCCCTGCCATATCCGAAAGGCAGTCCTGTATTGCCCTTTGCTGGGCATTTGTCATTTCAAAGGGCAAAAGACTTTTAAATTCTTCAGTAAAATCAGCAGTAATTTTTAAATTTGTTTTTGCTTTATTCCGTCCTTTTAATTTGAGCAAACCAAGCTGTAAGGTAAGCAGCTCCTCAAAAATCAGCCTGTAACGAGCCTTCTGCACATCCTCATCACTGTCAGGAAAATGAATTTGCCTTATCGCTCTGTCCAAACTGATAAGCTTATATTTGTCCCTTACAGATTTATCCAGTGTTTCGGGAATTTCCTCCAGCGACTCCAGAGCCGTTTTGACTACCTTGGCAATTGCATTTGATGTCAGCTTTCCTGTGGCAGGATAAATAGGATGCACTCTCACACCTGTATCAAGCTTTTCAATTTTAGGTGACGACATGGATGCCGAGGTTAAATTCTTTTCAACCTTACCGAAAAGCACATAATCCTCATATACCCTCAATGCCTGTGCCTGATATTTATTATTGAATATTGTTACATTGATTATACTTTCCCCGTCACTGAAGCGACATTTATAAAGGGTCATACCCTTTCTGATCATATGCTCCTTAACAGGAGTAATCATAGTTGCCCTGATTGAAGCACAGTCACCATTCTGCAGCTCACGGACTGTTTTTGTATTGGTCCAGTCCTCATACTTTCTGGGAAAAAAATGAATAAGAGCGTCGACATCAAAGATTGCGAGGCTGCCGAACAGCCCCGCTCTTTTTTCACCAACGCCCTTAATATATTTTATGTTGCTGTTTAGATTAAGCATCAGTCTTACTCCACTGAAATAATAAAGTAATATATCGGCTGTCCGCCGTCAACTACACTGATTTCAACATCTGCACCGCATTTTTTAGCCAGTGCAGCCTCAACCTGAGATGCCTCGTCACTGCTGACACCCTCACCGTAAATCACAGTAATGAGTGAATGCTCATTCTTTTTAAACAGTTTTTCGGCAGATTTAACAGCAATATCAACCTTATCTTCACCAAGGAACTTAATTTTGCCGTTGCAAAGACCCATCATCTGACCCTCGTGCACTGCCTGTCCCTCAACCTCGCTGTCACGTGCGGCAAAGGTAACCTGTGCCGTCTGCACAGCACCTGCTGCCTCCATCATATTCATAACATTTTCGTCAGCATCAAGTGTTTCATCAAACATAAGCATTGCAGAAATGCCCTGGGGAATTGTTTTGGTCTGCAGCACCTTAACTGTTCTGTCAGATGCAAGAGGGATTGCCTGCTCTGCCGCCATAATAATATTTTTATTATTCGGTAAGACAAATACGGTCTTTGCGGGTGTGCTCATAACAGCATTGAGAATATCATCCGTAGAAGGATTCATTGTCTGTCCGCCGCTTACCACAACATCCGCACCAATGTCTGTGAACAGCTCGGCAAGTCCGTCACCTGCACAAACCGTAACAAAGCCGTATTCATTTTCAGGCTTTGTTACAACAGGCTCAATGACCTTTTCGCCGTCCTTGACACCTACATCTGCATTGGCGTGCTGATAACGCATATTGTCAATTTTTATATTAATAAGCTGACCGTATTTCAAGGCAGCCTGAATCACATTGCCGGGCTCATTGGAATGAACGTGCACCTTGATAATGTCACTGTCATCAACCACAACAACACAGTCACCGATTGACTCTAAAAATGCTCTGAGCTTTAACGGGTCCTTTTCCTTTGCAGTGCCAGATTTTTCAATCAGAAATTCAGAGCAATAGCCAAACTCAATATCATCACTGGCATCTGCCACAGTCTTTTTTGAAGGGGTTGAAACAGGGGTAACGCCTGAGCCGTCAACAGGCTGAACAATGACACCGTTATGCCAAACACTCTCCATACCCTCAAAAACAAGGATTAAGCCCTGACCGCCTGCATCCACAACGCCTGCCTTTTTAAGCACGGGCAAAAGCTCAGGTGTTTTGGCAAGCGCCGCTTTGGCAGCCTGCAGCGCCGCAAAAGCAACTTCAAGAGGGTCATCCTGAATTTTGGCCATTTCAACAGCCGCATCCTTTGCCTCACGAACAACAGTTAAAATCGTTCCCTCAGTAGGCTTCATAACAGCCTTGTAAGCGGCGTCAACGCCTTCTTTGAACGCATTGGCAATATCATTTGCACCTGCCTCTTCAATACCCTTGAAGCCCTTTGAAAAGCCCCTGAAAATCAGGGAAAGAATAACACCTGAATTACCTCTTGCACCACGCAGAAGTGCAGATGCACAGCGTGCAGATGCCTCTTCAATGGTACAGTTATCAGGCAGTGCTGCCATTTCCTTTGCGGCTGCACCAATGGTCATACTCATATTTGTGCCTGTGTCACCGTCAGGAACAGGGAAAATATTCAAAGCATCAACAGCCTGTCTGCTGTTGGCAATATTATTAGCAGCAGAGATTATAGAATCTCTAAACATTAATCCAGTTATCATCTATACTTTCTCCATTACTTACTTAATGCGTCAATATAAACATTGACCTTTGAAACCTTAAGATCTGTTGCTTCCTCAACAGTATATCTGACCTTATTGACAATACTTTCAACTATGGTGTTAATGTTAACGCCGTAGGAAACCGAAATATGAAGCTCAATAATAAGCTCACCGTTCATACTTTTAACAATAACGCCCTGATCTGAATTATCGTTGGTTATTTTGCTTTTTATTGCATTTTTTATTGTTCTGAGTGCATTGGAATCAACCATTCCGGTTACACCAAAGCAGCTCTGTGCCGTTCTTCCCACAAGATTGGCAAAATAATTATTTGTGATTTCGATGTATCCGTTAGGATTTTCAATCTTTATCATTATTTGACCCCCAATTATATTTTATCAATTATTATTCAGTTTCATCATCGGTATTAAAATTCCAGCTGTCAATGTTGGAAAAATAATTTCCGTAAAAGCCCTGCATATCACCGTTCATTGCTTTAGAATAACATATCATACCCTTTTTGTAAATAAGCGGAATATAAGGCATTTCTTCATTGAAGGCAAGAATGAACTTGCCAAGCTCCTCTTCACCCTCAAGATATTTGGTATAAAGGTCATCACTCTGCAGCTTTTTATCGTCAAAGCCGTACCTTGCCGCACCTGCAGAATCAAAAAACGGATATAAATTCATATCGTCACCAAGCTTGATTTCACCGATATACAAATCAAACTCCGTATTTTCAATTCTTCTCATATACTCGGTATAATTCACTTTTTCAACAGTAACGCTGAAGCCTACAGCCTCAAGCTGTGTTTTAATAAGATTTGCGGCAATGCCTCTGTTTTCATTCAGATTAACAAGCATTCTGAGTTTAAGCCTGTCGCTGCCGTAGCCGCTTTGATTCACAGTTTGCTTTGCTGCCCCTGTATCCGCCTTAGTTTCAAACAGCCTGATATTCTCAATGCTTTTAAAATCGGGATTAAAGGGTGATTGTGCAGGCACTGCATAGCCCGAATAAGCACTCTCTGCCAGAACGGTTCTGTCAACTGCCAGACTTATGGCACGTCTTATTTTTGCGTCAGACGTTATACCTGAATATGAATTTATGCCAAGATAAATAAGATTATTCATAGAAACGGTCTTTTTTGCACAGGACAGTCTTTTTGAAATATCTGCACTCAGATCCCTGAAGGCATAGGATATATTGCCTATATTCACAGCATTGTCAATGGAATCCGCCGCAGCGATATTGACAAGATGAATGGTTGTGATATATGGGTCAAATTCATCATTTTCAACTGCTCTGAGAACCACACCGTCATCACTGTTTTTGTAGACATATCTTCCGCTGCCTACGGGGAAGCCGTCCTCATCATCCTTTGTCGACGCAATGGGATATGTTAAAAGATTGACGGCATACGGGTCAGCATATTTAAGATGAAAAATCACTGAATTTCCGCTTGCTTCGGCATAGCTTACAGGCTCAAGAGAATTGCCGTAGGCATCTGATTTCATCGCAGCCTTTGTGGAATAAAGCACATCCTCCGTAGTGATTTTGTCACCATTTGAAAATTTAAGCTGAGGATTAAGGTCCACTCTCAGCGTTCTGCTGTCTGTAAACGCATACCCTGTTGCGATATTTGTTGTTGTTTCATAGCCCTCCGTCAAATCAAACAGGCTTTCAAAAACAAGATCTGCAAGTATCTGATTATTCTGGGTTGCTGCCTTGAACGGGTCAAGACTGTCCGCCTGCGTATAACTGAGCTTAAATGTTCTGTCATCTGTTTTTTTTGCCGTTGTTGTTTCGGCAGCATTGGGCGCATTGCCCTCCCGATTACCGCTGCAGCCTGCGAAACAGGTAACAAGCAACGTGATTGCCGCAACGAAAGCAATAATTCTTTTTTGCATTGCTACCTCCTGATTAAAACCGTATCAACGGTTTTTCCTGTTTTGTTATCAATCTCAAACAAGCAGCCCTCCAGAACACAGGGTCCGTCATCATTGACAAATTTAACAGGCAGACCTGTTTTCAGCTTTTCAATAATACATTTCGGGCTGACACCGAGCACGCTGTAATAGGGACCTGTCATTCCGATATCCGTTATATATCCCGTACCGTTGGGTAAAATCTGATTGTCACTGGTCTGCGTATGGGTATGTGTGCCGTAAAGAGCCGACACTCTGCCGTCAAGATAAAAGCCCATAGCTCTTTTTTCACTTGTTGCCTCTGCATGAAAATCAACCATTATGATTTTAACACCCTGTGCATGGATTTCATCAATGATTCTGTCGATAACCGAAAAGGGATTTTCAACAGGCTCCATATAAACAGCGCCCTGCAAATTAACCACTGCAATTCTGCAATAGCCCTTGTCAACAATAATATATCCCCTGCCGGGTGCACTTATATGATAATTGGCAGGTCTTATTATGGGATTATCTCCGTCAAGATAATCATAAATTTCTCTTCTTTTCAGACTATGGTTGCCAAGCGTAATCACATCTGCCCCGCTGTCAAGAATATGCTCTGCACTCTGGGGTATAACGCCATTGCCGACAGCCGAATTTTCACCGTTAACAATTACAATATCAGCACCAAGCTCACGTTTTATTTTGGGCAGCTCCTGCCTTAAATAATCGCAGCCCTGCCTGGATACTATATCACCGATAGTTAAAATCTTCAATGTTACACCAATTTCTATATCTATATCTAAATTATTATACTATAAACAAATTGCAAAAACAAGGAATTGACACAATAATTAACACTGTGTTAAAATTGTTGTATCTAAATCTTATTTTACTGATATAATAACAGTATAAGATTTTTGAAAGGTGATACAAAATGAACATTTGCGTATTCGGGGCGGCAAGCAACGAAATTGATAAAAAATATATGGACGATATTGAAAGAATGGCAGAAAAGCTTGCTAAAGATGGGCACAATCTTGTATTCGGTGCAGGCGGACAGGGCTTGATGGGCGCCGCTGCCAGAGGCTTTAAAAAAGGCGGTGCAAAAATCACAGGCGTTATACCCACCTTTTTTAAGGAAGCAGAAATTGAAGCCATTTATGATGAATGTGATGAGCTTATTTATACCGACACAATGAGGGAAAGAAAAGCTGTAATGGAGGACAAAGCCGATGCCTTTGTTATTGTCCCCGGCGGTATCGGCACATTTGAGGAGCTTTTTGAGGTGCTGACACTCAAGCAGCTCGGCAGACACAGCAAGCCGATAGCAATATATAACTGCAAAGGATATTATGACAAAATGGAGGCAATGCTCAACACATCAATTGAAGAGGGCTTCGTACGTCATACCTGCAAAGAAATATATTCATATGTTGATAATGCTGACGAACTAATCAGTTATATTAATAACAATAACCACTGCGATTATACAGTCAGCGAACTGAAAGCATAAAATTTTACAGCAAAACCCAATTCTCAGCATAAAAAGTCAAGTAATAAAAATTATATAATGTTATAATTAACTATATAAAAAATAAAGAGGAGAGGAACTATGAAGGAAAATCTAAGGTATATGCTGAAGAATTGGATAGCATGGGATAAAAAAAGCCTTGTTTACTTTTTCATCCGTGTGCCGGCGATGGTGTTGCAGCCGATTATCACAGCATATATACCAAAAGCAATGATTGATTGCATTGAACAGGGTGTAACTGTCGGCAGATTAATACTGGTTGTTGCACTGCTCAGTATTCTTGTAGCACTGACAACCTGGCTCACACCTTTTATGCAGGAACTTTTAAACGGCAGTGCAAGAATCATCCGTATGCGATATGCTGTTATGGCTTTCAAAAAAAATCTTAACACGGACTATGTTAATATTGAAAGTCTTGAGGGCAGAGAAAAAAATAAAAGAGCAATGGAATTTTACAGAAGTTATTATTCCTCCTCCGCTGATTTTATTGAAACCTGCAATCAGATTCTGGTTTGCCTTGTGGGTGTTATTACATCCCTTGCACTGATTTACAAAATCAATATTTTTATGATTTTGATTATTCTTGCAACCTGCGTTGCTGAATTCTTTTTGCTGAAATATCTGAACAAAAAGGAAAAGGGTGTTAAGGACTCCAGGAGCAGTATTTTTGTTAAATTTGATTATTACTACACACTGAGCAAGGATTTGACTGCCGCAAAGGATATAAGGCTTTACGGATTTACGGATTATTTCCTGCTTTCCATCGCAAAGCTTATCAGCCAGCTTGAAACCATAACCTCAAAATATATGCACCAAAGCGTTAAGGTTGGCGGTACAAGAGCCTTGCTGAACCTTGTGCGCGAGCTTGTTGCATATGCTTATCTTACATACTTGGTGTGCAAAAACAGACTTTCTGTTTCTGATTTTATTTTCTATTTTGGAATTATAACAGGATTTTCAAACTGGATTATGAATTTTGTATATCTGTATTCCAATATGGAACGCTGCTGTAATGACTGTGCTGCTTTTCGCAAATTTACAGAAAGTGATGAAGAAAATAAAGACAAGCCCGATATTGACTTTAAAGACGTTGACTCAATAGAATTTAAAAATGTTTCATTTACATATCCCTCAGCCGAAAAGAGCACAATCAACAATATGTCTTTTAAGGTAAACAAGGGTGAAAACATCGCAATCGTCGGTGAAAACGGAGCAGGCAAAACTACTGCAATCAAGCTTCTTTGCGGTCTTTATTATCCTACTGACGGTGATATTTTAATAAATGGCAAAAGCAGCCGTGATTTTTCATCAGACAGCTATTTTGATTTGTTTTCAGCTGTTTTTCAGGATTATAATTTTTTGCCGATGACTATTGCCGAAAACATATGCACAGCCTCTGATTATGACAAAGAAAAGCTGTATTCTGCCTTTGAGAAATCAGGAATAATAGACAAAATCAACAGCCTTGACAAAAAGGAAAACACCTTTATGATTAAGGATGTTCACAAGGACGCTGTTGATTTTTCAGGCGGTGAAAAGCAAAAGCTATTGTTATCAAAGGCTATTTACAAAAATGCACCTGTGCTTATTCTGGATGAACCTACGGCAGCCCTTGACCCGATTGCAGAAAACGAGCTTTATTTAAAATACAATGAAATGACAGATAATAAAATATCATTTTTCATTTCTCACAGGCTTTCATCAACACGCTTTTGCAATAAAATTTTGTTTATAAAAGACGGCACAATTGCCGAAAGCGGAACACACGAGGAGTTAATGGCACTAAAGGGTGCTTACTACAGAATGTATCAAATCCAAAGCTACTATTATAAAGAGATGGGAGGCGATGCAGTATGAAAAAAATAAAAACAATTTTTTCTGCTTTTAAAGAAATGCACCGTCTTGAAAAAAGACTCCTTCCAACCTGTGTGGTTGTTGCTGTAGTTATGGCTGTTATGCCTTTTGTGAATATCTGGTTCACATCAAAAATTATTGATTTACTTGATACAGGTGCCAAAGCAAAGGAGCTTATAATCTATATCGCTTCAGCAATCGGTTTAAACCTTGTATTATTTTTCTTTAATAACTTTTTCGGAGATATGTTTTATATGTTCCGCTCACTTATGTATAACAAGGAATTGCAAAGCATATCAAAAAAATTGTTTGAGGCAGAATATCAGCGGCTTGAAGACGGAGATTTTAAAGAGCTTGTTCACAAGCATTCAGAAGCACAGGACAGAGTATTTTCCTCATTTGTACAGTTCGGCTGGATGCTGCGTGATTTTTTATCAGGTATGATAACGCTTATTATATCTGTTATCATCATTATTCCTCTGTTCAAAATCGGTTTTACAAAAACAGGTGACACGTATTTTGAAAAGCCTGTTTTCCTGCTGACAATTTTCAGTTCAATCGCAGTAATGGTTGTTATCATTCTTGTTGTTGCATTAAAGATGAATAAAGCATGGTTTAAGGCATCTGATGAGTATTCACGGCTTGACCGTATGTTTTACCATTTTCTTAATATGTTTTCAGACTACAATACAGGTAAGGAAATCAGGCTTTATAAGGAGCAAAATCTGATTGAGCATACAGCAACGGATATACTATTGACAGACGGAGAAAAGCTGCTGAAAAAAGTATCTCTGAACAGTGCTAAATCAAGCTCTTTTATAGCTATTCTCGGTGCTGTAGTTGGTTTCGGAATTTACCTGTTTATCGGTGTGAAAGGCTTATACGGCTTATTTGGCATCGGCTCATTGGTTCTTTACTGCGGTTCATTTATGCAGATTATAAACGGAATTATGAAAATGGCGGCAACCTTTGGAAAAACCGAGGAAATGGTGCCCCTTGTGAATTATTATTTTGATATAATAAACACCAAAGATGAAATGACATACGGCAGCAAGGAGCTTGACAGTGACAAATTTGAAATAGAATTCAAAAATGTTTCTTTCAGGTATCCGGGTGCTGAAAATGATTCGCTGAAAAATATAAACATCAAAATTAATAACGGCGAACACCTTGCGGTTGTGGGCAGAAACGGCAGCGGCAAAACAACCTTTATTAAGCTGATGTGCAGGCTTTACGATGTTACAGAGGGTGAAATACGGATAAACGGCATCAACATCAAGGACTACACCGAGAACAGCATAAACAGGCTGTATTCCGTTGTTTTTCAGGATTTTCAGATGTTCTCACTCCCCCTTTCAGACAACATTTGCGCAGGCAAAAACTGTGACAGAGAAAAAATGCTTGACTGCCTCGAACAGGCAAATATCAAGGAGCGTGTATTAAATATGCCTGAGCAGGAGCAGACATATTTATATAAAAATGTGGACAAATCCGGCGTGGAAATATCGGGTGGAGAGGCACAAAAGCTTGCCCTTGCAAGAGCACTGTATAAGGACAGCCCCGTTGTCATTCTGGATGAGCCGACGGCTGCTCTTGACCCTGTGGCAGAAAATGAAATCTATAACCGATTCAATTCCTTTGTTGAAAATAAAACTGCAATCTATATTTCACACCGTCTTTCAAGCTGTGTATTCTGCAGCCGAATTGCTGTTTTTGACAATGCAGAATTAGTTGAAAAAGGCACGCATACGCAGTTATTGGAAAACAATGGAAAATATTCCGAGCTTTGGAATGCGCAGGCTCAATACTATATTTAGCACGATTTAATAAGCACATACGGCTGTTTTTTATCAGTCATATGTGCTTATTTTTGTAAAATTCAAACACGAATGTTAAATTTGGAACTTGACAGATACAAGATATAGGTGTATATTATTATATATCTTTTACATATTGTTATACATTTTTAACACGAAATATGTAAGATATTTATAAATTGCATTTAAACTGTACCTTTTCTGATGGTAAATTTCAAGAATTTTAAACAGAAGGAGGTGCTGTTAACTATGAGTAGTATTATCATTCCCATTATTATTGGCGTTGTTTGCGCCGTTATTTTTGGCATAATCGGTTTTGTTCTCGGTGGTGAATACCGCAGACGAACAAGTGAAAAGGAAATTGGCTCCGCTACACAGGAGGCAACAAAAATAATTAATAATGCTTTGTCTGAGGCTGAGTCAACCAAAAAGGCAAGACTTGTTGAGGCAAAGGATGAAATTCATAAGCTTCGTTCAGAGGCTGATAAGGATATACGCGAAAGAAGAGGCGAGATTCAAAAGCAGGAAGCCCGCTTAAATCAGCGTGAGGAATACCTTGACAAGCGTGCTGACTCGCTGGAAAACAAGACAGAAGCGTTAAGCGAAAAGCAAAAGCAGCTTGATGAAAAACTACTTGAAATTGACGGCATTAAGAAAAGCCAGTTTGATATGCTTGAGCGTATCTCAGGACTGACTCAGGAAGAAGCAAAAAAGCATTTGCTTGCTACCCTTGAGGAACAGCTTGATACTGAAAAAAGCAAGCGCATTATGGAATATGAGCAGATGGTTAAGGATCAGAGTGAGGTTCTGGCACGTGAAATCATAGGCACTGCAATCCAGCGCTGTGCAGCAGACCATACTGCTGAAACCACGGTTTCCGTTGTGGCACTGCCGAATGACGAAATGAAGGGCAGAATTATCGGCAGAGAGGGCAGAAACATCCGCTCTATCGAAACCATTACAGGTGTTGAATTAATTATTGATGACACACCTGAGGCTATTACAATCAGCTCATTCGACCCTGTAAGACGTGAGATTGCAAGACTCACTGTTGAAAGACTCATTCAGGACGGACGTATTCATCCAACTAAAATTGAGGAATGCTTTGAAAAGAGCACAAGAGAAGTCAACGCAATCATTAAGCAGGAGGGCGAAAAGGCTGTACTTTCAGCCAACTGCGGTCAGATTCATCCTGAGCTTGTTAAGCTTATCGGTAAATTAAAATACCGTACATCATACGGTCAGAGTGTACTCAAGCACAGCCTTGAGGTATCCTACATTGCAGGACTTATGGCTGCTGAAATCGGTGCTGACGAAAGACTTGCAAGAAGAGCCGGTCTTCTTCACGACATCGGTAAGGCACTTGACCACGAGATGGAGGGCTCACATATTGCCCTTGGTGTTGAGTTTGCAAGAAAATATAAGGAAAACGAAAATGTTGTCCATGCCATCGCAGCTCACCACGGTGAAATTGAATGTAAAACAGTTGTTGCCTGTCTTGTTCAGGCAGCCGACGCAGTTTCAGCATCAAGACCCGGTGCAAGACGTGAAAATATTGAAAATTATATCAAGCGTCTGCAGCAGCTTGAGGAAATATCAACAAGCTTTGAGGGTGTTGAAAGAGCATACGCCATTCAGGCAGGTCGTGAGGTCAGAGTTATGGTTAAGCCTAATGTCATTGACGACTCCAGAATGCCGTATGTTGCACATATGATTGCTAAAAAGATTGAAAGCGAAATGGAATACCCGGGACAGATTAAGGTTAACATTATTCGTGAATCAAGAGCAAGCGACATTGCAAAATAAACAACTAAAAAGCCGACAGATGTCGGCTTTTTTTATAACAGCTTTAACATTTTGGGAGGTTAAAATTTTATGATTAAACATATTGTATGCTTTAAGTTAAAAGACAACAGTGAGGAAAACTGTACAAAAACTGCCGATATTTTAAAGTCAATGAAAGGCAATGTTCCTACTCTGCTTGACATCGAGGTTGGCGTGGATTTTCTTCATTCCCAGCGTTCATATGACATCATCCTTCAGGTTACACTTGAAAGTGAGGATAAGCTTGAAGAATATCAGAAGGATGCTTACCACTGTGACGTGGTAAAAAAGCATATGCATTCGGTTATGGAAAGCTCTGTGGCTGTTGATTATATGCTGTAAAGCTTATAGAACTCTTCGGATAATATTTCCCGAAGAGTTTTATTTTTGCATTTTTTTAAAATTTTACTACAATCTTTGACAAAAAATTTATGGATTACCAAATATAATTAATTATATTAATATTATATTATATATATTATTGACATAAAAACGCTATGTTGGTATAATATTGTCGTATAATTATAACTTCAGCGGAGGGCATTATGGACGAAAACAAAGAAATAGAAATTGATTTTAAAAAGATATTTGAAATGATAAAGCAAAAGCTTGTATATATCATTCTGATAACCGTAATAGGAGCTGTTGCTTCAGGATGCATTACAAACTTTTTTATCACACCCCAGTACACGGCAAGCATCCAGCTCTATGCCTGGAGCAACAGCGAGCATATTGTAACCCCCAGCAACAATATCACACCAAATGAAATTGAAGCATCGCAGATGCTCATTAATTCATATCTGGTTGCTATTCAGAGTGATACCTTTATTGAAAAGGTTGCCGATCAGATTGAAGGAAACATTACTCCGAATCAGATTAAAAAAATGCTCAGCTGCTCAGCAATTGATGAAACCAATATTTTTAAAGTTTCCATAACAAGCACTGATCCTAAGCAGGCGGCGGAAATTGCAAATGTTATTGCAGATGTATGCCCTGATGAGATTGTAAGGATTATGAAGGTCGGCGGTGTTGAAATTGTTGACTATGCAAAAGAACCGACAAAGCCCTCATCTCCGAATACAAAGAAAAACATTTTAATCGGTGCTGCCGCAGGCTTTATTCTCAGCTTTGCATTCTTCTTCCTGAAGGATATGTTTGATACAAGCATTAACGATGAGAATGATTTGAAGAGAGAATTTGATATTCCGATTATCGGTACAATACCGAAGCTTCTTCCTGTTACTGAAAAAAGCAGAACCAATGCTGAATCGGAATTTTTAATACCGCCGCAGCCTTCGGTTATTGACCACACCATTACAGAAAAGGAGGGAAACTAATATGGCAAACTTAAAGAAAAAAGACAAAAAGCGCAATGCCACAACAGGCTTTTCAAAGGATGACCAAAAGAAAATGCTCTGTGCAGACTCCCCCTTTATTGTTAAGGAAGCATATAACGCAATAAGAACAAACCTTTTGTTCTCACAGCAGGGCGAAAAATGCCCGGTATTCGTTATAACAAGCCCCACTGCAAATAACGGTAAATCCATTAATGCAATCAATATGGCAATATCTTTGGCTCAGATGGGCAAAAGAACTCTGCTGATTGATGCCGATATGAGAAATCCCACTGTTCACCGTATGTTTTCAATTCCTGTTAAAAACGGATTATCTGAAATACTTGCGGGACTTACAGACAATATAACCGTATCCAAAACAGATGTGGAAAATCTTTCCGTTTTAACAGCAGGCAAAATCCCCCCCAATCCTACCGAGCTTCTTTCATCGGCAAGAATGGATAAGCTGCTGGATTTTGTCAAGGCACATTATGACTGTGTATTCATTGACACTCCGCCGGTTAATCTCGTGACTGACGCAACTGCCTTCTCCTCTAAGGCAACAGGCTATATTCTGGTTATTAAATCCGTAACAACAGATATACAGGAGGTAAAAACCACCGTCAGCACATTACAGCAGATTGAAGCAAATATTGTGGGCTTTGTGCTGAATGATATTAACGCAAAGAACAAGCGCTATTCACTTTACTATAAAAAGGGATACCGTTCAAAATACGGTTATTATAACTACAATTATTCCTATAACTACAAATAACAGGTGAGACCAAATGAGCAGAAGAAGCCGAATCCAGTATGTATTGGAATTCGCAAGCGGACTTGCTGCACTGCTGTTTGCAAATATAGTCTGCTACATAACGTTTACAGCCGTAATACCAAAGATTCTTGAATATCCCCACAGCAGCTGGAGTAACTATGCTATGACGCTGTTTATAGTATATGGAATTGTATTTCTTTTCTTTTCCTCTCCGCTTAATCTGCTGATGAGAAGCAGACCGAGGGAATTTTTTTCAACACTGCGAAACTGCGTTTTCACGTATGCACTTCTTGCGGTTGTTCTTATTCTTACAAAAAACGAAATCATTGATTCCCGTTATTTATTTATAAGCAGCTTCCTTGTTTTCTTTGCAGTTGATTTAATACTGAGATATATAACAAAAAAAACAATGCTCAGGAAAATAACAAACAGCAGACACGCAACACAAACAGGCATTATCACAATTTACAGTCATGCTGACAAATATATCACAGACTTACAGCTGGACTGGACTAAAAATGTTAAGGCAGTTGCACTGCTTGATGCCGAGTATAAAAACAACAGCTACTACTGCATTACAAACAATAATGCATCAAACCCCATTAAAACAAGAATGGATGAGATTTATAATGTTCCTGTTGTAGCAAACAAGGACAATGTTATGGGCTGGATAAGAACTGCTGCTCTTGATGAGGTTTATATCAATATTCCTGCCGGTCACGAGGATTATATTGCTATGCTTATTGAAGAGCTGGAGGATATGGGCATTACCGTTCATGTCAATATTCCGTCACTTGAAAAAATTCTTGAAAACAGCAAGTTTGACAATATAAACTGCAGTATGGTTGCTGGTCATCCCGTGGCTGTATTTGCGCCCGCAATACATGATGACCGTGAAATCATACTGAAAAAAGCAACGGATTTCATCGGCGGCTTACTCGGTACGATTATTTCCCTGCCGATTATTCTTATAACAGCAATACCTCTCCTGATTGAATCTCCCGGTCCTCTTATTTTCAAGCAGGCAAGAGTAGGAAAAAACGGTCGTATATTTAATATTTATAAGCTGCGTTCCATGTATGCTGATGCCGAGGAAAGAAAACAGGCATTAATGGATCAGAACAAAATGGATGGGCTTATGTTTAAAATGGATAATGACCCGAGAATTACAAAAGTGGGCAAATTCATCAGAAAATACAGTATTGATGAGCTGCCGCAGTTCTGGAATGTACTTAAGGGCGATATGAGCCTTATCGGAACAAGACCGCCTACTGTTGAAGAATTTGAACAGTATGAAAGCCATCATAAAAGAAGACTTTCCATGAAGCCGGGAATTACAGGCTTATGGCAGGTTTCGGGCAGGTCGGACATTCAGGATTTTGAAGAGGTTGTAAAGCTTGACTGTGAATATATTGACACCTGGTCACCTGCTCTTGATATAAAAATACTATTTAAAACAGTTGGTGTTGTTTTAACACACAAGGGTGCTGAATAAATGAACATTGCAATGATTGGTCACAAAAGAATACCATCACGCGAGGGCGGAATTGAAATTGTTGTTGAGGAGCTTTCCACACGCCTTGCAGAGCAGGGACACAAGGTCACTGTTTATAACCGCAAGGGTCATCACGTTTCAGGCAAGAAATTTGAAACAAAAGTGCTGAAATCCTATAAGGGTGTAACGCTGAAAAATGTTTTCACCTTTGAAAGCAGCAAGCTCAATGCAATTGTTTACAGTATTCTTGCTGCCATCTGTGCAGCCTTCAGCAAAGCAAAGGTTGTTCATTTTCACGCTGAAGGACCTTCATCCATGTGCTGGCTGCCGAAGCTGTTCAAAAAGCGTGTAATTGTTACAATACACGGTCTTGATTGGCAGCGCTCAAAATGGGGCGGCTTTGCCACGAGATTTTTAAAATTCGGTGAAAAAATGGCTGCTAAGCATGCGGATGAGGTCATCGTTCTTTCAAAAAATGTTCAGCAGTATTTTTTAGATACCTATAACAGAGCAACCGTCTTTATACCAAACGGCGTTACCAGACCTGAACTGAAAGACGACAGCTTAATAAAAGAAAAATATAACATTTCCAAAAACGAATATATTTTATTTTTAGGCAGGATTGTTCCCGAAAAAAGAGTTCACTCTCTTATAAAAGCGTATTCTAAACTGTCCACAGATAAAAAGCTTGTTATTGCAGGCGGCTCAAGCCATACCGACAGATATGTGGAGGATATAAAATATCTTTCAAAGGATAATGACAATATTATTCTGACCGATTTTGTCGACGGCGAGCTGCTTGAGGAGCTTTATTCAAATGCCTACATCTATTGCCTGCCCAGTGATTTGGAGGGTATGCCCCTCAGTCTTCTTGAGGCAATGAGCTACGGAAATTGCTGCTTAACCTCAGATATACCTGAATGTACGGAGGTTTGCGGTGACAAAGCCGTGTATTTTGAAAGAGGCAATGAGAATGAGCTTCAAAGACAGCTTCAGATACTGCTGGATAATCCACAGCTTGTTGAGGGCTATAAGCTAAACGCAAGCAGCTTTATCTGCAGCAAATATAACTGGTCTGCAATTGTTGAACAGACACTCAGATTATACAAAGGTGAGTAAATGAAAATTCTAATGGTTAACAAGTTTCTGTATCCCAATGGCGGCTCGGAAACCTATATGTTTAAGCTTGGTGAATACCTGTCATCAATCGGGCATCAGGTAGAATATTTTGGTATGGAGCACAGGGACAGATGTGTAGGCAACAGTGCTGAGCAATACACCTCGGGTATGGATTTCCATACGGCAAATGCACTTGACAAGCTTAAATATTCACTGAAAACCATTTATTCCAAGGAAGCAAGGGAAAAGCTCAACACGGTTCTTGACCATTTTCAGCCTGACGTTGTTCATCTGAATAACTTTAATTTTCAGCTTACACCGTCAATCATTTATGCGGTTGAGGACTTTGACAAACGCACCGGCAGAAAAACAAAGCTTGTTTACACGGCACACGATTCTCAGCTTATCTGCCCGAATCATATGATGTACAATAATGAAAATGTATGTGAAAAATGTTTGGGCGGTAATTTTTCTAACTGTACAAAAAACAAATGTATTCACGGCTCAACACTGAAAAGTCTGCTTGGCACATTTGAAGCAAAGCTGTATAACAGCAAAAATACATATGACCGAATAGATAACATTATTTGCTGCAGTGAATTTATTAAAACCAAATTGGATACTAACCCCCTTTTTAAAAATAAAACGGTCACACTTCATAACTTTATTGACAGTGTTGATAAAAAACAAACAGAAAAAAAGGATTATATACTGTATTTTGGTAGATTTTCTAAGGAAAAAGGCATTGAAACTTTGATTCGTGCAAAGAACATTAACTTTATATGTGCAGGCGCGGGTCCTTTGGAGGAACAGGTTAATGCTGCACCAAATCTGACAAACGTCGGCTTTAAAACAGGTGCTGAGCTTGAGCAGCTTATCCGCGAAGCAAAGCTTTCTGTCTTTCCAAGCGTCTGTTATGAAAATTGTCCTTTTTCCGTTATGGAAAGCATTATGTACGGCACGCCTGTTGTTGCATCAGCTATCGGCGGTATACCCGAACTGGTTGATGACGGAAAAACAGGCTTCCTGTTTGAAGCAGGCAATGCAGAAAAAATGATAGAGGCAATCAACAAAATAGACAGCAGCACAATGAGTCAGTACTGTCTGGACAAGGATTTTGACACTGTCGAAACATACTGTACTAAATTAATGGCAATATATAAATCTTAGGAGCGCAAATGAAAAAATTAAACGGAACAGTCATAGTTACATACCGATGCAATGCACGCTGCAATATGTGCAACAGATACAAAAAGCCTTCAAAGCCTGAGGAGGAAATTTCACTTGAAACAATAAAAAAGCTCCCCCCTATGTATTTCACAAACATAACGGGCGGTGAACCGTTTATACGTGAGGATTTAAAGGATTTAGTGCGTGAGCTTTATAAAAAAAGTGACAGAATTGTTATTTCGACAAACGGATTTTTCACGGACAGAATCATTGATTTGTGCAAGGAATTTCCGAATATCGGAATCAGAATTTCTATTGAGGGTCTGGAGCAGACAAATAACGAAATCCGTGGACTTGAGGACGGCTTTAACCGCGGCTACACCACTTTGAAAAAGCTTGTGGAAATGGGTATGAAGGACGTCGGATTCGGTATGACCGTTCAGGACGCCAACGCCAAGGATTTAGTTGAGCTTTATAAATTAAGCGATAAAATGAACATGGAATTTGCCACTGCCTCCCTGCACAATTCCTTCTATTTTGTTGAGGCAAAAAATATTATCAACGACAGACCTATGGTTGCAAAGGAATTTGAAAAGCTGATAAACGAGCTTTTAAAATCAAATTCACCTAAAAAATGGTTCAGAGCTTATTTCAACCATGGATTAATCAATTACATATACGGTCAAAAGCGTCTGCTGCCCTGTGATATGGCTTTTGACACCTTTTTCATTGACCCATACGGTGATGTTATGCCTTGTAACGGCACAAAAGAAAAAGAGGTTATGGGCAATCTGAATGAAACCGACTGGGAAACGCTCTGGAACAGCGAGCAGGCTGATAAGGTAAGGAACAAGGTGCGTCACTGTGACAGACAGTGCTGGATGATTGGCTCTGTATCCCCTGCTATGCATAAATATATTCAGAAGCCTGCAATGTGGGTAATAAAGCATAAATTTCTCAGATATTTCAAGGATGAGAAATACTCAATGTATGAAAACAAAATATGCCGCGATTTAAGAGACGGCAAGGTCAGCAAAGAGGATTTGGACAAGCTTTCCACCTGCGATAGAAATGCAGTAATAAGCGATGGCTTATCTGAGCTTTCACGTGAGCAGCTCAAAACAAAATCAGGCGAAGAAATTGTTGACAGCGACATTGCAAAGCAGTTAAAGAAATAAAAGCTCCCAAAAAATCCTTTTGAAAGGCAAACAGATACTATGTCAAATCCGGCACTGAAAAGATATAAAACAATGCTGAAAATGTTTTTAACAAAATCAGTATTCAAAAAAAGCGATTATTTGCGAAAAACGAAATTATTTAAGCAGTTCGGTGAAAAAAGCCTTTATTATTCACATACTATACCCTCTGAGCCTGAGCTGGTTTCCATCGGCAATAATGTTCATGTGTGTGCAAATGTAAGGTTTATCACCCACGATGTAATCAACTATATGCTTGTAAATTGCCCTGAATATAAGAATATCAAGGCAAGAAACTATGTCGGTGAAATCAAAATACTTGACAACTGTGTTATAGGTGCAGACGCTGCCATTATGTATGACACAACCATCGGACCAAATGCAATCATTGCCGCAGGTGCTGTTGTAACAAAGGATGTTCCCGCAGGGGAAATATGGGGCGGTGTTCCTGCCAGAAAAATCGGTACAACCGATGAGCTGGCAAAAAGAAGAATTGCCGCCGACAAATAACTTTTGAGGTTAAATATGAAACTCCGTTTATCAAAGCTGATTGAATTTCAGATTTATTACTTATTGATAATTGAATCTCTGATAAGCATAGTGGGTGTACCGAGTATTACCCGATACCTGCTCGATGTTAATCTGATCTTTATGGCTGCACTTTCCATGCAGAAAATTCCCTTCCTTTTTAAACACAGGGAATACAATAGGCTGACAGGCTATATATTGTTTTATATGGTGGCAATAACTGCCACTGCTTTTATCAGGTTGGTGCCTACAGGACAGATACTGTGGGGCATAAGAAATAACTTTTTCTTCATTTTCTTTTTCTTTATCTGCATCGACAATCTTAAATCAAAAGATGTTGACAGAATTATGAAAAATGTTGTAAGGCTGCAGATTTACAATGTTGTCTGCATATTGGTTGAGTTCATTTTTATGCATAAACGAAATGACCTTTTAAGCGGTATGTTCGGTACGGAATACGGCGGAAACGCTTACTTAAATATCTACCTTACAGTTATATGTGCCTACTGCTTTGTAGGGTATATTCAGAAAAAAATAAATCAATATGTTCTGATTGCCGTTATTCTCAGCAGTATTGTTGTTGCAACCTTCAGCGAAATTAAATTTTTCTTCTTTGAGCTGGCTGTTATACTGATTATTCCTACTCTTTTCAGCAACAAGGGCTCTGTTGTGAAAAGGCTTGCAGCAGTAGCATTCGGCATAGCCGGTCTTTACCTTGGCTTCAAGGTATTCTCCATCGTTCAAAGTGATTCAATGGAGCATATGACTTCCCTTGAAAGCATTATAGAATATAACAGCCGTACAGTATACGGAAAAAACGATATAGCCATTTCACGACTGACAGCAATATCACAGGTTAACGATTACTTTTTCCAGGACAATACGCTCAACAAGCTTATCGGCTATGGACTGGGAGCCTGCGAATCATCAAAAACATTCAAATGGTGCCACAGCAACTTTGCAACAATGTATGAGGATACAGGCTATCGTAACCGTTCAACGGCTATGATTTATCTTGAAACAGGCTACATCGGTCTGATTCTCTTTGTGGGAATTTTTGTGTTCATAATGGCTATCGCACTAAAAAGTAAAAGGAAAAAGGAATTCAGCAGTTATGCAACCTTTACACTTATGATGTCAGTTATTTCACTGTTTAATTTTGTTTATAACAGTTCACTGCGAATTGAAATTGCTTACCTTATTTTCTTTTCACTGGCGACATTGTTTATTAAAATACGGGAACAAAAAACAACCGAAGCTAAAATAAAGACTGAGGTTAAAATTCCCAAAACGAAGAAGGCAGCAGTATGAAAAAAGTAATTTTCCTTTATTCAAAGGATGCAATGAGTATTGAAAACCTCCCTCTTTACGGCAATCCATACTGGAAAACGCCAAACCTTGACGAGATGGCTGAAAAAGGCACGGTATTCTATAATCACCACACCTCAGCAGCGTCAACCTCTATGGTATTCAGCAGTATGCTCACAGGCGAATATTGCCATAGCTTTGAAAAAAGAAAACGCTATACAAGCGTTGAACCGAATGAGAAGGAAAGTATTTTTTCAATTCTTCAAAAGGAGGGCTATGACTGCCACATCATATGGTCCCCTGACTATATGAGAGGTGCCTACCCTTATGTCAGAGAATTCGGCGATGAAAGCAAAACCAAAATACATATTGTCGAAATGCAGCAGCAATCAGGTGTTCACCGCCCGAAAAATGTGACGCTGAAAAGAAATGATGATTTGCTGAAATTAACGGTAAACAAAATATATGCAGAGCTGAATTCAATTCAGGACAGCGATAAATTATTTATATGGCTGCACCTCCCCCACGTTATCAGAGGACGCTGCAGCTACGGTGACGATATTGATGTTGTTGACGATATTTTAGGCTTCATCCGTAAAAAATACGGTGATGAAAACATTTACATCACCGCTGATCACGGTCATATGAATATGCATAAAAACATACCCGGCTACGGCTTTCACGTTTATGAGCCTACCTGCCGTGTGCCGCTGATTGCACCAAGAATAAACGGCATTGAAAGCGTTGACTATATCACATCACACGTGGATTTAATCAAACTTCTGCTTAATAATGAGATTGTAAAAAGAGATTATATTTTTGTAGATTCACAATACTATGCGCAGCCTGACAGAAAGTTAGCGGTTATCAGCGACAGATATAAATATATTTATAATAAGCGCACGGATACCGAGGAATTTTATGACCTTGAGTGGGACCCGCAGGAACGTTTTAACCTGCTTGAAAAGGAACGCTTTGACAAGGACAAAAAGGTGCTTCGCAGAATAACGGAGCTTTACTTTTATCCGTATTGGGATACGGTTGAAGAAAATGCTGCAAAGCTCAGAGCAAAAAAGGATGAAATATGGAAGGTCGGCACCTTCCGTGAGGAGCTTGAGTTCAGACTGAGAAATGACTATACAAAGCTCAGAATGTGGCTGAAATCCATTAAACAAATGAAAGAGTAAACAGGTGCAAATATGATACCTAAAAAAATTCATTACTGCTGGTTCGGCGGAAATCCAATGCCTGAAAAAGACCAAAAATGTATTGAAAGCTGGAAAAAATTCTGCCCCGATTATGAAATAATCAGGTGGGATGAAAGCAACTACGATATATCCAAAAATCAATATATGCAGGATGCATATAATGAAAAAAAATGGGGCTTTGTACCTGATTTTGCAAGGCTTGATATTATATACACCCACGGCGGTATATACCTTGATACAGATGTTGAGTTAATAAAAAGCTTCGACAGTATCCTGGACAACAAAGCATTTATGGGCTTTGAGGGAGCCAGTGACATTGCACCGGGGCTTGCCTTTGGTGCAGAGCAGGGTCATAACGGTATTAAAATTCTCCGCGATATGTACGATAATGTGAGCTTTTACAAAAAAGACGGCTCATTGAACCTTTCACCTTCTCCTTTTATGGCAACAGAGCTTCTGAAAAAGCACGGAGCTGTTATTAACGATAAAATGCAGAAGGTTTTGGACATTACAATTTATCCTACTGAATATTTTGCACCAATGAATTATGCAACAGGACTTCTTAACTGCACCGAAAACACGTTAAGCATTCACTGGTACAATATGTCATGGTCAGATGAAAACTACAAAAAATGGCATAAAAAGGAACAGCTTATTGCGAGAAAGCTTGGCAAAAAAAATGCAAAAAGAATTATAAGAATTATTTGCATACCCGACAGGGTTTACACCAAATTCAAAAATCTCGGCTTTAAAGAGGCAAGCAGATTTTATATCAATAAATTTAAAGGAGCAATACATTGAAAATCGGCGTTACCACCTGGTTTCGTGATATGAATTACGGAACAATTCTGCAGGCACTGGCATTGCAGACATATCTGAAAAAGCTTGGGCATGAGCCTTCACTTATCAATTATTTGCCTCCCAGAAATTTCCCAAAAGACAAACGACGCACCTTTATGCAAAAGGTACAAAACAAGCTTGACTTTATATGCACAAACAAATATAAATCCGAACACTCTGACATATTCGATAAAAAAAGGCAAAGTTTTTTTGAAACAATCGACAGCTTATGCGATGTTACGGCTCCGGTTATAAACGATGCTGATTTTGCAGAAATCGGAGGCAGCTTTGATGCATTCATATGCGGCAGCGACCAGATTTGGAATCCAAACTGGATGGACAAGCATTTCTTTCTGGACTATATTGACGGAAGCAAAAAAAAGAAAATATCATATGCACCCAGTATTGGTTTAGGCAGGCTGCCTGAACAAAAAATAAAGGATTACGCTGATTTATTAAAGGATTTTACGGCTGTTTCTCTTCGAGAGGAGGATGCTGTTCATCAGCTAAGCACTGCACTGAACAAGCCTGTTAAAAATGTATGCGATCCTGTTTTTCTTTTAAACAAAACAGAATGGCTTGCGCTTAGCGGAAATAAAAGGAAAATAAATGAGCCTTATCTTTTTTATTATTTTCTGACATACAACACACGCCATTGGCTTGCAGTAAAAAAATTTGCTGAAAAGCACAATTTAAAAATTGTAGGTCTGCCTGTTGTGGGACGTGAATTCTATGTGTTCAATACAAACGAATATATAAATTCTGCTCCCCTTGATTTTATTAATTATATTCATAACGCTGAATATGTGGTTACAGATTCCTTTCATGCAACCTCATTTTCAATTCTGCTTGAAACACAGTTTTTTGTTTTTGAGCAGTTTTCGGATAAATCCTATCTGAACACAAATTCAAGAATAGTTAACATATTAAATAAATTTGCTGTTCGTGACCGATTAATTGAACACAACAGCACTGTCATCCCTGAATTGGATGACATAAATTTTGTATCTGCCCGCAAAAATGCCGAAAATTTTATTAACGCATCAAAAGCGTATTTATCGGACAGTCTGAAATAACAAGGAAGTTTAAAGCGTGAACAATAAATTCAAGTATTTATTCAAAAATATCGGCTTAATGACTTTGAGCAATTTCTGCTCAAAGCTGTTAAGCTTTTTCCTTGTTCCTTTATATACAAGCATATTAACAACGGAGGAATACGGTGCTTTTGATTTTATTCACACTACCGTATTTTTACTTGTTCCTGTTTTTACTGTCGATATTGTTGATGCTGTCATACGCTTTTCGCTTGACAAAAAAAATGACAGACAAGGTATTTTCACTGTCGGTGTGAAAATGCTTTTACTCAGCCTGATTGCGGTTGCAGCATTTATGGGAATAAACTATGCCTTCAATTTAATCCCTGTTATCAACACTTATATCTGGTGCTTTGCCGCATATTATATTGCTTATGCTTTCAATCAGCTTATGTTCTATTTTGTCCGTGGAATTGACAGGGTTAATGAGCTTGCCATTGCTTCACTGATTAACACAATTATTACACTTGTGCTTAATGTTCTGTTTTTAACCGTTTTCAAGCTTGGCTTTATCGGTTATTTTGCTGCTTATATAACTGCGCTTTCGGTTTCTGCTTTTTATGTGGTTTTCAGAACAAAGGCATGGAAATATATTTCATTTAAGAAAAATCACAAAACACTTCAAAAGGAAATGATAAAATACAGCAGTCCCCTTATCCTGAATACGATAAGCTGGTGGATTAACAGTGCTTCTGACCGATATGTGGTATCGTGGATATGCGGTTTATCAGCAAACGGTATTTTATCTGTAGCAAACAAAATACCATCCATACTGAATATTTTTCAGGCAATATTTAATCAGGCATGGCAGCTTTCCACAGTCAAATCCTATGACCCTGAGGATAAGGACGGCTTTTTCACCAACACATACAATATGTATAACTTTGCTTTAACGGAGGTTTGCTCCCTGCTGATTGTGCTTGACATTTTTCTGTCTAAAATCCTATATGCAAAGGATTTCTTTGAAGCATGGCGCTATGTTCCTTTTTATCTGTTGGCGATTTTGTTTGCGTCACTTTCGGGCTTTTTTACAGGCATATTCAAAGCAGTTAAAGACGGAAAAACTGAAAGCATAACTACAACTGTGGGTGCAGTCTGCAACATAATTATAAATTTAATTTTAGTTTTAAAATTCGGTCCTATCGGTGCAGCCATTGCAACTGCAATATCATACATTATTGTATGGGCTTTGAAAATTTATAAAGTAAAAAAATATATTAATCTGAAAATTAACTTAAAAAGAGATGTTCTATCCTATATATTACTAATCGTACAGATTGTAATTCTTTTAACAGTTAAGGAAGCATTCATTCTTTATCCTGTTCTGTTATCCATTACACTCATCATTACTCTGCTTTATGTTCCCGTAATGAAAAATCTTTTTAAAAGTGCAAAAAATATTATCAAAAGTAAACTCAATTCAAAATAAAAAATTCGGAGATAATTATGATACCAAAGGTCAGCATAATTGTGCCTGTTTATAATGTGGAAAAGTATTTAGACAGGTGCATAAATTCATTAGTTAATCAGACACTCAAGGAGATTGAAATCATTCTGGTGGATGATGAATCCCCTGACAACTGCCCTGAAATGTGCGATAATTATGCAAAAAAAGACAGCAGAATTAAGGTCGTTCACAAAAAAAACGGCGGTCTGGGATTTGCCCGCAACAGCGGTCTTGACCTTGCCACGGGTGAATATTTTGCCTTTGTTGACAGTGATGATTATGTTGATTTGGATTTTTATGAAAAGCTTTACACGGCTGCCAAAAACGGATGCTATGATCTTGCACAGGGCGGAATATCAAAAAAGCACGGTGACAGAATTGAGCATAATTATCACCCCTATGCAGGGCAGACCTTTGATGAAAAGGGTGTTAAAAGCATCCTTCTCCCCAGTGTTCTCGGTCCTGATACATACGACAAAAACAGCGGTGATATGTCCACCTGCATAGGCATTTATAAGCTGTCCCTTGTTAAAAACAACAACATCCGCTTTGTATCAGAGCGTGAATACATAAGCGAGGATGCAATTTTTGATATTGAAATTTTTAAGCACATAAAATCAGCCGTTATTCTGGACACCGCAGGCTACTACTATTGCTACAATGAAGCATCTCTTTCCCATAAATATATTCCAAACCGCTTTGCACAGATTAAAAAGCTTTGTGACTATGAGCTGTCACTTGTTGATAATGATATACTGAAAGAAAGAATTATAAGTACCTTCTTAATTAATGTAATTGCCACCCTTAAGCTGGAGGCTATAAATTATAAAAAAACGGGCAATAAAAATGATAAGCTGAAGGTAAAGCAGATTGTCAATGACAAGTATGTTAAAAGTATTCTTAAAGACTATGCTTATAAAAATCAACCACTCAAAAAGAGAATGCTTTATACATTAATCGACAAAGGGTTATGGCGGTCTGTGCTGTTCATAACAAACCTTAAGCTGAAATCAGGTAACTTTTCATGAAAACGGTTCTGACATCACTTAAACACTTAAATATGTTTTTGGTTGAATTCGGCACATATAATGCAATACTCACAGCATTCGGCATTACATTGATTTATCTGCTTTTCATATTAATTAAAAACGGCAAATCGGCTGTTAAACTGAAAAAAGCATTGTCATTCTGGTTCCTTTCCTTTAATCTTTCCTTCATTTTTCAGATTACAATGATAGGCAGAATCGGACGTCACTATGACGGCTGGTCGGTAATTCACGGTGATTGGAATATATTTGATAATCCGAATATTATCTCAAGCTCTCAGGTGAGAAATACAGCATTGTTTCTTATGCTTATGCCGTCGTTATTTCTATGCCTGAAATGCTTTAAAAACAAAGCTCTGTCAACAAAAGCAATGCTTCTTGCAGGAACAGCCCTCCCCTTTTCAATATCACTATTTATCGAGCTTTGTCAGGGCATTTTTTCAATCGGCACCTTTCAGTTCAGTGATTTGTTTTATAATACACTTGGGGGAATAATTGGAACAATATTTTATATCACCATCAAAAATTTAAACAGAAAAATAAGAAGCAGTTCAAAGTGAACTGCTTCTTATTTTTACCAATATCCTAAAACGTGCTGCATCACAAGGCTTACTGCCGTAATTGCCATCCAGCAAACAAAGCCCATAGCAATCGGCTTTCCGCCCTTTTTAACAAGATTAACTATATTTGTATTCAGACCGATAGCACACATTGCCATTGCAATAAAGAATTTGGCAAGCCACTTGGCTCCTTTGACAAAATATGCATTATAAAAATCTGTAAATCCGCCTGACGGCATAACCGCAACTAAAGTTGTAATAAGCGATGCCATAACAAAATAAAGAATAAACCAAGGGAAAATCTTTTTCATTGATATTTTGGCACTTTCACCGCCTGCTTTTTTAGCCTCACGTGTTCTCATAAAAGCAAGCACCAGCGTAATCGGTATAATTGCCAGAGTACGTGTCAGCTTAACCGTGGTAGCCTGTGCAAGCACCATACCGTTTGTTTCCTTCATACTGTCCCATGCAGATGCGGCAGCCGTAACAGAAGAGGTGTCATTAACGGCTGTGCCTGCAAAAAGTGCAAAGCCGTCATTTGTCAGACCGATTGCATTACCGAAGGTAGGGAAAATCAAAGCCGCAATTACATTAAACAAAAATATAACGGAAATGGACTGCGCAATCTCCTCATCATCTGCATCAATAACGGGTGCCGTGGCAGCAATTGCAGAACCGCCGCAGATGGATGAGCCCACACCAACTAAAATAGAAACCTTTTTATCTACCTTTAAAAGCTTACACATGATTGCTGCAGTAATAAGTGAAACAGCAATTGTTGAAATAATAACAGGCAGGCTTTGACCGCCTACTGCAAGCACTGTTTTTATATTCAGGGTAAAGCCTAAAATGATTACCGCCCATTGCAGAATTTTCTTGGAAGTAAATGTTATGCCGTCCTTCATTCTTTCATCGGCAGCAAAATTTTTAAATACAGAGGTTATAACCATTCCGATAATGATGGCAAATACAGGCGCACCGATAACCTCAAAGGAAAAGCCCCCGATATTCACCCCTGCCAGCAATGTTGAAATACCTGCTACAGCCGCACAGATTAAAATTCCCAGACCGTTTTTCTTAATAAAACCCATTAATATGTTTCAATCCTCCTAAAATTCTGCTTTTTTAACACATCAAGCAGTTCAGAATTATTATGGATTGGTTGATTGGTTATAATTCCCCCGCGTGCAAGATTTTTTACAACGTGGAAATCAGAGCCTGACACCATCAGCTTATGATTAGCCTTTGCCCATTCCAAAGCCTTTGTATTTGCTTTCAAATCGGTCTTGCCGTTATAAACCTCAACACCGTCAATATAATCCGTATTACAGCGTCGCATACCCACCCTGAAAGGATGAGCCTGATATACCAGATAACCTCTGCTGTGCGCAAGCTCGTAAACACCCTTTTCCATTACGGTCATTAGATTACCTGCCTGATAAAGGAAGTCCTCATCAATACCATAAATAAGGTAATCATTTGCCGTACCGTAATGCCGCAGCTCAATACCAAGCAGAACAGTAAAATCATTACCTGCTGCTGCCTTCATTCTTCTGTACCCACTAAGGTAAAAATCAATCTGCTTCTGCGGACACCAATTCGGCTTAAAGGTCATCGGACTATAATGGTCTGTTACAACTATACCGCTGTATCCCTCTTGTTTATAAAGTTTTACAATTTCTTCGGGGTCAACCCTGCCGCATCGTGATACACACCCTGTGTGACAATGCAATTCATATTTATATTCCATAGGCAAAATAATACCACATATTGTTAATAATTTCAACATAATAAAAAACAGATGTCAGTAACTTAACATCTGTTTTTAAAATAATTATAAATGGAAAATAATGTCATCGCTCTTTTTATTGAAGAACAAAATTCCGATTAAAAGTGTGACAATAGAAATAACTGCCGCATAAACAAGCATCTTCCAGTCCATTATTTTACCATAAAGAACACACTGCCTGAACAGCTCAATCATGGAATAAAGCGGATTGATTTGAATTAAAGCAAGTGTCCATTCTGTTTTGATTTTGCTTAACGGATAGATAATAGGCACCATATAGAATAAAAGCTGCGATATTACCTCCCATATATACTCCACATCCCTGAAATAGACACACACTACCGATAATATCAATCCAACACCTGTACTGAATAACAGAAGCAGTATCATAGGAACAATGCACAGCGGCAGATAACCTGTGAGGAACAATCCGCTTCCTCCGCTGATACCGGTTAACTTAAAGAAAATCCAAACACAAATAAGGCAGATCAGCGATATTGCAAAGGTCACAAAATTAGAGAAGATAGAAGACAGCGGATACATATATTTTGGCACATATACCTTCTTAATGATGGACTGATTTCGCCTGAATGAGGTCATTGCCTGCTTGGTTGACGTAGTAAAAAAGCTGAAAAGCAATCTACCTGTAAAAAGATATATCGGATAACATATAATACTCTCATCTTCCCTGCCGAAAATACCGCTGAATACAACCGAAAGAACAATCATATTTAAAAGGGGCTGCAAAAAGCTCCAAAAAACACCCAGCCATGAATGACGATATTTAAGGCGGATATTTTTCAGGGTGAGCTCCTTAAGTAAATTTCTGTATTTTTTGAACATTTCCACATCGTGGTCAAGCTCGGTTTTTTTTATACTTATGAGAAACACCTCTTATCTAACACATATAACTCACACATTATAGCACAAGTAATTTTATTTTTCAATAGAGTGTTTTAATTGTGAAAAATACATAAAAATATTATGTGCATTTTATGAAACAGATTTACCTGAACATTTCGGCAATTTCCATTGCTGTTTTTCTTGCAGACATATCACCGTCTACCACATAATCGGCGGCGTGAAGATATTTTGACTTTCTTTCATCATAAAGCGCACGTGCCTTTTCCCTGTCCTGAAAAAGCGGACGGTTATTGGAATTTCCGATTCTGTCGCATATCACATCAAAGCCTGCATCAAGGAACACAATTTTTCCGTTATTCTTCAATGCCTCAACATTTCTTTCAAAGGTCAATGCTCCACCGCCTGTTGACACAACACAGTTCTTTAATTCGGAAACCTTTTTACAGCATTCAAACTCCAGGTCACGAAAATAATCCTCGCCGCGGGTTGCAAAAATTGCCTTGATTGCCACACCCTGCTCCTGTTCAATCAGCTCGTCCGTATCAACAAATTTTCTGCCCATTATTTTTGAAAGCTCATTTCCCACAACAGTCTTGCCGCTGCCCATAAAGCCACATAAAACAATATTCATTATTTTTTCAGCTCCTCTTCGGTAATTTTTATAACAGGCTTAATCTGCTCGTTGCTGAATTTTACACCAAACCAGATTTCCTGAGCAACTGCAGCCTGCCACACAAGCATAGGAAGACCATTGGAAAACTTAATTCCGGCATCCTTTGCGTAGCTGATAAGCTTCGTTTCAAGGGGATTATAAACTGCGTCAAATACAGCCTTTGCCTTCTGTACCTTTTCCTTCGGCAGAACACAGGCATCTGTATTCGGATGCATACCCACAGGTGTTCCGTTAATAATAAGGTCAAACGCACCGTCAACCTCATCAAGCGTAATAAGCTTTGCTGTTTTGCCGAGCTTGCTTTCAATTTCATCAACGATCTGCTGACCTGCTTCAACATCAGCATCACGAACAGCTATTGTTAAATCAGCACCTGCAAGTATGGTTTCAAATGCAAACATTCTTGAAACGCCGCCGCAGCCGCAGACAAGGACTTTGCCCTTAAGCTCAATTTCTGCCATAGCAAGTGCTCTTAAAAAGCCGTAGCAATCCGTATTATGACCTGTTAAAACGCCGTTTTTATTCTCAACCGTATTAACGGCACCGAAAAGCTCTGCTCTCTCTGACAAAGCATTAAGCTGAGGAATAACAGCAATTTTATGTGGTATAGTAACATTAAAGCCGTCAAAGCCTTTCACCGCTTCAAATGCATTGGTAAAATTCTCAGGATTTATTTCAATCAGCTCATAACCTGCATCAATATTATTTATTTTAAAAAGCTCCCTGTGAATCAGCGGTGACATAGAGTGACCGAGAGGGTAGCCGATAAGACCGAATTTTTTCATTTTTTTACCTCTTTTGTAATTTATTTGTTGACAATTTAAGGATAATTATATAATATGATAATAACATAACTAATCAATATTAACAACAATTTTTTGAGGTGACATTTATGATATTTGATAAAATTAGGGAAATTCTTGCCGACCAGCTTGATATTGAAGAGGATGCAATAACGCCTGAAAGTCTGCTTGTTGAGGATTTGGGTGCAGACAGTCTGGACGCAATTGATATTGTAATGTCTGTTGAGGATGAATTCGGCATTGAGGTACCTGATGAAATCATTGAAAAAATAGAAAGCGTCAGCGATATTATCACATTTGTGGAGAACAATGCATAGAAATTTGCATAAACTTATAAATATTTTATACATTCAACAAATTTTGCACAAATTATGATTAAATTATTGTAACAATATCCATATTTCATTGACTTTAATTTCCAAATAAAGTACAATAAAGGCAGGCAGATATGCCTGCTTTTTGCTTTGATTTCAGCTAAAACAAGCATATCTATTAATAATAAGAGGGGTATCATTATGGCAGAAAAATATATTATGGCACTGGACCAGGGTACAACCTCCTCACGAGCAATTATTTTTAATAAAAAAGGTGAGATTGTTGCCAAGGCACAGAACGAGTTCCCGCAATACTATCCGCAAAACGGATGGGTTGAGCATGATCCGATGGAAATTCTGTTTTCACAGATCAGTGCAATACTTGCTTGTTTAAGACTTGAAAAGGTTAATCCGAAAGATATTGCAGGTATCGGTATAACCAATCAAAGAGAGACAACAATAGTATGGGAAAAGGAAACAGGCAAGCCGATTTGCAACGCGATCGTCTGGCAGTGCAGAAGAACTGCTGCATACTGTGAGGAGCTAAAAAGCGAAGGACTCAGTGACTATATCAAGGAAACCACAGGTCTTTTAATTGACGCTTATTTCAGTGCAACAAAAATCAAGTGGATTCTTGACCATGTTGAGGGTGCACGTGAAAAGGCTGAAAACGGCGAGCTTCTTTTCGGCACGGTTGACACCTGGCTTATTTGGAATTTAACAGGCGGCAAGGTACACGTTACCGATTACTCAAATGCCTGCAGAACCATGCTTTTTGACGTTGACAAGCTGCAGTGGGACCCTTTCCTTTGCGAAAAGCTGGGCATACCTATGAGTATGCTGCCTGAGGTGAAGCCGTCAAGCTGTATTTACGGCGAGGTTGCTAAAATCACGGGAATTGAGGATATTGCAGGCGTACCCATCGCAGGTGCTATCGGCGACCAGCCGGGTGCATTATTCGGTCAGGGCTGCTTTGAAGTGGGTCAGGCTAAAAACACCTACGGCACAGGCTGCTTCCTGCTTATGAACACAGGCGAAAAGCGTGTTAACAGCCGCTCTAACCTGCTGTCAGGCATTGCCTGGGGTATAGGCGATAAAATCACATATTCCCTCGAAGGCTCTGCTTTCAATGCAGGCTCTGTTATCAAATGGCTCAGGGATGAGGTTGAGCTTATCCACTCAGCACCTGAATGTGACGAGCTGGCATCTGAGGTTGAGGATTCAAACGGCTTATATTTTGTTCCTGCATTCACAGGACTTGGTGCTCCCTACTGGGATATGTATGCACGCGGTATTATGATTGGTCTTACAAGAGGTATCAACAGAAAGCACATTTGCCGTGCAGTCCTTGAAAGCATAACCTATCAGATGACAGATTTGCTTGAGTCTATGATGAGTGATTCAGACATTCTGATTAAAGACCTTCGTGTTGACGGCGGTGCATCTGTTTCAGACATTATGATGCAGATTCAGGCTGATATGACAGGCGTTAAGGTTAACAGACCCAAAAATGTTGAAACAACGGCTTTAGGCGCTGCATACTGTGCAGGACTTGCAACAGGTGTATGGGAAAGCACAGACGAGATTGAGGCGAACAGAGAGGTGGATAAAATCTTTATCCCTTCAATGGAGGCAACAGCAAGAAACAAAAAATATTCCGACTGGAAGCGTGCGGTTGAACGCTCACGCAACTGGGAAAGATAATTAATTAAGGAGATTTTCATTATGGGTAAGGTAGTATGTCCCTGGGGATTAATCACTGATTTTGTAACCGATGCATTTGTCGGCTACGGTATCCCGAGGGAGGACGCAGAAATTTGTACTGATGTTCTGCTTGAATCAGACAAGCGTGGTATTGAAAGCCACGGCTGCAACAGATTCAAGCCGATTTATCTTGACAGAATCAAGGCAGGTATTCAGAATCCTGTAACAGAATTTGAAATTATTAAGGAAACCGAAACAACTGCCGTTGTTGACGGTCATAACGGTATGGGTCAGGTTATCGGCTATAAATCCATGCAGATGGCTATTGACAAGGCTAAAAAATACGGTATGGGTATGGTTGCGGTTCGTAACTCCTGCCACTACGGTATTGCAGGCTACTATGCAACACAGGCTACCGAGCAGGGCTGTATCTGTATCACAGGTACGAACGCAAGACCTTCGGTTGCACCTACCTTTGGTGTTGAGGGTATGTTCGGTACAAATCCGCTGACAGTCGGTATACCAAGTGACGAAAAGTTTGATTTCGTTATTGACTGCGCAACATCCATCACACAGAACGGTAAGATTGAATACTACGCAAGAATTAACGAGGATGTTCATCCGGGCACAATCATCGGCTCAGACGGTGAGCCTGTTGAGGGTGACGCAGGTATTGCTCTGAAAAGAATCCGTGAAGGCTCTGCCGCACTTACTGCTCTCGGCGGTATCGGTGAGGAGCTTGGCGGCTACAAGGGCTACGGCTATGCAATGATTATTGAGCTGCTTTCAGCTATTCTTCAGGACGGCAGCTACGGCAAGGACCTTGACGGCAAGGATGAAGACGGCAATATCAGACCCTATCATCTCGGTCATTTCTTCATTGCAATTGACACCAACCACTTCCTTGGTGAGGAGCTTGTAAGAAGCAAGGCAGGAGAAATTCTCCGTTCCATCCGTGCGTCAAAGAAAGCACCGAATGCTGACAGAATTTTCACTGCAGGTGAAAAGGAATATGACATCTGGCAGAGCAGAAAGGACAGCGGTGTGCCGATTAATGAATCCGTACAAAAGGAAATCCTTGAGGTACGTGATGAGCTCGGTCTTGACTACACCTTCCCGTGGGAGGAAAACTACACCCCTTACCCTGAAAAGGACATTAAATCACATATTGAAAGATATTAAAAGAAAAGGGCACTGCACCCTCAAGTGCAATGCCCTTCATTTATGAGATACATATATAAATAAGGAGAAAATAAAATGGATTATCGTAAAGAATCATTAAAGCTGCACGGCGAATGGCAGGGCAAGCTTGAGGTAACTGCAAGAGCAAAGGTTAACGACAAGGACAGTCTTTCACTTGCATATACCCCGGGTGTTGCTGAGCCTTGTGTGGCTATTCAGGCAGATTACAAAAAGAGCTGGGAGCTTACAAGACGCTGGAACTTAGTGGCTGTTATCACAGACGGCACTGCTGTTCTCGGTCTTGGTGACATCGGTCCTGAGGCAGGTATGCCTGTTATGGAGGGCAAGTGCGTATTATTCAAGGAGTTCGGTGATGTGGATGCATTCCCTCTTTGTGTACGCACAAAGGATGTTGACGAGTTTGTTGAAACCGTTTATAACATCAGCGGTTCCTTCGGCGGCATTAACCTTGAGGATATTGCCGCACCGAGATGCTTTGAAATTGAGGAAAAGCTGAAAGCGAAATGCGATATTCCGATTTTCCACGACGACCAGCACGGCACAGCAGTTGTTGTTTCTGCTGCACTGATCAACGCAACAAAGCTGACAGGCAAGGCACTTTCCAACTGCAAGGCTGTTATCAACGGCTCAGGTGCTGCAGGTATTGCCATTGCAAAGCTGCTTATGACACTCGGTCTTAAAGATGTCATTCTCTGTGACAGAACAGGTGCAATCTATGAGGGCAGAGAAAAGCTCAATGCATCAAAGGAAGCTATCGCAAAGGTAACAAACAGAGAAATGACGAAGGGCAGCCTTGTTGAGGCTGTTAAGGGTACAGACATCTTTATCGGTGTTTCTGCTCCCGGTGTGCTTACACAGGATATGATTAAGACAATGAACGCTGACCCCATTGTTCTCGCAATGGCTAACCCGACACCTGAAATTATGCCTGATGAGGCTAAGGCGGCAGGGGCTAAGATTGTGGGCACAGGACGTTCAGACTTCCCGAATCAGATTAATAATGTTGTTGCATTCCCCGGTATCTTCCGCGGTGCACTGGATGTAAGAGCAAGCGACATTACAAAGAATATGAAAATAGCTGCCGCATATGCAATCGCATCACTTGTTGACGATGATAAACTCACAGAGGACTATATCCTCCCCTATGCTTTCGATGAAAGAATTAAGGATACAGTTGCAAAAGCAGTTGCAGATGCAGCAAAAAAAGACGGTGTAGCAAGAATATAGTTTTTTATGTTCACTGAATTCCTAAGTCTGCTTTTGCAACACGTGGCTCCAAATCTTTGATTTGGGAGAAACAGTCCGGTGGACTGTTTCGTAGCAAGTAGGCTTTGCAGTAGCAGATGCAGCAAGAAAAGACGGAGTAGCAAGAATTTAACCTCACCTACACAAAAGGGTACTAACCAGTTTTGGTTAGTACCCTTTTATTATTATATACAATGCAATTGCAATGCATACATATTTAAAAATATTAAGTATAATAACATTAATAACTTTGAAAGGAACACCTAAATGGACGCTTCAAATTTAGATTATGATGAAATAATAGAAATGATTAGTGAAATGGTTGGATTGACCAAAGAACACGCTGAACACGCCATACAGGTTAAGCTCTATAAGCTTGGAATATATATGACCCCGAGAGAGCATTTTAACCTATTGAATGCGAAAAAAGAAAAAGGCTTGCACTAATGCAAATCTTTAATCTCCACTTTCATTAAGTTCATTAAGGTTTTCAAGAGCCACCCTTACTGTTTCAACAACAAAAGCAGTAAATGTACAGTTTTTACCTTGTATTGCTTTTTCAACATCTTCGATAACATCATTTGGAAATCGAATTGTTTTATTTGTTGTCGGAGGATTCGACGGTATTTTAAATTCTCTCATATAATCACCATAATTATTATATAGCTTTCAGCACGCTTTGTATGCACCACATTCGCACTATTTAAATATTGCGACATTCAAGGAGAATATATATGACTTATTTCGATTTTTTGCTTGCATTCTGCGGAGAAAATGACATAGACAAAATTGATTTTGAAAAAACCATCAAAAAGCTTATGGATGGAAACGGTATTTACACAAACATAAATGATTATTTTGATAAAACCGTTACGGACAGGTTGAGCTTAATTGCAGCCGATACTGTAACCATTTCAAAAAAGGAATATGAAAAGTATTTGCATCTCAAAAAGCTCAGATTGAACGCCGCTGAGCAATTTGACAATATCAATAACTATGCAACAGAATTGCTGATATTGCTTGACGCACTTGCCAATGATTCCTATAATACGAATAATATACTGGAATGTATATTCAGAACTGTGACGCAGATTAACGAACGTTGTATTGAATATGAAAAGCTGATTAACAGCTAAACAAAAAAGACGGATAGATTATTTATCCGTCTTTTGCCTTTTTTTATCAAATTTTAAGATTAAAAGTGTAATTAATATAATTATCGGGAAGGCTATGGAAAAGAGCAGCCCTTTTTTCAAATCATTGCCAAGTGCATCTGTGATGAAGCCGATTAATGTCGGTCCTGTTGTACAGCCCACATCACCTGCCATAGCAAGGAATGCAAACATAGCCGTTGAAATGCCTGTTATGTTTTTTGTGCTCAGGCTGATTGTGCCGGGCCACATAGCAGACACCGAAAAGCCGCAGAGTGCACAGCCCACAAGTGAAACAATTGCATTATCAGACAGGCTTGCCATAAGGTATGATACAATGCATACAACGGCAGAAAAAACAAGATAATTTTCAACCCTGATTTTTTCACTGACCTTACTGAACAGAACTCTGCCCAGACCCATAAGCACAGCAAATGCCATTGGTCCTGCAAGGTCCCCTACTGTTTTGGAAACGCCAAGCCCTGTTTCGGCAAAGGTTGACGCCCACTGGCTCATTGCAAGCTCAGCGGCACCCGAGCAAATCATCAGCAGCATTGCGGCATAGAAAAACTTTGATTTGAATGGTGACACACCCTTTTCCTTGCTCTGCTCCTCAGGCTCAGGCACCGGAACAAAACAGAAAAACAAACCGTTCAGCAACGCAAACACTGCCCAGACAAAGGCGAGTATTCGCCAGTTATCACGACCGAAGGCGACAAAGAACATTGTTGAAAATGCAATAACCGCAACCGTTCCCCAGCAATAAAAGGAATGAAGCAGGCTCATTGCTCCTGTTTTATTATCCGTGGGACAGGACTCCACAACAGGCGAAACAAGAACCTCAAGCAGACCGCTGCCAATGGAATAAAGCACAATGGAAAGCATAATTCCAAGATACTTATTGGACATCACATAAGGCAATATTCCAAGCAGAAGAAAGCCTGCAAAAGAACAGATATGCGACAGCACCAAACAACGCTTATAGCCGATTTTATCGGCAAATTTAGCAGAAAGCAAATCAACTACAATCTGTGTAAAAAATGTTACGGTTACAATCGTAGTAAGCTGTGCAATGGAAATATTAAATTCCTGCTCCCAGCTGACAAAAAGCAGCGGAGCAAAGTTGCATACAACTGCCTGCACCATATAGGCAATAAAGCAGGCAAGTATTGTTGATTTATAATTGAGATTTTTCATAATAGATGTATCATAACAAATTAAAAAAATTTTTTCAAGCAAATTATGCATAAAAGCAAATTATAACGGCAATAATTCTTTTGAGGTGTTCATTATGGCAACAAAAGATAAACCAAACAATAAAAATTTAAGGGCATTGTTTTCCGTAATCTGCCTGTGCATTATTGCCTTAGGCTTAATTGTATATTTTTCAACCCAGAGCAATAATGACGAGCTTGTCAACGAGGCAACCACGGTAAAGCAGGAACAGACAACGGAGGTTCAGCGCCGTGTTACAGTTAAGGATACAACTACAACACAAACAACCGTTACTGAAAATCAATCAACAACAAAGGCTAAGGAAACCACAACCGAAGCACCCACTATGCAGGTCAGCGATACCAATACCCCATACAAATCATTTTATAAATATCCCTGTGAGGAAGCATCCATCCTTGGTTATACCGAGGAGCTGATTAAAAATGAAACCATGGGCGACTATCGTGCACACACTGCCGTTGATTTCAAGGGTGCTGCAGGCAGCAAGGTGGTTGCTGTCAATGACGGACTTGTATTATCGGTGAACAAGGATAATCTGCTTGGCACAGTTATTGAGATTGACCACGGCGGAAAGCTTGTTGCAAAATACTGCGGACTTGATTCCGTCAATGTTTCCGCAGGTGACTATGTAACAATCGGTCAGTCACTGGGTACACTCGGCAGTGTTCCCTTTGAGTCAAAAGCCGAAAGTCACCTTCACTTTGAAACAAAGCTCGACGGCAAATATGTTAACCCCATTGATGTTATGGGAAAAGCTGAATAATAAGAGCGAGGGACTGACTCACCTTTTTGTGAGACAGTCCCTTTTTCTGTTCTTACAGCTGTATTAAATCCTTAAAGCAATAAACGGTTTCAAAGCTGATTACATCACCAAAGCTGTCTTTTTCACCCACATCAAGCGTGGAGAATTTACAGCCATTTACGTTTTTATTCATCAGTGAAATAACCATATTATCGTTCTCAAAGATATCCTTTACATTGTCAATTTTCATTTTTGTTCCCCTTTCAATACATAATCACTATCATTCAGTATACATATTTTTATTGCAGAATTTGTCGAATTGTGTATATTATTTGCAAAAACGAAAATTATTTGTGTGTTTTTATCACATTTACTTTTATTTGCGTCTATCACTCCTTATAAAAGGCGCATTGATTTTGGTTTCAGTAAGAGCAGAATACTTTTCAGGGCGGCGAAAAGCATTGCCGTGCACCTCGCTGCTGCGGTAGCGGCGAAGCTGTTCCAAATCAAGCTCTGCCACAAAAATCCCCTCACTGCCGTCTGCCTGCAAAATACAGGTATCACGTGAACAATCCATATCAGGCAGATATGCAACGCCGTCAAAAACACTTGATGCACCGTTACAATCAGGCACAGAGGCAGGATAATTGCAGGTGGCGATAGCTGTCATATTTTCATATGCCCTACCCCTAAGCTGTGAAAGTCTGTTCATCTCCATAGGGCAAGCATTCGGCACAAGAATAATCTCTGCTCCCCTGAGCATAAGGATTCTTGCACTTTCAGGAAATTCACGGTCAAAGCAAATCATTGCACCTATCCTTACCATACCGCAATGCGTATCCAGCTCAGCAGTATAAAAATCCTCACCCGGCGTCAGATTGCTCTCAACACTGAAATCACAGGTATGTACCTTAGCATAGGTAAATTTATTATCCCCGAATCTATCGAACAGAATCATCGTGTTGCGGGCACTGTCTGCATACTTTTCAAGAAAGGTAATTCCGATAGCCATATCAAGCTCACGTGCAAGCCTTCCGAAAGCATTAACAAAATCACTGTCGGCATCAATCGCTTCAGCGAGCCACGCGTGGACAGGTCGTTCGTAAATATTATATCCGTTACTCCACATTTCGGGAAACAAGGCAATATCCGCACCTCTCTCCTTTGCTTTTCTGCAAAATTCAATCCCCTTTTTTAAGTTTTCGTCAAGGGTGTTGCAGGGGCAAATCTGCAGCAATGCTATTTTCAGCTTTTTCATTTTACTCCTTATTACAGCTTTTTCCTAAGATAAACCATATCTTTAAGCTGAACTCCGTTTTCAAATATAGGATGGTTATAATTATCTGTAAAAAAGTTTTCAACGATATGAGAATGCTCAAAACCGCACCTTTCATAAAACGGCAATGTCAAAGGGCTGTCGCCTGTGCCAACCTGCAAAACAGAATATTCACCTGCATATTGCTTTTCAACAAATTCAATCAGGCTTTTCCCGTATCCCATTTTCTGAAAGGATGGGTCAACGGCAATATTCTTGATTTCAAGAATGCCGTCACCCTCATCCGTAACAACACATTCAGCCTTGACACCATTATCATCAAGCACATACATTGTACCCTTTTCAAGATAACGGTCAATCATATCCTCCTGCTCATCCGCTAAAATGAGCAGAGGGAGATATTCTTTTTTATTCTCCTGTATCTCAATGATTTTCATAAGCATCTCTCAATACATAAAATTAATTTACGATTACACTATATCATAATTATGCATAGAAAACAACAAAAAAGGAGTGTGAGAATATTTCCCACACTCCCGAAAGTATTAACCATTCATTAATAGATATTTAACACTATTCAGATTTAAAAATCTTTACTGAAATCCCAGTCAATGTCGCCACCATCAACTTCATCACCGCCGCCTAAGCCGCTTGTTGTTATAACAGAATTAACGTCATTCAGAAGTTGAATTTCTAATTCAGGTGTTTCATACATTTTACGCTGCATAAAATCATCTACCTCCTGCAAACATATATTGTTTTTTAAAGCTCTAATGCATTGCGTATGGATTACATACTTTAAAAATTTAATGCGTTTTTATACCTCGTCAGGTGCTGTTGAATCGTGATAAAGATTATCATTTGTTTTGCTGAGATCGCTGTCCCATTCACTGATAACAATAACCTTTTCGCCATTGATATTAAGCTCAAGCCAGCCTGCAGCCTTAAAGCTCTCAAGAGAGTTTACAGGCAGGTTATTAACTGTAAGTCTGATGAAATTGTCTTCACGCTTTTCAGTTAAAGAAATTGACTGATTTATATGATAATAGTTAATAATACCGGCTTTTTTATCCGCATCAACAATGGATTCTGTCTGAAGAGCTGTTGAGTTAGCATTGTGATTGCCATTACCCTTTGTAATGTATTGTGTAAATTCAGATGAGGAATACTTCTTATCATCTACTGTTTTAGTAACAAAAGTACCATATCCGGTAATCTGCGCATTTGCAAACTTTTCGTTTGTTGCCAAATCTCCGTTTACATTAATATAGGTTCTGATAACAACCTTGCCGCCGTCATATGTCATATGCTGGGTTGTAAGAGTAACATTCTGTGCTACATAATCAGCATCAACCTTCCAGTTCGCGGTTGCTCTTACAGTTTTATCACTGCTCTGGTCAAAATCAAGAGCACCGTTATCTACTGTCCAGTAATCAAACGTATAAAGCGGGTTATTTGATTTAAGTGCTGAAAGCTTAACAGTCGGCTCACCTGAATAAGTGAAAGTAACTGTTTCATCATCGTAATAGCCGTTACCCCTGATATTTACCGTAATCTTCACAGCTTCAGTCTGCACTGAAATATTCAGATTTGATGTAACATTTGCAACAGTATACTCACCATTTGATGAGCCGTATTCAATACCGTTAACATACACATGCGTTACCTTGTAATACGCATTCGGAGTAACAGTAAACTTTACGGTATCGCCATACTGAATACTGTCATTTATAACTTTAACGTCAGACTGACCTGCGTTAATCTCATAGCTGATAGCAATTTTCTTAACGCTTACATGGATAGTTACGTTATCTGTAACATTGCTGACAATCTTGCTTCCGCCTGTTGCAGAAAGCTGTGTGTCATTGCCTGTAACCTCGATTTTATCAACCACATAACCTGCGTTTAAAGAAATGTTGAAATTAAAGTTACCGCCGTGAACAATATCAAGACCGCTTACTGCATTAACAACTGCACCGTCATCAGCAGTAAGTGTTACATGGTATGTATTCAGGCTGATATTGCCTACTCTTACAATAATATCAGCAGTAATATTTTCAATTCTGTAAACACCATTGCTGTCAGCAGAAATCGGCTCGCCGTTTACCTCAACAGAAGGCTTTGAATTGCTGTAGCTGCTGTCAAGTGCAAGCTTAAATTCAAAGTTTGAGCCATAAGATACATTGCTGTTTTGTAATGGAGTTCCCTCAGTATCTGTAAATGTGCAGCCGTCTGTACCATAAAGCTTTACTGCATACTGCTTTGTTTCAGCATTGCCGATTGTTACAGCCACATTGCCCTTGACACCAAGAAGCGTATAGCCGCCGTTGCCGTCATTGTCAAACTGTGCACCCTCAATCTTAACCTCAGGAGCATTATAGCCTGCCATCGGTCTTACATAGAAGGTATAGTTGCCGTTATATGCTACAACTGCCTCACCGTTTTCAATGCCTGCACCGGTTACTGTGTAACCATCAGCAGCAGAAAGACCTGAAACAGTGAATGTTTTTTCAACAACATTTGCAACTCTTACAGTCGTATCAGCAGTCACACCGCTGAGAATATAACCGTTTGTAACCTCAGGGTCTTTAGCAACCGTACCGTTTGTAGCTGTTACAGTAGCATTGGCAATATCATATCTTTCGCTTGCTTCGATGGTAAATCTGAATTCGCCGCCTTCGGCAACTGTTAAGTTATCATAACCGCCAAAGGTATAAACAGCGCCTTCCGGACGAAGCAGTGTTACATTGAAGGGCTTTTTAGCGCCGGCATCAATGGTAATTGTATTGCTGTCTGAAGTAATCTGAGGCGTAACATATTCATTGTTACCACTTGATGTAAGGACTGTATCATTGAACTTAACAACAGGAGCCTGATAGCCCTCAGCAGGAATAACTCTGAAGGTAAATCTGCTGCCGTATGTTACGTCAACCCTGCCATCATTTATGCTGTCGCTTATTACAGTATAAGCGTCATTATTATTCTGAACTACATTAATCTGACATTTTGTTCTTTCAACACCTCTTACCTCAACGCTTGCATTGGAGGTAATGTTTGAAATTGTAAATACGCCGTCTGCGGCATCAATTCTTGTAGTATTATTTAAAATTATATAAGCACCTGATGCATTGTAACCAGCAACAGGCTTAATTTTGAAAGAAACAGCTCCTCCGTGAGAAACAGTTACTTTTGAATCAAGAGCTTCACCGGACTGAACATCAACATAATCAAAGGTCTTATCAGCACCTGATGCATTGTTAAGACTTACATCATATGTTTTCTGTGAAGCAGAGCCTGTAATTTTGATTGTTGTTGCACCCTGCACTGCAAAGGCATACGTATTACCTGAAATGATAGGCTCAACTTCATTACCGCCTGAGGTTATAACAACCTGCGGTGCATCGTAGCCTGCCTTAGGAGCAATAGTGAACTGATAGTTATCGCCTAAATCAGCACTGTCTTTTCCCTTGATAATACTATATGTGCCTGAATTTTCTTCTTCATATTTAACCTGATACTTTGTTGTTACATTAATTTCTGTAGCAGAGCTTACAGTAAAGGAATAAGTATCACCTGTCTTTGTAAGCTTTGTTCCGTTATCGGTTGTGACAGTATCAATCACATATCCTTCTGCAGGATTAACCTTAAAGCTTACTGACTGACCCTCTTTAGCCTGAATAACATTATCTACAGGTGCTTTAAGCTCACTGTCAACAGTGATATCACTGAAAGAGAAGCCTTCACCTGAATTAAATGTAATATCATTGTTAGGCTTTTCAGGATTTTTAACCTGAATAGTAACATCGCCCTTTGCTGTTCTAAGTGATACTGTAACTCTAGTACCACTTGCTACAGAAGCATATTGAGGGGTTATATTAGTACCTTGAGTATCCTTGGCTGTCGCATTAACTGAACTAGCTTGTTGTGATTGTGCAACAAGCTGAACACTACTCCAACCAGAAAAATTAGTATTCGTTGTACCCGCTGAATTACAAGGTACAAATCTATAACCATTGGTTCCGTCCCTGTAGGCTAATACATACTTTCCAGCAGCTAATTCAACAGGAATTGGCTCCAACACCTCACCATCTACTTCTTCTCCAACTACATTGTCTAAGTACTCATTACCCTGATAGTCAAGCAAGGCAATACCTTCTTCACAACTGACAAAAACCTGTGTAACAGCTGAGGCTGCACCATATGCGTATGGCATTGAAACGGACATCACAAGTGTCATCGCACAGATAATTGCCATTATCTTTTTGAATAATGAGCTTTTTTTAATTTTCTTTTCCATACTCCTTTTCTCATTCCTCCTTCAACAAAGAAATATAGTTTAAAATTAAATTAGCCGTAAACAGCAGTAATAGAAAAAACGTAGCTAAATTGTCTTACATCACTGCCATTTCGGCACCGCAACAATTATAATTATTTTTGATATGAATTTCAATACTTTTTTTCATCAAAAATACAATTTGTTAAAATGCATTATTTTCAAAATTAAAACACAAAAATTTTTTTGCATTTTATATAAATTTTGCATATAAACACATTATAACAAACGCCTGATTGAGGCTGTTTTAGGTCTTTTTATGTGTTTTTATACAAAAATTTATTTCAATACTTTTCCATATAATAAAAAATTCAGGCGGAATGCTGAAAAAGCACCCCGCCGTTAACGATAAGATTCAGTTTTCCTCTGAAATATTTTCAGTCGGTACTTCCGCTGTCTGCTCCTCATAAACCTTCTCAGCAGGACTCTCCTGCTGCGGCTGATTATCAGACGGCTGATTTGTGTAATAATAACCCTCTGCCGTTGACTGCGCACTGCTCTGAGGCGGTGCATAATAATAATCACTTGCACCTGCTGTCGGTGCGGTATATCCATATGCACGGCTGCCGCCATCACCTGCAAAGCCTGACACCTTTTCATCAAATGATTTAAAATCATCGGGTGTAATTCTGCCGTTCTGCAAAGCTCTCATTCGGAAATTTTCATAATAAAGAGCTCTTGTAGTATAAACATAAGGAAGCACATAAATAGAAGCAATACCGAAGGTAACAGCCATAAGCAAATACCATGGAATAAAGCTTACCTCCAAAGTAAACAGCTCTGTTCTGTTGCCTTTTATCATTTTCTTTGAAAGCTTAATCGCTTCTGTTGGTTTCAGATTCGGATTATCATTCATAATCTGTTCCGAAAAATATGAACTGAAATAGAAAATGGCACCGGGAACAATAAACAAAAGCGTAAGCAATAAAAGAATAACATTTTTCAAAAGCATAACAACAAGCTTTTTCAGATAAGTATCATTAAAGGAATTTTTAAAAATACCGGCAAGCTCCCTGCCAAGTTCAAAAGGCTCATCAGGACGTCTGCGCACAAGGGACAGATACATTCCCGACAGCGTAACAAGAAGCGGCATAAAAACAATACCGACTACATAGGTTATACCACCGATGCCTCTGCCAATCAGTCCGCCGAGCAGGGCTGTAATCCCCCCTGTCTTATGAGCAGAAAGCTGTGTGATTTCAGGAGCTGAGGCAGCACCCTCAAATTCAAAATCCTCTATCGGATTATCATAATCATCTAAGCCTTCTCCGAATTCCTCGCCGAAATCACTGTAATAATCATAAAAATCATTATAATCATTTTTGTTTTCATTAAAGAATTCAAAATCGTTATTATTGAAATTATAATTATAACGATTGGCAACATTAAAACCAACACTCATATTCGTAAGCGAAACTACAATAAATGTAACAAGAAACAGATAAAAGACTTTGCCTTTTATAATATCCTTTGCCTGCTGTTTAACAAGTGCTCTGTTAATATAATTCATAATGTCCTCTTTTCTTAAAACTCAAGCTTTGATTCAATGAATGCAACCAATTCGCTGATAGGAATTCTAACCTGCTCCATCGTATCACGGTCACGTACGGTTACACAGCCGTCCTCTTCACTGTCAAAGTCATAGGTGATACAGTATGGTGTGCCGATTTCATCCTGACGGCGATATCTTTTACCGATTGAACCTGCATCATCAAAATCAACACTGAACTTTTTAGCCAGTGTGCTGAACACCTCTGTTGCCTGCTCGCTGAGCTTCTTTGAAAGCGGAAGCACTGCTGCCTTGAAGGGTGCTAATACAGGGTGGAAATGCATTACAACTCTTGTATCGTTCTTCTCAGCGTCAATGACTTCCTCATCATAAGCCTCGGTAAGGATAGCAAGGAACAAACGCTCAACACCCAGTGACGGCTCAATAACATAAGGAACATATCTTTCATTATTAACCTGATCAACATATTCAAGATTTTTACCGCTTGTATTGATATGCTGTGTAAGGTCATAGTCTGTTCTGTCAGCTACACCCCAAAGCTCGCCCCAGCCGAACGGGAAATTATATTCAAAGTCAGTTGTAGCCTTTGAATAGAAGCAAAGCTCATCAGGATCGTGGTCACGGAGTCTGAGATTTTCCTCCTTGATACCGAGTGAATAGAGCCAGTCACGGCAGAAGCCTCTCCAGTAATCAAACCACTCTAAATCAGTACCCGGCTTACAGAAGAACTCAAGCTCCATCTGCTCAAACTCACGAACACGGAAAATAAATTTACCCGGTGTAATCTCATTTCTGAAGGACTTACCAATCTGTGCCACACCGAAAGGAATTTTCTTTCTTGTTGTTCTCTGCACATTCTGGAAGTTAACGAAGATGCCCTGTGCAGTTTCAGGTCTGAGATAAATCTCGTCCTTTGCATCCTCAGTTACACCCTGGAAGGTTTTGAACATAAGGTTGAACTGACGGATATCAGTAAAGTTGTTCGCACCGCAGTTTGGACAAGGGATGTTGTGCTCCTTGATATAAGCAGCCATTTCTTCGTTGCTCCAGCCTGCAACATTAGTACCGTCAAAATTTTCAATCAAATCATCTGCTCTGTGTCTTGTCTTACAGTCACAGCAGTCCATAAGCGGATCAGAGAAGCCGCCGAGATGACCTGAAGCAACCCATGTCTGCGGATTCATCAGAATCGCACTGTCAAGACCTACGTTGTATGGATTTTCCTGAATAAATTTCTTTCTCCAGGCTTTTTTGATATTCTCCTTAAGCTCAACACCCAAGGGACCGTAATCCCATGTATTTGCAAGACCGCCGTAAATCTCAGAGCCTGCATATACAAAACCTCTGCCCTTTGAAAGTGCAACAAGCTTTTCTAATGTTTTTTCACTGTTAAGCATATTATTAGTCCTCCGTTATAATAATATATTTAATTTATTTTACGATATTTACAATAATAAGTCAACAGCAATTCATAAAAATAAGACTGCCTTAACAAATCATTGCAAAAAAAATACAGCAGTGGTAAGCATTAGCTTCCTCTGCTGTATTTTTATACTGTTACCAGTTTACATATATATCAATTGTTCCGTATACACAGCCGCAGTCATACACCTTTGCCGGACCGAGAGAGGTCATCAGTGTAGTACCCTTTTTCATATATGCGCTATTGGCTGCAACACAGATATAGCCGTCGCCATCTCTTATCGTACCGTCATCTGCAATATGTCTGCCGGGAATATTCAGACCATTGCCCGGAAGCACCCTCTGAGAATAATAGGTTTCTCTGTGACCATTGTAATAAACAACACCCTTAAAAGAGGTTAACGGATTGCTTGACACATTATATCTTTCACTGTACTGTAATGTAATACTATCACTTATACCTGTGCTTTTTGCTTTTGTGCCTACATTTACAACCTGATTAACAGGCTCTTTAACGGTCTTACGGCTGAGCTCGGTTTTGCTGTCCTCTTTACCGTTAACATATTTAACCTTATAGCTGACCTCATCTACGCCATTGACACCCTTAGTCAAAACCTTTTCAGTGCCGATGTCCAAAGAGCTGTCATTCTGCTTTCTGGTTTTGAAAGAAATATTCTCTTTCTTATCAACAGTTTTATACGCAATACGATATACAGTAACAGCCATATTATCCTTAAGCTCGGTATTCACTGATGGCTCTGTATAATCATCAGCTCCAAGGCTGATGCCTGCAAGCGTTAACAGGTCCTGAACTGTGCCCTGATACACTGCATACTTGGTTGATGTATTGTCAACTGTCAGTGTGACTGATTTTGCAGACTGAAGGGTAATAACCATACCGTCTTTAATAGAATCAGTCAGCTCATAATTTGTTTTCAGCCTGTCATCTGAGCTGATGCCAAGCTCGTTCAGTGCTTCACCCACTGTATCTGCATAAACAGAATAGCTGTTGATAACACCGTCAAATTCAATATTCACATTATTGAGTTTGTCAATCCTGATAACACTGCCCTCACTGCCGGTGAAAGCACTGATGTCAAGTTTGTCACTATCAGCTAAAGTGATATTTGCTTGTGACAAGATTTCGATTGGTTCCGTTTCATTCGTTGTAACTACGAAGCTATCATTGTCAATCTGTATTTCAACATTGTATTGGCTTACAAGACCTGCAAATGCAGTTGTAGCAAAAATACCGATTGCAACAATAAATGCAATTACCGCTGTCAGGACTGCACGGCTTAAGCCTTTAAGTCCGCCAGCATTTGATTGGTTTATCATCTTAATCTCCTTTGTCTTCGAAATATTAGGTTATTCAGTTTCTTTTAACTCCTAATATTCAGTGGAATAATCCACTAAACAGAAAGTAAATTTTTTCTGCTTTACACTATTATTTCCCCGAGCGTTTGCCATTATATCACAAATGCATAAGTTGTCAACAAATCAAAGTTGAGTTTTTTGTGCAGTTTGCACAAGTTTGTAATTTTAATTATTAAGATTAAATTAAGACCGCTCAATATCTTGTGGTTCTAACTTTTAACGCTTTACCGCGTGATTAATTTTTTTTGTGAAATCGTTAGAAAAATACTACAAAATTCTTACATTTTGTAACTTTTATTATTTTTCAGTAAAAAATATACTACATATTGTTAATACCCCCATTTTATCCTATGACTGACCCAATATTTAGATTAAGAAAAATTTCTTCGATTTTATAGCGGAAATAAATAAAAAGCAGTGTTTTCCGTTGAATACACTGCTTTACGATTTGTATATAATAATATATAGTATATATATTATATTATTTAAAACTATTATATTAGAATTATCTGCGCTTAATAAGCCTGTTCAATTTCAGTGACGAAATTGTTGAAAGCACAACTAATACTAATCCCACTGCAATTTGTATCAGAAACATAAAGTTAATGCTTTTAAAAATTGCATCGCTGTAAACAGAAGGACTTATTGCCGCCCCTTTTCCTACGCCTGCAATCAGACAAATCACACCGGTAAAAACAAATGATAAGCCTGCTGCAGTGAAAGCGCTCAGGTAATACTTATAAGCCTTCTTATTATTTTCAAACATAACCAATATCAAAAGAAAGGAAATAAGCATAATAACCAATCCTGCCGAAGCAAGCTTGCCATAGCTGTTTACCGTATTATCAATAAACTCTTTAAAATATGCAATATCCTTTATTCCATAGCACTCGGCATAAATTTCCGCAGCCCTGATTGCTGTATTATGCACAAATGCTTCATCATATTTTTCCTCATTTCCCTCAAGAAACTCAATAATCAGTTTTTCATACACAGTTATTTTGTTTTTGGTAAGCATTGAGGTATCGTTGCCTTTATAAAATCTTTCAACAACCGTTTCACTGTATCCGCCGACATTATCGGATGCTTCAAAAACCCGGACAGGTATTCCGCTGTTTTCAGACAAAAGTGAAATTTTCTGCTTGAAATTTTCATTATTATAATCTGTTATTTTACTTGTCGAGAGAAACTTGTCCATATAAACAGGAGAACAAAGCGTTGCCCTGACAATTGTAGCAGCAGAAAAAAGACATATCCCCACAACCATTAAAAATGTAAGAAAAAAGCAGAGAATTCTCCTTGAACTTTTAGTAAACATATATACTCCCTATTCAACCACAACATCATCACTAATCAGCTCGGCAATTACTGCATAATAGCTGTTGCTGAGTCCGTAGCCGTTGCCGGCATCAGTATAGATAACCATTGACCTTCCATAAGCATCAGCACATTTTTTCAAATCACTGTCATTGTCAACAAGCAGAGTTTCCCTCATTTCATAATCAAAAATACCATAATAGGTTTCAACGGAAATGACATCACCCTCCGTCAGCATCTTTACAGCAGACGAGTCCTTTTTGTTGCAATACATATAGACACATCCTGCTTCCCCGGGCAGCTTACTGAAATCAGTGATATTAAATCTGCCTGCACCATTGACATCGTTACCCTTAAAAATAATCGGGGTACTGCTGTCATAAATCACAGCATTTCCAATCACTGTATTGTCGCCGTATAAGGTCAGCTCGGATTTTTTTATTTCATTGTTCTTCGGTGTTATATTCTGCTGTTCAGCCTCATTGACCTGTGAAAAGGTATAATCGGACAGGCTGAAATTCCTTTCCTTAAAAACGTAGCTTTTAAGGGCAATATTATATACCGCAAAAAACAAGGCTGTTACCGCAACCGCAATAATAAGCGGTATCACAACACCGTGCTTGATGAATTTTTCTTCACTGTGTTTCATAAGCTTATCCCTGATTCTGCTGCATAAGACTGCTCATAACATTGGTCTTTTTCTTTTTAGGCTTGTATGGAGGCGGATTTTTCAGCAGCTTTGTAAGCTTATTTTTTTTAGAGGTTATTTTATTAATCTCATGAACAGGACCGCTCATATATTCGCTCATATATTTATCGGCAACCTCCATAAGCTTAGGGTCATTTTTCATTTCACCGAGAATGGTAACACCGATAATGTCCTGCACCTCATTTGTGCCGTCCTCATAAACCTCATTAAGCATTTTGAAAAGCTTTTTAACCTCAGCTTCACTGCCGTTTGCAATAACATCCATTACCCTTTCGGTACCAATCTCAGTAAAAAATGTTTCGGGAAGAAATTCGCCGTATTTGGCAATATTCTCTTTAACAGCATCCTTCATATCGGGATACAGTGTGCCGAAGCGGTTTGCAAGTGAGTCGGTATCATAGCTGATAATACCATTCTTTGCCTTGGTTCTTGATACTGCCTTCGGCATTTTCACCTTGTCAAGATTAACCTTTTTTCTCGCCATAAACAGGGAGGTCAGCTCGTCCCTGATTTCATTACTCAGTGACTTGGCATCCTTTTCATTATACGAAACAGGGTCAAAAAGACTGCGTGATAAGGTATTGAATTCAGGCTCCTGTGCCTCGGTATCATAGGCACATTCAAATGACATTATGCTGTTTGATGAATCAAATACAAGTCTGTAAACACCCTTTTCACCTGAAAAAACAAGGCTGTCATTGTCACTGCTCTTAACGGCAAAGCCAAGCTCAGTGTTTATATCATCAAGATTTTTTTCCACAATTTTGAAAACTTCGCTGATTTCCATATTAACTCTCCTGTAAAAATTAGTAAAGCGGACATTATTTTCCATATTAATAGAATAATTTATATTAATCTATAGTATTATAACATCACAGACACTGTTTGTCACTAAATTTTTATTTTTTTATTATATTGATTATTAATCTTTATTGTGATACAATATTATGAATAATTATGGAGAGTGGTACTTTCTTATGAATAAACTTACAATAGGAATTATTTTCGGCGGTGTTTCATCTGAGCATAATATCAGCTGTATCTCAGCAAAAAGCATCATTCAGAATATTGACCTTACAAAATACAATATTGTTTTAATCGGAATTACAAAGGCAGGAAGATGGTACATTTTCAATGACAATGTTGAGCTTCTGCCTGAGGACAGATGGCTGCAGTCCAAAAGCCTTGTTCCTGCATTTATCTCACCTGATTCAACTGTGAGCGGACTTGTTACCGCAAAGGGCGATATCGTTAAGCTTGATGCCGTATTTCCCGTGCTTCACGGCAAGAATGGTGAGGACGGCACTATTCAGGGGCTTCTTCAGCTTGCACAGATTCCTTTTGTGGGCTGCGACGCAACCTCATCAGGTGTTTGTATGGACAAAACAGTTACCAATGCTGTTGCCGACGCATTCGGTATTCCACAGGCAAAATGGTTTGCCATCAGCAAATATAATTACGAAAAAAACGGCAGTGAACTGCTGGATAAAGCAATTGAATATCTCGGCTTTCCTATTTTCGTTAAGCCTGCAAATGCAGGTTCATCCGTAGGTATTTCAAAAGCAGGAAGCAAGGAAGAGCTTATAGCTGCAATGGAGATTGCATTTAAGGAAGACAAAAAGGCTGTTCTTGAGGAATTTATTGACGGCTATGAGGTTGAGTGTGCAGTAATGGGCAACAATGAGCCGATAACAGGCGAGGTCGGTCAGATTCTTGCTTCAGCAGAATTTTATGATTTTGATGCAAAATATAACAATCCGTCACAGACGGTTATCCCTGCTCAGCTTTCGGACGAAAAGCGTGAAGAGATTAAAAAGCAGGCAATCAAGGCATACTCTGCTATGGGCTGCGAAGGAATGAGCCGAGTAGATTTCTTTGTAACCAAGAATGATGAGCGTGTACTGCTCAACGAAATAAACACAATCCCCGGACAGACAGCAATAAGTATGTACCCCAAGCTTTTCGAGGCTGTTGGTGTTTCATACAAGGAGCTGATTGACAGACTGATTCAACTTGCATTGGAGCGGGGCGGAAGGATATAAAAATGCTTAATGTACTACTGAAAATACTCGGTACACAGCAGATAGATATGCAAAGGGACCGAATGGAGCTGACCACTGTTGCCTTGCTTGAGGAAGATGAAAACTGCTACATATTACATTACAAGGAAGAACAGGAGCAGCCTGCTCCCCCTGTTGAGGTATGTGTAAAAATCCATAAGGATGAAAGTCGGGTTGAAATGACAAGAGGCGGTGCATATGCATCCTGCCTGATCATTGAAAAATCAAGACGCAATATGTGCCACTACGGCACGGAATTCGGCGACATTTTAATGGGAATATCCGGTCATGCCATTGACACGGAATTTGACGGTGAAAGCGGTGAATTCACCTTTGGATATGATATTGATATTAACGGAGCATTAGCCTCAAGAAACGAGGTTAAAATGAGCTTCAGAAAAAACCAGGAGTAACAACAATGTCAAAATTAGTTAAAGAAACAGAAAATAAGCTGAAAGCTATCATAACCGATGCCATTACAAAAGCAATAAATGACGGTGAACTGCCTGAAGCGGAAATCCCTGATTTCATAGTGGAAATCCCTGCAAATAAAGCAAATGGCGATTATTCAAGCAATGCCGCTATGGCAGGTGCAAGAGCATTTAAAAAAGCACCGAGAATGATTGCAGAAAGCATAGTTAACCATATTGATTTGACAGATACTGTATTTGACAGGGTAGAAATTGCAGGACCGGGCTTTCTGAATTTCTTTCTTTCACAAAAATATTACAGTGAAATTATTAAAGATGTTTTTGCCTGCGGTGAAAACTATGGCAAATCGGATTTCGGTCAGGGCAAAAAGGTGCTTGTTGAATTTGTATCTGCAAACCCGACAGGACCTATGCATATAGGCAATGCAAGAGGCGGTGCAATCGGTGACTGCCTCGCAGCCGTTCTTGACTGGGCAGGCTATGAGGTTAACAGAGAATTTTATGTTAATGACGCAGGCAATCAGATTGAAAAGTTTGCGACATCACTGGAGGTCAGATACCTTCAGCATTTTGACAGCACTGTTGAAATGCCCGAGGATGCATATCAGGGTGCAGACATAACAGCCCACGCTGAAAGCTTTATTGAAGAATACGGCGATAAATATACAGAATGCGACAGCAAAACAAGAAGAAATGCGCTTGTTGACTATGCTCTGCCAAAGAACATTGCAGGGCTTGAAAAGGATTTAGGCAGATACAGAATCACCTATGACAAATGGTTCAGGGAGTCAACACTCCACAACGACGGCTCTGTTGACAGGGTAATCACTGCTATGAAGAAAAAGGGTGTTACCTACGAACAGGATGGTGCTCTCTGGTTTAAAGCAAGTGAATACGGCAATGACAAGGATATTGTGCTTGTAAGAGCAAACGGTCTGCCGACTTATATTGTGCCTGACATTGCATATCATTATAACAAGCTTGTAACACGTGGTTATGACAAGGCAATTGATGTGCTTGGTGCAGACCACCACGGCTATGTTCCGAGAATGAAGGCAGCGCTGACTGCACTGGGTCTTGATGCTGACAGACTTGACGCTGTTATTATGCAGATGGTAAGGCTTGTCCGCGAGGGTGAAACCATCAAGCTTTCCAAGCGTTCAGGCAAGGCTATTACACTGAACACACTTATTGACGAAGTACCGCTTGACGCCGCAAGATTTTTCTTCAATCTCCGTGAGCCAAACTCTCACTTTGATTTTGATTTGGAGCTTGCAGCCAAGGAATCAAGCGAAAATCCTGTTTACTACGTTCAGTATGCACACGCAAGAATTTGCTCAATACTGAAAAAGGCACAGGAGCAGGGTGTTGAGATAAAGGCACCCACAGATGAAGAGCTTATGCTTTTGAACAGTGACGAGGAAAAGGAGCTTATCCGCCACCTTTCTGCTCTCACCGATGAAATCATTGCTGCTGCTGAATTATATAACCCTGCAAAAATTACACACTACGTCATTGAGCTTGCAACCCTGTTCCACAAATTTTACAATGCACACAGGGTTATGATTGATGACGAAGGCTTAATGCGTGCAAGACTTTATCTTTGCACAGCAGTTAAGGATACGATTAAAAATATTTTAACAATGCTAAAAATCACAACACCCGAGGTAATGTGAAAGAGGTAACAGAATGGCTCAAACAAAAAGCAAGGTGCTTCACTTTATAGGCAACAGGATATTTAAGTATGTATATAAAAATCCTGAAAAAAACATACTTAAGCTGATAAAAATCGGCAAGGCTGCTGCAGGCAGAATGTATCCTGAAAGCACCTTTACTAAGCCGATTGAGATTTTAAAGGATAAAAACAATGTGTGGAATACCTTTCTGTTCAGAGGACTGAAAGAGGTTGACGAGGAAATGCTGAGAAAAGCAGTATTAACCTTTGGTATTGACCTTGGACTTATCGGCACCTCAACACTCAGAAAAAAGAGAGATGAGGAGCACTGCAATATTCCCTGGGTTATTCTGCTTGACCCGACATCAGCCTGCAATATGAAATGCAAGGGCTGCTGGGCTGCGGAATACGGTCATAACTCCAACCTCACCCTTGATGAAATGCGCAGAATTGTTACGGAAGCCAAGGCAATCGGCACACATTTCTTTATGTACACAGGCGGTGAGCCGTTAATCAGAAAAAAGGACATTTTAACTGTCGCAAGGGAAAACAGTGACTGTCTGTTCCTTGCCTATACAAACGGCACACTTGTTGATGATGCATTCTGTGAGGAAATGAACAAATGCGGTAATCTGTCACTTGCACTTTCCATTGAGGGCAGTGAGGAAACAACCGACGGCAGACGCGGTGACGGTGCATATCAGAGAACACTCAAGGCAATGCAGATGCTTAAAAGACACAAATGCCTGTTTGGCACATCCATCTGTTACACAAGCCAGAACTATGAGGCTGTAACCAGTGATGCATTTTATGATTTGATGATTGAAAACGGTGCACGCTTTGCATGGTATTTTCACTATATGCCTGTGGGCAGTGATGCAGATACTGCACTGCTGCTTTCACCCGAACAGCGTGAACACGTTTACAGAAGAATAAGAGAAAACAGAAACAGCAAAACAGGAAAACCTATTTTTACCGTGGATTTTCAGAATGATGCTGAATTTGTAGGCGGCTGTATTGCGGGCGGCAGGAACTATTTTCACATTAACAGTGAGGGCGATGTTGAGCCTTGTGTTTTTGTGCATTACAGTGATTCAAACATCAGAGAAAAAAGCATCATTGAATGTCTGAAATCCCCTCTGTTTAAAGAGTATTATAAGGGTCAGCCGTTTAATGATAATATGCTAAGACCCTGCCCTATGCTTGAAAATCCACAGGCACTCAGAAAAATGGTAAGCAAAACAGGTGCTAAATCCACAAACCTGACCTGCCCTGAAAGTGCTGAAACACTTTGCTCAAAATGCGATGAATATGCAAAGCTGTGGGCACCCAAGGCTAAAGAAATATGGGAGGAGCAGGAGCGCTTTCACCCATTCACACAGTATTATCGTGATACGCCCGAAGGCAAAGCAGAGCTTAACAGATAACAAAAAACGAAGGATTAAGCTCAGGTATCATAACAAAGTAAACCGCGAACATGAGCTGAGGTGCGATAACGTAATATTGGTTTCTCGCAGAAATCGCCCGAAATACAGCCTAAAAGCCTCGCAAGACGCAAGTCTTGCTGTGTTTTTAAGCTATATTTACAGATAGATTTCTTTTGCTACGAAACTGCGAAGCACTTAAAATAGTTATATTTTTAGTTAGAATAAGGCATAAAAATCACATAAGGCTGTCGCCTTATGTGATTTTTTAACACAATTATAACTGAAAAGATGACTGTTTTAAGCAATACTGCGTTATCGCACCTCAGCTTTTTGTTCGCGGTTCTTTTTATAGCTCTATTTTATCATCGTGTTTACTCTCTTTTTCCAACCGTCCTTTATAGCAAATATAATTTCTGAAAAACAATACGCCTGCTAAGGCTAATGCACAGCCAAGTCCGGTATAGAAGAAAGCAACAAAGATATCGGGAAATATTCCGGCAGCCCTAAAACCAATTCCGCCGCCCATCATGCATACCATAATAATATATGCCTTTAAATCAAAGAAATTCCAAAACGGCTTATAGTCCTCATATTTTAAAATTCTCTTTGTATGCTTTTGACTCATTTTAAAAAACATTGCTCCGAAAAGCACAAATATTACTACTGAAAACAGGTACAAATACCACTTGGATTCAATTGCTAAGTATGACAAAACTCCAAGTCTTGCTACATTAAACCCGGCTATAAGCCACACAATACCGGCAATCAATAAAAGAGTTCTCTTTTTTACCTTAAACATTTTTCTCCCCCGTTATTATCCGTTATTTAAACAGCTTTTCGCATTTAGCCATACATCCCAATTTATCTGTTGATAAAATTATAGCATAAAATAAACCAAAGAACAATATTGTCCTTTGGTTTAAAGCCTCGTTACAATGCCGACGCATCATCCTTCGTTTTTTTGTTTGGCTTGATAAAATCAGCAATAATATAATAAACGGGTATTGTTAAAAACATAATCCAGGTGGGATGCCATATTTTCTCAAACATTCCAACTGTAAGATATACCGCCGCAACAAGAACAGGATAGGCAAAGGCAGACGGATTTTTTGTTTTAACCGCGGCTATAAAGCTTTCGGCAATGGGAATTATAAATACCAAAAGCCAACCGAGTGCCCAGCCCTGTTCAAAGGTAAAACCGATTATGAGATATGCAATAATTACACTCAACGGCAAAAGCGCGTGGAACAGCTTATCGCCCTTCCCTCTTGAAAAAATGTATTTCTCATCAATACCTTCAACCTGAACATCACCTGACCCGATATGAACTGCCTCTCCGTTTTTTGATTCAATATGTATTCCGTTAAAGCCGATATCCACCTTATCCTTGCCATCGTGGATATGTATACCGTTTCTGAAGCTGACGTGTGCCTGTGCAGGCTCATCAGCAGTGGTTTCCTCTGTATCACTGTCATTTGTATTATCGTTCTGCTCCGTCTGCTGCTGTTTATCATCAGCAGACGTTTCTGTTTTGACAGGCTCATTTTCAGTGTTAATCATTTCGTCAATCGTAACATTATACAATCTTGAAAGTGCAATCAGATTTTCTGTATCAGGACTGCTTTCTCCACGTTCCCATTTGGATATAGCCTGCCTTGAAACACCGATTTTTTCAGCAAGCTCCTCCTGTGAATATCCGTTTGCTTTTCTGTATTCAAAAAGCCTTTTTGCTGTTTCCTCTCTCATTATATCACCTCGTATTAAGAATAACAGATATCATATAATTATACTATACATTTTAATTTGAAATTTCGCAACTATAGGTTGCATTTTTATTTAAACAGTTTTTCATTTGTTTAATTTTTGTTATAATGCTAATACTAAATTTAAGCAGCAGGAGAGATTTGATATATGATTTACACAGTAACATTCAACCCGGCACTTGATTACGTAATGACCGTGAATAATCTGCAGACAGGCGAAATAAACAGAGCTGACAGTGAGCAGATGAATTACGGCGGCAAGGGCATCAATGTTTCCGCCATTCTTTCAAGGCTCAAAATGGAGAACAAGGCACTTGGTTTTATTGCAGGCTTTTCAGGTGATAAGCTCACTGATATGCTGAATACCGACGGAATTGACAATGATTTTGTAAAACTGAACAACGGCTTTACAAGAATAAATGTCAAAATAAAGTCGGATAATGAAACGGATATTAATGCAAACGGTCCTGACATTCAAAAGGAAGACCTTGCAAAGCTTTTTGAAAAGCTTGATGCACTGAAGCAGGGTGATTACCTTGTGCTTGCAGGCTCAATACCAAAATCACTGCCCGATAATATATATGAAAATATTCTTGAACGGCTGAAAAACAGAAACATAAAATTTGTAATTGATGCCACAGGGGATTTGCTTTTAAATGTGCTCCCCTACAAGCCATTTTTAATCAAGCCGAATCATCACGAGCTTGGTGAACTTTTTGATGTCAAAATAAAAGAATACGACGACATTGTTAAGTACAGCAAATTGTTGCAGGAAAAGGGTGCTGAAAATGTTTTGATTTCCTGGGGTAAAAAAGGCGCTGTCCTTCTTGACAGTCAGGGAAACACATACCGAATCGGTAATGTACCCGGCAAAATCGTAAGCTCTGTGGGCTGCGGTGATTCCATGGTTGCAGGATTTGTTGCAGGGTATATTGAAAAAAATGATTATGCCTATGCATTAAAGCTGGGAGCCGCCTGCGGTAATGCCACTGCATTTTCACAATCATTAGCAACAAAAGAGGAAATTGACACTATGCTTGGAAGCAAGCATTTAGGAGAGGATTTTAATGAGAATTGTTGATTTGTTGAAAAGAGAGGCAATCAGTCTTAACACCTCTGTATCAACAAAATCCGAGGCAATAAACAGCCTGATTGCACTTCATAAGAAGGCAGGCAATCTGGCAAACACCGGCGTTTTTAAGGATGCCATACTCGCAAGAGAAAATCAGGGCACTACTGCTATCGGTAATGGAATCGCTGTTCCCCACGCAAAAAGCGACAGTGTAAAAAATGCAGGGCTTTCAGCCATAACAGCACCTAAGGGTGTTGATTACCATGCACCTGACGGCAACCCAACAGATATTATATTTATGATTGCCGCACCCCATGACGGGGATTTGCACCTTGAAATTCTGTCAAGACTAATGGTTATGCTTATGGAGCCTGAATTCTGCAACAGGCTCAGAGAAGCAAAAACAACCGATGAATTTTTGGATATTATTGATAAAAAGGAAAAAGAAAAATATCCCGATGAGCCGAAATTTAAAGAGGTTCAGAAAAAAGGCTACCGCATTTTGGCGGTAACAGCCTGCCCCACAGGTATCGCCCACACCTATATGGCTGCTGAAGCACTTGAAAAAGCAGGCGAAAAATTAGGCTACTCCGTAAAGGCGGAAACCAACGGCTCAGGCGGAGCGAAAAACATTCTTACAAAAAAAGAGATTGAAGCGTGTGACGGCATAATCATTGCCGCAGACAAAAATGTTGAAATGTCACGCTTTAACGGCAAGCCTGTAATAAAAACCACAGTTTCAAATGGTATTAATAAGCCTGAGGAGCTTATTCAAAGAATTATTGACGGCAATGCCAAGGTTTATAATGACAGCAACAACACTGCTGATGATGATTATGATGAAAAAGAAGGCTTCGGTCATATGGTGTATAAGCACCTTATGAACGGTGTTTCGCATATGCTGCCCTTTGTTGTAGGCGGCGGTGTACTGATTGCACTTGGCTTTCTCATTGATACCTTTGCAGGCAACGCCAACGTGGGCGGCGACTTCGGCTCAACAAACCCTGTTGCGGCAGTTGTGTTCTGGATAGGTAAAGCAGCCTTTGCCTTTATGCTGCCTATTCTTGCAGGCTATATTGCCCAGTCCATTGCTGACCGTCCCGGTCTTCTGCCCGGTATTGTGGGCGGCTATCTTGCAACAACAGGTGCAACCTTGACATCTCCCACAGGAAATGACAGTGCTGTATCAGGCTTTTTGGGTGCACTTTTTGCGGGCTTTGCGGCAGGTATCATTGTTCTTATACTGAAAAAAGCATTCGGCTGGCTGCCAAAATCAATGGACGGAATAAAGCCTGTTTTCATATTCCCACTGTTGGGAACACTGCTTATCGGTGTTGTTATGCTTGCAATAAACCCGATTATAGGGGTACTCAATAACGGCTTATCAAACGGCCTTACAAATCTTGGCGGAACAAGCAAGCTCCTGCTTTCAATCGTCCTTGCGGCAATGATGGCAATTGATATGGGCGGTCCGTTCAATAAGGCGGCATATGTATTCGGCACGGCGGCAATTGCAGACGGCAACGGCTGGATAATGGCTGCCGTTATGATAGGAGGAATGATTCCGCCTATTGCAATTGCACTTTCAACCAGCTTTAACAAAAGAAAATGGAATAATGAGGAGCTGAAAAACGGTCCTGTCAATTACCTTATGGGCTTATGCTTCATTACAGAGGGCGCTATCCCTTATGCAGCCGCTGACCCACTCAGAGTTATTCCCTCCTGTATGGTCGGCTCAGCAGTAGCAGGTCTTGTAACATCCCTGTTTAACTGCTCCTGCCCTGCACCCCACGGAGGTATATTTGTCTTCCCCTTAGTTGACAATCCATTGGGCTATATAGCTGCACTGGCAGCAGGCTCTGTGGCAGGTGCATTTATGCTTGCACTTCTCAAAAAAACAAAAAGAGAAACAGAATAAGGTGAGCTTATGATATCCAAAACAACTAAAATCACAAATGAAATGGGCTTTCATATGCGCCCTGCAAATGTGTTTGTAACAGCAATGACCAAATATGCTTCAGACATTGAGCTTATTGTGGACAATAAAAGAATTAACGGAAAAAGCATAATGAACATTATGGCAGCAGGCATTAAGTGCGGTACAGAGATTACCATTGAATGCAGCGGCACAGACGAGGGTGCTATGCTTAATGCTGCAGTCAGCCTGATTGAATCGGGCTTTGGAGAGTAATTACCGGGAGGAAATTATGCTTAAGGGTATTGGTGCCAGCCAGGGCTATGGTATCGGCAAAGCGATTATCATGAATGAAATGAATACCGATTACAGCAGTGTTGAATACAGTGGCGAGGAAAATGAAAAAGCAAGGCTGAAAAATGCTGTTGAAAGCTTTACAGCTGAAACACAAAAGCTTGCTGAAAAGCTGAAAAAATCTGCCGGAGAAAAAGAGGCAGAAATTTTAGAGGGTCATATTGTTATGCTCAGTGACCCGTTTATGATTTCACAGATGGAGGAAAATATTTCTGCAGGTGCAGCGGCAGAAAAAGCTGTTGACACTGTTTGCCAGATGTTCATTGATATGTTTTCATCAGCAGGTGACGAGCTGACAAAACAGAGAGCAAGTGATATAAAGGATATAAAAAACAGCCTGCTGCAAAAGCTTTTGGGCGTTCAAACAGTTGACATAAGCACTGTACCGCAAGGCTCGGTGCTTGTGGCAGGAGATTTGACCCCTTCAATGACAGGACAGATAAATAAAGAAAATGTTACTGCCATTATAACCGAGGTGGGCGGAATAACAAGCCACAGTGCCATACTTGCAAGAGCAATGGGCATACCTGCCGTTCTTTCCGTTATGGATGCCACACAAAATATCAGAAACGGTGAAACACTGATTTGTGACGGCTTTAAGGGCAAGGTTTTTGTTAACCCCTCTGACAGGGAAATAAAAGAATACTCCCAAAAGCATCAGGAATACCTGAAACAAAAGGAAGCACTCAAGGCTTTCATAGACCGAAAAACCATAACAAAAAACGGAATAAAAAAAGCCGTTTACGGCAACATCGGCAAGCCTGAGGATGTGCAGAATGTTGTGCAGAACAGTGGTGAGGGCATCGGTCTTTTCCGCACTGAATTTTTGTTTATGGACCGTGAAAATGAGCCTGATGAAGAGGAGCAGTTTGAAGCATACTCGACAGTTGCACGGGCAATGAACGGACGTGAGGTTATTATCCGCACCCTGGACATCGGCGGTGATAAGGATATACCTTACCTTCATATCGGCAAAGAAGACAATCCCTTTCTCGGACACCGTGGAATACGCTATTGTCTTGATAACAAAGCGCTTTTCAAAAAGCAGATAAAAGCAATACTGCGTGCAGCAGTGTACGGCTCAATTAAAATGATGCTGCCCCTTGTCACCTGTATTGATGAGGTGACAAAAGCCAAAAAAGTGATTTTTGAATGTGAAACCGAATTAACAGAAATGGGCACACCCTACCGCCCTGTATCCCTTGGTATTATGATTGAAACACCTTCGGCAGTGCTGATTTCGGATTTGCTGGCAAAAGAGGTTGATTTCTTTTCCATCGGCACAAATGACCTGACAGGCTACACAATGGCGGTGGACAGAGGCAATGCAAAGGTCAGCAGTCTTTATGACACATTTCAGCCGTCAGTTCTCAGGGCAATTGAAATGACGATAAAAAATGCTAAAAAGGAAGGCATACAGGTTGGTATGTGCGGCGAGGCTGCGGCAGATAACCGCCTTATTCCGTTACTGCTTGAATGGGGGCTTGACGAATTTTCCGTAACACCAAGCAGTATATTGCAGACACGCAAAGCGATATGTGAAAACAATGCTTAACTATCGTGAATCCGCTAAATGAAAATCGTACAGGGTATCGTTTCCTTACCGTCCCGTTTAATACAACATCAATTTAAAAGCCTTGCAATCCATTCAAATTGCAAGGCTTTTGTGCGCTTTTCGTTTTAATATTGTTTTAAATTATGGATTCAGTATTTTCACCAATTCATCAGTATCTGTCAGATGAATTCGCTTTGAGCAAATATATGTTCTGTAATCGGTTCCAAAATTGATTTTTTCATCAGTACTGAATTTTCCATAGCTTGAGGTTACAATTGTTCCGTCATCAAGCACCACATTACCGCAATAGCCTGTATCTGCACCTGCACAGTATTCAGGCTGCTTTTGTCCCTTCTGATAGATATGGGCAAGCTTGATTCTGTATTGACCCTCCGTACCGTTTTTCAGATCATCATATGTACCTACCCAAGCACACCAGCCTTCACTTATGAAGCCGCTTGTCGTGCCCCCCGGTGCATTCTGCTCTGCTTTTGAGCCTCTTTCTATGGAACGGAAGGTAATAAACAATCTGCCGTCCTTTGTCCATTCTGCCTTATGTCGCTCACCATTCAGTGCTGCAGGCAGTTCAACAGGCTCGCTCCATGTAACACCCTCATCCCTTGAAAAAGAAACAAGTGAATTCATTTTTTTGGAATTACTCCTTGAAATCAGGCAAAGCTCATCACCCATTCCCTGTTCAGAGCGTATGCACTCAACCTCGCACATATTGGATTTCTCCTCAATATCCCTGTGCTGTGCAAAATACTTTTCGGGAACACTCCACTGCGGCTTGCCCTGCTCGTCAAAGGTCAGTATGGTTTTATAGTTATAGAAATCAGCATCATGGAAAAATCCCATCCACTTATCTACAAATTTTCCGTTTTCCTTCAATTGCGTAAGACTTGCCATTGCAACAATCGGAATAACGGAATTATCGCTGTTAACATCATAAAAGGTTTCAAATTCAGTCCACGACTGACCTTCATCTGTTGAAACAGAGCAGTTAAAGCCACCGTCTGTTTCAGCGTCCTTCCATTTAGGATTTGCAGAAATCATAATAAGCTTATCAGCCGTTTTCCCGTCCGTAAACTGCAAGCGATAAACAGTCGGCGTTTCCTGAGAATCCACCCAGCTTTTCGGCGTGTTTTCAACTGACTCTGACCATGTTAAACCGCCGTCAGTGCTTATTTTATTAAGCACTGCTCCCTTGCCGTGACCGGCAGGATACATCGTTAAAATATTACCGTTTTTCAAAAGCACGGAGTCGGGATGAGCCATATATTTTTTAGAAGCATCAACGGTGGTAAGCTCATACAGATAGTCATATTTGCTGTCAAGCTTTTCAGGCTTAACACTTAAATCAAGCTCAGGAATTGTGTAGTCAGAGCCTGTAAAGGCAAGGGGTATGGTTTCGTTTTTCTGACAACCGTAAAAAAGTGCACATATAAGAACCGTGCAGACAATCAGACTGACAAATTTTTTCATAATAACGCTCCATTCTTATTGATGATGTTATTGTGTTCACAGCTGATAAAAAAGCGCCTTTTGTATTTAATACTATTTTTCCTCACTGTGCTTTTTTGCAGCGGTGACAAAGCCGCGGAAAAGCGGATGCGGCTTATTGGGTCTTGACTTGAATTCAGGGTGAAACTGCCCTGCAACAAACCACGGATGCTCAGGAATTTCCACCATTTCAACAATATGATTATCGGGTGATGTACCTGCAAAAATCATACCATGCCTCAAAAGCTCTGCCCTGTAATCATTATTAACCTCATATCTGTGACGGTGACGCTCATAAATCATAGACGCACCATAAAGCGCATATGCCTTTGACTCGGGATTCAGTGTGCAGGGGTACTGACCAAGGCGCATTGTGCCGCCCATATCGGTAACATCCTTCTGCTCAGGCAGAATATCAATAACAGGATATTTTGTCTGCGGATTAATCTCAGCAGAATTTGCACCCTCAAGACCAAGAACGTGACGTGCATATTCAATAATGGCAATCTGCATACCAAGGCATATACCCAGATAAGGAACACCGTTTGTTCTTGCGAACTTGCAGGCTCTTATTTTACCCTCAATACCACGGGAGCCAAAGCCGCCCGGCACAAGAATACCGTCCATATTGCCAAGAACTTCACTAACATCAGCATCACCCTCAAGGCTTTCACTGTCAATCCAGTGTATGTCAACAGCACTGCCTGTGGCAATACCGCCGTGCTTCAATGCCTCATTAACGGAGATATAGGAATCGTGCAGCTCTACATATTTGCCGACCATAGCAATTTTAACCGTCTGCTTCGGATTTCTTAATACATTGAGCATTTCTGTCCAGTCGGTCAGGTCTGCTTCGCCGCATTCAAGACCAAGCTTTTTAATAACAACCTCGTCCATTTTCTGCTCGTGGAGCATCATCGGCACTGCGTAGAGAATATCACAGTTATTATTTTCAATAACACATTCCTTGTCCACATTACAGAAAAGTGCAATTTTATTTTTAATATCATCTGTCAGCGGATGCTCTGTACGGCAAACTATAATATCAGGGTGAATACCCAGTGAAAGCATTTCCTTGACAGAATGCTGTGTGGGCTTTGATTTCAGCTCATCAGAGGCTGCAAGGTAAGGCACAAGGGTAACGTGAATGAACAGGCAGTTCTCCCTGCCCACGTCAACGGCAAACTGACGTATCGCCTCAATAAAAGGCTGTGACTCAATATCACCGATTGTGCCGCCGATTTCAACAAAGCATACATCTGCTCCGCTTTCGGCATTTTTTGAAATATAGCGTTTGATTTCGTTTGTAACATGGGGAATGATCTGTATGGTCTGACCGCCGTAAACGCCCTTTCGCTCATCGCTGATAACCTTCCAGAACACTCTGCCGCTTGTGAGGTTGGAGTTCTGAAAAAGGCTTTCATCAATAAATCTTTCATAGTGACCCAAATCCAAATCGGTTTCAGCTCCGTCGTCGGTAACAAACACCTCGCCGTGCTGAACAGGGTTCATAGTACCGGGGTCAACATTCAGGTAAGGGTCCAATTTCTGTGCAGTGACCTTTAAGCCCCTTGCCTTGAGCAGACGCCCAAGGGATGCGGCTGTAATACCCTTTCCAAGTCCCGAAACTACACCGCCTGTTATAAATATGTATTTTGTGTTCAATCCGACCACTCCCTTTTCAGAATATATCAAGGGGATTTTCATCCTCTTTATCAGCTATCAATCCTTGACTGCTGTGCAGGTTACTCGAACACCCAGCTTTTTCAGCAGACTTTCGTCAACCTGCGACAGCATAACAGAGGAATGCATTTCACAGTTTTTCAGCTTTTTAAGCTGCTCTAATGCCAGCTTTGCATTGCTGTCACTGACTGCCGAAACAGAAAGTGCAATCAGCACCTCATCTGTATGAAGCCTTGGGTTTTTGTTGCGAAGATGATTTATCTTAAGCTCCTGTATAGGCTTGATAACCTCAGGCAGCAAGAGCAAAACCTCATTGTCAATACCTGCAGTATACTTGAGTGCATTAATCAGCATAGCCGATGCACAGCCAAGCAAATCAGAGGTTTTGCCCTTAATGATTGTGCCGTCATTCAGCTCAATGGCTGCTGCGGGTGCACCTGTTTCCGCTGCCAGCTCCTCAGCCGCCTTGGCACAAAGCCTGTCCTCAACGGTTAAACCTGCGTTGTTCATAAGCAGCTCAAGCTTATAAATCTCATCCTTTTTTGTTCCGCCCTTCAGGGTATTGCAGCAGGCATGATAATAGCGTCTGATAATCTCCTGCCTTGAAGCCTCACTTACAGCCTCATCGTCAAAAATGCAGTTGCCTGCCATATTAACGCCCATGTCGGTTGGTGACTTATAAGGGCACTTTGAATAAATCTTTTCAAAGGTTGCCTTAAGAACAGGGAAAATCTCCACATCCCTGTTATAGTTAACGGTTGTTTCGCCATAGGCTTCAAGGTGCCACGGGTCTATCATATTAACATCATTAAGGTCGGCTGTTGCTGCCTCATATGCAATATTAACAGGGTGATTAAGGGCAATATTCCATATCGGGAAGGTTTCAAACTTAGCGTAGCCTGCCTTAATTCCCCTTTTATTCTCGTGATAAAGCTGTGAAAGACAGGTAGCCATTTTTCCGCTGCCCGGTCCCGGTGCGGTGATAACAACAAGCTCTCTCGTGGTTTCAATATAATCGTTTTTGCCGTATCCCTCATCGCTGACAATTTTGCTGATATTTGCAGGGTAGCCCTCAATAAGATAATGGTGATAGTACGGGATACCCTCCTGCTCGAGCTTTCTTTCAAATGCCTGAACCTTAGCAGTAGACACATATTTTGTAAGCACAACACTGCCGACCATAAGTCCCCTGCTTCTGAAAGCGTCAATAAGTCTGAACAAGTCAACGTCATATGTAATGCCAAGGTCGCCGCGCACCTTGTTCTTTTCAATATCTTCAGCACTGATTACAACTACAATCTCAGCCTGATCCTTAAGCTGCAGCAGCATCTGCAGCTTGCTGTCGGGCTGGAAGCCGGGCAGAACTCTTGATGCGTGATAATCATCAAAAAGCTTACCGCCGAACTCAAGATAAAGCTTGCCGCCGAATTCGCTGATTCTCTCTTTAATTCTTTCGGACTGCATTTGTAAATACTTGTCATTGTCAAAGCCTGTCTTAAACATAATTCCCTCTCATAGCACAAAAAATATATAAAGGCGACTATATAGAGGCAGCATACCCCTGCATAGTCCCCTTTGACTAATAAATACAAAAAACGGCTGCACTGCTGTACAACCGTCTGTACTTACACATTATACAGTAAAATATTGCCGAAATCAATAGCTATGAAAAAATTTGTCAAAATAATTATAAGTATTTTTAACGAAACAAAAATATTTTCATCGGGCGGATACTATCCGCCCCTACGATTATGTTCAGCTATATTTTCTAAGCATTTCTCTGTATTCAAGGCAATACTTATATAAGTCATCAACAGTCAGTCTTATATTATTTAATACATCCTCAAAATCATATATATCTGAATCAGTCGAATTAACAAATATAAGCAGCCGCAAAGTAAGCAGATTGATATATTCAAAATTATCCGTTGCTTCAAGTCTTAACTTTTTCAGCCTGCAATATTCTTCTGTACTTTTTAAGTCATCTGATTTCATACTGTTTCCTCATTATCCTTTAAATTTTCAAGTGAAAATCTTACTGAAGCTATCACAAAAGCTGTAAATGTACAGTTTTTGCAAACGATAGCTTTTTCTATTTCATCAACCACATCAATTGGAAATCTTATAGTTTTATTTATTGACGGCTGATAAACCATAGGTATTTTAAATTTTTTCATATCTTTGCTCCTTAATGCTCTTTCAATAATTATAGCATTCGTTTGAATGCATTATCAAGCATTTATTTAAATGCGTGGTATAATTCTTTTGAGGTGAAAACAATGCATTACATAAAAAGAATGAAAGATTTAAGAGAAGATTCTGATTTAAATCAAGAAAATGTTGCAAAAGTTTTAAACATAACCCGACAGCAATATCAACTATATGAAAGCGGAAAAAGAAAATTACCTATTGATAAACTGATGGAAATCTGCAAATTTTATAATGTTTCTGCAGACTATTTATTAGGATTCACCGACACATATAAAGCTTTACCTAACAAACAACACCCAAAGGATTAACCTTTGGGTGTTGTTTGTTTACATATTTTTCTTTTTCCTGTTTCTGAGCACAATCATAAACACCATACCGACTAATCCGCCGCAGGCATTCATCATCATATCCGTCATTGTGTCAACAAGACCGAGATAGCCGTACTCATTATTATACTTTGAAAGGTCAAACATTTCCGTTTCGGGTCCTGCCTTTGAAAGCTGAAGGTTTGTCCCGTGCAAATAGTCCATCAAAAATTCATAGAACTCCCAGCCAACGGCAATGGAAAGTGCAAACATAATTGCAAAAATTGCGGCAAGGGTTGCAGCGCACTGCCCTTTTTTTCTCTGAATAATCACTGCAAAATCATAGCCGAACACTGCACATACAAAGCCCGACAAAATATGCATCATATTATCAAACCAGGAAATACTGTCAAACAGTCCGAAATAGGAGCCGATAACAATACCTACAAAAATAATGACATTAAGCATGGTCTGGCTGAGGGGCGGAACCTCCTCAATAAAGCTGCCGTTGCCGAACACCTGAAACATATCCCACAAATGTGTAAAAATAAAACAAAATACACTCTCAAAGCCCATAACCACATCACCATGGATGAAGGAATATGCAGCACAAATCAGCATGGACACCCTGACAATCAGCCAGAAAACAAGCTGTGCTTTAGGTATTTTATTTATAGGGTCTTTTTTTATCTTATAAGCCACAAGCGCACCTCAAATATAAAATATATTTCATTTTAACACATATATACAAAATGTCAAATATAATGTTGGCAAACAGCTTGTCAATTATTAAACAAATATAAACTATTGATAAAAATAGTAGACAAATGTATTTTAGATTGCTATAATCGACAGCAGAAAATGAACACAACTGCATAATGTGTTCAAGATAATCGGAGGCAGATATATGGCAGAATTTAGCAGCAAATATGACGTAAAAAAGACTATGTATGAAAAATTCATGGATTCTGTTGCCGCAAGAGGTGACAAACCGTGTTTTTATTATTACAATAATACAATAAGCTGGAATCAGGCAGATGAAATGGTGAACTGCTGTGCAGCAGCACTTCTTGCCAACGGCGTAAGAAAGGGTGACAGAGTGATTGTCTGTGCACCGAATATGCCGCAATGTATTGCAGCAATTTATGCTATCAACAAAATCGGTGCAATTGCATCCATGCTCCATCCGCTTTCAGTAGCAAGCGAAGCACAGTATGCTAAAGAGCTTGTCGGTGCAAAATTTGCTTTTTGCTTTGATGTAAGTGAAAAGGCATTTGCAGGTATGAACGATTTAACACTCGTTAAATGCAGAACTGCACAGTACTTCCCTAAAACACCCTACGGCTTTATTGCAAATATGCTTTACAAGAAAAAAATCAAGGGCAAAACCGCTAAGGCAACAGGCGTAAGAAAGCTCATTGAATGGACAGATTTTCTTGCAGAGGGTAAGGAATACTTAAAAAACAATGAGGTTGAAATTGAAACAGATTACGATGCAACCGCTGTAACCATGATGACAGGCGGAACAACAGGCAATCCCAAGGCTGTTATGCTTTCTAACTACAATATCAACAACCTTTCCTACGAGGTATGGGATGTTGTTGACACCGTTATTGAAAAGGAAATCGACCCTGACAACGATGTTATGCTCACAGCACTCCCTGTTTTCCACGGCTTCGGCTTCGGTATGTGTATGCACTATTCCATCATTGTAGGTCAGGCTCAGGCACTGTTTCCGCAGTTTGATGCTAAAATGTGCAGTGACGCAATCAAAAAATATCACATTAACTATGTATTCGGTGTGCCTGATTTCTTTGAAAAGGTTTACAAGGCAGGTTATCTTAAAGGCATTGATATGAGCACTATGAAGCTTATCGGCTCAGGCGGTGACGTTGTACCTTATTCACTGACTGAAAAAATGGACAGAATGCTTAAAGAAAACGGTTCTGAATTCCATTTTGTAACAGGCTACGGCTTAACCGAATGTGTAACTGTATGCTCATTTACAGATATGAGAAGAGAGGCTCCACAAGGCTGTATCGGTCATCCTACATACAACATTGAGGTTATGACTGTTAAACCGGGAACTACCGAAGAGGTCAAAGGCGAGGACGGAGAGCTTTGTGTTTACGGTCCTACACTCATGCAGGGCTATTGGAACGACCCTGCTGAAACTGCAAAAATGCTTGTTAAGCACGATGACGGCAGAGTATGGCTTCACACAGGTGATATGTGCTTCATTGAAGACGGAACAAACGATATTTATTACCGCCAGAGATTAAAGAGAGTTTACAAAATCAGCGGCTATCTTGTTTACCCTTCATTCATTGAAGAATCATACCGTGCAATGGCAGAAATTTATGACTGCTGTGCAATCGGCACAGGCGAAGAAGGCAACACAAAATTAAAGCTGTTTGTTGTTAAAAACAAGAAATATGCATCTGACGATGAGGAAGCACTGAAAAAGAAGATTATTGATTTCGGTATGCAGAATCTGTCAAAATGGTCTGTACCAAAGCAGATTGAATTTATTGACGAGCTGCCGAGAACAAAAATCGGCAAGGTTGATTTCAAGGTGCTTAAATAAAAAAATGATTAAGGGCAATGTATTTTTACATTGCTCTTTTGTTTTATATATGTTACTTATTACTATATATAAACAGCCCAATACCTGTCACGGCAACTGTCAGCTCTGTTAAAGGAAAGGCAAGCCATACGCCAGTCATTTCAAGCAATGCTGACAGAAAAAACGCCATAGGAATTATAACAATAAATCCCCTTAAAACGGAAATGATATTTGCAGGCTTTGGATTTTCCGTTGAAGTAAAAAGGGTTGAAATAACAATATTAAAGCCTACAAAGGGACAGGATATAAAGTAGATTTTTAAACCTGCAACTGCAATTTTTTGCAGTACCTCATTATTTTCACCGTTGAACACTGCGGAAATCGGTTGTGCATCCCAAAATATAGCTGAATAAATAACAGCTGAAAGAATCGCGACAGTCCATAATGAATACCTGAAGATGGATTGAATATCCGCCTTATTCTTCAAGCCATGGCTTTTACTGATAAGTGGCTGTATGCCCTGCGAAAGACCTGTAAAAATTGCAACGACTACAAGTGAAATTGCCGCTACAATTCCATATGCCGCAACACCCACATTACCCGCCAACCTTAAGATAATTGAATTGAACACAATCATAACAATACCTGATGATGCCTCAGTAACAAAGGCAGGAACACCGCTTGCCAGAATACCGCTCTGCTTTTTTATTTCGGGCAAACATTTCATTAAATGAAAGCTGTTTTTACGCATCAGGATATAGGGTGAAAGCACGGCAATACTGATAACAGGTGCCAGCCCTGTTGCGAGAATTGCACCGAAAATGCCCATATCAAGAGGAAAAACAAAAATATAATCAAGCACCACATTTGACAGACTGCCTGTTATCATAGCCGCCATAGAAAGTGAAGGTCTGCCATCATTCCGAACAAAGCACTGAAGGAGATGATTGGTTAAAAATGCAGGTGCAAAAAACAGCATAGTCTGCAGATATGTATTTGTCATTGTAAAAATTGTATCATCCGCACCAAGCAGGTGCACAATTTTATCTGATAAAAATACACCCGTCAGAAAAAACAAAACCGAAAAGAACAGCACCAGATAAACGGAATTTGTAAACACTCTGTTGGCTTTACCCTTATCTCCTCTGATTTTGCTGACCGTGAATTTTGTTCCGCCGCCTATGCCGATCATAAGTCCCGTGCCGTTTATAAAGCAAAGCACAGGGAATGCAAGATTGAGTGCAGCAAGTCCGTCAGACCCAAGGGCAGACGAAACAAAAAAGGTGTCTGCAAGCGTATAGCAGGAATAGGCAAGCTGACCCATAATATTGAATAAAACGTACTTTATAAATTCATCAAATACTTTTCTGTTACGCATTAAGCTTCTCTCTTTCAGGCAAAAAATAAAAGCACCGAAGCTCGTATCTTCTATGGCCTAACGATACGAATTTCAGCACCTGAAAATCACCCGGCGGTGACAATATTAATCTTTGCTTTATTATACTATAATATAATAACAAAAGCAATATTAAAAAAACATTAATCTTTTCAGCATTTACAAACAATTTGTGCCGTGATAAAATAAATAAAAACACGATGAGGAAGTTAGCAATGTACCGTATTTTTATAGTTGAGGATGACAGAGGGATTGCACAGGCAATTAAGGAGCAGGCAGAGCTGTGGAATATGGAGGCAAGGTGTGCCCAGAGCTTCAGCAACATTATGGCAGAATTTGCCGAATATGAGCCGCATCTGGTGCTGATGGATATATCACTTCCCTTTTTTAACGGCTACCACTGGTGCAGTGAAATCAGAAAGGTGTCAAAGGTACCTGTTATTTTTATCTCCTCGGCATCTGACAATATGAATATTATTATGGCAATGAATATGGGCGGTGATGATTTTATTGCAAAGCCCTTTGAACAGAGTGTACTTATTGCAAAAATACAGGCAATGCTCAGGCGGACATATGATTTTGCAGAATCCGTAACCATAATAGAGCACCGCGGTGCTCTGCTCAACACAGGTGACAGCACCCTTGCCTATTGCGGTGAAAGCATTCCCCTTACCAAAAACGAATATATCATTCTATTAACACTTATGAAAAACAAGGGCAAAATCATCAGCCGTGAAATTCTTATGGAAAAGCTATGGAAAACAGACAGTTTTGTTGACGAAAACACATTAACCGTTAATGTGAGCAGACTGAGAAAGAAGCTTGAGGAAGCAGGGCTTAACGACTTTATAAAAACGAAATTCAAAATGGGCTACATTGTGGAATAAGGAAAGCAATATGAAATTCTTATTATCATATATCAATCAGAAAAAAGCAGGAATAATTATTTTTGTATTAACTGCATCCATATTTGCAGTGAGCTATTTTCTTTATCATCTGCCGCTTGGTGCAGTGCTGTACCCTGTGGCTGTCAGTGCCTTTTTGGGTGCTGTTATTTTAATCGCTGATTATAAAAAGGAACGAAAAAAACACCTTGAGCTTTTAAAAATACAGCAGCTCAGCACCGAGCTTATGGACTATTTTCCCAAGGCATCAACCATTGAGGACAGGGACTATCAGGAAATCATCAGACTTATCAAAGAAGAGCAGGCAATGAAAGCCACCCAAATGAATGTACATCTTGCAAATATGACAGATTACTATACTGCCTGGGTGCATCAGATTAAAACACCCATTGCATCAATGAGTCTCAGGCTTCAGAATGATGACTCTGCTTTCTCAAGTGATTTGGCAGAGGATTTGATGAAAATTGAACAGTATGTTGAAATGGTGCTTATGTTTCTCAGATTGGAGTCGGATTATACGGATTATGTTTTCAGAGAATATAATCTTGATAAAATCGTTAAGGATTGCGTAAAAAAGTTTTCAAAGCAATTCATAAGACGAAAAATCAGGCTTGACTATCGTCTGGAGGAGGAAACGGTTCTGACTGATGAAAAGTGGCTGTCTTTTGTAATAGAGCAGGTGCTTTCAAATGCACTTAAATATACCGACAGCGGCACAATTTCCATATATATGAAAGAGCCAAAAACACTTTGTATTGAGGATGCAGGCATCGGGATTGCACCTGAGGACCTGCCAAGGATATTTGACAGGGGCTTTACAGGCTACAACGGACGAACTGATAAAAAGGCAAGCGGTATCGGACTGCATCTGTGCAGAATGATATGCAAAAATCTGCATCACACAATCACCGCAGGCTCCGTGCAGGGCAAAGGCACCATAATTGAAATCGGTCTTGACAGTAGTGACCTTGAGATTGAATAAAATATTACTGTTCTTACAATAATGTAAGAAGTTCAGGGGGAAATGTAAGCAAAAGCTATGGAGCTGCATTTCCCCTTTCTGATACAATAAACGTATCAGATAAGGAGGATTTGCTATGACAATACTTGAAGTAAATTCATTAAAAAAAATATACACCACCCGATTCGGAAACAACACAGTTGAAGCACTGAAAAATGTAAATTTCAGCGTTGATGAGGGTGAATATGTTGCCATTATGGGTGAATCGGGCAGCGGTAAAACAACACTGCTTAACATTCTTGCTGCGCTTGACAAGGCAACTGCAGGCAGTGTACGGCTTACAGGGCAGGAGCTTTCACAGGTTAAGGAAAAGGATATTGCCGCCTTCAGACGTGATAATCTTGGTTTTGTTTTTCAGGATTTCAATTTGCTTGACACCTTTTCCATTGAGGACAATATTTACCTTCCCCTTGTACTTGCAGGCAAAAAGCACAGTGAAATGAAGCAAAGGCTTGAGCCGATTGCAAGGGTGCTGGGAATTGAAGAAATACTGAAAAAATTCCCTTATGAGGTATCAGGCGGACAAAAACAGCGTGCCGCCGTTGCAAGAGCACTGATTACCAACCCTAAACTGATTTTAGCAGACGAGCCGACAGGTGCACTTGATTCAAAAGCCACAGATGAGCTGCTGCGTCTGTTCGGCAATATTAACGATGCGGGGCAGACACTGCTTATGGTTACACACTCTGTTAAAGCGGCAAGCCACGCCAAGCGGGTATTATTCATTAAAGACGGTGAGGTTTACCACCAGATTTACAGAGGGGATAATACAAAAGAGCAGTTTTATCAGAAGATTTCCGATACCCTTACATTACTTGCAACAGGCGGTGAAAGAATATGAAGCTTGGTATTTATCCTCGTCTTGCACTGAACTCAATAAATAAAAACAGAAAGCTTTACACCCCCTACATTCTGACCTGTATCGGTATGATTATGATGTTTTACATCGTTTGCTTTCTTGCCAATGCCGACATGACAAGCACAATCATAGGTGCTACTGCCATTACGCTCATAATGAGGCTTGGCAGTATGGTAATGGCTGTCTTTTCACTGGTGTTTCTTTTTTACACCAACTCTTTTTTAATTAAACGAAGGAAAAAGGAATTCGGACTCTATAATATTTTGGGAATGGGTAAAGCAAATCTGTCAAAGGTTCTGATTTGCGAAAGCCTTATAGTAGGCTCCATTTCCATTTTATGCGGATTGTTTTTAGGCATATTGTTTTCAAAGCTGTCAGAGCTGCTTTTTGTAAACATCCTTGGCGGTGAAATTGACTTTGGCTTTAAAATTGATTTCACTGTAATAAAATACACTTTCATTCTGTTCACTGTTATATTCCTTTTTCTGCTGCTCAATACATTAAAACAGATAAAAAGCGCACAGCCCATAGAGCTTTTAAGAAGTGAAAACACAGGCGAAAAACCACCAAAGGCGAATCATCTTTTGGCAATAGCAGGCATTGTTTTGCTTGTGATTGCATATTTTATTGCTGTATCCGTTCAGACCTCGATTGAAGCAATGCTTTGGTTTTTTGTTGCAGTTGTTATGGTTATCATTGCAACCTACCTTTTGTTTATTGCAGGCTCTGTTTCATTCTGTAAAATTCTGCAGAAGAATAAAAATTATTATTACCGAACCAATCATTTTGTATCTGTGTCATCCATGATTTACAGAATGAAGAGAAACGGTGCAGGACTGGCATCAATCTGTATCATATGCACTATGGTGCTTGTTATGATTTCCACAACCGTCTGTTTATATTCCGGCGGCGAGGATTCACTGCAAAAACGCTATCCGCGTAATTATATTATAACAGCAAGCTCCGTTCAGTTAGATAATCTTTATTCCGCTGATGCAGAATTGCTTAAGGAAACCGCATATAACACTGCGGTGGATCATAATTATACACCTGAAAACATTCTGGATTACTGCTATGCCTGCTTTGACGCATCCGTAGAAGATAATAAAATAATGCCTCTCATTATACACCCGACAAATTCGCAGAACATCGCAAGAGTATATCTCATATCTATTGATGAATACAACAAAATCACAGGTGAAAACGAAGCCCTGACAGAAAACCAGGCAATGATTTGTGCACTGCGTTTCAGATTCAAAGGCTCTTCCCTGCAGCTTGGTGAAAATACTGAATACACCGTAACGAAAAAGCTGAAGGAATTTGTTAATAATGGCGATGCCTTTCAACAAATCAGTCCTGTGCTGTATGTTGTTGTGCCTGATATTGAAAAAGCGGCAGCGTCATATTCCGGGCTTGCCGATTTTCAGGGTGACAAGCTTGTTACCTTCAGCAGGGTATACGGCTATGACCTTGCCTGTGATGATGAACAGCAGATAAAAATAGCCGAAATATATAAGGACAATTTATCAAATGTTCAATATGATAAAGAAAATCTTCCTTGCTCCTGGGATTGCTCCTCACTTGAACGCACTGAATTTATGGGCATTTACGGCGGATTGTTTTTCCTCGGAATACTGCTCGGTATCGTATTTATATTTGCAGCCGTTCTGATTATCTATTACAAACAGGTTTCTGAGGGCTATGAAGACCAGTCAAGATTTGAAATTATGCAAAAGGTCGGTATGAACAAATCGGAAATTAAAAAAAGCATTAATTCCCAGGTGCTTACCGTGTTCTTTATTCCCCTTGCAATGTCCGCAATACACCTGGTATTCGCAATGCCGCTTTTATATAAAATACTGATACTACTTTCAGGCACTACAACACTGACGCTCATTTTAACAACGCTCGCCTGCTTTGCTGTGTTTGCACTGTTTTATATAATAGTTTATATATTCACATCCAAAGCATATTATCAGATCGTAAGCTCAAAATAAACAACACTTAATCAAAAACAGAAAGACCGGAAGCTCTGCCTCCGGGCTTTCTGTATAAATTTATATTTCCTCAGATACAGCAAACTCAACAGCTATATATTGACGATTGACTTCCTTTAAAATTCTGTAATTTCCCTGCGGCAATTCACCATACAGCCACTCCCAGTTTATCTCAAACTTCACTTCATTATTTTCGTTCACTGAATAACCGATTTCATTGAAACCATATTCCTCAATAACAGTTTCAACATCATACCATTTCCCGTTTTCTTCCTTTTCAATTTTATACCATTCCCCGTAAACATAGGGATTCTCGTTGGTATCTTTAATGATAACAGTAGCACCAACAGGGGAAACATCATAAATATCAGCATCCACATTTTCAACATCCGTTACAGTATAAGACGATACAGCTTTATTTAACGGCTCATATTTATTGCAGCCAAACATTCCTGAAAAAATAAATCCACATAATAAAACCATTAATACTGCTTTTTTCATAAGTGCCTCCTGTAAAATCTATACTATATATTTATATTATCATTCTCTTACAAATTAAGAACAAACATCTATCTGCAAATGATATATTGAATTGCTGATAAAAACACTTGGATTATACAAAATCTAACCACAACCTGTGTATCAGACCAACCATGATTCTTTCTCATTTCATCGTGAATAGGTGTACGAATATTTTTTAACACTTCTATTTTCAAAAATCTTTTCAAAAAGATTTTAATTAATCCGGCTATACCATCCACAAGCAATACAGCTGATAACAATAAATAGCTCAAAGGATGTGATGATTTTAAAACCATTAACACAATAAGTATACCAATAGGTCTTGAACCTGCATCACCCATAAGCTGTGAGCTGGGGCTGGTATTAAAGCACAGATATGCAATTAAAATTCCAACCATAATAAAGCTGTAAACAGCATATTGCTCCCCGATTTGATTATAGAATATCAAAGAAATACTCAATAAAGATATTGTGCTTACTGTTGCGCACAAGCCATCAACACCATCCGAGCAATTCGTAACATTAATACCAATCCAAAGCAGAATGGTTGAAAGTATCACAAACAAAACAGGATGCACGTAAAGTTCATAATCAAAAATCATAATGGTAGTTGAATTGTTATAAACAAATACTACGGAGATGATAATGCAGATTATTAAGTCTATAAACCCTTTTTATAATCTGACCAGGGCTTATCCGATGCATCATCAAGGTATCCACTCAGCATTTCAAGAAAAATCAATACATTATAGCATAAAAATTCCTTGGTAACAGGTAATAAAAAAGCGGAGCAAAGCATAAATGTGCATATCATTATTATGCCTACCCCTCGTATTTTACCTTTAGAGGCTTCTCCGTTTACTGCAAATGCTCTGCCTTTGTCTTTTGGCAGAAATGGTAATTTTAATTTCAACAATAAAAAACAAACCGCAAAGGCTATGATAGATGCAATTGCAATATATTGCGATATAGTAGTAAAACTATCAAAAACATAAAACAACATATTTTTTTATTTCCTAATAATATTTATATAAATTCCTATTATATAAAAATATTATATTACAGTTTTCTGCCGCAGTCAACAAAATGATACATTCTACACCTCTCAGGAGATTTGACAAAACCGATAAAATTCTGAATTGTAGTATCACAAAAGAAAAATAGCCCCTGAATACCGCCTGCTCAAGCGGTATTCAGGGGTTCTGTTCATTATTCCCACTCCACGGTGCCGGGGGGTTTGGAGGTTATGTCATAAACAACACGGTTGACGTGGGCAACCTCATTTGTAATGCGGTTTGAAACCGTTGCCAAAATATCATATGGTATTCTTGCCCAATCGGCTGTCATAAAGTCATCTGTTGTTACTGCACGGATTGCCACAAGATTGTCATATGTTCTGTGGTCGCCCATAACACCGACGGTATTGACACCGGGCAGGACACAGAAAAACTGTGCAAGATTTTTTTCATAGCCATTCTTTGCCATTTCGTCACGGAGCACCCAATCGGCATCCTGGAGCACCTTGATTTTTTCAGCAGTAATTTCGCCGATTATACGAACACCCAAACCGGGTCCGGGGAACGGCTGGCGCCATACAAGCTCCTTTGGAATGCCGAGCTTTTCGCCGACTCTCCTTACCTCATCCTTGAACAAATCGGCAAGCGGCTCAATAATACCGAGAAATTCAACATCCTCAGGTGTATTCACTCTGTTATGATGGGTTTTAATAACATCGGCATCACCCTTGCCGGATTCGATACAATCGGGATAGATTGTACCCTGTGCAAAATATCCAAGCTCATCCTGCTTTCTGATTTCATTCCAGAAGACATTGAAAAATTCCGTACCGATTATTTTTCTTTTTTCCTCAGGGTCGGTAACGCCCTTTAATTCTGCAAGAAAATGCTCACCGCAGTTAACTCTGACAAAGTTCATATCAAAAAGCGTGGTAAAGGTTTTTTCTACAAAATCGCCCTCATCCTTACGCATAAGACCCTGGTCAACAAAAACACAGGTAAGCTGCCTGCCGACTGCACGGGACAGCAGACCTGCTGCAACAGAGCTGTCAACACCGCCTGATAAACCGAGTATAACCTTTTTATCACCAATCTGCTCTTTGAGTTTTTCGACAGTATTATCTATAAAATTATCCATCACCCAGTCGCCTGAACAATCACAAACCTCATAAAGGAAATTATAAAGCATCTGTGAGCCGAACTGAGAATGTGTAACCTCAGGATGAAACTGAACGGCATAAATATTCTTTTCTGTATTCTGCATTGCAGCACAGGGGCAATCCTTCGTTGTGCCTACAATTTCAAAGCCCTTAGGGGGAACAGCAATGTAATCTGTATGGCTCATCCACACGGCAGATTTTTCATCCACATTCTTAAAAAGCTTTGAGCTTGTATCGGCAGTAAATTCAATTTTGCCGTATTCACTTACAGGTGCAGTTTTAACCTCACCTTCACCCATCCACGCAACAAGCTGACAGCCATAGCAAATACCGAGCACAGGAATACCCAGATTTAATATTTCTTTATCATAATGAGGTGAGCTCATATCATAAACAGAATTGGGTCCGCCTGTAAAAATAATACCCTTATAATTATTATTTTTAATAACATCAATCGGTGTGGTATACGGCAGAATTTCTGCATAGACGCTGTGGTCACGGACACGGCGTGCAATAAGCTGATTATACTGACCGCCAAAGTCAAGAACAAGAATTTTATCCATCAAATTTCTCCTAAAAAACAATTTGTACGTATTATATATTATCAATATCTGAAATGCAAGAAAATATAATTGCTTTTTTATATAAAGATAACTATATACAAACTAAAATTCAGAACGGATATAATTTGCAATAAGCTCTACGGTTTCATCAACACCAAGCTTTGCAACATTGATTGATAAATCATAGGTTGTTGCATCGCCCCATCTGTCGTCGCTGTAAAAATTGTGGAACTTTGCACGCTTTTTATCCATTGCCTTAATTTCCTTTGCGGCATTTTTAGGAACAATTCCGTAATCGTTAATGACCCTGTTCAGCCTGTATTCATCATCTGCATGAAGAAAAACGGACACCATATCTTTTCTGTCCCTCAATATGTATTCGGCACATCTTCCGACAATAATACAACTGCCCTCAGATGCAACCTTTTTAATCGTATCAAACTGATACTGAATAATCTGATCCTCAAGGCTGATGCCGTTATTGCTCATAGGAACAAGACCATCCGCAGAAACATTGAATAAAAAGCTTCTGGTCGGCTTTTCATCATAAAAATGGAACAGGTTTTCGTCAAATCCGCTTTCCTTTGAAGCCCTTTTGATAATCTCCTTATCATAATAAGGAACACCAAGCTTTTCCGCCAGCTTTGTTCCGATTTCATGTGCACCGCAGCCAAACTGTCTTCCAATCGTAATTACAAAATTTTTCATAAAAATACCCCCTGTTTATATTTTTATAATAGCACAAATTAAAATAACTTGCAATTTATAAAAACATTTAGTACAATCAAAATATGGAAAATAAATTATATTATACAAAAAAAGCAAAGTATTTTGAAGAGGCACTACCTATCGGTAACGGCAGAATAGGCGGACTTGTATTCGGCAATCTGAAAAAGGAGAGAATTGCATTAAACGAGGACAGCCTTTGGTCGGGTTATCCGAAGGATTTAAACAAAAAGGATGCAGGCAAGCATCTTGATGCTGTGAGAGATGCGGTATTCAGCAAAAATTACAGCAAGGCAAAGGATATTCTCAACAAGGATATGCACGGTCACTGGAGCGAGGCATACCTCCCCTTTGGTGATTTGATTATTGAATATGTAAATGCACCGAAAAAGGACTATGAACGCACACTCGAGCTGGAAACAGGTGTTGCAAAGGTTAAAACAAACGGCTTTTGTCAGACTGTTTTTGTTTCACATCCGGCACAGTTAATGGTTGTGAATATACACAGCGACAAGGGTGTCAGCTTTAAGGTAAGCTTAGACAGCCAGCTTCATCACAGGGTTGAAACCGTTGAGGACAGTCTTGTAATCAAGGGCAAAGCGCCTGAGGTATGTATGCCGCCGTATTATAATCAGGGTGAAACGGTTGTCTGGGGCGACAAGGGTATGGACTTCTGCGGTATTGTCAAGGTACAGGGCAATGCTGTTTTCAATGGTGACTGCATTGAGGTAACAAATCAGAAGGATACTACGCTTCTGATTTCATTGGCTACAGGCTTTGTGGATTTCAAATCCATGCCAACAGGCGATGCATATAAAAATGCACTGGATTATTTTGAAAACAGCAAGGCTTATAACCTGCTGCTTGATGAACACTGCAGCGATTTTTCTTCCTTATTCAACAGAGTGGGCATTACACTGGAAGGCAGCCGTGATGATTTAACCACTGACAAAAGAATAAAAAGAATGAAGAGGCACAAGGATGACAACGGTCTGATTGCTTTGCTGTTCCAGTACGGAAGATATTTAACAATATCCGCATCACGAAAGGGCACAAAGGCAATGACCCTGCAGGGCATATGGAATACACACCTGAGAGCCCCCTGGTCATCAAGCTACACAACCAATATCAATACCGAAATGAACTACTGGTGCACAGACATTGCCAATCTGAGCGAATGCTTTGACCCGTTGACCGAATTGGCTGAAAAGCTTATTTACAACGGCACTGTAACCGCAAAGGATTATTACAACTGCGGCGGTGCCTGCTCACATCACAACAGTGATATATGGGGTGCAGCATACCCTGCAGGCTATCCTGACGGTGACGGTGATGCAGGAACATACGCACCCTGGTGTATGAGCCTGCCGTGGATACTCAACCAGCTTTATGAGCATTATCTTTATATAAAGGATGAGGAATATAAAGAAAAATTAATACCTATGTTTAAAAGCTGTCTTGCTTTTTACAATGACTATTTGGTTGAACATAACGGCGAGCTTGTAACCTGTCCTTCTATCAGCCCTGAAAACAGTTATAAGCATAACGGTGAACGCTATGCCATTACTTATATGTCATCTATGGACAGAGAAATTCTTTTTGATTTCTTTGCCAATTGCAGAGAGCTTGGATTTGAAGCACCTGAAATTCAGCAGGTTAAACCTGCAAGCGACGGCAGAATACCTGAATGGATTGAGGAATTTGAGGAAACAGAGGTTGAGCACAGGCACGTGAGCCATCTGTACTGCATTTACCCCTCACGTTTTATTCAGAATAATGAGCTGAACAAGGCGGCTGAAAAATCACTTGAAGTGCGTGGCTTCGGCGGTACAGGCTGGTCACTGGGCTGGAAGGTCTGCCTGTGGGCAAGACTCGGAAACGGCAAAAATGCATTAAGACTGATTAAGCAGCAGCTTACATACATCAAACCGTCACCCTTTAAAATCACACTTGTATGGGGCGGAGGCTCATATCCGAATTTGTTTGACGCACATCCCCCATTCCAGATTGACGGTAATTTCGGCGTTTGTGCAGGTATTGCAGAAATGTTTAAAAATCGGGCACTACCTGATAGCTGGAGCGGTGAAATAAAAGGTCTTAAGGACTACGGCGGAAAAGAGATTTCCTACAAATTCAAAAATGGCAAAGAAATAAATTAATATTTTATACAAACAAATTCCCCCTGAAAGCTTAGCACTTCAGGGGGATATTATTATTCATACCAATAATTCAAATCAACATATTTACTGCCGACACCGTCAACACTGCCTGTTTCACTGTACTGCCAAACAATATAATCCACATCAAATGTTACCTTGTCATTATAATCGGCAACCCAGGAAACTGCTGATTTCTTCAGCTTTTTCATATTGATTTTATTATGCAGCACGCTTGACGATGCATAAACACCTGCCGTATAGCCCTTCTTCTCGAGCTTTTCAATAAAAGCATTAATAACATCGGTATTTGTATCCATATCATTATTGCTTTCAACCAGTCTGCCCACCGCATTGCCGTCACTGTCAATAGGATATTCAAAATCAATAATCACAGGCAAATCTATATTATGCTTTTTTATGATATTATATACAAAATCAGCCTCTTCCTCTGCTTCCTCGGCTGTTACAGCCTGCGTATAAAAATAAACGCCAACAGGAATTTTTGCCTTGTTTGCACCTTTCAGATTATCGTCAGCATATTTATCCTTGTAAATTTCACCGTTTCCATAACCGCGATAGCCCACACGGATAAAAGCAAAATCCTGTGTTTCCTTAACCTTGTTCCAATCAATTTCACCGTTATGCTCCGAAACATCAATACCGTTTGACACCGATTGATTGAACCGATACAGTCCATCGGGTCGGCTCCCTCTTGATGCTGCAACAGCAATAACCGAAACAAGCACGGCAGCTATGATAACAGCAAGCACGGCAATTGAAGGAATATTCAGTTTTGATTTATCCTTAGCACTGATTTTTTTCATTTCCATACCTCATAGATAAAATATAGTATCATAAATAAAAACAAAAATCCACAATTAATCTTCAATGTTTACAAAATGGGTAAAAATTTGTTGATTTAAACCTTATTTTGTTCGACTCTCGTCTGGCTAATATTTTATTGACATATGAAAATAATGTTTTATAATAATATAAACAACTATTAGAGGTGAAAATGTATGGATAATATGACAAATACACAGTTCAAAAGAAAGCTCCCTGTCCCCCAGGAAATCAAAAAGGAAATGCCTCTCTCAGCCGAGGCAGAAAAAATCAAAACCAAAAGGGATGCAGAAATAGCCAAGGTATTCACAGGTGAAAGCGATAAATTCCTGCTCATCATCGGTCCCTGCTCAGCAGACAGAGCCGACTCCGTGCTTGACTATATTCACAGACTTGCCGAGGTTCAGAAGCAGGTTGATGATAAAATCATCATTATACCGAGAATATACACAGGCAAGCCAAGAACCACAGGTGCAGGCTACAAAGGTATGCTTCACCAGCCTGACCCTGATAAGAATCCTGATATGCTGGAGGGTATCAAGGCAATCCGTTCCCTGCACAAAACTGCAATTGAAGAAACAGGCTTAACCTGTGCCGACGAAATGCTTTATCCCGAAAATTACAGATACCTTTCCGACCTGCTCAGCTATATTGCAATCGGTGCAAGATCTGTTGAAAATCAGGAGCACAGGCTTGTATCCTCAGGCATCGACATTCCTATCGGAATGAAAAATCCCACAAGCGGGGACCTTTCCATTATGCTCAATGCAATAAAAGCAGCACAGGGTGATCACGTATTTCTTTACAGAGGCTGGGAGGTTGAATCAAAGGGCAATCCCCTTGCACACGCAATTTTAAGAGGCAGTGTCAGCAAGCACGGCAACAATCATGCAAACTACCACTATGAGGATTTAAGACAGCTTTATGATATGTACTGCTGCGGCGGTTTTCAAAACCCTGCGGTTATTGTTGATACCAACCATTCAAATTCAGGCAAAAAGTACCTTGAGCAGGTAAGAATTGCCAACGAGGTTTTACATTCCATGCGTCACAGTGATGATGTAAAAGCAATGGTTAAGGGCTTTATGGTTGAATCCTATATTGAAGACGGCTGCCAGAAGGTTGAGGAGGGCGTTTACGGTAAATCAATCACCGACCCATGCCTTGGCTGGGACAAAACAAAGGAAATGATTTTCACCATTGCAGAGCAGTTATAAAAAAATTTAATGATAATGTTCATAAAAATTTATACTTGCTATTGACTTTAGCACTTTTAGGTGTTAAAATGAGGTTGTTATAATAACTAAAAATATTGACGAAAGGGTATTTATTATGAACAAAATGGTAAAAAAAATAGCTGCAGTTGCTCTTGCTGGCGTTCTTACCGCAACCGCATTTGCAGGCTGTTCAAAAACTGAACAAAAGGACAATCCGTCACAGGCAAAAACAAGCTATAAAATCGGCATCTGCCAGTTGGTTCAGCACGATGCACTTGACGCTGCAACAAAGGGCTTTATGGATAAGCTCAACGAGCTTGGTGCAGCCAACGGCATCACCTTTGATTTTGACTCACAGAATGCTTCAGGCGAGGCTACAAACTGTACAACAATTGTATCGGGCTTTGTTTCAAATCAGGTTGACCTGATTATGGCAAATGCAACCGATGCAATGGCGGCTGCTTCACAGGCTACAGATTCGATTCCGATTGTTGCTACTTCAATTACCGACTATGCAACAGGTCTTGGAATTAAGGATTGGACAGGTAAGACAGGTTATAATGTAACAGGCTCATCCGACCTTGCTCCACTTAAGGATCAGGCTGCTATGATTAAAGAGCTTTGCCCTGATGCAAAAACAGTAGGTATTCTTTACTGCTCAGCAGAAAAAAATTCAAAGTATCAGTCAGACGTTATGCAGAAAGAGCTCGCAAGCCTTGGCATTGACTGCAAAGAATACACATTTGTTGACACAAACGATGTATCAGCAGTTACACAGCAGATTGTCAGCGATAAGTGCGATGCAGTATTTGCACCTACTGACAATACTGCTGCTTCAAACACAGAAGCTATCAATAATATTTTAGAGCCTGCTAAAATCCCTGTAATCGCAGGTGAAGAGGGTATCTGCAAGGGCTGCGGTATCGCTACTCTTTCAATCAGCTACTACTCAATCGGTCAGGCTGCAGGTCAGATGGCTTACGATATTCTTGTAAACGGTCAGAACCCGGGCGATATGGAAATTCAGTATGCTACAGAGCTTACAAAGAAATATATGCCTGAAAGAGCTAAGGCTGTCGGCGTGACTATCCCTGAGGGATACGAGGCAATCGTAACAGAATAACACAATAAAAAAACAAATAAAACTTTATTAAAAAAGCGGTAGATTATTTTATCGCTTTTTTAGTTAGTTTAAGGAGTCAGAAATGTTAAGCTTTTTACAATCATTACCATCACCCATTGCGCAGGGTATGATTTGGGGTATAATGGCAATCGGTGTTTATATTACATATAAAATACTTGACCTTGCCGACCTCACCGTTGACGGCACCCTGGGAACAGGCGGTGCTGTGCTTGTCATACTCACCACAGTCAATGGTATGAATATTTATCTTGCCCTGTTTATTGCCTTCCTTGCAGGCTGTCTTGCAGGACTTGCTACGGGCATTTTACACACAAAATTCGGAATACCCGCTATCCTTGCAGGTATTCTGACCCAGCTTGCGCTTTACTCAATAAACCTGAGAATAATGAAGGGCAAGGCAAACACCACAATAAGCTGGAGGAATTATGACCTTATCGTTTCATCCAATATGCTTCAAATCGGAAGAACGATTCTTGTTGCCGCAATTTTTGTTGTGGTAATCATTGCAATACTGTATTGGTTCTTCGGCACTGAAATGGGTCATTCCATCCGTGCAACAGGCTCAAACCAGAATATGGCTCGTGCGAACGGCATCAACACCGATTCAAGAAAAATTATCGGTCTTGTAATTTCAAACGGTCTTGTTGCAATTGCAGGCGGTCTGCTTGCACAGTTCAGCGGCAGTGCCGACATCAATATGGGCAGAGGTGCGATTGTTATCGGTCTTGCTGCTGTTATTATCGGCGAAGTTATTTTCGGAAAAATTTTCAAAAATTTTGCTCTCAGACTCTTATCAGCAGTGCTGGGAAGCATTATCTATTACATCGTAATTACTATCGTTCTTAAATTCGGTCTTAATGCCAATGACCTTAAGCTGTTCTCAGCACTTGTGGTTGCACTGTTCCTCGGCACGCCTTTCTGGAAAGCACAATTTCAGAGTAAGCACGTTAAATTAAAGGAGGTTAAAGAATAATGCTTGAAATTAAAAATGTTCACAAAACCTTTAACCCCAACACCATTAACGAAAAAAAGGCATTAAAGGGTATTGACCTTGTCCTCAACGAGGGTGATTTTGTAACTGTTATCGGCGGTAACGGTGCAGGCAAATCCACAATGCTCAATATGATTGCAGGTGTTTACCCTGTTGACTGCGGATCAATTGTTATTGACGGCATTGATGTAACAAAGCTGCCCGAGCACAAGCGAGCTGCATATATCGGACGTGTTTTCCAGGACCCGATGAACGGCACCGCGGCAGATATGCAGATTGATGAAAACCTTGCTCTTGCGGCAAGACGAGGCAAAAGAAGAGGACTTAAATTCGGCGTGTCACACAAGGAAAAGGCTGCGTTTACAGAGCTTCTTGCTTCACTTGATTTAGGGCTGGAAACAAGACTGACATCAAAGGTAGGCTTGCTTTCAGGCGGTCAGAGACAGGCTGTAACACTGCTTATGGCTACAATGAAAAAGCCAAAGCTGCTGCTGCTTGACGAGCATACTGCTGCTCTTGACCCTAAAACCGCAAAAAAGGTTCTTGATTTAACGACAAAAATTGTAGAGCGTGACAAGCTCACTGCCATTATGATTACACATAATATGAAGGATGCTATTGCAATCGGCAACAGGCTTATTATGATGAATGACGGAAAAATCATTTATGATGTATCAGGTGAGGAGAAAAAATCACTTACAACATCTGACCTGCTTGCCAAGTTTAAAACAACATCAGGCGAAGAGCTTGATAATGACCGTATGCTTCTTTCAGCAGATAAATAACAAAAAACACACCGCAGAAACAATGTTTCTGCGGTGTGTTTTATTAAAAAGACTTTATTTAAGCCTGTATCCCCTGCCCCAGATTGTTCTGATGTAATCCGTATCGGGTGCAATTTCCTTCAGCTTATCACGCAAACGATTAATATGCACAGTCAGCGTTGATGTATCACCCAGCGAATCATAGCCCCAAACCTTGGAAAAAAGCTCATTTTTTGTAAAAACCGTATCCGGCTTTGAAACCATTAATTTCAAAAGCTCGTATTCCTTTTTTGTTAAATTCAGATTAACATCATTAAAAAATGCCTCGCCTGAATCATTATTCAGCTTTAAGCTTTCGTATGTGATAATAACAGGCTCGGGAATATTGGTGAGTCTGTTGTATCTGCTGATATGTGCCTTAACCCTTGCAACAAGCTCGCTTGGTGAAAACGGCTTTACAATATAATCATCCGCACCGAAGCCAAGACCGTTGATTTTATCAAGGTCCTCTTTTTTTGCACTCACAAGCAGAATCGGAATATCACATACCTGCCTTATTTTTTTGCACACCTCAAAGCCGTTCAGCTTTGGCAGCATTATATCAAGCAGAACAAGAGAATAGCTTTTTTTCAATGCCATATTAAGACCTGTTTCACCGTCAACTGCAATATCCACCTCAAAACCGCTCGCTTCAAGGTAGTCCTTTTCAAGGTGCAGAATATTCTCATCATCTTCAATTATCAGTATTTTGCTCATAGCTCTCAGCTCTCCTTACCTTTGGTAATGATATGAATACAGACAAGCCCTCACCCAGCTTACTGCTTGCCCAGATAATTCCCCGATGCAGTTCAACAATCTGCTTGCATACGGACAAGCCCAAGCCTGACCCGTCAGCAACATTTGTTCTTGCAGAGTCGGCACGATACATAAGGTCAAAAATTTTGGAAACGCTGTCCCTGTCAACCCCTATGCCGTTATCAGCAAGCTCAATAATCACCGAACGCTCATATTCATTGATTGAAAATTTTATTTTTCCTTTCACATCAGGATTGGAATATTTTATACTGTTGGAAATTATATTATTTATTACCCGCACGAATTTATCAACATCAAGACTGACAGCTGCATCATCGCTGCAGTTGCATTCATATTCAAAATCAAAATCTGCCTTATCAAGAATAATTTTTATTTCAGCAACACCGTCATCAAAAAACTCCTTGATTTTAACATCAACGGTATTCAGCTCATAGCCTTTAAGCTCAAGTCTGGACACAGTAAGAAGATCGTCAAGGATTTTTTCTGTTTCATTGATTGACTGGCATATCGTTTTAACATAATGCTCCTTTTTTTCGGGCGTATCAGCAATACCGTCAAGAAGTCCCTCAGCATATCCCTTGGCAGAGGTTAAAGGTGTTCTCAGGTCATGAGCAATTCCTGCCACAAGCACCTGACGTTCCTCCTGCACCTTATTCTGATTTTCAATGGACTCCTTCAGCCTTAATCGCATATCGTTAAAAGCATGAACAGTCTGACCAAGCTCATTCGTTGACTCATAATCTATGTTATAATCCAGATTGCCCCGTGCAATTTCATTGGCGCCATCAGCAATTTTTTTAATAGGCTTGACAATTGTTTTTGACGATATAAAAGAAATAAAGCTTATTGCAATTGCAAAAAGTGCAACTATAATCAACACAATAATACCCGTTCTGCCCAGAAGCAGGTTGGTGAAGCCCTTAATGCTCACTCTTTTGGTTAAATCATTAACCGTATAATCATCATTGACAATAATGATGAGATATCTGTTTGCATCGGATTTTGCATGATTGACAATAACAAGACCGTTATAGCCGAAATAGTTCAGATTTTTGTCCTTGTCAAACTCCACAAGCCTTTCAGCTTTTTCGGTTATTCTGCTGTCACCGTTTGTGGCATAAAAGACTTCTCCGTCACGCTCAATATATATCAGCGAATTCAGCTTTTCAAGGGGTGCTGCAAAGCTCGTCAGATTTTCAAGTATTTCTTTCTCGCTTTCGTTACCCGTAAGCTCATTTGTAATGCTCCACATGGTCTGCGACCACTGAATCTGATTAATGGTGCTGTATGTATTGGTTGTTACGGTTGAAAAATTGAAATAAGAGGCGATTGTCTGAACAAGCACCGTTGAAAAGCAGGCAATGATTATAATAGGAATTACAATAGCCAGAACTGAGGTCAGCACAATTCTTGTGTTAACCGTCAGGTTTCTTGAGCTTCTTTTCTTTCTGCCGTTTTCCTTTTTCCTTTTTTTCATACCATTTTTTCTCTTTTCTCGTTGGCAAACTCAATAATCTTGCCAAGATGAAGCCCAGTAAAATACAAGCATTTCTGCTCAATGTCATCAACCTCATGGGTTGCGTAGTATTTAATTAAACCAATGATTCCCGATACAATATACTCTCTTGAAAAAACGTCCACGCCACCGATATCCTCAGTGAACAAATCAAGAATACGGGATATAACAGGCTTGAGCTTTTCTGTTAAAACATCCCCATTGCTTCCGTTGAAAAGCACCTTATAAGCCTCCTTGTCACTGTCAACTGCGCTGATACCAAGGCTGATTATGGTTGCCACACTTTCGGTTGTAAAATAATTTTTCTGAACTCGTCTTAACTGCTTTCCTACCCTGAAAAACAATGTTCTCATAAGATCGTCACAGATTTTATTGAGCAGCTCATATTTATCTGCATAATGCAGGTAAAACGTATTTCTGCTAATCATAGCCCCGTCTGTAATATCCTTAACTGAAATATGCTCAAAGCCCTTGTCCTTAACCAAGTCAAAAAAAGAGGCTTTTATTGCTGCCTGTGTTCTTTTAATTCTTAAATCTACAGTTCCGTCCTTTTTGCCCATAAACTCTCCCCATGTAAATTAATTCATATGTGCATTTTATTTGACTGGTTGTATTATAACACAATTGCTTATCAAATTCAATAAGTCCGAAAGACAGTAAATCACGTCTGCTTATATTAATTAATTATTAAATAAAATAATTAATTTTATGTTTTTCTTGACTAAATGACACTTTCATAATATAATACACGTGTATTATATTTATTTAAAATTAAATATAAAGGGGGGATTGGTTTTGGCGATAGCAACCTTTAAGCGCTATGAGAAAAAATATCTCATAACCAAAGAGATGCTTGACCGTATTTTGCCCTCTATGCTGGAGTACATGGAGCTTGACCCGTTTTGCCTTAACGGTAATGAATACAGAATTTACAGTATTTATTATGACACGGATAATCACGATGTTATCAGGCAAAACTCCTCCGGTCCTGTTTATAAGGAAAAAATGAGAATTCGTTCCTATTATGACCGCAAGGATCCGGAAGATAAAATTTTTATGGAGATAAAGAAAAAAAGCGAGGGTCAGGGAAATAAGCGAAGAATTAAGCTTAAAATTAAGGAAATTGAGCCTTTTGTCAACGAGGGTATCCTGCCTGAAACCAAGGATTACCTGTCTGCTCAGGTTGCAAAGGAGCTGCAATACTACCTTAAAATGAATAAGGTGCACCCTGCACTTTATGTACAGTACGACAGGCTTGCCTTATTTGGCAAAGAGGACAAAAATTTCAGAATGACCTTTGACAGAAACGTCAGAACAAGAAGGTCAAATTTTGTGTTTGGCGAAAGCGATGCTGATGAGCTGCTTCTGCCGGGCGGTGAGTACATAATGGAAATTAAAATTCTGGGTGCTATGCCGCTGTGGCTCACACGGCTATTAAGCGAAAACGGTTTGTTCAGCCATGGCTTTTCAAAATACGGCGTTAAATACAAACGTGACGCCGCCGAGCATAAGCTTATATACCATATGACGGATAAAGACGGTAATGAGCTTGGCTTTGAAGATTTTAACTGAATTTAATTATAAGGAGAGAAAACTATGAATTTTAATGATTTGATTTCAAATGCCGCTAGCAGCGACATCGCAAGCTCACTTACAGTTGTAAGCGTGCTCGAGATTCTGGCAAGCTCGATTATCATAGGTCTGGTAATCAGTCTTGTATATCTGTTCACACATAAAAAAGAGGGTTACAGCCAGGCATTCTGTGTGGCACTCATTTTGCTTGCACCGATTGTAGGTCTTGTAATTTTACTTATCGGAAATAATGTTGCAAGAGCATTCAGCCTTGCAGGTGCATTTGCACTTATCCGTTTCCGCAGTGCCCCCGGCGATCCGAAGGATATAGCTTTTGTATTTCTTTCAGTAGTTATGGGTCTTGCGTGCGGTATGGGCTATTGGTTCTATGCAGCCATTGCAACAGTAGTTATCTGTCTTGTTATCATCATTCTGCACCTTATAAACTATGCAGGCAAAAAGGGTGACATTTACACACTGAAGATTACAGTGCCTGAAACACTCAACTATGTCGGTGCATTTGATGAAACACTAAACAAATACACAAACTCCTTCAAGCTTGTTAAGGTTAAATCCGTTGACTTCGGTGCATTGTTTGAGCTGAGCTTTACAGTTGATTTGAAGGACGACAAGCAGATGAGAGAAATGCTTGACGACCTGAGAGCAATGAACGGCAACTTAAAAATTATGCTCTCAACCGAGGCTCCCGCAGTAAAGAGCTTCCACTTTCAATAAAAAGAATTCAGGAACGCTTAAGGCGTTCCTGAATGTGTTTTATACGTAAAATCCAAATTCACAACATCTTGTGTATAATAATAAAATAACAACAAATTTTTTAAGTTGGTGAACGAAATGAATATGAAAAAATTTCTATCTGTTTTGCTTGTAGCAGTAATTACTGCTACAACATTTACCGCTTGTTCAAAGCAGCAGGGTGAGCCTGCTGTGGAAAGCCCGTCAAATGTTGTAGAGGTTACAGACGCTGATGACGGAAGCAAGGAAACGGTCGAAACAGAGGACACAACCTTTGAGGTTACGGATAAGGACGGCAATATTCTGACACTGATTCCGATTTATCACAGTGACGGGACAACAATCATTGCAGGCTATGTTGAGGCAGCCAAGGATAAGGACGGCAAAGCACTTGATGAAAAAAGCTATGAATACATAAAGAAGGTTATTGCCGTTGAAGCAGATGAGGAAGGTAATTTCTCAATAAAAACAGCAAATGACAAGCCGATTACATTAACCGCACTGGTGGATGACAAGGGTGACATCATTGCACTGCAGGATGCTCTTGACCTGGATAATGACAAGGATGTCGAAGAATACTTCAAGGCTACAACCTCAGCAGACAGTTCAAACAATCTGTTTATACGCCTTGATAAGGATGATAAGGGAAATCTTGTTAATGTAACTGTTGAAACCAAAAAAGAGGGTGACAAAACCGTTACACAGGTTAAAACAAAGGACGGCAAAACCCAGACTGTTAATAAATCAAATGAAACAAAAAATCTTAATGAATATCACCCACCGAAAAAGCCCGGTGAAACAACGACTAAAAAACCTTCAGGGCAAGAAAATCCCACCAAGCCCAACGGCGGTGATAAACCTGATAACCCCGATAAACCAGATCCTATCGGACCCGACACACCCACAGTTAAGCCTGACCCAGATGACCCTACCCCTGAAATTGACTATACCGCAATTGTTTTAAAGAAGAACGGCAAAATCGCCTGTGATGCATCAAATGTTACCGTTTCAGGCTCTGCTGCAACAGGCGGTGTGGAGATTGTGGTAGAAGGTGCAGGCGAGCACAGCAAATATTATGTTACCAGTGAAACAGATACCTTCTACGGTCAGATGGAATTCAGATTTCATATTGACGATGATGTTGAGGTTAAGTTCTACGATGTAACACTTAACGCTGACAAAAAAACGGCGCTTAAATTTACGGATGTAGACAGAGAAAAGAACAAGGAAAATGACGGTGAGGAAATCGGCACAGGCGGCTCAATCGGCTCAGGTGTTGAGGTTGCCGCTCCAAAGGTTGAATTAAGCTTCACCGGAAGCAACTCCTTCAAGGCAAACGGCAGCGGAAAGAACGGAACAATCTACAGTGAATGTAAATTGGCTATCAAGGGTCACGGAAGTGCAGCAATTGACGGCGGTCAGAACCTCAGCGGTATCTGTTCAACAGAATCCATGAGTATAAAAAATGCTACACTGAATATAACAAGTGCTGCAAAGCAGGGCATATCCTGCGACAGAAAGGTAACGGTTAACGGCGGCGCAACCATCAATATCAGTTCAAAGGGTGACGGTATTCACTGCAACAAATTTTTATATGATGGTTATAACAAAACCGACGGAAAAAGCACAATCACAATCAATTCACTTTATGACTTTGATTGCGCTGACGGTATTGACACAGATGATTACATAATTATCAATGGCGGCGATTTATTTATCACTGCTTTGTCCGATATGAAATACGCACTCAAGGTAAGAAAGGTTATCAAGCTTAACCCCAAGGGTCAGTTTGAAATCAATGGCGGTCGTGTTGAGGCTTCAGGCTCCAACAACTCCCGACTTACAAGCTGCAGTCAGTCCACTGTAACTGTTAAGGGTATGCAGGCAACAACATACACTGTTAACGATTATGTATCAGCTGGCGGAGCAAAGGCATTTATCTGTTCCCCATCAGGCGCATCTGTCGTTAAGAATGCATCAGGTCAGTCAATTAATGTTGAACCTGACGGAAATATCAGATACGCAGATTTCTAAAATAAAAAGAGGAGAATAAAGAAGTGAAAAAAACATTTAAAAAAATGCTTGCAGTCCTTTTAGCCGCTGTCATCGTATTGACCACGTTGGCTATATCGCCTCTGTCGGCTTCAGCTGCTGAAAGTGCTGTCACGCTTGAAAAGCAGAGCGCACCTATCTGGGCAGATGCAGAAAATGTATTATCCCAAACAGATATTGCCGAATTTAATGCAGGTGACAAGCTGGCTGCACTGGGAGGTATAGCACCTTTTAAAAGAAGCACCAGCTCCAGCAACTACTATTGGTTTTTCCCGTCAACAGCCGATTTATCTGCATTGAAAATCTGGTTTGCAGAAAATGCAACAGCATCTGTAACTATTGACGGAATAACAACACAGCTTACAAGCGGTATGCCCACTGATGTTTTTGCAAGCATTAATGAGGGCGGCATTTCAAAGGTTGCAACTGTCAGAGTTAACAACACGAACTATACAGTTACCGTTATAAAAAGCGGTGAGGTCGGTGCAGTTTATATCGATACAAATTCAGGCTCACTCAGCACCATCACTGCCAGCAGTGACCACTCTACCAGCGAGCCGGGCTCTATTATGGTTGTGCAGCCAAACGGCAAAATCGACTATATGGGCATTATGGAAAAAATGAGCGGACGCGGAAACGGAACCTGGGAGGGAACCAGTACCACGGATAAAAACGGCGGCATAAAAAATCCATACAATGTCAAGCTTGCCAAATCAACCTCCCTGCTTGGTATGAATGCCGCAAAAAAATGGTGTCTGCTTGCAAACTCAGGTGATTTAAGTCTGGTTAAAAATCAGCTTTCATATGACTTTGCAGATTATATCGGTATTAAGTATCAGCCACACTGCAAGCCTGTTGACCTTTATGTTAACCAGCAGTATTTAGGCTCATATCAGCTTGCTGAGAAGGTTGAAATCAAATCAAACAGAATTAACATCAGCGACGCTTATGAAAATCTTGAAATTGCAAACGGAACAGCAGACCCTGTAACAGGAGCAATTATACCCAAGGATTTAACAGGAACAGCTGTTACAACACACAACACCAACGGTTCAACTGTACTTGACAGAACCTATCCCGGTCATAACGTAGGTTCAAAAAGATATTCAAAGGGATTGACAGATATAACCGACCAGACAGGCGGTTACCTTTATGAGCTTGAAATAAGTGAGCGTTGGGTAACTGAAAATGCAGGCTTCTGCGGATACAACAGACAGGGCTGGGTTATCAAAAATGCCGACTATGCAACAGAGGCTATGGTGGATTACAGCTACAATCTGCTGTATGCGCTTGGCTCCTCAGTTTATAATAACGGTGTAGTTCCGAGCACATCAACAACCACGGACTGTACTGCACACAATACAGCAAATGTTCTGCGCTATGGTTCAAAAAAAATTACAAACCCTGCTCCTGCCGTACAATATCAGGGCAAAAAATGGAGCGATATTCTTGATGCTGATTCAGCGGTAAGATATTATTGGACACAGGAGTTTTTCAAAAACATGGACTCCTCCACCTCTTCAACATATTTCTATAAGGAAAGCGATACTATTGACTCCAAGCTGTATGCAGGTCCGATGTGGGATATGGATAACTCCATAGGCTTCGATACAAACGGCAGCCGCTGGGGTTATTCCTGGACATCATCAGACGGTTGGTTTACCAAAAATGCCAGAATCTATCGCTGGAGATGTACGGACAGCACCCCATCCTACAGCAAAGACACAGAGTCACCGCTTAACTTCTACGCTGCACTTGCTACAAACTGTGAGGATTTCTGGTCTATGGCTGAAAAATACTGGTACAGCATAGTATCACCTGCTGTTGACATTATCACAGGCAAAGCTACCGACCCCACAGGAACGCTGAAATCTGCCGAGGAATACATCAACACCGTAACGAAAAGCGGTATTATGGATGCAATCCGCCTTGACAGAAACGGCGGAACATATGACACCGCTGCAAATGTAAACGGAATGACAAACTGGTTCAATGCACGTAAGACATGGATTAATTCACAGATTGCTCCTATAAATTTCAGCGGAACCATAATTGATGCTGTTCCTGAGCAGCTTTATACAGGAAATGAAATTACTCCAAAAGTTAACATTACTTATAACGACAATAAATTAGGCAAAATACAGCTTACCGAAGGTGTTGATTACACATTAAGCTACAGCAATAATACCAATACAGGTACTGCTACAATAACTGCCACAGGTATTAATGGTTACACAGGCTCAAAGAATGTCACATTCAATATTGTGTCTAACCCATTGAATAACAGCACACTGACTATTGACTCTGCAACCTATTCCAATACAGAGCTGAATGCCAAGCTGGTTGATTCTGCAGGCAATGATTTGACAGACGCAGCTTCCTATCAATGGTATAAAAACGGCACAGCAATCAGCGGTGCGACAAACAGCAGTTATCTTACTGCTTCAACAGATGTCGGTGCTGTTATAACAGTTACAGCAACAGGCGACGGCAAAAACCTTACAGGCAATGTAACCTCTAACGCTTGTACAGTTCTTTCAGGCTCAAGACCTGAATCATACCAGAAAACAATTGCCGCATGGGATTATGACTACACAGCAAACAGCACACAGTTAGTCAGCGGTGATGCAACAGGTTCAGAATTTTATTACACTGCCACAAGCGGCGAGTATCAGGCAACATCAAATCTTTATGCCAGTGTCAACGCAAAGGATCAGGCAAAGATTAAATGGTCAGGAACTGCGGATTTATACACCAACAGCAGCAACACAGTTACCAATGATCAGGCGCCTGTTATGGGCACATCAAAAACAACTGCTCTGGGCTGGGGCACATATCCTTACTTTGAAACAGTGATTTCAACCGCAGGCTTTGAAAACATAAAGTTCAGTGCAAAGCTTGGCGGTACTAAGAAAGCACCAAAGGAATGGAAGCTGCAGTACAGCACAGACGGTGTAAATTATACAGATGTAAGCGGTGCTCCTTATTCAATTACCGCAAACAAAACAATGGAACAGGCATTTAATGAAATACAATTGCCTGCTGAATGCAACAATGTAAAAACACTTCATATCAGAATGGTGGTTTGCAAGGACCTTGCAATCAACGGCACCGGTACTATTGTTAACCAGACAAGCGGTGATGCAGCGGTTAACAATATAAAGATAACAGGCGCTTCACTCAGTGTAATCACATCACTTTATGCACCTACTGTTCTTCCTGAAAACGGATCAACCATTTTTGATAATGACAATATTATCATTAAGGATAATAACGGCGGTGCTGATGTTTACTACTCCGTAAATTCAGGTGAGCCTGCACTGTACACCGATGAAATCAATCCTTTTGATACAAATGCTAAAATCGGTGACACAGCTACCATAACAGCTTATTCTGCATTTAACGATATTAAGAGTGATGAGGTAACAACAACCGTAACCTACGGCGGTATCAATATTAACAGCTTTAAGTATGATACATACTCAACCGATGTTACCAGTGCTAAGGTACAATCAACAGGCGGTACCTATGGTAAAAGCGGACGAATGACCGCAACCACAGACGGAAATTCACAATACGTTCCGCTCTGGAATGAAAGCAACAAGGCATTCTGCGTTTCACCTGATGACGGTGCTAAGTGGAGTGAAAGCTCAGGCTTTACCTATGAGGTGTCAACCGCAGGCTTTGAAAATATTACCTTCAGCTGCAAGGCTTATACCACAGCACAGGGTCCGAAGAGTGTTACCCTGCAGTACAGTACAGACGGCGAAAACTTCATAAATGTAAGAACAAACGCTGAATTAACTGCAAATGCTGCTTTGGAACAGCTATTCTTAACAACCAGCCTCCCTGCTGCCTGCAATAATCTGAGCAAGCTTTATATCAGACTTGCAACAACAGAGGATTTAACCTTCAGCAACACAAAGCTTCATAATGAGGCTTCAAAGGGCAATCTTTATGTTAACGATGTAACCGTTTCAGGTGAAAACAACGGCGAATACAAAATGCCTTACACAAACAAATCCACAAATTATTTTGGTGACAACGGTATTATCAACTACACAAGCCCTGACGGATTGAGTATGAAATACTTTATAAGTGACTCAAAGAACAATGTTGTTCAGTCAGGTACATATCCTGCAACAGGAATTCAGCTTTCAACAGTAAAGGGCTTTAATAACGCCGTTAAAGAGCCATACACCGTTGCAATCTGGGTTGAAGAGGATGAGGATACAAGTAAGGTAAATACTGCAACCTATTATTATAAGGGAAGCACAGTGGTTAAATTCGACTATACCGACGAAACAGGCAAGCGTCCTTTTGAGGCTTATGTATCCTCTAATTTCCTGTCAGCAAGAAATACAAGCGGTGCAAATACAGGCAAGCTTTCTATGTATCCTGATGGAACAAAGGCTGCACTGATTTCACATACCAACCAGTATGGTGTTAAGGCAACCTGGAGTGATTTAAACAAATTCGTTTCAAACAAGACTCTTGACAAGGTCAGCGGAAACGGCTATTGGTTAATTGAAACAAGCACAAAGGGCTTCCACGATTTGACAATCAATCTTGACCAGATCAGCTCTGACAAAGGACCTCGTGACTGGGGTATCGCTTACAGTACAAACGGTACAAGCTATACCTATGTTGACGGCTCAAATGTAAGAGCAATAAGCAATGACGCATCCACAAAGCCGGTTGAAACATACGGAAATCTTCCACTTCCTGCCGAGTGTAATGATCAGGAAAAGCTTTATGTTAAGATTTTCATCAACGGCGGTGAGAGTGTTGACGGTACTGAATTAGAGCTTACCACAAAGGGCAACACAGGTATTAACAATGTTGAAATAAGCGGTATTCCAAACGCTGTTTCCGTTCAGTTCAATACAACACTGCTTGAAAAGAAGGGAGATTTAAGCGGCAACATCAATGTTTCCGATGTTGGCATCTATATTAATGACTCCCTGTGGGCAACCACTGATGAAAACGGTCTGGCAACAATCAAGCTGGCTGAAAACAGTGTTAATACTGTAACACTTAAGGGTAACGGTATTACTCCGAGAACTGTTGAGGTAACTGCAAACAGCAGCACCCAGACACAGAATATTGCACTGATGGCATATGACGTTAATAATGACGGCTATGTAAACGTTAAGGATTTTGCAGTAATCAACAAAGAGGAAAAATATACATCCTACAAACAATATTTCAACAATTTCATTAATGTTGCAACCGGAGAATTTATCTATTAACCCTCTATGGAGAATATAAAATGAAAAAGAAAATTTTATCCGTTGCTCTGGTGCTGGCAATTGTGATTTCGTCACTGGCTGTTTCCTTGACAGCCTTTGCCAGTGCCCAGACGCTGCTGTTAGATTTAACTACATCTGCAAAGCTGTCAGGCAGTGAGGATATGGCGTGGTTTATTTATACACCTGATAAATCGGGAACCTATACCTTCAGATCCTATAATGTGCCTGCAACGGAGGCTTATCTCTTTGTAAAAGAACGTGACCCCGAAACAGGTCAGAAAAAAATGATTCAGCTTGCATATCATGCAGCAAAAACAACAGATAAAAACCGACAGTTTTGCCTGACATATCATCTTGAGGCAGGTGTAACCTATTATTACGCTGCAGGCTGGTATCTGCCTTCAAGAGAGGGCGATTCCATTGTTGTAAAGCTTGTGTGTGACAGTGTTGACAGAACCGATGTTGAACGAATTGAAGCGAGCTGTCCTGTAACCTATGAAATCGGTCTGAACTGTTCCGTTCAAAAGGATTCCGACGGTAATCAGTATTTTCATTATGACCTGAACAGAATTATTGTCAATACAAGAATCACTGTATATTATGAGGACGGGACTTCGGTTTCTGCTTTAGGCAACGAAATGATTGACGGTAATCGCTTTACTTTTAAAGACAATCAGTATTATGACCACTGGCTGCCAAGCAACGACTACCCCGATCACCGCAATGTGCTGACGATTGAATATCTTGACAAATCAACGGAGATTGATATTCCTATTACAGGAAGTGCGCGTTATGAATTCAAAGGCTATGTTATGGATTTTGCAGGTCAGCCCATTGAGAATGCAACACTGACAATCAATAACAGCAGATACTATACCAATTCACAGGGCTTCTTTTCAATTTATGTTCCCGGCGGAGTTTATGATTTAAGAATTTCCTCCGACACATCTATTGACAGAATTATACCGGTAACAATCGCTGCAAATAATACGGATAATGATTATACAGCCACTCCGTTTAAACTCTGCAATTGTGATTATATTAAAGACGGTCATATAAATGCTAAAGACTTTGCATATATCCGTAAAAATCTCACAGGCGATACGCTGACCGCAGCTGAAAATGAATTTCACAACTCAGTTAATTTTGACAAAGAGCAATATGAATAAACAAAAAATCCGAGGTTAACCTCGGATTTTTATTTTGTATATTTTTATTATTCTATATCGTCCTTTGTGATATTGATTTCCGTTACATCCTTGTCTACAACAGTTTCAAGCCCTGCAACCTTTTTTATCTGGAAATACGCTATCAAATCCATAACTGCATAGCAGATAAGTCCAACGCCTAAAAATCTTGTAATCATTTCCATACTGGTAAAAGGATTAACCGTAACAACAATACCTACTATAATCATTGCCGCTGACATTGCCATTGAAACCTTCCAGCCGGCACCGCCTATTTTCTTTGCCTTAATTGCAGACAGCAAATCAATCACACCGCTTACAATCAGAAATGCACCGAACAAAATCAGCACTATGGTTATGATGCTTTTATATTTGACACAAACAATGATTCCTGCTATGAGTGAGATTGTACCCAGAATTGCCATAAACATTGAATTGTCCTTAACAAAATAGATAATCCACGCTGCAACACCAAGCAGAATAACCGACACACCGCAAATCAGACTGACAATCTGAAGAGTTTCGCCGGGTCTGATTATCAGCACCAACCCAATAATAAGTGATGCCGCAATTGTAATTATGGAAAGATTTTTAATTTTAACTAAAATATCTGTCATATCATTGCCTCTTAATATATCTAATATCCTTACCTTTTAAAAACAGCGGTGAATACTCACCTATAATTCTTGATGTCACACGCTGGTCATATTTTTCTTCAAGCTCAACAGTGGTAAAATTAGTTGAAATAATGGTTGGCAGCTTTGCAAGAATACGTGAATTGATAATATTATAAAGGCAGGCAGAAACATAGCTGTTTTTAAACTCCGTGCCCAAATCATCAAGTATAAGCAGATTGCAGTTTAACACGGCTCTTTCATAATATCTGAGATTATCCGTTCTGCCGAATGCCTCATTCTGTAAATCGGTAAAAATATTTTGTGCTGTGCCGTAAACCACACTGAAGCCACGGTTGATAACGCCGTTGGCAATAGCCAGTGAAAGGTGTGTTTTTCCAAGCCCTGTACCGCCGTATATAATCAGGCTTTTAGAATGCGCAGTAAACTGTGTAGCGTACTTTAAGCAGCTTGCTTTAATACGCTCTGCACGCTCTCTGTCGGGATAATATTCGGTTTTAAAGCTGTCAAAGGTGCATTCATCAATGGGAGTAATTTTTGAAAGATTTTCCCTTTCAATATCCTTTAAAAGCTCGTTATGACACTTGCATCTGCGGCTCTTTATAAAACCTGTATCCTTGCAGGCATCACAAAAATATTTAACATTCAGTGCATCCTCGGAATAGCCGTTATCGGCAAGCAGCTTTTTCTTTTTCTCCTGCAGGCTAAGGCTTTCATCCATCAGCTTTTCCACATCTGCCTGCTTATCATTGCTGTATAAAAACACCTTTGAAATATTTAAGCCAACACTTGCAAGCTGATTCTGAATATCCTCAAGCTCAGGAATCTTTGCACTGATTTCATCAAACCTTGCCTGTGCCTCAAGATTGGCACGCTCCTTACGTCTTTCAAGCAGCTCTGCCGCTTTGCTGTAAACCTCCTGTGAATAGGACATCAAAACACCTCCCTATATATCCGTATTGTTCATTGCAAACTTTGCATATTCATCCAAATCGTATGTAGGCTTTGACTGCAGCCTGTCATCCTTCTTTTCGCTCTTACTCTTAGCATATGCCTCCTGCTCGGCTTTAACCTGAGAAGGTGAAGTAATTCCGCTTTTTCTCCATTTTTTTATAATGGTATTCATATATGCAAGCTTTGGTTCGGGAATATTTTCCTTCATTATATCCGCAGCAAGAGTTATCATGGTTATATCAAAATCGGAAAACCATTCCTTAATCATTTCCCTCTGCTTGGCAGTAGGTCGCTTGTGGCGAATTCCTGTTATTGCAATAATCTCATTCCACAGCCTGTCACTCTTTGCAATATCCTGCAGTTTTGCTTCGGCATCGGCAACAGAGTCAATACCCTCCTCCGCCCAGTTCTTTGCCATTGCATTGACATAGGAAATGCCGATGGATTTACCGCGTTCCTTTTCGCTGCGGTAAAACTCCAGAATCATCATAATGACCTCAGCCTTAAGACCGTAATAATTCACCATATTAACCAGCATTTCCTGCTCGGCATGGCTGATGGTTCTGCCTAAAATAACCTGAGCTTCTGTTAAGAGAAACGCAATATCACTGCTGTCCCTCTGTGCATTAATAATATCTGCAGGCGTAAGTCTTGGGGCTGACAGACTTTCTTTAACAACCTTTTTTTCCGTTTTAGGCTCGATTGGCTTCATTTCAGTTTTCAAAACAACAGCCTGTCCGTCAGCAGAGAGAAATCCCTCCTCTGTCCACAGCTCCAATAAATCGTCAATATCACCTGCAGTCTGCCCCAAAGCCTTTGCAATCTGTGAAGAGGATGCCTGTCCACCATTTCTCAATATAAAAAGCAGTGCTTTCAGCTGGTATTCACTTGCAATTTTTAAATACTTGTCAACAAGATCGGCAGGCACATTGAAAATACCGTTTGACCATATGCTGCCAAAAGGGGCAATTTGGTAATTCATATTCTTCTCCTAAAATCAGATTAGATATATATTGTAACAAAAATAATGAAATATGTAAATAATAAAATTATTTTTATAAAAACTATTGACAAAAGCAGTTTTAGAATGTATAATTACTCTTGCATTTGCGGATGTAGCTCACCCGGTAGAGCGCAACCTTGCCAAGGTTGAGGTAGCGAGTTCGAGCCTCGTCATCCGCTCCATTTAAAGCTGTGCTGAGCACAGCTTTTTTATTTTACTAAGATAAACCCCTTGCAGCTTTATAAGGCTGCAAGGGGTGTTAATTTTAATCAATCTTTTCTGATGAGCTTGAAACCACATCACCTGTATGTGCATCAATCCGATATCTGTAGCTCATGGTGCCGTCATTGAAGGAGAAATCATAATAGCGAAATCCATTTTTAATGTCAGCCTCCTGCTCAGTAAACACGACGTCATCCTCTTCAAGACCTGCAAGCTCCAGCACATCTGATTTTGCTTCGCCGATACTGATGACAGCCGAATTATCATGGCTGATTGTCGGAATTTTAAACAACGACAATACCGTGATACTCACAGAAAACACCATAACGATAAATATTATAACTGTAAATACCTTTTTTTCACTTTTACTCATATTTGTCCTTCATTACTCTTTTTTATTTTTAGAAACCAGAACCACCCAGTAAAACAGCGGAATAATTAAAAATAACAGGCTTGCATATCCCCACGCACCGATTGCAACGCCTAATAAGAGATACACTGTAACCACCATTTCAGGAACTGGCATAAGCAGTGCAAACACCTTTTTGTTATTCGCTTTGCAGGCAATGGCAAATCTGTAATAAATAGGAATAGTCATAAAAATTATCCATAAGGGATGCCAGATTTTAAATGCCATAGACAGTGCAACATATAAAAATGCCACTATAATCGGAAACGGAAAAATCAAAAGCTTTTTTGCTGCTTCAGGGTAAATTCCGAAATCATTTGCCTTTGAAAGCAGTGATTTCATTTTCCCCTTAAAATCATGCTCCTTTTTACCTGTGTTTTTTACAATCACCTTGTCGCCGCTTACGTCAAGCAGTTCATCAATCGTCAAACCATATATTTTTGATAATGCCATAAGATTATCAATTTCAGGCGAGGACTCTGCCCTCTCCCACTTTGAAACAGACTGTCGGCTTATGCCAAGCTTTTCTGCCAGCACCTCCTGGCTGTATCCGTTTTCCTTTCTGAGCTGCTGTAATCTGTTTGCTGTCATTATATCCATAACGTATTCACCTCTGTTTAATTTTCAGCATTTCTCTCTGCTGATTTAATCAAATTATATCAAAAGTGTAATATGAAATCCATATACCGCAGTTTACAAAAGGGATTTTTTTGTCAACCGACAGTTGCATCAGTCATTCGGGACATAATTTTTGTTCAGGCTTTCAATTGTTTTAACTGTTTCGCTGATTGTAGCATTAAAGCTATCCTCATTTTCACCTGCGAAATAAACAAGATTGTATTTATCCTTATCATAATCGGCATTGTCATCCATAAACTTAGGCACTCTGTAAGCTTCATCCTCAAAGGTGCTCCTGTATGTGTATTCACCGTCAATATAATAATTCTTATAGCCGTAATCATTTATAAGTCTTGCTGAAAATACACTCTCAAAGCTGCCGTCCTTATATTCATAAATCCTTGATGCAGCAGTGTAATTGTAATCACTGTCATAATTATAAACATTTGAACAGATTGCCGCCGACTTTTTATCGGTCCTGAGCATAAGATAGCTGACATCATTGTCGCTGAAATAGTTTGATATGGTATCTGTGCTGAAAATCTTTTTGGTAACAGTCCCGTTCCAGCTATAAACCTCTACACAATAGGTAGGATTTTCAATAATGATAAACTGACCGTTATAGGCATTTGTTGCACTTTGCTTGAGCATTTTGCGGTAAACAAGAACAAGCTCCTCATTTTCATCACCGTCAAAGTCAATTAAATCAACATACGCCAGACCGTCAATATAGGTCAGTCCATTATCCTTTTGCACCTTTGCCTTGCCGTATTTTTCGTTTCTCGACTCAATGATTTTATAGTATGCCTCTGCCTTACGCTCAGCATCACTGCGCTGATTATTGATTGACGGCAGTGAAACAGTATGAAAGCTGTCAATATTGTCTGTAACAGTATCAATAATACTTTCTGCCTTTGAGGTTTTGATAACAGACAGCTTTATGGTTTCAAAATCCTGCGCATTGATTTTACCCTTAACCGAATAAATATTATTTTTATAGTCATAGTCACAGCTCATACTTTCCTTAAAGCTGTTGCCCTTCAGATTCAGCATTTTTACCTTGGAAGGGTCATCGGCAGAGGATTTACAGATATAATATTTATTATTTTTATAATAAAAAGAAATCCAGCTTCCATCCTTAATATCATTGGTGCTGTTGGCAACATCACTGTAAAACTTAACAAAATCCTTGCCGTCATAGCCCCATACCTCAAGGGTATAAACATTTTTATTATTGTAACACAGCATCAGCTCAGCGTCGCCGTCATTGTTGAAATCCATCTGTCTTGCATAGCAAAGACCTGTAAGGCGCACCATTCCCTTGCCGTAATCCTCACTGTCAAGGCTGTCAAACTTAGGTATGCCATATTCCGTTATATAATCAGTGCAGACTTTGCCTGCATCCTTATAAAACTTATCAATCCTGTCATTCTGTGAATGAATCGTGTGACTGAAAATCAGAATAAACACCACAATAGTCACAACAAAAAGAACAAATGCCACTATTTTAAAGAGCATTGAGCTGAGATTAGGAAGTCTGAAAAGCTCCTTGACATCATCAAAGGAATTGCCGTGAACAAAATCTTCAACCGTGTGCTTTGCACGATGTGCCAAGCCGCTGAAATCAATATTTATTTTGCTGCTTGTCTTTATTTCAAGCTCTTCGGGGTCATCGTCAAAATAATTATATTTTCTCACAGCCGCCCTCCTTTGAACATAGTATCATTATAATTTTATCATATATGGTAAAAATTATCAATATTAAATATATGTATAAAAATCACATAAAAATCACAAAGCTCAGGTAAAAAATTCCTGAGCTTTCTGTTTATAAAAAAGTACACAAAATCTATGAATAGTTAATTAAACTTAAGCCTTTTTTTGTTAAGCACAATGGATATGCATAACAATATTATGCCCACAATCACCATAGGCACAAAGCTTGCCTTTGCCGACTCCATCGTCAACGGTGTGACATCATAAAATATCGGGAAAAATAACCCGTCAATGCTGTAAGCAATCATCGGATTTCCGATAGTATAAACCAATACCATCAGTAAAGTTATTGGTATTGATTTCGTGAGATATGTTAAAAACTGAACAAAGCAGTAGTAAAATAAGCAGACACAAAAGAGCTTTACAGGCTCATATTTCAAAGAGCTGTCAGCCTTGATATAAAATGCAAACTGAATAATGGATACTGCAAAAAACAGTATAAACGCAATGAGGGTGTCCATCGTCTTTATTTTATTTTTGCAGACAAACAGCAGCTCATTGCCAAGCCCTTCAATGTAATCCCTGTTGATAAAAACAGCCCACCATATACTGCACACAGGTATAATAATCAGCGAAAACTGCATCACTGTCATTGCAAAAAACGGTCTTGTTCTTTCACTCATATAGGAAATCAGGCAGATAAACGGCAGAAATAGGTCTGCCACAGCTATCGGAATAAAGAAATTCCAGTGCAGATTTTTAAGGTGAAAATACAGCCTTTGAAGGACCAGCCTTATATTCCCTTGAGTAAGCATATGTATCCATCCTCTATTGCAGCCACGCCCTTTTCATAGTCAAGGCTTTCATTTGACAGTACACGCATAAGCTGCTGTCCGTCACGCTCAAAATATTTCTGTATAACTGCCTTTTCACTCAGCTTTGCCGCATCGTTTACGGGAACAAAATAAACCTTGTCCTTTGCACACTGCTCAATCTCGCTGCAGCTTCCGCTTTTAATAATGTTGCCGTCGTTCATAACAATGATTTTATCACAGACCGCTTCAATATCCTCAACGATATGTGTTGAAATAATAACCGTTTTTTCCTTTGACAAGCGTGAAATAATATTTTTAAAACGCAGCCTTTCCTCAGGGTCAAGCCCTGCAGTTGGCTCATCAAAAATCATAATCTCAGGGTCGCCGAGCAGTGCCTGTGCTATACCGAGACGTCTGAGCATACCGCCGCTGAAGGCACCCACCTTTTTGTCAACAGCATCACTGAGGTTGACAATTTCAAGCACACGCTTCGCATCCTGCTCAGCGGTCTTTTTATCAATGCCCTTCAGGTTCGCCATAAGCATAAGCGCCTCAACAGGCTTAAGCTCCTTGAATATGCCGAAGCCCTGTGGCAGATAGCCGAGGCTTGAAATATATTCCTTTGATTTACCGATAGGCTTGCCGTTATAAAGAATCTTACCCTCTTTAGGCTGATATAAGCCTGCCATACTTCTGATAAGTGTGGTTTTGCCTGCACCGTTGGGACCGAGCAAGCCGTAAACACCGCTTGTAAAGGTGAAATCAATGCCCTTTAATACCGTGTTTTTTTTGAATTTCATTTTAAGCGACTTAATCTCAATCATGTTAAACCGTGCTCCCTTTCATATTCCTCAAATTGCAAATCCACTTCAGTTTTTTCACCGATTTGCTCTGCTATCTGAACAGCAGTCTGACCTTTAAATTCATTTGCATCGTGTTTATCAACCCACTTGAAAGCTTCATCAAATCCGTACTCATTAATCTTTTGAGCAAGGATATAATCAAGGCTGTTTTTGTCTGCATCTGACAGCTCACCATTTTTATATGCTTCACAGAATTTATACAGCTCGCTGTCCTTATCATAATAGGTGAGCATTTTATAATATAAATCCATATATATCATAGACGGAGCTTCATATGTTTCACCCATAAGCATTCCCATCATATCACCCTCACTGTTAAAAGTAATATGGTCGGAATATTCATAACCAACATTATATCCATATGCATTACATACGATAAACACTTTATCATCATATTTATTCTTATCTTGATTGATTAAATTGACAAGCGTTTCATTTATCATTCTTTCATTATAAATTCCATAGTCAATATAAACCAAACGACAACCCTCGACTTCAGTTTCATTATAAAAACCTGAAACTATTGTAACTCCATCCGAAATACCGGAAAATTTGTTTTTGCCATCTTCTACTCTTTCAAGATTTGAATATACTGTCTTTTTAGTATCAACTGTTAAGTTAATTGGTACCGGCTTTTCAAACGAAATTGTATTATACCACTGTTCATCAATAACATAAACATAATGAAAACCATTTATCGGATAATATGCAAAACCGGCAGGAAGACTTATACCTTGTGAATTGCTATAATAAGCTTCATTAAATCCACTGTATTCAAAAATAATTTCCTCTGTTATTCGTTCTCCCTCAGCAGGGTAAATTGTTACATAATCACTGTAACGGTCAAATTTTAATTTATTTCCACTACTATCCTTAATACTTTTGATTTTATATCCGTGAAACAATGTGAACTTGTAGCTTGCGAGGGAGGTATTATCAATCTGAACACTGGTTATAGCATTGAGCTGCCTGCCCACCTTCAAATCAATATCCATTGACGTTATTTTAAAATCGACAGACTCATTATATTGTATTGGTCTATTTTCCGGGCTGTTGAATTCATAATAATCTACACGTGCAGTATGACCTCGCAATGGATCATACTTATTATATTCATATTCGGAATATGGCAAATTGGCAAAAACACATGAGACAAGTGCAACAGAAACCGATAAACTAACAACTGTTTTTTTCGCTGTTTTATTTCTTTTTAAATACTTATAACAAACAATACCAATAAGCAGAGTCAGCCAAAAAAGGGCTCTCATATAATTGGTACTGTTAAGAGGTATGCCATAAGCATCATAATTCTGCGACGGATATTCTTGAGGAATAATCTCAAACATATAAAAGATCGGATGAATATATATTTTTGTGGTAACGCTTGATATTGTATTTGGCAGCAAAAATGAAAGCGGTGAAAACATAAAGGTGCAGAGTATCAGCAGCACATAGGCGATAATATTATTTTTTATATTTGACAGCACCATACCTAATAAAACGGCTATTGTATCAGCAACAAAAAAGTACATAAGGCTGAGTTTTAAGATATATGAAATATATGTAAAATCTGTTAATGGACTTTTAATAGGTGCTATCAAAGAAAGCACAGTTAATACACCGCCAAAAATCAAAGCAAGCAGCTCCATAACCAAAAACTGATTCAGCCTGAAAAGCTCACTGTTTTTGGTAACGGACAAACATTCATCAAAATTGGCTCTTTTTGCCTTAGCAAAATATTCATAGGATATAAACAGAAACAGTATAAACAAAACGATTGCAAACTTCAAAAAAGGGCGTTCGTTACTCAGCAAATACGGCCATCTTGAGTTAAGAGCCTCCGGCACCTCTCTTACGGCACAATAGCCTATTACTCCGCAAAAAAATAAAATATAAGCAATCATACAGAATTTGGATTTAATAAATAAATCAATCGCTTTTTTGAACATACATTCTCACTCCAATGTAAAATAAGGGGAAAGGCGTCCCTCTCCCCTCGCTTGTTTTAATTACCAGCACCAAGCGTAGGCAGTACCACCTGCACCTGGTCCATAAGTATCAAGGCAAAGTCTCCACCATGGTTTGTTATAATTCACTGTCGATTTGCCATTATAATAATTTGTATCTGCAGGAATTAAAATTTCTTTTGCCGTATCATCCACAAATTTTGACTGGTCACTATTAAAAGTATATTGAGGCGTGAACCAGACTTTTATAGTCTTACCATGATTTCTTCCTTCAAAATTAATGTAACTCGTTACTTTTGCTCCTGAATAGGTCTTTGTCTGATCTGCATAAAGCGTTACATTAAATGCATTTGTAGTCGGATGATTCCACGCATAGCAAAGCATTGCCATTGAGCTCATAGACACAAGCATAATTGCTGACAAAGCAAAAGACATTAAGGACTTTTTGCTTAATTTAAAATGTTTCATAAAATATCCTCTTTTCTGTAAAATTTTGTTGTATTTTATCGAATAAACAATTTGTGTACTTTTTTCAAATCGATTTGTAAATTTGTACAATTTAATCTTATCACCGCAACAAATATATGTCAACATTTTCCACTAAAATAAATTTGTGAAAATTTTTGTTACCTGTTTTTGTGTAAAATGACGAAAAGTGTCCTGCAGAATTTTCTCTGCATATACATCGTTAATCAATGCATATACATTGTAACACAATGTATTGATTTTGTCAACAAAAAAGGCATCCCTTTCGGAATGCCTTTGCATTTGGACACTCGTGTCGGCGCAACCGCCAACATCAATTGTTCAAATTAAATTTTCTTATTTAGAAGCTTCTTCAACTGCAACTGCACAAGCAACGGTTGCGCCTACCATTGGGTTGTTGCCCTTTTTAAACCTAACGTTATATTGTGTTTTTTTACGTTTTATTTGCACTATAAATTGGGAAAATCACTGATTTTAGTATTGCTTAATAGGTAATCTTATGTATTATAACGTAGATTTATGTTTTATAGTTGGGCAACGCAAGGGAAACTTGTAATTACACATATCATAAAATACTAAAACTATAAATATTGATGCAAAAGTTTTATTAAGCACAACTTTCTGACTTTAGTTCTCGTTTATATTTGTAAAATGTATTATTGGATATTCCAATAAGCTTCATACATTCTTTATCATTTAGAAAACCATTGAAGTCAACTGAGTATTTTTCGATTTTTATTTTTGACTCAATACTTTTCTTTGTAGTGAGCTTCGTTCCCTTCTTTAAGCCTATCTGCTTGCCGTTGAGACGGGCAGTCTCTATGCCTTCTTTAGTTCTTTGATGAAGGTCGGTAACTTCCTTTTCTGCCTGTTCAAAAGCAATGCGAATTTGGTTCTCTGCAAGCTTCATAAGATATTGATTTACCGCTTCGAGAATAATATCTACATCATCACCAGTAAGCTGTATTTTTGACTCTATCGCTGACCTGAATGTAGTTGTGTCAATCATCGGTTCTTTCAAAAAATGCAGTTCTACACCCTTTGAAAACAATTCTTGATATATAGCAAATCCTTCTTCAGCATTACGCGACATCCTTGAGACCGAGTCAAAAACGATTATATCACCTGATTTTACCATTTTCAATAGTTGAGTCCACTTTGTTCTTCCAAATGTCTTTGTGCCCGTGTAAACCTCCTTGAGAACGGATGCATTTGGATATTGTTTTCTAATATTTCTCACCTGTCTGTCAATACTCTGTTTGTTAGTGCTAATTCTGCAATAGCCGTAGATTTTTTTCATTTAATTGTCTCCTTTATTTAAACAAACATTCATTAGATTTATAGTTTCATTACACGTCTAATAATGGTATATTTTAATAGATATTTAAACACGTTTGTTTTAATTTAAGTTCATTTTAACGTACAAAATGTTAGACAACAATATCTAAAAACAGATATTTTGACAGAGCTTTATACTCCGTAAAACCAATGAAAGACTTCTCACTTTGAGAAGTCTTTTATGTTTATCTTATATTGTAATAAAGCTATAATAATTTACATTCTGCGATTAATTTTCTCAATGAAATCCACGACCTTTGCTCCACCAATTACAATAGATAAACCTATTAAGCAAAAGAAAGAACCTACTATTCCAAAAACAACACCAAATATTTCACCTTGCTTTGAAAGCACTTCATAGAAGCCTTCGTATGCAAAAAAGCTTCCCATTATCGCAAATACCATTCCAAATATTTTAATGAAAATATTTCTACAGAAATTAAAGATAATTTTAGATTTTTCTTGCTTTTTTTCAATAACTATATTTGAGTAATTGAATTTGGCATATGTATTCAAAAATGTTAATAATTCTATAGTCAACAGATTAAAATACTGTTCACATTCTGCCGAAGTAGCAGATTTATCGCTTATATGGGAATACTTGTTTCCAAAACATCTGATTTTTGTGTAATTATTATAAGAAGATATTGTAATCAGGTTATTTGAATACAACAACTCAATCTGCTCTTTTAAAGACAAATTCATGTTTGCATTTTTGCAATTTGAAAAAATAAAAGCAATCATTGCTTCGACTGTTTGACGCATAGCATTAGCAGCAAAATTATAGTTTTTTTCATTAAAGAGTTTAACAACTTGCTCAAACGATTTAAAAATCATTGGGTAAACTGCCAACTCTTTCAATACATCAACTAGTGGGTTCGACCCGTTTTGATCAGCTCCACAATGCTGGCAATAAGATGCTCCATCAGCAATTTCTTTACTGCATTTAATACATTTCATATTCTATTCTCCTGATACGTTATTAAAACAAATTATTGCCATTATTGAAAAATGTTTGATTATTTATGTCTTGCTGAACCTGTTCGTTAAACATCCTGTTTTGTTCGGCTATATCTCGTTGAATTTGTTCATTAAACAACCTGTTTTGTTCCTGAAAAATTTGTTGCTGCCTTTGTTGGTTAACATCTTCATCGTCAGTAGAATATATTGATGAAAAGCTATCAGTATTATTCTCGTTATTTGATTTATTCTTAAAGGCTTTTAACATTTTAAAGACTTCAGTAAGAACAATAAGAATAACAACAACTAAAATAATTGGCACAACAACTTTCAATATAATTTTATTTTCTTTTGTCTTCTGATTTTCTTGGATTTCCTTTTGCTTCGCCTGTTCTTCATTTTCCTGGGCTCTGCTACTTTGTTCAGCAGCCATACTGCTGCTTAATTCATCATATTTTTGAGAAATGTTATTATTCCATTCCTCATCTTTCTGTCGTCTTTTTGATTGCTCGGCAGCATTACTACTTATCTCCTGCTCCATGCGACGGCTTTCCTCAGCAATGCTTTGAGACATACTTTCCCACTCTGTATCTGAAAATTCATTTGCATTAGTACATACAGGTATTGAAATGGATATAATCACCATTATCAGCATCAGAATATAATACTTTTTATTTTCCTTTTTCATCGAAATTTCCGTTCCTTATTTATACTTTAATAATCAGATTACCTATAAATAATATTTAGTCACTATAAGAACTATTAAAATCACTTGAAACATTATTCCATTTTTGAGTACCTGTTAATACCTGATCATTGGAAATCTTTATAGTAACATTTTTACCTGTTCCTGCTGATAATGTATCATTTGCATCAATCGTAGTATCAACTATTGTTCCAAGTACATCATCAGTAAGTTTGACAGAATATTGATTAAAGGTTTGACTCTTTGCGGGATTACCATTATTAAGACGGGTTACCACATAAACATTACCTTCAGTATCCTGATATGTACAAAAAACAATAGTTTCGACCATATCTTTAAAACAATCTTGCTCGTCACAGGTAATGAAGAAATCATAATAGCCATTCATTTTAATAAAATTATCATAATTTTTAACATCATCATTAAATTGACTGTAGTATTTTTCATTAGCCAATTTCACTATTTCGCTATTTTCATCTGTTGTAAAATCAAGTTTCCATTCACCATCAATCAGGCTTACAAAATATGTTGATTGATTGGATGAACGATGTGCATTTCCGTTTTCAGAAGAAACAGTATAGTCCATTCTTGTTATATAAAATGAAGTATCTGTTTCTGCGACAACATTTATCATTACATCAGAATAATCTTTAAAAGACTTAATATAATCTATTTCATCTGCAAGATTACTTTCATCAACACCATAAAAATAAGCCTTTGCTTCATCAATGGTTTTACTATTCTGAATATTCTGAATAATTTCTTCAAATTTTTCCTTTTTCTGTTCTGTGCTTAAAGCAGTCACAGTGTTTTTGCCCGATGTTTGTTCTGTTGCTTCTGTAATGTTTGACGACGCAGGCTGTTCACTCTTTGAGCAGGCTGCAAACATCGTTCCTGCAATCAGCAAAACGAATATAAGCGCTAACAGTTTAAAAAATTTTGTGTTTTTCTTTGCTTTCATAACAATTCTCCTTTAACATACATTAAATATAATAAAAAAAGACGTGACAAGAAGTCACGCCTAAAAAACATAACTCCTTGAACGCCAATCCAACTGCCACTCGTTTTCAACCAAGTATGCAAAAATAGAGCATGTTTTTATCAAAGGATAAAATACACACTTTAGTTGAAAACTTAAAATATTCAGTTGAATTGGCATTTATAATTATAGCACAAGTATTCATAATTTTTCAATACCTATGCTTTAATAAAAGAAAATGAGAACGGCATAACGACCGTTCCCATTAATAGAATGTCTACATACTGTTTAAAATCTGCTCTATTTCAACATAGCTTAAGCCAGCGGACTGCTGATAAAGACAAAGAATGTACCCAAATGTATATGCATCAGAACAAAAGTTATATCTGAAAGGCTCAGTAATCTCCTCATTCGTCATTTCATTTACTACCTGTTTTACAATCATTGAAATTGTAAAATCACTGCAGATAAAGCTGCTGTTCTCAAACAATTGTGAAGTGTCCGTTTCCGTCAGCATAGATAGAAAATATTTGCTGTCATAGCCCAAAACATCAACGGCATAACTAAACATTTTACCAATAGAGTCAGCAAGCCTTTTTTGATGGTCTGTAACGGTTATCATCCCCCTATTTAGTGTATGGATTGGCGCCAAAGAGTTCTGCCTCTTTCCATAAACTATAGCAAATAAAATGTTAAATTGCAGTAATCAAAAACGGACATTTTGACAGATTTTAAATATAAGAAAAAGCCATCCAGCATATTAACTGAATGGCTTTGCAGCACCTGCCCCAAAAGTGCCTATACTTTATTATATTACATTTTTATGAAAGGATAAATAAAATGATTAAATTTATGATAAATGAAATGTAAAGTGGGGCTCTTTATATTTCACTTATGGATAAAACGACAATTACATATTGGATCCAATGGTGTTAGAAAACCATCTATTATTCCGCTTTTGAAAGGATTATAAATTTTTAGAAATTATCTGCGATTAATTATGTAATTTATTCTTACGATTACAACCGCTTTACTGATTTTTTGATTATTTTATTATCATAAAGGTTTTAAAGAGCATGTATGTTTTGAAAACGATTAATTATCTCTTTCCAGCAACATCCACTGCCTTGTCCAGACATAAAGCTCACTCAGATTTGTTGATAGCTTTATTGCTATAGCCTCTTCCAACTGTAATGTTCGAACAACACCATAGGCAAGCTTATAAGTGTCGTTGGGGAACTTAAGTTCTGACTCAGCGGCAAGTTTTATGTAGTCCTGCATATCATCCGTTATGGATATACTGAAAGAATAAAATGCACCGATGAAGTTATCGCCGAACATCTGCGTTTCTATCGCATAAAAAGAATTGCCGTGTTTCAGGAAATGATAGCGACCTATCTGTATCCATTTGGATGAAATATGATCATCTCTTTCGGCAAATCGTTGATTGATTTCTTCTGCAAGATTTTCTGGAAGAGACTCTTCAATAAAATCAAGCAGCTTGTTTCTTTCTTCATCGGACATACTGACTAATCTATCAAAGTAATGATTATTGCTCATAAGCTTATACCTCCATTTTCATCTTCAAACAATTCTGCGTAAAGATTGCCTGTCATAAATGCCTTTCTGAGCATTCGCTTTTCTGCTTCTGTTTTGTTATGAAGCAATGAAAATTCACTGTTGACATCAAAGTCTTTTCTTAGTTTATCAACATAGGTGCATAAAATATACGCCATATCTTCCTGAGAATACCCATTGATACGAAGGCGATTAATACATTGCTGCAAGCAGTCTCTTTCCTCCTGCAATTCGTCAGGTGTGATTTTGATGTTGCCGTCGCTCTGAACTTTCTTCAGAGTCGATACTGATACATTAAGCAGCATTGAAATTTTGTTTTTGCTGATGCCTAAAACCTCAAACCGCTTTAATTCTTCTGCCGTAACCCTATTTTTCAATGCTTTCGGCTCAATTCCCATTTGTTCAAGAACGCCTCGTGTTTCTTCGTAATAGGAATAATGTTTTTTGATGAACTTTCTCAAGCTCATTTTGCTTAATTCACTGAGTGTATCCCTATAGCTCAGTTCTGTAATGTACTTTTCATTCATTATAAATTCCTCCTTTAAATATGTTACAAATGATTTAGTACATCTTTTATGTAACGATATAAATAAAGGAATGCAAGAAAAGACAGATTTTACAAGTCTGCAAAAAATCCCTAAATCTCAACTAAGATTTAGGGTTCTTTTCGTTATATTCAAAAAATCTCAAAAACGGACTTCGTTTACTTGCTTTTTAAGTGCCTTTTGCCAATATTCTAAGATAAAGAATAAAATAAAGGAGTGAATAATTATGAGCAACAAAGTTGAAGTTCCATGCAAGCCGGACACGATTATCTTTAAAATTTCTAAGACATTAGATGAGAGCATTTACAGTACCTGGAAAAATATAAATGAATTTATGTTCTTTAAAAAGGTGCATCCGTTTTCTTTAAGATACTACTCGGGAGCAGGTATATTAAGTATACAAATTTATTCTATACCAAAGTTTTTATACGGCTTCAGCCAATGGGAAGAAACTGATTATCTTTTAGAACAATTTGTTGATGAAGTAATTTGCTTTCTGAAAAAGAATTTCGAAATTGATGTCAGTGAAGAGGAAGTCAGAAAAGCAAAAATTACGAGACTGGATATTAACAAGGATTTTTACTTTTTGAGCGAAAGAAACGCAAAGCGCTTTACTGAATGGCTGAAACTTTTTGAATTCAAAGGGTTAAATAACTTCTGTAATTACCCATCAGGTTTTAAGCGGAATAACAAATCGTGGAATATAGAAGTATATGACAAGGTTGTCAAATGCAAAAAAGACAAAGAACCATATATTCTTATTAACAACAGTGTCACTTATATTCGAGTTGAAATACAATTCAAAAAAGGAAAAATGAGCAGATTACCAAAAGGCATACTCAACGGTACTGCTACCATTGAAAAGGTATTTGACAGCCAAGAAACAATAGATAAATTTTGGGAGTATTTTGCAGAAAATAAACTGCTTTTCTATCCTTATATTCTGTCAAAAGCAAATATGCAAAAGTTTGCTTTCAATCTTAATTTAAGAAAAAAAGCTAAAGCCAAGCAACAGATTGTTGATTATCTTATGCTGACAGGTTCAAGGGGATTAAAATATGCAAACTCAAAATACTCTACTCACTCTCACATTATAAACGCATTTAAACACCAAAAAGTGTGCCCTGTTTATATGGGATTACATATACTCAAAGATTTAATCAAAACGAACAATGGCACAAGAAAAATAACAAATATTATTGAGCCCTAATAACATACTGTACAAATCACGTTAAAAATTCACTGTTCATTCTCAAAAACAATCAATTTTTCAAAGCTTTTCTTGACAAATAAAAAATATTTACTATATATACCATGTACACACAATTGAACATCATACAGATACCTAAAATTTACGTTCTGGGCGCAATTTATACGTATGTCAGTAATATTGTGATGTTAAAATAATTTAATTAACAGGAGGTAAAAATATGGAGAATTTTTACAATGTAAAAGAGGTTGCAGAAATTCTTAGATGTGACAAACACCAAATTTATAAGTACATTAACAATAATCAATTAAAAGCAGTAAAAATAAGTTCTTTGTTAATTAGAAAGGATTGGTTAGAAGAATTTATTAATAAAATGATGGTTACAGCATAACCGAGGAGTGATATTAAATGCTGAAATTAAATGTAAGAAAAAGAACCTACCCAAGCGGAAAATATACATATTACTATTATTTTGAAGGTCCAAAAATCAATAACAAAAGACAACGTATTAGTAAAGCAGGATTTAAAACAAAGAAGGAAGCTGAAAAAGCAGGTAAAGAAGCATTAGCTTTATTTGAAAATGCAGGCAAGTTTATCAATACAAATATTAGTTTTGCCGACTTCGTCAATAAGTGGATAAATATAGAATTGAAAATCACAGTGTCAACTGGTACTCAGGAAAGTTATGAGAAAAAGATCAAGAACCATATAATGCCTGAATTGGGCAAATATAAATTAACAAGCATAAGAACAGCTACACTTCAAGATTTAATTATGAAATTGTTTCAGGCAGGATATAGCCGCAACACTATATCCTGTATTAAAGGAATTCTTTCTCGCATATTTGATTACGCAGTTAGCGAACAGTATATTATTGGAGCTCAAAATCCTATGATTGGCGTTAAAATGCCTGGAAAGGGTGTTACACCAGATAATCCCACTCGCGTTCATAATAATGTTTTCCTTAATAATGAAGATATAAATAAGATTTTTGCAAGATTTCCTGAGGGCAGTTCGGGCTTTTTGCCGCTTTTACTTTGCTATCGTTTGGGACTGCGAAAAGGGGAAGCCTTTGGTCTTGCTTGGGAAGATATAGATTTTGAAAATAAAATGGTTTATATTGTAAGACAAGTACAATTCGACAAAAAGCAAAATTGCTGGTGCTGCAGACCAGTTAAATATCGTCACCCACGTAGAATATCTATAGATGATGAACTTCTTGAAATTTTAAAAAGAAGTCGTCAAAAACAAATCGAACAAGATAATAAACATAATCACTACTATAAAATTTATGTTAGTAATTATCCCTCAGATTATCCAGAAAATATAAATAGGGTATTTAATTCTCCCATAGAACTTAGCGGAATAAAGGGTGAAGGAATGAGGGAAATTGAATTCGTGTGCATTAGAGATGATGGAAGTTATATTGTTCCTGATACTACAATGCATATCTCAAAAATTATACACGATAAACTGAATATACTGGATTTTACATTTCATTCTCTTCGTCATACTCACGGCTCAATTATGTATAACAATTGTAAAGATTTGACTTTGGTTGCCAAAAGACTGGGACATAAAAACATCAGCGTGACAGCAAAGTATTATATTCATAGTACAGATAACGACAATACAGAGGAGCATAAAGTAATCAATAATATGAATATGTATAAAAAAGAAGCAATCCCTAAATAAGGATTGCTTCCCTGAATTATTTAAGATTTTCAAATGGCAGCGTAAGGGCAACTTTTATGAAAAATCTCATTAATATTCAAGAATTTCACATAAGCAATAAACTTACTTAAAAGTTCCAAAATGCCCGAAAATACTAATTATTTAGCACTTTCTTCAACAGCAACTGCACAAGCAACTGTAGCGCCTACCATTGGATTGTTACCCATACCGATAAGACCCATCATTTCCACGTGTGCAGGAACTGATGATGAACCGGCGAACTGAGCGTCACCGTGCATTCTGCCCATTGAGTCTGTTAAGCCGTATGAAGCAGGACCTGCTGCCATATTATCAGGATGAAGTGTACGACCTGTACCGCCGCCTGATGCAACTGAGAAATAAGTCTTGCCGTTTTCAAGAGCCCACTTCTTATAAGTGCCTGCAACAAGGTGCTGGAAACGAGTTGGGTTCGTTGAGTTACCTGTGATAGAAACATCAACGCCCTCATGCTTCATAATAGCAACACCCTCAAGAACATCGTTAGCACCGTAGCACTTAACTGCTGCTCTTTCACCGTCTGAGAATGCCTTTTCGCTTTCAATGTTAAGCTCGCCTGTATAGAAATCATAATCTGTCTTTACATAGGTGAAGCCATTGATACGAGAAATAATATATGCAGCATCCTTACCAAGACCGTTAAGGATAACCTTAAGAGGCTCTTTACGAACCTTATTTGCTGTTCTTGCAATACCGATTGCACCCTCAGCAGCAGCGAAGGATTCGTGACCTGCTAAGAAAGCAAAGCACTTTGTTTCTTCGCTGAGGAGCTTTGCACCGAGATTACCGTGACCAAGACCAACATTTCTCTGCTCAGCAACGGAACCCGGGATACAGAATGCCTGAAGACCGATACCGATTGCAGCAGCAGCCTCAGAGGCAGACTTAACCTCTTTTTTAAGTGCAACAGCTACACCCAGGGTATAAGCCCAGCTTGCATTCTCAAAAGCGATTGGCTGAACGCCCTTAACAATAGCGTCAACATCAATGCCCTTTGATAAGCATAAATCTCTTGCTTCTTCAAGACTTGAAAGACCGTACTCAGCAAGACATTTTTCAATTTTAGCAAGTCTTCTTTCCTTGCCTTCAAATTTTACATCATTTGCCATTTCACTGTCCTCCTTATCTTATTCTTCTCTTGGGTCGATATACTTTGCAGCATTTGCAAAACGACCGTAATTACCGATATTTGCTTTATATGCTTCGTCAGGAGTTTTGCCGTGGCGGATATCCTCAAGCATCTTACCAACCTTAACGAATTCGTAGCCGATAACCTCGCCCTCTTCGTCAAGAGCCATACGGGTTACATAACCCTCAGCCATTTCCATATAACGAACGCCCTTAAGCTTTGTTGAGAACATTGTGCCAACCTGTGAACGAAGACCCTTACCAAGATCCTCAAGAGCAGCACCAACAACCAAGCCGCCCTCTGAGAAAGCTGACTGTGAACGACCATAAGCAAGCTGCTTGAAGATTTCTCTCATAGCAACATTGATAGCATCACAAACAAGGTCTGTATTTAAGCATTCCAGAAGAGTTTTGCCAGGGAGAATTTCTGCAGCCATAGCAGCTGAGTGAGTCATACCTGAGCAGCCGATTGTTTCAACAAGAGCCTCTTCAACAATACCATCCTTAACATTAAGGCTGATTTTGCATGCGCCCTGCTGTGGAGCACACCAACCGATACCGTGTGAAAAACCGCTGATGTCTGAAATTTGATAAGATTTTACCCATTTACCTTCTTCAGGTATTGGAGCCGGACCATGATGAGGACCTTTTTTTACGGTACACATCTGTTCAACTTCATTTGAATAGACCATACTATTACTCCTTCCAATTAACGAATTGTCATAAAAAATAATTTTAAAAAAAATTACCACGATTATTATAACCAATTTACCATATATCTGCAAGAGTAAATGTGAAAAAAAAGGATTAATTTAGCAGTTATATTTTGTATATATTGCTAACGCACAAAAAATTTGTTATACTAATTATATTATTAACACTTATTATACAAAGGAGATTTTTTATGAAAATCAAGAACGGATTTGCAAAAAGAGAAATTGCCGGATCATATATTGTTGTGCCTGTGGGAAACACAAGCAATGAATTCAACGGAATGATAACCCTTAACGAGAGTGGCTCATTCTTCTGGGATTGCTTTACAAATGACATTACCATTGATGATGCCGTGAAAATGGTCACTGCCGAATATGATATTGACGAGGCAACTGCAAAAAAGGATATTGAAGGCTTTGTAAAAATGCTGAAAGAAAATAATCTGATTATCGGATAAAGGATTATTATTGACAAAGTAATTATGATTTATTATAATAATGCATACATTATATATTAACAGTATGCGCCATTAGCTCAGCAGGATAGAGCGTTCGCCTCCTAAGCGAAAGGTCGGGGATTCGAATTCCTTATGGCGCGCCATTGCAAAGTCTGGCAAAAAATACCAGACTTTGCTTTATTTTTGCATATGATTGTTAATACTTTAACAATTCATTGTTGAATGTGACAAACTTTCAAAGAAAGCATTGACAAAAAGTTGAACAATAATATAATAGTATAGCAAAGTTTTTTATAAACTATAAATATTTTTATATAAGAGAGGATTTAATTATGGCAAGAGTTTATAATTTCAGTGCAGGTCCTTCAACCCTTCCTGAGAAGGTATTGGAGCAGGCTGCAGCAGAGATGATGGATTATCAGGGCAGCGGTCAGTCCGTTATGGAGATGAGCCACCGTTCAAAGGTATTTGACAAAATCATTAAGGATGCAGAGGCTTTAATGCGTGAGCTTTACAACATTCCCGACAACTACAAGGTTCTGTTTTTACAGGGCGGTGCATCTGCACAGTTTTCAGCTATTCCGCTTAACTTTATGAACGGCACAGGCAAGGCTGACTATATCATCACAGGTCAGTGGGCAAAGAAGGCTTTTCAGGAAGCACAGAAATACGGTGATGTTGTTGCTGCTGCTTCATCTGCTGACAAGACCTTCAGCTATATTCCTAAGACTAAGGCTGAGGATTTCCGTGATGACGTTGACTATGTTTATATCTGTATGAACAACACCATTTACGGTACTGTTTACAAGGAGCTCCCTCCTGTGGGTGATAAGGTGCTCATTGCCGACGTATCATCCTGCGCTCTTTCAGAACCGCTTGATATCAGCAAGTTCGGTGTTGTTTACTTTGGTGCGCAGAAGAATGTTGCACCTGCAGGTCTTGTTGTTGCAATCATCCGTGAGGACTTACTGGGCAAGGCTCGTGACATCACCCCTGTTATGATGGATTACAAAATTCAGGCAGATGCCGATTCACTTTACAACACACCTCCTTGCTGGACAATTTACATCTGCAAGCTTGTTCTTGAGTGGATTAAGAATGACATCGGCGGTCTTGCAGCAATGAAGGAAAGAAATGAGAAGAAGGCTGCTGTTCTTTATAACTTCCTTGATAATTCAAAAATGTTCAAGGGCACAGTTGTTCCTGAGGACCGTTCACTTATGAATGTTCCGTTCATCATTGGTGATGATGAGCTTGAGAAGAAGTTTATCGCAGAGGCTACCGAGGCAGGCTTTGTTAACCTTAAGGGTCACAGATCAGTAGGCGGAATGAGAGCTTCTATCTACAACGCTATGCCGATTGAAGGTGTTGAAAAGCTTGTAGAGTTTATGACAAAGTTTGAAAAAGAAAACGCTTAATTGATTAAACCATTCTACTGATAGCTTAAGCTTTTCAACATACCATTCTCCAAATCTTTGATTTGGGAAAAACAGTCCGGGGGACTGTTTTGTAGAATGGTGGAAGCCTGCAAGGCAGAGTTCATGGCTAAGTTTGAAGAAGAAAACGCTTAATTTAATAACTCTAACTTTTAATCTTAACGGAGGTAAAGACGAATGTTTAACATTAAAACATTAAATAAAATTTCTAATGTGGGTCTTGATAAGTTCGACACTGCTAAATATGCATATGGTGACGATATTGAAAACCCACAGGCAATCATGGTTCGTTCTGCATCTATGCACGATATGGAAATGCCCGAGTCACTGCTTGCTATCGCAAGAGCAGGTGCAGGTGTTAACAATATTCCTGTTATGGATTGTGTGCAGAAGGGTATTGTTGTATTCAACACTCCCGGTGCTAACGCAAATGCAGTTAAGGAAATGGTTATCTGCGGTCTGCTTCTTTCAAGCAGAAAGGTAACAAAGGCGATTGACTGGTGCAAAACAATCAAGGACGAGGGCGACAATGTCGGCAAGGCTGTTGAAAAGGGCAAGAGTGCTTTTGCAGGTCCCGAAATCAAAGGCAAAACCCTTGGTGTTATCGGTCTTGGTGCTATCGGCAGACTTGTTGCTGAGGCTGCTGTTGACCTTGGAATGAAGGTTATCGGCTATGACCCGTTCCTTCCTGCTGACGCTGAGCTTAAAGCAGGCATTACACTCAACAATAATCTTGATGAAATTTTCCCTGTTGCGGATTACCTTACACTTCACGTTCCGCTCACTCCCGAAACAAAGGGTCTTATCTGTGCTGAAAACATTGAAGCAATGAAGGACACTGTAAGAATTATGAACTTTGCACGTGGTGACCTTGCAGTTTCAGCCGATATTATCGACGCACTTGAAAACGGAAAGCTCGCTGCTTATGTTACAGACTTCCCATCAGCAGACATCATTGGCGTTGACGGTGTTATCGCAATCCCGCACCTTGGTGCTTCTACTCCTGAAAGTGAAGAAAACTGTGCATCAATGGGCGCTTTAGAGCTTATTGATTTCTTAGAGAACGGCAACATCAAAAATTCTGTTAACCTGCCCGCTGCTTCACTGGCAAGAACAGGTGTTGCAAGAATCACTGTTATTCATAAGAATCAGCCGAATATGATTGCAACCATCACCGACACAATCAGCAAGGACGGAATCAACATTTCTGCTTTTGTTGACAAGAACCGCGGTGAGTGGGCATACTCAATCATTGATGTTGATACCGAAACATCACAGCAGGTTATTGACGATATTACTGCTATTGACGGCGTAATCAAGGTAAGAGTAATTAAATAATTATTTGTAACAATACCATAACAAAAAACACTTCCTACTTTTGGAAGTGTTTTTTATTATCGGCAGGAGCAAGCCCCTGCCCTACATCAAATCAATCTATATAGCTGAACATCAGCGTTCCGTCGGCAGTGAAGCTGCAGGATAATTTTTGCGTTACGGTCTGACCGCTGTTAAATTCGACAGTGATTGTGATTTCATCCGTCGGCAGTTTATCGTATGGTGTTTCAGGATTATTGACCAAAAATTCAGTTGCCTTGTCCGGAAAATAAATAATGCTGCCTACCCCATCAATACCGGGATATGTTTTTGCCACGATTTCACTTTTATTAAACTGCATATACTGCTGTCCTTCTTCCTTATTGCGAAAAAGAAATTCATCAACACCAAACTCATCGGAATAGTCAATGGAATACAAATCAAGGTCAGTGCTGTTGTCACCAAAATAGGATGAGCAATCCCTGCTATTCATTATATTTTGAATAAATTCCTGCTTATAGCCGGGGTATGCATTTCCACTTTCGATAGTTTCAAGATACTCCGTTGCCTCTTCCTTGGTAATAGGTAAGCGTACTGCATAATATTCGCCGAGGCTTTCCTTATATCTCATCAGCGGAATATCAAGATAATTAAATGTTCCGTTTTCACTGCTGAATGTCACCTGTTTAATGTCATCAGCATTAATCTGAAAATCTGTTTCTCCGCCTCCTGAAACATAGTAGCCGTCGCTGTCTTTTTTCAGCTCTATTTTATAATCCATTAGAGTAATATCATCAGGGCTGAGCGTTTTGATCTCCGCATTTTCATCATCTTTTGCAAAGGCAGTGATTGTGAAAAAATCACTTGACGGGAAATCATCAACTGTACCTGTGGCATTTTCACCAGGCTCAATCATTTTTGGTGCTGTAAGCTGATGAATACCGAAGCCGCCGCCAACAACCAGAACAGCCATTACCAAAGCGGCTGCCACAACCTTTCTTGGCATAAATGCTGGTGATTTTTTATTTTCATCCGCCTTGTTCAATGTATCATACATAAGCTCACTGTCAGGCTTAATCGTGTCAAACAATTCCTTATACTCTTTTTTCAAAGCAATCCTCTCCTTCTAAAATTTTCTTAAGCTCTCGTCTTGCCCTTGTCAGGAGCATACGCACATTGCCCTCCTTCAGCTTTAAAGCCGCGGCAATATCCGCAGTGCTCATATCCTCATAGTAGAAAAGATGAATAACCGCACGGTGCTTTTTTGACAGCTTGTTCAGTGCAAAGGATAAATCCTCACTGCTGACAGGCTCTGCCTCAAAGCTTTCGTCAAGCTGAGCTACCCGTGTTTTCCAGAATGATTTAAGGCTTGTTTTAGAGCAATTGAGCGTTACACGAATAAACCACGCCCTTTCGTGCTCGGCACTTTCAAAGCAGGGGTTGTTTTTAAGGTATCTCAAAAACACATCCTGATAAACGTCGTCGGCATCCGCTTTGTTTTTCATTTGAGAAAAAGCAAGACGATAAACCATATTGCTGTTACGCTTAACTGTTTTAATCTGTTCCTCATTATGACCGGTCATTTTCATCCTCCTTTCACTATGAATACTTCGGCAAAAGCAAAAATGCAACAAAAAATTTTAAAAAGTTTAACCCCCTGTAAGCATTTACTTACAGGGGGCATTCTTAAGCAAGGGGTAACTTAACTCTTGCTTTGAACAAATCACCGTCGATTATCAGCTCAAGCTCACCATTCTGCAGCTTGCAAAGCTCCTTGGCAATGGACAGACCCAGACCGTTGCCCTCCTGATTTCTCGACTTATCACCACGGACAAAACGCTCCGTCAGCTCATCAGGCGAAATATCAAGTGCCTGGGCAGAAATATTTTTGATTTCAAATATTCCATAACCGTTTTGGCTGTAAACATCAACATAAACACGTGACGCCTTGGCACTGTACTTTCTGGCATTGGAAAGCAGATTTTCAATAATTCTGAAGGTCTTGGCACCGTCAGCAGAAATCACAGGCGGCTTTTCGCAATCCTTGACAATCAGGTCAAGCCCCGCCTTTTCAAAATCAGGCTGTGCGTCAACCGTTGACTGCAGGCAAAGCTCTGACAGATTGATTGTTGTGAGGTTAACGGAAACATTACCGCTTGTAACCTTTGACGCCTCAATCAAATCCTCAATAAGCCTCTTCAGCTTTGCACCCTTGTCATCAAGAACAGCAATATATTCGAGCGCCTTGGGGTCATCAATATCACATTTTGACAGCAAATCAACATAGGTGATGATGGATGTAAGCGGTGTCTTTAAATCGTGTGAAACATTTGTTATAAGCTCGCTTCTTAATCTCTCGTCCTTAACTGCCTTTGCCACTGCATTCTGCAGCTCTGTATTTGTATATTTCATACTTTCAGAGAGAATCTGCAGTGATTTCGGCAGAGAGTCAATATCAATAACAGGCTCCTGATGCTGACTAAAGGCATCAATAATCGTGTCAAGGTCAACAAGATATTTAATAACCTTAATCATTATCAGCACATTAACAACTGCGTCCGCAAAGAGAATGAGTATTGAAAATGGTATTGCATCATATGCACACAAATATGCAATGCCCATAACAAGCAGATTAACGGCAAACCACAGAATTGTTAAAAGAATTGACTTTGCTTTTACTGTTTTGGGCTTATAGGAAAAAGCCTTAACCACAGCCTTAAATGATTTTTTAATCAATACACAAATCTTATAGGTCAGGAAATTATCCCTTATTCTGCTGCCACTGTGCACATAGCGTGCAATGGAATAGCACAGCTCAAACAGCAAAATCCAGCAGAACAGCACAATGATACTGATGAATACCGGTAACAAATTGGAGAAAAAGGTGCTCAACACATCATCAACCATTGCAAACATCGCGAAAGCGCCGCCTCCGCCAATTGCAAAGGTTAAAACAGTATGAATTTCAAAAGGATTTTTGTCAATCAGCAAAAGCTTAACTGAACCGTCTTTCTTTTTGCCTGCTAAGGTCAAAGCAAAAAATCCGCTGACAAAGGAAACAGCTAATAGCACTGCTTCAAAGCCAATCATTTTTGCCATATTTGCATTTGCTTTTACTGCAACATCATTAAAATAATAGTAATTGATATAGTTGTCATTCCAGAATCTGACGGATGTTATAAGTGACGGCTGAACATTCGGAATCTGAATGAAAACATACACATCCTCATTACGTGCATATTCATCATTTTTAATATAATTTTCGTAAAGGGAATCAGCAAAGCTTTTACCGATACCATTATATTCCATTTTTCCGTGCTTTGAAATGAAATAAACCTGACTTTTTTGTTTATAATTATTCTCGTCAAAGGTTTCATTTGACTCGGTGTTCGTAAATATATACTCGCCGTTTTTCACATAATATCTCAAAGAATTACGAAACCGATTTTCACTGGCATAAATATAACCCTCGCTATAATGAAGCTCCTCCCAGTAATCCGCTACCCAGGCATCATAGTAATCACCTATATATTCAAGCTCCTTGCCGTTCTGTGCATTATCCCTTATTTCAGTATAGGTAATTGTAAAAGAAGTATTTGTAGATGCAACCTTTGACTTGATCTCATTAATTAAAACTCTTATTGTTTCATCAGAATATGTTGTAGTTTCAACCCATCCATCCGTTTCAGAGTCATAATAATCTACATCCTCGGACTGCCTTTTTTCCTCTGCATTTTTCAACCTGAGGTATTGATTGTAGGCATCCTCTACAACCGCAGCCTTTTGAGAAGTCAGGGATTTTTTGAAATCCTTGTTCATCTCATTATAATAGCCCTGCTGAATAACATAACCCACATCCGTAGAAAAGGAGCCCTGAAACTGACCGCTTTCTGTCCAGTCACTGCCCTCCATATCCTCACAATATGCTGCTGAAAGCACTGTTTTAACAATCATTTGCGAGGATGCCGTAAAGGTAACAAGAGCTAAAATGATACAGCCGATTTTAGTCCAGATTGAATATTTAAATTCTTTCACATTTGTATCCAAGACCATACACCACCTTTAAGTATTTCGGGTCTTTAGGATTAATTTCAATTTTATCACGGAGGTTTTTAATGTGAACAGTAACGGTTTTTTCACTGGAATAGGACGGTTCACCCCACACTGCCTCATAAATCTGTGAGGAGGAAAGCACCTTTTCCATATTCCGCATAAGATACTCAAGTATCTTATACTCCATTGCTGTCAGCTTGACAGGTTCACCGTCAACAGTTACCTTTTTGGTATCCGTATCCAGAATGATACCGCCTGTAACAAGCTGGCTTTCCTTAATATCAAGACTGCCAAGCGTAACATAACGCCTGATTTGTGATTTAACTCTTGCCACCAGCTCCAAAGGATTAAAAGGCTTTGTAACATAATCATCCGCACCAAAGCCAAGCCCGGTGATTTTGTCCATATCCTCACTCTTGGCTGACAGCAATATGATAGGAAAATTATATTTCTCCCTGATTTTAAGTGTCGTTTTGAGCCCGTCAAGCTGCGGCATCATAATATCAAGCACAACACAGTGAATTTCATTATCCTGCACCTGTGCCAGTGCCTCTATTCCGTTGCTTGCAGTCAAAACCTTATAGCCCTCTGCACTGAGGTAAATCCTCAGCGACTCAAGGATTGCATCATCGTCATCACAAACTAATACTGTTTTCATCTTTCACTCCCCCAACGAACTAATCCTAAATCCGTTGTACTTATTAAACCATAGCATTTCAAATATAGCTCCAAGAAAAAATTAAGAAATCATTAAGAATTATCAACCGCTATATTTCAATGCCAAGCTCTTCAAGCTTGTCCCTCACCTTTAACCAGTCACCAAAGGCAGCTTCCTTGTTATTCGGATTTCTCAGAATTGCAGCAGGGTGGTATGTGCCCATAAATAATGTACCGTTCTTATCTATAAATTCACCGTGCTGCTGTGTAACTCTGAAGTTTTTGTCAATAAGCCTTTGTGCTGAAATTCTGCCTACACAGACAACAATTTTAGGCTTGATGATTTTAAACTGCTCTCTGAGCCACTTGATACACTCGTCCTGCTCCTCAGGCTTCGGGTCACGGTTTTTCGGCGGTCTGCACTTAACCATATTTGCAATATACACATTCTTATCACGTGACAAATCAACGCTTGCAAGAAATTTGTCAAGAAGCTGACCTGACCTGCCTACAAAGGGCTTACCCTGCAAATCCTCGTTTTCACCGGGTCCCTCGCCGATAAGCATAATGTCAGCATCCTTTTTGCCCTGACCGAACACAAGGTTTGTCCTGCCTTCACAAAGACCGCAGGCGGTACAATTTTTACATTTTAATTCAAGTTCATCCAATGTCATTTCAATCACCTATATACACAATAATATAACTAAAAATAATTATATCAAATTAACTATTGAAAAACAATGTAAATAGGTATAAAATATTGAACGAACAATAATTTAATAAGGAGAATACAAAATGGATAATCAGGTATTGGTTGAAATCTCTGCACGTCACGTTCACGTGTCAAAGGAGGATTTGGAAACCTTATTCGGCAAGGGCTATGAATTAACCGTTAAAAAGGAGCTTTCACAGCCGGGACAGTATGCTTGCAATGAAAGAGTTAAGGTAATCGGCGCAAAGGGTGAATTCCCTGCCGTTTCCATCCTCGGTCCATGCAGAAATGCAACACAGGTTGAAATTTCATTAACAGATGCACGCTCAATCGGCGTTGCTGCCCCTGTTCGTGAAAGCGGTGACATTGCAGGCTCAGGTGCCTGCAAGCTCGTAGGTCCTGCAGGTGAGGTTGAGCTTACTGAGGGTGTTATTGCTGCTAAGCGTCACATCCACGCAACAACTGCAGACGCTGAAAGAATGGGTCTGACAAACGGCGAAATCGTTCAGGTTGAAATTCCAACTGCCAACGGCAGAAACTTAACCTTCGGCGATGTTGTTGTAAGAGTATCAGACAGCTATGCACTTGCAATGCACATTGATACTGACGAGTCAAATGCTGCAGGTATGGCACCAAACACAATGGGCACAATCATCAAATAACTTATTAAAGCAAAAAGAACTGTTCAGCTGAACAGTTCTTTTTAGACTGTCGATAAAGTGGGCTGAACCACGCACGAAGATGAATCAACAGAAAATTTACCGATTTATATGATTGGAGAACAGAGGCTTGCTTCTGCCGCCAAAACAATTTAAAAGCCTTGCAATTTTTTCAAATTGCAAGGCTTTTGTGCGTTTTTCGCCTTTTGCTCGGGGGCAGTACCATCGTACAGCTCCCACTCGCAAAAAACGAAATTCAGCTCCATTTCTCAACGTCTGCCAGCGTGTAGAATTTGTAATTTAACTTTTTCTATATTATATCTTATTTCTTCTCAGGAGGATCGTATTCAAAGCTTGATGCATTATATCCAAAATGCTTTTCAACAATCGGGGTAAATTCATCAGCATCATTATATTCAGGGCTCTTCAGCTCATAAATTGCCTCATTGATTGCGTCATTGTACCAATCCCACTTTTTGAACAGATAAGCATAACTGATATTATCAAGCTCACCGTCAAGAATTTTATACTCGGCAGCTTTTTCTGCAGAATGATAAACAAATTCATCAACAACAAGTGCATTGATTTTGCCTGCGTCAAGGTCTGCAAGTGCTGCGGCAATATCCTCAGCCTTATACTCCTGAACAGCCTTGCAGTTATTCTTAATTGCAGTGTGCTTATCAAGAGCAGTTTTTGCAACACCTGTCACAACACCAACGGTTTTGCCCTCAAGTGATGCATAGCTTGTTATGCCGCTTTTATCTGTGGTTATTGTTATGATTCTGTCATTGATAACATCCTCGCTGAAGGTGTAATTTTCATTAACAGAGCCGACATCCTTCTGCACGCCGCCAATCATAACATAGGCAATACAGTTTTCGCCGTTATCGTCAATGCAATAAACATCTTCACCGATTTTGTAATCCTTGTCAACCTTCACAAATTTGTAATTCTTAAATTCATTTTTTACATCTTTAAAAATGGTTTCAAACAGCTCAACATCAAAGCCCTTGACCTCGCCGTTTTCCTCATAAACAAAAGGTGCATTATCCTCTGTGTAAGCGATAAGCATTGTTTTAGCTGTAATTTCCTCAGCAGGTCCGCTTTGAGAACAGCCTGCAAAACAAAGAACAATGAGCATTGCCGAAAGCATAACTGCTAAAATCTTTTTCGTAATTTTCATATTCATATCCTCCTTTGGATAGCTAATATAATTTTATAATATTATTCGGTTAAAGTCAATAGAAAACAACACAATAAAACCCTGCATTATGCAAGGCTTATTATTCCTTTTCACTATCGGCAGTTGAGGAATCACTCTTTTTATTTTTTATCACTGTGCCTGCAATCACAAGCGCAACACCGCTGGCTATCATAACTCCTGCAACCGATAAAATGATTACAGCCGTTTTGGATCTCCTATACGTACCGACTGTATTCCCTGCCTCATTCAAAACCGTTTTTTCTTCCGTATGATTATCAGCAGCATTTCCTGATGAATATATTTTATCTGCACTAAATTTTGAGGACTGCTCTTTTTTTGCATTTCTGCTCAGTGTGCCTGTCGGTGTATATTTTGTCGATGGCTCTTTATCCGAAGCATCATTTTCAGTACTGCCGTTTATGCGTGAATCCGTCGTTTTTTCTTTATCGGATTTATTCGGCTTTAAAGCCTTTGAAGCGCTCATTTTGACAGTAGGCTCAACATACATATCAAGTCCATAATCAGAAAACAGTATTGCAGTTTTATTTCTTCCGCCTGCATACTCACAGCTTATATGATTATACAATGTTCTGTCAGTATCATTAAGCAGTTCAAAACCAATCAGTATCTCACCGCCGCAGCGACTGACTGAGCAGTTGTCAAAATTATAGGTAAGCCTGATATTTTTCTGTTCATTTGCACCCGTATTGACATATCCGTTCCTGTTAACAGAAAAATGATATCTGTTGATATCGTTCCAGACGTCAAAGCTTATTACTGTATTATCGTCATCGTATCCTTCAAGCCCGACATCATAAAAGGAAAAATACATATAAAAGCAACCATTTTCCTCATCAACAATCCATTTTAAAAAACCGTCAAAGCCTGTTTCTTTCTGCTGAAAATCAATACGCTCATCAATATCAATCCAGCCATTATATTCACTTATAACATAATTACTGTCAAGTGCATAAGCGGAAAAAGCAGGCAAAAAAACAAGAAGCATCATCAGCGGTACAATAAGTCTGAAAACCATACGTAAACGCCTGTTTCCGTCACCTATCATCACCAAGACACTTCCTTTCAACACTAATCTTTACCAGCAAACTAATCATACCATATCGTGACAAAAAAGTACATAGTGATTATTGATGTTTTTCACTTTTTCTATGAACAACCAATGAAAAACCCTCTTGATGCAGCGTATACATCAAGAGGGTTTCATTATCTGTTTTTATAAAATTATTCAGCATTCTTTCTTCTTGCTGCAAGCTCCGAAGCAATCTTTGCCTTCTTTTCGCCAACAACATCATACTTGAAGATTGGGAAAACAGAAAGCAGTGCAAGAATACCGGGAACAACTGTATAAGCAAAGAATACCAAATCCTTTGTACCAAGGTCAAAGCCTGTTGCTGTGCCGTTTGCAATCTGAGTTACTGTATCTGAATAGCCTGATACCTGAATAAATACAAGACCGAGAGCTGTACCGAGTGCAAGACAAACCTTGATTGTTAAGGTAAGGATTGAATAAGCAGCACCCTCCATTCTCTTGCCTGTTTCATACTCATAATAGTCAACACAGTCAGCAGTCATAATCATTGGCATAAGTGTTACTGCACCGAACTGCAAACCGATAAGGAACAGTGACAGATAGAACAGTACCATAAGCACCTTATTTTCAGGGCTTATGAAATTGAAATGACCTACAATAAATGACAATACGGATACAACAAAGCCGTAAACAGAAAGCAGAATATATGTTTTTTTCTCGCCCATTTTCTTAATCAGAACAGGGCAGAGAGCCATACTTATCATTGAGCCGACTGCCGTTACAATACCGAGAACCGCAACAAGATTCTGTGAGCCGAGAATAACATTTGCTGCCTGCACCTGAATACCCATAGCCATCTGTCTGCCGAAGCCAAGGAAATAGGAAACAATAACAAGCATAAACGGCTTATTGTTTTTAAGTGCACCAACCATATCCTTAAAGGTTGTTTTTTCAGTTGCAACATAGGCAACACGCTCCTTGTTGAGCATAGGAATAAGTGCAAACAATACACAGCCGAGCACTGCGGTTAACAGTGCAGTAAAGAAATACTCGCTTGAAATCATAGGGGTATCTGTTTCACCGCTGGCAACAAATACCTTTGAACCATTAGGGATAATTAAGCATACAATCGGAACAATGACTACGCAAGCTGAAAAACCAACCTGCTTGAATGTGTTTGAAATAGAAACTACGTTTGTTCTTTCTGTCGGGTTCGGCGTAAGCACGGATGCAATACCCTGTGACGGAACATCACCCAAGGTCATTGCAAGTGACCAGATAAGATATGTAACAAAAATCCACACATAAAGACCCACACCTGTGAACGGAACCTTTAAGAACACAATCGCTGTCATAATAAGCAGCGGTGCCAGTGAATACATAATCATAGATTTGAACTTGCCGTTTTTGCTTTTTGAACGGTCAATCATATTGCCCACAATCGGGTCAAACACTGCCGATACAATCTTGGCAATTAAAATCAAAATACCCACTATGGCAATATCAGCGCCGAGAATGGATGAATCAAATTCTGCCTGATAGGAATTGAGCAAGCCTACAATTGCCTGAAAACCGAAAAGTCCCAGTGAGTAAGCTGCAATTTCCTTAAAATTCATATGCTTTTGCTTAGTTATATCCTGTGCCATAACGCTCTCCCCCAAAATAACTTTTAAAGCAAAAGGGCGAAAATGCCCCTGAAAAGACATCCTCGTCCCTGCTTATAAACTGAAATCAGTCTTTAAATACATCATTGAAAAGGTCGATATCCGCAACCTTCATAACAAGTGAGAACAGCTCACTGCCCTTAACAGGGAGCATTCTGTTGAATATGGACATTGCGTGAGCGTCAAGTCCGTGAACCATCATCGGACGCTTATGCTCAATACCAAACATAATCATCTTAACCATAAGGTCACAATCAGTTGAAATCATGTCCATAACCTTCTGACCCTTACCGCCGTCATTCTTCTGATCACGGAAAATGTCTGTCTTAGTAAAGCCCGGGCAAACCAAGCCAACATACATCTTACCCTTGAACTCAACTCTGAGCGCTTCAGTGAAGCCCTTTAAAGCAGCCTTTGAAGCACTGTACATTGATGTACCTGCAAGAGTCATTAATGCTGCTGAAGAGTCAATGTTGATGATTGCAGGATTTTCCTGCTGAAGAAGAACAGGTAAAAATGTTTTAACACCATATACACATGAATAGAAATTGATGTTCATAGCTCTTTCAATCTCGTCATATGAATATCTGTCAAATCTCTTGAACTTAGGAAGAATACCTGCATTGTTGATAAGAACGGAAGGAACAATGCCCTCCTCCTCTAATTCTTTAGCAAAATTCTCCCAGTTTTCTTTAACTGAAACGTCAAAAAGCTTATAAGAAAATTGCTCTGCATATGTGGGTCCAAGCTCCTCAATGAAAGCAAGCATCTTAGACTCACTTCTTGCAACACCCACTACCTGACAGCCGTGCTTTTTAATAAGGGTGGCTGCAATTCCTGCACCCATACCGCCGGATGCACCGGTTACAATAACGGTTTTGCCTGAAAGCCAGTCACCGTTACAGCATTTACAATCGCTCATAATATATCCTCCTAAAAAGTAAGTATCATATTCCCATATATTATACAATACAAAAATTGAATTTACAATATTTATTTTTTCATTTGACTATTTTTTCATATTCATCTTTTATAAATAATATTTGTTTGTGGCTATTCAACAAAATCTTATTGTGTTTTTTATAACAAACGCCGAATATTGTGCATATTGTTGAAAAGTGTTCTTTATTATGGTAAAATTGTTATATATGATATCATATGGAAAGAGCATAGAGTTATGGACAGAAGAATAAAAAGAACAAAAGCAGCCGTTTTTAATGCAATGCTTGACTTAATGGTTGAAAAGGACGCAGGTAAAATCACCGTGCTGGAGCTGTGCAAAAGAGCAGATATTAACAAAAGCACCTTCTATTTGCATTATAAAAGTATGGAAGATTGTCTTGAAAGCTGTTTCCAGATTATTATGAATGGCGTTGTTGATATATCAAAGCTTGTCAACTACAATGAAATCGGCAGAAATCCAAAAGCATTTGTAGACAGAGTAATTGATGAGGTGGAAAAAAGTGCAGAATATCTTTGTAAATTCAAAGCAAGCACAATCTGCGGTCCGTCAATTAAAATACTCAAGCAAAATCTTGTTGAAAACATTGCGAATTATAATGGGTTCAGTAAGGAAAACAATTATTACGAATATGCAAACATTACCTTTGCAGTGGGCGGAATGATTGATTTACTTATTGAAATGCTTCCAAATTTAAACAAAGAGCTTTTGAGCAAATCAATGTGTACAATGCTGCAATCGTATAACAATTGAAATATCAACAGGCACTCCAAACGGAGTGCCTGTTCTTTCATTGCAGCTTAAAAATAAACACCCAAAGTTATCTTCGGGTGTTTGATTTTTTTGTATTATGCAAGGAACAATGCTGAAATATCTATGTTTGTATCATCAACATACCAGCTATTGCCGATTTTAACAACATAAAGCTCCTGTGTTGCAACAACCGTACCATCCTCAAGAGTTACGTCAACAGTTGCCTTGGCAACAGAATCAATATCCTCTGAGCAGTCAAGCTTTGCAAAAGCATCAGTCATATCTGACTTCTTTGTGTCTTTTTTATCAGCATCAACAAGACCAAACCGGTCAGCCTTTGCTGCACCTGACTCTGCTACAGGCTTAATTCTTGCTGAATACTCTTCAACATAAGCCTTTGCCTCATCAGCTGAAAGTTCGGTGCACTCTTTAACTGTTGTGGTGAATTTATAGTCCTTACCGAATTGTTCCTGATAAACACCTGTTGATTCTTCCTGAATTACAGTCTTTTCATCCTGTGCAAGCTTTTTTTCAGTACCGGTTAAAGACTTGCCGTAACGGTCAACATTTGATTCAAAAGCACCGAACATAAATTCAGTGTCCATATAATCATCGCCGTAGACAGCCTTTCTCACCTCGCTGAGCTTAGCAAAATAGCTGTTATAAAATTCATCATAATGATCAAGACCGCAGGTGCTGAGGAGTTCAACATAATAGTCATACATTGTGTTATAAACCTCATCAATAGCAGCAGCCTCTTCATCTGTACCAGTGCCGACAAAATCAGCCTGCTTAACATCGTCGCTGTCATTGACATAGGGCAGCATATACGCATTAATTACAAAATCACCATATTTCTGATTTTTTGAAACCAGTGTGTTTTTATATGCGTTATAACCGTCACCTGTCTGAACAACAGTATCCGTATAAAACTGAGCAACCTTTTCAGGTGAAAAAGCAGTGTATCTTATTGTGAAAGCAAAAATTGTCATCAGAACAAGAACGACAGCAACCGTAACACAGGCAATAACTGAGTAAGCACCAGCCTTAAAGCCCTTTTTCTCTTTTGTTTCAGCCATTTTCACTTACCCCCTTACTCTGCATTCTCACTGATGGTAACATCTTCTGTTTCATCAGTGGTTTCAGCCTCTGCAGCAGCTCTTCTTTCTGCAAGGGCAGCGGTAATTCTGTCCTTCTTCTCACCAACCATATCATAGAAGAATACAGGCACCATCTGTAAAAGAACGAATGCCGCAGGAATGATGGTGTAGATAGCAAGGAACTTCATCAATACATCATTTGTCTGGTCAGCATATGCAATGTTTGCACTCTGAGAGAACTGATAACCACTCCATGTATAAACAAGCATAGGAGCAAGATATTTTGTACCTGCAGATGCAATCTTTGAGAACAGACCATAGCCCGCATAAGCAAGACCTTCCTGACGCTTACCTGTTTTATATTCCATTTCATCAATACAGTCAGCAATCATAATATTAGGTGTAACATTTGTGTTACCATGCTGAATACCGCAGAAGAAATTGAGGATAAGGAACGGAACAATAAGTGTTGAATTGAAGCCAATTCCTCTTGACATAAAGAACAGAATAGCCATTGCTGAAGCACCGTATACACAGAAAATAATAAATGTTTTCTTAGTAGAGAACTTCTTAAGAACAAAGTTAACAAGCAGAGTACCAACGGCTGTACCGATACCCATTGGAAGCATAAGCGCAAGCTTTAAGCCCTTTGAACCAAGAAGGTAAACAGCTATGTAAAGTGATACTGTACCGTAAACACCACGACCAAAGCCAAAAAGCTTTGTAAGTGAAACCATAAGCAGGTTTTTGTTGGTGAATACAAGCTTGATTGATTCAATCAGTGATACCTTTTCAGTTGTATAAGGCACACGTTCTTTGTTGTTTGCAAAGAAAATCATTACGAAAATCATCATACCAAGGGCACAAACTGCAGTTGAAATGATAAGGTCAATACCCTGACCCTCAGCATTTTTATACTGCTGATTACCCATTAATGCTTTCATAATAGCAGGCACAACAATGATTACAACCTGACCGCCGCTCTGACCGACAGAACGAAGGAAGGAAGCGATTGAAATAGCACTTGATCTTTCCTTCGGATTTGGTGAGCAAAGCGCACCAAAGCAGTTTGAAGGTGACTCAACCGCACAGGAAATAGCAGTGTAGAGTGCATAAATTACAAACATCCAGATTGTAGCAACCGTGAATGATGTTGTGTTCGGAGCAATAAAAACAAGCATTGATATGATAGCAAGCGGAATTGCACCGAAGCCTACCCAAGGCTTAACCTTACCGAGCTTTGTTCTTGTTCTGTCAACAAGCATACCGATAACAAGCTCGCAAACAGCACCAACTACACCTGCAACACCAAAAACGGATGATACAATTGTAGCAAGCTGAGCTGAATCAAAGCCCTGTCCTTTGAATGCGAAGTCTGCAAAGAAAGTCATAGTATAGTCCGGCATCCAGCCTGTAAGCAGGGCAACACCGAATAAACCTATACCGAAGGTAACAATCTCTGATGGCTTCATGTACTTTTTCTCTGCAGGAGCTGTTGAAGCTGCTGCAGCGGCTTTAGTTTTTGCCATAAGAAAACCCCTCTTTGTAAAAAAATTTCAACTTATTATATCACTATCAAACTGAGAAAACAATAGAAAATTTTACTTTTATTTAACACGCGTTTAATAATTTATATTTTCTTTATATATTTATAACAAACTGCATAAAGAAAAAAGGAGAGTCCGCAGACTCTCCTGAAATTTTATTGAATTAAACTGTAGCTGCAGCAGCAACAGTTTCAACGATTGAGCTAACAACAATTGTACAGCCTGCCTTTAAGTCAGCATCTGTTGGCTTGCCATCCTCGCCGACAGCTGCTTTAATCTCAGCAGCGGTCTTACCCTTTGCCCAGGTTTCAAAAGCAGCAGCCTGCTCATACCATTCCTTCTGGATTGGAGAAATAGCCTTCATATTATAGTTTTCTTTAAGCTCTTTCTTTGTCTGGTAAGCACCCTTTTCAACAGTGAACTTGCCGTCAGCAATTGAGCACTTAGCCTGTGAAGCATCAATCAGACAAGAAGTAATTTTACCCTCTGCATCAAAAGTAACAGCAGCATAGTTTGAATCATACTGAAGGTTAGTTTCGTTGCTCTCATAATACTTCTCGGTTGTAACAGAAAGTCTTAAGGTATCGGTAGCCTTAGCACCCATATCTGTAGCAGAAGCCATAGCCTTTGCAACAACTTCTGTAAAGCCGTTAGCCTTGATTGTGCAGCCTGCCTTTAAATCAGCATCTGTAGGATTACCCTCAGCATCTACACCAGCCTTAACTTCATCAGCTGTCTTGCCCTTTGCCCATGTCTCAAAAGCAGCAACCTGCTCATACCATTCCTTCTGAATTGGTGATACAGACTTCATACCATAGTCTTCTTTTTTAGCGAGCTTTGTTCTGAGGTCAGTAACATTGCCGTTGTCCTTTGTAAGGTCAGGCTTTGTCTGTGCTTCATCAATTTTAACGTCTACGATTTTTCCGTCAGCATCAACAGTAACTGCTGCTGCAACAGAATCAATTTCAAGAGCAGTATCTGAAGGATTGTATTCATCTGCCTTGATTTCACTGATAACAGCTAAACCTGTTTTAACAGTGTCTGCTTTGTTCTCGCCGTTGGTTGTGCTTGGGTCATCAGCAGTTTTGCTGCAGGCAGCAAAAGAAACTGCAAGAATTGACGCAAGACCGACAGCAAGAAATTTTTTCATTTTTGTCATAAGTCTTTTCTCCTTATATTTTGATACCCTTATAATATCTTAAAAATGGGAGATTGTCAATATTTTATCAAAATATTGTTGATATTAGACAATAAATGTTATTTTTTTATCATGTTTGCTATTGATTAATATATTTTTATTATATTTCTGGGGCACTTTTCCTCACAAGCACCGCACTTTGTGCACTTGTCATAGTCAATGCGTGCAATATTATTTTCAAATATAATAGCATCACTGGGACAGTTTTTAGCACAGATTCCGCAGCCGATACAGCCTGCTGTACAGGCTGCAGTAACATCCTTGCCCCTTGCAAGTGATGAGCACTGCACACGATATGTGCTGTTTGCAGGAACAAAATCAATCAGATTATGAGGGCAGATTTTAACACATCTGCCACAGGCGATACAAAGGCTCTCGTCAACAACCGCCTTTTTATCAATGATTCTGATTGCTCTGACCGGGCAAACCTTTGCACAGGAACCAAAGCCAAGACAACCGTAGCTGCAGGAATAAGGGCTTGAACCCGGCATTTTTGCAGCGTAAACGCAGCTGTCAACGCCGAAATAATTATAGGACTCGTGTCTTTTTTCACAGGTACCGTCACATTTTACATATGCAACCTTGCGTTCAAGCTCACCAAGCTCCTTACCCATAATTTCAGCAATCTTTTCTGCTGTGGGCTTTCCACCGACAGGGCAGGCTGAAACAGGAGCGTCACCCTTTGCAATCGCCTTTGCCAAAGCGTCACAGCCTGCATAACCGCAGCCGCCGCAGTTTGAGCCCGGGAGAGCATCCCTTACCTGCTCCTCCCTTTCGTCAACCTCAACATGAAAAACCTTTTCTGCAACACCGAGAACCAATCCGATGATAACGCTGATTGCACAAACAATACCGACTGCAATTGCTATTTCATTAAAATCCATAACAGCACCTCCGTTTAAGCAAACACGTTAAAGCCGTAAAAGGCAATTGACATCAGACAGGCAGTCATAAGAACAGCAGGAGTTCCTGCAAAGGATTTCGGGAAATCGTTGCTCTCTGTCTTTTCACGGACACCAGCCATAATAATAATTGCAACGCAGAAGCCCAGTGCTGTGCCGAGTCCCGTAACAACGCTTGTTACAAAATCGTTTGACTGCTGAACATTTGTAAGTGCTGTGCCAAGCACTGCACAGTTTGTTGTAATCAGCGGAAGATATACACCCAGACTCTTATAAAGTGCAGGTGAAACCTTTTTAAGAAAGATTTCAACAAGCTGTACAAGGAATGCAATAACCGCAATAAATACGATTGTTTTTAAATAGGTAAGACCCAGCTTATCAAGCACATAGGTGTAAAGAAGACTTGTTACTGCAGAGGACAGTGTAATAACAAATACTACCGCACCGCCCATACCCGCTGCTGTTTTAATATTTCTTGACACACCGAGGAACGGACAGATGCCAAGGAACTGGCTGAGCACAACATTATTGATCAAAGCAGTTGTAATCAGTACAAGGAATAATGTTTTAGCCATCGTTCTCTACCTCCTCCTTTGCTGAAGGGCAGTTTCTGCAATCGCCGTTGCACTTAGTTTCGCCCTTTGTGTGTCTGTTGGCACCCTTGAGCTTAAACTTATTCTGAATTGCACAGAGAATTGCAAGCACAAAGAATGCACCGGGAGCCATTACAAATATGGACACAGGCTCATAGCTTTCAGGCATAACCTGAACGCCAAACAGTGTGCCCGCACCAATCAGCTCTCTTACCATACCGATAATTGTTAAGCCGATTGTAAAGCCTAAGCCGATACCGATACCGTCAAATATGGATAATATCGGATTATTTTTAGATGCATACTGCTCCGCTCTGCCAAGGATAATACAGTTAACAACAATCAGCGGAATAAAGATGCCAAGACTGCTGTAAAGCGAGGTAACATATGCATGCATAAGCATTTCAACAATTGTAACGAACGATGCAATGATTATGATATAAACAGGAACTCTGACACCGTTCGGAATCACCTTGCGAAGAAGTGAAATGATTAGATTTGACATAATGAGAACTGCCATTGTAGCAAGACCCATTCCCAGACCGTTTTTAGCACTGGTTGTAACCGCAAGAGTGGGACACATACCGAGCATAAGAACTAAAACAGGGTTTTCTTTGATAATACCGTTATAAAGTCTTTCAAATACTTTTTTCATTTATCTCACTCCCCCTTTCCGAATGCTAAAACACCGATTCTGCCCGGCTGCGGTGATGCGGCTGCAACTGCATCAACTGAATCCTCAGGCTCATCTGCCTCATTAGCAAAGGCTTCTGACAAACCGCCGCCGTAATTTTCCTGATAATATTTGATTGCCTCATTCACAGCCATATCAACAGCCTTTGTTGTAAAGGTTGCACCGCTGATTGCGTCAATCTCATTATTATCCTTATTTGCACCTGTGGCAACAGAAGTGATTTTATCAGCCTTCAAGCCCACAAACTGTGCAGCATAATCAGCCTCCTGTGCCTTTGCACCATAACCCGGTGTTTCGTTTGATGCTATAACCTCAAAGCCTTTGAGTGTTGAATCCTTGCCGATTTCAACAGCAAGTGTAATTTTTCCTGCAAAGCCCTTGGTAGTGGTTACAGTGATTTTGTAGCTGTCGCCAAGCTCCTCTGCATTATCAACAACAACATTTTCTACCTTATCCTTTACACCGCCTGCAAAGTTTTCCTGATAGAAAACGATAGCCGCATTTGTTGCTTCTGTTACAGCATTACTTGTAATGGTTGCGCCGCTGATTGCATCAATCTGATTATCGGCAGTTGCACCTGATTTAGTAACCTCAAGGGTTGAAGCAGGCTTGCCTGTAAACTGATTTTTAAAATCAGGCTCCGTGCATTTTGAGCCAAGACCTGCCGTTTCGCTGTTGTTGATAACATCAAAGCCTGTAAGCTTGCCGTCCTTTGTTACACCGATTGCAACCTGAATATCACCGCCGTAGCCGCTTGGCGATGTAGCTGCAATAACATAGCCAACCACACTGCCGCCTGCATCGGTTACAGACAGAACATCGTTTGCAAAGCAGCCTTCATAGCCTGCATTTTTCATAACCTCTGCCGAGTTTTCAAGCATTTCAGTGGTATTATCCACCTCTGCAAAGGAATTTGCATCAGGATAAACGACCTTATAAATTTCTGCTCTGGCATTAATCTCTGCCTGCTCAATAGGTCCTCTTGTAATCTGATTAACAACTGCAAGAAGAGCAACACAAATAAGGGTAACAATTACCAATACAACCGTATTGAGTATGATGCTTGATTTTTTCTTAGCCATTATTTATTCTCTCCTTTCGCTTTTTCGCAGCCGAAAGGCTTTGGAATTGTAATCTTTTCAATAAGAGGAACAAGAAGGTTGCCGATAATAATTGCATAAGACACACCCTCTGCAGAAGAACCGAGAACACGGAACAATGCAGTGAGTAAGCCGAGAAGGATACCGTAGATAATCTGACCCCATGGCGTAATCGGACTTGTTACATAGTCGGTTGCCATAAAGAACGCACCTACAAGAAGTCCGCCTGAAAGCACCTGACCCAGCATATAGTTTAAGGAAACGTCATTACCGCTTGCTATATTAATTACAAATATAAATAAAGCAGTTGAAAGAATGTAAGTAAGCGGAATTCTGACTGAAATAACCTTTTTAACAATGAGATAAAGACCGCCGATTAAGATTGCAAGTGCTGAAACCTCACCTATACATCCGCCGTGGAAGCCGAGGAAGAGCGTGAGCAAATCAACCTCTTCTCCGCCCTTAAGCACTGCAAGCGGTGTTGCACCTGCAGTAGCATCCGCTGCTGAAGTCAATGCCTTAATGCCGCCTGTTTTTATCATTTCAAACTGCTCGGTTAAAGTTCCGCTGGTTGCAAAATCACTCATTCTGCCTGTAAAGGAAATCAGCAAAAAGCACCTTGCCGCCAGAGCAGGGTTCATAAAGTTCTGACCCAGGCCGCCGAAAAGCATTTTAACTGCAACGATTGCAAACACGCTGCCGATAACAGGAATCCACCATGCAACATTTGCAGGCAGGTTAACCGCTAAAATCATACCTGTTACAACTGCACTGTAGTCAAATATGGTAACTGTCTTTTTAGCAAGCAGTTCAAAAATCAGCTCACTCAAAACACAGGTGACAATGCAGATGGCAATAACCATAAGTGCTCTTAAACCGAACTGATAAACACCGAATGCCAGCACAGGCAGCAATGCAATGGCTACGTCACGCATGACTGATTTCGTGGTATTCTGTGACCTCACGTGAGGAGATACCGAAACATTATACATTTTTATTCCCCTCCTTATTTACCAAGCTGAACTTCCCTGACCTTAACCTTACCAAGCTTAAACATCTGGGTAAGCGGGATTTTTGCAGGGCATACAAAGGTGCAGCTGCCGCACTCCATACACTCCATACCGCCAAGGTCAGCGAATCTTTCATAGTCGTTTGTTTTAATGGACTTGCACATCATCTGCGGAACCAATATTTCAGGACAGGCAGCAACGCACTTTCCGCAATGTATACAAGCGGATTGCGGAAGCATTGCAACATCATCCTTTGAAAACGCAAGAATTGATGATGAGGTTTTAACAACAGGAACATCAAGTGTGCTCATAGCCATACCCATCATAGGTCCGCCGGAGATAAACTTGACAACATCATCCTTGGCACCGCCGCAAGCCTCCAGCACCTCTCTGTGGCTCATACCAAGCAAAACATCAACATTACAGGGACTGTTAACAGCCTCGCCTGTTATGGTCATTACTCTGTGGATTAATGGCATATTCAGATATACCGCTTCATAAATTGCATAACAGCTTGCGGTATTAACAACAATACAGCCCTTGTCAGCAGGAAGAATTTTTGAGTTAAGCTTTCTGCCTGTTACTGCAAAGATAAGCTGTCTTTCACCGCCCTGGGGATATTTTGTTTTTAACGGCTGAACGCTGATTTTTTCCTCGCCTGAGGTTTTATCCTCAAGCAGCTTTATTGCATCAGCCTTATTATTTTCAATACCGATAACCGCCTTTGCATTCGGCAGCAGCTTTAAGATAACCTGAATACCTTTAACAATCTCGTCTGCCTTTTCAAGCATAAGCCTGTAATCTGATGTAAGGTAAGGCTCGCACTCTGCACCGTTGATAATGAGCGTATCTATATCAAGGGGATTTTTAGGAGCAAGCTTAACACTCGTCGGGAAGCCTGCACCGCCTAAGCCGACAATGCCCGATTCCTTAATTATGTCAAGAATTTCATCCTGTGTCAGATTGGAAACATCTCTTGGTGCACCGAAATTCGGCACAGCCTCATCTGCCCCGTCATTTTCAATAACGACAGACTCAACCATAGAGCCGTTGGTTACAAGTCTTTTTTCAATTTTCTTTACAACACCTGACACGCTGCTGTAAATCGGAGCTGAAATAAATCCATCTGCCTCGGCAATAAGCTGTCCCTTAAGAACTCTGTCGCCGACACGGACAACAGCCTTTGCAGGGGCACCTATACTTTGCGAAAGCGGATACACCATAACAGAGCCTGCTGCTATGCTCTTTATTTCACAATCCTTTGACAGCTCCTTGCCGCCATAAGGATGAACTCCTTTCCTGAATGATTTCAAATTCATACTAATGCACTCCTTGGGATTATTTTTATCCTAATGTAAGTATATCCAATTTATTATACCATACCGTTAAATTATAATCAATCAATATAAACAGTATTTGTTAATAAAACAGTAATAATCGACTGTAATACACAAAAAAACCGATAAACGCCGAAAAAAAGCACTTATCGGTTTTAAAATTATTCAAATACCTGTTCAAATTCTGCCATTGCGTCGCTGTTAAACTTCTCAACATCAAATTTAACAAGACCCTTAAGCTCGTTATTTTTAAAGGCATTAAAGCCGTCAATCAAGCCCTGTTCGCTGTTGTCAACAAGGTATCCGTATCCTGCCTCAAGGAACTCCTTCGGTCCTGTAATATCGGTTGAAATAACGGGCACATCAAGAATCAGCGCCTCAATAATTGTCATTGGCAGACCCTCATAGAGTGATGACAATACAAAAGCATCACAATTTTTCAGAATCGGATATGGATTCATAATCGACTTAATAATGATTATATTATCAAGAATTTTGTTTCCTTCCTCATCCTGCACCATTGCAAGAATATTCTCAAATTCCTTGCCGTAGCCACCGATAACAATGAGCCATGCATCGGGGTCATTCTCTTTTCTATACTTATCAAAGGCTCTGATAAGCCTGTCAATGCCCTTTTCCTGTGAAAAGCGTGCAATATTGATGAATTTATTTACAGACTTATCTGCAAGCACTGCATTAAGCTCGGAAAGCTTGGCAGTACAGAAGGTGTCCTCCTGAAATTCAACCTCAAGTGCCGACTTGCTGACAATGTTGTCAACATCATTCTGGTTGTGAACAACACAGATTTTTTTCTGCTCTGCATCACTCATAAACGGCTTGAGCTCCTCGCCCATTGTATCTCTTACAACAACAATTTTATCGAAGTTTGCATATGCGTATTTGACAGAGTTAATATGGAAATTATTTTTTGTTGTGGACTCCTTATACATATTATTATGCACCCAGATATACTTAGGGCATTTCATCCTGCCTAAAAGCTGCATAATATGCTTTTCATAGCCTGTAAAATGAATTGCGTGATCAAAGCGGATTGTGGGGAAGCATCGTTTCAGCTCACGTTCATAAATACTGTCAAGTGCCTTTTGTGTCGCTTTGGTGCTGACATTCAAATAATAAAGCACCTGCAAAATCGCCTCCCTGACAGTAAGGTTTTTAGAGCCCTGCATAGGAATATACTTAACACCCGGCTGAAATTCGTTAATCAGAAGCTTATTGGGATTTGTTTTTCTTGCATAGAAGGTGAGAACATAATTCCTTTCATCGGCATCAAGGCTGTTAACAAGATTTTTGAGTGCAGTGGTCATTCCGTTTTTCTGCAGAACACCTGCATAAATCAGCACGTTTTCCTTGTCATTCTTAAAATCGGTACCGTTTATCAGTTTCATTTCAGGTGACTTTCTGCCTGTAACCATAAGATTTACAAGATTTCTTGCAGCATCCTTATTGTCATAACTGCAATATTCCCTTACAAATTCACTGTAATCATATTCAAGCTCATCATTATTGACTGCATTTACAATCTGTCTTGCGTCATATGTGGCAAAAAACGGCAGCTTTTCAATATCAAAATACATACTTCTGCCTGCCATATATTCCTCTTTATCATAGGTATAAAGCAGTATTTTTCTGCCCGTGTTTGCAAAGTCAAACATAACACTTGAATAGTCTGTAATCAGACAATCGGCAATATTAAGAAAATCATAGGTTTCATAATTCGATGGGAATTCCCTGATTTTTTCAAAGCCCTCAAGATCAATCTCGGCAGAGGCAAGATGATGAAGCTTAACAAAAACAACTGTATTTTCATCAAGCCTTGACTCCATTTCCACAAGCAGGTGCATAATATAATAAATCTGCTTGTTTATGGTGTCATCCTTTGCAACAGACCTCCAGGTAGGCATATAAATAACAACCTTTTTGCCCTCGAGCTCAAAATCCCTGCGGATTTTCGCAACCCTTGAAGCGTTAAAAAGTCTGCCGTTGCAGGGGTAGCCTGCCAGAACATATTTGCCCTTATAGAACCAGTCAAGCATATAATCCTCTTTGATATGCTCGAATGAATAATTGTTGGGATAAAGCAGATAATCCGACATAAGGAAATTACGCTGAACATTACCGATACTGTTGGGATTATCCTTAATGCTCCTGCCCAGTCCTTTAAGAGGCGTGCCGTGCCAGGTATTCAGATAAATCTGACCCTCACGCTTAATAAAATAAGTGGGGAAGGCAACATTATTAACAAGATATTTTGCCGTAGTCAGTGCCCTGCAGTAAGCAGGACTGTTTTTTTGAACAATTTTTACATTATCCTTAAAGCCATAATTATCCAGCAGAGCTTTCACCTTAGGAATACTGAGCTTATTAACGGATATGACCTTTTTGTAATCCCTGAATTTTTTGTCGTTATAAATATTTTCAAAAACATAAAAAGGATTGCCTGAAAAATCATCACCGCTGAAAGCCTCAAACAGCATCAGGCGGTCATCAATATCATATTTTGACGCATAGTTTGTAGCATAAAATTTTGCTCTGAAAAACTGGCTTTTGCCAACCTTTTTTATATTTTTAAAAAACAAATCAAATAAACGATTTACCGTCATATTATCTCCCGCTTTTAAATCACACATTTTTAATTATATAATTATATCAAACATAACGCTGTTTGTCAAAGCAATTAAGTATAGACAACAAAAAAACAATGTGATATTATATTGTTATAAATTTACCGTTTTCTGAAAGGACAAACAATGAAACAAGGACTTACCAAAAACGACTCATTTGCCATTAAGGGGCTTGCAATTATACTGATGCTGTTTCACCATCTGTACTGCTCTGCTGACAGATTTAAAGGTTTTGAAATTGACTTTACACCATTCAGTCAGAATTTTGTTGTCAATATTGCCTTCCTGTTTAAAGTATGTGTAAGCCTGTTTGCATTTATAACAGGCTATGGCTTGCTTAAATCCATTGCAAAACAAAAATTTTGCAGAAAAGACATTGTTAAATGGAACACAACCAGATTAATCAAAACCATGTCAGGCTTTTGGTTTATTTATGTTATTGTATTTATTGTAACAATGATTATTGACAGACTGCCTTACACAACTTACTTTGAAAAGAAACCGTATGCAGGAATTTTCTATCTTATGAACGATTCTCTCGGTCTGGCAAATCTGCTTAAAACACCATCCATGTGCGGTACATGGTGGTATATGAGTGCAGCAATTGTATTTATCCTCATCATTCCTCTTGTTTATGCACTGTCAAAAAAGGTAGGTTATATGCCGATTATCTTATTAATCGTTGCACTTCCGAGACTTTTAAAGGTCGGCTACCCCGGCGGAACAAATATTTACACCTTTATCCTGCCGGTCATTTTCGGAATGATGTTTGCCGACTATGATTTGTTTAATAAAATTGAAGCAAGACTGCCGAAAAACAAGGTTGTTTCGTATATTATAAGCTTTGTGCTCTTTGGCGGGCTTATCGGAGTGGGATATATCATAATGCTTAAATATGACCGCACCGTTGCCTGGGAGCTGAACTACGGCGTTATTCCGCTGGCATTTGTCTGCTTTTTCAGATTCTGTGTTATCAGAATCCCTGTTCTGAATAAAATTCTTGAGTTTCTCGGCAAGCATTCCATGACCATATTCCTTACTCACACATTTTTAAGATTCAACTATTTAACAGAAACGGTTTACTCCTTCGGTCACTTTATGCTGATATTTGTGATATTCTTTGCAATGTCACTGGCACTTGCATTGGTGCTGGACCTCATCAAAAAGCTGTGCCGATACGACATTCTTATTAATAAAATCACAACCAAAATACAGAATGCATAATAACAAATGCCCCTTGCAGAAAAAATCTGCAAGGGGTTAATTTTATAGTTCTCTTATATTTTCAATAATACTGTTCTTCATTTCCCTGTGCACTTTAAACCACAAATTTGCAGTGCATAATACAATAAGCACAGCACAGAAAGCAAGTGTCAGCCACGGGTCAAAAATCAAATCAATATTTCTGCCCTGTGATTTATTATAAATATTCACAGCAAAAAAGCCGACTATATAAACTGCAAAGCCTGAAACAATACCCACGGACAGCATGGAAAGCATTTGCCTGAAATAGGATTTCACCAAATCTGTCTGATTGGCACCGAAGGCACGTATTGTGCCTATCTGCTTTTTGCTTTCTCTTATTCTTGCTGAAAGCGTGTTGTTGATAATGCTTGCACAGATTACAAAGCAGATTGTTATAAGTGCCAGCAGCGAATAATAAATTGAATTATTACTGTCCTGCTGTCTTTGCTGCTCCTCAAAATTGGAAAGAATATAAGCATCATTCTGAATTTCAAAGGGTTCAAGCTCAGCCTGAATCACTTTCTCTATATCCTCATCTACTTCTCCGTCGGTAAAAAGATATATTTCATTATATCTGACACCGTTCATAAAATGACTCATACCCTGATTGGAGGTAATCAGTCTGAAGCCTGTTTCCTGTGCAATAAAATCAGCATCTGCAACCACCTGCGGCGAAACAATTGCACCGATTCTGACCTGCTTATGTGTTAGCTCAACATCCAACGGTTTGCCCTCGTCGTCTACATCTTGATGGGTCGCAAGGGTTACATTGAGCATATCACCTACATTATACGGACATTCGCAGCTGAAAATAACCTCATAATCCTTTGCAGGCTTTTCGCCGTCAAACAGCGTATCATGACCAACTGACCTTTTGTCTATCTGAACACAATAATCTGCCTTTCGGGGTGCCAACAGTATAATTTCTTCACCTGAGGCTATTTTATCAAGATTAATTTCACCTTCAATATCTGCATTCTTAAACTGCTCCAGCACCTGTTCATTGTAGGAGCTCAAATCAATTCGGACAGTTTCCTTTGTTTCGCCGAGTACCTTTTTACGTTCCAAATAGCTGTCACTGTATTCCGACAGGAATGTCTCATAATAATTATCATAATTTAGATATGAAAGATCTTCCTCCCATTCGTCATAAAGCTTGTCTTTAAAATCTCCTCCATTAAAGCATTTAAAATAGTCAGAATATTCGTCTATCTGTATATTTGCACATATGCTTTTCTGACCGTAAGCATCCGAAATATAAGGGATTGCGGCAATATCCTGAAGCGCCGTTTCATCAAAACCGTCTGCCGGATACCTGTCATTGCTGTATCTGCTCCATAAGGAATAATGGTCGGATACTAAATAATCAAACTTATATCCATATGGATTTGCTCTTTCATAGCTGATATAGGAAAATCCAAGGCAGGAGAAAGCAATCGTTGCAATCAGTATTACACTGACACTGATTTGTGACGCTTTAGAAAATGCAAGACTTCTTTTGGCAAGAAGGGTTGAAACATCAAAGCTTTTTCGGGTTTTGATTTTCTTTGTCTTCATTTTTCGTGTTTTTTCAATATCACGAATTGCCTGCATCGGTGTGATTGCGGCGGCATTTGCCAGCGGAATCAATGCAGAAAGCATAACAACTGCCATACCAAGCACTGCACTGATTGGCAGCACCCAGATGCTTTTTGCCATAATAAGCTCTGTGCCGCTGATTTTGAATATCAGCCACACTGCCAGGTAGGACAAAGCAATACTGATTGGCACACATATCAGACTGATAAAAAATGCCTCTCTGCCGAAGATTATGAAAATCTGCTTTTTTGTTGTGCCCACGGCACGGAGCATTCCAATCTGCTTTTTTCTGTCACTTAGATTTGTGTTAAAGGCATTAACAATTGTAACACCTGCTGCAACAATAAGAGCAACAACAAGGATGACTATATAGAGATTATTTGACTCATACAGCACATTCATAAAACCGGCCTGTTCATTCGGTTCTTCAACAAAATAGTTTAAACGATTATTTTCATCATCGGGATGGTCATCTGCTCTGAGTACACCAAGCAAGCCTTCTGCTTCATAAATATTCCGGCTTTCATCCGCCATTATATAGGCTGTTATTTTTTCTTTTCCGCCAAGATCAACGGCAGTATTTTCAGCCACGAAAGCGGCAGGGATATACTCCCTGTCATTATTGGAAAATCTGCATATATTGCTGTGTTTATCGGCTGCTATGCCTGCAAGGGTATAGGTTTTCTGCACAGGCTCATTCAGGAAATCATCCATATCCTGAATTTTGAAATTAAGGGTAATTTCATCACCCACCTTGGCATCAATGCCAAGCCTTGCAAGCATCGTTTGCTCAATCGCTATTTCATTATTCTTTGTGGGATAAGAGCCTTCAATGAAAAACAGATTGGAATATTCCTTCGCTTTATCATCAAGCCACGCAACAGGGAAGCCTGCTGCCTCGTTTTCGTTATAAACCCAGCCTAACAGGTGTGCTATGCCGTAATCCTTTGCAAGACCTCTTTCTTTAACGTCTTTAAAAACCTCTTCGCCGCTGCCGTCAACATTGCAGATTACATCCTGACTGCCGTAATTATCCTTATATTTCTTATCCATTGCCTCGTATGAGCTGAAAAAATATAATATCATACTGCAGGAAAAGACCATTGCAAGAATAATGCCTATAATCATAATTGCATACTGCTTTTTCCTGTGCTTCAGATTACCGAAGGCAAGGGTATTAACCGTTAATTTCTTTTTCATAAGCACACCTCTTGCTCAGCATTTTCCGATTTACTGTCCTTGACAATTCTTCCGTCCTCAATGGTTAAAATTCTGTCTGCCTGCTCCGCAACGTGCAAATCGTGGGTAACAAGAATTAAGGTTACACCAAGCTCACTGCTGACATATTTAAGAAGCGATAAAACCTCTCTACCGCTTTTGCCGTCAAGATTACCTGTAGGCTCATCGGCAAAAAGGATAGCAGGCTTATTGGCTAAGGCACGTGCAATGGCAATACGCTGCTGCTGACCGCCCGAAAGAGCAGAGGGCAGATGGTCGAGCCTGTCCTCAATACCAAGCATTTTTATGAGCTTATCAATATATTCCTCATCAGGCTTTTTCTTATCAAGCATAACGGGCAGAACAATATTTTCATAGCCTGTCAGCTCATTCACAAGATTATACGCTTGAAAGACAAAGCCGAAGCGACGGCGCCTTAATATGGAAAGCTGATTATCGGTATAATCCGACAGCTTCTTTTTACCATAGGTAACATAGCCTGAGGTCGGGTACTCAAGAGAGCTCAGCATATGTAAAAAGGTAGATTTTCCTGAGCCTGACGGACCGGTGATTGCACAGAACTCGCACTGCTCAAAGGCAACGGTTACGTCATCAACAGCCCTGACAACATTGTCGCCGCTGATATATTCCTTGGTTAGATTTGTGCATTCAATAATATTCATATCATTACCCCCATATCATTTTCTGCCTTAATACTAACACGTGAATCTTTCGTTTATCTTACTTTAATCTTACGATTTCGTAATGTTGAGAAAAAAGCTGCTGACTAAATCAGCAGCTTCAGCGTGTAGAAAAAGCTAAATTACAAATTCTACACGCTGACAGACGTTGAGAAATGGAGCTGAATTTCGTTTTTTACGAGGATTGCTGTACGATGGTACTGCTTCCGAGTAAAAGGCGAAAAACGCACAAAAGCCTTGCAATTAGAACAAATTGCAAGGCTTTTAAATTGTCTTGGCGGCAGGAGTAAACCCCTGCCCTACGATGTGACAATACCATATATTTTATATCGTTTCATACCCGTCAATATGGGGAAGGCATATTGAAAAATACAAGCCATTATTTTTATTTTCAACACTTATTATACCGTGGTGCTTTTCAACAACCGCTTTTGTAATGGCAAGACCTATACCCGTGCTGTTTGGTGAGGCATTTTCTGCCTTATAAAATCTTGTGAAAAGATTAGGTATCTCCTCTTCAGCAATACCGCCGCCATTGTCGCCGATTTCAATAATGGTTGAATGTCTGTTTTCGCTTATCTCAACCGTCACAACACCGTCATCAGCGGTGTGCTCACAGGCATTTTTCACAATATTTCCAAGCGCTTCACCCAGCCAGGTTTCATCACAGCGAATAACGCTGTTGCCCTGAACAAGCATTTTCTTTTCAGGGAACAATGGTCTGAACTCAGCAAAAACCTTGTTTACAACATCCTCAGCCTTAACAAATTTATAACTCATCACATAGGAATCAACCTTAATTTTCTCAAGCCTTAACAGCTGATAAACAAGCTTTTCCATTTTATCAACAAGCTGCATCTCCTTTTCACTGTGCGGTGAAGTATGCATCTCCTTGTCCATTTCACAATAAAGACGCAGTGCAGCAATGGGAGTTTTCAGCTGATGTGAAATATCGGAAATAAATTTGGTATTCTTTTTATTCTCCTGAACCAGACGGCTGCGTTCAAAGCAGATAATCTCCTGCAAATCGGCAACACCATTCTGCAATCCTGCAAAATAATTGTCATACACACTGAATTCTGTTTTGCTGCCTGTATTGACAAATTCATTAATATTGTCAGAAAGCTGATTGATACTCTTTTTCATCTTCACCTGTTTTATAATCAAAACAGCACTGACAACAGCCAGCAAGCCGATAATCAGCCAGGGGAGCACTGTTAAAAATTTCATTTGCCCTCCTCCCAACGATAGCCCACACCACGTATTGTGGTAATATGCTCAGCACCGATTTTTTCACGCAGGCGGCTCATATGAACAGACAGCGTATTGTCATCAATAAAATTGCCGTTATCATCCCATATATTCTGCAAAAGCGTTGCACGGGTAATGATAACACCGTTGTTTCTGATTAAGCAGGAAAGAAGCTGAAATTCCGTTTTGGTAACAAAAATCACTTCACCGTTCTTTTTTACGGTCATAGTATTTGTATCAACAGAAATTTCATTGCTTATATATGTTGAATTGCTGTTTCTTCTTATCAGGGCACGGACACGTGACATCAGCTCCAAAAGCTTAAAGGGCTTTGTTACATAATCATCAGCACCACTGTCAAGACCGCGGACAATCTGAATCTCATCATCACAGGCGGTTAAAAACAAAATAGGCGTATGAATACCTGCATTTCTCAAGCTCTGGCAAAGGTCAAAGCCACTGCCGTCAGGCAGCATAACATCAAGAATAAGCAGGCTGAAAAAGGAGCCTTTGATAATCTCCTCTGCATCCTTTATTGTTCCTGCACTTGTGACACTGTAACCTGAGTTTTCAAGCAACTCACAAAGTCCGTCACGCAGGAAAGCATCATCCTCAAGCAAAAATATTTTTTCACTCATATTATCACCAAGCTTATCATATCATATTGAACTGCCATAAACAAGGAATTAAAGAAACCTTACAAATTCTTAAGATAAAAGACCGACCCTTTTAGGATCGGTCATAAATTGTGTATTACTTATTAAGCTCTGCAACATACTTATTGATTTTCTCGGCAACGGGTCTTGCTTCCTCGTCTGTTACAGGAAGGAACGGACTTCTCGGATTACCGCACGCAATACCAAATCTCATACTCATTACTTTCTTTGCAGCACCATAAAGTGACTTGCAGGAAAGAAGAGCAAAGATGCAGTCATTGATTTTAAACTGAAGAGCCTTAGCCTCCTCAATTTTATTTTCATTAACCAATCTGTCAAGCTCAACAAAAAGCTCAGGCATACAGCCATAGGTTCCGCCGATGCCAGCATCCGCACCCATCAATCTGCCGCCGACAAACTGCTCGTCACTGCCGTTGAATATAATGAAATCATCACCTGCTGCCTGTCTGTATCTCTCCATAAGATAAACAGGCTCTGCTGAATTCTTAACACCGACAACCTTTGGATTTTTGCTCATTTCAGCAAGCAGCTCAGGTGAAAGGTTAAAGCCTGTAAGCTGTGGAATATTGTAAATAATAAAGGGAACATCCGTTGAGTCAATGATTGAATTCCAGTGAAGCTTAACACTTTCCTCAGGCAGATGATAGTAAACACAAGGCACTGCACTGATTGCATCTGCACCGATTTTTTCACTGTGCTTTGCAAGTTCAATACTTTCCTTTGTTGACGGACAGCCGACATGGACAATAACTGTAAAGTCATCACCTGCTGCCTCCACAACAGCCTCAGCAACCTTTTTTCTTTCTTCCATAGAGAGCAAAAAGCCCTCTCCGGTTGAACCGCAGGCATAAACACCCTTGACGCCCTTTGACTTATATATCTTCACAAGCTCTTTCATTTTTGCTGTGTCTATATTGTCATTTTCATCATAAATTGCATTTAATGCACAGAATACACCGCGAAATTTGTTTAAATTTTTCATAATTATCACCTCTTACTTGATTGTAGCACAAATACGTGATATAATCAATAAGGTGATTAAAATGAATAATAAAGAAATTTTAGAAAAAATTAAAGGCGGATTAATTGTATCCTGCCAGGCGCTTGAAACCGAACCGCTTTATGACAGCTACATAATGTCAAAAATGGCGTGGGCTGCATACCTCGGCGGTGCTGTGGGTATCCGAGCAAACACTGTTATTGATATTAAGGCAATAAAAGAAAAGGTTGATTTGCCTGTTATCGGTATTATCAAGCAGGTGTATGATGACAGTGATGTTTATATTACCCCTACTATGAAAGAGGTTGACGCACTGGTTGAAACCGGCTGTGAAATCATTGCACTGGATGCAACAGACAGGCTGCACCCAAACGGTGTAAGTCTTGAGGAATTCTTTACCGAGGTCAGAGCCAAATATCCTGACCAGCTCTTTATGGCTGACACAAGCTGTTTTGAAGAGGGCAAAAAAGCACAGGAGCTCGGCTTTGATTTAATCGGCACAACCATGTCAGGCTACACTCCATACACAAAGGGTGCACCGCTGCCGAACTTTGAGCTTATGGAAAGATATGTTAAAGAGCTTGACAGACCTGTTATTGCCGAAGGCGGCATTTGGGTACCCGAAGAGCTGAAAAAGGCAATTGACACAGGTGTTCTTTGTGCAGTTGTGGGTACATCCATCACAAGACCTATGGATATTACAAAACGATTTGTAAACGCAATCAAATAATACAAAATGGTAAACATTGAAAAATGGAACTGAATTTTGTTTTTGCGAGTGGGCGCTGTACAATATCCGCCCCTACGATTATTCAGACATATAAAAGGAAAAGACCACGAACATTCTGTTCATGGTCTTTTTTCTATATTCTAACTGAAATGTTGTTTTCATTGAGATACTTTTTGAGCTCAGGTATCGGCAACTCATTAAAATGAAAAAGACTTGCTGCAAGCACTGCATCTGCCTTGCCTTCTGTGAAAGCATCATAAAAATGCTCTGCTTTCCCTGCACCGCCTGATGCTATAACAGGGATTCCTACGCTTTCACTGACCGCACGGGTAAGCTCAATATCATAGCCTGTTTTCTGTCCGTCGCAATCCATTGAGGTAAGGAGGATTTCGCCTGCTCCCCTTTTCTCAGCCTCAACAGCCCACGCAACCGCATCAATGCCTGTAGGAATTCTTCCGCCGTTAAGATAAACCTCCCAGCTATTGCCGTTTCGTTTGGCATCAATGGCGCAAACTACGCACTGTGAGCCGAATTTATAAGCCGCCTCATTAATCAAGTCGGGATTTCTAACCGCTGCAGAATTAACAGAAATTTTATCTGCGCCTGCTCTGAGCAGCTCTTTAAAATCATCAACCGTCTTAATTCCGCCGCCCACAGTGAAGGGAATAAATACAGTTTCGGCAACACGCTTAACAATATCAATCATCGTGCTTCTGCCCTCGTGCGTAGCCGTAATATCAAGGAGCACCAGCTCATCCGCACCCTGCTTGTCATAAGCTGCAGCACATTCAACAGGGTCACCTGCATCCCTTAGTTCAACAAATGAAACACCTTTAACAACACGTCCGTTTTTCACATCAAGGCAGGGAATAATTCTTTTAGCATACATATTGTTATCCCTCCATTGCAATAAAGTTTTTCAGTAGCTTCAAACCTGCACTGCTGCTCTTTTCAGGGTGAAACTGCACTGCACACAAATTGCCCTTCTGCACCGCACATTCAATCGGCACACCATATTCAGTAATGCCTGCAACAGCGTCCTCTGCTGCATCCTTTAAATAATAAGAATGAACAAAATAAAAATAGCTGTTATCATCTATACCGCTGAAAATGCCGTCTTTCTGCTTAAAGCTCACTGAATTCCAGCCGATATGCGGAACTTTCAAGCCAGTATCACGAGGAATTGTAACAATTTTACCTTCCAGCAATCCAAGACCTTGGGCTTGGGGACTTTCATCACTGCCATCAAATAAAAGATGCAAGCCAAGACATATACCGAGAAATGGCTTTCCGCTCAAAGCAGCCTCTTTAACAACATCAACCATTCCACGCTCTTCCATGGAATGCATAGCATCACCAAATGAGCCGACACCCGGCAGAATAACGTGGGAGGCAGATAAAATCTTATCCCTGTCCTGTGTTATTTCACATTCAGCACCAAGATAATCAAGCGCCTTTTTAACACTTGAAAGGTTGCCTGCACCATAATCTATAATTGCAATCATAGTATTTTAATCTCCGAAATATAGTAATATCGGTATTTTATCATAAAGTTACTGCACTTTCAATCCATATTGACAAAAGGATTAAAAAAGTATAGAATATACAGCACACGGAGTGGTACCGAAGAGGTCATAACGGCACAGACTCGAAATCTGTCGTGTGATTCAGTCACCCGTGGGTTCAAATCCCACCCACTCCGCCAAAGCAAAAAGACACCCTGTTGGGTGTTTTTTTGTTTTGAACTTGTGGGATTTGAAGACGTGGCTCTGAATTTACCGTGCAACTTGTTGCCGGGTAAATTCAGGAGAAAGGTCCGGTGGACCTTTCGATAGCAAGAGGAAAATCCCACCCACTCCGCCAGACAAGAGGCTGTCTCGCGTAATTGATTCGCAAGACAGCCCCTTAATTATATATTATTCTTTAGAATTTCAACCATTCTGGCTGCGGCTTTGCCGTCATCCAGATAATTATACTTATTATAAAAATCAATATATTTTTCACCATACTTAATATTATAGGTATCAATATTATTGATTTCCTCTAGCAAATCGCTTTCCTTTTTTACAATGGGACCCGGCAGCTCTGACACATCAATATAAAAATCACGCATCTCATTTTTATATTCATCAAAGTCATACATATAAAAGAGCATCGGTCTTTTAAGATTTGCAAAATCAAAGAAAACACTTGAATAATCGGTAATCAGCAAATCGCTGATAATATACAGCTCTGCAATGTCATTATACGTGCTTACATTATAGACAAAGCCCTTATATTTTTCCAAATCAATATAATTTGCAATAAAATAATGACTTCTGAACAGCACCACATACTCACTGCCCACAGCCTTTTGCAGCACATCAAAATCAAGCTGCGGAGTATATGTGTAGCCCTTTGCGGAATCGTGCTGATTATCACGCCATGTAGGAGCGTACAGTATTACTTTTTTATCGGCAGGGATAGCAAGCTCTGCCTTTATACGCTGCACATCAGCTTCGGTATAATTATAAAGATAATCATTCCTTGGGTAACCGATTTCCTTAAGAATATCTATATTCTTGAGATTAAACGCAGAGGCAAATTTTTCACTGCAGAAATGAGAGGGTGACACCATATAGGTATATCGCTTTGAGTCTACACGGTGCTTATATCTGATGTCCTGAACAGAATTCATTGCATTGCCGTTTTTGACATCAATATCATAGCCAAGCTTTTTAAGCGGTGTGCCATGCCAGCACTGAACATAAACCTGGCTGCTTTTTTTCATAATGGCTTCATTAATTCTTGAATTAACTATCCAGAATTTAGCCCTTGCAAAATATTTGAAGTATTCTTTTCCGCCGCTTTCAATCAAAATGGTGTTTTTGTTTTTTCTGAGAAATTCAAATTCATCAGGATTTTTGAATGCCCATACAAAATTATAATTTTTAAAGGTATCGTCCTGAAGCATTTCAAGATAAATTGCTTTCGGACTGCAGGAGTACTGCCTGCCCATATACGCCTCAAACAAAATGGTTTTACTGTCTGTTTTTTCAAAAATATAGTGCGGTAAATATTTAACTTTGTTTATAAAAATAATTATCTTTCTCAGCAAAAACAAAACAAAATGGTGTTTTTTAGCAAAATTTAAAATTTTAGTTTTCATATTACATTGAACTCCGAAAATAACTGTAACGCCATTATATCATTATCAAATGTAAAAATAAAGAATAAAAAGAAAAAAACGGTAAAGATTCACAACGAAATCTTTACCGTAATTTTATACAATATTATTTCTCAGCGTACTTATCTTCACCATTCCAGCTGTACATAGCACGGATGCCTTCGCCGACTTCCTCAAGCTGATGCTCAGCCTCAAGTGCTCTCTTAGCCTTGAAGTGTGCCCATCCGTTGTTGCTTTCTGTGATGAACTTGGAAGCAAATGTACCATCCTGAATCTCTTCAAGAACCTTCTTCATTTCCTTCTTGGTTTCGTCAGTGATAAGTCTCTTACCTGTTTCATAATCACCAAACTCAGCAGTGTTTGAAATGGAATATCTCATCTTAGCAAAGCCGCCGTTGTAGATAAGGTCAACGATAAGCTTCATCTCGTGGATACACTCAAAGTAAGCATTTCTTGGGTCATAGCCAGCCTCAACAAGCGTTTCAAAACCAGCCTTCATAAGAGCGGTAACACCGCCGCAAAGAACAGCCTGCTCACCGAAGAGGTCGGTTTCTGTTTCACACTTGAAAGTTGTTTCAAGAATAGCAGCACGAGCACCGCCGATACCTGCACCGTAAGCAAGTGCTGTATCAAGGCAATGACCTGTTGCATCCTGATATACAGCAACAAGACAAGGAACGCCTTTGCCCTCTTTGTACTCTGAACGTACAGTGTGACCCGGTCCCTTAGGAGCAATCATAAATACATCAACGAATGATGGAGGTACGATCTGCTTGAAGTGAATGTTAAAGCCGTGTGCAAATGCAAGAGCCTTGCCCTCAGTAAGGTTTGGTTCGATGTCGCTCTTGTAGATTGCAGCCTGCTTCTCATCCGGTGTAAGAATCATAATAACATCTGCAGCCTTTGTAGCCTCAGCAGTTGTCATAACCTTAAGACCAAGTTCCTCAACGTGCTTCCATGACTTTGAGCCCTCATAAAGACCAACAATTACATTAACACCGCTCTCGTGCAGGTTAAGTGCATGAGCGTGACCCTGTGAGCCAAAACCGATAATAGCAACTGTTTTACCTGAAAGTACATCAAGATTACAGTCTGATTCATAAAAAATCTTTGCTTCTGCCATTTTAATTTCCTCCGTAAATAAAAAATATATTTTTTGCAATCGGGTTGTCTGTCAACACGATTGTGTTTTTAACAATTTTCATTATATAGCGTTAGTTGTCTAATGTCAATAGTGAATTTAATTATTTTTTTTAAGCATTTCAATTGCATGAATTATATGCAGCCGCATTGCCGTGCGTGCGCCGTCGGGATTTCTTTTTTTCAGAAATTCCATAATCAGCCGGTCATCCTTCATATTATCCTCACTGACATCCTGGTCCTTTGTCAGAACAATCACGCCTTTTTTTATAGCATTGAAAATAATAGGAATAAACTGCTTTACAAATGCGTTATGTGTAGCATTCGCAATACTTTCGTGAAATTTCTGTTCCTCAAAGGTGCGGTCCTCACCGCTTAAAATCTTCTTTTCAATTTCCTCACCGTAATAGCAAATAATATCAATTTCCTCATCAGTTGCACGCTGTGCCGCAAGGTAGGCGCAATCAGGCTCAAACATCAGACGCATCTCAAACAAATCATCCAAGCCTGATGATATATCATTAATTTCGCTGTAGTCCACAATAGTTTTTGCAGTAACGAAGGTGCCCTTGCCGCGGCGGATTTCAAGCAATCCGCTGGTTGTGAGAATTCTTATTGCCTCTCTCAGCGTTGAACGGCTTACCCCCAGCTCTGCAGAAAGCTCAACCTCATTGGGGAGCTTATCGCCCACTGCAAATCTGCTTTCATTTTCTATCATTTCAACGATACGCTGTGCAGTATTGTCTGCAAGCTTGCTCATAGTATCACCTCTTTTAACCCATAATAACACAACGGCTACTGAGATGTCAATAGGTTGTCTGACATCATACAATATATGAAATGTGTTTATCCATATATAAATCTTCCTGTTTTTCACAAATTATTGCTTAACTGCTTGTAAAATGGAATATAATGTTTTATTATATATAATATGGAATAATATTATCTTTTTGAAAACTGCAAATAAAAATAGTATGGAAGCGAAAAATATGAATAAAGTAACAAAAATCAAATATTATATGGAAGCACTGTGTGTTTATGATTTGTGGGAGGACGAGCTTTACCAAGGGCTTTTTGAGCTGCTGAACAGTGCAGAGGAATACGTAATCGGTGCATACAGCAGCTTTTACAGGCTTGTGCTCCGTGCAGGCTCTGTCAGGGAGCATATATCAAAGAGCATTTTAACCAATGAAAATTTATTCACCAGATCAGCCTGCGGCGGCTTTGCTGATGATAAAATAATTGAAACGGCAAAATCCGATCTTGCTATGCTGGAGGAAATTGCAGGCATAACTGCTGACGATATAATCAGTCATATTGAAAATGAAGAAATCAAAGAAATTCTGAATACACTGCCTAAATTCAAAAGCGGTCAGGCTGTCAATCCTCTGAACACGGATTGGGAAGATAAAATTGATGATTTAATCGAGTATCACAAAAGAAACGGCTATGGTAAATTCGCAAAGCATATTGCCTTCACCTGGAGAAACGGTGCGCTTTGTCCCGTAACCTCAATAGACCCCATAACCCTCAATGACCTGAAAAACTATGAGGTGCAAAGGCAGAAGGTGGTTGACAACACGGAAAGCTTTGTTACAGGTCATCCTGCAAACAATGTTCTGCTTTACGGCGACAGAGGAACAGGAAAAAGCTCCACGGTCCACGCACTGCTTAACGAATACCACGACCGTGGCTTGAGGATGATTGAAATACCGAAAAGCACGGTCAGTGAGCTGACGCTTATCCGTGAGGCAATTGCAGATGCACCATTGAAATTTATTATATATATTGATGATTTGAGCTTTGATTCCAATGACAGCTCCTTCAGCGAGCTTAAGGCTGCACTTGAGGGCTCGCTGTCAGGCAAGCAGGCGAATACTCTGATTTATGCCACATCAAACAGGCGTCATCTTATTAAGGAAAGCTTCAGTGACAGACAGAATGAAATGAATCTTAATGATATTATGCAGGAGCAGTTAAGTCTGTCCGACAGATTTGGATTGTCAATCACATTCATCAACCCGAATAAGGCAGAATATCTTGACATTGTTAAAAAGATTGCGGCAGACAGAGGGCTCAATGCCGATGAGGATAAGCTATGCTTCAAGGCAGAGCAATGGGCAACACGCCGGGGCGGAAGATCACCGAGATGTGCAAAGCAGTTTATTGATTTTGCCGAAAGCTGTATAAACAGAGGCAAGGAATGGTAAAAAAACATTAATCTGAAATTTATAATCTGTTAAAAATTTTCAAAAATTGTTAACCAAAACAACAAAAAAATATCAATTTGTGATGCTATGATGGTGTCACAATGAAAAGGAGAAAATGAAATGAGCACAAAAATACTTGTTGTAGACGATGATAAAAACATTTGCGAGCTTTTAAAGCTGTACTTAGAAAATGATGGTTACACCGTATATGTAGCCAATGACGGTCAGGCAGCAGTAAACACCTTCCAGGCAAAGTCACCTGATCTGGTGCTGCTTGATATTATGCTGCCGAAAATGGACGGCTGGCAGGTGTGCAGAGAAATCAGGAAGGTTTCATCTGCCCCGATTATTATGCTCACCGCTAAGGGCGAAACCTTCGACAAGGTGCTTGGTCTTGAGCTTGGTGCTGATGACTATGTAACGAAACCCTTTGATGCCAAAGAGGTTATGGCAAGAGTTAAGGCTGTTCTCAGAAGAACAAACGGTGCACCTGCCGAGGAAAGCAATTCCAAAAAGGTTGTAACCTATGATAACCTTGAAATCAATATTGTTAATTATGAGCTCAAGGTAAAGGGCGAGGCTATTGACACTCCGCCTAAAGAGCTTGAACTTATTTATCACTTTGCTTCAAATCCAAACAGAGTTTACACCCGTGATCAGCTTCTTGACGAGGTATGGGGCTTTGATTACTACGGTGATTCACGAACGGTTGACGTTCACGTTAAAAGGCTTCGTGAAAAGCTTGAGGGTGTATCTGACAAATGGTCACTTAAAACCGTTTGGGGCGTTGGCTATAAATTTGAAACAAAGGACTAATATAAATGCTGCTTAATGAAAAAACCAATGGCAGACATATAAAGAATAATATTTTTGCAAAATATTTTGTTCTGTTTGCAACTATTTTTCTTGCGGTGCTTGGCATACTTGGTTTTACGCTTATCCTGCTCGTTAACGCATATACCCAAAGTGAAAACACAAAGCTTCTGAGAGAAAATGTTGAATCTATCGTAAGCAGTGTTTCCTCAACAATGATTGATCAGGATATGAATGACCGATACTCTATTGAAAAGGGTATGATTTGCAGCACGCTCGATATAGTCTGCAGCTCTATTGATGCCGATATATTTGTTTGCGATAATGAGGGCAATATAATAATGTGCAGAGAAAAGGGTAATGAAATACCCTCTCTCGGCAGACTCCCCGTCTGCACCTATCACAACAGGTTCACCGTTGACAGTGCTATGCTGCAGGGTGCTTTTGAAGGCAGCTTTGTGGGCAAGGCAAGGGTGAACGGAACAATGTCATATGTAGTCGGCAAGCCGGTATACTATGAAGATTTAAACGGCAAGCAGCAGATTATCGGAGCAGTTTTCGGCACAACACCCACAACTGCCGATTCCCTCACACTGTCTGTAATGCGTATTTTTTTCCTCAGTGCACTTGCCTGTCTTATCGTTGCCTTTATTGCAATATGGAAGCTGACGAAAAACTTTGTCAAACCGCTCAGACAAATGAGTACTGCGGCGAAAAAATTTGCAATCGGCGACTTTTCTTACAGGGTAAAGATAACCGGTGACGACGAGCTGGCAGAGCTTGGCAGAGCCTTCAATGATATGGCAGATTCGCTGGACACGCTTGAATCCTCACGAAGAAGCTTTGTATCCAACGTGTCACATGAGCTCAGAACTCCGATGACATCCATCGGCGGTTTTATTGACGGAATACTTGACGGCACTATACCGAGAGAAAAACAGGATTACTATCTTAATATTGTCAGCGGCGAAATCCGACGTCTTTCACGCCTTGTTGTTGCTATGCTTAATATGAGTAAAATCGAATCAGGCAGCTTTGAAATGAAGCCGACGAACTACGATATCAGCGATCAGATTATTCATATTCTTCTGACCTTTGAACAAAAAATTGAGGAAAAGAATATTGAAATTCAGGGACTTGAGGATTTAACACCAACCTATATTGTTGCAGATACCGATATGATTTATCAGGTGATTTACAACATCTTTGACAATGCTGTTAAGTTCACAAATGACGGCGGCTATATTAATGTGACGATGAAGGATTTGAACGACAAAATCGAGGTTCATATTAAAAACAGCGGCATTGGTATACAAAGCGATGAGCTGCCGAGGGTATTTGAAAGATTTTACAAGGTAGACAAGTCAAGAAGTCTTGATGCCAAGGGTGCAGGACTGGGACTTTATATAGTAAAAATGATGGTGGAAATGCACGGAGGCAAAATCTGGGCAAAGAGCGATGATGAATCATCCGCTGAATTTATATTCACACTGCCTAAAACCTACAGCCCCATCTATAAAAAGGAGATAAAGAAATAATGGAAGATTTTGAAAACAAAACCAATGACTCCGAAGACAAGGCAAGACCGGAGTATTATAACCCCTCTGCAAACAACAGCAGTCAGCAGCCATCAGGGGGCACAGACGGCAGCGGTAATTATTATACACCGCCGAAAAGTGACAAACCTCCCTTTGAAAATACAACCTATCATTATTCCTACGCAAATCAGAATCATGATACCGCTAATCAAAACAGCTCTAACTACTACACGCCGCCAAACAACGGCAACTATCAATATCAGAATCAGAACTTTAATCAGCAGGACAATAATAACAAGCCTCCAAAAAAGAGCAAGGCAGGAATTATTATTGTAATCGTTTTGGCTGTCTGCCTTGTTATTGCAGGTGTTGCACTGGTTGTCAGCGGTATAAACGGTTTAAATCTCAACGACAGCAAAGAAAACAATACCAACCAGTCACAGGAGATTGAGGATAAAACGCTCAGTGACAGCGAAGAGGTTCCGCTTAAGGATAAGGATAATAACTACACTGTTGCAGGTGTTGCAAAAAATGCAATCGACTCCTGTGTAGGTATTACCGTTTATTCAAAAAATGCAGATGCCTATAACCATTTCTTTGGCTACGGTCAGAATAACAATGCAAACAGCGAGCCGTCAAAATCAGGCGAGGGCTCAGGTGTTCTGATGAGCGAAAGCAACGGCAAAACCTATATTTTAACCTGTGCTCACGTTATCAGCGATGGTGACAGCTTTAAGGTAACACTGAATGATGATACGGAGCTTGATGCAACAATGGTGGGCTTTGATGCACAGACAGATATCGGCGTTCTTTCCATTGATAAAACGGGCTTGAAAATCGCAGATTTTGCCGACAGTGAAAAGCTTGTTCTCGGCGAACAGGTTGTTGCAATCGGCTGCCCCGGCGGTCTGGAGTTTAAAAACTCAGTTACAAGCGGTTTTATTTCAGCACTTGCAAGACCCGTTTCATCATCAATCGGTTATGATACAGACTGTATCCAGACAGACGCTGCCATCAACCCCGGCAACAGCGGCGGTGCACTCTTCAATATGCAGGGTCAGGTTATCGGCATCAATTCATCAAAAATTGCTTCAACTGAATATGAGGGTATGGGCTTTGCCGTACCGTCAAAAACTGCTGTTGAAACAGCGAACAGCCTAATCAAGGTTGGTTATGTTGAGGGCAGAGCAAAAATCGGTATCACCTATTCACCGATTACAAGCTTCAACAATTCCAATGCAATTATTCAGGCGCTTGCTGAATTAGGCTTCAAGGATGCAAAGGGCACAATGGTTATCAGTGAAATCAGCAGTGATTCAGACCTGGCATCAAAGGGCGTTCAGCAATATGATATGATTGTTGCAATTAACGGTGAAACACTCACCTCAACGGATATTATGACATCCGTTCTGGCAGACTCAAAGCCCGGTGACACAGTTAAATTAACAATCGCAAGAGTAGAAAACAATCAGATAAAAACAAGGGAAATTGATTGCAAGCTGATTGAATCAAAAGGTTAATCAGTAAAAATAATTACCTTAAGAGCCGACTGTATAACACAGTCGGCTCTCCTATTTATATATACCTGCAATATAACTCGGCTTGGCAAATAAAACTGCAGTGCAATATCACACATCACTTTTAACACCAACATCTGCCGTTTCATCGGATGGAGCAAAGGCAGCCAACTTCCTTAAGTTGGCTGCCTATACTTTCCTTTTGATGTAACAGTATAGTATTGTAGTATGTTGTAACACCGTTTACGGTCTTTAATGTTCTGATACCGTTTTCATCATAATCTATATACCCTCAAAATGTAACTTTGTGAATTTATAAAAACTGAAATTTTTGTCAAGAGGTTTTGTCTAAATACAGAAAATGAGGCAGGAAAAACCTGCCTCAACAGTGTGTAGAAAAAGTCAAATTACAAATTTATACGCTGGCAAATGTTGAGAAATAGAGCTGAATTTCATTTTTTGCGAGGATTACTGTACGATGATACTGCCCACTTTATAACAGTTTGAAACCGCAAATGCAATGCATCTGCGGTTTCTCACTATATATATTGGAGGTAATTTTAATTATTTTTCAGCACAGTCGCTCTTTTTCTTTTTATATATAACTGCTGCCGCACCGATAGCCAGTGCAAGAACAGAATATACAGCCATCATAACATAAGCTGTGCTTTCTCCGCCTGTCTTAGGAATAAACGGATTTTTAACATTTTTCTTTGTTGTTGAATTACCGTTTGTTTTGTCGCCCTTATTAAGCAAGTCATCAAGATTTGGCTTATTCACATTCGGGTTATTGTTGTTATTGTTATTATTATTGTTATCTGACGGCTTGTTTGGCTTATTCGGATTTTCAGGATCAACCGGAGTTACAGGCTTTTCAATAACATCGCCTGTCGGAGTTCCGAGAAGATCAAGAACCTCGCCATAGGTATCAACCTTACCGATTTTTACCCAGTTGTCAGTATAATTTGTAACCATGGATGCAAGAGCACCAAGGTTATCTGTAAGCAGCTTTCTGATTGCCTTGTAAGTAGCCTCATCAGCAAATACTACATCATATACATAATAGAACAATGTTGTGAATACAGTGTCTGTATCACCATTTCTGAGAATGAAATACTTATTGGTATCAGTTGAGCTTTCTACAACCTCAAGGGTGCAGCAGTCAGCAAGTGCAGCCCAGTCAATCGGAGGCAGTGTAAGCTTGATTCCGATAAGGTCTGTAAGGTCAATAGGCTGTGCAAGAAGTGCGTTGATTGCCTTCTTTGAAACATCAAGACCGCCAAGCATATCCTTGAGAAGACCGAATGAAGCAGAAGCCTCCTTGATTGTGCTGTCAAGCATATCGGTATTTACGATATGAGCAATACGAGGAAGAACCTTGATAAGACCGTTAATCGGGTCAGGTGAAACCACATCAACAACATCTGTGAAGAGATGGTCAATAACAGGTCTGAGGAATTCATCAGCTGCTAAAGTAGCACCCTTTTCTTCCCTTACACTCTCATAATTAGCCTTGTACTCTGCCTGAGTCGGAAGGTCAATCATACCAACCTGCTCAAGAAGAGGAATCAGTGTTGCATAAACACCTGTCTGATATTTGCCGTCACCTGACATATAGTCGAACATTTTGATTTCAACAGCAACATCCATAATACCCATTGCCTTAATCTTTGCATCGGGAGCAAGAAGGGTTGTAATCGGACGAAGAACTGCAAGGAGTGCATCAGCAAAGCCTTCACGGTCACCTGCTGTGAAACCGAAATCCTTGGCAGTAAAGGTCATAGCTGCTGCATTTGCCATCTTTTCAGCGGCATTTGCACCTGTTGCAGCCTTAAGCTTTTCAATAGCACCTGCGTACTTGTCACCGTCAGCAGCAAGGAAGTCAGCAAGCTTGTCGGTTGTAACAATCCAACTGATAATTGTGCCAAGCGGGAACTTAAGCTTCATTCCCATTGCCTCTACTTCAATTTCATCCTGATTAGCAAGAAGTGTTGAATAGAGGTTGAGAATAGCAGCAATAATCTCAGGCTGATAGAGATTTTCTTTCAGAACAGCATCTAAACCATTTGATAAATCAATATCCTTTGCGATAAGCGGAACAAGTGTGTTTGCAACAAGGTCCCAAAGCTTATCAACAGCACTCTGCATACCACCTGTTGTCCAAGCTACCTGGCTGTTTTCAGGACGGATAATTTCTGTTTTCTTAAATGCTGCAAGCTCCTTAGCAAAGTCATTCATATCCATAATAGGCTGCTGAATAAGAACGTACTTATCATAAAGCTCTGCAGGGATTGTGGACTTAAATTCGTCCATTAACACATATTTGTCATAAACCTTTGACTGAACTTCTCTTGTGATATTGTTCATATCAACGGTATTCATAATGTCATAAAAGCCCTTTGTTGCAACATTTACAAGCTTTTCCTTAACATCTGAAGGAACCTTTGCCTGATACTCACTGCTCATTGCGTGGTACTTATCAATCGCTTCCTTAACAATTGCATCTGTAAGCTTGTTAACATTAACTGTACCCATATATTCAACAAACTCGTTGAGTCTGTTATTGTTAACAACATTCTGTAAATCACTGACAAGAGCATTAACATTCTTCTTTGCAAGTGAAATCTGATTGCTGTAAACCGTATTTGCATCTACTGTATCATTATAAGCATCTGCACTGCCGAGCTTATAGCTTAAAGCTGATGCAAGATTCACATATGTATTGCCCATAAGAGTTGTAAGAGCCGTTTTTGCATAAGAATCCTTAACAGCATCAATAGTAGCTGTAACGGCATCAACCTGAGCCTCTGTAATCTTTTCACCGTTAAAGTTCTTCATACCGGTGTCAGCTGCAAGTGTTGCAGCTTCCTTGAACTCGTTACCGAAAACAGGAGCAAATAAATCAACAAGCTTTGCCCAAGCCTCTCTGCCGTACGGTGCACTGTCTGTTAAAAACTTTTCGTTAACAGCTTCCCAGTCAGCTCTGTAAACAGCAGCATTCTTGCCGTCTTTCCAGGTTCTGGAACCGCTGCTGCCCTGCATATAAGGGGTAGTGCTTATTGTTGAAGGGTCATTTTTACCAGCCTTATCCTGGAAATAATTGTATGTAATTCTTGCGATATTGCTGTACAAATCTGTTTTTGCATTAGCAGATGGTGAAGTCATATAAATATAGAAAGCATCACCATAAGGATACATATAGTTTGCAAAATCAGCACCCTTAGCTGTCAGCTTTGAAATTTCAGGAACATTCTTTTCATAATGCTCATAACCGGCAGTCTTTTTCTGGAAATCAAAGCTTGTGCTGAACAGGGTTCCGTCAACCTTAACATAAATCTTTCTCATTATGTCAAGAGCATCCTGATACTCCTTAGGGAAATCACCGATATCCTTTGCAAGAGCCTTAAGACCCTCATCAGAACTTGAGCCCCAAACCTTGGCATTTGAACCTGTGAAGCTTGTGTTCTCACGTGCTACCTTTTCAGTAGCATAGTAAAGGAAAAAGGTGTAATACTTTACATCCATAGCAAGCTTCTGAGAATCGCTTAAAGCCTTGATTTTTGCAGCGGCATCATTATATGTAGCAACTGCTTTATCATAATTAGCCTTACCGGAATCATACAGGTCGCCTCTATAGCTATAGAATTCCTGAATTGCATCCTGAGCCTCAGTTACTTTTGCATCGCTGTTTGCCTGTGCCTCATCAGCAAGTGCACTGAAGCATACACTGAATGAAGTTAAAACAATCACGAAAGCTAAAAGCAGACTGAGCAGTCGTTTTCCTTTTTTCATTAAAAACATCTCCTTTTTAGAATTTTGTTTGTTTTCAGCCTAAAAAAACAAACCACTCTCAGCAAATACAATTTTATCATAACAAAATATTTTGTCAATAGATTATCATTCTTTTGCTGTTTCTTGTTAATATCGCTGAAAAACTTCGTTAATATTTTGACTTTTCCGTCATTTTCACCAATTATATTTGCCGAATAAAACAGACCGCTATTGGTTTGTTTGTGTTTACTTTTATATTACTATGTGTTATAATTGTATTATAAAACAAACCAAAAAGGAGACCGCACCCTATGAATCAGAAGGAAAAAAGCAGTCAGACTATACTTAATATTATAGATGCAGGTATTAACGAATTTGCCGAACAGGGAAGATTTGTATCACTGAACGGAATCTGCCAGCATCACGGCATTTCAAAAGGAAAGTTGTATCATCACTTTTCATCCAAGGATGAATTAATATGTGAATGTGTATGCTATTGCTTTGAAAATCTGATAAAAGTCATTGAGGGTTTTGAAACAGACAAAAGCATAAGTGTTAATGAAAACTTTCATAACTACTGCAAAGAAAAAATTGAATACTGGTATGAAAATCCAAATCAACTTGTTGTGTTAAGACTTTCATACAGTCTCAGAAACAAAATCTTTTCTCCTGAATCTATGAAAAAGATTAACGAAGCTGCTATTCACTGGCGCAAAGCAAAAAAAGAGAAGTTTTTAGAGATTATCAATTCAAATAACAATAAGCTGAGAATGGACGTCGAAAGTATTTCAACCGTTTTATTGATTATGTATGAAAATACATTTCAGACTCTTGAGGACAGAATGATCAGCGAAATAAAAAACAATGACTCAATAGCTACCATAAAAACAGCAAAAGAGCTCCTCGCCTACCACGACATAATAATAGATATGATTTTACATGGTGCAATTGCAGATTAAAGAAAATAATAAGGGGTCAGTTCAAAATGAACTGACCCCTTATTATTAATTACATTATTATTCAATTTCTACAGGATACCATTTTTCATCATTTGCATAGACATTCTGTATTCCCATATTATCACAGTATCTCTGCGGATATTTGGGTGAAGGATTAACTGTTGCTTTTGAGGTGTCAGCTTCTGCGCTTTCATTATCTCTCACAAGTCTTGCGGCAACTACAATCCTTGCATCTGCTCTGTAGCCTAAAATATCCATTTTCCTTGAACAGGTTGAAAGCGTAAGTATTTTATCCGAGCTGTTAACATCCACACCTGTATGGTAAAGCGTCCTTTTATTTACCTCGCTGATATATCCGCTGAAGTTCTCACCATCGAGGTGAGGATAAATATAATTGAATATATAACCATCATCCTCATTTTCATCAGCGTTTGTAATAAACACGGCAAAAATCTTCCACTGCATATCATCATAAGCCGTATCAAAGTTAATTACGGGATGCTCCTTATAAAATTCAATATTATCATATTTTGTCAGCTCGGAAAACATGGTTGTGTCAAGCCAATTATGACCATAAAGAACCGTGTTAAAATCCTTCAGCGAAGAGTCACAGGCACTGCTCATATAAATCGCGCCCCGTTCCTCCCATTCCTTATCAAAATTATGATTCAGATAAAACACATCATTATTACATTGCACAACAGGATAATCAACCGCTGTTCCGTCAATTTTAATATAGCCGACAAAATCACTGTTTTTATCCATATAGCTTTGATATTTTGACTTTTTTTCTGTGCTGACAGTGGTCTGTGTTACCGTAGGCTCTTCATCTTTATTAAATACATCAAAATAAATTGCCGCCGACACGCACAACGCTATAATTAAAATAGGTATAATTATTTTAATAAACTTTTTCACAAATCCTATGTTCCTTAAAATCCAATCTTTACTTAAAAATTAAATTTATTAAAGCCCCAATGGTCAATTTCACTGTACTTGACATATGTTCTGTCGGCAGGCACATTCAGCAGCTTTTCGCTGATTTCGCAAATTCTGACTGTTAAGTCATCGTATGCGTCATCACCTGCTTTGCCGAAAATTGCAATTTCAAACATAGCGCAAGGTGCGTCACTGCCCTTAAAATACATATCCTTTTTATCTTCAAGCTCAACCATAAGCCAAGCCTCGCTCTTGCCGGGGATTGCTGTGATTGCCTCACCCAGAGCAGATTTCAAAGCAGTCTTATCTGCGATTGTCTGATTTGTTTTCACTTCAATAAAAGGCATAAATTACACTCCTAAATATTTATCAATAAATTCATCAAGCTTTTTATGATAGCCTGACTCGTCAACACGGATTGACTCTGCGTGATCAGCACCGCTTACCAAAAACATATCCTTTGGTGTGGGGCAAAGCTCATAAAGCTCCACACCCATTTTTGCGGGAACAAGCCCGTCATTGTCACCGTGAACAAAGAGCATCGGCACTCTTGCCTGCAGCACGGAGCCCCTGACCTCTGTATCATCAAGGTCATAGCCTGCAATCAGCCTATTGGCAGTGTTAAAAATTTTAACAAGCGGTTTTGGATTTTTTATTCCTGCACCCTTAATTACTTCAGAAAATTCCTCCGTCGCACTGGTATAAGGACAGTCAGCAACAGCAAGCTTAACCTGCTTCGGCACACTGCTTATCATTTTGCAGACGGTAGCACCGCCCATGGATACACCATGCAGAATTATTTTTATATCCTCACCGAAACGCTCGGTTAAATAATCAATCCACAGCAGGCAATCCTTATGCTCGAAATAATCAAAGCCTGTAAAGCTGCCCTCACTCTCACCGCAGGACACATGGTCCATTGCAAGAAAGTTATAGCCCTTTTCAACATAATACTGCAAAAAGTTTGCAGGGTCGCCGTTATGGTCTGTATGGTGCCCGTGGGCAAAAACAACAAACACTTTGCTTTCTTCGGCAGGATAGGTCAGATAGCCTGTTAAATTCCTGTTTTTGTGTGATTTTATAATAATCTTTTCGCTGTTCTGCTTATAAATCCATTCGTGCTTGGACTGATTGAACATAAGAAATTCATCAGGTCCGTCATTCTCATTCCTTGTGGCAAGGTAGCCAAAAATTGATTTGAATTTGCTTTCCCTGCCCATAACATCCATATAGCCATGCAGTGCAGTGCCTGCGATTGCGCCTATACATACTGCACCTGCTGCAATTAATTTTTTATTCACCTATCTCAATTCCCCTCGCTTTACGCTGAGCAGCAAGCTCATTTTCAATTCGTTCCTTTTCCTTGCCGCTGATTTTGTAGAAGAACATCGGTATTGCACAAAGCAGCAGACTCACACCGGGAACAATTGATACCAATGAGAACATTGCAAAGCGCTGATTCATTGCCAAATCAGTTGCCGCCATAATAACGTCTGAGCTTAACATTTTTTCAGGCTCAAGACCGATAAACATATACATCAATACAATACCCGATGTTGCAAAGGCATTGCCGAGCTTATTTACAAAGCCCTGACAGGCAGAGCCTAAAGCATTATCCCTGAAGCCTGTTTTCAGCTCCATATAGTCAAGACAGTCACCAATCATTGCATAGCTGATAACATTAAGCACACCAAGCGGGATACAGGAAATCAGAATAAATGGTATACAGATGTACAAATTCATTGTAAACCAGCCGATAAGTGTGGTAAATATGCTTGCAACAAAGCCTGCAATACAGGTTACAATAACAATTTTTTTATAGTCAAAGCGTTTCATAAGAGCAGGCATAACGAGCATTGCACCGAACATTCCCACAATTGCACACGCCTGAAAGATTGTTTTGACTGATGACACGCTTGCCTCAATCGCCGCAACCCTTTCTGCATCTGTCATACCCTCCAGCGGCGCACCGATATAAAAGGCATAACGTGCAACGTGAACAGCAGCAGCCTGCACCATATATCTTCCGCTTGACAGCACACCCATCAGAATAACAAGCATAAGCGGCTTGCATTTGAATATGCGTGAAAGCCTTGAAGGCTCACCCTTTACAGGCTTAACGTCAGGAATAACCACTCTTTCCTTAACATGGAAATAGGACCTTGCATAAAGGAGCAAGCCTATAACAACAGTGAATATTGCCATAATAAGGTATTTTGTTTTATTGTATTCAAGTCCGTCGGAAGCACCGAGAATATTCGGCAAAACAAGACCTATAACAAGAAACAATACCTCGGGCACGGCTGAGCCGACACCGTTCAATGTTCTGCCGAAGGATATTGTTGAGCTTCTTTCCTCGGCATCTGCAGTCATAACATTCGGCAGACTCCAGAAGGGAACATCAGCCATTGTGTAAATCATACCCCACAGAACATAAACCACTGCTGCATAAACCATTAATGCGCCCTTGTTAAGGTTCGGGCTGAAATACATCAGCACGGTCAAAATACCGATAGGGATTGATGCATAGATTATGTACGGCTTCATTTTGCCGCGCTTTGTGGTGCGTCTGTCAACAATCATACCCATAAGTGGGTCATTGATAGCATCCCAAACTCTTGCCAAAAGCATAAGCAGAAGCACAAACATCGGTGCCAGCTGCAGCACATTCAGATAATAGTCACTGATGTAGCTGGACATCATTGCATAAATCATACCCTGACCCATTGCACCGATACTGAACGCCCATCGTTCTTTCTTAGGAATATAATTCGTCTGGCTCATATTTTTACCCCTCTGTCAGTATTACTCAATTTTGCCGAAGCTTGGATAATACTTAAATTTAACCTTGCCTAAAATCTTTTCCTTATTAACAAATTTATTATCCCAGAATCTTGAATCCCAGCTTGAATTTCTGTTGTCGCCCATCATAAAGTAGCTGTCAGCAGGCACCTCAAACGGTCCGAAATTGCCCTCAGGTGTACAGTTTGTAACAAAGCTGTCGTCAAGCTGGATTGTTTCACCGTCGGTTTTTGTAACATACACAACACCGTTAACAACCTGAACGGTTTCACCCGGCAGACCGATAACACGCTTAACATAAATCTGTTTTTCATCATCAGGATAATTGAAAATAATAACATCATATCTCTGAGGGTCCTCTTTAACATAAGCAAGCCTGCTTGCAATAATTCTGTCACCCTCATGAATTGTGTTAAGCATAGAGCCTGTAGGAACTACCGCATTTGCAAAAACAACAGATTTTAAAATGATTGCAATAATCACAGCAACAACAATAGGGATTAAAAATTCCACAGCCTCACGCAGCTTGCTTTTCGGCTGTTTTTCCTCTTCCTCAGCCTCAGGCTCATTCGGATTATAGGTTTTAAAATTAACCTCTTTGCCTTCCTCTGCCTTTTCTATCTTTTCAACCTCTTTGGTGGGGCTTTTTACGTCATTGATATTCACGTCCGTATCAAACATTGTTGCTCCGCAGTGTGCACATTCATACCAATCGTCTTTTTTAATCAGCGCATCACTGCCGCATTTTTTACAGTTCATAATTATTTTTTCCTCCTTTTAACGGCTTTAGTTAGCACCCTTTTCAGTGCAACAATATCCTCATAGGAGGTTGCTTTGTTGACAGCGCTGAATTCCAATGCATCGCTTTCCATCTTTGTATCAATCTCTCCCTTTGCAGCAGCATCATAGACAGAGCCGTCAAGTGCATGATCCATATAAAGCTTAACCATTTTATTTTTTTCTCTAACAACTGTTATTTTATGCTCGCCGCCTGTTATCTTACCGCTTGAGGTCAGCATTGCCGAGTCACATTTGATTTTTAAACAGCCGTCCTCAACTGTAATTTTAACGTCATCATTCTCACAGATTGCACAATTTTCCTCATTACTGCTGTATTTAAACGAAATCGTAAATTCATCAACAGCCTCAAGGTAATCATATCTTCTGTCCTTTTTGCCGAACTGAAGAACCTTGACCTCAAAGGGCTTTAAAGTCAAATCAATTTTATCGCCATAGGAATAGCTGTCAAAGTTTTCACCGGCACCCTCATTGTAAACATTAAAGCGATTCACATTTTTCAGATTTTCAGGACAGCCCATCAGTCTGTTGAGTGTGAGGGTTAACGGAGCACTTTCATCAGTAGGATTTCTCAGTGCAATAATGCCGTCGCCGTTTTCGTTCCAGCTAAAGTAGCCGTAAACATTATTCTCCTCAGGATTTCCGCCAAGCAGCATAGCATTTCTAAGGATATCGAAATTGCTCTTCTGCCACTGAACAACCTTGGAGAGTATGCGCCACTTTGTTTTGTTCATCATAGTATAGCTGAGATGAAGCTCATTGAGTGCCTGACCTCTGCAGGCATTGAAATAAAGATATTTCTCAAATTCCTCGTCAGTATAATGAACCTTAGCCTCTGTACCGTAAATCGGCTCGTGGTTATACAAATATCTTTGCGGTATCTGCCACGCTCTGGTGCAAAGTGAGTGGTAATATCTTCCGTCACGGTAGGTTATTTCCCTCTCAAGCTGCGGCTGATGCTCCAGATTATCGGCAAAGCCTATATCACTGCTGTTCTGAAGCCAGATGCTGTTGACATACTGCAGCCACCAGGGTGAGGGATGAACATAGCAGGTCATATTAATCCAGAGGTCTTTGCCCGCCTCTGCACGAGCCTGTCTGACGCTCTTAAAAATATCAATCCAGCCCTGCCACATTTCCGAATAATAATACATATCATTCTCGCCGCCCACCATATGGTGATGCTTGGAATTTGTACAGGGTCTGTAGGAAAAGCCGTCAAGCTTCCAGTAGCTTATGTCAAACTCCTTAGTGGTGTCAACAAGGAATTTGCAAACATTTTCCTGATAGGTTTTATCCGCAACACAAATGTCACGTGACAGAGCATTGCAGGCACCAAGCCCGCTTTTTTCCATCTTCTTAGCAAACTTATACTGATAATTATATCCGCCTCTCGGTCCGAGCCATAAACCAAATGAGGAGCAGAGCTTTTTCGTCATATTGGTTGAATCCGCAAGCTTGTTGGGGAACTTTTTATTGAAGCTCCAGAAGGGGGCTTTATAATCATTCCAGCCGTCATCAATGACATAAGCGTCAATGGGAGGAACACCGTTTGATGAAAGCTTGCTTTCAATTTCATAAAAGGATTTTTCAATATTATCAGCATCAATATTCAGCATATGGTCATACCAGCTGTTATACTGAAGCCTGAATTTATTAGGCACTGCAATATCGTCGATGTAGTCGAAAAACGCTTTCTGCACATCAATCATAGTATTATCCCTTGCACCGCCTACCACAGTAACAGGGCAATGAAATACACCGTCTATATTTTTGCCGAGATAATATTTAACCTGACCTATTCCGTAAAGAATTGTGTTGAGCGTTGCAGGGAACTCACAGCCAAAGAAAAGACTGTCGATATAAAACGGCTGTCCCAGTGAAGAGGCAAAAGCACCAAGCTCGGTACCCTCAACATCCATAGGAACACAGAAATGTGTTTTTGAATTTGTTATTCCGATATGCTCAAGCAGAATATAATCAATAACCTTTGTATCATTCTGCACAAAGCTGATTTGCTTTCTGAGCGTATTTCCGTCCTCGCCCGCCCAGAAGCTCATAGTTACGGTAACGCCGCTGCATTCTGCAAAGGTAAAAGAGAGCTTGCCGTTTTCCTGCTTCTGGTCTGTAACCTTTAAGCCCTTTGAGGTAAATTCACTGCCGTCGGTAAAATGAAATAAAAATTCAACACTGTTACCGTCAGGAATGAAATCTTTTTTTGACAGAGTGTTTCTTATCTGTGATGCATAAAGATTGCCCTCATACACCTTGAATTCCCGCTGTAAGATTTTGCTTTCAAGTCTGAACATATTTTGACCCCTTAAATTATAATTCCGCTTTTATCTGCACAAGTGCATTGGCAAGCTGATCAGGACAGGATGTGCCTCTGCCTCTGCAGTCGATACCCCTGAGCACAGCAATAACCTCATCAATACTTCTGCCCTTTGCAAGAGCTGAAATACCCTGAAGATTGCCGTGGCAGCCGCCTAAAAAGCTGATGCTGTTAATGGTTTCATCATCATTGATATCAATTGTTATCTGTTTTGAACAAACACCGTGAGGTGTATATGTATATGTCATATGTAATCTCCTTATAAAGCAGTATATTTATTTATATTATACATAGAATTCTTATTTAATGCAACCATTTATAAAAATCATAAAAATATTATTTTTTCTTATTTTAAGATATTGAATTAGAAAAGTTGTTGTGCTATTATTGGAATGATGAATTGGATAATGTCCAGTTTAATACATATCTGAGAGGTAAAATTTATGGAAAAGCTTAAGGTTGGCATCATCGGTGCCGGTCGTATCGGTCAGGTACACGCAAAATCAATTACGTACCATATTCCTCAGGCTGAAATCGTTGCTATTTCCGACATTTTTGTTGAAGGTGCAAAGAAGGTTTCAGAGGAGCTTGGTATCCCGAATTATTATGAGGATTATCACGAGATTTTAAACAATCCCGAAATTACAGCAGTTCTTATCTGTTCATCAACAGATACCCATGCAGACATTGCCATTGAGGCTGCTAAGGCAGGCAAGCACATTTTCTGTGAAAAGCCTGTTGATTTGACAATTGAAAAAATCAAGGCTGTTATCAAGGCTGTTGACGAGGCAGGCGTTAAGCTTCAGATTGGCTTTAACCGCCGCTATGACCACAACTTTGCAGCAATCAAGGACCTTGCCAACAAGGGTAAAATCGGCGAGCTGCAGACAATCAAAATCACATCACGTGACCCTGAGCCGCCCCCAATCTCATATGTTAAGGTATCAGGCGGTATCTTCCTGGATATGACCGTTCACGATTTTGATATGGCTCGCTTTATCGGCGGTGAGGTTGAAGAGGTTTATGCAAATGCCGCAGTTACAGTTGACCCTGCAATCGGCGAGGCTGGCGACGTTGACACTGCACTTGTTGCGCTTAAATTCAAGAGCGGTGCTATCGGTGTTATTGATAACTGCCGCAAAGCTGCCTACGGCTATGACCAAAGACTTGAGGTATTCGGTAAAAAGGGTCAGGCAAGTGCTGCAAACGATACGCCTACTCACGTTGAGTTTATGGATGAAAACGGTGCAACAACTGACAAGCCGCTTTATTTCTTCCTTGAGAGATATATGCAGTCCTTCACTGACGAAATGACAGAGTTCATTGACTGTGTAATTAACGATAGGGCTACAAAGACAACTGTTTATGACGGTCTTGAGGCACTTCGTCTCGGTCTTGCTGCTAAGAAGTCTGTAGCTGAAAACAGACCTGTTAAATTATCTGAAATTGAGGCTTAATTATGAAACGTATCAGACTTACAATGTCACAGGCGCTGGTTAAGTTCCTTGACAATCAATATATCGAATGTGACGGTGTTGAAACAAAATTTGTTGAAGGCATTTTCGGCATTTTCGGTCACGGCTGCGTAGTCGGTGTTGGTCAGGCGTTAGAGCAGGGCGGACACAATCTGAAATTTTATCAGGGTAAAAACGAGCAGAATATGGCACTTGCCGCGATTGCTTATGCTAAGCAGATGGACAGAAAGGCGATTATCCCCTGCGTTTCATCCATCGGTCCCGGTGCAACCAATATGGTAACTGCCTGCGGCTGTGCTACGGCAAACAGAATCCCGCTTCTTGTACTGCCCGGTGACACCTTTGCCTGCCGCCAGCCCGATCCTGTTTTACAGCAGGCTGAGTTCTTTGATAATTACGGCAGAACCGTAACAGACGCATTCAAGGGTGTATGCCACTACTTTGACAGAATTTCAAGACCTGAGCAGTTAATGACCGCTTGTATTAACGCAATGCGTGTTTTAACCGACCCTGCAGATACAGGTGCGGTTTGCCTTGCTATGCCGCAGGATGTTGAGGGTGAGGCTTATGATTACCCTGCACATTTTCTTGCCAAAAGAGTCTGGCATATGGACAGACGTCCTATTTCAAAATCACAGCTTGACAGAGCAACTGCACTGATTAAAAAAGCCAAAAAGCCGATTATTGTTTGCGGCGGCGGTGTAAGATACAGCGGTGCTGAAAATGAGCTGCTTGCATTTGCTGAAAAATATAATATTCCGATTGCCGAAACACAGGCAGGTAAGGGTATTATCGATTGGAAGCATCCGCTTAATCTCGGCGGTATCGGTGTAACAGGCGGCAAGGCTGCTAATGTGATTGCAAAGGATGCTGATTTAATTATCGGTGTCGGCACACGATTTACTGACTTCACAACAGCATCTAAATGGCTGTTTAATGAAAACAGAAAGGTACTCGGCATTAACGTATGTCCATTTGATGCATTTAAAATGGATGCTGAGGCAATTATTGCCGATGCGAAAGAAGCTGTTACTGCTCTTATTGATTCCTGCGAAGGCTATAAATCAGCTTATACGGATGAAATCTCAGCAGCTAAAACCGAATGGGATGCTATTGTTGATAAGTATTATTCAACAGAGCTTGAGGGCGGACTCAATCAGACTCTTGCACTTGGTATCATCAACGAATTTATGGAAGACGATGCCATTGCTCTCGGTTCAGCAGGCTCACTCCCGGGCGATATGCAAAGGCTGTTCAGACCTAAAGACAGAGGTACATACCATATGGAATACGGCTATTCCAATATGGGCTATGAGGTTAACGGTGCACTCGGTGCAAAAATGGCTAAGCCTGAATCACAGGTTTACACCTTCTGCGGTGACGGCTCTTTCCTTATGGGTCACAGCGAGCTTTACACGGCTTTGCAGGAGGGCTTAAAGATTAATGTCTGCCTGTTTGACAATATGGGCTGGGGCTGTATTGAAAATCTGCAGAACAACCAGGGTACCGATACATTCGGTACTGTTTTCAGAGCAAGAAATCCTGTTACAGGTATGCTTGACGGTGCTGAAATTGACCCTGACTTTGCAAAAATTGCAGAGGGCTACGGCTGCAAGGCTTATACCTGCCGCACCTCTGACGAGCTTCGTACTGCACTTGCAGATGCACAAAAGCAGACCGTTTCCTGCCTGTTTGATATTAAGGTGCTGCCAAAGACGATGACACCCGGCTTTGAGTCCTGGTGGAGAGTCGGAGTTGCAGAGGTTTCCGAAAGTGAAACCGTTGCAGCAGCATATGAGGATATGCAGGCACACATTAAGGAAACCTTCGATTATTAATAATCACAGCTTGACTAAAATTTTTGAAAGGTAAATAAAAAATGCTTGATTCAAACAAAGTTAAATTAGCGATTGCACCAATCGGCTGGACAAATGACGATATGCCTGACCTTGGTGCAGAGAATACATTTGAGCAGTGCATCAGTGAAATGGCACTGGCTGGCTTTAAAGGCTCTGAAATCGGTAACAAATATCCTGCAGATCCAGATGTATTAAAGCCTTATCTTGACATCAGAGGACTACAGATTTGTAATGCCTGGTTCTCATCCTTCTTAACCTCAAAGCCTTATGAGGAAACAATTGAGGCATTCAAGGCACATTGCGATAAGCTCCACAAGCTTGGCGCTAAGGTTATCGGTGCATCCGAGCAGGGCAACTCCATTCAGGGCTGTCTTGACAAGTCAATCCTTGATGAAAAGCCCTATTACACTGACGAGCAGTGGGCAATTGTTGCCAAAGGCTTTAACGAAATGGGTGCTTATGCAAAGAGCAAGGGTATGTTCTTTACTGTTCATCATCATATGGGCACTGGTGTACAGACCGTTGAGGAAATTGATAAGCTGATGGAGCTTACAGACCCTGATTTGGTTTATCTCCTTTTCGACTCAGGTCATCTCACCTTTGCAGGCATTGACCCTGTACCTGTACTCAAAAAGTATATTAACAGAGTTAAGCACGTTCATTTAAAGGATGTTCGTCTTGATGTTTATAACAATCAGGTTGTTCCTGAGCATATGTCCTTCCTCGACGCTGTAAGAGCAGGTGTGTTCACAGTACCGGGTGACGGTGATGTTGACTTCAAGCCTATTTTCGACATTCTTGCAGAGAATGATTATGAGGGCTGGGTTGTTGTTGAGGCTGAGCAGGATCCTGCAAAGGCGAATCCCTTTGAATATGCGGTTAAGGCAAGAAAATATATTGCCGAAAACACAGGTCTTTAATTTAATAAGCTTATAAAAAACTCCTGATGCGTATGCATCAGGAGTTTAGACTGTCGATAAAATGGGCTGAACCACGCACGAAGATTAATCAACAGAAAATTTACCGATTTATATGATTGTAGGGCAGAGACTTACTTCTGCCGCCAAAACAATTTAAAAGCCTTGCAATTTGAACAATTGCAAGGCTTTTGTGCGTTTTCCGCCTTTTGCTCGGGGGCAGTACCATCGTACAGCTCCCTCTCGCAAAAAACGAAATTCAGCTCCATTTCTCAACGTCTGCCAGCGTGTAGAATTTATAATTTGACTTTTTCTACACGCTGAAGGGGCTGTTTTTTACAGCCCCTTTTCTCTTATGATTAAAATTATTTATTAAGCTTTCTCTGGATTGCCTTAACGATTTCAACAATCGGAATTACGCAAACAGCAAGTGCAAGTGAGATTGCATATTCAGTTAAGCTGATGTGTGCAAAATCAAATGCTTCTGCCAGGAACGGAATATAAATAACAACTGTTGAAAGCACAAGGCTTAATACCATTGCACCCACTAAATACCAGTTGATACTGCCCATTTTAACAATGGTCTGTCGGCGTGAACGCATATTGAAAGAATGGAAAATCTCTGCCATTGCAAGTGTTAAGAACGCCATTGTCATACCATTCTGGTGAATAAGCTCTTCTGAACCATGAGCAAGTGTAACACCAAGCTGATTTGTACCGAAGAAGTAAGCAAGGAGTGTAAGTGCAGTTACCATAAGTCCCTGATATACACAATCAAAGCCCATACCGCCTGCAAAAATTCCATCCTTGGAATTTCTCGGCTGACGCTTCATTATATCCTTTTCGCCCTTCTCAAGACCGAGAGCGAGAGCAGGCAGACAGTCGGTAATCAGGTTAATCCACAGCAGATGAACAGGCTCAAAAATCGTAAAGCCCATTAAGGTTGCAATAAAGATTGTAACAACCTCACTGAGGTTTGAGGACAACAGGAACTGAATGGAATTACGGATATTGTCGTAAATTCTTCTGCCCTCTTCAACAGCTGAAACGATTGTTGCAAAGTTATCGTCTGCAAGCACCATATCGGCAACATTTTTCGTAACGTCTGTACCTGTAATGCCCATACCGACACCGATATCGGCATTTTTGATTGACGGAGCATCATTAACACCATCGCCTGTCATTGCAGTGATTTTACCCTTTGCTTTCCAAGCCTTAACAATTCTAACCTTATGCTCGGGCTGAACACGGGCATAAACCGAATATTTTTCAATTTCTCTGTCAAGCTCCTCATCACTGAGCTTATTAAGCTCTGCACCTGTGATTGCGGCGGTATTATCTGTAATGATTCCAAGCTCTTTTGCAATGGCAACAGCGGTATCCTTGTGGTCACCTGTAATCATAATAGGTCTGATACCTGCCTGACGGCATTCTTTAATCGCATCAACAACCTCAGGTCTGACAGGGTCAATCATACCTGTCAAGCCGATATAGCAGAGCTCCTGCTCAAGTGCAGCAGCCTCTTCACTTTCAGGCTTATCCTTATAAATACGCATTGCACCGCAAAGAACACGAAGTGCCTTATCAGCCATTTCCTTGTTGCCTGCAAGAATTTCGTTCCTTTTTTCGTCGGTCATAGGGAGCTGCTTGCCGTTTTCATAATAGGATGTACATTTTGAAAGCACAACATCGGGCGCACCCTTGGTATACTGAACATAACCGTTTTCACTCTTGTGAACCGTTGACATCATTTTTCTCATTGAGTCAAAGGGTGCTTCCATAACTCTTGGGAAGGAATCCTCAAGTTTTGTTTTAGGAAGCTCCAGCTTATCAGCATAAGCAACCAATGCTGCCTCCGTCGGCTCACCCTTTACGGTGCCGTCATCCTGAAGCTGTGCATCACAGCAAAGTGCCATTGCAGAGGCAAGGAGCTTTTCGTCACTGCCCTTATATTCAACAACCGTCATTTTATTTTGTGTCAATGTGCCTGTTTTATCAGAACAGATAATCTGGGTACAGCCCAATGTTTCAACAGCAGTAAGCTGTCTGATAACCGCATTTCGCTTGCTCATTTTTGTAACACCGATGGAAAGAACAATGGTTACAACAGCAGCCAGACCCTCAGGAATAGCGGCAACAGCAAGTGAAACGGCAACCATAAAGGTGTTGAGAACCGTATTGAAATTAACTGCATCGCCTACAATAAGTGAACGAACAATATCGAACGCAAAGATAAATACACAAATACCGAGAACCAATATTGACAAGATACGTGAAAGCTGATTGAGCTTCTGCTGCAGAGGTGTGTCGCCATTCTCAGCCTGCTCAAGCGCATCGGCAATTTTACCCATTTCGGTATCCATACCCGTTGCAACAACAACAGCCCTGCCGTGACCGTAAACAACATTTGAGCCCATATAGCACATATTTTTTCTGTCACCAAGGGGAACATCATCACTGCCCAGTGGGTCAATAGCATCAACCTGCTTGTTAACAGGAACAGACTCACCTGTAAGTGCAGCCTCCTCAATTTTCATGGAAGCACAGCTTATAATTCGGCAGTCAGCAGGAACACTGTCACCGGCTTCAAGCTCAACAACGTCACCGATAACAAGATCTTCGCTTTTTATATCAACAAGTCTGCCGTCACGGTAAACCTTTGAAGTAGCAGCCGCAATTTCCTGCAGAGCCTCAATCGCCTTTTCAGCCTTTTGCTCCTGAACAACACCGAGCACTGCATTGAGAATAACAACAAACATAATAATAAATACATCTGTAAAGCCTTCTCCGCTGACAGCTCCTGTAATTGCAGAAATAACAGCAGCAACGATAAGTATAATTATCATCGGGTCTGCAAGCTGACTTAAGAATTTGTGAAGCAGCGTTTCCTTCTTACCCTCAGCTAACTTGTTTTTGCCGTTTTTTTCAAGCCTTGTCGCAGCCTCAGCAGCAGTCAATCCGCTTTCAGACGACTTGATTTCATCAAAAACGACGCCTTTGTCTTTTAGATATTCTTTCATAAAAATTCTCCTTCTGAATTTTTTATATAAATAAAAACCCGTACATAGTATTACACTATGTACGAGTCTCATTCTTTAAAACTAAACCAGCCGAAAAGGCATGCTGTTGATTTAGCTCACACTATGTAAATGCTGTGTGGAACTACTCCCTCGAACAACATATATTATACCACAAAATGGTAAATAAGTCAATATGTAAAATGGTCATCTGTCTATTAATTTAATGTTAAATCTTTATTAAATCTATTTAAACTCTTGCAACCATTTCTCCGTATTCTTCCTTGCTCTTTTTAATGAAATCCTCAACCTGCTTTGCAGAAGGCATAGCATCTGAGCAGGAATGCGCAGAAATCAGAATAGATGCTGAGGCTGAACCAAACTCAAGACATTCAATAATTTCCTTGCCCTGCAGAAGACTGTAAAGGAAGGATGAGCCGTAGCCGTCACCGCCGCCGAAGCCCTTAAGCTTAACAGCAGGGAAGGGCTTGATGGAATAGAATTTGCCATCATTAGTATATGCAGTTGAGCCCTCTTTACCATGCTTAATTACGCAAATGGAAGCACCGAAGGACTGCCAATACTTAGCAGATTCAGGGTCACTGTCCTTAACACCGACAATGCCCTCAGTCAAATCAAACTCCTCACGTGAGCCCATAATAATATCGGCATTCTGTGCAACAAGGCTGTAATAAACAGCGATTTCATCCTTTGATTTCCAAGTGTATTCACGGTAATCAATATCAAAAATAATTCTTACGTTATTCTTTTTAGCAAGCATCATTGCCTTCAGGCAAGCCTCACGTGAAGGTGATTTTGCCAGAGCAGTACCGCTGATAACAATCGCCTTTGCAGATGCGATATACTCCTCCTTAATATCCTCCGGAGCCATACAGAAATCAGCAACATTGTCACGATACATCAGAATGGAGGACTCTTCCTTTGAAAGAATTTCAGTAAAGGTTAAGCCAAGGCACTCACCATTTTTTGCTCTTGTAATCTGACTTGTGTCAATACCCTCTTTATCAAAATAATTAACAACAAAATCACCGAACTGGTCATTGCTCACACAGCCGCAAAAACCAACCTTACAGCCAAGACGTGCAAGACCGACTGCAATATTTGCAGGTGAGCCGCCAACATACTTATTAAAGTTGGAGGACTCGCTCAATGGCATATACATATCAGTCGGATTAAAGTCAATCGCAATTCTGCCGATTGGAATGAAATCCAATGGCTTTGACATATCAAATGTAATGTAGTTCATAATTTTTACCTCTTCAATTCAGTTACGCTTTATTGTCACTGCCGAAAATAAGAATATGCTTTTTAGCATTTTCATAAGCACCCTGCACCTCAGCAGCCTGCAAATCATAGTAACCTTTTATACTGTCATTATTATAGCACCCTGCAACGGTGTTTTCAACCATATCAAAGGTTGCAGTAGCAATATTTATTTTTTTTATGCCCGTATGTGAGCATTTAACAAAATCATCGGGAGTAATACCTGTTCCACCGTGTAAAACTAATGGCAGGTCAGTATTTTTTTCAACCTCTTCAAGAATATCAAATCTGAGCTTAGGTGTACTTTTGTAATTGCCGTGTGCATTGCCGATGGCGATTGCAAGTGCATCCACACCTGTTTCTGCCTCAAAACGTACAGCATCCTCAGGCTTGGTGCAGTTGATTGCAATATCCTCGCTGCCATCTTCACTGCCACCTACACAGCCAATCTCTGCCTCAACGGAAGCATCATATTCCTCTGCCATAGCAATAACCTTTTTAGTCATTTCAATATTTTCGTCAAGGGGAAGATGTGAGCCGTCAAACATAACAGATGTAAAGCCGAGATCAAGTGCCTGTGAAATCTTTTCAAGTGTTTTGCCGTGGTCAAAATGAACAGCCACAGGAGTATCTGCATTTTCAGCAGCAGCAACCATAAGCGGACCAATCAGCTCCAACGGGCTTTGCTTTAATCTCACCTCGGCAATCTGCAGAATAACAGGCGCATTCAGCTCCTTTGCAGCCTGCAGAACACCAAGCACCATCTCCATATTCGCAACGGAAAATGAACCGACTGCATAATCACCTTCCTGTGCATCTGCCAGCAGTTCACGCATATTAACCAACATAAGTATTACCTCGATTGTTAAATTTAATAATAAAGCGAGCCGACAATAAGCCGAGTTCTGTCATGGGTAATCATCTATCTCGACGCAGCATTGCTGCTGCGCTCCAGCCATCCTTCAAAGTTATGTGTCGAGCAAACAGCCCTTTAGTCGATGTTGCAGCGGATAGGGTTTACATGGCAAGGGATGTTACCATCCCCTCGGTGAGCTCTTACCTCGCCTTTCCATCCTTACCTGAAAAATCAGGCGGTTTATTTCTGTTGCACTTTCCCTAAGGTCACCCTCGGCGGCCGTTAGCCGTTATCCTGCTCTGTGCTGCTCGGACTTTCCTCATATTGCAAAGCAATACGCGATTACCTCGTCGGCTCGTACCTTATATTTTAAAATAAACCAATAGGAATTGTCAATATTTTTTATAAATTCGTAAATAACTTTTATAAAATCTTAGTTGAAAAAAAGAGGAATATATAGTAAAATTCATTTATAAAGAAGGTGATACTATGCCTCGTTTTGATGATGAGGATTTCAGAAACAATAATGACCGCAGGGACAGAACTGTACCAACGGAAGAAAACTACTACAGCTACTCACCTGTTGACCTGAATTTTAACAGCCGTGAGCAAAATGTTGTCAGGGATAATCAATTAAGGAAAGGCATAAATCCCTGTGATATTGAGCCTGCTCAGAACAATTTCACCCCTCCGCCGCCGCCTGTGCAGCGGTTTCAGAGTGAAACAATCGGTGACTTTGCACCGCCTGCACTCCAGCGGCAAAGGGAACCGAGAAAAACAGGTGATGAAAAAAAGCCTAAAAAGCATTTTCATCTTATAAAATCAAAAAAGAAACGCATAACAACAATTATTCTTGCAGTAATTCTTGCATTGATTCTTATTGTTGTGGGAACAATATCCGGAATTATGGGAAGAATAACCTATAATGATAAAAAGGAAAACACCTTTGTTTCAGCCTCTGAGCTTGAAAGCAGTGCATTGGTCAAAAATATTCTTCTGCTTGGTGTAGATGCCCGTGCAGGTGAAAACGCCAACGAAACAAGGTCTGACACTATGATGCTTGTATCTATTGATATGAAGCACCGCAGCATTAAGCTTACATCCTTCCTGCGTGACACATGGGTATATATTCCGACCTTAGGATATAATCAAAGACTAAATGCAGCTTGTTCGTCAGGCGGCTATGCGGGCGTTGTTGATGCGATTGAGTACAACTTTGGCATTGATATTGACGGATATGCAGTAGTCGACTTTGAAATGTTCAAGGTTCTTGTTGACAGCCTTGGCGGTGTGGAGGTTGACGTTACTGAGGCAGAGGCTAAAGAGGTAACCAATCATCCAAACCGATACGGTGACGTCGTGCTTGAATCAGGCAAGTACAAGCTCAGCGGTGAACAGGCACTTGCATACTGCAGAATCAGAAAAATTGACACAGACTTTGTCAGAACAGAAAGACAGCGTACGGTAATGAGTGCTATATTGAACGATGCAAAGCATTCGGGTCCATTTACGTTACTGAATATGGCATACAAAAGTGCACCATATATTGAAACGGATTTAACCAAAGGTGAATTAAGAAGTCTTGTTATGAGTGCTGTTCCCTGCCTGGGCAATGACATTAAACAGGCAAAAGTACCGTTTGAAGGAACCTGGGAATACGCAACAATCAGCGGCAACAGTGTTATCAGTATTAATGTTGATAACAATAAGCAAAAGCTTGTAGACTATATTTATAATGATGTTTTAGAATAAATATTTGTATAGCAAAGCTATTTCACCCACGAAGTGAATATAACTGTAATACAATATCACGCTACAAGTATATAACAAATGAAAAAGGTTCAAGGATTTGACCGACGGCACAGTACCGTCACATTCCCTTGAACCTTTTTATCATTTTGATTTAACTGTATTAAGAGACGATATTAACATTCTGCGAATTGTTCCGCAATCATTACGCAATGGTTTATATCTTTCTGCTGTCATACATTCTGTTTCAAAAAGCAAATCAAGCCAATATTCAGACTCAAAACATTCTTTTTGTGCTATTTCCAATTTTGAAATAAAATCTTTCTTGCTTTGTGCATACTGTGCCTCATACAAATTAGCACCTACAGAAGTAGCTGACCTCAATAACTGATTTATCAAAACACTTTCCTTTTTGGCTGCTTTCAACTCTCTGCACAAATAAACAATATCCTTTGTAAATTTTTTGGATTTATCTCTTAAAACACTATCAGCCATACTCTTGCACCTCAACATTATTATATATTGTTATATTGTTACTTTCAAGCATTATTCCCTGTCGGCTGAAAATTTAATTATATAGTGTTAAGTGGTATTGTGTGCAGGCACACAGTAATATTTTTGCTATCAAAAAGTTTTAAGATTTTATAATTCAAAACAGAAAAAAGGGGCGGATTGCTCCGCCCCCCGAGTTTAAAACTTAGGATTAATCATCCCAGCCGCCAGGTAAATCTTCAATACCTGAAGTTGTGATAACATCTACTGTCTTGAACTCTTCTACCTCAGCCATTGGCTTTGTGTATAATTCTTTCATTACTAATCCTCCAATCTATTACTTATACTGGTAAGTCATTGGAGCAGCGTAAGTTACGGTAACCTCACCGTCTGCATTTGCATAAGCAATGAATGCACGAGCAGTGATTGTACCGGACTGAGCTCTCAGACCATAAGTTACTGAGAACTGCTCTGAAGCTGTCTTTGTGTAAGCAGCCTTTACAGCTGAACCATCAACATCAAACAGAGTGATTTCACCAAGGTCGCCCTTACCGTAAACGAAACCTGAATCAATGTAGGTATAACCATCAGCCATTGTACGTGTAGCAATGAACTGAGCCTGGAGTGCACCTGCATTACCAATTTCGTTAACACCAACGTTTGCTACCATAGGAACAGCTGTTACACCGTCCATTACAGCAACAACCTCAATATCCTTACCTACATAGAAGCTATAAGTATCGCCATAAGCAACTGTTACGCCGTTTACAGACCAACCCTTAGCGCCTTCCTTGTATACAGTTACAAGTGTATCATAAGCAACGCCTGTTACAACATCAGCAGTAGCTTCAATACCGTCACCGGTGATTGTTGCGCCTGTAGCTTTTACAGTGTAGCCTTCAGTCTCAGCAAGCTCATAAAGAGCGATAACTGTTGCTGAAGATGTGAGAGCCTTAATCTCATCATTGGTCATTGACCAACCATTCTCTGTAGCTGCAACATAACCTGAACGAGCAGGAGCTGCAGGGATAACAAGCTGAGATGCGTTGGTTACAACCTGTGAGCTTACAATGTTGCCGTAAGCATCAGCAAATACAACTGTGAATGAAGTAGCATCAGCCTTCTCAAATACAGGAGTATATGTTACGTTAGCAAGAGCAACTGTTGTGAATGTAGTATCAGTTGAAACAGTTGTTAAGCCGTTAGCTGTCCAGCCTAAGAACTTAGCGCCTTCAGCTGCCTCTGCTGTAAGAGTTACAGCTGAACCAGCCTCAACCTTAACAGTAGCACCATCAGTTACATTAGCACCATTAAGAGTAACAGTACCAAGGTCTGTTGCTTCAACAGTGATTTCATAGCTTGCAAGCTTTGTGCCAGCAGCTGTTCTTGTATCTGTAGCTACGCCACACTCGTCGCAGATAGCTGTCTCTGTACCGTCAGCATCTATAGTTGCATCGTTGTTGTATACATAGTTTGTGAAAGTATGAGCCTTCATAGGAATCTCTTCCTGAGCAACGATAACTTCACCGCAAACCTCACATACCTTACCGTCTGTTAAACCGGTTTCAGTACATGTTGCTGCCTTACCTGGAACAACCTTCTCAGTATGAGCAATCATAGGAATTTCTTCCTGAGCAACGATAACTTTGCCGCAAACCTCACATACCTTACCGTCTGTTAAACCGGTTTCAGTACATGTTGCTGCCTTACCCGGAACAACCTTCTCAGTATGAGCAATCATAGGAATCTCTTCCTGAGCAACGATAACTTTGCCGCAAACCTCACATACCTTACCGTCTGTTAAGCCGGTTTCAGTACATGTTGCTGCCTTACCAGGAACAACCTTCTCAGTATGAGGAATCATAGAAATAGTATTTTCTGTTGTGCTTACAACCTTACCGCAATCGTTACATGTTACTGTAACAACCTCTATACCTGTTTCTGTACAAGTAGCAACCTTAGTTGTTTCCTTAGACTCTGTTGTATTCTTGTGCTCACAAGTGAGTACAGGAATTTCTTCTGTATAAGAGTTGCCGCAAGCACAAGCGTACTTGTCATAGCCCTTATCTGTTAAAGTAGCATCCTTATGGTCAACTACTGTGAAAGTACAATCAACAGTCTTTGTTGAAGTACAGCCCTCATTTACACAAGCAACTGTGTGCTGTGTTGTACCTGCAGGTGTTAAAGCACCTTCGTATTTATGACCGAGAGCAGGAATTTCCTTTGTTGTTGTGCTAACAACCTCACCGCAATCGTTACAGGTTACTGTAACAGTTTCAACACCCTTTGCTTCACAAGTAGCAGCAGTTGTTACTTCTGTCTTAGAAGTTGTGTTAGCGTGTGTGCATTCCTCTGAACCGCCAACTCTGGTCCATACAACAGCAGCATTAGCGAAAGAATTTTCGAAATCATCAATAGTGATTAAGTAATTTGTCTCATTAACATTAGAATCAAAACGATAGATAGGCTCTAAAAGAGTACCGCCATCGTCTCCTCTGAGAGAAAATACATCACTGATCTTACACTCTTTCTGAACTTCAAAATAAGCAGTACCGGCAACAATACCGTATTTAGCCTGCCATGGTCTTTCTTCAGGAGTACCGATATAAGTCATAATTTCAGCACCGCCGCTGGTGAATAAACCGTTAGCAAAAGCAATCTTCATTTCGCCGTCCCATACAATACAGCTTGGGAATGCGATATTTGTTACTGTAACAGTGTTGTAGAACTGTGCACCTGAAGTACAAGCCTTAGAGTTTGTAGCCTCACTTACATATGACCACTTGTCACGTGTACCGGTGATTTCACCATTATAATAACCGGGCTTTAAATACTCTGTATTGTAAAGACCAAAAATCTGTCCGCAGTTGAGAATATCGATACCACCAAATTCACTGGTGATAGCAATTCTCTGACCAACTGCTAATGTAGCATCAGGGTCAAGAACGTTACCCTGTGTAGCTTCAAAAGTACAAGAAGGGTCATAAGTATAATAGCTTCTGTACTTAGCCTTAATATCATCAATATTGCCCTTAGTACCAATATCTGATATTGTTAAGCCAAATACCGGCTTATAATGGTCACGTAAATCTTCGTTATAGAATACGCTGCTATCAAGAGCATCAACAGCACCGAATGAAGCACCAGCTGAACCTTCAGGATGCTCATCTGAAATCACGTCACTGTTATAGCCTTCAAAATGTGGCTCACCTGTGATTGTAGATGGGTCAACACCATCATCAATCCACCATTTTCTGTTATTCTCTGCAGCGAAAACAGTAAACGGCATTGAACAAATAATCATAAGAATTGCAAGCATTGAAGCAAGAACTCTTTTAAAAGTTTTGTTCACTTAAACATTACCTCCATATTATTTTATTTCAAATCCATTATATTTTGCACCGGAACAAGAATAAACTATACCGGCATCTGCTACTGTAACCTGACCATCGCCATTCAAATCACAAACTGGACCCAGCTTGTTCTGATATACCGGTCCGGCATCAGCTACAGTAATTGAACCATCTACCATAAAGTTACAAGCGATAATAGGAATAGTTACCCCAGTTATATCCTCATTACCCATAGTGATAACTATATCCTTACGAGGTAATGCATAGTCAGATGATATTGAGGCATAATACGTACCCTCCGGCAACGTATCAATAACAAATGAATTTGAGTTTTCAGTATATACTGTATCTATTGTTTTAATTGGCTCCGCTGTCTCCATATCAGGAGTATCGTAAACTTTTACGTTATAAACACCATAAGGAATTTTATTATCAGTACTTCCTTTTGAATTCTTCATAATAACCAATGAACCGCTTACGCTGTGACCCTTAGACGGAGTAATGTCACAAGTCATCGGGTATAACACCCCGTTATAATCCGCTGCCTCTTCGTTTGAAACGAGAGCATACTCATCGGTATGACTATCTGCATAGTCAACCTGAACAAAGGTATGGTGCGGATTTGTTGAAGGGATAATCACACTCGCTGCATCACAGTCAGCAGCAAAAGTAACTGACATAGTTGCAAGCAACTGTCCCTCCGGGTTTATGCTTGAATAATTTGCATTATCCGAAACAAAACCCAAAACAAGATTTCCGCCTGCATTATCTATCACAGGACCCATTGATGTAACATCAACCTGATTATCACTTATTAATGAAAGCGAGCTGCTGTCAATAGTAACCGATGAATCATAGGTGGCTGTAAGCTGCAGGGTAGAAATATTTTCAACGCCTTTAATATAAAAACTAACATCATAAGTGCCGGCAGTTAATCTGTTGCCGTCAACTTCTTCATTATCTTTCGTATAAGTGCAGTAAATCTCCGGAGTTTCTGCACCAAGTGCTGCCGCAAAAGCAGTAACATTCGGTGTTAAAAATGTAAGCATTGCAATCACTGCAGCTATAACAGCCGAAGCCATAACAGCACAGATTGAAATTGAATGCTTTTTTGCATATTTAACCATTAAATACCTCCGTAGTATTGAGTAAACTTAAGGAATTACTTTTTGTACTTCCGATTTACAAATCAAGCACTTTCAGTTATTTCTGACTTCCTCAGAATCTTAAATATAACCAAACAAAGAAAATGTTAACATCCGATGTGCAAAAATTAAGCGCTTATATAATATATAAATGAATTTTTTATATTCAATAGTTTTCAAATTCAATTTCCATTGCGGCAGGGTTACCCCCGCCGCAACGGAAAGGTTTAATTAATTACTGAACTGTAATAGCCGGTAAGTCCTTAGCACCTGAGCAAGAATAAACTATACCTGCATCCGCTACTGTAACCTGACCGTCACCATTCAAGTCACAAACCACACCAAGCTTGCCCTGATATACATATCCGGCATCAGCTACTGTAATAGCAGCATCTACCATGAAATTACAAGCAATCATTGGAATTGCACCGCCTGCTACATCAGCATCAGCTACTACAAGTGTGATATTATTACGTGTAAATGCATACTTAGATGAAATTTCCATAGTATAAGTACCTGATGGAATATTCTCAAATGAGAATGTATTAGCATCCTTAGTTAATGCAAAGGTATTAGTAGCGACAACAGTGTCACCATCCTTGATGGTTACAGTGTAATCACCGTTAACACCCTTATTATCTGTTGCACCCTTACTATTCTTAGCAACAACAAGTGAAGCACTTACATTGAAGCCTGCCGGCTTATCAGCCTCAACAACAGGAACGATTGTGATTGCATCCATACCTGACTTAAGGTCGATTGTATATGGATTTCTGAATTCCTTATTGCCGTTTACAAGCATATGCTGGTAGGTGTAACCTTCAGCAGCAGTAACCTCAACCTTGATTGAAGTACCAACCTCATAAGAAGCTGCGCCTGTAACTACATTACCATTAATAGTAACAACTGCACCCGGAACATCAGCAACAGTAACCTGAACAGATTCAAGCGGAGTAAGTGCAAGCTCTGCCATCTGAAGACGAGTATCAACGTCGTAAGCTCTTGTTACGCAAGCAGCGTAATCAAAATCAGGATTATAGATAGCACCATTTGCAGCATAAGAGCTATCATTACCGATTGTTGCAACATTAACTGCATCAGCAAGTCTTTCAACGTATACGTTCCAGCTTGCGTCTGACCATGTGCCATCGTTAACGAGGTTGCCCTCAGCATCCCAATCACCGAATCTTGGGTCAGATGCTGCACCATTCTTTGCTACATTAGCTGCAGTAGCAAGTGTGCCATCCTCATTGTAAACTGCAGGAGTTGCAGTCATTCTGTCATATGTGTTACCTGATGCACAGAGGATTTCCTCCTCAAGTCTGTCACCTAAGTAACCGCGCTCAACAACATTAGCCATATAAACATTGAATAATCTCAAATATTCGTCAACCTGTGTTGATGAGAGTGTAGATGTAACCTTAGTGCTGTCAAATTCAGCACCATTGCTGAGTCTTCTTGCGTAATCTGTGTAAGAAAGACTTTCTTCAACAGTTTCGCCTAAATCGTCAACGTAAGAAACCTCTACTCTGTACATACCTTCAATATTCTTAGCCATTGAATTCATAGCATTGAAAGTAACGATATCGAAGTTCTTTTCATTAAGACCTTCTCTCTTGATTGATACGTTATCAAGAAGTCTTGATGCGATATCAGTCTTAAGATCCTTCTCAATTACCTGAGTAATTGTATAGTCGAGTAAATCACGGCACTGTGTATAAATACCACGTGTATCCTGTGATTCAGTAGGAGTTACCAACTGGTTGGACATATCCGGAACCTTGATAACCCATGTGCTTGTTGAGCTAACCTTTCTACCAGCAGCATTGTAGTATGACCACTGAATCTGCTCATAAATCGGTCTGTCCTGACCATCAACAGCCTGTGAACCAGTGCTGATCTGGCAAGGATATTCATTGTAAATACCTGAATTTACCCAATGCGTTGCCATCTTAGGTGTATTTGATACCTTATAGGTAACAACACCATTTTCATCAGTTACTGCCTGAACAGGAACACCCATTGAATCAGTACCGCTGCCTGATGCTAACGGAGTATGTGAGTAAACCGGCTGTGTATGGTCAGCATTGAAATAATACTTACCATTGTCGAAGTAAAGCATAGCCTTAACTTCATCAGATAAATTGTTATAATCTGCTGTTGTCAGCGGAGTATATGCATTGTCACCGGTTTCAGATGTTGAATCAGCTGTTACATAAGTGTATTCAACAATATCTGAAAGCTTAGCAGCTGTATCCGGTGTAATCGGAAGTGCTGTAGAAGCAAGACCCTTAACAACTGACTGCTGAATAAAGTTATATGTAGCAGTACCATTGTTGAAATCATCTTCCTTATAGTTAGCAATTGTCTTTTCAACACTTTCAATCCTATCAGTAACAGATGAAGCGTTTTCATTACCACAGATAATGAAACGAAGCTGAGCAGTACCGGATAAAGTACTGTTGTAGAAGCAAACATTTGCAGTTGTATCTGTATATGATACATCTGTTGTTCCATCATATTTTAAGAAATGGAAATAGAGTGATGAATTTGCAGGGATTTCATACTTAACAGGGTTGAAGTAGAAACCGTCAATAGGACCACGAACGGAAATCTTACCAAGAAGTGTGCTGTAAGCAAACTCGCCTGAGCCGTTCTTAAGATAGATGTTTTCAAACTGTCCGATTTCATTCTGATGATAAGCAGCAAGAGCACTTGAAGCCTTAAGCTGATCAAATGTATAAACAATATGTGTTCTTGTTGTTGCATTTGTAATATCTGTACCAGCCTTCTGAATTTCAGCGAGCTTAGCATCTACTTCATCAGATGTTAAACCTGTATAAGACCATGTGTTACCACTGTCAAGAGAAATATCATATTTCTCAAGATTAAGAATCGCACCTGTTGCCTTATCAAATACAGGAACTGCATTTGCGGAACCAGGTGTAAAGGTTGAACCATCAGCAGAGTTAATAATCGGCTCTGTATCATAATAGTAAATACCATCTACTGTACGAGCTGTACCACTAAGACCCCATCTGATATTTCTGATTCTTACACCAAGGTCATCAACAAGCTTAAGATTATCTGTTGAAAGAACGATTTCACCAGGATAACCGACTGACAGCTTGTTAACAGTATTACCGGTAGCAGCGAATGTTGGAGTTGTATAAGCAGTATAACCATTAGCATTCATAGTTTTACCTGCATCATTACTCTCATATGCCGGATCCAGATAGTAACCGGTATAAGGTCTTGACTCTTCCCAATCATGCCATACACTGTAAACCGTTTCACTCCAGCCTCTTGCACCTGTCAAATACTGATAAGTAGTTGCCTTCAAACCACTATGGATTACAGTACCATCAGCAAGGCAGATGTTGTATGTGAATGTAACTGCGTATGAAGATGAGTTGTTATCATCCGGAGCAAAGTATGAAGATGTACCAACTGTCATTGACTTGCCCGGAGCAATAAGATCTGAAGAAACATTCGTTGTAATGGATGAGTTTTTGTCATTACCACTGATATTAGCAGCTGTTACCTGAAGATAGTAACGTGACATCTGGTCAACCTTACCTGTTGAGCCATTAAGATATGCACTGTTAATACCGGTTGCATTATTTGTAATTGTTGCCTCTGATGCATACGTACTTCCGTTTGTACAGCCCTGGAATACATCATCCTTTATTGATGCTGTAGCCAACTGAAGGTTGTGCTCACCAATAAACGGAAGGAAATTGAAGAAGCTGTTAACTGCAGAAACAGCAAATGTTAAACCTGGAAGAATGGAGTCACTGTAAGTGTGAGCGCCATTGTAACCATAACCTGAGAATTCAACAAAGTTGTTGATGAGCTTCTGAACAACACCTGGGTTTTCCTTGCTTGTTCCGGCTAAAGTTGTCTTCTTAACTAAGTCGTCAAATGGATTTGCCTGATCTGCTGTTCTTGCAGGAACAGGTACATATACCTGACCATTATAACGAGGACCAAACAATGCGTTAAATACATCAACTATGAAATCATAGATTGTATGTACAACAGGAGTCTTCTGGATTGGGTCAGCAGAAATAAATGTGAGCAATCTGTAAATGAAGTTTGATACACCATACAGATTTGTACCACTGTGCTGCTCACCAATCTCAAGGAAACCATTTACAATATCACCCATAATAAGTGATTCTGAATCAAAGTTACCCTTGCCGTTACCCTGTAATTCTCCAAGCAACGGAAGAAGCTTATTAGCAATTATATCAAGATTTGTCCAAAGATCATTTGATTTGGTAATAGTACTATTTGCATTAGCATCGCAAAGACCAAAGAGAGGTGCAGCAGCAAGTGCTTTTTCACCGGTTCTGTTTGCATTTGTGAAGTTGTAGCTGTCTGCATAATAGCAAACTACTGAATTGAAGAGATCAAATACACTTGTTGTAGTATCAACAGTTGTACCTTCCTCAACTTTATAAGGCTTGCCGTCCTTTGTTGTTACAGGAACATATGGCTCAATTACATAGATAACAGCATCACGAGCCATTGGAAGGATTGTACCCTCTAATGTAACATCAAATTTACCATCAGCATCCTTAGAAGCGAGAACGCTGTAATCCTTATTAGGAATTACATATGATAAGTATTCTTTAAGTGCTAAGTAAGCAACACCCTCAGCATCCTTACAAGCGTTCCAGTCATCTGTATGAATGATGCTTGCAAGATTGCCATTGCTGTTGAACCATATCTGACCGATACAAGCAATAAGTAACGGAAGCATAGCGCTCTCAAGATTCTGCTCTGTAAGAGTTCCGCCTGTGAAACCGCCTAAGATGTTCTGATCAGTTGTATCAGCAACATACTGAACCATCAGTAATGCGTTATCAACAAGAGTTGAAGCAATAGCCTTAACAGAACCTGAATTGATTTCAGGAATATCATATGTTGGAGTTAAATCAGGACGAGCTGTATCTGCCTTTTCGTTAACATAAATGTTATCACGATCAGGGAAGAGATCTTTAACAGCTGCGATGAGGCAGTCATTCAAGCCTGCAACAAGAGAGCTGTAATCTGCATAGCTTTCATCAAAGAACTTGTCAAGATTCGGAGTACCTGTCTGCATGAAATACAGATTGATAGGACCTGTCTGCATATCAAATGTATAGTCTGCAAGAGGACTGTATCTCAGTTTATTGAATAATGTAGTAGCATCAATATCCTGCCAGTTGCCCTTTGCATCTTCAACCTTGGTACGGTCAAACTCATAGTTGTGTCTAACCCAGCCAAGGAATTCGTCTGCATCAGCAGCACCATATGATTCATATACAGCATTTGCCCATTCGGTAACATTGCTCATTGCATAGTTGCTTGCAACATCAGCCTTGTTCCAGCGACCCTGACCATTCATCCAATAGAAGAACTCGTTATCAAAGTTTGAACCATGACCACGGTCAACATTATTGTTAACATGGATAAGCTTTACTGTATCCTTAAGAACTGTTGGCCAAGCAAACTTGAGAGCCTGATAGCCAAAATCGAATAAGCTGTCAGTATTGCTCAGGCTGATTGTCTGTGTCTGTGCAGTAGCATGACCGTTTGCATCTGGTGAACCATAAGCAAATAACAATACATTCTGATAAACACCGGCACTTGTTACAAATTCATCTGAGTAAATAAGATTTGGATCATAACCAAGAGCTACTGCTGCTGTAGCATAATTGCAATTATTATTTTCCATATAATCTTTTATCTCAGCATAACGTGATGCAGATGAATCGTGCTCTCTTTCATCATATGTAACAGGCACACTAATCTTTGTGAGAAGCTCTGCTGTCATTTTATCGAGGAGAACCTCATCGAAGACAAACTGCTTAGCACCACTGTTGAAATCTGCGATTTCCTGCTCTGTGAACCACTCTGTGTAGTTGAAGATTAATGATTTTGCAATGTTATAAACAGGATCAGCCTTGACAGTATCAGCATCAAGACCAACTAAATCTCCTATAAGCTTATATACATTGAATGCACCATCAACAACACCAAGTGAGAACTCACCTCTGAGAACTCTGCCGAAAATAGTATCATTGTTGTCATAGATTAAGCCCAAAACATCTCTTATTATATCGCAAGAAGATGTATTGTTTCTTCTTACACCGTCCAGAGCACTTAAATCAAGTGCAAAAACAGCACCGAGATCAATACCGAGATTCTGAGCTGTATCCATTAAACCGCCTGCAAGCACACCCTGCACACTGTTGATGGTTTCAATAAGTTCATCAACACTGCCCAATTTAAGTGTAACTGTAGCAAGAGTAATACCAAGGGCTTTAACTGTAATCTGTCTATTTGCCATACTATGATTAATTTTAAGTACAGAAACACTCATACCATCAACCATATCATGAATGGTGCCTTCCATTGCTTTCAAAGCAGGAAGCTGGCTGTCTGCAAAATCAAGAATTGCAGTTGCTAACTGCTCGTCTGACAAAACATTCCATGCAAGGTTGTTGTATTCAACATCGCCGTCAACATATTTTGTCTGATCGGAATTTGCAGCAAATGCAGTAAGTGCCCCTGAGAAGCATGTCAAAAGCATAACAATTGCCATAAACAAAGCAAGCAGTTTGTGAGAAAACTTTTTGACTTTATTTTGCATCAAATAATTACCTCCTAAGTTTTAGTTTTCTGAATGCGGCATCCCATATGAACTAACCAGATTGACACGGACATAACATTCTCTGACCATCGGACAATCCGAATTAGAATGTGATTACCAAAATCAAAATCTCCGTGACGCTCCTGAAAGTTAATAAGATGCTTTCATCACACGCTAATTATCACATAAAAGAAAGAGAATGTCAATAAATTGAACTATTAAAGTACATTTTCGTTATTTTGTCCAAAAACGCAATCGTTTTTTTGTCAATTCGCAAAAAATATTTATATTAATTTTACAATATGTTTTCAATTTGTTAATATTTAACAGGGCATTTTGCGTTTGCAGAAAGCTGTAAAGTCATTTTGCTTTACGATAAATCAAGGTATGTAAAGCTTTCCCGCCTTACGGTTTTTGCAATGTTTATTTGCAAAATTGTTATTTTCTTGTCAATAAAAATCGAAACTATTTTATCGAAAATTATGACTTTTTGTTTTGCAAAAAAAAATGTCGGATTTGCGATTTTGTTAACAATTTGTTCAAAAAATTCAAAAAAGTGTTGACTTGTGCTTTATTATTTGGTATAAATATATTGTATTTGATTTTACACGCGTGTATAGTTATGTCCAAAATCTCACAATTTGTTACAAAATTGTGAACAACATTTTTCGGCAAACCACAATATGCTGTGTATAATTTCAAATAACAAGTTCGTTGAATACTATGTAAAGGAGAGAAGAGTTATGAGAACGAGCAAAAAAATACTCAGCTTTTTCTTAGCTGTAGTAATGGTTGTTACCACATGCTCTGTCGGTTTCACGGCATTTGCTGCTGAAAAAAATGACAGCATCTGGTCGACCAATTGCGATGCAGACGAAGCATTCGCAACTCTAAATGACTTAGCTGACGAACTGCTGCCCGAGTTATTAATAAATAATATCGGACTCGTCGGCGACGGCGTATATCAAAAGTACGCTAAAGACTACGGTAAGACTTATGACAAGCTTACCGACAAAGAAAAGGCAGAAATCGTGGAGAAAGCCACACTTACTGACGTTCTGCAGGCATTGCAGCCGACACTTATCGGTGCACTTGCTAAAGAAAGTCAGTCAGACTATGCCAAGAGAGTAGGCGGCGGTCATCCGAAAGACCCAAGCTACTATGACTATCTGCAAAAAGATGGTGCTCTCGATTTCTACACACTGTATGCACTCTGTGATGACAACAGAGCAAACAGAGATCTCAGCCAGTCAACAAGAGATACTTTGACAGAATGGTATAACATTCTTACACCAATTGCCAATATTCAGCTTGTTGATGCAACTGACGAATTAGTAAAAAGACTGCACAACAGTTTTGAAAACGCATTTGAAGGATCTGATGTTGGTTATACAGCAACAAACCTTTATGGTTTGAAAAGTTTCTACTCAGATGAGTTTATGAATGCAAACACAACTCCTGAGGAACGTGCTGCTTTAGAGGCACTGTATGCTGAAAAAAATACAGAGCTTGAAACCTATGATGTTAATTACAAAATCACTGATTTTGCTGAATTAACCTATTACTGCTATGGTATGGGCACAGACGTCAAGTATATTCACAACTACTTGAATCTGATTGCATCTACCGGAACAGAAATTAAGTACAGCAGTAACGAGGACCTGTTTGATATGATGGGTTCAGCACTTCCTGAAGCTGTTACAATTCCCGATGCCCTTACTATTGACAACTATGCAGAAAAGCTTATAGTTTACTATTTCTCTTCCGCATTTGGTCTTGGTAATCCAAGTGACGTAACAGTTGATATGGTTGCTGAAATGTTTGCAATGGATGATGACGGCAACGTTAATTCTGAACTTGCTGCATATTTCAAAAGCACGCTGTACACACTCGCAGATCAGGCAATGTTAAACAAAATTCTTACAGTGAATTATGAGAAAGACATTGTAAACGGTCTTGCAATCAAATACAGTGATCAGGTTAACAGTATGGAGGACTTAACCAAAATGGTTGAGGCTCAGCTCCCTTCTGATTATCTTGACAGCACAAAGCTTTTTGATGACAGCTTAACAAAGAATATCGCATCAGCTATATATACATGCGTTAATGACGGTGGTAAGCTCTTTGTGAACGGAAACCTGAATACAACCGATACTATGGGCGGCGAAATCAACATTTCATTACCTGAATATATTCAGAACACATATATAGCTGAATATTTCGGTCTTGTTCTTGATACGGATTTCACCAACAATCAGCCAAATGGTGTAAACTATAAAAACGCACTCAAAGATGGTTTTTACACTGCTTTCTCTGATAGAGACTTAGCCGCAATCACATTGAAGGATGGCTCATATCAATCTATGGGTTACATCACAAACAATAATATCCGTGATCAGGTATTAAGACAGGAAGACGGAACCAATCTTGCAGTTTTGAACTTCAGAGATGCTTCCAGTGATTACAATGTAATCAACACCTACTTAGAGGATGCAGTTACTTATGCATATACGCAGACTGTTGCTGATTTACTTGGCATCACTTCATTTGTAACTGACTCAGCTAAGGATTTGGATATCAGAATTGATTACAAAAAATTCATTGATTCTCATCTCCCTGAAAAAGAGGAGCCAAAGGTTGTTCTTACAGATGAGCAGAAGGCTATTCTTAACGGTGATTACAGCTTAGTTAACGATATGGGTACAGAAATTGTTAACTATACACTCAATAAAACTGTTATGGGTGTTCTGGACCCGGACACACAGGTTGGAGGCATTATCAACGACTTAATTTCCGGTCTTGTTGATTCAAATGTTGATATTGTTTCAGTAATCAACAATATCTGGGAAAAGCTCTGCAACGATCCTATCAATACACTTGTAGGTCTTTTGCCATTGTTAACTGTATTCATTGACGAAATGATTCTTCCGCTTGTATTCAACCAGGAAGAGGATCAGGGTTATAATGTAATCTATGGCATTCTTGATATGGAAATTATCGGTGCTTTCACCGGCGGTGCATTCTTCTTACGCAATATGTCACAGGAGAACGGCTCTAACATCGGTATTGCACAGGTTGGTTGGGATCTCAACACCCTTCTTCCACAGCTTATGGATTGGCTTCTTGCTTCAAAGAAGGATCAAAAGGCTCAGAATATTGAAGGTATTTCATATTATGATGGAAATACAGTAGAACTTCGCAATGTTGTAATGGATGAAAACGGCGAGGTTGTAAGTGATGAGAATGGTATTGTTTGCGAGCCTGTTAAATATACAAAAGAGAATTTCGGCAGTGCTGACTTTGATAACTACACAGTAAAAGACGCTAACGGCAAGATAGTCGAAAAGGTTGAAAACGGCTATTTATATAATGGTAATACATATAGTGACAGCGACAAGCTGTTTGAGGCAAATGAGGACGCAGTATTCACATGCTTTATGACCTATGAATCAAGCGTACCAAAACTCACAAATATTTACCTTGTCGACAAGATGCTCGGCGGTGCTTGTGTTGATGACTTAAAATCTATCATCGGCAGTGCAATCGGCAACGGAACAGGCGGAGATATTCTCGGCGAAATCGTTGATGAAATTGCTACACTTTTTGGTGCTGCTGTTCATGAATTCGTTGACACTCCTGAGCTTAGAAATGCAACAAGATATCATAATGACGGCAGATCTGCTTTCTCCGGCTTAAATAATATTTTTGTAGCAATTCCTCAGCTGTTCGACATTATGGAAAACCTTGCCGCTGAAAAATACGGCATATCAGAAGATGAATGGGTTTACTGCTATGAAGGCAGAATTACTACTAAGGAAATCTCTGCAGGCAGCAATACTTATACATCTACACATAACACACTTCTTGAAAGATTCAAGTCCTATGCAGCTAATCCGGATTCAGTCGATATTCTTGACTGCTTCGCAGAGATACTTGTTGAAAACTGGATGAACGCAGTTGTTGACCTTGTTGATAATGTAATTGCAACTGATAACAAAATTTCAGACAACCTGACAATTATCATCGGTCTTCTCAGATCACTTGGCGGTTTCAGTGAAGAAAGCATTATCACTGACATTGCTAACAGCGTATTCCAGCTTACACGTGAGGATAAGTATTCATTCACATTCACAGATGTTAATACCGATCCAAACAATAAGATGACCGGTCTTACAAAAGACCACGCTTATTTCTTAATATCAAATGTCTCAAGACTCGTTGAGGTAATTAAGAACTTAATTGCTCATTTCAACGAACCAAGCACCCAGAGTGTTAACGGTTTCGTTGCATCAGCAGCCGCTGATGACGAAGGCGGATTCCAAATGCCTTCACTTCCGTTAATTAAAAACCTTGAAGCAGCTCCTGCTGCAAAGGCTACATCTGCTAACTATTCAAGCAGCGATTTAAGCAACGCAAAAGATCTAATCGGAAATCTTGACAAGATGCTTTCTTCTCTCCTTTCTGATAGCAGCCTGAACGGATTCTCATTAGACTCAGCTGAGAATATAATCGCTGGTGTTGTATCACTGTTAGACAGATTCTTAGGTATGGATATTAACCTTGGTAAGGACAACAAGCTTGCTACTGATATTGTTCTTCTTGTTAACCAGTATCTGTACTTCATCACAGGCGAAAGTGAAAACCTTACCGCTAAAGACGGTAAAGTTGATCCTAAGAAGGTATACACAAACAACGCACTTACCGGACTTGTTGTTGAAACTTATGCATTAATTGAAAAAATTGCTGATAACCTGCTTGCAAACTTCTATGATACCTATGATAATAACAGCTCATTGAAGTACAACCTGCTTGTTGAGGCAATTGACGGCATTATCTCACCTGATGCTGTAGGAATCAGACTCGGTGATTATAAAGATGCCCAGAAGAAGCTTGCAAAATATGACACTTGGACAATTATGTCAGAGGCTTCTTCACGTCATAACTATAAGAACTTAAGCATTGATTGGGGTATTAAGGGCAGTGCAGAGAACAGAAAGGAAGCTTTCTATGACGGACTTTCTGCTTCACTCAGACTTGTAACCTCAATCCTCGGTGTACTTCTTGTTGAAACAGGATGGTACCAGACCGTACTTACACCAATTCTTGGTATGTTCTGCACAAAGAACGGCATCAAGATGGAAACTATTGAAGCACTTAAGAAGGATAAGGCTGAAACAGGCTATTATGATAAGACCTTAATTGCTATCCTTACTCCTGTTTCAGAGCTTATCAACAAATTCCTTAAAGCACCTGTAACGACGTTGATTCAATCCGTTCAGGGAATGGCAGGATTTATTGATGATAAGAATACAGAATGCGGTACAATCGGCTCACTCCTTAAGGGTATAGTTGCTCCGATTGCTAAGGAAGTAAGAGGCTTAGGAAAGATATTCGGTCTTAAGACAAGTCAGCTTCCGAACGGAACCTCACAAACCCTTAGCTCAACCCTTGTTTCTGTAGCTAACGTAGCTGATACATTAGCTAATGTTAAGACATATGAAGGCATTATCGGTTGTGAGCTGACAAGCGACAACATCATTCCGCTTATTAATGTAGCTATTGATAAAGTGCTTAAGGAAAAAGGTATAGAATTAGATTTCAAATTAAAGCAGATAAGCTGGTCAAAGCTTTACTCTTCATCACCTGAGGCTGCTTTGGTTTACATCCTTGAATATATTCTTGAGACACTTCTTGACAGCAACACACTGGATGTTCTTCTTGCTATCATTAGATTGGATGAAGATCCTGACCAAAATCTGATCATGATTATCGAGCTTATTAAAGCCGGTGATTTGAATGCAAAATCAATTCTTAAGCTGTTAAATCAGGTACTTGAAATAACAGACAGCCCGACTCTTGTTTACTGGACATTTGCTCAGTACCTTCAGGAGATGACCGAAAACTTTAAATACCCTGCAGGTATGACAAAGGCTATGGCAGACCAGGGCGTTGATACGCTTGACAATCTTGTTAAGAATATCTTCCCACTCCTCGGCTCATTCGGTGTAAACCTCGGTGCTGATGACCTTAAGGGTATCCTCAGCACAAACTTATTCAAAAACGAGTTTATTACCAAGCTTGCAGTTACACTTTACGGTGCACTTGACGGTCTTGACCCAACAATCAAAACTGTTCTTGCTCCGCTTGGTATCGTAACATCTACTAAGGATGTTGCTAAGATTCTTACAGACACAAGCTACGGTGCTACCTATTCTTCAGCTGCTAACGCAATTGCTGCTCAGTCAAGCTGGAAGAATGTTAAGAACGTTAACTGGGGCTTCACAGACGGCTCAGCAAAAGCTCAGCAGGGCTTTGTAAACGCTCTTGTAGCTGTACTTCGTCCGCTCAACAGTGTTCTTGAGGTATTCCTCGGTGAGGGTACTCTGGAACTCAACAATGTTGTAAGCGAATTGGTTAATACACTTTCTCTCAAGATTGACGATGAAATCGCGCTTGGCGACACAATGTCAATCAAGCTTACAGGCGAATTAAAGAACGGCGTGCTTACTCTGAATATCAGAGACGGCAAGCGTGAAAGAAGCACAACATCAACCGTTAAGCTTGACTTAAGATCACTTAAGGAGCTTAAGGACCTCAAGATTGAGGGCACAAACGGTTATAACAGTGCAATCATTCCTCTTATGGAGGCATTCAAGCTTTCAAATGTCAAGACTTATAATCAGTATAAGAATGACATTAATGCTGCTAAGGATAACCTGTTATTAGACATCTTAAATCCGATTGCAGGCGACACAAGCAGCTCACTTATCAACAAGCTCGTTGATAAACCATTCGACACATTGACAGACCTGCTTCCAAATCTTGCAATGTATCTTGACGCTCATGGTTTATCACAGTTAATCAACAATCTTCTTGCTCCGATTACAGGCTTGCTTTCAAGTGTTGTAAAAACACTTAACCTTGATGGTATCATTGAGGATGTTTTAGGTGTTGACCTTGGAACAATTATCGGCACAGTACTTGGTGCAAAGACTAAGATTAATCTTGACCTTACAGATCTTTCTAAGTTAAATATTGAAGATTTGATTATACCGATTGTAAGAGTTGTTCTTGCAAACAATGACAACCCGACAGTCAGAAGCCTTAAGCTTTATGACATTAACTGGAACGCATTAATCAGCCTTGGTGATAAGATGACTTACACCAGCGCTGCAACAGGTGCAAACGGCAACTACTTAACCGGTAAGATGGTTGGTAATGTTGACCAGGGTAAAGTATTAATCACAGTTCTTAGATATATTGCTAAGACATTAACAACTAACATTCCTGCTCTTAAGACTCTTCTTCTTGGCATTGACAAGATTAAGAACAGCGATGTTCTTACAGCAATAATCTCAAGTGTTCTCAACACATTAAGCACAGCATCTGATGATCAGATTATAATGGCTCTCTTCTACTTCATTTCAGGCGAGCCGACAAACGCTTTCTGGGATTATACAAAGTATAAGACAGGACAGTATTCATTCTCTTATCCGGAAGGTATGGAAGTTGATTTCTTAAAGAATCTTCCTCCAATGCTTGACGGTATGATTGCAGGCTTCCTGAACCTCAATGATCTTGTAACAAAGAATCTGTTCACTGACAGCATTGTAAGCAAGCTTGCTAAGGGTCTTTACGGTGCAATCGAGGGCGTTAAGATTAACGATAACCTCGGCTTGACAGCACTCCTCGCTCAGACTGATATTGACTTCACAACAGCAAATGTTGCTAAGCTTCTTACAGATAAGAGCTATGGCAAGACCTTTGAAGGTCCTGCAGCAGTAATTGCAAATGCAGGCTCATGGAAGAATGTTAACGAAGCTTCACTCAAGTGGGGCGTTACAGACAGAGACAGCTTCTTCCACGCACTTGTTGCTGTACTTCGTCCGCTTTACGGTGTACTTGATGTACTTCTGAATGACGCACAGCTTGGCTTATTCGACTTAGTTCGTGTACCTGGCTCAAACGGTTACTCATCATCAATCGTTCCTCTTCTTGAGGCATTCAGCTGCTACAACATTAAGACACAGTATCAGTACAGACAGGATATCAACAAGGAATATGATGCAATTCTTCTTGACATCATTAATCCTATCTGGGATATCGTTGAGGATGTTCTCAATGCTCCTCTTCAGACAGTAACAGCAATTATTCCTAACCTTGCACTGTTCATCGGCAACAACGGTCTCAGCCAGATGATTGACAATCTTCTCACTCCTATCTCGGCTCTTGCAGACGCAATCAGACCTATTGTTGATTTGAACGACCTTCTTGATACTCTGTTCAAGGCACTCAATGTTGACCTTAACGGACTCCTTGGCAAGGTTGGCATTAAGAACTTCTCACTTGATGTTTATGACCTGAACAAGACATTATCACAGGTTCTTGCAGGTGATAAGCTCATCCCGTTAATCAACAATGTTCTTGGTCTGATTAAGATTAAGGGCACACCACTCGGAATCAAGCTCAACGAAGTTGACTGGTTACAGCTTGCAAGCCACGGTAAGACTATCGTAAGTGCTTCACAGGCTGCTACCTACGGCTCAAGAGTATTTGTTCAGGGTGACTCATCAGAGGTACTGATTGCAGTACTCAGATACTTAATTAACACAATCAACAGCGGCGACAACTACAACCAGATCAGCAACTTAGTTACCGGATTACTGCCTGAAGGCAACGATACAATTTCCGGAGTAGTTTCTCAGGTACTTGGTATGCTTCAGGATGATACCGATACCGTTATCGCTTCACTTGTTGACCTGCTCCAGACTCTTGGCAGCTAATTATTAAGTTAAGCTTAATTAACGTATCACAATAACAAAAACCACAACGGCGAAAGCTGTTGTGGTTTTTTGTTATATTTAATTTATACATATTTAATACTATGTTTATTTGACAATATATAATCCTGCGGCTTATAATGAAATCAGGGAGGGTGGTAACAATGAAAAGAAATAAAGAGAAACGAAAGATATTGAAAGTAAGACCATTTAATATGGCAAACTTTTCAGGCGGCTCAGGCTACCTTGTTTTTTCAATCATTTATCAGGCTATGGCTATGCTGCCTGCAATGATAATAATATGGTTTGCCTCATTAATCAAGCTGCCTAAGCTTGAGAACAGTGATGAATTTGATTATGATAAAGCTGTCAGAAGATATAATGCCGTATCCATCCCCCTGTGCATAATCATTGTAATATTCGGCATCATTATGGCTTGTATCTCCAACTACGGCACATTCATGGAATACTGGATAGAAATACTTTTTATTGGGATAGCTCCTGCAATATGTCTGTTTTTTATTATCCGATATTGTCATAAACAAATCATAGAGCACAATGCGAATATTGCAAAAATGATTGCACTGTCTGTCGTATACACAATGATTACTTTGATTGGAATACTGCTCATCTGTGCAGGATTTATTGACCCTATATTGACAGAAATTGCGGAATAATAAATATGATTATTAAAACAAGAAGAGAGAATTTCGGTGCAATTGTCTATTTTGAAAAGCCGGGATTTGTAGGCTACATCAATAATAAAATGGCAGATGCAATCGGAATAAAGAAAAACGAAAATGCCCATTTTATTGACGGAATTATGTCATCACCGCTTGATGCACATTTTGCCGTTACAACAAGGTGCAATATGTACTGCAAGGGCTGCTACAATACGGTCAGAGCTGACGGCAATACTGATATTGATTTGAACAAAGCCAAGCGAATCATAGATAACCTTGCAAAATTATCCGTGCTTTCCGTGTCCTACGGCGGCGGAGAACCCACGCTCTATCCCCACATTATTGAGCTTGCAGAATATACCCGCAGCAAAAATATACTGCCGAATATGACAACAAACGGGCTGACAATGACCGACGCCTTTGCAAAGCAATGCAGGGTTTTCGGCAATGTGCATTTCAGTGTACATAAGCCTGCAGATATTGAAACCGCATTTAATGCTGCAAAAATCTATAAAAGGAACACAGGGAAAAAAGCAGGTCTTAATCTCTTGATTACAACCGAAACCTTCCCCCTGTTCGATGAGATTGTAAAGAAAGCAGGCAAATCGGGATTTAACAAAATTCTGTTTTTGCGTTATAAAAAGACAAATAAAAATATCGGCATTGACGATTTGGATATGGATGACCGAATGCCTGCTGTATTTGATAAAATAAAAGAGCTTTCCAAAAAGAGCAGACTTATGTTTTTGTATGATTGCTCGTCTATGCAGGAGATTGCATATTCAAAGCTCATTCCCGAAAAGCTTTTGCACAAGGTTGACTCCAACGGCTGTATGGGCGGAAATATGTATATTGCCATTGACGTAAATGGTAATTACAAGCCCTGCTCCTTCTGGGGCGAAACAATGGGTGATGCAGAATTTCTTAATTATGATAATTGGATGAGCAATGAAAAGCTCAACGCCTTCAGAAATTTCCGTTCATCAAAAGGCTGCAGCAAATGCGAATATATAAAAATCTGTAACGGCGGCTGCAGGCTGGATTATCTTGACTGCAAAAAGTACATATAATCATTATGCGGTACATATTCATCAGGAATATGTACCGTTTTATATTTTAACTTTATGCAATAAAATATTATACATATAATACTTGTAATATCATCAAAAATTTTATATAATAAATCTATATATGTTTTTATTGGTGGTGATGTAATGCTTGGACAATGTGTCAGATCCAGGGTTGTTAAGCCCATAGGTCAAAAGGATAAGTCCGGTAAAGCCTACCCTCTTAATTACTCATTGATTCTCGGTATGCCTAAAAAGGAATATGCATTTATAATTGGAATTGATCATCCTGTAAGGAATTTTGACGGTAGAGTTATTGCTTTGCTGGAGCCAAAGGTTAAAGCAGAAAAAAGAATCTGGATTTTAGCTCCTAAAAGCACTCGATATATTAATCTTGATATACTGAATTATTTGAATGTTGAAAAGGATTTCCCTAATCACAATCTTGTATGTCTTTATGAAAGCAGCAGCGGTGCAGTTGTTTATCGTGAAATAAATGATGAAACACGCTTTTTGCTGATAAAAAATAAGCGCTCAGCCAACTGGGGCTTCCCTAAAGGGCACATAGAAAAGGGAGAAACAAAAATTGATGCTGCCAAGCGTGAGGTGCTTGAGGAAACAGGTATCAATGTTAAGCTTCACAAGGATTTTGAATGTATTTCTAAATATAAAATAAAAAACAGAATTGAAAAAAATGTATCAATCTTCGTGGGAACAACCGATGATCAGACCACAACCATTCAGCAGGAGGAGATTGAGGACTACATCTGGCTTACCTATGATCAGGCTATGCCCTATCTGAAGTTTAAAAATGACAGAGATATACTGGAAAAAGCATATAAATTTTTATGCGATAATCATTTCATCATTTTTTAAGGAGAGAACCATATGCAAGAGCTTTGCCAAACCATTCAGGAATTTTTAACTGCCCACGGTATACCCGATTGGCTTGTTGTTTTCATCATTTCCGTGTGCCCTGTTTTAGAGTGCAGACTCGGAATGTTCACAGCAATTGTGCTGCTTGATATGAACCCATTTGTTGGATTTATTATCAGCTTTTTGGGCAATATTCTTCCTATACCGTTCATACTGTTGTTAATCAACTGGATATTCAAAGTGCTTAAGAAGGTGCCGGGTATTAATAAAATCATTTTCTGGCTGGAAGAAAAAACATTAAAAAAGCGTGATAAAATTGACAAATACGGCATTTGGGGACTTTTGCTTTTTGTTGCAATCCCTCTGCCGGGCACAGGCGGCTGGACAGGTGCACTGCTCGCCTCACTGCTTCAGCTTGATAAGAAAAAAAGCTTCGGTGTAATCAGCATAGGTGTATTTATTGCAGGTCTGATTATATCCATACTGAGCCTGATTATAGGCAGTGCTGTTTTCGGATAATGAATAAAGAAGAAAAATTTTTGCTTAGTCTTTGCACAAGCTACCTCAATGACAGCCCTCCCGAAGCAGAGGCTGTTGACTGGAGGCGCTTTTATGAGCTGGCAAAGGCACATAATTTAATCGGCATCTGCCACTGTGTTTTCAGCAAAAACAAAGAGCTGTCCATCCCAAAGGGTGTCAGACAGCTTTTTACGGACAAATTTTTTGACCTTGTATATATTTACGAGTGTCAGTCTGCCGCTCTGCGTGATATTGAACACTGTCTTACAGCGGCTGAGATTGGCTATATTCTCTTTAAAGGCTCTGTGCTGAGAGAATTATATCCTGTCCCCGAAAGCCGTTCTATGGGAGATATAGACATTCTTATCAAGGATGCAGACCGCAGCAAGGCAAAAACAGTGCTTGAAAATACCGGCTTTGCGTGCTATGCACCGAACGGAGCCGTTCGTGAGTTTAAACGAAATAACATAATTTTAGAGGTGCACACAAAAATAATCAGTGAATTTGGTGACAATGCCTTTTGTGACGCCTTTGAGAATGCCGTTTTCGACGGCTTTAAGGGCAAGCTCAATGACGATTACCATTTTGCATATCTGATTGCACACATTGCACATCACTTTAAATTCTACGGTGCAGGATTGAAGCTGATATTGGACTTAGCTGTTATGCTGAAAAAAAGAAATATTGATTTGGACAATGTTCTTTCCATACTGAAAAAAATCAGGCTTGACATCTTTGCAAGGGAAATTTTAACCGTCTGCTTTCATTGGTTTGGCGTGGGAGCAGATTACGGCAACGACACGGCTAAAACGGAGGATTATCTGCTCAGATGCGGAGCCTTCGGTGATTTGCAGGAAAACAAGGCTGCAATTGTTGTGCGTAAGGATTTGGAGGAGGGAAAACAGTACTCCTCAGTTAAAACAAAGCTCCGTCTTGCATTTCCGCCCTACAGCCGACTGAAAAATATACCATATATCAGGTTTATAGAGGGCAGACCATGGCTCACACCCTATGCCTGGGTATACAGGTTTTTTTATAACATAAAAAATAAAAAGCAGTTTTTAAAGGAAACTGTTGAACAGATTGATGAAAATTCATCAGCTCTTGCAGAAAAGGAGCTGAAATATTTTGAGGAGATTGGATTAATATGGCATTCTTAATTGTTCTTATTGCAATAATTGCAATACTTATTGTGCTTTTTGTTTCGTGGTTCTTTACAATGAAAGCAAACGGCAAGTGCCCCCTTTGTGCAATTAAAAGATTCACTATGCCCCGAAAGATTACTATGGACATAAGCGAAGAGCCTGACTATGACAACGGTGTTGCGCTGACACCGCCTATGGGCTGGTCAAGCTGGAATACTTTCAGAAACCATATTGACCAGGATATGATTATGGAAACTGCACAGGCAATGGTCGACAGCGGACTTGCCGATGCAGGCTATAAATTTGTCAACCTTGATGACTGCTGGCAAAGCTCACTGCGTGACAGCGACGGCAAGCTGCAGGGCGATTTGGGAACCTTCAGCAGAGGTATTCCGCAGCTCATTAAAGATATTAATGCACTGGGCTTAAAGGTCGGATTGTATTCATCAAACGGAACGCATACCTGCGAGGACTTGCCTGCCTCCCTGGGAAAAGAGGATTTGGATGCAAAAACACTTGCATCCTGGGGCTGTGAATTTTTCAAATATGATTTCTGCCACAGCAAACCAATCAGCGGCGACTGCCCTGCTATTGAAAAAATTGAGCTTAATAAAATAAATGATGACGAGCAGTTTAATTCCAGGCTGGTGCTCAAGCCCGAGGATGCCCAATTTACAGGCAGGGCACGAATTATGAATTTAAGCTCACTGAAAAGCGGTAAGGCAATCGGTTACATCAACCACGGCGCAGGCTCTGCAAGCTTTGAATTCAACAGCCTTCCGCAGGGTGAATATGCAATGACCATTGTTTTCGCCAAAACCTTCTCAAGGCACGAGAGCTATGTGCAGGTAAATGTTAACGGCAAAATACACGAGGTATTCTTTCCTTACGGCAAAGGTTTCAGCGATACAGGACGTGTTCAGCTTGTTATCAGCTTAATCGGCGGCACAAATACAATCACGCTGCAAAACCCCGTTGCAACGGTTGCGGATTCATCATATATTCAGTACAAGCGAATGGGTTATGCCTTAAAAAATGCCACTAAGCTTTGGTCTGAATATACAAAAACGCCCGAAAAGCCCATTGTTTTTTCAATATGCGAATGGGGCACAGCCTGCCCCTGGGACTGGGGCAGCAAAGCCGGCAATATGTGGCGCACTACCCACGATATTTGTGCCCTCTGGACCAGCATAATGGCACTCTATAAATTTTCTGTTAAACACTATGCATCAACCAGCGCAGGTCACTGGAATGACCCCGATATGCTGGAGGTCGGAAACGGCAAGCTGACAGAGGATGAAAACAGAGCACATTTTTCACTTTGGTGTATGATGGCTTCACCGCTGATGCTCGGCAACGACATCCGCAAGTTTGTAGACGGCAGCAATCATGCTGTTGAAGGCAACTCCACACTTAAAATCGTTACAAACAAGCACCTTATTGCAATCGACCAGGACACTCTCGGCAAAGCTGCCAAAAAGCTTTATGCAATCTCAGGCATAGATGTTCTGGCAAGACCTCTCGCCAACGGCGACGTGGCACTGTGCCTGTTCAATAAAGCAAACGGCACAAAGAGCATAAAATATGACCTGAGCAGACTTGCAGACGATGAATACCTTGAATTTAAAAAGTCGGGCAGCTATCAGGTACACAACCTATGGACCGATGAACGAACAACAGATTCGGTCATCACCGCCACACTGCCAAAGCACAGCGTTAAGGTTTACAGAATTAAAGCAGAATAAAAACAACCCCCGAAGATATATAAATCTTCGGGGGTGTTTTTATTCACGTGCTCAAAGCTAACACAATTTATTCAATTAGTTTTTATACTGTTTTCTCAAATCTTGTACAATTTGTTCAATATGAGCTACTTCGGCTTCTGTTAAACCATCAACACATATTTTGATTTTATCATCCCTGCCAAGCAGATAATCTGTTGTAACTGAAAAACAATCAGCAATTTTAACAAGCATATCAATTGAAGGCTGAATATTATTATTTTCCCAATTAGAAACAGTCTGTTTTCTGACCGACAATTTCTTAGCAAGCTCCACTTGATTTAATCCATGAGATAACCTTAACTCTTTAATTCTTATATTAAGCATTTATTACTCCTTGTCAATTATTACAATACTATTGTAATAATTATTGTTGACAATATAAAAATACTATAGTATACTGATTTTGGACTTACAGCTTTTACAAAATTCTTTAAAACTTTCTAAAATATGCCAAGCTGAATTTTGTATATAAGCAGTTAAAATGTACAAAATATTACAGATAAATTAACAATATTTGAGGAGTGCATATTATGAAAGCAACAGGAATTGTAAGGCGTATTGATGACCTTGGACGAATCGTTATCCCAAAGGAAATCAGACGCTCCTTCAGAATAAAAGAAGGGGATCCCCTTGAAATTTTTACGGATGCAGAGGGCGAGGTTATTTTTAAAAAGTATTCACCAATCGGTGAGCTGTCAAACTTTGCAAATCAGTACGCAGAGGTACTGCACAAAAACGGCGGACTGCCCGTTGCAATTATGGACAATGACCATGTTATTGCCGCATCGGGTGTCAGCAAAAGAGAAATACTTGAAAGACGTGTAACCAAAAGCCTTGAGGAGCTTATGGAAAACAGAGCCATCCATATTGCCACCGACACCGTACCGAGTATGAACGCAATTGAGGGCTTTGGCAGAAATGCAAATGTTGTTTACCCTATTATTTACGGCGGTGATGTCAGCGGTGCTGTTGCACTGATTGAGGATGAGGAAAAGCACCTGCCCAGTGAAACCGATATTAAGCTTGTTCAGGTTGCAGCCGCTTTCCTTGGTAAGCAAATGGAATGATTTTTTATAACTATTGCACAAAAAATAACAATATTATTTGTGCAAAGTGTTACATAGGTAGAAAGTTGCACAAAAAACTTGATTTTTTTAAATACAAGCATATAATGTAAATCACAGAGAGGGAAATAAAAGAAACCACTTGACAGAGGTGTGCCAATGAAAGAGATAAAAAACGAAGCATTTGGCTACATAAAAGATATGTTTGCTCAGCACAATATGGTAAAACGAATTATTCTCTCCTTTTTAAGTATTATCATTATGGGCTTCGGTATTGCATTGTTCTCTGTTTCGGGCTTCGGTGTTGACCCTTTCACTTCTATGAATATGAATATTGCAGGCACAATCGGTATCAGCTTTGGTACATATCAGCTAATCGTTAATGCGGTAATACTGATTTTTGTTATCATCGTTGCCCACAGGGGTTTGGTCGGTATCGGCACAGTGTTCAATATGGCAGGCTGCGGCTATGCCTGTGAGTTTTTTGAAAAGCTCATAAAGCCTGCTGCTGAAAACAGCTCTTTTGCTTTAAGGATCCCCCTTCTTATAGCCGGAATCATAACCCTGTGCTTTGCGTGTTCTTTATTCTTCACAGCCAATATCGGTGTAGGACCCTATGACGCCCTGGGCTTTATGCTAAGCAGAGGCACAAAGCTTGATTACAAATGGGTAAGGGTTATAACCGATGTTGCTGTAATTTTGATTGGTCTTACAATAAGCGGAGGAATAGCTGCTTTGCTGAAGGGCAATTTCAGCGGTATAAAAAATATCGGTCTGGGAACAGTTATAACCGCTTTTTGTATGGGACCGCTTGTTAACTTTTTCAACAAGCACGTATCGGCAAAAATATTTAATGTTCATTATGATAAAATCAGCCGTGAGGTTGCATTCTTTATGATTAAAGGTGCTATGGTTAAAAATTCAGCGCCTAAAAATACAAAAGTGCCTCACGCAGGCTTGAACCCCTATTCCCCAAACGGGCAAATAAGGCTGTGATTTTTTTAATCCACGCCTTTTCATATATATCAATTATGCTTTATGTTTTGCATAAATTTTTACCCCTTCAAAGAAAGAAGCACTGTGTTATACAGTGCTTCTTTCTTTGACTGTCGGTTAACTGCCTATTTCAATATATCAAGTATTTGTTCCTTATCGGCAACACCTACAATGTGACTAACCATTCTTCCGTTTTTCATGACCACAAGGGTCGGTATACTCTGAATATTGTACATTCTTGTTACCATAGGCGACGTATCCACATTAACCTTGCAGACATTATAATCCTTTGCAATATCCTCAACAATAGGACTGATTGCCTGACAGGGTGAACACCAGTCAGCAAAAAAGTCAACAAGCACGGTTTCATTTTTATCCAGCACCACGGATTTAAAATTATTATCATCAGCATGAATTAACATATTATTTCTCCTTATAATATAATTTACAGTGGCAAAAGCCTTCAAAGCTTTCATCGGCAATCTGTTCCCTGAATTCTTTGCACATACAGATATTATCATCCACAAGCTCAACCTTGCAGGGGCAATAACCGCCTTTGCGTTTTAAGCCGTCTCTGAGTGCAGCAACAACCTTTTCATTTTCATTAAATGTTATCTTCATTTTATCACCATAATTATTATTTGACAAAAAATAAACAATTATTATTTATATTGCATAGTAATTTCAAATATGTTAATATGTTCTTGGTAATTTAAGGAGGATATATTTACAATGGAGATTAAAATAACAGACAATATTAAATATATAGGTGCAAGCGTATATGACCTTGATTTGTTCGAGAGCCAGTATATCGTACCAAAGGGAATGGCATATAATTCATATGTTATTCTTGATGAAAAAATCGCTATTATGGATACTGCTGACAAAATTGTTAAGTCACAGTGGCTTGATAACCTCAGCAACGCACTGAACGGCAGAACACCTGACTATCTTGTAGTTCAGCATCTTGAGCCTGACCATTCCGGCAATATTCAGGCTGTTATTGATATGTACCCTGATATTGAAATTGTTTGCTCAACTGCTGCAAAAAGAATGCTGCCTCAGTTTGCAGATGTTAATATGGACAAGGTTACTGCTAAAAATGAGGGCGATACACTTGAGCTTGGCAGCCACACATTAACCTTTATTATGGCACCAATGGTTCACTGGCCTGAGGTTATGCTGTCCTACGAAAGCAGCGAAAAGGTTCTTTTCTCAGCAGATGCATTCGGTAAATTCGGTGCTATTGATGCTGACGAGGGCTGGTCCTGCGAAGCAAGAAGATATTACTTCAATATCTGCGGCAAATACGGTGACAAGGTACAGGCTGTTTTAAAGAAGGCTGCTGACCTTGAGATTGAAACAATCTGCCCGCTTCATGGTCCTGTTCTTACAGACACAATCCCTGAGGTATTAAGACTTTATAATCTTTGGTCAACCTATCAGCCTGAGGATGAGGGTGTGTTTATTGCTTATGCATCCATCCACGGCAATACTGCCGAGGCTGCTCACAAAATGAAGGAAATACTTGAAGCAAAAGGCTGTCCGAGAGTTGCAATTGCAGACCTTTCAAGGGATGACATTGCAGAATGTGTTGAAGACGCCTTCCGTCACAGCACACTCTTATGTATGGCATCAAGCTATGATGCAGGTGTGTTTGCACCAATGAGCGACTTTTTACACCATTTAAAGAGCAAAGCATTCCAGAACAGACGTGTTGCACTTGTTGAAAATGGTTCATGGGCACCTTGTGCTGTAAGAGCAATGAAGGCTGAATTTGAACAAATGAAAAATATTACACTTGTTGAAAAAACAGTTACCATTAAAACTACTGTTAAGGACACCGACATCACTGCTCTTGAGGAGCTTGCTGATATCATAAAATAGAGGTAAATTATGTATACTGTATATACGAACGGCAACTTTATTTCCCTTAATGATGAAAACACCATATATTCCATTATGGTTGTAGGCGGAAAAAAAATCGCCTATGTCGGATATAACACCCCGATATGCTACGACGATGCAAGGGTTGTTGACTTAAAAGGCGGTTATGCTGTTCCGCTGATTAACGATATGGTCTATTATGATATCAGTCACGCACACTGTAAGGTTTTTGCAGAAGGTGAACAGGCAGATTTCATTGTGCTGAACAAAAACATTTTAACGGAAAAAGACCCGCAGATTTTAGCGGTATATAAAAAAGGCAAAAAAGTAGTTTAATAATAATCGGCAGAAACTCGGTTTGAAGTTTCTGCCGATTATTTTAATAGCCTAAGCTTTCATTAACAATAATGACCTTTATTCTGTCCTTGTGACGCTGTTTTGCTGAAATAACATAGTTGCAGCAAATACGCTGAGGACTTTCACAACCCTCACAAATAAGCGGATTTTCTTTATTAAGACTGATACATTGCCCCGTAACTGCACAAGGGGTTTTGCAGCCGAGCCTTTTTGTATTCGGCGGTGCGGCTGTTGTTTTTACCCTTGTAACTGCCTCGCTAATATCAGCTACAATTTTATTCATTCCAACCACGGCAATAACCTGCCTTGGTCCATAGACAATGCAGGCAACACGGTTTGAATTGCCGTCAACATTATAAAGCTCGCCGTTTTCGGTAATAGCATTAACAGAGGTCAGATATGTATCACAGCCGAAGGCACGGATATAGGATTGTCTCAGCGCCTCGCCCTCCAATCCTGACCTGTCAATATAATCATAATTGCCTGATTTCAGTAGTTCAATTGCACCGATTTCTTTCAGCGTTTCCGAGCCGCCGTGGGAAACACTTTCACCATCGGCAATGAGCGTTTTAATAAGAGGTACAACCTCCTCCTTTGTTTCAACAAAATACGGCTTCATATTATTCTTTTCAAGATTCGCCATTGTCTTTTTAATATCCACAATTATTCCTCCATATTCCAATATTTTCTGTCAAGGCTTCGATACTGCAAAGCCTCGGCTATATGCTGTATTTCTATATTTTCACTGCTGTCCAAATCTGCAATTGTCCGTGCAATCCTCAGTATTTTGTCATATGCCCTTGCAGACATACCAAGCTTTTCAAAACTGACCTTCAGCAATTCATTTGCATCATCACTGAGCAGACAAAAATCCTTTGTCATCTGCGGCGTCATTTTGGCATTGCAGGTTATGCCTGTACCCTTAAATCGCTCACGCTGAACAGCACGTGCCTTATCAACACGCTTTTTGATTACCTCCGAGCTTTCGCCCTTTGCTTTGTCGGAAAGCTGGTCATATGCGACAGGCGTAACCTCAATATGAATATCTATTCTGTCAAGAATGGGTCCTGAAATTTTATCAAGATACCGTTTCTTAGCCGCAGGTGTGCACTTGCATTCTTTTGTGGGATGACCGAAAAATCCACATGGACAGGGATTCATTGCACAAATCATCATAATATTTGACGGATATGTAACCGAACCGCTGGTGCGGGCAATATTGACAATTCCATCCTCAATGGGCTGACGCAGGCTTTCCTTTGCCCTGCGGTCAAATTCGGGAAACTCGTCCATAAATAAAACACCGTTATGAGCAAGGCTGATTTCACCGGGCTTGATTGCCGTGCCGCCCCCTGTTAATGCCTGTGCAGACACTGTATAATGCGGTGAACGGAAGGGTCTTTCATCTATCAGGGCAGTGCCCTTGGGTATTCTGCCTGCAATAGAATAAACCTTTGTGGTTTCCAGCTTTTCCTCAAAGCTCATATCCGGCATAATTGTGGGCAGTCTTTTGGCAAGCATGGATTTACCTGCACCGGGAGGTCCTATCATCAGGCAGTTATGACCGCCTGCTGCTGAAATTTCAAGAGCACGCTTTGCCTCCTGCTGCCCCTTTACGTCTGAAAAATCTATTGCATATTCCGTTTTCTTCTGCTTAAACTCTTTATTGTAACAGGGTGTGATTTTTTCAACACCTGATATATGCTTCATAACCTCAAAAATATTTTGAACGGGCAAAACAGCAATGTCATCAAGCACACTGCCCTCAAACTCATTTTCCTTTGGTATAAATACCGCCTTTACACCGCTGTCACGGGCTTTTATCAGCATAGGCAGAACACCGTTAACACCTCGTATTTCACCATCAAGGGACAGCTCGCCCACAAAAGCAAAAGCATCCGTATCACCCTTAAGCTGTCCGCTTGCCTTAAGTATTGCAATGAACACAGGCAAGTCATAGACCGAGCCTTCTTTTTTAATATCTGCAGGGGCAATATTCACAGTAATTCTTGAAACAGGAAATTCAAGATGACAGTTTTTAACAGATGCTCTCACTCTCTCCCTGCTTTCCTTGACAACAGCATCGGGCAAGCCCACCAAATCAAAGCGCGGCAGACCGCTGCTGATGTCACATTCAACTGTTACGCTGAAGGCATCAAGACCGAAAACCCCCAGACTTTTCACTTTTGCATACATAAAATCACCAAATTTATTATATCAGCAATTGTAATTATTGACAATATATTTTAATAGGTTTAGAATATAGACAATACTATAATATTTAAGGATGTGTTCATATGGATATTAATGCACAATACAGACTGTGGCTTGAAAAGGCTGTTATCGACCCCGACTTAACCGAGGAGCTGAAAGCAGTTGAGGGCAATGAGGATGAAATCCTTGACAGATTTTACCGTGACCTTGAATTCGGTACTGCAGGACTTCGCGGCGTTATCGGTGCAGGCACAAACAGAATGAACTATTACACCGTATGCCGTGCCACACAGGGACTTGCTGATTTTCTCAACAAGCATTTTGAAAATCCGTCTGTTGCAATCGGCTATGATTCAAGAATAAAGAGCGACTACTTTTCCATTGAGGCAGCTAAGGTGCTCGCTGCAAACGGCGTTAAGGTTTATATCTATGAGGAGCTTGAGCCGACACCCTGCCTTTCCTTTGCCATAAGATATTTCAAAACCTCAAGCGGTATTATTCTTACTGCATCACACAACCCTGCCAAATACAACGGCTTTAAGTGCTATAACGCAAACGGCTATCAGATGACCGACGAAGAGGCAGGCGAAACCTACGATTTCATTCAGAAGGTCGACTATTTCACAGGCATTAAGTCAATGGATTTTGACAAGGCTGTTGCTGACGGAATGATTGAATATATGGGTGACACGGTTATCAATGCATTCCTTGACGAGGTACAGAAGCAGTGTGTTAATCCTGAAATTGTTAAGGCATCAGACCTTAAGGTTATCTACACACCATTAAATGGCACAGGCAATAAGCCTGTAAGAGCCATTCTTGACAGAATTGGCGTTAAGGATGTTTATGTTGTGCCTGAGCAGGAGCTGCCTGACGGCAATTTCCCCACCTGCCCGTTCCCGAACCCTGAAATCAGGCAGTCCTTTGAATGTGCACTGAAAATGGCTGAGGAAATTCAGCCTGACCTGCTTTTGGCAACTGACCCTGACTGCGACAGAGTCGGCATTGCCGTGCAGGACGGCAACGGCGGATACAAGCTGATGAGCGGTAATGAGGTTGGCGCAATGATGCTTAACTACCTCTTATCACAGAAGGCTGAAAAGGGCACACTTTCCGAGCAGAGCGTTGCTGTTAAATCCTTTGTTTCAACTGATCTTGCAGAGGCTATTGCTAAAAAATACAACTGCACCTTTAAAAATCTTTTAACAGGCTTCAAATATATAGGCGAGCTGATTACCCAGCTCGAGGCTGAGGGCAGAGCAGCTGACTTTGTAATGGGCTTTGAGGAAAGCTACGGCTACCTTGCAGGCACCCACGCAAGAGATAAGGATGCTGTAGTTGCCTCTATGCTGATTTGTGAAATGGCTGCCTACTACAAAGCACAGGGCAAGAGCCTTGCAGAGGTTATGGATAGCCTTTATGATGAGTTTGGCTACTATTTCAACGTGGTTGAAAGCTACACCTTTGAGGGTGCTGCAGGTATGGAGAAAATGGCTGATATTATGAACAGCTTAAGGGAGTCAGCACCAAACAACTTTGCAGGCTATGAGGTTATCAGAGTTGATGACTACAAAACATCAACCTCAATTAATGTTGCAGATGCAAGCGTCAGCACAATAGAGCTGCCGAAATCCAATGTGCTTGCTTACACATTAATGAACGGCAACAAAATTATTGTCCGTCCGTCAGGCACAGAGCCGAAAATCAAGGCATATATCACTGCAATCGGAAAGAATAAAGAGGAGGCAGGCGAAATTGCCGAAAAGCTGATAGCTGAGGCAAACGCACTTATGAATTAAAATGAACAGAAATTGGGTTAAAATTACCGCAATCATCCTTGCCGTATTAATGGCAGCCAGCGGACTCACCGTCGGCATTGTGGGATTATTAAATTAATAAAAAAATCAAATCATTTTACGGACCGATAGCAAATCGGTCCGTTTTTCTGTTATACGACACCTGCCCCATCAATGTCCATTTATTTGTAAACAAACTGTAAACGATACTTTTTTCTGCAACACTTTGCCCCATTTTTTAACACCTATATATTGAAGGGATAAAAAGGAGGTAAAATTATGAAGAACAAAGTAATTGCAATTGTGATAGCCAGTTTAATTTTATTAAACTGCACCCCTGTATTTGCTAACACTTTCTTCGGTAGTGATAATATAGAAGAAATTAAAGCAATTGAGAATTATATTGTTGAATATGTAAATTCTTATACAGAAATCGAAGAATTTGAGTCTATTAACAATAGTGATATTGATTACAACAAAATGTATAGAGTATATTCAAGTGCGGGAATATTGGATAATGACAAATTAAACAATGAAATAATGCAAAATTTTGTTGATAACAAAGAATATGATTATACTATGCCTATTTATTGTAATGGAAAAAATGTGGAAATGATATTGGATAAAATTGAAGAATTATCTGATGAAGAAAACAACAATCTTCCAACTGATGTTCTTGAGTTCCGTAAAAACAATCTTGGAAAATGGATTGTGTCATCTATTAGCTTTGGTGCAGAAGAATATGATTATATAGGCAAAGTTAATAAAATGCTTCAGGACAATAATATTAACAATGCAAATGTTTATATACTCAGTGGTATTACAAGTATAAGATTAAATACATTGGTGGCAGTCATATGTCCGGAGAATAATGAAGATGCTAAAATTTTTCTTCAAAGCTCCAAGCTGGACAATGATAAACTTTATACATTTGATGAAATCAAGGCAATTGCCGGGCAGGATGCAGAAGAATTAAAAAATTTACCGGAAAACTCATATGGTGATGATACAACACCTATCCAAACCTCGGTTGACACAGCCGCACCAACACCTGACAACAATAAAATCATCATAATTTCCGCTGTATCAGGTGTGGCAGTGCTTGCGATTGCAATTGCAGCAATCTGTATTGTTAAGAAAAAGAAAAAAGCAAAGACTGTTGATAAACAATAAATAATTTTTAAATTGCTAAAACCACGGTGTCAGATTTGGCTTGATACCGTGGTTTTTTGCGTGTTCCACAGAGCGTGGATTCGTTCTAAAAGCCGTGCATTGTGTTTTTTGTGCAGTTATGGTATAGTAAGGTCAGGGGGAAAAAGGAATGGATGCAAAACTTACCGGTAAGCTTATTTCAGAAAAAAGGAAAGAAAAAGGACTGAACCAGATTCAGCTCGGCGAGCTGCTCAATGTGAGCAACAGAACTGTGTCAAAATGGGAAAAGGGTGACGGTTACCCCGACATTACTCTTTTGCCTGAAATTGCAGACTGTCTTGGCATAACCATTGACGAGCTGCTGACAGGCAATGCACCTGTCACACCCGCCGTTTTGGATATTGAAAGCATTAAAGATAACAAAGACAACAGAAAAAAGGTATCGCACGAATTCAAGCTTTTATTTATATTTGCACTGTTTATGTCTATATTCAGTGCACTGCTTGGCGGAGTAACAGAGCTTTACTGCATATGGGCATTCCCCATTCTGTTTTATACACACTGGGAGATTATGTTTGCCGCAGTATCACTTTTTGCCCTTGTTGTCAGCATATTATTATTTATTGTGGGAATTTACAGGCTGCACCTTGAATACAGTAAGGCGGAAATTATCAGCCAGGCAAAAAACAAGGGCTTGGTTTTATATATTATTTCAACTGTATTTCCCCTTTGCTTTACCGCAAGAATACTTGACATTGCTTTTCATATGCTCCCAAACCGGGTATACATTATTATGGCGGTGCTGATTGCTGTTATTACTTTAACTGCGTTCGTCCTTTACAGAAGGATTAACAATGAAAATGAAAAAGTGGATTAGATTAATACTTATTGTAATTGGCGGTACTCTGCTGTTTTACTTTATTGCACCTTTATTTGCACATATTCTTAATATCGGCAACCTTGCAGGAATCATTTTCTCAGCAGCACTGATTTGTCTTGGCTTATTTTTAAATCCGATATTAATGCTTGTGGAGAAAATCAGGTCAAAAAAGGCAGGCAAAATTATTTTTGATACATTGTTTGTATCAGGCTGTTCGGTAATGCTTTGCTTTTTTATTGCGCTCGGCTCAACCATTGCCGCATCAACCACTAATGCAAAAGATGAGGAAACCGTCATTATTTTAGGCTGTGCCGTTGTTGGTGAGCGACCAAGCTGGATGCTTGGATACAGAATTGACAGCGCTTACAAATACCTTGAGGAGCACCCCGACAGCGTCGCCGTTCTTTCAGGCGGACAGGGAAATAACGAGGATATAAGCGAAGCACAGTGTATGTTCAACGTGCTGACGGAAAAGGGCATTGCTCCCGAACGGCTGTATCTTGAGGACAAAAGCACCAACACCTTTGAAAACATCAGCTTTTCTAAAAAAATAATTGATGAAAACAATCTCAGCACGGATGTGGCAATTGCAACATCAAGCTTTCACCTGAAAAGAGCAACCATTATTGCCGATAAGCAGGGATTGAACCCTACAAGAATAAGCGCCTACACCAGTCACTTTTTACGTGCAACATACTATGTGCGCGACACCTTCGGAGTAATTAAGGAGTTTTTGTTCTAAGAAAAATTAAAGAGGTACTTATTTTTGAAAATCATAGGTAATATTTACACGGATATGCCCGAAAAATTCGGTGTTCCCAGACAGGCAGGTAATGTGCCCGAGCTTGAGGGAAAAATCATTTTTAATCCACCATACAACGTCGCTGAGGCTTTTGCAGGTCTTGAGGAATTCAGCCACATATGGGTGCTGTGGCAGTTCAGCGAAAGCATAAGAGAAGATTTTTCACCCACTGTCCGCCCTCCGCGGCTGGGCGGTGAAAAGCGAAAGGGTGTATTTGCCACACGTTCGCCCTTCAGACCAAACGCAATTGCTATGTCCTGCGTTAAACTGAAAGGAATAGAGCACACCAAAAGCCACGGCACTGTGCTTTATGTAACGGGTGTGGATATGATGAACGGCACGCCTGTTCTGGACATTAAGCCTTATATCACCTACACCGACAGTCATCCCAAAGCAAAACAGGGCTTTGCACAGGATTTTGTTGACTACAGTCTGGATGTAGTTTTTCCCGATGAATTATTGCAGAGAATACCAACGGACAAGCAGGACGGAATCATCGGCATACTTAAACAGGACCCAAGACCGTCATACCAGACAGACAGTAACCGCATTTATGGTGTGAAATATCTGAATTTTGACATAAAATTCAGAGTTGATGACCAAAAGCTGTATGTCGTAGATGTAATATAAATAATAAAAAAGAGGGGCTGTCTCACGAATTGATAACGTGAGACAGCCCCTTTTTCCGCTATTGATTATTTTATTTCCTGAAATTCGCTACGATGATTTTGCCATTCCTTCTTTTTCTTTGTAATTTATCTTTACAAACGCTTTGCATTGCTCAAGACAAATATCCTTTTGAGTAGAAGATAAGGAACGAAAGATACGCAACAAATCATCTTCCTGATGGCTGATTGTTTGATTAGAATTAAAATCTAAAAGATAATCGGTAGAAACATCAAAATATTTTGCAATCATTTTTAATGTATCAAAATCAGGTTCTCTTGTGTTCTGAACATAACTGCCCATTGTTGACGGTGCTAAATTAAGTTGTTTTGCCAATTCTTTTTGTGTAAGATTTCTTTCTTCAATTAAAGCACGCAAATTATCTCCAAAGCTCATAATATCACCTCTATCTAATTTTAATTTAAACAGAGTTATATTTCCTTGTAATGCACTATTTGCGTTGACAATCTACAATTTGAGTATTATAATGGTTTTGTATATTTTTGCAAATGGAGGTATAAAAATGGGAAATCAAGTTGAAAATCAAAATCCAAAGCAGAAAAAGAAAGTTATAACAAAAGTAGTATGCGTTGTTATAGCAATTTTACTTATGGTTGGCATAGCCTTTATTGTGGCAAATTATGTGCATAAAAATAATGCTCTGCCCACTTCTGCTGATGTCAAGAATGGCTTGTCAGCATACGAGCTTGCAGTAGAGCAGGGATATAACGGCAGTATTGAAGATTGGCTTAAATCTCTTGACGGCAAGTCTGCTTATGAAATCGCAGTTAAAAACGGCTATTCAGGCACTGAGGACGAGTGGAACAAAGCAGTTGCCAATGTTTCAAATCAAGACGGCGCATCTATCAAAAATGCCGAATTTTCAAAAGACGGCGATTTGATTATTACTCTGTCTGACGGAACAGCTATCAATGTGGGTAAGGTTGCAGGCTCTGACGGAAAAGACGGAGTAAATGGAAAGAACGGCACGAATGGAACAAATGGTACTGACGGTAAAAACGGAGTTAACGGAAAAGACGGCGTTAATGGTGTCGATGGTAAAGACGGCATAGATGGTAAGAACGGACAGGACGGTAAAGGTATTTCATCAGCAATCGTGAATGATGACGGTCAGCTTATCCTCACATTTTCAGACGGTTCAACAGTTAACCTTGATAAAATCGTAGGCACGAATGGTGTTAACGGTGTAAGTGTAACCAATTCCGTAATCAATGATAACGGAGAATTAGTCTTAACCTATTCAAACGGACAGGTATATAATCTCGGTAATGTAATCGGTGCAGACGGAAAAGACGGTACGAACGGCATTGACGGAAAGAATGGTCTTGACGGAAAAGATGGTGCTAACGGTGTTAATGGTAAGGACGGAATAAGTATTACATCCTCTGCTGTTAATGCAAACGGTGAACTTGTTTTAACTTATTCTGACGGCACAACTGCTAATCTTGGTACTATCGTAGGCAAAGACGGTGTTAACGGAACTGACGGAGCAAAGGGAGACAAAGGCGATAAGGGTGATACAGGTCTTAACGGTACAGATGGTAAAGACGGCGTTGACGGTATCAGCGTAACCAATGCAGAAATCAATTCAAATGGTGAATTGGTGCTTACATACTCCAACGGTCAAAAATCCAACCTCGGCAATGTTATCGGTGCTAAGGGTGAGAACGGAACAGACGGCAAAAACGGTCGTGACGGCAAGGACGGAATCAATGGTACTGACGGTAAAGATGGTATCAACGGTATTGATGGTAAAGACGGACAGGATGGTGTCAGTGTAATCAAGTCTGAAATCAACGCAAATGGTGAATTAATAGTTACCTACTCAAATAATGTAATTGACAATCTTGGTGTTGTTGTCGGTGCAGACGGCAAAGATGGAAAAGACGGTATTGATGGCAAGGATGGTCGAGATGGTGTTGACGGAGAAAAAGGTGAAAAGGGAGATAAAGGAGACAAAGGCGATACAGGTGAAAAGGGTGCCGACGGTCAAAACGGTCTTGACGGTAGGGATGGACTGAACGGCACAAACGGAGTTGACGGCAAAGACGGTCAGGACGGCATTGGTATTGACACAATCGCAATTGAAGATGGCACACTTAACATCACCTTATCAAACGGCACAACCTTAAACCTCGGCACAATAAAAGGCACCGACGGTAAAGACGGCAAGGACGGTCGTGACGGAATTGACGGTGCAAAGGGTGACAAGGGAGATAAAGGTGACAAAGGCGATACAGGTGAAAAAGGTGCTGACGGTCAAAATGGTCTTGATGGTAAGGATGGCTTGAACGGTACTAACGGACAGGACGGTCAAGATGGTATCGGTATCAGCAATGTAAATATTAATGCCAAAGGTGAACTTGTTCTCACATTCTCGGATAATCAGACTATCAATCTTGGTCGAATTGTCGGCAAGGACGGTAAAGACGGAACAAATGGTATTGACGGTGTTAACGGTAAAGATGGTGCTAAAGGTGAAAAGGGCGACACAGGCGAAAAAGGTGCAAACGGTAAGGATGGACTTGATGGTAAAGATGGACTAAACGGCACAAACGGAGTTGACGGCAAAGATGGTAAAGACGGTATAGGCATTGACAATGTAACTATTTCCGATGATGGAGCATTAACTGTCACACTTACTAATGGCACAGTATTGAATCTCGGCAACATCAAAGGTGCTGATGGTATTAGTATATCAAAATCAGAAATTAATGCAGATGGCGAGCTTGTTTTGACCTATACAAATGGTGATATTAAAAATCTCGGTAAGGTAACAGGCAGAGATGGCATAGACGGTACTGACGGCACAGGAATAAAGAGTGTTACGCTTTCAAAAGATGGTGAGTTAATCATTACCCTTTCAGACAATTCTGTTCTTAACCTTGGCAATGTCAAAGGTGAAAAAGGCGACAAGGGAGATAAGGGCGATAAAGGTGATAAGGGTGATACCGGCAGAGGTATCGCAAAAACCGAGCTTGTTAATGGTGAATTGATTATCTACTATACTGATGGAACAAGTGATAATCTTGGAAAGATTACATCAGGTTCAAGCGAATCAGATACATCATATTTGATATTTACATTGTTGGATGATGACACATATACTGTTGCAATTAATCCTGAATGTGTTGATGTTAGAGAAGTTAATATACCTGCTACATATAATGGCAAAAGTGTTACCCAAATAAGTGAAAATGGATTTGCAAATCGTGCAGATATTCAACGAATCGTTATTCCGGAAACGATTATAAAAATAGGTAAAGATGCATTTTTAGAATGCGATAATTTATCAACTGTTCATTATAAGGGCGAAATTACAGATTGGTTTAATGTCAAATTAAGCGGAAACATTTATGCAAGTCCTTGTATAAACGGGGCTAATATGTATTTTGGTGCTGGTTTCACAGCCGTAAAAGATGTTGTTGTTCCAAATTCAATTACAAGTATTAGTTTTGCATTATTTGCCGGTTGTACAAATATTGAAACTGTTACATTACATAATAATGTAACAACTATTCAAAGAAGTGCGTTTAGATCCTGCACAAACTTAACAACTGTAAATATTCCGGCTTCGGTAAAAACAATTCAACTGTGCGCATTCTACAAATCAGGATTGACAAGTGCAACATTTGAAAATAAATCTGATTGGAAAGTTAATGGGGAACCGATGACCTATAAGGTATGGATGACTTATCCGGAGGAGAAAGAGGAAACTCGCACGTATTATTTAGGTAATACTAAAGATGCAGCTAATGCATTAAAGGATTCAGTACATATCAGTTATCATCCAGGCTCTCAAAATCATAACGGAGATTATGATATAGCCTATTATGCATATGATTGGACGCATGAATAAAATTTAATTTATAAAGAGGTAGAATATTATGATTAAAAACAACGAAAAGAAAATATACAATATATCAGCAGACCTTATTCCTGCAGACATTGAAATCATAAAGGTCTATATGCTTGGTGCAATCAATGCCTTTTGCAATGTTAAGCCTGATGAGCCTTTTTCTGCCCGCATTCTGTTTGGCGGAAATAACAAAAACTGGGGTGATACACCTATGCAAAAGCTTTATGATTATTACATAATGGAAGGCAAAAGCGAAGAAGATGCGCACCAAAGTGCTGCAATAGACGCAGGTCGGTTATTAAAAGCAGTCCTTAATGATGATAAGACAAGAGAATATGAAATTGTCGGCAAGGACACAGGCACACTATATAAATTGATTTAATTAAAAAAATCTCAGAGCAATTCAGGCTGAAAAAATTGGCTGTCTCACGGAGGTGAGACAGCCAATTTTCTGCTATTTTTCTTTTTTAACAAGCATTGTACGCATGGAGTTTGCAATGGCAATAAGGCAAACACCCACATCACCGAAAACAGCAAGCCACATTGCATTTTCATCAAATATGCCTATGGTACAGCCGATAATAATCAATATTTTAACACCCAGTGAAAAAATAATATTTTCCTTAACAATACGAATTGCCTTTTTTGCTATTCTTCTGCCCACAGGGATTTTTGATAAGGAATCACCCATAATCACCATATCAGCAGCTTCAATAGCGACATCACTGCCGACACCGCCCATAGCAACACCCAAATCAGCCTGAGCCAGCACAGGTGCGTCATTGATTCCGTCACCTGTATACATAACCTTTGCGCCCTGCTGCTGAAGTGCAATAACCTTTTCAACCTTATCGGCAGGCATAAGCTTTGCATAAACCGTATCAACCCCTGCCTTTGCAGCAATATCCTTTGCAATGGGCTCCTTATCACCTGTCAGCATTACAGTATTTGAAATACCCATTGATTTAAGCCTTGCAATTGCCTCCTTGCTGTCCTGCTTTATAATATCGGCAAAAACAATATTGCCCTTAAATTCATTTTCAGCAGCACAGTAAACTGCCGTACCGATTGATTTTGTTTCCTTAAAATCAACACCGATTTCCTGCATCAGCTTTTCATTGCCGACATAGTATTTAACGCCGTCAACTACTGCTGAAACACCTTTGCCGGGGTAATTCTTAGCATCCTTAACCTCACAATCGTCTGCATAATGTGCAAAGGCAAGACATATTGATTTTGCGATAGGATGAGTGGAATAGCGCTCACAGGCTGCAATAATTTTAAGCAGCTCTCTGTGGCTGTTGTCACTGCAGTGACAGTTATAGCATTCACAGTTAACATATTCAAACTTACCGCTGGTGATTGTGCCTGTTTTGTCAAAAACACCTGTATCCGTTTTTGCCAGTGCTTCAAGGTAATTGCCGCCCTTAATGAGAATACCCTCTTTTGAGCAGGCTCCGATACCTCCGAAAAAGCTGAGCGGAATAGAAATAACAAGTGCACAGGGGCAGGAAACCACAAGAACAGACAGCCCTCTGAAAATCCATTCCTTCCACTCGCCGTCTAAAAACAGCGGAGGTATAATAATTACAAGCAGTGCAATCAGACAAACAATAGGTGTATAAATTCTTGCAAATCTTGTTATAAACTGCTCTGCACCCGACTTTTTATCCTCAGCATTTTCAAGCATACCCAGTATTTTGGAAACGGTTGAATCCTTAAATTCTCTTGACGCCCTGACTGTAACAGCCCCGTCAATCACAACCGACCCTGCAAGTATTTCATCACCTGCTGTTTTGGTTACAGGGATTGACTCGCCTGTCAGTGCCTTCATATCAACCTCAGCACAGCCCTCAGTTATTTCGCCGTCAATATCAAGCTTTTCGCCGGGCTTTATTATCATCAAATCACCGATTTTAACATTGTCGGGCAAAACAACACTTTCTTTTCCGTCACGCAAAACCGTAACCTGCTGCGGCTTCAGCTCAAGCATATTTTTTATGGACTTACGGCTTTTCTGCACCGCAAGACTCTGTAAAAATTCGCCGATAGTGAAAAGGAACATTACTGTACAGCCCTCGGTATATTCACCTACTGCAAAGGCACCGAGAGAGGCAACGGTCATTAAAAAATTCTCATTGAAAATATCACCGTGAATAATCCCCTCAACAGCCTCTTTGATAATGGCAAAGCCCATTATAAGATAGGATATACCAAAGCAGACAAGGGGTATAAATTCAGGTATTGTCAAAATTCCTTTTTCTAAAAGCTCGTGTAAAATGTATCCCACAACCAAAAGTGCACCGCCGAAGCCGACTTTAAAAGCAAAGTCCTTTTTGTCAAGCTCTTCATGTGCATGGTCATGACCGCAACCACAGCCGTCGCCGTGATGATGCTCATGCGCACAGCATTCACAATGCTCGCCGTGGCTGTGATTATGTTTATTTTCCATAATTATAATACTCCTGATATTTTTTAATATACCTATATTATATCAGCAGCGAATAAAAGTCAAATCAAGATTTAGCAAATGCAGAATATTAGAATCGTTATTTCAGATAAGTTGTCAGCTGCTTATTGATATCTATTGTGCCGAGGAAAATGTTTTCCAGCTTATCACCCTTAGCCTTGAGCATATTTTCAAGCTCTTTCTTTGTGACGCCTGCCACAGACAGATTATCCGCAATAACATAACCGTCCATAATCACATTTATATAAAGCCCTTCTCGTTCAGGCGCAAAATTGAAATCCTTTGGATTCAGCTCTCTTTTCTGCGCCACAGGCTGAAAGCTGATTTTACCCGTCGTTTCCATAATTGCATAATCAATGTCAGAAAGATTAAAATAGCCGTTGACTCTTGCACTTGTGAGCAGGTCATCAATTTCAATACGTGCCTTACGCATACCCTCTTTGCTGATTTTTCCGCGTTCAATAATGATAATCGGCTTACCTGATATAAACTTTCTTGCCTTGATGCTCTTTTGTGTAATGACGGAAAGCAGCACACCCACAACACCATACACAACCATTGCAAGTATACCCTTCCACCATTCAAGGTCAATATTGGTTGCCATTTCTGCTGCAATTGAGCCGATGGTAATACCGATAACATAGTCAAAAAAGCTCATTTCGCTGATTTGCCTGAAGCCCATTATTTTTGTAATAATAAATAATACTGCCAATGATACAAATGATAAAATAATAATATAAGCAAAGTCCATAAAATCACCAGTTATATTTTGTGCATTATTACACATTTTTATTTTTTATAAAATATGGTATAATTTAATTTCCGGGTGGTGATCGTTTGGGAAAAACAGGCGTTAAGGCAGCCGTTTTCGGTCTGACCGTAAACTTTGCATTGTTTTTAATCAAGCTCTATGTGAGCATAAGCTCAGGCTCTCTTGCAATTTACTGCGACGGAATCAACAATTTAGGCGATACACTTTCCTGCATAATTGCACTGGTGGGTTTTGCTTTGGCAATCAGGCTGGATGAAAAGAAAAGCAGCCGTGCTCAGTCCCTTGCATCCTTTGTTATCGGGCTGATTCTGGCATTTACAGGTGCGTATTTTGCATATAACGGCATTGAAAGACTAATGTACCCCGTGCCGATTTCATTCCTTTATAAATATGCAATACTGATTTCTGTTACTGCGCTTGCAAAGCTGATAATGGGAATTGTTTATTTTAAAATAAACAGAAAACACACATCACCTGTTTATAAAACGCTTATAATGGACAGCTTTCTTGACTGTGCTGTTACGCTGTCAACGCTTATCAGTCTAACACTGTCCGTTAAAATCAACTTTGCAATTGACAGCATATTATCCATTGTTATAGGCATTGCTGTTGCAACAAGTGCGGTTAAAACACTTTGGGCACAGTGCAAATATTTAATTAATGATTAGGAGAGCATATGGAAAAGGTTAAAAGATCACCGAAACAGAGGTTTAAAATAGTCTTGAGAATTTTACTTATAATTATACTGATTATCGCAATTATTTGTGCCTCCCTTGTGATTGTGTCACTTGTGGGCATTAAATCAAATAAAGACTTTATTTCATCAATCAGCACGGTTGAATATGACAATCAGCTTGTCCCCGAGCTGGACGACAACGGTTATTATACCTTTGTAACGGATGATGAATTTAAAATTATGCAGTTAACCGACGTACATATCGGTGCAGGCTTTATGTGCACAAAGAAAGACAATATGGCGCTCAATGCCGTTGCGTCAATGGTCAGCGCCGAAAAGCCGGATTTAGTTATTGTTACAGGAGATATTGCATACCCTGTTCCGTTTCAGGCAGGCACAATGAATAACAAAAACAGTGCCAAGCTTTTTGCGGAGCTTATGGAGCAGCTTGGTGTTTACTGGTGCTTTGCCTTCGGCAACCACGATACGGAATCCTATTCCTATTTCAGCCGTGAGCAAATCACAAAATTCTATACAGGCGGCGATTATCCGCACTGCATTGCACAGCCCGGTCCTGAGGATGTTGACGGCACAGGCAACTATGTTGTAAACATTAAAAACACAAAGGGTGAAATTACACAGAGCCTGTTTATGCTTGATTCTCACTCATACGTTGACAATGACCTTGTGGGACTTATGATGAAGTATGACACCATTCACGAAAACCAGGTTGAATGGTATGAGGATACAGTAAAGAGCCTTACGGAACAGAACAATGGTGTAACACCGAAATCATTAGCTTTCTACCACATTCCAAACCCTGAATTCAAGGCTGCGTGGATGGAATATGTTGATAATGATTTTAACGATACGGAAAATGTTAAATACAAGTATGGTATGCTTGGTGAAAAGGATTTGTTAATCTGCTCAAGCAGCTACAACTACGGATTTTTTGACAAGTGTGTGGAGCTTGGCTCAACACAGGGTATTTTCGTAGGTCACGACCATCTGAATAATTTCTCTGTTAACTATAAGGGTATTCAGCTAACCTACGGTTATTCCATTGACTACCTTGCCTATTTCGGCATAATGAACTATGGTTCACAGCGTGGATGCACAACAATTGACGTTATGCCTGACGGAAGCTTTGACTGCAAAAAGGAAAATTATTATCAGGATAAATACAGCTCTGTCAATGCAAAAGAAAATGTTTCTATGGACAATTATTATGAAGAGGTAGAGGATATGCCGAACGAAAAATAAGGTATTGACAAATTGATTTTACGGCATATAATATACATATAGGCAATAGCCTAAATAAATATTTTCGGGGCGAGGTGCAATTCCTCACCGGCAGTTAAAGTCTGCGACCCGCTGTATGCGGCTGATTGGGTGAAATTCCCATACCGACGGTTAAAGTCCGGATGAGAGAAAATGTTTGGCAAGGTGTAATAGCATTATTACGCCCTTTGCCGTCAGTCAAAACATTGCGCCCCGACTTAAAAAGTCGGGGCTTCTCTTTTGTTCCCAGTTAAAGGAGAAGAAAGATGAACAACAAAAAAGTAAGAACACTAACAGGCACCGCTATGCTCACCGCAGTAGGTGTGGCACTGCAGTATATCGAGTTTTCCATACCGATAATTCCAAGCTTTATTAAGCTTGATTTTTCGGATTTGCCTGAGCTTATCGGTGCATTTGCCTACGGTCCCGTGGCAGGCGTCGTTATCTGCCTGCTGAGAAATCTGATACATATGGCGGTCAGCCAGAGCGGTTTTGTAGGTGAGCTGTCAAACTTCATCCTCGGTGCAGTTTTCGCACTTGTGGCTGGCTTGATTTACAAAAAAATGAAAACCAAAAAGGGTGCACTTATCGGCGGTGTATCAGGTGCGGCAGCTATGGCAGGCATCAGCGTTTTCACAAATTATTTCATCATTTACCCGCTTTATTACAGTGTGCTCGGCTTCCCTGAAGAGGCAGTGCTCGGTATGTATCAGGCATTGCTGCCGAGTGTGGAAAACATCTTCCAGGCACTGCTGATATTCAACCTGCCGTTCACCTTTGTCAAGGCAATGATTTGCGTGATAATCGCAATGATTATTTATAAACCGCTGTCAAAGCTGCTGAAGGGCAAGGAACAATAAAATACGCTTTTCATTTTTGTCATAGGGGTCGGCAGGCAGCAGCCTGTCGGCTCCTTTTATTTATTGGTATAATATAAATAATTATTGATATTTCAATAATTATGTTGTATAATATTTTCGTAAATTTTACTATTATTATATTAGGAGATAGTTATTATGTTAGTTTCTGCAACAGAAATGCTTAAAAAAGCTAAGGCAGGCCACTATGCAGTCGGTCAGTTCAACATCAACAACCTTGAGTGGACAAAGTCCATTCTTTTAACCGCTCAGGAGCTGAACAGCCCTGTTATTCTCGGTGTATCCGAAGGTGCAGGCAAGTATATGACAGGCTTCAAGACCGTTGCTGCTATGGTTAAGGCAATGGACGAGGAGCTTGGAATCACTGTTCCTGTTGCACTTCACCTTGACCACGGCTCATACGAAGGCTGCTACAAGTGCATTAAAGCAGGCTTTACATCCATTATGTTTGACGGCTCTCATTATCCTATCGAGGAGAATGTTGCTAAGACAACCGAGCTTGTAAATGTTGCTCACGCTCTCGGTCTTTCCATTGAGGCTGAGGTAGGCTCTATCGGCGGCGAGGAAGATGGCGTTGTTGGTGCAGGTGAATGCGCCGATCCAAAGGAATGCAAGATGATTGCTGACCTTGGTGTTGATATGCTTGCAGCCGGTATTGGTAATATTCACGGCAAATATCCTGAAAATTGGGCAGGTCTTTCATTTGAAACACTTGATGCTGTTCAGCAGGAAACAGGCATTATGCCTCTTGTTCTTCACGGTGGTACAGGTATCCCCGAGGATATGATTAAAAAGGCGATTGACCTTGGCGTATCTAAAATCAATGTTAATACAGAGTGCCAGCTCTCTTTCCAGGAAGCTACACGTAAGTATGTTGAAGAAGGTAAGGATTTACAGGGTAAAGGCTTTGACCCTCGTAAGCTTCTTGCTCCGGGTGCACAGGCTATCTGTGATACTGTTAAGGAAAAAATGGAGCTCTTCGGCTCAGTAGGTAAAGCAAACGACTAATTCATTTACCAAATATTTAACCCCTTGCAATGTGTAAATTGCAAGGGGTGTTTTTTATCTTTTGGGGTATTCCAAATCTTCAGGCAAGCCTAAAATATAATGGTTCCTCTTATCAATTTCCTCAATAATCATTTTAGATATTTTGGAGGTAAAGATATATTCCAGAATCCACATAAAAACAGGGGCAACAAAGGCGGTGATGATTCCGCCAAGGGGGAAGCCCTCCTTAAAAATGCCAAGGGTGGCAATCACCCAAAAGAAGATTGTTATTGCCGCTGCCAGCAAAAGCATAAGCACATTCGGCAGAATATCGATTCTCACCGAGGTATCGGACAGCTTTATTAAATTGATTTTCGGATTGCCGATTACGGTAAAAACGGCATTATACCTTACATTTAGTCCCGATATTGATTTTTCGGTACTGAAAAGCGGATCCTCAGACAGTTTTTCAAACAGCTTATCCGCATTATCTGTTTCTATTATCTTTTTCATATTTCAGCTCTTCTTTTATATAATCACAGTAAAGTGAAAGGATATCAATATCCGTTTGGTCATAGACCATTCTTGCGCCCACTGTGTCCTCAATTTCATTAAAAACAAGCCTGCCGTTGTTGAAAATAAAATCAATACCGATATAATCGCTTTGAACAAGGGCGGTTATTTTTTTTACAAGCTGTTTTTCGTCAGCACTTAAAGCATACGGTGCGGCACTGCCGCCAAGGCAAAAATTTGAACGAAAGTCCGTTTTGCTTTCCCTGAGAATTGCGGTAACGATTTCACCGCCAAGCACCCAAACTCTTAAATCCCTGCCGAGGGTGTCGCAGGGCTTTTGGTAAACATAGCCCTCCTGAAAATCCTCTGCTTTTGTGAGCATTTTAACCTCAGTACCGCCGTGACCGTCAATCTTCTTTTTAACAACAGGCACACCTGTATAGTTTATCGGCATAATTTCAATGCCGTTATCCGCCATAAATTCATAGCAAAGCTGCTTATCATTCGCAAGCCTTGAAAGGGACGAGGGATTAAAAACCCTTATGCCCTTTTGCTCAAAATATGCTGCAATGTTATAATCGTTCGTTCTGTTGATAACAAAATCAGCATTTCCCCTATAGCTTTCGTCAACAAGGTGAACGCCCAAATTTTCCTTAAATTTGTTAACCGCAAAGCGATTTCTTTCCGCCTCTTCTTTTGTATAAATCAAAACACCGCTCATTTTAACTGCTCCGTGATTTCATTAAAAATAATCGGTGCAATGTCAATGCCTGTTGCATTCATAATATTGATAATATGTGCATTTGAATTAACCTCACATACCATACCATTATCCAAAATATCAACGCCGCCGAAGGTAAGCCCCAGCGCATCACAGGCTTTGCGTGCAGTTTCAATCATTTCATTATCCGGTACAACAGGGGTCATTGTTCCGCCATTGGTAACATTAGAGCGAAAATCAGCAGGATTGTTCCTTTTCACCGCACTTACAAATTTACCGCCCACAATCTCAATACGTGTATCACTGCCTGCACTGTCAGCAATAAATTCCTGCAGAATAAATGGCTTTGCGGTAATATGGCTCATAACATCCTCACGGTTTTTGCACAGATACACCTGCTCACCAAAGGAGCCGAAGCATTCCTTGAACACAAGGGGCAAACCCAAATGTTCAATAGCCGTATCGACGAATTCACTCATATCAACGTCAAAATACGTCTTTGGTGCAACCAGCGTTTTCGGCTGAGGAACAATGCCCGACAGCTCAATATAGGTTCTTGCCTTATCGTCGCACACAGCAACGGAGGATGAGGAATTAAAAACAGGCACTCCGCCTTTTTCAATCCTGCGTGCAAGGTTAATATCCTTATCCCACAAAAGCACAAAATCCGCATTTACTTCATCGGCAGCCAGCTCCAGATTCGTCTTTATTACCAAATCGATATTCTGTTTTTTGGCGCTTTTCACCAAATGGCTGTGCAGTTCATTAAATTTTTCACCATTCAAAAAATGGTTTACCAACAAAATTCCGTTCATAATTACATATTGTAGCATTTGCACTTGCATTTTTCAATCTAATAGTATAAAATATCTTTATCTATTTTTATTATGAACAGTTGAGAGGAGCAAGTTATGACAGAATATAAGTTAAAATACGGTTGTAACCCAAACCAAAATCCTGCAAGAATACATATGGACGGTAAAGAACTGCCGTTTACAGTTTTAAACGGCGCTGCCGGATATATTAATTTACTTGACGCATTCAATTCCTGGCAGCTTGTCAAGGAGCTGAAAGAGGCAACAGGTCTTCCAAGTGCCGCATCCTTCAAGCACGTTTCACCTGCAGGCGCAGCAGTTGCACAGCCTTTAAGCGATGTTGACAGAAAGGTATGTATGGTACCTGAGGACTTAGAGCTTTCACCAATCGCACAGGCATACGTAAGAGCAAGAAGCTGTGACAGACAGTCCTCCTTCGGTGATTTTGCCGCACTTTCAGATGTCTGTGACGCATCTGTTGCTAAGTTCCTCCAGAAGGAAGTAAGCGACGGTATTATTGCACCGGGTTATACGGATGAGGCGCTTGAAATTCTTAAAGCTAAAAGAAGAGGCAATTTCCTTGTGATTCAGATTGACCCTGATTATGTTCCTGAAGAAATGGAAACCAAGCAGGTATTCGGCATTAAGTTTGAGCAAAAGCGCAACAATGCAAAAATCACGATGGATTTATTTGACGATATGCCTACAAAGGTTAAGGATATTCCTGAGATTGCAAAAATTGACTTGCTTATTTCAATGATTACATTAAAATACACCCAGTCAAACTCAGTTGTTTATGCACAGGGCGGTCAGACACTGGGTGTCGGTGCAGGTCAGCAAAGCCGTATTCTCTGCACACGTATGGCAGGCAACAAGGCAGATATGCTTTGGTTAAGAAGAAATGAAAAGGTGCTCAACCTTCCATTCATTGAGGGTATCCGTAAATGTGATGCTGATAATGCAATTGACCTTTACATCAGCGATGAATATGAGGATTTACTTAAGGACGGTGTATGGCAGAGATATTTCACCGAATGTCCTGCTCCTTTCACTGCTGAGGAGAAAAAGGCTTGGCATGAAAAGATGACAGATGTTGCTCTCGGCTCAGATGCTTTCTTCCCCTTTGAGGACAACATTGAGCGTGCAGCACGTTCAGGTGTTAAGTACATTGCTCAGCCCGGCGGTTCCGTAAGAGATCAGCAGGTTATTGAATGCTGCGACAGCTTTGGTATGGCAATGGCAATGACAGGTATCCGCCTGTTCCATCACTAAGATTTACTACCCACTACTTTTCTGGTAGTGGGTAGAATAATTTAAAGCAGGTGAGAAAATGGACAATCTTTGTGAGAAATGCTGGTATAACGAATATGATGAAGAAACGGATGAGTCCTTTTGCTCGCTTGTGCTTGATGAGGACGAATATGTCCGTTTAATGCAGGATAAAAATAAAACCTGCAGATATTTCCGCCCTGACGGAAATGAATATGATATTGTCAGAAAACAAAATTAATAACAGATTTATATCTATGTGAACAAATTGCATTTTTTGTTTATAATAGTAAAATGCGGTGGTGATATTATGTATAAAACAGGTTTGGTATTAGAGGGCGGCGGAATACGCGCAATGTACACAAGCGGTGTGCTTGATGCTTTTATTGAAAATGATATTGAGTTTCCCTATGTTATCGGTGTATCAGCAGGCAGCTGCAACGGGGTATCCTATCTGGGGAAGAATCTTCACAGAATGAGAGATATAAACATAAAATACTCAGGCGATAAGCGTTATAAGAGCTTTAACTCCATGCTGAAAAACGGTGAATATCTGAATATGGGCTGGATTTTCGGTGAGCTTACCTACAGCCTTTATCCCCTTGATTATGAAACATACGAAAGCTCAAATGCAACAATGTGTGCCGTTGCCACAAATGCCCTGACAGGCAAGCCGGAATATTTTTACCCTACCGATTTTCACGAGAACTGCGAGGAGCTGAAAGCAAGCTGTGCTCTTCCCTTCGCTGCAAAGCCCGTGCAGATTGGTAAGGATTTTTATTATGACGGCGGTCTTACCGACTCGATACCGCTCAAGCGTGCATTGGATGACGGCTGTGAAAAATGCGTGGTAATACTCACGCAGGATAAAAACTATATCAAGCAGCCGATGGGTCATTCCTCTGCAATAAAAAAGGTTATGAAAAAATACCCGCTTGTTGCGCAGGCAATTCTTGAGCGCCACAATATGTACAACGCACAGAGAGAGTATGTATTTGAACAACAGAAGCAGGGCAAAGCACTTGTTATCTGCCCGGAAGAGCCGCTGCACTGCGGAACACTCAATGTAACCACTGAACAGCAGATGGATATTTATAATCTCGGCTACTATCAGGGAAAATATAATATTGACAGAGTCAAGGATTTTATAAGGATATAAACCCTTTGAACACATAAAAAAACCGCTGTCCGTGGACAGCGGTGCTTTAATATTATTTATTTCTGTAAATGATAGCTTCTCTTTCAGGTCCGTTTGAAACCATTGTGATTGGGTAACCAAGCTCACCCTCAATGAATTCAACATAGTCCCTTGTTTCCTGCGGAAGCTCGTTATAATCACGGATACCGCGAATATCACAGTGCCAGCCCTTCATTGTTTTAAGCACAGGCTTGCACTTTTTTAATGTCGGAGTTGTGGGGAAATCCTTAATAATCTCACCGTCAACCTCATAGCCGACACAAATCTTAATTTCCTCAAGATAGGAAAGACAATCAAGAGCAGTCATAACAACCTGGGTTGCACCCTGGCAGGCAACACCGTAGCGTGTAGCCACGCAGTCAAACCAGCCTACACGGCGGGGTCTGCCTGTGGTAGCACCGAACTCGCCCTTGTCACCGCCGTGGATACGAAGCTCCTGTGCCTCGTCCTCATCAAGGATTTCACTGACAAATTCACCCGCACCCACTGCTGAGGAATAAGCCTTTGTTACAACAACAATATCCTCGATGCTGTGAGGTGGAAGACCTGCGCCGACAGCACCATAGCCAGCAAGTGTTGATGAGGATGTAACCATTGGATAGATACCGAAATCAGGATCCTTGAGTGTACCAAGCTGACCCTCAAGAAGAATATTTTTGCCTTCCTTAAGTGCATCTGCAAGATATTTTTGCGTGTCGCAAACATAAGGTGCAATCTTTTCCCTGTATTCGACACAGGTGTTATAAAGCTCCTCCTCATCAAGCAGAGGCTTATTATATACATGCTTAAAGGTTAGATTTTTCAATGTGCAGATATTGCTGATTTTTGCTTTAAGAGTTTCATCGTCAAACAGCTCGTTAACCTGAATACCGATTTTAGCATATTTATCGCTGAAGAAGGGAGCAATACCCGACTTCGTTGAGCCGAAAGCGTTTTTGCCAAGTCTTTCCTCCTCATACACATCCTGCAGGATATGATAAGGCATAAGAATCTGTGCTCTTTCGCTGACTAAAAGATTCGGGTTAAGACCTGCTTTTTTAACATCCTCAAGCTCGTTAAAGAATTTGTTGATGTCCAGTGCAACACCGTTGCCAATGATACAGGTTGTGTGGTCATAGCACACACCTGACGGCATTAAATGAAATGCAAAACGTCCGTGCTCATTGATAATGGTGTGCCCCGCATTAGCACCGCCCTGAAATCTGATAACAATGTCACTCTGACCGGCAAACATATCGGTGATTTTGCCTTTGCCCTCATCGCCCCAGTTTGCGCCTACAATAGCTCTAACCATTTTAATTCTCCTAATTTGTTTGTAATAGGACTTAGCAGTCCATAGTTAATTATATTATAGAGTGCAAATATTGTCAATTAAATTATTAACGCATAAAAGCACAAAATTTTAGTTATTATTGATGTTGTATTGCTTATTTTTTTATGATATGATAGATATAATAAAACATTTTTCAGAGGACTTTTTATATGAAAATTTATAATGTTATGCAATATGGTGCAAAAGGCGACGGCAAAACAAACGATGCTTTCGCAATTCAGCACGCGATAGATGACTGCTGTAAAAACGGCGGCGGTCAGGTTGTCCTGCCAAGCGGACGTGTATTTTACAGTGATTCCATCAGACTGAGAACCAATGTTGACCTGCACATTCAGAAGGGTGCAACCATAAAAGCAACAAGTAATATTGACGGCTACATCAGACCCAACAAGCTGATTAATGACCCGAAAACAGCCTTAATCGGCAATCCTGTCACAGGCAAGCCAAGCTTTGTTTTCATTTATGCGTATGAAGCCGACCATTGCACAATCAGTGGCGAGGGCACTATTGATGCCAATGGTCACGCATTTGTGGCAAGAAAGGACCAGTACTATGTAACAGGTGATTTTTACCCACGCCCCACAGTTATGTATGTTGAAAAGAGCAATCACATCACCTTTAAGGATTTCACTGTTGTTGACGCTCCGTTCTGGACCCTGCACCCTGCAGGCTGTGACGATGTGCTCATTGACAGAATCAGAATACTCAATGACCTTGATGTTGCCAACAGTGACGGCATTGACCCCGACCACTGCTCCAATGTGAGAATACTCGGCTGTCACGTTACCTGCGCTGATGACTGCATCTGCCTTAAGGCTTCCAAGGGCAACAGCGAATACGGACCCTGTGAAAACATTGTGATTGACGGCTGCACACTTGTATCCACCTCTGCCGCTATCAAAATCGGCACTGAAGGTGTTGGCGATTTCAGAAATGTTATTGTTTCAAACTGTGTAATCAGCAAATCAAACAGAGGTCTTTCCATCCAGATTCGTGACGGCGGTAATGTTGAAAATGTTACCTATCAGAATATTATGATTGAAACACGCCGCTTCTGCCCTGATTGGTGGGGCACTGCTGAGCCGATTGTGATTACCACCTTTAACCGTGATGAAAACACAAAAAGCGGCAGCATTAAAAATATCCGTTTCTTCAACGTAACAGCAAAGGGTGAAAACGGTGTATTGATTCACGGCAATGCAGACAATATCATTGAGGACATCACCTTTGAAAACTGCCGTGTTGAACTGACAAAAACAAGCAAATGGCAGTGCGGTCTTTATGATTTGCGCCCCTGCCTTGACTACGGTGTTGAAAGCTTTGACAACTCTGCATTCTTCATCCGCTGGGCTAAAAATGTTACAATCGAAAAAACAAAAACCCGCTGGGGCAAGCTCTGCGACAGCTATAAGCACGCAATTGATGCAGCCAATGTGGAAAATCTGTCACTCATCCGCTTTGACGGACACGCAGTTGACCCAAGCGTTAATGACTTCAAATTTGAGAATGTGAAGGAGAACTGAAATGATTGAACTAAAAGGCTATAAGGTGAATAAGCTTGAAATCGAAAACAAGGTTAAGCCGGGCACACAGCTCAAGCTGCAAAATCAGCTTAAATATAACGTAAATTATCTTGATGACAACAAAACCTGCATTGGTATTATGGAGCTGAGAGTTGCTGACGCCGACCTAAATCCGTTTGAAATCAAAATTGAAATGGTAGCTGAATTCAATTATGGTGCAGAGGACGAAAAGCCCGATATTCATACAGGCTCCTTTGACCAGCTTTTCCCCTTTGTCAGACAGATTGTGCACACAGTTACAGGCTACACAGGTATGCCAGGTCTTATGATTCCGATTATGAAATTGAATAAGGAAACTGTAAGAATCAATGAGCAAAAGGAAACCTCACCATTGAATTAAGACATATAAAAAGAGAGAAGATTAAGCTGAAGTGCCGTAACGAAGGTTTTGAAATTTAGTAAAAACAATCGTTACGGCATTTTGCATTTTACAACAATAATAATTTAATTTTAATATTGGAGGAAAATGCAATGAAATCATTATATGAAAAATTAAACGGAAGTTATGTTGAAGTTGGAGAGGTTAAAATCCCCACACTTATATCAACTGAAACAAATTATGAAATAGGTTTTTGGGGGCAAAAGCATAAGGAATATTTGAAACAAAATCATCGAGTGATTTATTACAATTTACTCACACAAGGAAAACTCAATTCATATCTGCACGATATTGATATTAGAGCAAAAGAACAATATGATTTGGTAGTTAAACAACTTGCTGAAAGTCAAGGTGTTTCAGAACAACTCAAAGTTAAAAATCAAATGCTATGGATACAGCGTATGAATAATATTGCTAATCAGGCAAGAGAAATAATCTATGATGAAATAATTTATACTTATTGAAATTTTGAGGCAGGATTCTCCTGTCTTACTTTATATACTATTATTGGTAGAAAAGTTCCATAAAAATGTGAATTTCTGCATTTATGCCATATTTTTTTGTATTTTTGCAAAACCCCTTGACAAGATTGATTATAATGTTACAAAATATGAATATAAATTCTATAAAAGAGGATTATATATGTCAAAAGAAAATATAAATTTGCTTTTTGAACAGTACTACAATGAATATATTGAATATATAAAAAATTATTGCTATTACAAACTTAGTGATTATCCTGATTATGCTGAAGATTGTATACAAGATACATTCAGGGTTTTGTTTGAAAAGTTATGTGACGATACGGAATTTGAATATGTTAAAGCTTTTCTAATAAAAACAGCCAGTAATTTTATAAAGTTAAAATATCGGGATATTGATAAAGAAAAAAACAAAAATATTTCATTTGATAGTGAAGAAATAAATATTTCTTATAATCAGGAGTTTTTTAAAACAGATGAGAATACATTACATAAACTCAAAGATGAAATATTAAATTCCTTGTCTGCGGAAGAACGAAAGTTGCTTGAGAAAACCTGTAAAAATTACGAAAATTCATATAAAACAACGAAAGAACTTGCAATAGAATATAAATGTAGTGAATCAAATATTAGACAGAAAATTTTTGTACTGCGAAAAAAGATAAAAATACAAATAAAAGAAAAAACAAAAGATTTATAAAAAATCTTATAACAAATTAAACCTTGTGTTACTAATAGAATAGGTGAGATAAAATGAAAGAAATCGATTTTAAAAAATTTCTTGATGATAAGTCATGGGATTATAACAAAAATACAATTGAACAGATGATGGAAAAGGAACTTGAAAAAGAGCCTGAGGAAATCAATATGGAGTTTGTTGATGCTTGTATGAATTATCTTACCGGATACAGCAACAATGATGCTCCAAAAGAGAAGGATAAGGTGATCGTAAACGAAAATAACATTCATAAAAATAAGCGTATAAGATTCAGCAGAATTTTAATTGCGGCAGCAATAGCTTTAATTGTTGTTTCTGTCAGTGTAACTGTTTATGCTAAAGCAAATAATTTGAAAATGTCAGATGTTTTTGTAAATATGTTTTCTGACCATGCAACTATTGATTATTCTGAAAAGAACACCACAAATGATGAGGCCACTACTGCATATAATGAAAGTAATTTGTATAAAGAATTACAGGAGGGTGGTATAGAAAATATTGTTCTGCCATCACAATTATATTCTGCAAAATATGAAGATATTGAGTGGAATAACGATTTCACGGAAATTTCAGCTAACTTTATATCTCAAATTGATAATGAAAAATTTGGTGTTACTATTGAAACATTCACTGAAGAAAAATGGATACAAAATCCTGATATTCAAGGTGAATTTACAAATTCAAAAAAAGTGACTGTGGATGGAATAGATGTTTACTTATTTGAAAGAGAGGGTAATAGCAAAAAAGTAAACACAACTATTTCATATCAAATCGATTTAACTCAATATGATATTGCTTGTTATTATAGCATTGAACAAGCAGAAAATTTTATCACAAGTATGAATTGAGGAATTTATAAATGAAAAAACTAATATCTATATTTATGACTATATTTGTTTTAGCAATTCCAAGCTTTTCTGCATTTGCAGAAGTAACGGGAGAGCCTGTAGCATATGATTATTATATTTCAGATGAGGATTTCGAAAAATTAGAACATGTTGATTCGGAAAATAATAATATTACTACCTATTCAAGTGGAATAATTGAATCAAAAACACTTTCATTAGCAAAAGATGGAAACAATTTAATAATAAAAGCCTCGACCAAAACTATTGATGCCAAAAAAAGTGGGTTTACTTATATAAAATTGCAGCAATATAAAAATGGAAAATGGGTTGATTATAAAATATTTAATGACTTATATGGTGAATCTAATAGATATTCTGTTACAAAATCAATATCAGCTGAAAAAGGCTATAAATACAGAGTAATTGCACAACATTATGCAAAAAAATCTTTATTTTCAGTTGAAAAAATTTATAATGAAACTACATCATTATCTTTTTAATATTTTTAATAACAGCAGCATTTGATGTGGCTGTTATTTTTTTGTGAAAATTTTTCTAACAAACCGTTGTTATTGTTACTTATATAATGAAGGACATTAATTGTTCACTTAAAACTTTATCAAATTAACAAAATGAAGGTGATAATTAAATTAAAAAATGATTAAAAGACAGAATTTATAATTAAAGGAGATAAAAAATGAAAAAGAAACTATCATTTATGTTAGCATTTATTATTGCATTAAGTACATTCTTTTGCTTTAATATAAGTGCTTATGCTAAAGAAACTATTGAATTAACCGATACAGAAATTGAATGTATTGTAGATGATGAATTTTATAATGTAATTGATGAAGTTTTATATTCAACTACAGATATGTATTTCGTCAATAATGATGGATATCTTGAAATAATTCCTTCTGCAGCAGAAACAATTATTAACAATGCTGTGAAAGAAATAATTTTCGAAAAAATAGATGTTGCAAATCAAAATGAACTTGTTGATGCATTTTTAGAAAAAGTGACTATTTGGTATAATGAACTTCTTGATTACTATAATGAGCAAATACAAGAAGGTATATTGTGTGTAACATCAAATGGTACTTTGTATGAAGCATCTGACAATGAATCTTGTGTTCAAGGTGGAAATGTTACAAAAACTGTTCGCACTGTAGGAGTTTACTATCATTTTTATAATAAGACTGATAGTAAAAGCCAATCAACAAAATATTATAATGGTTATTTAAAAGCTAAGAAATTTTACGATAATCATAAAGATGATTCTAATTGGAGAATGAGTGATTCTGAGTTTGAGGATATTATGAGTGGATTTGCTGATGATTTTGGAGATAATTGGGCAAAAGACCTTGTAATGTTTGCAACAGAATCATCCGTTGTTTTTACACAAAATAAAATGAATAGGGATCGTAATGTATCAACACAAATTACAAACAAAAACAAAGCAGGATATGGAACAATAGTTCGCATAAATGCAGCAAGATCAATTCAAGTTGCGGCACAGACTTCATCAATGACATATGCAAATGCAAAAAATGATATCAAGTCTGCAAGTTTTGTTGGTCCATATAAGTTGTTTAAGTAATGTCAATGATAAAATACTCTTATCGTATATGGGTTAGCATATTTATAGTTCTAATACTATTAACAGGTTGTTCACATAATACCTATAGTTATTTATCAACGCTTGAAATAGATAAACTTAATACAACATTTGATAGTAAATGTACTATAGCTATAATTGATACAGGAATTAATTCTGTTTATTCTAATGAACACAAAAAAAATATTATAAAGGAATATAATGTTTTAGATGAATCTCGAAATGTTACTGATGATCATGGACATGGCACTGAAATGACAAGTATTATTTTAGGCGATGAAAAAACGGGCTTAATTGGTATTAATCCTAATGCATCCATAATAGTTATAAAAGCAATAGACGGAACCGGTAAAACTGATAATTCTAATATTGCTAAAGCTATTGAATATTTGCTGAATTTAGATGAGTTGCCTGATATAATTAACTTAAGTTTAGGATCTTTAAATGATGATCCATTTTTAAAAGAAGAAATTAAGCAGGCAATTGATGCTGGAATAATTGTTGTTGCAGCAGTAGGAGATTATAATCAAAAAGATATTTTATATCCAGCGGCATATAATGGTGTTGTATCTGTTCAGGCAATTGATATGAATAACAATCTTGACGCAATGTCTAATACTTCTAAAGTAACCACTTTATCATTTCCTGGAGTTGACATTAATGTATTAAATATTAATCAGGATCAAAGAAGTATCCAACAATGCTCAGGTTCTTCAGTTGCAACAGCTTTGGCAAGCGGTTATTTTTCTTTATTTATATCAAATTGTAAAAATCAGGGTATAGATATTACATATGATAAATTTATTGATAATTTGCGAAGCAATATTGACGATAATAAAAATTTAAACTATAATACCTTTGTTAATGTAGACAATATGGAGTAAAATTATGAAAAATGGAAAAAAGAATATATTATCTATTATAAAATTATTTGTTTTTTTTATAATTTCGCTTTTGCTTTCCTTTTATTTTAAAAGCGGACTAAATGAGTATAACTCCATTTTGGATAAATACCTGAATTTTAATTATATAGTTTTTATACAAATTTTTTGTGTTTTAAATTTATTTTTTTCAATATGCTTTTTGATTTTATTTATATTGTCTATCATAAAACGAAATAAGGATAATAGAAAAATTTCAAAAATTATATCAGTTGTTTTAATTGTAATCTTTATTGTAACAAATGCGGTATCAGGTATTGTTATAATTAATTTTCAAACAAATGAAGATAAAGTTATAGATACAATACCTGATTCTGTTAGTTCATATGTTGATTTCAATAAAATATTTAAAATTTCACCTGATGATGATTATTTTCATGAGCAAACAGTATTTAATAAGATTTCAACAGAGATACCTATAAACTATAATGTACAGCAATCGAGCAGTAATAATTCAGTTCAAACTTCTTGTATTGAAATCATAGATGATAAGCTATTGTCTGAATACTATAATGAACAGGAAAATCGCTATTCTCAACATAATATTATTGAATTTAATGATTATGAATTAAAATTAATGTCCGTTGATAAAGGTTTTTATTATATATCTGATAATTATAATTTAGGTATAGTTGTGATTAAGGAGAATAAACTTTTTAATGTTTATCTGTTCGGTGAAAACATTGCATTAACCGACGAAATAATTCAGCAAATTGCTATTCTGTAATATTTATTATTAGAACTTTTAACTTAAGTTTTAGTGCTTTTATTTCTGTTAATAAAATTTAAGGCTTGATGGAAATCAATCAAGCCTTTTTTTATATTACAATTTCTTTGTTTGAAAACTGATACAAGCTCATACAAAGTTAAATGAAAAATAATTTATTGAATTTCATTGACAGGAGTAAAAGTATCTGCTAATATTTTGATATAAAATTAAATATGTGTTTATGTTTTTGAATGGTATAAACCGTACCGATACATATCAACTTGTCTTTAAAAGGCGGTTGAGAATTAACATACAGACTTAAATTAAGTCGTTTACATAGTGAGTAAACACGCTATGCAAGCAGAGCTGAAAGGCTCTGCCTGTTTGTGCTACTCACTTATGTAAACGGCTTTTTCTTTTTTGCTTGGCACAATATATCTTGCCCTCTGCAAGAGCCCACGACATCTTTGCAGGCGTAAGACTGAAAGTGTCATAGTGGGTTACGCACTTTGAAAAAGATGCGTAACAAAATGTATATGATTGGAGATGATAAAATAGCAAAACAAAATTATTCGGTTGCAAGAGTTGTAACCCACACCAGAGATGATATTGGTAAATTTGAACGGCATATTGAACGCAAGAATGATAACTATGCAAATATGAATGTTGACCTTTCTCAATCTCATAGAAACATACAGTTTAAAAAATGTGATTGTACCTATAACGATAAATTAAATGAGATGGTGGAAAGTAAACAAATATCTTTGCGAGGTCTGAAAGCTGATGCAAAGGTCTATGATGAAATGATATTTGATGTGAATACAGAATATTTTGAATCGCACGGCGGATATGAATTTGCAAAGCAATTCTACGAGCAGGCTTTTCACTTTGCCGAAAAGGAAATGGGTGGCGAATATATATTGTCTGCCGTTATGCATGCAGATGAAATTAATCTCGCTGCAAGTGATAAATATGGCTATCCTGTTTATCATTATCATTTGCATATTGTAGCACTACCTGTTGTTCAAAAGAAAATCAAATGGTCAAAGCGTTGTAAGGATAAAGCATTGGTCGGAACTGTTAAAGAGGTTGTCAATCAGGTCAGCCATTCAAAGAAATGGAAATCTGAGCAAATCGTTGATGAGAATGGAAACAAAATACTTGTTCCCTCATACAGTTTGTTACAGGACAAGTTCTTTGAATATATGCAAGATGCGGACTTTGATGATTTTGTAAGAGGTGAAAAAGGCAGCACAAGAGAAAACCTGTCTGTACTGCAATATCAAATCAATAAGGATGAAGAACGGTTAAAGGATATTCAGAAAAAGATAGAAATCGTTGAGCCTGCACAGATTGAGTACAAAAAGATTGATGAAATCGGAAAGAGAACTTTCACAGGCAAGGTGCAAATGTCAAATGATGATTATGACAAGCTCACAAGCCTTGCAAAAGAAGCAATATCAAGCAGAGCCGATATTCAGTATTACAAAACTTTAATGTATGGTATGCAAAGACAGATTGATGATTTACAATACAAATTTGATAAATTGAGAAAAATATGCAGACCGTATGTTGAGGCAATAAGAATTGCACCTGAAAAGGTTAAAAAGTTTATTAATGATATTTTAGTCAAGGCAAGAGAAAAAGCAAAAACAGAAAAAGCCAAGGAGGAAATACCTTATCCTCCGATAAGAAGAAAGCCGAAATATAAATCAAAGGAGGATTTTGAGAGATGACAAACAGGGAAAAAGAAGTACAAAAAATTATATCCAAAGCAAATGAGAATTGGAGTAAAATTGAAAAGGAAATTTCAAGCAGACCAAGACTGATTGAAACAAATCGAAAAAGTAAATCTTCAACTCGTATTCCTGATGATGTTGATTTTGAAATGAAAGACGGTAATACAACCTATGAAGTAGTCAGTCATTTCAATTCAGACGGCGATGAATATTTTATAAATCAGATTATCAGAAAGTTAGGGTACAAATATTAGTACAACAATAAAAAGATTACGCTTTAAAGTGTTGAAGTATAATGTGAACTATGATACAATGTATTTGTAAATGCAAATGCTGTATCGGTTGTCGGAAAGGAGTAAAAGAATTGCAAAGACAATTACAGCAAGAAAATAAAATAACAGCTCTCTATTGCCGATTGTCACAGGATGACGGACGAGAGGGAGAGAGCAACAGTATAGTCAATCAAAAAGCAATGCTCAAGGAGTATGCTTTAAAAAATCATTTCAAAAATATCAAATACTTTGTTGATGACGGATATTCAGGTACTACCTTTGACAGACCATCATTCAGAGAAATGGAACAGCTTATTGAGAATAGTGAAGTAGGTATTGTTATTGTAAAGGATATGAGCCGTTTAGGTCGTAACTATTTACAAGTTGGTATGTACACAGATGTTGTATTTCCTGATAACGATGTTCGCTTTATTGCAATCAATGACAATGTTGATTCATTAGTACAGACTGAATTTGATATGACACCTATCCGTAACTTTTGCAATGAGCTTTATGCAAGAGATACTGCAAAGAAAATCAAATCAAGTTTTAAGTTAAAGGGTGAACGAGGTGAACACCTTGCATCTACTCCGCCATTTGGATATATAAAAGATAAAGATGATAAATCTAAATGGATAATAGATGAGGATGCCGCCAAAACTGTTCGATATATTTTTCAGCTTTGTGTTAATGGTTTAGGACCGACACAGATAGCAAAGAGATTGCAAGCTGAAAAAATACTAACTCCAACAGCGTATTGGAATAAACAGAAAGGTTTAGATTTACCTTTGTATCCGTATGGATGGAATAACCATACAGTTGCAGGAATTCTTGAAAAAGTTGATTACACAGGATGTACAGAAAATTTCAAAACAACCTCTAAAAATTATCGTTCAAAAAAGAGAATAGATAATCCGAAAGAAAAGAGATTGATATTTGAAGATACACAGCCTGCAATCATTGACAAATCTACTTTTGATACTGTTCAGGAAATCAGAAAGCATAAACGCAAGCCTACTGCAACAGGCAAATTGAGTTTGTTTTCAGGTAAAGTATTTTGTGCAGACTGTGGAACGAAGTTATACTACTGCACTACCAATGCATTTGATGAAAGCAAAGACTTTTTCACTTGTGCAAATTACAGGAGTAATACAGGTTCTTGTTCGGCTCATTATATCCGAAATGTAACTTTATACAAGTTAGTTTTTCAGCACATAAAGAATGTATTAACCTATATTCAGCAGTTTGAACATACCTTTGTTAAAAAGGAAATTGAAAAGGCTAATGAAAAACATTATGATCAAGTCAGAAAAGCAAAGAAAGATATTATAAATCTTCAGGCAAGAAATGATAATCTTGATATACTTTTTAAAAGGCTTTATGAAGATATGGTTAGTGGCAGAATATCCAATGAAAGATTTGACTTGTTATCTGCTGATTATGAACAGGAACAAAAGCAAATCAAAGACGAAATAACCAATCTTCAAAACCTTATTGATAAAGGTGAACAAGAACGGTATGACCTTAATCAATTTCTAAAGAATGTACGGAAGTACACAGATCCTGATGAACTTACAGCAGAAATGATAAACGAACTGATTGACAAAATTATAGTCCACGCTCCTGACAAGAGCAGTGGACACAGAAAACAAAAGATTGAAATTTACTACAAAGCAGTTGGTATTATCAATATTGCAACAGATGAAGAACTGATTGCAGAGGACGGCAGAAAAGACCGTTGGCATAAACAATCGGCTTAAAGACAGCAAAAAGATGGCACAGTTTTTCAACTGTACCATCTTCCTACAAAAACTTCGTTATCGCACCTACGCATAATCTTCTCTCTTTTTGCTTTCCTCAGGCATATACCAGAAGGAATTGAATTTATAAAGATACGTTCTTGCACCCTTCGGCATTTGGGTGGCAGCATTGAATACATTATAATAATCACCTGCACCCATTCCGATTGCAAGCGTGCCCAGTCCAAGGAAAAAGGTCAATTGCGGGAATATCATACCTATTATGTAAGGCACAAAGCCGAAAACAATATTCGGCAGCAGTGACATAAAAATAAATCTGCTCTTCGACATTGTTTCAGGTCCTACAACAAAAAGCATTCCCTGTTTCCAGTTTGTATAAAGATAAACATCTTTTTTAAAGCATACAGCGTGCAGCAGCTCATGAGGGAACAGCACAAGCATTGATGCGACACATCCAAAACCAAACTGCTCAAAGCTGAAATGATCACCGGCTCTTAAAACTGCAGGAACTGCCAATATAACCATAATAGCAAATGCCGCCACATTGCAGATTATCGACAGTGTTTTTGTGTCCTTCGCTTCCTTAAAGGGCACAGCGTTCGGCATATGCTCATTATGGGGAAGGGAATCCGGGTTCAAATCATATTTTCCCTTGTAATGCAATTTCATAAAAATACTCTCTTTACTTATTTTTTACATCATAAAGCACATCGGGATAGTCGCTCATAATGCAGTCAGCACCTATGCTGATTAAATATTCCATATCCTCTTCATCATTAATGGTCCAGTACTGCACAGCCATATCATACTCGTGTGCATAGTTGATAACCTGAGCCGTTCCGGTATTCAGACCAAAGGTATTGAATATTCCGCCATACGGAATCTGCAGAACATTGCAGGGCGGCTCATAGCTTTTGCTGTTTGTGAGTGCGGCAAAATAGAATTTAAGTACCTCGGTTATACCTGTGCTTCTTGCCATATCGGGATAATTTTCATCAACATACTCGCTGACCTCTGCGTGGAAGGTACCGAAGATAACACGGTCAAGCAGATTTTTCTCAACAAGAATCTGATATAGAATATCCACACCCTTTTTACCTAAATCATCACTGTTCTTGATTTCGATAATATATTTGTAATCGCCCTTGGAATTCAGGTAGTCGAGAACATCCTCAACTCTTAAAATCCTTAAATCGTCAGTAGGCTCACTCATATCCGCAAAAGGCATTTTGCCGTCAGGGTCAACAAATTTTGCACCGATATTGAGCTGCCTTAACTCCTCATAGGTTTTGGTTTCAGGTCTTACATCCGTTTCACCAAAAACCTCTTCAACATTTGAAGTTCTGTCAAGGGTATCATCGTGCAGCAGAACCAAAACATTGTCCTTGGTGATATGCAGGTCAAACTCAAAAACATCAATGCTGAAGCTGTCATTTTCGGCACAGTTCTTAAATGCCATCAACGACTCCTCAGGTGCGATACCGCCGCCGCTTCTGTGGGCAGAAATATCAGTTTCGGCAAGGATATAAGGATTTTGTGTGTCATACTGTTTGACCAGTGACGGGTCTGATTTGTGCTTGCCTGACACCGTCATTAGAATCGCTATTGCCGCAATGACCGCAGCAATAATCACCACTGCCTTAATCGCTTTTTTGCTTTTTGTTTTTGTTTCTGTTGCCATAAAAAACCACCCCTTAACAAATTATTCCTAATTACTATATTATTGGATAAACAGACAAATGTCAAATAATTTTTAACTATGACTTGACTTTTGGAAAATAAAGGCTATAATTAGAATTAGCACTCGCAGTTAAAGAGTGCTAATAGTTAGAAGGGAAATGATAAATATGAGAAAAAAGCAATTTAAAGCAGAGTCCAAAAAGCTCCTTGATATGATGATCAATTCCATTTATACGCATAAGGAAATTTTTCTTCGTGAGCTGATTTCAAACGCCAGTGACGCTATTGACAAGCTGTATTTCAGATCGCTGACTGACGACAGCGTTAAGCTTGCACGTGATGATTTTAAAATTACAATAGACCTTGATAAAGATAACAGAACGCTGACCCTCACTGACAATGGTATCGGTATGACCGCTGAGGAGTTGGAAAATAATCTCGGCACAATCGCAAAAAGCGGTTCACTCAATTTTAAAAAGGAAAATGCCGACAGTGAAAACGCACAGGATATTTCCGTAATCGGTCAGTTCGGTGTAGGCTTCTACTCCTCCTTTATGGTTGCTGACAAGGTTGAGGTTGTGTCAAAGGCATTCGGCGAAAGCACCGCAAACAAGTGGACGTCCACAGGTGCTGACGGCTACACCATTGAAGAATGCGAAAAAGAGGATGCAGGCACAGTTATCACCCTTTACATCAAAGAGGATAATGAAAACGAAAGCTACAGCGACTTCCTTGAGCAGTACAGGATTGATGAGCTTGTTAAGAAATACAGTGATTACATCCGTTATCCAATTCAGATGGAAATGAGTCATCAGGTACCTGACCCTGACAAAGAGGGCGAATATATTACAGAAATCGCTGTTGAAACCCTCAACTCTATGGTTCCGTTATGGAGAAAATCAAAAAGCGAAATCAAGCCTGAGGATTATAACAGCTTTTATAAAGAGAAATTTATGGATTACACCGACCCTCAGCTTGTTATTCATTCCAAGACAGAGGGACAGGCTACCTTTGACGCATTAATGTTCATTCCTGAAAATCCGCCCTATGATTTCTATTCAAAGGAATATGAAAAGGGCTTGCAGCTTTATTCAAACGGCGTATTGATTATGGACAAATGCAGTGATTTGCTCCCTGATTATTTCAGCTTTGTTAAAGGTCTTGTGGACAGTGCTGATTTAAGCCTTAACATCAGCCGTGAAATGCTGCAGCACGATCATCAGCTCAAGATTATTGCTAAGGCAATTGATAAAAAGCTGAAAAACGAGCTCAAGAAAATGCTCAATAATGACAGAGAAAAATATAACAAGTTCTTCAAAACCTTCGGTTTGCAGTTGAAATACGGCGTATATGCGAACTACGGTATGGAAAAAGACGGACTTAAGGACTTCCTTATGTTTGAAACCTCAAACGGCGATGGTTACGCAACGCTTAAGGAATATGTAGGCAGAATGTCTGACTCACAGGAAAGCATCTACTATGCCTGCGGTGAAAGTGCTGAAAAGATTGCACTGCTTCCACAGCTTGATGCTGTTAAGGAAAAGGGCTACGAGGTACTTTATTTCACAGACGAGGTTGACGAATTTGCAATTCAGATGCTGATGGAATATGACGGCAAGCACTTTGCAAACATCTGCAAGGACGACCTTGACCTTTCAACGGACGCTGAAAAAGAGGCTATCAACAAAAAGAACGAGGACGCAAAGGATTTGCTTGAGAGAATGAAGGATGCACTCGGCGACAAGGTTTCATCCGTTAAATTCTCAAACAAGCTCGGCAGCCACCCCGTTTCACTTTCAGCAGAGGGCTATGTTTCACTTGAAATGGAAAAGGTGCTTAATCAGATGCCGAACGGCGGACAGGGCGTTAAGGCACAGTTGGTGCTTGAAATCAATTCAAACCACCCTGTTGCCGAAAAGCTTGAAAAGGCAGACGATGAGCAGTTAAAGAAATATGTTACTCTGCTTTATTCATCCGCAAGACTGATTGCAGGTCTTGACCTTGACAATCCGACAGAATTCAGCGACATTTTAGCTGATATGATGTAACATAAAACACCCGATGATAAATCATCGGGTGTTACTTTTTTATTTTATTCAGCAGCCTTTGCAGCCGCCTCTTTTTCAGCTCTGCGGGCTGCTCTTTTCTTTTTAGCCTTATAGCCCATAAGCTTATCGAGATGCTCGTCAGGTGTTACACAAGTACCGAGTGTAACTGTGTTCCTGCCGTAAATTCCGTGGAAATCCGAGCCGCCTGTTAAGAGGAGCTTATGCTTTTTGCAAAGCTTGCTGATTTCCTCAATATTTTCATCAGTGGCAGACGGATGCCAAACCTCAACACCGTCAAGACCCATTTCAATATATTTTTCAAGCTCAGGGATATTGTTATATTTATACGGATGTGCCAGAACAGCTATACCGCCTGCACCATGGATTTCATTAATAACCTCTTCAACAGAAGGATATTTAATCGGTGCAAGAAGATTGGTTGAGCTTTCAGGTGAAAACAATGCATCATAAAGCTCCCCGTAAATTTCATTTGTATAGCCTGCATCCATAAGTGCATGCATAATATGCTGTTTAAAAAGATTTGTAGAGCCTGAAGCGTGACCCACGATAAAATCATTTGATACAGGAAAACGCGCTGCAACCTTCAGCATCATAATCTGTCCTGCTCTTTTTCTTGCAACAGAGGTGCGCTTGCAGATGCCCTCAAGCCTGTCAGGCTTTTCAGCCAAATAGCTGATAATATGTACTCTTTTACCTGCCTCATTGTCAAAGGCTGAAATTTCAACTCCCGGAATAACAGTAATGCCGTATCTTTTACCGATAACCTGACCCCTTACTGTACCTGCAAGGCAGTCATGGTCTGTTATGGCAATAGTATTAATTCCGCTTTTCTGAGCAATAACGATTAAATCCTCAATTCCGACTGAACCGTCGCTGAGTTTGGTATGACAATGTAAATCTGCTGCCATAATTTTGTTATCTCCTTTCAAAAATCGGTGGGGTTATGCTTAAATTTCATCAGTGAGCAGCCACTCACTAAAAATAAATCCATATTAATAATAACATTAAAAACCAACTTTTTCAAGAGAAAAAAGTACATTTTAGTACATTGTATAAAAAAATGTCCAATAACAATGAATAAATATTATATTTCTACAAATATTTATTCAATTTGCTAATCGGCAAACCAACCACATTAAAATAGTCACCGTCTATTTTTTCTACAAGAAGCGAGCCCTTTCCCTGTATGCCGTAAGCCCCTGCTTTATCGTCACATTCACCTGTTGCAATATAAGAATCAATCTCATCATCCGATAAATCAAAAAACTTAACCTTTGTTTCAACAGAGAAGGTAACGCTCTGTTCAGGCTTGATAACCGTCACGCCTGTGAACACACTGTGGTATTTTCCGCTAAGGCTTTTAAGCATTTCAGCTGCCTGCTGTCTGTCGGCAGGCTTGCCGAGAATTTTGCCGTCAACGGCAACAACCGTATCTGCACCGATAACAATATCCTCACCATTATGAAACGGCTCTGCTTTGATTTTTGACAGGTGCAGGACAGCCTCCTGCGGTGATATTCCCTCAGGCAGAGTTTCGTCAACATCTGCACTTTTTATTTCAAAATCTGTTGTAATCAGGGATAAAAGCTCCCTGCGTCTTGGCGATTTGGATGCAAGAATCAGCATTACAATGTACCTCTCTGATATAATCCTCTTGTATATTTAAAATCGGGCTTTCCGCCTTTTTTATACAAGTCAATAATATGACTGACCTCATCAGCCGTTTCGGTTGAAAAATAAAAATGAACGAAATCCGTTTTAACCTCTCTGAGTCTGTCAAGCATATAAATCGGATGTGTGTTCAGCATTTCAACACAAGGGTACTTTGAGCAAAGCACCTCAAATTCATATCCCTTTCTGTCGGTCAGCTTACCCTGCTTTGCACATTCATAACAGCCAATGCTGTTTTTTACGGGGCAGTTTCTTGTGAGCATTAACGGCATTTTGCCATACACAATTATGCCCGTATTTTCAGCATTGATTTTATTCGCCTGCTCCAGTGTCAGCTCAAATGACAATATCGGATGATGAATCAGTTTTGCACTTTCACTGTTATAGATATTTAACCCGAAGTCACCGAACACCTCAAAGCCCATTTCTTTTGCAAGGGTATAGCTGCCGATATTCCCGCAAAGCGCTTTTGTAACGCCTGCTTTTTTCAGTTTGGTCAGCTGTTTTTTTATTTCATCCTCAATACCAAACAAGCCCCTTGGCAGAACAACACCTGCACGGTTGTCAATAAAATCCTCAAGACTGCTGTCAAGCGGTATAAAAACAGTTTTAAAGGGATGCTTATCGGGAATCTGCTCTGCCGATTTGAAGGATGCAGTGGCATAAGGTACTGCATTTTTATCCGCAGGCACAGGCTTTGCCAAGGGCTTAGCTTCAACAACAATTTCATCCTGCTTTTCTATTTCTTCAACAGCTTTTCGCCTTAATTCATTAATTTTTGACACAGGCAGAATTAAACCATCATCAAGAGTAATTTCAATATGATTCGCATAGAACTGTGTGCCGCCAAGCTTGGACAATCTTGATGAAAGTGCATCCTCCGTCATAGGCTTATGGATTGCCGTTTCAGGCACATCACCGATAATGGTAACGGTTTTGCCCATAGCTGATGCGGTTAACTGACAAGGCTTGCTGTCAAGACAGGTAAATTTTATATCCATAGGCAAAAGCGGATTTTCATTGTCATAATTATGACTTATATCCTTAAGTACATCCCTGGCAGAAACCACATCCTCCTTCTGTCTTGTACCGAACATATCCGCACCGAGCGTAGCTGTAAAATAGCCGTCAGTAAAGCCGCTGCGTGAAAAAACACTTTTCAGCTTATGGCTGTCATTATTTGAGTAACTGCCGTCAATGGCATTTTTAACTGCCGTTACTGCCGCACTTACATATTCAGGGCGTTTCATCCTGCCCTCAATTTTCAGTGATACAATGCCGTCAAGCTCACTGAGATGTTCAATCAAACTCAAATCCTTGAGAGAAAGGGCACATTCATTTTTATCTCCCTTAGCAGTGAAGGGCAGACGGCAGGGCTGGGCGCACAAGCCCCTGTTACCACTTCGTGAGCCGATAACCGATGACAGATAGCATTGACCCGAAACGCACATACAGAGTGCACCGTGCACAAACATTTCAAGCTCCAAATCGGTGCTCTGTCTGATTTCCTTAATTTCATCAAGGCTCATTTCTCTCGGCAGAACAATGCGTGAAAAGCCCATTGCCTCCGCTGCCTTTGCACCTGCAGGAGTCATAATGCTCATTTGCGTTGAGCCGTGCAGCCTTGCCTGCGGAAAATGCTCCCTTATCATTTTTGCAATGCCGATATCCTGAATAATAAATGCATCAATGCCTGCCTCTAACGATTTTTTAACAGTATCGTAGGCAAGCTCCCATTCATCATCACTGATTAAAATATTTAAGGTTAAGTAAACCTTAACCCCTCTTTTGTGGCAGTAGTCAACCGCCGTTTTTAATTCATCATAATCAAAATTGCCGGCATTGCGGCGGGCGTTAAAGGCTTTCACTCCAAGGTAAACACCGTTAGCACCGCTGCGAACACCGGCAATTAAGGACTCCATACCGCCGGCAGGAGCCAAAATTTCAAAATTCATATATCCCTGTTAATCCTATCTGTTGGCAAGCTTGTTTCTTAAATCGGAGATTTCTCTGTTCAGGCGCTCAACCTCACGTCTTGCAACCTCAACCTCCATTCTGGCTCTGGCACTTTCTTCAAGATAATCCTTAATCTGTACTCTTAAATTATCACTGGATGCAGAAGCCTTTTTGCAGGCATCTGCCTGGTCAAGTGCCACAAGCACAGCCGCCTGCGTCATGGACAGTGAAGTGTTTGAATTGCATATGGAGCGGATTTCGCTGTTAATCTGTTCAGCCAGATTTTCTACATATTCAGGGTCATCCTCTGTAACGATAGTGTATGATGCACCGCCGATTTTAACCTGAACTCTGTTTTTATTCATAGTTACACCCTCAAATTCATCGACAAATTTTTGCTTATTTCAGTATAACAGTAAAAAATAAAATTGTCAATGTGATTACATATTAGTATTATAAATAATTTTCATATAATTAAACGAAACCCACGAACAAAATGTTCGTGGGTTGATAATTATGAGCACACGCCTGTGTTGCTGCAGGTTAAGGTAACGGTTTTGTTGACTGTTTTTATCGGAACACCCAACAAATATCTTTTAACAGTAAATGTCCCGATTGCCTTATTACCGCTTTTTGACGCGGCTGAAGAAGTCACTTTCCAATCGTTATTATAAATACTGTATGATACTGATGACCTGGTGCAGGTTGCCGAGCTGCCTGTATAATTAAATGTACCATTCACCGTAACAGTCCAAGCCTTCGTATTATCACTGTTATAATAGTGTGCCGATTTGCTCCTGTTTATCGTTTGGGTTGCAAAGGTTATTATTGCACTTTCCGTAATTTCAGTAACAATATAACTACCGTCATCAAAGTACTCAACATAGCTGTCTGTCACAATTTCATCATTTGCAAATGCCGTAGTAGGGCACATAACAACAACCATTAATACTACTGATAATAAAGATATTATTTTTTTCATTTTAATTAACCTCTCAAGTTGAATCTATGGTTATTTGGTTTTCCGGTGTATCATGGACTTCTTCAACTATGTATGTCTTCGGCTCTTCAACATAAGGATGAATCACCACAAACAACAACGCGCCTAACCATATAAGCAACGCTGCAACCACGCCTACAATAATTGTTTTCCCGAAGTTCATACGTCTTTTAATCTTTTTTAAATCTGCACCCTCCAGAAAGGAACGTGAAATTTTTTCAGGCTCACCGAATCGGTCACGGATATCATCCATAGTGACATCTTCCTTTTCATCAACAAAATCATTGATGTCATTCTTCAGATCCTTCAAAAATTTTTGCCTTGTCCGCCAGTCGCAGATTAAATAAGACTTTACACTAATTATATACTTGTTAATTTCTCTGTTCAATGGCTTATGCTTCATATGCTATCATCTCCGATTCTGTCAAGAATTTTGTTGATACTGTCAGTAACAGAATCATAGTCAGCAAGGATTTCCTTGTAATACTCCCTGCCTGCATCCTCCAGATGATAATACCTTCTTGTTCTGCGTTTGCCGACCTGCTGCGTGTAGTCGGTTATATAGCCCGCCTCCGTCAGCCTGTAGAGAATAGGGTATAAAGACCCTTCCAGCATAGTGTATACACCATCGCTTTTTTCTGCAAAAGCCTGTGTAATCTGATAGCCGTAAAGGTCTTCCTTACTAAGCAGATAAAGCACCAGCATTTCTGCTGTTCCGCGCTTGAAATTGTCAACCGTCTGCCCCATTAAATCACCATCTTTTATATATCTGTCATTTTATCATATTATATATTTATAGTAAATACTTTTCCTGCAAATATATTATTGACAAATAGTAAAATTTGTGATATTTTTAATTTAGAGGTATTATACCTAAATTTTCATGAGGATGTGATTCCAATGGAGCAGTTAGATAGCATATAGGAATTTTAATATTATTTTTGAAAGGAATTATAAAATTATGAAAAAACTATTTTCTATGATACTGGTTATTCTGTTGGCTTTTGCATTTCCTTCACAGGTATCAGCCGAGGAAACACCGACACTGGAAAGCATTGCAAACAGTATAATTGAAATCACAACAGATAATTCAAACGAAAATCCAACCACAACATACAATAATATAGAAGAATTTGTTAATGAGGTTCGTAATCAGATACCTGATATTGACGATTTGGAGCTTGCAAATTTCATTATGGACTACACAGGTCAGGATGACCTTGAGGTAGCAGATGAGGAAACGCTAAAATATTTAGGATTCAAAGAAATTATTGTATCAGAGGATTACATAAAGGTTGACGAAGCAGGCAACACTGAGTCAATGACACAGGACGAAATGACATTGGCAATGTTCAGAGATGATTATGGCATTTCACCATTAGCTTCAGCAGAATGGAATTCTCCTAATGGTTATATGCAAATTAAAACAGTTCTTTCGAGAGAAACTGGAGTTTTAAAGGATGGTAATGTTGGTTACCAAATTGCAACATACGGTATATGGAAGAAAATCCCTGTCTGTTATTATCGTGATTTATTAGCCTTATGTTACACTGGTAGTGAAACAAGAATAGATAATTCACATGAAATATACGGAAAACTTGAAGAAACTATTTATTGCTGTCAGAAAACCACAAATTATAAAACACAGGTATGGAATAATGAGGGGAAAGATCCTTATTATACAAACAAAAATGTAATTGTTCAATCACAAGGCGGAGGCAATGTTGCTATTACCTTTCAGTTAATGTCAACAACCGGTTTCCAGTGCAATTCAGGAGCACAAAACCATGCCAAGAGGGTTGCTTCCATTTTATCATATATGAGTTATGGCATAAAAGTAAAAGCTGGGCAAAATTTTGAAATCCAAGGAGCTTATGCTCATAAAAGATTGCCTGGCGGGAATATTGGTGTAAGCGTTTCTTATAAAGGAATAGGATTATCTGTATCCTTAGGAGGACATATTGATAAATATATAGCACTCCAGCAAGGATATACCGCATATAAATAATTCAATTATATTACGAGAGGATATCTGCAATGAAAAATAATTTTGGCATAAAGCTCCAGCTATTAGGCATTGGGTTAATTGCATTTTTCCCTTATTCCCAAGCATTTTCAGATACACAGGGAATCGCCTCCGTCTATGCAAGTATCGTTATAGTTATCGGTGTTGCATCCCCTATGATAGGATTAATACTCTGCATAGCAGGATTGTTTTATAAGGAAAAATAAATTTCAGGCGGTTATAATATGGAAAATAATAATAACAATAAAGAAAACAGAGAAAATAAAAACATTCTCCCTTACGAAAAATATCTGAAGAAAATTTTAGAAAATCAGAAAAAACTGCAAAATCTCAGCATTGTTATTATATTACTTTTATCAGCACTTATCGTTATCAAGCTGTTTATAACAGGGTAAAAACATATAAGGAATGATCCGAAAAGGGTCATTCCTTTATATATTTGTAAAATAATACTTTTTCTGAAAATATATTGTTGACAAATGTTTAAAAGTGTGTTATTTTTATTTTAGAGGGTTTATCTTTATAAACAGAAATCATTTAATTCCTTTACGTTTAATCCAAGCAATTAAACGTAATTGTTCAATCAAGTTTACAATTTATTTATAAAATACAACAGTAATCCATAAATCGTCAATGATGTGCACCGCATCTTACAAAATCTTTGCTTTGTCGGCTTGTATCTGCTAAGCAAGCCTTCAATTCAGGGGGATGACAAACTTAAACCTTTATGAAAGCCATAACTCTTTCATCATTATTCGCAACTTTGAGGTTTAATAAGTCATTCCCCGTATTTTTTATTTTATTTAAGTATAGTAAAAAGCCGCGAGCAAAATGTTCGCGGCTTTCATTACATATTTATATAATTGAAACTATTAATACTTTTTAAGCTGTTCCTCATTGAAATCCTCAAGGAACTCGTCATATGTGCCCTTTCTGTCAAGAACAGTATTGCCTGAAATCTCAATAATTCTGTCAGCAACAGTCTGCACAAACTGGTGGTCGTGAGAGGTGAACAGAATAGTTTCGGGATAACGGATAAGTCCGTTATTCAGTGCGGTGATTGACTCCAGATCCAAGTGGTTGGTAGGCTCGTCAAGCACAAGCACATTGGCACCTGAAAGCATCATTTTGCAAAGCATACAGCGGACACGCTCACCACCTGAAAGCACGTTAGCCATTTTGAGTGCCTCGTCACCTGAGAACAGCATTCTGCCAAGCCAGCCGCGAATATCAGCCTCCAGCGTATAGGTTGTATACTGTCTGAGCCAGTCAACAAGCGTTAAATCAACACCGTCAAAATACGGGCTGTTGTCACTTGGGAAATAGCTCTGGCTTGTGGTTACACCCCATTTATATTCACCCGCATCAGGCTCCATTTCGCCCATAATGATTTTGAAAAGTGTAGTTTTTGCCACAACGTCACTGCCTACAAAAGCAACCTTTTCCCTTGGATGAATCACAAAGGACACGTCATCAAGCACCTTTCTGTCACCGATTGTTTTGGTGAGATGGTCAACTCTGAGCAAATCATTGCCGCACTCTCTGTCCGGCTTAAAATCAACATATGGGAAACGTCTGCTTGAAACAGGCATTTCAATCATTTCAAGGGCATCGAGCTGCTTTTTACGGCTTGTTGCCTGCTTTGATTTGGCAGCATTTGCAGAGAAACGCTGAATAAATTCCTGCAGCTCTTTAATCTTCTGCTCATTCTTTTTGTTCTGATCCCTTGCCTGTCTCTGACGCATCTGTGTATATTCATACCAGAAATCATAGTTACCTGTGTAAAGCTGAATCTTACCAAAGTCAACATCACAGATATGTGTGCAGACCTTGTTAAGGAAATGTCTGTCGTGAGATACAACGATAACAGTATTTTCAAAATCAAGCAGGAAATTTTCAAGCCAGCGGATAGCGGACAAATCCAGATGGTTGGTAGGCTCGTCAAGCAGAAGAATATCGGGATTGCCGAAAAGTGCCTGTGCAAGGAGCACCTTAACCTTAAGGTCTGACGGCAGCTCAGCCATTTTAAGATAATGGTATTCGTCGGAAACACCAAGCTTATTTAACATAAACTCTGCATCACTTTCCGCATTCCAGCCATCCATATCGGCAAACTCAGCCTCAAGCTCGCCTGCTTTAATGCCGTCCTCCTCCGTGAAATCCTCTTTCATATAGAGAGCGTCCTTTTCCTCCATAACCTCAATCAGTCTTGGATTGCCCATTAAAACAGTACGGATAACATCATACTCATCAAACGCAAAGTGGTCCTGCTTTAAAACAGAAAGTCTTTCGCCGGGAGTAATGAAAACCTCACCCTTCTGCGGCTCAAGCTCACCTGACAAAACCTTCAAAAAGGTTGACTTGCCTGCACCGTTTGCACCGATTATGCCATAGCAGTTTCCTGCGGAAAAGGTAACATTCACTCTTTCAAAAAGAGCCCTTCCGCCGAACTGCACGGTTATATTGCTTGCCTGAATCATATCATTCACTTACCTTTCGATAAAACATCTTGTATATAATACTACATAAATAATTTAAAAACAAGTATAAGTTGATTTTATTCTGAAAACATATTATAATATTATAAATATGCGAATTGATAAATTTCAAAAATCCCCCTGTGTTAAAAGGAGAAAATATATGGACATCAAAATTTCACCATCTGTGCTGGCAAGCGATTTTGCAAACCTTGAAGCTGAGCTGAAAAAATGCAGCGACGGCGGTGCTGAGCTGATTCACCTTGATGTTATGGACGGGCATTTTGTTCCGAATATTTCCATCGGTGCACCTGTTATTGCGGCACTGGATAAGGTATGCGACACACCCTTTGATGTTCACCTTATGATTTCCGACCCTCTTTTTTATATTGATGATTTTATCAAAGCAGGGGCAGACATAATAACCTTTCACGTTGAATGTGAAAGTGATATTAAAAAAACAATTGACAAGATTGTCGGTGCAGGCTGCAAGGCAGCTCTTGCAGTAAAGCCCAACACACCGATTGAAGCAGTGTACCCTTATCTTGACAAGCTGTCCATGGTGCTTGTGATGACTGTTGAGCCGGGCTTCGGCGGTCAGAGCTTTATGGAAAGCACAATGCCTAAAATCAAGGAACTGCGTGCAAAGTGCCCTGAGCTGGATATACAGGTTGACGGCGGAATTAATGCCGACACAGTAAAAATTGCAGGCAGAGCAGGTGCCAATGTTTTTGTTGCAGGCTCAGCAGTATTCAAAAGCGATGACCCTGCCGCAACAATCAAACTTCTGAAAGAAAATGCAGAGTGTTGAATATGAAGAAAAAACGCTTTTATAACAATAAAGACAGAAATCAGAAATGGACCGAACAGCCCACAGGCAGAAAAATTTATTTTGCCGACAAATACATCCATGCTCTTGAGGATACGGCAGAGCAGTCCAAACAGAAAAAGACCAAAGCTCCGTTTTTCACGAAAGAACGCCGTGACAAGCTCCTTAAAAACGCTTTAATTGCCGTAGTGTCTGTTGCTCTTGTGGGAACAGGATATACTATAATGGATATTCATATGGACCGCCACGCTATGCCCTTTGTTGAAAATGACGAAAACGGCACTGCAAATCTGAACAATATCAACATAAGCATCAAGGGCAGCGGCTGTCAGTCACTATCCCTTGACGGAGGCTTGATGCTCGGTGCGGTAATTGACACAGCCGCTGACAACGGCTACACCTCCCTTGCCTTTGATTTAAAAAGAAATGACGGAACAATCGGCTACAACTCGTCACTTGCCACCATTTCAAGCTTTGGTGCAATATCATCACCGTCAAGTGATTTGAAGGCATCTGCCGACCTGTTAAAGGAAAACGACGTGCTCCCTGTGGGAATAATTTCCTGCTATAAGGATAACATTGCACCTGCTGCAGATTTAAGTCTTGCTCTTTTCAACGGCGGAAATCCATTCAAGGACAGTGCAGGAAACACTTATCTGAATCCTGATTCGGAGGGTGTTTACAACTACATCAAAAGCATTATTGATGAAACAGTAGGAATGGGAATTACTGTTTTTGTTCTTGATAATTATGATTTACCCAAGGACGCAGTACAAACTGAAAACAGCGGATTTGACAGGCTTACCGAAAAGCTTTATTCTGATTTTAATGACGAAATAAAGCTGCTTAAAGCTGTTGACCTGAATCTGACATCGGACAGTGCCAAGGCGATTGATGAGGAATGGCAGGAAAAAACAGAAGATTATACAAATAATGACGCAAATTGTGTATTTTGCATTACTGCAAAAAATCCTGTAATTGCAAAACAGTATCTGGACAGCAAGGGTATTACAAATTATATTATTTTTGAATGAGGTGATTTTATGAGGAGAAAAATCGGCTTAGTTTTTATACTGATGCTCATTTGTTCCGCATGGATTATTACCCCTGTAAGCATATCGGCTGACGACAGCATGACACCTGTATTAGTTGATATCAGCTTTAAAAATGCAAAAATTGACAGCACCTTCAACCACAATTTGCAGGAATACAGCATAACCTTAAAGGACAATACTGCCACACCAACTCTTGACGGCTATGCGCTCAAGGGTGATGCTGATTTATTTATCAATTACCTTTATGATGAAACAAACCACCAGACAGGGCTGACGGCAACACTTCAATATGATACAGGCAGTAAAATCTACACCTTTACATATTCAAATCCTGCTGCTTATGTTCAGAACAGCAACAACCAACTGTCATCCATATACTCGCCTTACAGCGAGCTGTCACCTGCAGTCAATGAAAGCGACACGGTTTATAAGCTGTATATTCCGTCTGATTTAACAGAGCTGACCATAACACCTGTTACAAGTGATATTAATGCATACTGTGCACCGGTTACATTAAAGCTGTCTGCTGACCAGACACCGAAAATCACACTGACCTGCACAGCGTCCGACGGAAGCAAAAAGGATTATTCCATAAATATAAAACGCGTTAACAAAACCACTGAACAGGTTAAAGCAGAAATGCAGCAGCCCGACTATGTTTCATTTGTTGAGGGTACAAGGCTTTTTGAAAAGCCCGAATTTATAATGATTGTCTGTACTGTTGCAGGCGGCTTGATTTTAATTATGATTATGTTTGCTGTTACAAAGCGAATTGCCGTTAACCCCTATGACAAGGAGGAAAAGCCGTTTTACAGCAGCATTGAATGATAAATTTTAAAAGGAGATGATGTTATGAATCTGGAAGAAATTCAGGTTGAAGAAATCATAGAAAAGCTTTCATCTCTTTACAAGAGTAAAAACTATTCTGAAATAAAAAAACTACTCACAGAATTTAATCCCGCGGATATTGCCGTATTTTTTGACGAGTTCAGTATTGAACAGAGAATTTTATTTTTCCGCCTGCTGCCTAAAGAGGAAGCAGCGGAAACCTTTGTTGAGCTTGACAATGATACACAGGAAATGCTGATTCACGCATTTTCGGATAACGAGCTGCGTGAGGTTATTGACGAGCTTTACCTTGATGATACCGTTGATATTATTGAGGAAATGCCTGCTACCATTGTTAAGCGTATTCTTAAAAATACAGACAGCCAGACAAGAGCCTCCATCAACACACTGCTGAAATATCCCGAGGACAGTGCAGGCTCAATTATGACACCTGAGTTTGTGGATTTGAAAAAGACAAACACGGTCGAGGATGCTATCAAGCGAATCCGCAGAACGGGTGTTGACAAGGAAACCATCTACACCTGTTATGTAACCGACGAATCACGTCATCTTATCGGTGTAATTACAGTCAAAGAGCTTCTTCTTCACGACAATGATGATAAAATTGAAGAGCTGATGGAAACCAACATCATCTATATCAACACCCACGATGATCAGGAAACAGCAGCAAATCTGCTGAGCAAGTACGATTTTCTTGCACTGCCTGTTGTTGATATGGAGCAAAGGCTTGTGGGCATCATCACGGTTGACGATGCTATGGATGTCCTTGTTGATGAGAACACCGAGGATATTCAGAAAATGAACGCTATCCTGCCGAACGAAAAGCCCTATCTTAAAATGGGCGTTTTTGAAACCTGGAAATCAAGAATTATGTGGCTTTTGTTCCTTATGGTCAGCGCCACATTTACCAGTATGATTTTGAACGCCTTTGAAGACAAGCTGTCCGCACTGATTGTGTTAACCTCTTTTATACCAATGCTGACAGGCACAAGCGGTAATTCCGGCGGTCAGGCAAGTGCAGTAATCATCCGTGCACTTTCACTGAATGAAATAGATTTTAAAGACATTTTCAAGGTTTTGTGGAAGGAGCTGCGCGTAGGTCTTGTATGCGGTATCACCCTTGCCGCTGTCAACTTAGTTAAGGTATGGTTTGTTGACAGAACCCTGCTGGGTATGGACGGCATAACCATTGAGGTTGATTTGGTAATCAGTCTTACCCTCATTATAGAAATCATATTTGCAAAGATGGTTGGCTGTGCCTTTCCTATTCTGGCAAAAAAGATGAAGCTTGACCCTGCAGTCATTTCATCACCCTTCATTACCACGGTAATGGACGCTCTTTCCCTGCTGATTTATTTCGGCTTTGCCACAGCAATTCTTCATATTTAAAAAAACATCCCCCTGCGGTTTACAAAACTGCAAGGGGATTTCTATATCTGAAAATATCAGTAATTTACTTTTTTATCCTTATAATAAAATTCTTTATCACGGTCACTGATTTCACGCATAACACGGCAAGGATTACCCACTGCAACAACATTGGCAGGAATATCCTTTGTAACAACAGAGCCTGCACCGATAACAGAATTATCACCGATGGTTACGCCGGGAACAATGATTGCACCTGCACCAATCCACACGTTCCTTCCGATATGCACATCAACATTAAACTGCAAAGCCTTTTCTCTCAGCTCGGGCAAAATCGGATGACCTGCTGTTGCAATCGTCACATTCGGTCCTATCATTGTTTTGTCACCGATATAAATATGACCGTCGTCCACAAGGGTGAGATTGAAATTTGCATAAACACTTTCACCAAGGTGAACGTGTGCACCGCCCCAGTTGGCATAAAACGGAGGCTGAATATACGTTTCACTGCCTACCTCTGCAAACATAAGCTTCATCAGCTCTTCCATTCGCTCCTCATCACCAAGCCCGAGGGTATTATATTCCTTCATATATTGAACACAGCCTGTCTGCACAGTCATAATTTCGTCAACAGTGCAGTCATAAATCAAGCCTTTTTCCATTTTTTCGGTTTCAGTCACAGCAAAAACTCCTTTAATATTATTTGATTTTAATATAACAAAATACCATAAAAAACGCAAGGCTTTTACTTTACTTTACAACAGCCTGATGTTATAATTTAAGAACAATGATACATAGAAATATTTAAAACATAAAATCCGATACAGTAAAAAATTCAGGAGGAGCAATATGAACAAAGATATTGAAAAAATCCTTGTTACCGAGGAAGAGCTTTATTCAATAACAAAACAGCTCGGTGAAACAATCACTAAGGATTATGCAGGCAAAAAGCTGCTTGTTGTCGGTGTTCTAAAAGGCTCAATATATTTTTTAACCGATCTTACAAGGCATATTGATTTAACCTGCCATATTGATTTCATTCAGGCATCCAGCTATGGTGAAAGCACCGAGTCAAGCGGAACTGTAAAAATAACAAAGGACATTGCCGAGGATTTAAGCGGTTTTGATGTTCTGCTTGTTGAGGATATTCTTGATACGGGCAGAACACTCAAGCACATATGCGATATGCTGTCAGAAAGAAATCCTGAATCCATTGCAGTTGTTACCCTGCTGGACAAGCCGTCAAGACGTGTTGCCGATATTAAGGCTGATTATGTCGGTGTTGATGTTCCCAATGAGTTTGTTGTGGGCTACGGTCTTGACTATAATCAGTACTACCGCAACCTGCCTTACATCGGCGTTCTCAGACACGAGGTCTATGAAAATAATGAATTGACAACAGCAGTCCATTAATGTTATACTGTTAATATAAATTCAATAGTTATCGGTTCCCGATTTAACGAGTCGGGATTAAAAGGGAATTAGGTCAGAGTCCTAAGCAACCGCCATTACCGTATTTGACGAAAGACGCACTTTAAGTTGGTGTATCAAGCGAAGTTTTGAAATTTCTATATCATAAGTCGGGATACCTGCCGAAAATCTGATTCAGCTTTTGGGCAAGTGGAAAGGCAAATGAATTGAAAGACCTGCTGCACCTCTGCCCAAACAGAGGTGTTTTTATATTATGAAAAACAATTTAAAATATATTTCCCTGCTAATTACGATACTATTTATCTGCGTATCATTTGTTGGTTGCAGCAACGAAAATCCGCCTGAGGAGCAGACACTGGATAATATAACATCTGCATCAGCCATATCTGCTGAACACGGCAATGCAACTGAAGATGGCAGTCAGACAGAAAAGCAGTTCAGTGAGTCCGATTCGCAAAATTCAATACCCAAGCAAAACAAATCCACTGCTGCAGCATCGGCAACGGATTCCACAACCCAAAATCCTTCCGCAACAAAAAAAGCAGAGAATAAAACAACAGCTAAAAAAACGGTTAAGACAACTACAACAAGCACAACCTCGTCATCAATCACCTGCAGTATTGAAATTGAGTGTAAAAAAGTCCTTAATAATATGGACAATCTTAAAGCAGGGCACGAGGAATTTGTTCCGACAGACGGAATCATTATGAGCACCCGGACTGTAACGATTGACAACGGCGATACCGCCTATGACGCTTTGAAAGAAGCCTGCAGCAAAAGCGGAGTAACAATAAATGCCCAGAACAGTGTATACGGCATATATGTAAAAGGCTTTAATAACATTGATGAATTTGACTGCGGAAAGCAAAGCGGCTGGGTATACACTGTCAACGGCAGCTCACCGCCGAAAAGCTGTGATAAATACACGGTATCACAGGGCGACAGTATTATTTTTTCTTATGTATGTTAGCACAGGGCTTTGTCCTTGTTATCATAAAAAACATATTGGAGGTAAAAAATATGAAAAAGTTTTTAGCAGTTATTACTGCAATCTGTGTAATGCTCACTGCAAGCATTACCGCATTTGCACAATCACAGCCGAAAAGCGAAGACGTGCAAAAGGAAATGAACAAAATTGTTAATTACATCACCTCACAAAAAGAAGGTGACTACACAATTGATGATGCTGTTGATTTCTACTATCTCACCAAATCAGGAGCTGATTTGTCAAAATATAATGACAAATTCCTTGCAAGTGTTAAGGAAAATATCAAGGCTAACAACGGAAAGCTGATTACACAGTACGGCGAAAGCCTTGCAACCTATGCCGCTGTTATTGAAATTCTTATGTTCAACGACATTGATGTATGGGAATTTGAGGGCTATGATTTAACTGCAGCCTTTGCTGCAATGCCTGCAGATTCAGAAATAAATCCTTACTATTATAATATAGTAATCCCTGCTCTTTTCTATATTGAGGACGAAGCCTTCTGCGAAGCCGTTTGCAAGAACTTTGTTGATAAGTATTATACAATGGGCAAGGGTATGGAAAACTGGGGCTACAGCTGTGATAACACTGCTTATTTCATTTCTGCAATCACCTATGCTTCAGATGAATACACAGCACAGCTTAACGATGCACTCAAGGTTATTGAAGCCTACAAAACAGAAGGCGGATATTTCTGTGATAATCAGTACACAACAACACTGAATGCAGATTCAACAGCACTCGCACTTATGGCTTATGCAGAATATGAGTGGCTTGATTCACTGCTTGATGATAACGCTGAAACAATTAGTCTTGACAAGAGCACAGAGATTTATAACCAGCTCACTGCATTCAAAACCTCAACAGAGGGCGCATATGCCTTTGAGGTTGGCGGCGAACCAAATCTTTTTGCAAGCTTTGATGCTCTTCGCGGATTAACTTCTTATAAAAATGCGCTTGAATTCAAAGAGTTAATTGATGAGCCGATTGACTGGGATGACCCTGAAGATCCCGACGTTCCAAAGGAAGACCCGACAAAGAATCCCGAGTCAACAACAAAACGTCCGATTAAACCCCTTGTAACACAAAATAATAACACTACAGCAGCTACACAAACTCAAAAGAACACATCTAAAAAATCACCTTCAACAGGTGCAGGCGCAATGACAATCGCACTTTCACTTGCACTCGCAGGCGCAGGAACAGCAGTTCTTGCTGCTAAGAAAAAGGAACAGTAAAAAGGCAATCCACCGTTTCATTTGAAACGGTGGATTTTTATAATATCCTATTTAATTTTCATCACTTAATACATAGCAGGTATAATATGGCGAAACATTATCACCATTTGCATTCTTGCTCCTGCAATACACCCTTTTCTCATCCGCTGACTTATAAAATTCATAACCGCTGATAGCCGTTATCTGCACATTCTTGTCAGTATCCAGATTATGAACATTAGAAACAAGAACGCCATTGATGAGCTGCTCACTGGATTCTACTGAAGATGTTCCCCAATACACAGCATCGTCAGGGAGCTCTTCACTTACATTTTCATACTGAGGTGTTACATAGGTATTGCCATTATAGAAAATGCAGGGACCGTATATTAAGGCTTCACCGTTCTTTCCCGGATGATACTCACTTTTGCCGGAACAGCCCGCAAACAAAAGAATTACTGATAAAATAATAAGTAATATTTTAAATATCTTTTTCAAATAAAAATCACCTACCTGGTCCAATTATATAAAAGCGGTTCAATGAACCGCTTATTTTATACATTGTCCATATCCTTAATGCTTGTCGGTGATGTATCTATTACCTCAAGCTTTCTGCCCTGCATCCAGAGTGACGGAGTGATACGGAGCTTATAGCCATAGCCTGCATCCATCTGCCAGTGCGCCATCGGTGCTTCGGGCAAACCATAACAGGACAGTATTGTCATTAGCACACCTGCATGACCCACAATTGCAACATTGTCCGTTCCTGTTTTTATACATCCGTCAATCACCTTTTCAAAGGCAAGGCAGACACGGCTGACAAACTCAGCATTGCTTTCACCATATGGTGTGCGTGCATTCATATCGCCCCTTATCCAGTTTTTAAAATCATCATTATTTTTCAAATCCTCAGCGGTGCACTGCTCAAATTCGCCGAAATTATATTCAATAAAATCATCAATTATAATCGTATTGCTTTCAGGGAACATAATTTTTGCAGAATCCTTACAACGCTTAAGCGGTGAGGAAAATACGGCTTCAACCTTTGGATAATGCTCGTGCGCTTTAATGGATTTCAGGCTCGCTATACTATCGGTAGTTAAGGGCAAGTCCGTATGCCCAATATACTGTGCGTTTAAGTTACCTTTGGTTAATCCGTGACGGAACAAATAAACTGTGTATGATTTCATATGAAAAAGCTCCTTATTTAGCCAAATGTTACAAATAGTTAACAATATAAAATTCACACTTTACAAATAGTAATATCAGAGATATAATACTATTTGTAATATGTGGAGGGTTTTATGGAAAATCTAATTGAAAAAAAGAATGCAAAAAAGGGCAGGACTGACAAGCTTTCCAACTTTGCGGCGGTGTTAACCCAGCTTCGCAAGGAAAGAGGTATCAGCCAGAAAAAAGCAGCTTTTGACCTTGGAATCAGTCAGGCGCTTCTCAGCCATTATGAAAAGGGTATAAGAGAATGCGGACTTGATTTTGTTATCAAATGCGGCGAATACTATGGTGTAACCACCGACTACCTTTTAGGTGTAAGCAGCAACCGCAATGGTGTTGACACATCCTATATCGACACCCCTATTGATGAAAACGGTGAAATCAGCGTCGGCACACTGGCGCAGGCTTCAACCTTTCTGCTTGATATTATTTCATCTGCAAAGGATGCACAGGCAGTTAAATACATTTATGACTACTATGCACTTTGTGTATACCGCGGTGCACTCACCATGGCAAAGGCTGGCATACTGCCAAAGGAAATATTCAAAATTGATTTTAATCTCGGAAGAGAGCTTGCAAATGCTGCCATTGCAGTAGAAGACGCAAAATTCGGTCTGATTGAGGATAAGTCAAGAAACGGTAATGATATGTGTGAAAGCAATGCATTTATCAACCTTATCAACAGAGCCGAAGAGCAGATTCTTACAAGCTTTTATCTTGATTAATACAGAGCAAACTGATTCTGCTCGGATTTAATATATTCAACAAGAATCGCTGTGGAGATTTCTGCAGCGATTTTTTTGAATATCGGGTAATCTATCTGTGAGCTTTCATCACCGCCGTCACTGATTGAACGAAGCACTGCAAAGGGTATTGCGTTGGCAAGGCAGGTATGACCGATTGCACCGCCCTCCATCTCGCCGCAGATTGCATCAAATTCATTGCTTAAAAACTGCTTAAGACTGCTGTCGGCAATAAAGGTATCACCGCTGGCAATTGTTCCGCGGTGAATTTTTTCGCCGCATTTTATTGCGGTACGTGCCAACCTTTCGCTCAGCTCCTTGTCCGCACCGACCTTGATAACATTAAGACCGTTTATAAAGCCTCTCGGCTCACCGAGTGCAGTAATGTCTATATCATATTCACAGACATCGGTTGCAATAACAACATTTTTAATAACAACATCCTTTGAAAGGGAACAGCCCACGCCGACATTTATGATTTTGTCAACATCAAAGCTGTCAATCATTGCCTGGGTGCAGATTGCAGCATTAACCTTGCCCGGTGAACACTGTGCAACACAAACCATAACATTTTCAATAAGCCCGCAGACAAATTCAACACCCGCTTTTTGTGTTACGGTTTTGTTTGTGATTTTATTTTTTATGGCATTTACTTCAACATCCATAGCTCCGATAATACCAAGCATTCCGTTTACCCCGTTTCATTTTAGTTGTTGGTAAAAGTGCTGTACGCAATATATAGTGTTATTATAATATATAAAAAGAATAAATACAAGTTTATTCAAATTTTTGTTGACAAGATATTATATTTTAATATATAATATCTACCGTTAAGCAACCGAAAGTTAACAAAATAAGTTTTAAAAAGGCTGATTTTGTTCGGCTCTCGGTTGCTTGTGTGGAGTTATATCTCTTCGACAAAATTTGCCTGTACTATACCCGTACAGAGAATATAAAAGATTAAGACAAGTTTAGTCTTTTGATAAGGAGTGAAAAAAATGAAAAGAACTTTCCAGCCAAAGAAAAGACACGCTAAAAAAGAGCATGGCTTCAGAAAAAGAATGGCAACAAAGAATGGTAGAAAGGTACTTGCCCGCCGTCGTGCAAAGGGCAGAAAGAAGCTTTCTTACTAATTACCGATTAGGAGTGATTGGGTGAAAAGCAAAACCTTAAAACAAAACAAGGACTTCCGCAGGCTCTATTACAGGGGCAAAAGCAAAGCCTCGTCCTGTATTGTTACCTACGTTATGAAAAACCGCAGAGGTGAAACCGTCTACGGAATTACCACAGGCAAAAAAATCGGGAATGCAGTTAAAAGAAACCGTGCAAGACGGCTGATAAGAACAGCATTTTCACAACTTGAGCAAGGTTTAAATGACAGCTACGATATTGTTTTTGTTGCAAGAACAAGAACAAGCCGGGTAAAAATGCAGGAGGTCAAAGCCCAGATGGAGGAGCAGCTTAAGGCATTAGGTGCACTGGATTGAAAAGGATATTGATTTTTTTAATAAAAACCTATCAGCTGACAATCAGCCCGAGATTTTCATACGGCTGCTGCAGATTTAATCCAACCTGCTCACAATATGCTATTGAGGCAATTGAAATTCACGGAATTTTCAAGGGCAGCCTTTTAGCAATGTGGAGAATTTTAAGGTGCAACCCTTTTTCAAAAGGGGGCTGGGACCCCGTTCCGCCTAAAAAAACCAAAAAGGATAAAGAATGAATAATTTTATTTTACTTAAAATGGGTGATACTGTATCTGAAGGTTTTCCTGTTTTCAAGATTCTCTATTGGTTGTTCGGTATTTGTATGAACTTCCTTATGGATTTGCTGAATAACCAGTATTTTATTGCAATCATAATTTTTACCATTGTAACCCGTTTGCTTCTTTTGCCGCTTAATGTAAAACAGCAGAAAACAATGGCAAAAACCACAAGATTGCAGCCGAAAATTCAGAAAATTCAAAAGAAATATGCTTACACCGGAAATAATCCTGCAGAACGTCAGAAAATGCAGGCAAAAATGAACGAGGAAATGCAGAATCTCTATAGCAGAGAGGGTCACAATCCTATGCAGATGGGCTGCGGACCAATGCTTTTCCAGATGGTATTCTTAATGGGTATTATCGGTATCATTTACTACCCTATTTCCTATGTACTGGGTGCTGCTCAGCTTATCGGTGATTCCGAATTCACCGCAAACTCTCAGGCAATTGTTGACACAATATTGCCTATATTCCAGGCAATGCCGGGTCACGAGGGTGAAAAAATCACTTATTTCCAGTTGAATATGCTTGAAAACTTTGATTCCTACAGAGAGACCCTACAGACTCAGTTTCCGCAGATATTTACCAATGAGCTTTGTGCTGATATTGATACCTATCGTAATGGTATGACACTGTTCGGTCTTGATATGACAGCTTTCCCCCACTGGAAAACAGAGGATGGTGCTTTTAACAAGATTGTTATTATTCCTATCCTTAGCTTTATTACCTCATTAGGTTCAAGCGTAATATCTACTATAATTCAAAAGAAAAATAATCCTGCAGCAGGTCAACAGGCAACACAAATGATGCTGATGATGCTGATGATGCCGTTCTTCTCATTATATATTGCTTTTAAAGTTCCTGCAGCCGTAGGTTTTTACTGGATTATTTCAAACCTTGTTGCAATTGTGCAGCAAATCTTTATTTTCAAACAGTATCCGCCAAGAAAGACACAAGCAAGATTAATGGTTGAAAACACCATTGAACGTCGTTCTCGAGAGGAAAATGTTAAGAAAATCAAATAATTATCGGAGGAATATATGATAAAGGAATTTATCGGTACCGGTAAAACTATCGAGGAAGCAACTCTTGCTGCAAAAGCAGGTCTTAATGCACCGATTACTGCGGATGTTAAAATTGAGATTGTTGCTATGCCCAAGAAAAAGATTCTTGGCTTATTCGGCGGCAGTGATGCGCAGGTTAAAGCGAGCTTTGAGGACAACAGAAAAGAAAGAAAAACTGCAAACTACAAAGCCCCGAGAAAACCAAACGACAAGCGTGTTCCGTTATACAATAAGTCATTTGAAGAGCAGGAAAAAGAAAAACAAAAAGCTAAAAAAGCAAAACCTGTTCAGGAGCAAAAGCCTAAAAAGGCACATCAGGAGTACAAGCTCGATAGTTCTATCAATATAGATTTAGACTATGTAACAAGTTATCTTAAAACCATACTTGACGGCTTTAAGATTGACGATGCTAAAATTGAAGCTGCGATAAAGAACGATGCTGTTGAAATTGATATTGAAACAGAAAGCATCGGAATCATTATCGGTCATCGCGGTGAAACACTTGATGCAATACAATATTTAATCAGCCTGGCAATCAAGCGTAATACCGACACCTATGTACGAGTTATCGTAAATGTTGGAAATTACCGTGATAAGAGAGAAAAAACGCTCAGAGCATTGGCAGAAAAAAATGCTAATTATGTTTTAAAAACAGGCAGAAGATATGGATTTGAGCCAATGAATCCATATGAAAGAAGAATCATTCACACTGCAGTTCAGGAAATTGAGGGTGTTACATCACGCTCAGTTGGCTCAGGTGTGGACAGACGAGTTCTTATTGAACCGGTTGGCGGCGTAAGAGATAACGGCGGTCACAGAAGAGGCAGAGCTCCTAAGGCTCCTGTTGCTGCTGACCCAAACCGTGAAAAGAGAGTTGACCGTGCAGATATTCCGAAATTCGGAAAAATTGAGGTTAATAAGGACTAAAAGATTTTTCATAATATGCGTATTAAAACAGCTAAGTTCATCCTTAGCTGTTTTTTGCAATTATTCATTATTTTGGAGGTATTGTTATGTCAGATACTATCGCTGCAATTGCAACAGGTAACAGTGTTGCAGGAATCGGTGTTATCCGAATCAGTGGTGACACTGCAATTTCTGTTGCAGATAAAGTATTTAAAGCACTTGACGGCACGCCCCTTTCACAGATTAAGGGGTATACTGCAAAATTCGGTAATGTTTATTATCAGAACACAAGCTTTGACAATGCAATTGCCCTTGTTTTCAGAAATCCAAAAAGCTATACCGGTGAGGACGTTGTTGAGCTGTCTGTTCACGGCGGAATTTTTATTGTTGAAAAAACTCTGGAGGCTGTTTTTAACGCCGGTGCCCGCCCTGCCGAACCGGGCGAGTTTACCAAGCGTGCCTTTTTAAACGGCAAAATGGACCTTGCACAGGCTGAAGCAGTTGCTTCACTGATAACAGCACAGGGACAGGAGGCTGCAAAGGCATCCTTTAATTTACTCCAAGGCTCTTTGAGCAATAAAATTTCAGAAATTTTAGAAAAGCTTGTTGACTGCAGTGCCCTGATGGCTGCATGGGTTGATTACCCTGATGAGGAAATCCCCGAGCTTGAGGAGGATACCCTTTTAGCTACCCTGCAGAATGCTGAAACAGCTTTGTTCGCACTGATTAAGAATTATGAAAACGGCACAGCAATGACCGAAGGCGTTGACACCGCCATTGTCGGTAAGCCGAATGCAGGCAAATCAACACTTATGAATATGCTGTCAGGCAAAGAAAAAAGCATTGTTACACATATTAAGGGAACAACACGTGACATTGTTGAAAATTCTGTAAGGCTTGACAATATAATTCTTCATCTCAGTGACACGGCAGGCATACACGAAAGTGATGATATAGTGGAGTCAATCGGTATTCAGAAGGCAATTGAAAAAATCGAATCTGCATCACTTGTTCTTGCGGTTTTTGACGGCTCCGAAAGCCTCAGTGAGGAAGACGAAATACTTATTAATAATTGTAAAAATAAAAACTGCATCGCAATTATCAATAAAACAGATTTGGAGCAGACGCTTGAAACAGATAAAATAAAAAGCAATTTTGAGCACATTGTTTTCATTTCTGCAAAAAATAACAACGGTGCAGAGCTGCTGTCTAAAGAAATAAAAGAGCTGTTAGGCGTTGGAAATGTGGATACCTCTCAGCCGATTCTGGCTAACAAACGGCAAAAGCTCTGTGTACAGAATGCACTGAATTGTATTACAGAAGCACGAACAGGTGCTGAACTCGGCATTACCTATGATGCAATCAATGTGATGATTGACAGCGCCATTGATGAGCTTCTGACTTTAACAGGAAAAAAAGTAACCGAGGAGGTTGTAAACAATATATTCGCCAATTTTTGTGTGGGAAAATAATTTATAGAAACATTTTATCAGAAACGAAGGAACTTTTATGGAATATTTTGCAGGACAATATGATGTAATCGTTATCGGTGCAGGTCATGCAGGCATTGAGGCGTGCCTTGCTTCAGCAAGACTGGGATGCAAAACCGCTGTTTTTACAATTAATCTTGATTGGGTAGGCAATATGCCGTGCAATCCGTCTATCGGCGGCACATCCAAAGGGCATCTTGTAAGGGAAATTGATGCTCTCGGCGGTGAAATGGGTAAAGCTGCTGACAAATACTCCCTGCAATCCAGAATGCTGAACCTCGGCAAGGGTCCTGCCGTTCATTCACTGCGTGCACAGATTGACCGACGTGAATATTCCGCAGGAATGAAGCATACACTTGAATTACAGGACAATCTCGACATTCGTCAGGGTGAAATTGTAGATATAATCAGACTTGACAGTGGTTTATGGCAGGTAAAAACCAAGCTTGAAGCACTGTTCACTGCAAAGGCAGTCATAATTGCAACAGGAACCTTCCTTGGCGGAAGAATTTATATTGGTGATGTTTCCTACGAAAGCGGTCCTGACGGAATGTTTCCTTCAACGCAGCTGGCTGCAGCATTGAAGAAATTAAATCTTCCTCTCAGAAGATTTAAAACAGGAACCCCTTCAAGAGTGAACAGGCAGTCAATAGATTTTTCAAAAATGGATGTTCAGTATGGTGATGAGGAGACGGTTGCGTTCAGCTTTGACACCGAAAAGTCACCTGAAAATAAGGTTTGCTGTCACATTACCTATACAAATGACCAAACCAAGCAAATCATTCTTGACAATCTTCACAGAAGCCCAATGTATTCAGGAAAAATTGAGGGTAAAGGACCACGGTACTGCCCCTCCTTTGAAGATAAAATTGTCCGCTTTGCAGACAAGGAACGCCATCAGCTTTTCATTGAGCCCTGCGGACTAAACACTGAGGAAATGTATTTACAGGGTCTTTCCTCCTCTCTGCCTGAGGATGTTCAGCTTGACTTCATTCACACCATACCCGGACTTGAAAATGCACAGGTTATGAGAACGGCATATGCCATTGAATATGACTGCGTTGACCCCACTGCACTGAAAGCTACTCTTGAGTTCAATGATATAGAGGGCTTATATGGTGCAGGTCAGTTCAACGGCTCCAGCGGTTACGAGGAAGCTGCCGCACAGGGCTTGGTTGCAGGAATCAATGCAGCACTCAAAATAAAAGGTGAAGAGCCCCTTGTTTTGGACAGAGGCGGTTCTTACATCGGAACTCTGATTGATGACCTTGTAACAAAGGGCTGTACCGACCCATACAGAATGATGACAAGCCGCAGTGAATACCGTCTTGTACTCCGTCAGGACAATGCGGATATGCGTTTAACTCCGATTGGTTATAAAATAGGCTTGATTTCTCAGTCAAGATATGATAAATTTGTATATAAGGAGAAGTGTGTCAATGAGGAGCTAAGCAGAATTAAGGAAAAATCTATCCCTCTCACTGATAAACTTCAGCAAATTCTTATTGAATGTGGTACTGCTCCACTGCAGCGAGGCTGCAAAATGATTGAATTAATCAAACGCCCCCAGATAAAATATAGTGATTTAACAGAGCTTGATGATACAAGACCAAATCTTCCCCGTGAGGTTTTTGAACAGGTTGAAATTGCCGTAAAATATGAGGGTTATATCAAACGGCAGGAACAGCAGATTAAGGAAATGCGCAGAATCGAAAACAAAAAAATTCCTGAAACCATCGAATACAGCAAGCTAAAAGGCTTAAGACTTGAGGCTGTTGAAAAATTAAGCAAAATCAGACCTGAAAACCTGGGGCAGGCAAGCAGAATCAGCGGTGTTAACCCTGCTGACATTGCTGCACTCAACATTATATTGGAGAGCTTATGATAGACTATAATCTTTTAAAGGGCGAAATTGACAAACTTGGTATTGATATCGGCGAATACGGCTTGGACCGATTTGATCAATATGCCGACTATCTTGTTAAATGGAACAGACACGTTAACTTAACAGCCATAACCGAGCCTGATGAAATAGTTATAAAGCATTTTATCGATAGCTTGTACATATTAAAATATGTGAAAATAGATAAAGGGCAGTCATTAATTGATATTGGCAGTGGTGCAGGCTTTCCGGGTATGCCTCTGCTTATTGCAAATCCTGAATTAAATGTTACCTTTGTAGACAGTGTAAGAAAAAAGCTCGCTTTTATTAAGGATGTATTACATAATACAGGTATGATTGCTGAAATCAAACATACAAGGGCTGAAGAGCTTGGCAAAAACAATGAATTTCGTGAAAAATTTGATTTCGCCACAGCACGTGCTGTGGCACAGCTTAATGTACTCTGTGAATACTGCCTGCCGCTTGTAAAGGTTGGCGGACTGTTCATCGCCATGAAAGGTGCAAGCGGAAAAGAGGAATTAGAACAGGCGAACCACGCAATTGAAGTATTAGGCGGCGAGCTGGCAAAATTTGCAGAATTTACTCTGTCAAATGGAGATAAAAGATCAATCATTATAATAAGAAAAATATCGCAAACACCGACAAAGTATCCCCGAAAGTCTAAAAAAATTGATACCAGACCCCTTTAATGGAGCAGATATATGTCGAAGACAAAGGATTTCTCACTATGAGAAATCCTTTTTTTCTGTTAAACAATATGGTATAGTATAGACAAGGAGATGAGCTGATGCAACAAATTGTTCAGGTGCCTACTGAAAAAATACTGCCAAATCCCTATCAACCGAGAAAGCAGTTTAAAAGTGAGGACATGCTCTCTCTGGCAGACTCAATAAAAGAAAACGGTGTTTTACAGCCGCTGATATGCAGACAAATCAATAACAGCGACTATTTTGAGATTGTTGCAGGCGAACGAAGACTCAGAGCTTCCATACTTGCTAATCTTCAGACTGTTCCCTGTGTAATCATTGACTGTGATTATGAATCAAGTGCTGTTTTTTCAATTCTGGAAAATATACAGCGCAGTGACCTTGCTTTTTTTGAAGAAGCACAGGCAATCAGTCAGTTAATGAGTCATTTTGGCTTAACACAGGAGCAAATAGCAAAAAAACTGGGAAAAAGTCAATCCTCACTGTCAAATAAGCTGAGATTACTCAGATTACCTGTTGATGTGCGGTATTTTATCGAAAAAGAAGGTTTGACAGAACGCCACGCAAGAGCTCTGCTTAAGCTTGAAAGTGAAAAACAAATCTGGACAACCCTTAAGGCAATAACCGAAAAGCACCTGAATGTTGAGCAGACAGAAGCCTACATAGCAGATATGCTTGACACAAGGGTAAAGCCAAAGCATAACACAAACAGAGTATTTAAGGATGTAAGAATATTTGTCAATACCTTCAATAAAGCAATTCAGGCTATGAAGGATTCGGGTATAGATGCAAAATCGAATAAAACGGAAACAGAAGACTATATCGAATTTATGGTAAGAATACCAAAGAATGCACAAAAGTGCACTAAATCCGCTTAAAACGGGAAACCGTTTTAACATATTCTCCTCTTTTCATCACGTGGAAAAAACGGGCGCAAGCTCGTTTTTTCTGCATTTACGGATAAATTCAATTGTGTTTCATATGAAACATACCACTACATATAGTTTTTCATATAAACTTTGTTTATTCTAAAACCTTATTTGGTGCTGACAAATTATTGAGCTTTTATGTTAAACAATAGTGTTTCACGTGAAACATCTATATATAGAGTATGCAAAAAATCCGACCACAATTTTTCAAAAATAATTCAAGTGTTTCACGTGAAACACTTGAACACCCTCTCAATATGATGTATAATTATTGCTATGGAGGTGCTATATGGGAAAAACAGTATCAATATTTAATCAAAAAGGCGGAGTCGGCAAAACGACAACCTGTGTCAGCTTTGCTGCCTGCTTAGGTCATAAAGGCAAGAATACCCTGTTGGTCGACTGTGACCCCCAAGGCAATTCAACAAGCGGCGTAGGAATTGATAAATCGCAAATTGAAGCATCATCCTACGATGTGCTTATAAATGACATATCTGTTAAAGATGCCATTATAAAAACAAAATACAAAAATCTATCTGTGCTCCCTGCAGATATGGACCTTGCAGGTGCAGAAATAGAGCTTGCAGAGAATGAGAACAGATTTAAAGCCTTAAAAAAGGCTTTAGCACCAGTTGTTATGGACTATGACTATATTATTATAGACTGTCCGCCAAGCTTAGGCTTAATCAGTCTGAATGCTTTAACGGCATCCGATACACTTATTGTGCCTTTACAGTGCGAATATTTTGCACTTGAGGGACTGAGTCAGCTTTTAGGAACAGTAAGAACAGTAAAACAGCATTATAATGAGCATTTAGAGCTGGAAGGTGTGCTTTTTACCATGTTTGATACAAGATTAAAGCTGAATCAGCAGGTTATGGATGAGGTGGACAATTTCTTCCCCAATAAAGCATATAAGACAAAAATACCAAGAAGTGTCAAGCTTGCAGAGGCTCCAAGCTTTGGTGAGCCTATTATTTATTACGAAAAATATTCTAAACCAAGCTTTGCATATAAAAAATTTACGGATGAATTTTTGAAAAAACAATGAGAGGTACACTATGGCAAAAAAACAATCAGGTCTTGGTAAAGGCTTAAGTGCCCTTATGATGGAAAATGCCGTTGATGATATGGTTTCCACGAACACTTTATCCATCAATGAAATTATTCCGAATAAAGACCAGCCAAGAAAAACATTTGATGAGGGTGCCCTTCAGGAGCTTGCTGACAGCATTATTCAGCACGGCGTGCTGCAGCCCCTATTAGTAAGACCCTTGCCCACAGGCGGATATCAGCTTGTTGCAGGTGAAAGACGTTGGAGAGCATCAAGAATAGCAGGTTTAAAGGAAGTCCCCGTTGTAATAAAAGAATTGAGCGATGTTGAAACCATGGAAATCGCTATTATCGAAAATTTACAGCGTGAAGACTTAAACCCTATTGAGGAAGCAGAGGGACTTCAGGCACTCATAGATAGGTGCGGATTTACGCAGGAGGATGTTGCCGTTTCAGTTGGCAAGTCACGTCCTGCCATTGCAAATGCACTCAGATTGCTGAAATTACCCCCTGAGGTACGTGATATGACCAGAAATGGTGATATTTCGGCAGGTCACGCACGTGCTTTGCTTGCCTTTGACAATGATGCAATGATATATGAAATATCACAAAATATTGTTAAAAACAATCTCACTGTACGAGATGTTGAGCGTTTATCAAAAACAAAAGAAAACGTTAATAAAGTTCGCTCCTCATCAAGAAGACGTGATTCATTTTATGATGAGGTTGAATTGTCACTGACTGAGGTGCTCGGCAGAAAAGTCAAGGTTTATAACGGCAGAGGAAAGGGCACACTTGAAATAGAGTTCTATTCTGTCGATGATTTAAAGGAAATTGCAAATAAGTTAGGAGAATAAAAAATGTTAGACATTAAATTTGTAAGGGAAAATCCCGAGATAGTAAAAGAAAATATTAAAAAGAAATTTCAGGACAAAAAGCTTCCGCTCGTTGATGAGGTAATTGCGCTTGACACCGAAAGACGTGCTGCAATGACAAGAGCTGATGAGCTGCGTGCAAACAGAAATAAGCTGTCAAAGCAAATCGGTGCACTGATGAGCCAGGGTAAAAAGGAAGAAGGAATGGCAATCCGTGAGCAGGTTAACGCACAGGCAAAAGAGCTTGAAGCGCTTGCTGCAAAAGAAAAGGAGCTTAACGAGAGAGTTACCCAGATTATGATGTCCATTCCGAATATCATTGACGATTCTGTTCCGATTGGTAAAGATGACAGCGAAAATGTTGAGGTTCAAAAATATGGTGAGCCTGTTGTTCCCGATTTTGAAGTACCTTATCATACTGACATTATGGAGCGTTTTGACGGTATTGACCTTGAGGCGGCAGGCAGAGTTGCAGGCAACGGCTTCTACTATTTAATGGGTGATATTGCAAGACTGCACAGTGCAGTTATCAGCTATGCACGTGACTTTATGATTGACAGAGGCTTCACTTATGTTGTTCCTCCTTTTATGATTCGTTCTAATGTTGTTACAGGTGTAATGAGCTTTGAGGAAATGGATGCAATGATGTACAAAATTGAGGGCGAGGATTTATACCTCATCGGTACATCTGAGCATTCAATGATTGGTAAATTCATCGACACAATCACACCTGAAAGCGAGCTTCCCAAAACACTCACATCATACTCACCCTGCTTCAGAAAGGAAAAGGGTGCACACGGCATTGAAGAACGCGGTGTTTATCGTATTCATCAGTTTGAAAAGCAGGAAATGGTTGTTGTCTGCAAGCCAGAGGAATCAAAAATGTGGTTTGACAAGCTTTGGCAGAACACGGTTGATTTGTTCCGTTCACTTGACATTCCTGTAAGAACACTTGAATGCTGTTCAGGCGACCTTGCTGACCTTAAGGTTAAGAGTGTTGACGTTGAGGCTTGGTCACCAAGACAGAAGAAATATTTTGAGGTCGGCTCCTGCTCAAATCTTACGGATGCACAGGCAAGAAGACTTAAAATAAGAGTAAAGGGTGAAGACGGTAACTACCTTGCTCACACATTAAACAATACAGTAGTTGCTCCTCCGAGAATGCTTATAGCATTTTTGGAAAACAATCTTCAGGCTGACGGCTCTGTTCTGATTCCTGAGGCACTTCGTATGTATATGGGCGGCAAGGACAAAATTGTTCCGACAAAGTAATGACAATTGCACTTTTAATAACAGGTATTCTTATAATTGCAATCTTTTCACTGACTGTATTTGAGGATGTATTTAACGCCGGGAATATTGCAGGTATTCTCGGCGGAATATATATTACGGCTTTAGGGCTGATGTTTAACAGGATTAACCATACATTGTGGAACATTTTATTTGTCGCTGCAGCTCTCGGAATTGTCAGTGTTATAGCTCTGATGCGTTTTATTTATATCAAGGGCAAAACAAAAGCCTGCAATGAAAAGGTTATAATTGTTCTGGGCTGTCGTGTAAAATGGGACAAGCCAAGCCTTTCACTGATTAAAAGAGTTGACGCGGCATACGATTTTTTAATCAAAAATCCAAAAGCAATTGCAATTTTAAGCGGCGGACAGGGCAATGATGAGGCACTGAGTGAAGCTGCGTGTATGAAAAAGCTTTTACTTGAAAAGGGCATTGCTAAATCACGGCTGATTTTGGAAGATAAATCAACAACAACTGATGAAAATATTGCCTTTTCACTGAAACTGATTAACTCGCTGGGACTTGATAAGGATGTTGCAGTTGCTACCAGTGAATATCATCAGCTCAGAGCATCTATGATTTGCCGCCGTTACGGACTAAAAGCAGCACCGCAAAGTGCAAAAACAAAGCTGACTGTTCTGCATATATTTTTACTCCGTGAAATATTCGGAATTATTAAGGAACTGATTATCAATAAATAACCATATGCAAAAAGACACCGAAGAGAAAAATCTCTTCGGTGTCTTTTATATTTTACACAGTATTAATTTGTTGTCTGTGTATCTTCCTCTGTTGTTGACTCATAGGTAGTTGCTTCGCCATAACTGTTGTTATGAATTACCGCATAGCAGGGAACCAGACTTTCATTATAAAAACCATAAAGGTTGCAGTTTAAAATATCAACTCTTTTTTCAGCTAATACAACTGATGATCTGCCATAGAGCAGAGTCTGCAAATAATTTGCATCCTGTGGGAAGTCAGCCTTCCAGCACCATGCACCATAATATACACCGCCTGAACCCTTTTCATTGATTCTTGCATTCGGTACACTTGTCATATTAATATCATAGCTGAGCCAGCCCTGAGAAAGAGCATATTTTGATATAGAAATAATTTCGTTAGTGCTAAATCCTGTTTTAACATACGGAAGCAGCTTGTTCACAACCTTTAACAGTGTAACGGAACTGCCATCCCTGACACCATTAAAGATTTCTGTAAGACAGATTTTCTGTCTGTCTGCTCTCATATTGTCACTGTCAAGCTTTCTTATTCTGCAGTAAGCAAGAGCCTGCTCACCTGTCAATCGCATTACACCGCTGTTACCCTCAAAGGCTTGCTCAATGGTAACATAGCCGTATCTTTCCTGATGATTATTGATTTCGTTAATCTCAGCAGATGTTATTTCAATATCCACACCGCCAAGCTCATCAACAATTCCTTCAAAGCTGTCAAAATTAACAATTACATAGTCATCAATATCAATCTTATACATTTTTTCAACGCAGTTAATGTAACAGCTTATGCCGCCCATTGCCATTGCGCCGTTGATTTTGCCGAACTCACCTGTGGTTTCATCACCGGGAACATTTTCCCAATATGCATAGGTGTCACGAAGAATGGATGTAAGTGTTATCTGCTTATTGTCGGTATTTATACTTACAATAATTGCGGCGTCTGCTCTTGTATCTTCTTCTAATATTTCATCCCCTCTGGTATCCTCACCAACCAGAAGAACATTGAGAACATGGCTTGATGAGCAAGGTGCACCGTTATAATACCAGGTTTTTATCATATCCTGCAGAGAAGAAAGGTGATTGGCATCCGTTTCATTGACTTCAGGGAAATTTTCAATCAGCTTGTCCATAGCTGTATAACGCTGCTCTGTTTTTGATGCATTGTTATCGTCATCACTCACTGCATTAAGTGCCTTGTAAACATAAACGCCTGCACAGGCAGCAGCAATTAAAACAACAGCCAAAAGAACAATTATAACATTTCTGATAACCTTTCCCTTTTTTGTTTTAAAAAACTTTACCTTTTCTTTTTCCTGAATTTCAGTATCCAATTCATTGTTATCAGCAAAGGAAAGCAAATCAACAAAACCGTTTTCACTGCCGCTTACGGTTTCTTCATCCTGCTGTTCCTGTTCAGCCGACACAGTGCCTGCTTCTTCATCAGCCATCGGCTCTGTTTCTGTCTTTATCTCAACAGGCTTTTCTTCCGTGAATTCAACATCATCTTTTCTTTTTTTCTCTTCTTCTTCAATACTGCTGTCTGTAATTCCGTTTTCGCTGCGAACATACAGATTGTCAAATTTCTTTTGCTCTTCAGCCTCTACAGCTTTACTCTCTTCAGGTTTATCATCCTTATTCGGTTTTTCGGCAGGAAGCTCACTGTTCTTCGTTTTTATTTCAAAAGACGGAGCTGATTCCTCTCTCTCCTGTTTTCTCTTTTTAACCTCGGAGAGAATATCGTCAATATTATAAGTTTCCTTCTCCATTCCATAACCCCTCTTTTTGATTCGCAACATCTTTTATAAACATAATAAAAGCATAATATTAGAAATTATATAACAACATTGTACAAAAAGCTACAAAAAAATCAATTTGTTAACAATTTTTTATTATTCATCCGTGTTTTCTGTGCTGTCTGCTGTTTCGTCTAAATCGGGAATTAATTCCTCTTCAGCCTCCACCGGCTTATCAACAACTGAAATTGTTGCAATCTTTTCACCATCGTTAACCTTCATTACCTTAACGCCCTTGCTTGGTCGCTGGAAGGTGGAAATCTGGTCGGCATTTGTTCTTATAATAATTCCGTCAGAGGAAATCATAATGACATCATTGTCATCACAAACAGGTGCAATCATAGCTACCTTACCGTATTGCTCTGTTCGATAGTTGATAAGTCCCTTGCCTGCTCTTGACTGAATACGGTAATCGGAAAATTCACTCTTTCTGCCGTAGCCTGTTTCGGAAACCGTGAGCAGCGTAAAGCCCTCAAGCTTAACTGCAAAGCCTACTACATAGTCACCGTCACCAAGCTGAATTGCTCTTACACCACGTGCGGTTCTGCCGATTAATCTTGCATCACTCTCTTTAAAGCAGATGCTCATTCCGTCGTGGGTAGCGACAATCAGCTCACGCTCGCCGTCTGTGATTTCAACCCAGCTAAGCTCATCGTCATCGTCAAGATTAATAGCAATAATGCCTGTTTTTCTGATATGGTCATACTGGTCGAGGGCTGTTCTTTTGATAATACCGTTTCTTGTCATCATACAAAGATAGGTACGATCCTCTTCCTTAGGCACCTTAACCATTGCGCTGACCTGCTCACCGTTTTCAAGCGGAAGGATATTAACAACATTCATACCCTTGCTTGTTCTTGATGACTCGGGAATTTCATAGCCCTTAAGCTTAAATACCTTGCCTTTATTTGTAAATATCAAAATCTGATCGTGAGTAGAGCAGCTGAACATTGTTTTGGCAACATCCTCCTCACGTCTGCTCATACCTGATATACCTCTGCCGCCTCTGTTCTGTGCCTTATAGGTGTCCACAGTCTGACGTTTCATATAACCTTTTTCTGTCAGGGTTAAAATGCAGTCCTCAACAGGAATTAAATCCTCATCATCCACATCGCCGCTGAAGGCAGAAATTTCCGTTCTTCTGTCATCACCGAATTTGTCAGCGATTGCTCTTGACTCGGCTTTGATAATTTCAGCAATTCTGATTTCATTTGCAAGAATATCGAGGAAATCCTTAATTCTTTCGTGAAGCTCGTTTAACTCATTTAAAATCTTTTCAATCTCAAGTCCGGCTAACTGACCAAGACGGTATGCAACAATTGCACTTGCCTGCGGGTCATCAAAACCAAACCTGTCCATAATTGCCTGTTTTGCTTCAGCCTGTCCGCCCTTGCAGGCACGGATTGTTGCAATAACATCATCAACAATATCAATAGCTTTCGCAAGACCCTCTAAAATATGTGCACGCTCCTGTGCTTTTCTTAAATCAAATTCTGTTCTTCTTTTGACAATATCCTTCTGGAAAGCAATATATTTTTCAAGAATTTCTTTAAGTGTCAATACCTTTGGCACACCGTCATCAAGTGCAAGAAGTATTGCACCGAAGGTCACCTGCATATCTGTCATTTTATAGAGATTGTTCAGAACTACCTGTGCATTTGCATCCCTCTTGACAGTAACCTCAATATGCATACCTCGGCGGTCGGAATAATCCTGAACATCGGCTACGCCCTCAAGTCTTTTTTCCTTAACCAAATCTGCAATTCTTGTTATAAGTCTTGCCTTATTAACACCATAAGGAATTTCAGTTACAACAATTTTAAATCTGTCGCCTCGTGTTTCAATAATTTCCGCTTTGGCACGAACATAAATTTTGCCTCGTCCTGTGGCATAGGCTTCCTTTATACCGCGGGTGCCCATAATAATACCTGCTGTCGGGAAATCAGGACCCTTGATATGTACCATCAAATCCTCAAGACTTGCATCAGGGTTGTCAATCAGACAGCACATACCCTCAACAACCTCGTGCATATTGTGGGGCGGAATATTTGTTGCCATACCAACAGCAATACCGGATGAACCGTTAACCAGAAGATTCGGAAATCTTGACGGCAAAACAGTAGGCTCCTTGCCGTTATCATCAAAGTTAGGTGCAAAATCAACTGTATCCTTCTTGATATCCTCAAGCATTTTCATGGAGATTTTGCTCATTCTTGACTCGGTATAACGGTATGCAGCAGGCGGATCACCGTCAACTGAACCAAAGTTACCGTGACCGTCAACCAAAGGATGACGCATAGAGAACGGCTGAGCAAGTCTGACCATAGCATCATAAACAGATGCATCACCGTGCGGGTGATAATGACCCAGCACTTCACCGACAGTGGTTGCACACTTTCGGTAAGGATTGGTAGGGTAAAGATTGTTGTCATACATTGCATAAAGAATTCTTCTGTGAACAGGCTTCAAGCCGTCTCGAACATCAGGCAATGCACGCTGCACAATAACACTCATTGAATAATCAAGGAATGCCTTTCTGATTTCTGTACTGATTTCAACATCTACGATTTTTTGATTGTCATAACGAATTTCATTATTATCCATTAAAATTCCTCCGCTGCCATAACGGCATTAGGTTTAATAAAGACCTTGCCCTAAACCTTATAAGGCAATAGCTGAATGTTTATTTTATAAAAAAGTAATTTGCATTTTGCTTAATGTAGTTAAACACCTGCTGTTTCATTCCGTCAGGTATGTCTCTCTTAGGCAGAATTTTCAATTCAAAACCAACATAAAAATAAAAATAATTTTCTGTTTCATAAATAGCCCTTATAACAGAATAAGGGTAAACATTAATGATTCCTGCCTCGTTCATCATCGGCATATTTCTGTATTCAACCGTATTTTCATCAATTGTTATTTCACAGGGTGAAAGATACTGCGCATCAGCCGCAAGATATTTTTCAACCTTTTTTTCAATACCTACATTATACACATAAAGAAAATACGCACCGAAGACTGCAAAAGCGATTATTGTGGCAATACTTAATGTTAAATTTTTTTCAGCTATTAAATAAAAAGCAGAAAAAAGAATAAACATAAATGCTGTGATTAATGTGGGTATGAGTCTTGAACGCTTGAACTGCAGTCTTTCCCAAATAACAAAATCTTCTTTATTTAGTGTTGCACGGAAGGTATTTTTCATCGTTTGCCCTCCTCAACCTTTGTTTTTTGCTTGAGCAGTGCTATGATTTCATTTAATTCACTGCTGCCGTATCTTTCTTTGCTTATTACAAACACACCTGTTCTGTATGTAGGCATAATCATTAACAGCTTTTCTGTTTCCTTAACAGAAAAAATACTCTGCCAGGGAACAAATATTTTTTGATAGCTGTTTATAATCTCCAGCCCTTCGCCATATGTGCAAAGTGTTGTTTCACCTGCAATAGTGGGTGATGAGAAGAATTGCCTTTTCACTGCCTTTTTATTTGAAAAAATAATAAAAACTACCAAAGCAATTAATAAAAGCATATAACCCAAAAACAAAACATTTTTTGTAAGCATGATTAAAGCAATCATTAGTACAATGAGAATAATTGCTATCAAAGGAGTACGGTTTTTATAATTATTCTTTTTTAATTTGTATTTCCAGCCCTCATAAAATTCATCGGCTGTCATTTGAAAGGTTAGTTTTGTCATAATTTTATATTTTTTGTATAGCTAAAATTAAATAATAGTATTTTTTATACATCCAAGTTCTGTACAAATTTTGCTTGTGTTATCTGCACGACACAACTGCTTGTAAAACAGAATGTTGTATTAAAAAGTAATTAATCCAAGTTGCTACAAAACAGTCCACTGGACTGTTTTTCCCAAATCAAAGATTTGGAGCAACGGTCTCTTTCACTTCGTGCAATTCACTCACGTGTTGAGCCACGCTTTAAACAACAATTTTTCTTTATACATCCAAGTTCTGTACAAATTTTGCGTTCTTTTCTATAAATTCACGGCGTGGCTCAACATTATCTCCCATTAAAATTGAGAAATTCTCTGAAGCTCTCTGAGCATCCTCAATGGTGACCCTCAGCATTGTTCTGAACTCAGGATCCATTGTGGTTTCCCAAAGCTGTTCAGGATCCATTTCACCAAGACCTTTGTATCGCTGAATGTCACAGTCACCGCCGTATTCCTTTATTACCTCATCTCTCTCCTCATCACTGAAAGCATAGGTAAATTTTTTACCCTTTGCTACCTTGAAAAGAGGAGGCTGTGCAAGGTAAACATAGCCCTGTTCGATAATCTGCGGCATATATCTGAAAAAGAAGGTTAAAAGCAGTGTTCTGATATGTGCACCGTCCACATCGGCATCCGCCATAATGATAATCTTATGGTATCTCAGCTTGCTGATATCAAAATCATCACCGATACCCGTGCCAAGTGCCATTACAACAGGAACAAGCTTTTCATTGGTGATAACCTTGTCCACTCTTGCCTTTTCAACATTGAGCATTTTACCCCAAAGCGGGAGGATTGCCATATGCTCTCTGTCCCTGCCTTCTTTTGCAGAGCCGCCTGCAGAGTCACCCTCGACGATATAGATTTCACATTTTTCAGGCTCCTTGCTTGTACAGTCGGCAAGCTTGCCCGGCAGTGAATTGCTTTCAAGAGGTGATTTGCGTCTTGCATTTTCTCTTGCTTTTCTTGCTGCCTCTCTTGCACGGGATGCATCAAGTGATTTATTAATAAGTGTTTTTGCTACAGAAGGATTTTCCTCAAAATAGGTCATCAGCTTTTCGTAAAGCATAGAGGATACCAAGCCTGTAATATCCGTATTACCAAGCTTGCCTTTAGTCTGTCCCTCAAACTGTGCTTCCGTCAGCTTAACAGAAATAACTGCGGTAATACCCTCACGAACATCCTCACCACTGAATTTTTTATCACTGTCTTTCAATATTCCGAATTTTTTGCCGTAATCATTGAATACTCTTGTCAGTGCTGTTTTAAAACCTGTTTCGTGGGTACCGCCGTCAATTGTATTAATATTATTTGCAAAGGATAAAAGTGTTTCATTATAGGAATCGGTATAGCAGAGTGCAACCTCGGCACTTCTGTCACCCTTAGTGGTTGAAAGGTGAATTACCTCTTCCTGAATCGGATTCAAACCACGGCTTGTATTGATATATTCAACAAAGGAGCGTATACCTCCCTCATAGCAGAATTCTTCACTGATTTGCTCTTCAGGGTCATCATTTCTTCTGTCACTGAGTGTAATGGACAAGCCTGCATTCAAAAATGCCTGCTCTCTGAGTCTTCTTGCTAAAATGTCATATTCATAGGTTGTGGTTTCCTGAAATATGTCGGCATCTGCTTTGAATCTGATTAAAGTTCCGTGACCGTCAGCATCACCGATAATATGTAAATCATTAACGGGAACACCGCGCTCAAATTTTTGAGAATAGATATGACCGTTCTGTGTTACCTCAACCTCAAGCCATTCACTGAGTGCATTAACAACAGACGAGCCGACACCATGCAGACCGCCTGATACCTTGTAGCCCGAGCCGCCGAATTTACCGCCTGCGTGAAGAACAGTAAGTACAACCGTTACGGCAGGCAATCCTGTTTTTTCATTAATACCTGTTGGTATACCACGACCGTTATCACGCACCTGAATAATATCACCCGGCAGAATATCACATTCAATATGTGTACATACTCCGGCAAGTGCCTCGTCAATTGAGTTATCCACAATCTCATAAACAAGGTGATGCAGTCCTCTCGGTCCGGTTGAGCCAATGTACATACCCGGACGCTTTCTTACAGCCTCAAGTCCCTCAAGCACCTGAATATCTTTAGCAGAATATTCCTCGGTAACAACAGTATCCATATCCTCTTCTTCTAAATTTGTTTTCAATTCTTCACTCATAAAGTAAAACTCTCCTTATTTACACCTTTTTAACAGCGTTGCTGTGTTAAGGGGGCAAACATAAATCTTATCTCTGCAAACTATAAAGCTTTTCGGAAGCTCATAATTTACATAAACTACCTTTTTATCTTTTTCAGCTTTTGAAAGATAATCCCTTGTTGCTTTGTTGACGGTTGATGTATCCATATCAAAAATGCCGATAATATCCCTTGTGCTTATTGCAATATCACCGCCAAGATAAATATACATTAAACAAGCCCTCCGTTCTGAATATGAAAGGTCTTGCCCTCTTTTAATCTTAAAACCGTGTTTGCATCACAGCAGGTTATAAATACCTGCCAGTCTTTTATATGATTTAAAATATAGTCCTGTCTTGAAATATCAAGCTCACTCATAACATCATCAAGCAGTGCCAACGGCTCGTCCTCTGTCATTTCACGCAGAAGGCTTGCTTCTGCAAGCTTAAGTGCCAGAACACAGGATCTTTGCTGACCCTGTGAGCCAAAGCTCCTTGCACTTCTGCCGTTGATTAATATTTCCATATCATCACGGTGAGGACCTATTGTTGTAATTCGGTTCATAATATCATTGCTTCTGTTATTATCAAAAGCAAACATCAGCTGTTTTTGAATTTCATCAACAGTCAGACCGCTGTAAGCAAAGGGTCCTTTCAGTATTAAATCTATATCCTCTTTACCTGATGAAAGACCGTCAAATATATCCTTGGCAAAGGGCAGCAGCGTTTCAATATATTTCTGCCTTTGATATATAATTTTTGCACCACTGATTGCCAGATTTTTATCCCAGATATACAGCATATCCAAAAGGCTGTTGTTTTTGGCAGCATCCTTAAGGAGCATATTTCGTTGACTTAGGCTTCGGTTATAATCCTTTAAAACATTTCTGTAATTAAATTTTAGCTGACAAAGTGCATTATCAATGAATTTTCTGCGTTCAATCGGTCCATCCTTAACCATAGACAGATGAACAGGCGAAAATATAACTGCCTTAAGCTCTTCACCAAGTGCAGCAGCACTTTTCTTTTTAACACCATTCAGGCTTGCACTGCGTTTATTTTGAATTAAAATCTGCGCATTCTGCTGTCTTGATTTATTTTCAAAATCAATTTTAAGGCTGGCAAATTCATTATCAAACTTAACAAGCTCCTTATCCTTAACACCGCGAAAGCTTTTGCTGCCCGTAAAAAGATAAATTGCTTCAATTAAATTCGTTTTGCCCTGTGCATTTTCACCGTAAATGATATTTACATCTTCAAAATCTAAATTTAATTTTTCAATATTTCTGAAACCTTCAATGGCAATTGAATTAATTTTCATTTTTTATATGATAATCGGTACTGAATATTGAAACAGTGTCACCGTGTCTTACCTTTTTACCTCTTGCAGTGCAGACCTCATCATTTATTTTAACAATGCCGTCATTTATGAACTGCTTTGCTTGACCGCCTGTTTCAGCTATTCCTTTAAATTTTAAGAATGAATCCAATCTGATAAAATCAGTATTTATCAAAACCTCTTCACTTTTTCTTTTTGCTGCATTAACCTTAATTTTCATTTTTAAGCCTCATCGGAAGAACCAAGAATAAAAAGCTGTCGTCATTGATAGGCATAACCTTAGCTGGGCTTACTGCACTGTTCAGCTCAATTTTAACCTGATCTGTATCAGCAGCATGGAGTGCATCCAAAATAAATTTTGAATTAAAGCCGATTTCAACTCTGTCACCGCTTACATTAGCGTGTGTGTAGTCAACAACACGACCAAGGCTTGATACGGTTGAAACTCTCATTTCATCATTATCAAACAGACATCTGATTGGATTTTTCTTATCATTTTCAATAACAGGCAAGGTTCTTTCAATACAGTCAATGGCATCACCTGTGTTAATTAAAACAGTTGTTGTTGCAGTTTTAGGAATAGCTGCATTGTAATCCAGAAAATCACCGTCAAGCAGTCGGCTGATAATACTGTAATTTTCAACATCAAAAACAATATGTCTTTTGCCGACACTGATAGATACGTTCTTATCACTTTCAGTGCCCATTAATTTGATTAATTCACGAATGGTTTTTTTAGGAACAATAAAGCTGATATCTTCACCATCATACTGAACCGTTTCTGTTCTTACAGCAAGTCTGTAGCCGTCAACACCGATTAATTTTAACTGATTTAATGTCATTTCAAACTTTAAACCTGTGTGAACAGGCTTTGATGATTCATTATCGGCAACGGCAAATAAGGTCTGTGAAATCATACCCTGTAATACAAATTCATTTAAAAACAGAGGATAACCGCCTGAAACGGACGGAAGCTCAGGATAATCGTCTGCATCAATACCCATAATATTATACTGTGCAGCACCGCTTATAATGGATACGGATGTGCCGCTGATATCAAAGGTAACATTGCCGTCAGGAAGCTTTCTTATAATATCACTGATTACCTTTGCATTAATTACAATTGCACCGGGTTCTACAACATTTGCCTCAAGTGTTGTATTAATACCAAATTCAAAGTCATAGCCTGTCAGACTAAGGGTATCAGATCCGCATTCAATGAGTATACCCTCAATGGTAGGAATTGTAACCTTAGTGCTTACTGCTCTCATAACATTTGAGCATGCTTCGCTTAATGCCTTTGTATTACAGGTAAATTTCATTTTTTCATCCTCCGTCTATCATAGAATATTGACTTTTAGTAGTAGTAATATATGGTGTGGAAATTGTTAAAAACTCTCATACACACCATAATTACACTAAAAATCAGTGATTTTTTTCATAAATTAAATTGTTTAAAAAATGTGTATATTGTGTAAAACTATTTTTTTCAACAATCTTTTTAAAAACTTTTATGTGTAAAAGGAAAAAAGTGTTGAAAATTATTGCTCACTTTTAATGTTATTAATAATATCATTAACCTGTCTTGCAAGCTTTGAATTTTCTGCCATTTCCTTTTCTATCTGTTCAATATTATACATTACTGTGGAATGGTGTTTGTTGAATTCTTCGCCGATATCCTCATAGCTCATATTTGTAACCTTTCTTACAACATAAAAGGTAATTTTTCTTGCGTGTGAGATATTGGCTTTTTGAATTTTGCTGTATATATCCTCAACTGCAATGCCTGTTGTGCGACTTACCTCATTCACAATTCGCTGAATGGTTACAGGCAGCGGCTGTGTATCCTCCATTACTACCTTAATCACATTCTGGGCAAGTGCAACGGTAGGTTCAAAATCATTGATATTTTTAAGAGAATATAATTTTTTAGTTACACCCTCAAGCTGTCTGATATTGGATTTGATTTTTTCTGCTATGTAGTTGACAACAAGCTCGTCAATTTCAAAGTTAAGGGATTTTGCTTTTCTTTTGATAATTTCACAGCGTGTTTCAAATTCTGGGGGCTGAATATCAGCTAAAAGTCCGTCCTCAAAGCGTGATTTCAATCTGTCGGTGATGGACTGAATATCCTTCGGCGGTCGGTCAGAGGTTAAAACAACCTGCTTTCCGCTGTAAACAAGGGCATCAAAGGTGTGGAAAAATTCCTCCTCCGTTGAGGTCTTGCCTGAAATAAACTGAATATCGTCTATTAAAAAAACATCAATATTATTTCTGTATTTATTATGAAATTCATCAATTGTTTTGTTCTGCAGTGCCTGATAAAATTCGTTGGCAAATTCCTCAGCCCTTATGTACATTATGTTCATATCGGGGAAATTTTTTTCAATTTCGTGACAGATTGCATTTAAAATATGTGTTTTGCCAAGCCCTGAATTACCGTAAATAAATAATGGGTTATAATTGCTCATTGAATTTGTGCCCATTCGTGAGCCGGGGTCACTGGCAACTGCCTTGGCTGCAGCATAAGCAAATCTGTTGCTTGCACCAACTATAAAATTTTCAAATGTGAACTGTCTGTTTTTATAATCCTCAAGGTGCTTATCAATATCATTATTATTTATATCTGATGAAGTATTCTGACTTACAGATGTTTCGTCACAAACATAATTTATTTTAACAGGAAAGCCGAGAACGGCAAGAAAAGCTTCCTGAAACATATCGCTGTAAACGGATGAAACAATATTTTTATGCATTGTTTTGGGGCAGTGAATTGTAACTGCTCCGTTATCAAAGGTATCCGAGCTGTCAAGACTTACTGTTTTTATCCAGAGTGTGAATGCTGTTTCACTTACACGTGTCTTAAAATAATCAAGCACAGCTTCCCATATATCATTAATGGATTCCATACAAACCTCCTTAATTTTTTATCTATATTAAAACAAAAAGATGCAGAATAAACCACTCTAATCTGCATTATATCAGTTTTTAATAATTAAATCAATATTAAATATTAAAAAATATATATTACTTAATATATTTAAATATATATAATATATAAATTATAGTAAATATTAAGTTTTAAAGAAGATTGATAATTTATTATTGCTATTTCTAAATAACACTTTTATACTTTAGATAGATGAAAATAAAAATACGGTGGTAATAATGAAACATATATTAATTGTTGATGATGACATATACATTTCAAATATGCTTTTTGAGGTATTAACAAAGCAGGACTATAAGGTTTCACGTGCTTATTCGGGAACGGAGGCACTGCTGTTTTTAAAAAATGAAAAGCCGGATTTAATTTTGCTTGATTTAATGCTCCCCGGCATTACAGGTGAAGCGGTGCTTGAACAAATTAAAAATATTCCGATAATTGTAATCAGTGCAAAGGCGAATATTGATGATAAGGTAAAGCTTTTATTAAATGGTGCGGTTGATTATATTACAAAGCCGTTTGATATAAATGAGCTGTCAGCAAGAATCTGTGTTCAACTCAGAGATAATAATAAATCAAGGGATGATTTGCTGTTTTTTGATGATATTATTATTGATAAATCAAAATTTATGGTAACAGTGAAGGATAAGGCTGTTAAGCTGACAAAAACAGAATTTGCCATTTTGAAGCTGCTTATGGAAAATCCTGAGCAGGTTATGACAAAATCCCTTATACTCGATAAAATAAGTGCAGATACACCTGACTGTGTTGAAAGCTCTTTAAAGGTTCATATCAGTAATATACGAAGAAAGCTCAAAGAAGCGGGTAATAAAAATTATATTGAAGCAGTATGGGGTATTGGCTTTAAAATGAAATCTTAACTGAATATTTACGCTTTTCTTAACCGCTTCCTTAACTGTTGTCTGTTAAAATGCCGATATAAAATAAAAGGAGGCATTCATTATGAATTATGTTCTTGAAGCAAAGGCTTTGACTAAAAAATATAAAAATTTCAAAGCTCTTGACGAACTGACCATGAAAATTCCGCAAGGCGCAATTTATGGTCTTGTGGGCAAAAACGGTGCGGGCAAAACAACCTTAATCCGTATCATCTGCGGACTGCAGAATCCAACATCAGGAGAATATATTCTCTATGGTAAAAAAAGCAATTCAAAAGGTATTACAAAGGCAAGGCGAAGAATAGGTGCTGTGGTTGAAACACCGTCAATTTATCTTGATATGACGGCAAGGGAAAATTTAAAGCAGCAGTTCAGTGTTCTCGGTATTCCGTCTTTTGATGGAATTGACGATTTATTAAAGCTTGTAGGACTTGAAAATACAGGAAAGAAAAAGGCAAAACATTTTTCTCTCGGTATGAAGCAAAGATTAGGTATTGCTGTTGCACTTGCAGGTGATCCTGACTTTTTGGTTTTGGATGAGCCTATAAACGGTCTTGACCCGCAGGGTATTGTTGAAATCCGTGAGTTAATATTGAAACTGAACAGAGAATTTAATATTACTGTTCTGATTTCAAGTCATATTCTTGATGAGCTTTCAAAGCTTGCAACGCATTATGGCTTTGTTGACAGCGGAAGAGTGGTAAAGGAAATCAGTGCAAAGGAGCTTGAAAATTCCTGCCGTAAGGCAATACGCATCGAGGTAACCGATATTAAAATTTTATCGCTTGTGCTTGATGAATTAAAAATAGAATACAGCATTATCTCCGACACAGGGGCTGATATTTATTCAGCAGTAAATGTATCACAGCTTGTTCTCAAACTGTCAGAAAAGGGCTGTGACGTCATTTCAATGGCAGAACGTGATGAAAGCCTTGAGGGCTATTATATTAATCTTGTGGGAGGTAATGGCAATGACTAAACTTTTATCTGCTAATTTTTCCCGCCTTATGCGTGACAAAATGTTTTGGCTTGTAACTGTTTTTATATTTATTTTATCTGCTTTTATGATAACTAAAAACGGAATGTCTGTATCGGATATTGATACAGAAAATAATGTAAAAACGCTCAACGCAGTCTATTTTAACATACTGCCGATAATCAGCTTTTTTTATGCGGTATTTATTTCGTTTTTCATTGGTACAGATTACAGTGACGGCACAATAAGAAATAAAATTGTTATCGGTCACAGCCGTACAGACATTTACTTTGCAAATTATATTACCTGCTTTACAGGCTCACTTGTAATTTTAACAGCAATGCTGATTGGCTGTGCCTTTGGTGTTCCGTTTTTTGGGTATTGGCAGGGCGGAATAAAGGCTTATTTGTTAGTTGCTTTGCTTTGTGTTCTAATAACAGCAGTGTTAACAGCAATTTTAACAATGATAAGTATGCTGTCATCCAATAAGGCAATAACAGTTGTTTTAACCATTGCTGTCAGTCTTGCATTGGTTCTGATAGCCAGCAGTATTTATAATGTTTTACTTGAGCCTGAATTTTCCCGTGACTTTGTTTCTCTTTCGGCAGACGGTGAGGCTGTGTTTGATCCCGAAAAACCAAATCCTGCTTATGTTACCGGCTGGGAAAGAAAAATTGATGAATGGCTTTTGCAGTTTCTCCCTACAGGTCAAAGTATTTTAATTACAAATGAGGAGATTACAAATCCTCTGATTAATATTCTCTATTCCGTTTTGCTTACAGCAGCAGTGAATATTTGCGGTGTGCTTGCTTTCAGAAAAAAGAATTTAAAATAAAGGATTTATTATGGATTTTTGGTTATGGATTGTAATTGCAGTATCAACGATAATTATTGCGGTACTGATATTTAAAATCCGGTTGCTTCAAAAAAGCGCTGATGAAATTATTGATGCGTTTTCCGACAGAATAAAAACCGATACAAACACGCTTATTGACATATCCTGCCGTGACAGACATATGTGCAGGCTGGCAAATGATATAAATAAGGAACTGAAAAAGCTCAGAGCAGAAAGAAGAAAATTTCAGCAGGGTGATTTGGAGCTGAAAGAGGCAGTCACAAATATTTCACACGATCTGCGTACACCGCTTACAGCTATATGCGGCTATCTCACTTTGCTTGAAAATGAGGAAAAATCACCTGAGGCAGAAAACTATATAGAAATCATATCTTCACGTGTACAGGTGCTCAAGCAGTTAACAACGGAACTTTTCAGGTATTCGGTTATATCTTCAACCTTTAATAATGAAAAATCCGAAAGGCTTGAATTGAACAGCGTGCTTGAGGAGAGCGTTGCTGCTCATTATGCCCTGATTCGTCAGCACAATATTGTACCGGATATTTCAATAACCGAAAGAAAAATAGTTGGTAACTTTAATAAAAATGCACTGCTGAGAATTTTTCAGAATATAATCGGCAATGCAGTAAAATACAGTGACGGTGATTTAAAAATAGAGTTAAAGGACAGCGGAGAAATCATTTTTTCAAACCATGCAAAGGGGCTTGACGAGGTGCAGGTGGGCAGACTGTTTGACCGCTTTTATACCGTACAGACTGCCGATAAATCAACAGGGCTTGGTCTTTCCATTGCAAAAATGCTGACACAGCAGATGAACGGCTCTATTTATGCAGATTATACAGAAAATATGTTAAATATCCATATAAAATTCCCCTTGATATTAAAGTAATATTTACTTGTAAAATAAAATGACCTATTGTATAATGATTTTTCAGGGAGGTGCGAAATGAGAATTTTTAAAAACAGAGGCGACATATATTTTTCAAAATCAAATAAAGAAAAGTCAACAGAGCAGAAAATTCTGATTATTGCACTTGCTGTTATCCTTATTTTTACAATAATTTTTGTGCTTGTATTAAGCATAAAAAATGATTTCAGTGCAAAAAAGTTTTTTGAACCTGAAAATCTGAATGTCACAAATCAGATAGCTGTTGATGACAGTGACGGCACAGAGGTGCCGGAGGTCAGCGGAAAGCGCAATTTTATCACACTGGTTCATAAGGATGATGAGCTTTTATTTACGGCACTGGTTCAGGTTGATATGGACAATAAATCCTATAAGACGGCATTGCTGAAGGCTGCTACTGAGATTGACGGAAATAATCTTAATGAAATATTCAAATCCTCAGGTGCTGAAAATGTGAAAAAAGCAATTGACACTTATATCGGTACGGATTTTGATTACTATATTTCAATGGAAAGTGCTGATTTTGAAGAATTTTTCAATGAGCTGGGAAGTATTAATTATCCGATATTAAATGATATCAAGTACAGGGAAAATGACAGTCCTGTAACCTATTCATTAAAAATAAATTCAGGTGAGCAGAATATTGACGGAAAGCATTTTATTAATTTGATAAGATATTATCTTGATGCAGAAAACAGCTCATCACAGGCAAGCGAGCTGCTCCTTGCAAGCCTTTCACAGCAGTTGAACAGCGAAAATGCACAAAACAGTGAAAAGCTTTTCAGAGAGTTTGTTTCATTGTCAGACACAAATATATCCGTGCGTGATTTTTCACTTGCAGGTGACAGACTCAGTGTTATCGGCAATGATCTGGTAGCAATGGGTGTTTATAACGCACAGGCAGGCTATGACGGCAACAGGCTGACGGATGACAGCTTAAAAAAGATAAAGGGTTATTTTGTTAAATAAAAAAAGCGGTGATTTTATGGATAAAGAAAGAATTGAAAAGGCAGTTAGAGAAATTCTGATTGCAGTGGGTGAAGACCCTGACAGAGCAGGACTGCTTGAAACACCACGCAGAGTGGCAAATATGTATGAGGAATTATTTGCAGGACTCAGTGAAGACCCCCATCAGCATTTGAAATTTTTTGATGAAAAGTCAAATGATGAGCTTGTTATTGTAAGGGATATTCCCTTCAGCTCAATGTGTGAGCATCACTTATTGCCGTTTGTGGGTAAGGCGCATATTGCTTACATTCCGAGCGATAACAAAATAATCGGTCTTTCAAAGCTTGCAAGAATTGTTGATAACTTTGCAAAAAAGCCACAGGTGCAGGAAAGGCTCACCCACGATATAGCTGATTTTTTAAATGATAATTTAAGTCCCAAGGGTGTTGCTGTTATCATTGAGGCAGAGCATATGTGTATGTCAATACGTGGAGCAAAGGCTTCAGGCTCACAAACACAGACCTCCGCACTCAGGGGAATACTCAGAAATGATGCACGTTCAAGAGCAGAGGTACTGGCTTTGCTTAATAAATAATGCAGAAAGAATAATATATGATTTGGAATTGCAGAAACAAACAGCTTGAATATGGTGACAAGGTGCTTGTAATGGGCATTGTCAATGTTACGCCTGACAGCTTCAGCGACGGCGGTGAGCATTTTTCCGTACCAGATGCGGTTGAATGTGCTCTACGTCTTGAGGCAGAGGGTGCTGATATTATCGACATTGGCGGTCAGTCCACAAGACCCGGTCACACACCTGTAAGTGATATGGAGGAATGGGCAAGGCTTGAGCCTGTTTTAAAAGCACTTGACGGGAAATTATCTGTTCCCGTTTCGGTTGATACATATTATCCCCTTGTGGCTGAAAACGCCCTTAAATCGGGTGCAGACATCATAAACGATGTCAGTGGTGTAATATCTCGGAAAATGGCGGAAATCGTCAAATTTCACCGTGCAGGCTGGATTTTAATGCATAATGGTGCAGGCACACCTGATGATGTCAGAATTTTTTTTGAAAAATCGGTTGAGGAATGCTTAAAGCTCGGCATTGATAAATCACAGCTATGCCTTGATATGGGTATAGGCTTCGGTAAAAGCTATGAGGAAAGTATGTTCCTTCTTGCAAATGTAAGCAGATATAAAATTGACGGCTTTCCTCTCCTTCTCGGCACATCAAGAAAAAGAGTGATCGGTCAGGGCAGTGAGCAGGATAACCCAAAAGAACGTGTTTACGGCAATATAGCTGCCGATACAGCGGCAATTTTAGGCGGTGCCGATATCATTCGTGTTCACGATGTAAAAAATGAAAAGCAGGGCATTTTAATGGCTCAGAATATGAAAGGCTTTATTTTGTAATGGATAAAATTTTAATTCGTGATTTAAAAATATTTGCATATCACGGTGTCAATCCCGAGGAAAAGGAAGAGGGTCAGCATTTTGTTTTCGATATTGATATGGATGTCAATATGACAAAGGCGTGCCACAGTGATAAGGTTGAGGATACCGTAAGCTATGCAAAGGTCATAAAAACCGTTACACGTGTTGTAACAGAAAAAAAATATGATTTGCTCGAAAAGGTTGCACAGGTGACAGCGGATGCAATACTCAGCGAATATCCCGACATATTTAATGTTCTTATTACTCTTAAAAAGCCTGAAGCACCGATGAAAGCCGATTTCGGCTGGGTTGGGGTTCAGATATTCAGAGAAAGGTAAAAATGGCACTGACGTGCTGTAAAGCGTTATGGAATATATTTTAAGTGTGGGTACGAATATCGGCGACAGAAAAGCCAATATTGATAAATGTATAAATTGTATCAATCTTCTGCCCTATACAGATGTTGTTAATCAGTCAAGAATTTATGAAACCGAGCCTGTGGGCTATGCAAGACAGGAAAATTTTTATAATATTATCTTAAAGGTTGAATCCATCTTTGAGCCGAACGAAATGCTTGGTGCGTGTCTGGGCATTGAGGCAGGCTTCGGCAGACTTCGGACTGTCCGCTATGGTCCGAGGATAATTGATATTGATATTATTTTTGCTGAAAATGAAAAAATTGAAAGCAGAAATCTTCTTGTTCCGCATCCGAGATACAGCGAAAGACGCTTTATTCTTGAGCCGATGCTTGACCTGTTTCCTGACGGAATGGTTTACGGCACAAATATAATGCCGTTTATTGAAAAGCTTGAGGGGCAGGATGTCATAGCACTTGATTTGTGATTATGAACGATTTTCCGAAACGAAAACCGAATAGGTTAAAGAGCCATAATTATTGTGACGGAACATATTTTATTACTATATGTACAGAGAATAAAAAATGTTTATTGTCACAAATAGTAGGGGCGGATACCATCCGCCCGAATACGGTAAAATTAACAATGTACGGTAAAATTGTTGAAAACGCAATTCATAATATACCAGCAATATACCCCAATTGCTGTGTTGATAAATATGTTATAATGCCCAACCACATACATTTAATTTTGTCAGTCAATCATTCAGACGGGCGGATATTATCCGCCCCTACGGTCATTGGACAATTTAAACGATATGTTACAAAAAAAGTTGGTTTTTCAATATGGCAAAAAGGCTTCTACGATCACATTATACGTGATGACGAGGATTACATAACAAAGGCACAATACATTGAAAATAACCCTGCAAAATGGCAGGAGGACAAATATTATATAACATAAAAGCCACGGATTTCTCCGTGGCTTTTATGTTATATAGTTCCAAGAGCATTGATTACCTGCTTTTTGTATTCTAAAAATTCAGGTGTTAAATTAAATTCTCTGTTTCTCGGTTTTGGTTGATTAATTCTGATTTCATCGGTTATTTTTCCCGGCTTGCCTGACAGAATTAAAATTCTGTCGGAAAGCAGAACCGCCTCGTCAATATCATGGGTTATGAAAATCGTTGATAAATCAATTTTTTCCATTACTGACAGATACCAGGAATGCATGGCTCCCTTTGTGATTGTGTCAAGTGCACTGAATGGCTCATCAAGGAGTGCAACACCGTTTGATGCCAGATAAGTCCTGAGCAGTGCTGCTCTCTGACGCATACCTCCTGAAAGCTGTGCAGGATAATAATTTTCTGTGCCTTCAATACCGAACTCGGCAAAGTGTGCAAGTGCACATTCTCTCGCATCTGCTTTCTTTTTGCCTGAAAGCACAAGGGGCAGTGACACATTATCCACAATTTTTTTATATGGCAGAAGTAAATCCTTTTGCAGCATATAGCTGATTTGACCGGGCTTGCCGCTGATGTCCTCACCCTGCAGAATAATCTGACCGCTGTCAGCCTTATCTATTCCTGAAATACAGTTGAACAGCGTTGTTTTGCCTGCACCGCTTACACCCAGCAGGGACACAAGCTCACCCTTGTTAAGGGTGAGGCTTACGTCCTCAATGATTCTGTTTTCGCCAAAGCTTTTTGTAATATTTTTAACAGATAAAATTTCCATAATTATGATAAATAATCGTTTGAAAAACCAACGTTGTTGCTGATATCCTTTTCAACCAGCTTATTGTCGTAGAGCCAGCTGTAAAAACCATTCCAGCGTGCAGGATCAATGTATCCCCATTTTTCAGCATCGGCAATATACTGCTGTGAAATCCATTCCTGGCTTTCATAAACAAGCTCTTCACTGCCTACAAGTGACTTTGTGTCATCTGATTGAATGAGAATATCTGCAGCCTCTTTCGGATTAGACACTGCATATTCATAGCCCTTTTTGGTTGCTTCAAGGAAAGCCTTTGCAGCTTCGGGGTTAGAATTTAAAAATTCATTGTTTGCAACCAAAACAGGTGTGTAATAGTCAAACACCGGGTCAATATCCTTGAAATAGAAGAAGTCAGTTTCAATGTTATTAACCTTTGCGTTGATTCCGCCCCAGCCGTAGAATATCCAGATTGCGTGATCGGGATTCTGCTTAACATCCTGTGCGTCGTCGGTAACTGTGTTCGGAATTTTATTAACCTTGCTCCAGTCACCGCCGTCTTTTGTAACAACAGATTCCAGTGTAGCAAGCTCAATGGGTGAATCCCAGGTGAGATATGTTTTTCCTGCTAAGCCTGATGGCTTGTCCATACCCTGACCCTTTAAGGACATTATACCCGATGTGTTGTGCTGCAGGAGTGCAGCAACAGCGGTAACATCAAGAGGGGTATCGGATGTTAATGCTGCAGCCAGAATATCCTGAAAATCCACTGCAAACTGTGCCTGACCTGCGGCACAGGCTTGTGTTGCACCGTTTTCAGGAGGCTGAACGATTGTTACGTCAAGACCTGCCTCCTCATAGTAGCCCTTTTCAAGAGCAACAAACATACCTGTGTGGTTTGTATTTGGTGTATAGTCAAGACAAACGGTTATAGCTGTTTTTTCTTTGTTATCTTTGTTATTACTGTTTGTTTGCTTGTCTGTTTTGCTGCAGGCAGCAAGGCTGATAATAAAAGCTGCAGCAAGAACAAGGCAAATCATTCTTTTTTTCATATCTGTTTTCCTTTCACTTTTTTCTGTTCCCATGGCATAGCAATGTGCTGCAATACAGAAACGATTGCAATAAGCAAAAGGCTCACTGCTGAAATGAACACAATAACAGCAAACATCTTGTCAAAGGCATATGCCTTTTTAACCCTTGTCATATAAACGCCAAGTCCCTCAAAGCCGCCAAGCCATTCGGAAATAACAGCCCCTACAATTGCGTAGGAGGCAGATATTTTAAGTCCTGAAAAAAAGGCACCTGCAGCAGACGGGAGCTTGATATGTCTGAATATTTGTAATCTGTTTGCCCCCATTGAACGCATCATATTAATCTCGTCCCTGTCGGCATTTTCAAAGCCATTTAGAAGACCGATGGATATGGGGAAAAAGGTGGTGATTACAACAAGGGTAATTTTAGGCGCCATTCCAAAGCCCATCCACAAAACAAGCAGAGGAGCAATTGCAATGGTGGGTATAGTCTGTGTTATAACCAATATGGGATAAATTGCTTTTCTCAGAAAGCGAAATCTGTCCATTAAAGCAGCAACAATAAATGCCAGCACAATACCGATGCCAAGCCCGTAAATTGCCTCCTGCAGGGTAACGGCTGCCTGCTTCAGCATTACCGAAAAATTGTCGATAAATGCCCTTGCAACATCAAGGGGCGACGGCAGCATATATGCAGGAACAATCTCAAAGTTATTGCATAAAAACCATATTAAAATAATTACGGCAACTGCAACAACAGGGGCAAGCTTATTCGTGATGTTTTGATACTTTTTTGTCAATTGTTAAAACCTCGCCATCAGGTGTGTAAACTACCTTGATATAAGCGCTTACGCTTTCACAGCCAGCGTTGATTGCAACCTTCTGACAGTTTGCAGCAATCTCCATAAGCTGATCGTAGCTGTCACCCTCAATAGTTGTTTCAAATGGACCGACATAACAGTTTAAGCCTGAGCTTTTGATGTAGGCAATAACCTCATCTACAATTCTGATAAGCTCATCCTCACTGTCAACCTGCGGTAAAACCTGAATTGCTATACTTGCTTTCATAATCTTTCTTTCCTTTCTTAAAATTCTTAATAAATCAAAATAAAAAAACACCCCTATACTAAGGATAGGGGTGCAGTAATGTCATATATCTCGTCTAACACCGTCCATACTAATGCTCGGCTTAGAGGGTATAATCTCAGCCGCTTTTTGCAACAAAAGCAGCACCCCTGACTTATTAAGTTAGATACATTATAATACTGTTTTTTTTCTTTGTCAATGATTTTGTCACTTTTCAAAGGGATATACTAAATGCATTTGTCGGCGGCATTCATCCATAATTTCCATACAGGCTCTTGTTGCGGAGAATGGGATGTACTCCGACTCCGTTTTGCCTGATTTTATTTCTTCTGCGACTCTTGTAAATTCTGTCAGGTAATCCGTTTTACCATTATAAACACTTTTGCCATTTCTGTTTTTCAGTATTGCTTTTGACGCCATATGGAAAAATGCAGGCAGACTGATTTCACCTGCACTGCCTTTTATAAGACAGTTTTCTTTAAGGGTGCAAAGGGACATATTCAGTGTGCATTTGAAAGTATCGTATGCAAGAACAACGGTTTCCTTAATATCAATTCCGTTTTTCAATGTGCCCTTGCAGGTGATGCTTTTCGGTACACCGAAAAGATTATAGCAGTATGTTATGGGATAAATGCCGATGTCAAGCAGTGCACCGCCTGCTGTTGAGGGCGTTAATACCCTTGAGTTTTTCGGCATTAATATACCGGGGAAAGCATAGTTAATGGTTACATCCTTTATTTCACCGATGGCTTTTGTGTCTGCCCATTCCTTGACCTTCAGTGCTACATCCGAGAACCAGGTCCACATTGCTTCACAAAAATACACCTGTGTTCTTTTGGCGGTATCAATTAAAAGGTCAACATCCTTTGTTGTTACGCCAACGGGCTTTTCACAGAGCACAGGCTTGCCAAGCTCCATTGCCCTGACGGCATAATCAACGTGTGCTGTGTGAGGTGTTGCAATGTACACGCCGTCAACATCATCCCTGTCAACGGCTTTATCAAAATTGTCAAAAGCCTTTGCATTGTATTTATTTGCAAAATCAATTGCTTTGTCAAAATTTCTGCTGTAAACGGAGGTTATAACGTGATTTCCCTTAACAATTTCCTTTGCGGTTGAATTTGCAATATTGCCGCTGCCGATATATGCCCATCTGAATTTGCTCATAGTCTTACTCCTTTAATATTCTTATAACAGAATTATATCAGTTCGTAATATATGTTGCAATAGAATAAAAAATCCTTAAACCTAAAAATGGTTTAAGGATTTTAAAATTAATCGTTTTCAAGCAGACCTTTATAGAATTCACAGTAATCCTGTCTGTTGTCTGCGGTGAAAGCCATAGCCTCACGCGGATGGCGGTTGAGCTGACCTGTCAGCATATACTGAACATCATAGCCCCATACAACACCACTTTCCTTAAGAGGAATAATATACTTTTCAAGGAAGGTGAGCAGGCTGTAAAGATTGTATTTCGGATTTTTAAGGAAGCCTAAAAGCAGCTCCATTGCACAGTTTCCTGCACCTCTGCCCATACCTGATGCAGTAGCATCAAGATAGGATACGCCGTATGACATGGTTTCAATGGTGTTTGCAAATGCAAGATTTTGGTTGTTGTGAGCGTGGAAGCCGATTGCCTTGCCGTATTTGTCACCGATTTCAAGATACTGTTTTGCAAGCTTTCCTGCATTTTCAGGGTAGAGTGAGCCGTAGCTGTCAACAAGATAGATTACGTCAACACTGCTGTCACCCAGCATTTCAAGTGCAGCCTCAACCTGCTCGCTGTTTGCCTGGCTGATTGCCATAATATTGCAGGTGGTTTCATAGCCAAGGCTGTGGAAATGCTCAATCATTTCGATTGCAGCAGGAATCTGATGAATATAGCAGGCAACACGCACCATATCAATAACGCTTTCGCTTTTTGGTACAAAGTCTTCCTTGTAATCACATCTGCCCACATCTGCCATAACCGCAATTTTCATATCGCTGATATTGTCACCGACGATGGAACGCAAATCTGCTTCGTCGCAGAATTTCCATTTTCCGAAATCCTTTGGGTCAAAAAGATTTTTTGAAGCACGATAACCGAACTCCATATAGTCAACGCCTGATTTTATATTGGATTTATAAAGCTCTGTAACAAATTCATCGGTAAATTCAAAATTGTTGCAAAGACCGCCGTCACGAATGGTTGCGTCAAGCACTTTAACGTCCTTACGAACGGACATCAAGTTACCTTTTCTGCTGTTCATAATTATAACCTCACTTAACTTTATTGCTTTAAAGTCCCAACACTTTAAAGTGGATTAGTGATATTATAGCAGACCTTTTTTTTAAAATCAAGTATAAAATGAAAAAGCTCCGATATTTTTCAATCGGAGCTTTAGCCAAATCATTTATTTAATAACAACTGTTGTAACTGATTTTGCAGGAATAATTGTAAGCATACTGCTCAGCTTATCAGCACTGAATGTGCTGGACTGATATTTTTCAAGATTACGACCTGCATCGGTTACATAAGATTCAAAAGAGCTTGCCTGAGAATTACTGCCCGGGTTAATATATGTATACTCATCCGTGTCTGAATTATTGATGTAAACAATAACGATTGAGCCGTCGGGATTAACATAGGCAGACTGCTCAATATAATTGATTTTGTCGTCACCATAGGTTTTTTCTGTTTTCAGATTTTTTCCGAAGGCTGAGCCTGTGGTAACCTTAACACGCTTAGCACCCTCCTGAATAAATTTTGCATAGTTACCCATTACCCACAGCCTTTTAGCTGTCTGGATATTATCCGGGTTTTCATAGTCAACGTAGATAAGACCGTCAGGATATATACCGCCGCTGCAGGCTGTCCACCAATCCCACTCAACTGCATTGAGTATGGTTAAATCCTGATGCATAATATCAGCCAGAGCGAGAGCGTAATACATACCTATACCGTTGCCGTCAACATACTGACCCTCCTGTGTATGATAGTTATAACAGCCTGAGCTGCCGTCATTTGTCATCTGGCAGTATTCTGTGCAGCGAACCTCTTCAATTGCAGAATAGTTGTTGCCGCTGATGTCGCTTGCAACCGAGTTTCTGTCACTTGTGCTTGCCCAGTATGAATGGGTGTCAAGGCTGTTGCAGTAATCACGGATGTTTGCATTGTTCTTCGCATAGTTCGTGCCGATAACAGGAGCCTGCGAAGAGAACATATTCGGCAGGAATTTTTTATAAAGGTCACTGTTTGAGTGGTTGAGCTGAGCACATTCCCATACAGAAAGATTAACCTTGCCGTTAAGCTTTGAGCTCGCCTTGAGTGACGGAACCATATAGTTGTTGTAGAAGGTTCTTGCCGCTTCTGCGGTAAAATGACAGCCCTCCTGTGAGCAGTAGCCGTTGCCGTCTGCAGCCCAGTCCCATTCAGGCTCGTTGATTGGTGAAACGCTTGTTACATTGTAGCCCTCATCAATAAAGTGCTCTGCGCAGTTAACAACATAGTTGGCAAATGACTGATAGTTGCTTTCGCTCAGATTCTGCTTTACACCATTGCTGCAGTAGGCTTTGCCGTTGTCTGTTAATGAAACAGGTGCTGAGTTTGAAAACAGTGTCAGCTTGAAATCGGGATTTGCCTTTTTAACGGATGCAAGCACCTTCTGTGCGGCTGCGTCGGCAGTCCAGTCATAGGTTGAAGCATCATTGATATTGCTTGTGGGTGAAAGGAAGTCTTCGGCTCTTCTCCTCCAGTCACCGATATACGGGTCGTTTTCAGAGCCACCGCCGAGATTGTATCTGTAAATATCAAGTCCTGCACCGCTTTCACCGTAAAGGAGCTCTGTTACTCTGTCAATCTGCTCGTCACTCCAGCGACCTACATCCTGTGCCCACCACGCACCTGATGCACCAAAGCCGTAAATAGTCTGGTAGGTTGTTGTTGTGTCAACAGTCGTGCTTTTATTAATGAAATTCAAACCGTCATCCATCAGTGCGTTCATATAGGTTTCTGCTGCAGTATTGAGCAATCCGAAATCCTTGGCATTGATAAAGCCGTCATTATACAAGTCAAATTCTGCAAGGTAGTTTGATTGATTGAAAGCAGGGGTATCCTCAGCAAGGCTTATATGTGTATTGAAAAGGGACAGCAGATGCATCGGATTGATTTGTAAATTGTTCTGTCCGCAGGAGGAGCAGGTATAAAGTATCATACCGTTATTGTCAACAACTCCGTTTATATAGGTGTGACCTGTTGCCTGCGTAAAGTTTTTCTGCAGGATGCCGCTGTCGCAGTAAGCGCAGAATATTTCATCACGTCCCACATCTGTGCAGGTGGGAGCTATTGTTTTTGTGGTATATTCGTGCTGGGCATTTTGGTCAGTTACACTGCCGTCGGCATCTGCAAGACAGTGATATTCCCAGTTAGCACCATTAGCCTTGCCTGCCTTGTAGAAATCATAAGCTCCGCTGTCGTGGAGTCCGTAGAATCTTGCATAGCCTGTGCCGAATGCATCAGCAGGGATTGTCAGCTTTGGTGAATAAAACTTAACCCAGTTAAAGTTTGTGTTATTGAAGGCATTGTTGCCTATGCTTGTGCAGTTTTTGGGAATATCAAGCCAGTAGGTTGAAGCTGTACAATTCTGAAAAGCACCACCACCTATTGTAAGTGTGCCCGGACAGTTATTGTTGAATATAACGGTTGCAAGGTTTTGTGCACCGTTAAATGCGTTATATGCAATCGTATATGTGTTGTCAGTGTCTGCAAAGCTTATGTCCTTAATGAGATAACGGTAATTTGTCCACGGAGTGGAGGTCATTATTCCGTTTCCGCTGAAGTTCAGCCTCATTGCTCTGTCATTTGTGTCAAGGGAATAAGCAAGTGTACCCTCTGATGAACAGGAGCCGTTAATGGAATTTGCAGATTTATTAAAGCTCTTTGCCCAGTCACCCAGTGCATTGTCCTTTGAGAAAAACAAACAGCTGTTAGGCACGCTGTTAAGTGCGTCTGTACCAACATTGGTAATGCTGCCGCTGTTCCAGATTACACCTGCAAGACTGCGGCAGTTATAAAATGCTTTTGTGTCAATAGCGGTATGACCTGAACCGATATAAACCTGCTCAAGTGATGTGCAGCCGCTGAAGGTACCGTCAGGGAGTGTGCCGCTGTAATTTGATGTATTGTTGCTTTCAGGCATAACTGCCCATTTCAGGCTTGTGCAGTCAAGAAATAATTCCTTGTAATACCAGGAGCAGTTTTTTGGCAGTGTGATGTTCTGCAGGGATGTGCAGTTCCTGAAACAGCAATCACCGATTGTGTCAACTGAATCTGCAATGGTAACAGAAGTCAGGTTTGTGCAGTCATAAAACCAGTATGCACCGATTTCTATAACGCCGTTTTCAATAATTACGCTTTTAATTTGAGAACGGTATGTGGTATACCAAGGTGCTCTTTTTGTGAGGCTGTTGGCATAACCTGCACCTCTTCCTGAGCCTTTTACAGTAAATACACCTGTATCCGTGTCAAGGGTGCAGCTTAAATCACCGCTGCTGAAGCTTCTTGTTGCAGCGTAGCTGATGGTTGTAAAGCCTATTAAAGATGTCATCAAAACAGCTATGCTTAAAAATATAGAAAGCAATTTTTTTGATTTCTTCATTCTATTATACCTCAATTAAATTAATCATTTTCATTATATATAACAGATAATTATAAATCAACTTATTTTGTATAAATACGTCGAATAATGTATTGTTAATTGTAAACCTAAAAGAAAATTTTAGTTGACAATTCTTCGGCTTAGTGGAATAATCTTGCAAAGGAGGTACAGTATTATGACTGAACAAAAAGCAAAAAAGAAAAAATTTAAAACAATTGATATTGTCTATATCGGTTTGTTTGCTGCTTTAATTGCAGTTTGTGCGTGGATTTCAATACCTATGACCGTATCCTTTACTTTACAGACCTGTGCGGTGTGTCTTACAGCAGGCTTGCTGGGCTGGAAAAGGGGAACGCTGACCGTTCTTGTTTATATTCTGCTTGGTATGGTTGGATTGCCTGTGTTCACGGGCTTCAAAAGCGGAATCGCAGCTGTTACGGGACCCACAGGCGGTTACATTGTCGGTTTTATTTTTACTGCTCTGATTGTGGGCTTGGCTGCTGACAGGCTGGGCAAAAGGCTTTGGGCAAATATTTTGTTTATGGCAATCGGTATTCTGGTTTGCTATCTGTTCGGAACGGTGTGGTTTATGATTGCATATAAGGTAACATTCGTTTCAGCCCTGACTACCTGCGTTATTCCGTTTTTAATACCCGATGCAGTAAAAATTGCTGTTGCGGCAATACTGGTTAACAGATTAAAAAAATTTGTAAAATAAACAAAAAATACTATTGTAATAATCGTTTCAGTATATTATAATATCAAAAATTAATTTTTAAGGAGTTTCTCTATGCATCTTTTAAAAATTGATAAAGATAATTATATCGGGCAGGCAGATCCGTTTATTTTTGAATCAGGCGGAAGATATTATATTTATACCACAGGTCACGACGGCATTTATGCTTATCATGCAGACGATTTGTTTGAAGGCTGGGAGTTTGCAGGCAGAGTAATGACTGTGCCCGATCATACGGATTTCTGGGCACCGAGTGTGATTGAGCTTGACGGAAAATTCTATATGTACAACTCAATTGAAATATATGATGATGAGCCGGACAAGGGTGGTCACAGGGGCGCAATGTTTGTTTCAGAGGCGGATAACCCCCTTGGTCCGTTTACCAATGCAACACAGCTTCTTCATCCGTTTTCAATTGACGCACACGTGGTGAAAAATGAGGCAGGTCTTTTCATCTTCTATTCAACCAACAGGTTTGAGGGTGACAGAATAGGCACTTATATTGTTGTTGATAAAATGACAGACCCTTACCACGTTGAGGGAAAGCCCGTGACGGTTGTTGAGCCTACACTCGATGAGGATATTTACAGGCGTGACAGATATAAAAAAGGTCAGCACTGGCACACAATTGAGGGTGCATTCTACTTTAAAGAGGGTGACTGGCAGTATGTAATGTATTCAGGCAACTGCTTTGAACAGCCTACATACTATATCGGATATGCCCGTGCTAAGACCGATGAAACCGATTTGAGAAAAATTAAGTTTGAAAAGTATCCTGATGAGAACACATATCATCCTGTTATTGCGGCAAATGAATTTGAGGAGGGCACAGGTCATCACTCCATGATTAAAAAGGATGGTCAGTGGTATGCAATCTATCACGCAAGAGATTATGATGACGGCTTGAATGCCAGTGCTTTTGACGCAAGAAATGCAAGAATCTGCAGATTGAATGTTAAAGACGGAATTATAACCGCCGAAAGATACGAGGATAAAGTTTAATATCAAATGAAAAACACCATTGCAGAAGCAATGGTGTTTTTCTATGTCCTCTTATTATATTTTTCTGATACTGATTTCACCGCTTCTGAGCACTGTGTGTTCTCCGCTTTCAAGCTCGACCTCAAGTCCGCCTGTTTCATCAATCGCAATCGCTGTTGCAGGTGTTGCCTCGCCGTTTTTTATGAATCTGATTTTTTCACCTATCACAAGGGAGTGGCTGCGGTAATAGTCAATAAAGCTTTTTATGTCCCCTTTAGCGATTTTTGTAAGCTCGTTGCAGACCTCGGCAATCAAAAGGCTTCTGTTGATTTTTTCATTCAGACAGCCTGCATTTTCAACCTCATCGGGGAAATCGTCGGTATTAATATTTATACCGATACCGATGATAACATTGGTGACAATGCCCTCCTCAAAATTTGTGATTGCCTCTGTTAAAATTCCGCAAATTTTTTTGCCGTCAAGATAAACGTCATTGACCCATTTGATTTTGGGCTGTTTATCCGTTGTTTTTTCAATCGCCTTGCACACGGCTACGGCGGCTGCGGTAGTTGCTGTAACAGCATTTTGCAGGGGGAGCAGCGGATTTAAAACAAGAGAAAAATATACGCCTGTACCTGAGGGGGAATAAAAGCTTTTTCCCTGTCTGCCTCTGCCTGCACTCTGCTGCTCGGCAACAACTAAAAATTCACCGCTTCTGCCCTCGGCAAGCAGACGCTTGCAGCAGTTGTTGGTGCTGTCGACAGTGGGATAATATATGACATCAATATCATTTTTTATGTATTTCTTAATGCTCGGTGCAGAAATAATATTGCCGTTTTCAATAAGCCTATAGCCTTTGTTTGTAACAGCATCTATTTCATAGCCTTCCTTAATAAGACTTTTAATGCTTTTCCAAACAGCAGCACGGCTTTTGCCGAATTTTTTTGCCAACTCCTCGCCGCTGATATAGTCTGTTGTGTTTAACAGTGCAAAAATAATTTCATCCTTTAGTGCCATTGTTTACTCCTTTTTAAGACAGGTTTACAATCCGAATAAGATAAAGGTGCTTTGAGCCGCAGCTCTCAGCACCTGTTATTTATTTTCTGATATAAAATATTGCTAAGGTTTTCGGTCCGCAGTGTGATGATATTGTACAGCCTGCATCTGCAGTGATAACCTCGGCAAATTTGTTTTTGCCCTCAATCATACCCTTTGCAAAGCTGAGTATTTCGGGATTAATGTCACCGCTGTTGGCTATTACTACTCTTGCAGGGTCGATTTTGTTGATATCCTTCAGGCTGTCGCTGATATATTGCTTATATACCAGATCTATTTTTCCTCTGTATTTTTTTGCAACATCAAGTCTGCCGTTTTCGTCAACAGCAATGCTTGGCTTGATACCGAGCACATTGGCACTGAATTTTGCAACGCCTGAGCACCTTCCGCCTTTGTGGAGATATTCAAGGCTATTCAAAACAAAGGTGGTGCTTACCTTAGGCACAAGGGAGTTAACACGGTTATATATCTTTTTTGCATCAAAGCCCTTAGCCCTGAAGTCACAAGCCTTTAATACAAGAAGACCCATTGCCGTGCAAAGACTTTTTGAGTCAATACAATATACATCGTCAAATTCTGCTGCGGCAATGCAGGCATTCTGATAGCTTGATGAAATGGCAGAGCTTAAACCAATATGAACAACAGCCTTGCCCTGCTCAACAAACGCTCTGAAAACGGCACTGTACTGTGCAGGTGTTACAGCAGAGGTTTTAGGCAAATCACCTGTTTTGTTAACATATGCGTAAATGTCACGCGGAAAAATATCCACACCGTCGGAATAGGCTTTATCCCCTAACAGAATAGATAACGGCAGAATGGTAATATTATTTTTTTCAATCAGGTAATCAGGCAAATCACAGGTTGAATCTGCCGTAATCATAACTTCTTTCAAAATATCACTCTCTAAAACAGTAATTGTGACGGGATATGCTGAATCCCGATTTTCACAGATTATAGCACAAAGTAAAAATATAATCAACAAAAATAGAATAGTGTTTATTATTAGTTTATTATTTGCCGAAAATAATCTGAACTCTGCCTAATTTGTCACGGTCATAGGTTTTATCAAAATAAATGAAAAGCGTATTATCCCTGATTGCACCTGCATATGAAATATCGTCTTTTCCGTCATTTATCAAAACAGAAAATCTGCCCTCATCAAGCATTGTCTTGTCAAAGCTGAAGCCCTCTTTCGGAGTTATGGACACTCCGTTTTGAGAGAAAATAATATAGTCTGCATTTTTAATATCGCTTACTTCGCCTGCAAGTCTTTGCTGTGAATGAAGTGCTGAAGTGCTCACGGTAAAGCTTGTATCAATTGATTTTAATACCTTGCTGTTGCTGGATGATGCAGGGCTTGTATTATTGATTGTATAAGACCAGTTTTCTTTTGCTGTTTCACGAGGATCGGAAACCTTATATTCTTCGAGCGTTTCAAAGCTGATTGTTTTTGGCTTTACGCGGAATTCTCCGTCTGCTATCATCATTTCCGTATGAATATTTCCGATATGATGATTTTCGGTTGATTCATTGTAATTTACAATAACCTGTATATCAAGCGTTATTGTTCCGTCCTCTAAAATATTATAGACACCAAGACCGCGGTTATACTTTAAAATAGTATAATACTGCTTTTTTGTATCGCACAGTGCCTGTGCATAGCTGACATATTTGTTATCTGTTAAGCCCGTTTCCTCATCATAGGTTATATTTTCATTGTAGTCATTCATTGCGAACTGAAGAAATTTCTTTGTCTTAAGCTGTGTTACTTCAAATTTAATGGCACTGTTGAAAACATCCTTCCAGGTGCTTTCACGGGCAATGGAATATTCCAGCTTTTTAACGCCGTCAACGGTTTTCGGAGTAATAAGATAAAGCTCGTATGAGTAAACGGTTTTGCCTGTTACTCTGTTTGAGTTGTCAACTACCTTGATAATCAGCTCCTTACTGCCGTCACCGTCAAAATCATTATAGTAAAGCTCGGGAGCAGCTACGGCAATTGCTTTTTTCCAGCTTGAAAATGCAAGCTCTGTATTATCGGCAGATACAAGTGTTGCGGTTTCTCCGTCAAAAAACAGCTTGTAACCGCTTTCCTTATTTTCTGCAATTAATTCTTTTTTTAAAGGCTCGGTGCTGTTTGCTTTTGTAATTACATTTTCAACATGATTTTCCTGTGCTTTTTTGTTTTTATAGCTGACAGAAAATGCAAAGGCAATTACAACCGCAATCAGCACTGCAATTAATGGTAATATTTTTTTCATTTACTCAGTCCTTATTAGTATACGTCATCATATTTGAATAAAACCTTTTCGCTTTTAACGATATGGTAGCATTTTCCGTTAGCCAGAGAAAAAATAGGTCCGTCATGCTTTAGTGAATCACTGTAAACATCAATTACATGGATTTCATTTTTATCAAATTCAAGATAAAGCCGTTTAACCTTCTCCTCATCACGACAATTTTCGCCTATAATAGCGCCTGTTTTTCTGTTGTGCCTGGTGCAAATCAGCTTTTCAAAGCCCAGTCTTTTCTGAATTTCCTCAAGCAGAAAATCGGGTGATGCACTGATTACAACTGCATATCTCTTTCTGTCTGCAAACCATTTATGTACTTCGTTTTCGTGCTTGTTCCAGAACCCGTTAACTGCTTTTTTCAGCGGAATAAACGGAACAAACAAAAAGCAAAGCTTTTTAAAATCCGTAAAGCTGATGATTTTCATAAGCATCAAAAGCAAAGCAATTATAAGAATCGGAGCTGCAAAGGGCAGCAGCAAAAACAAATAAGGATAGTGAAGCAGACAGTAGACAGCAAAGAGTGAGCCGCTGTCAAACGGAACGATGGTTCCGTCAAAGTCATAAATATCAATCTCCATTATATTCCCTCTTTGTTGAAATCAATGGTTATCGCTTTGTCTGACTCAAAGGGAGTGAGTGTTATGCCTGCACAGGTTAACATCCTTTTGCTTGCTTTAACCAAATCGTCCTCTGCGTATTTATCACTTATGTAGATAACCTCTTTAATTCCGCTTTGAATGATTGCCTTTGCACATTCATTGCAGGGAAAGAGTGCCACATATATGCGGCAGTCTTTAAGACTGTTTCCCCCGGCATTCAAAATAGCGTTAAGCTCTGCGTGGCAGACATAAGGATATTTTGTGTCGCTGTTTTTTTCAGCCTTTCTCTCCCAGGGAAATTCATCATCGCTGCAGCCTCTTGGAAGACCGTTATAGCCTACGGACATAATTTTGTTGTCATCATTTACAATACAGGCACCAACCTGTGTGCTGGGGTCCTTGCTTCTTTGTGATGCAAGAATTGCAACACCCATAAAATATTCATCCCAGCTTATATATCCTTCTCTTTTCGACATAATTATTCACCTTTTAAAGCAGATATAAATTCGTCAAGCTCGCTGCATTCAACTTCACTGATTTTACCTTCATCAACAAGCCTGTTGATTTGCGGATTAATCGGCAGCTTTGCAATGACAGGAACACCAAGCGCCTGTGCGGTTTCATCAATCTGTGATTCACCGAAAATATTTATCCTTTTTCCGCAGTCAGGGCAGGTGTAATAGCTCATATTTTCAACTAGACCCAGTACAGGCACATTCATCATTTTTGCCATATTATAAGCCTTGTTAACAATCATTTTAACTAAATCCTGCGGAGTTGACACAATTACAATTCCGTCAACGGGCAGGCTCTGGAATACGGTCAGCGCCACATCACCTGTTCCCGGAGGCATATCAACAAAAAGATAATCAAGCTCGCCCCAGCGCACATCACTCCAGAACTGCTCAATCACACCGCTGATAACAGGACCGCGCCATACAACGGGAGAGTTAACATCATCAAGCAGCAGGTTAATGCTCATTATTTTTACGCCGTTGTCGGTAACAGTCGGCAGCAGACATTCATTATCCTGCATTGCACGTGAGCTGATACCGAAGGATTTGGGAACGGAGGGACCCGTTACGTCAGCATCAAGCACGCCGACCTTTAAACCTGCGGCAGCACATTTTGATGCCAGCATACAGGTTACAAGGCTTTTGCCTACACCGCCCTTGCCGCTTACAATTCCGATAACCTTTTTAATATTTGAATATTTGTTCATCGGCTTTAAAAAATCCTCTTTGCTCGGTTTTCTGTCAGAGCAGTTTGATTTGCAGCTTGAACAATCGTGATTGCATTCACTCATAATTTCACCTTCATATATTATAATGTATATAATTTAATATTTTAATTTATATAATATATCACATTAAGCCTTATTAATCAATAGGAACGAATAAGAGTTATAACTTTGCCGAGGATTGTGCAGTCGTCAACAATTATCGGCTGGTATTTATCATTTTCGGGCTGAAGCCTGATGTGATTATTTTCCTTATAAAATTTTTTAACCGTTGCCTCGTCATCAATAAGTGCAACAACGATTTCACCATTCTCTGCAACAGGCGTCTGATTAACAATCACAATATCACCATTTAAAATGCCTGCGTTCATCATGGAATCACCTTTAACATGAAGAGCGAAGAGGGTTTCACCCGTTACGCCTGAAATGGCTACATATTCCTCGATTTGCTGTGTGGCAAGAATAGGAACGCCTGCAGTGACCGTGCCAATAACAGGGACGTGCCTGATGTTTTCGGCACCGCCTGCAAGACGGATTGTGCGCTTTAAATTTGCATCACGCTTAATTAAACCTGCTTCCTCAAGGATGTTCAGATTGTACTGAACGGAAGAGGTGGAGCGAAGACCCACCGCCGCAGCAATTTCTCTGACAGAGGGAGCAACACCCGTCTGTGAGATTTTATTTTTAATGAATTCAAAAATAGCATTCTGAGATTTGGATAAATTATTCATAAGCCCTCCGAAAAGTAATTGTTAATATACTTAATATGTACTATACTATTTATATAATAGCATTATAAATGTTCACTGTCAAACATTTGTGTTAATGATTTTATTGTTTTTTTATTTCTATGAAAAAAAGTGTTGACAAATTACTTGATATACGATATAATCTTGCTTGCACAAATCCATATGGCTTTATAGCTCAGTTGGCTAGAGCATGCGGTTCATACCCGCAGTGTCACTGGTTCGAATCCAGTTAAAGCCACCATGGCCCGGTGGTCAAGAGGTTAAGACACCGCCCTTTCACGGCGGTAACACGGGTTCAATTCCCGTCCGGGTCACCAAATGAAAAGACAGTTGCTTTTGCAACTGTCTTTTTTACAATCATTTGGGCGGAGGGGAATTGAAACGAACTCTGCAAATTGGAACGAAGCGAAATTTGCAGGAAAAAGCTCCGGTGGAGCTTTTGATAGCTGAGAAGAAATTCCCGTCCGGGTCACCAAATGAAAATGACACAGTCGCTTTTGCGGCTGTGTTTTTTTGTTATATCGGCTGTTTTTTGCTGAAAAATACAGTATGAAGTGCCCGTCATAAGTTTTTTACCAAAAATTGGCAATTTTTTGTCAAAAAATGTTGAATAAATCACAAAGCTATATTAAAATAATATGGTAAAACTAATGATTGGGGATTAGCTATGGATAAAAATGTTGATTCCGAAAAAGTTAATAAGAGAGTGATGGATTTGTGGGAGAAATATGGACCCGGCATAAGCAAGCTGTGTCATATGAAACTCTCTAATTATCCCCAGGATGCAGAAGATGTTACGTCGGAAATCTATCTGGCGCTGCATAATGCTGTTTATGACGATAAGATAAAAGGTAATCCTAAGTCCTGGCTTTACAGTGTTACCAGAAATCTGATTAATAAAAAGTATAAAGAAATCATCCAAAGACGAAAAAGATATGTAAGTCTGAATGACACAAATTATTGTCACCGTCTGTCTTATGAAATTGATATGCTTGAGCCAAGGGTCAGCGAAGAAAAGATTATGGAGATAAAGAAGGAGATAGAGGGTGAACTGTCTCCCGATGAAAATAATTTGCTTGATTTAATTTACAGAAAAAAGAAAAAGCATAAAAAGATTGCTAAAAAGCTGGATACCACTGAAAATGCAGTAAAGCAAAGAAATTATAGGTTGAAACGCAATATTAAAAGCAAGGCTCACAGGAAAATGGAAGATTATATTAACAGTTTGTAAACAATTAAACTTTTTTAGATTTTTTGTGTTACTTTTTAATAAAACCGTAACTATACGTATGAGGCAATAGAATTATGAAAAAAGAAACGTTTATGGCAATATTAGAGGAAGACTCAATGATCTTTACCGAAAAAGAGCTTTGGGAAATGATTGATGAGGAACTCGCCAAGGATCCGTCTGAAATGGATACGGATTTGGTTGACCTTTGTTTGGATGCGCTTGACGGAAAATTTGATGATGAGGAAATAGAACGAATCAATACAAGAAAAAGATTAAGACCGGGCAAGATACTTTTAGTAGCGGCTGTTATTGTATTAATACTTGGAATTTCTCTTCCTGTCTGTGCAAAGCATCTTAACTTAAATACAGGTGAAGGCGTTGTTCATTATACAGGCGATCATTTTAATGTTAACATGGTTTCCTCTCAAAACAGTGTAGATGTTTTATCTCAGCTCGAAAACGAAGATGTTAATGCAGTTATTCCGAATGAGCTGCTGAAAAGTGAATATTCTTTTGATAATTACAGAATCTATGACAGACAGAGTTATAAAACATATGCAGTAGATTTTGAAAACAAGGATATTAAAGGAGCTATTACTATAAATAATTATGTGGATAATAGTGAGTTTTTGTTAGGCACAAGTCGAACAGATGGTGAATTTGAAAATATTGAGCAAATCAATAAATCTGGTATTGATATTTTAGTGTTTGGTGATGACGAAACATCATACATTTATTATGTTATAGGAAATATAGAATATAATATTGCATTAAATTGTGATTATTCTGTTGCTTACAATATTGCCGAAACATTGTGAGGAGAATAATTAATGAAAAGTTTTTTAAAGAAAGCAGTATGTGTTATGTTTGCCGTATTGATGCTTTTGCCGGCTAACATCAGTGCTATGGCAAATGATGCGTATGCACCTGAAATCGATGAGGCACAGAATGAGGATATGGCAAGAATCAGTGGTTTAATAATATCGTATTATATCGGAGTATCGTCAAGCGGCACAAGTTTGACCTTTGGAGCAAAAATAGTTTGTAAACCAGAGGTCGTAAAATGCGGTTTCAAAGAAATTATGATTCAGAGAAGAAAAAGCAGCACTGACAGCTGGGCTGATTATTTCTCATATAAAGAGCTTTATACAAACGGCAGTTCTTATACATATGCAAAAACCGTACCTGTAACAAGCGGTTATCAGTACAGAGCAACTTGCAAGCACTATGCAAAGAAAAGTCTGCTTTCAACACAGACTATAAATGATACATCAAATACAGTGTATATTTAAAACAAAAACCGTACAGTAAGAAAAAACTTACTGTACGGTTTTTTACTTGTATAAAGTTTTTAATCTAAGCCTGCAAAAAATTCGTCATAGGTACAACTATATATTTTTTTTAGATTAACGATAACGCTGGCTTTTATATTCAGCTCACCTGCTTCATATTTAGCATATGTAGACCTGCCTATGTCACAGCCTCTGAGCTGAAGCTCAGAGCATAACTTTTCCTGAGATAATCCGGCGATATCTCTTAATCGTCTGAGATTAGTACCCATATTCAAATCACGTCGTATTTTTTGTTCCATAGAATACCTCACAAATTTATTGACCAGTATTGGTTGCAACAATTTGTATTGTATGTTATACTAAACAAAAAAGTTGTCCGTTATACTGGTCAACATTAAGGAGTTTAGTATGGCATCCTGTACTTTTTTTGGACATAGAGATACACCTAAAAAAATAGAGCCGATTTTACAATCGACTCTGAAAGATTTAATTGAAAACAAGAATGTTGATTGTTTTTATGTCGGTAATCAAGGCAATTTTGATATTATGGTCAGACATAATCTTAAATCATTAAAAATTTTATATCCGCACATTTCTTGTTTTGTAGTTTTTGCATATAAGTCAGATAGAAGGCTTTTTGACGATTATTTAGAATCTATTTATCCGAATGAACTGAAAAATATATTTCCAAAATATGCGATAATTGAACGCAATAATTGGATGATTAGTAAATCTGATTATGCTGTAACGTATGTTAAAAACTCTGTTGGCGGTGCAGCGAGATTTAAACGTGTTTCTGAACAAAATGGCTTGACGGTCATAAATCTTGCCTGATAGTAATTCTTATTCCATATTGTCTGTTAAAAGCATTATGGCGGTAAGTGCGGCAACAGGTGCGGTCTGGGTACGCAGTATTCTTTTGCCCAGTGTGGCAACGGTGCCGCCGTTTTCCTTTATCAGTGCGACCTCGCTTTCCTCAAAGCCGCCCTCGGGTCCGATGTAGATGGAAACCGTTTCGATCGTTTTATTGATGATTCCTTTCAGCGGTGAGCCGCCGCCCTCGTAAAATAAAAATTTTAATTGACTGTTATCCTTTGATACTGCTGTTTTCAAATCGGTCATTTCACCGATTGCGGGGATAATGCCCCTGCCGCTTTGCTGCGCAGCCTCAAGCGCAATTTTCTGATAGCGTGTCTGCTTTTTTTTAGCCGATTTGCTGTCGGGGCGGCTGACGCTCCTGTGTGTCAGCACAGGCTGAATTTCGGTTATGCCAAGCTCGGTGCATTTCTGAATAATATCCTCAAGCTTGTCACCCTTCGGCACGCCCTGATACAGCTTTACTTTAACAGTAGGCTCACAGTTGTTTGCCTGCTCGTAGCAGACGGAGAGGGCGACACTGTTGCTGTCGATTGTGTCAATGATACAGCCGTAGTCCTTACCGTTGCCGCAGGACAGGGTCAGCATATCGCCCACCTTCATTCTGAGTGATTTTGAAATATGGCGGGATTGCTCTTCGTTTAAAATTACTTTGCCCTTCGGCTCAAAATCAATAAATAATTTTTGCATTTCTTTTCCTCTTATACTATGTATTACAGATTATTTCTTGCCCAGTGGAACAGGTATTGCTGTGCAATTCCGCCGATTCCGTCAAAGCATTGGGGCAGTCCGTCTGGATAATACGCCATAACTCGTTTCATCCACACATCAACAGGGAATGCGTCATAAAAGCCGAAGCCGAACAGCAGTGCACAGTTTGCAACCTTGATACCTACTCCATAAATTTTTAAAAGCTCTTTTCTTGCATCGTCAAGGGGAAGGGCTTTTATTTTTTCAAAATCTATTGCACCGCCTGCCACAGCCTTAGAAAGCTTTTCAAGGTATTTTGCTCTGTAGCCCATGCCCAGTGCCTCAAAGTCCTCAACCGTTAATGTGCTGAGCTTTTCCGCTAAGGGGAAGGAATAAAAGCCGTCGCAGATTTCATCACCGTATGCTCTGCATAAGCGGTCAATAATTCCTTTTATCCTTTTGATATTATTCTGCTGGCTGATTACAAAGGAGCAAAGTGCCTCCCAGCTATCCTGATTTAAAATTCTTATGCCGTAATATTCGTCAACTGTGGGGGCAATGAGCCTGTCCTGCTTTAGTGTGTTACAGATTTCGGCATAATCTTTTTCAAAATCAAAATATTCTTTCCAGATATTCTCGTAGCTTTCCTTTGCTGTATTTCTGAGAATGACCGTGTCGCCGTTTTTTAAAATATTAAGGTATACACCTTTAACAACACCGCTCCAGCTGTTATCCTTATTTTTTACCCAGCGGAATGCCTGACCGCAGTCAAGTGTTAAATCCAAATCAAGGCATTTGACATTTTCAAGAATAATGTCCTTGCTGTCGTAGTTTATATTCATAAATTAATCCTCTTTTCGCCTACTGAGAGTATAACATTTTTTTGTCAAGAGTGAAAGTAAAAAATAGCAATTTACACAAAAAGTTATGTCAAAAGGGTTACATTTGAAATTGTTGAAAACTATGTGTAAATTATTGAAAAGTCAAGTATTTTTTTAAAAAAATTAGTTTTCAACAGCGATTTTCACGCAATATAGCGGTGTTTGACGTACTTTTTAACATTTTCCACAGAGTTTTCCACAGCGATTTTTAATCACGGTTTGTATACATTCGGTTAATAAAAATCTTGTCAAGGATTATTTTTTGAAAAAATTCACAAAAAGCGACAAATAATTTTAGGTATATTTTAAGCCACTTTTTCCTACACTAATTGTATAAAAATTTGAAAGGAAATCAAAAATGATTAAGGGTGTAAATAAGCAGATATTGGAAGTGACGAATACGGAAAATCCATATTTTGAAAAAATCATTTTTTTTGTTAAGCCCGAATACAAATCGGCGGACAGAAAAAAGCTGCAGAAGGAGGCGGAGGCGTTGGCAACCATAACGCAGAAGCCCCCCAAAATTAAGGTTTCGAAAAAGAAAATTTTCAGGATTGCCGTTGGCTCAGTGCTATTCACAGGAGCAGGCTTCGCTCTTTCATTTTTAATGAATTTAATTTTTTGAGGTGGAAAGATATGACAGTTTATAAGGCTTTTAAGAATTTTACGGCGGTGCTTACAGCGCTGGCAATTATTCTTGCAGCAGGCACTGTATTCGGTATAGGCTATAAGGTTTATCACGACAGGCAGGAAAGCAGCTACACTTTATCAAAGCTTGGCTCAAGCGGTGCCGAGGTTAAGTCCATTCAGCGAAAGCTCAATTCCCTGGGCTATTACAAAGGCTCTATTGACGGCATTTACGGTACGGAAACAAAGAAGGCAGTAACCTCCTTTCAGCGTAACTGCGGAATCACGGCAGACGGAATATGCGGCTCACAGACACTGCTTTATCTCGGACTGGGCGGCAGCAGCTCCGGCAACAATACAAGCTATTCAAGCTCAGACGTTCAGCTTCTTGCAAAGGTTATCAGTGCCGAGGCCCGCGGTGAATCCTATGAAGGACAGGTTGCCGTTGGTGCGGTAATCCTCAACAGGGTAAAGCATCCGAGCTTCCCCGACTCCTTAAGCGGTGTTATTTATCAGAAGGGTGCATTTTCCTGTGTAAACGACTCAAACTGGTATGCAGATGTTGCAGACTCCGCAAAGCGTGCGGCAGTTGATGCTATAAACGGCTGGGACCCTTCAGGCGGCGCAATTTATTATTTCAATGCCAAAAAGACAAATGATGCCTTTATGCACTCCAGACCTGTTGTTAAGGTTATCGGCAATCATAAATTCTGTAAATAATTTTTTTGGTAATATTATTTTTTAATAACAGATTTTCTTTATTTTATCCGTGCTTAAAATGCAGACAATAGTATTGCACGTTAAGTGCAGGAGGAGAATTTGTTATGAAAAAAAAGACAGCAAACACAATGAGAGCACTTGGTGCAACACTTGCAGTATGCTCTGCAGTAGCAATTATGGGTGCAGCAAAAACAGAGAATATGTCTGCTAAAAAAACAATGAAAAAAACAGCAGACAAGGTTGTAGGCTTTGTTGATACAGTAGCATCCTTAATGTAAGCGGCTCTCAAAAATAAAAGCGAACAGTTTTATACTGCTCGCTTTTATTTAATGCATTTGCAGCAGGGCTGTGAATGAGCCTGATTCCCGAAGCAAAATAACCGATGAAAGCACCTCTCTTGACGGATTTATCGTTATAGGTTATACTGATAAAAAGCGGGGAGGTACATTATGTTTTTTAAGATTATATATAGACTTTCACGGAAAATCCCGGGTGTTTCCCGTGTTATGAAAATTCTTTATGGCTGTGATATTCCGAGAAAAGCAACCATAGGGAGAAATATAAGATTTCCCCACGACGGTTTGGGCGTTGTCATTCATCCCAACACGGTGATAGGCGATAATGTCACAATACAGCATCACGTAACATTCGGAGTAAACGGCTTCGGCAACGGTGACTGCCCTGTTGTTCACGATAATGTTGTGCTTCAGCCCTATTCGATTATTGCAGGCGGGATTGATATTGGCGAAAACAGTGTAATAGGTGCCGGCAGTATAGTCCTGCACGATATTCCTGCAAATACCGTGTTTTTCAATAAAAGAGAGGAATTTTCACGCCCCCGCAGGGAAAGCGAATATGTTAAATAAAGAAACCGGTCCGGATATGAAATCCGGATCGGTTTTGTTCATTTTATAAACTTGTCGATTGCTGCATTGAATTCCTCAAGCATTTCGGTGTTGCCCTCTTCAACCGCATGAACAATGCAGTGGTCAAGGTGATCCTTCAAAATGACCTTGCCTGTGTTGTTAAGGGCTGATTTCACCGCTGCAAGCTGAATCAGAACATCGCTGCAGTCCTCGCCGTCTTCCACCATCTGCTTAACCTTCTGCAGATGACCGATTGCTTTAGCGAGACGGTTGGTTACATCCTTAGTGTGTTTATGGCTGTGTGTGTGATTGTGGTGATGGATTTCACTCATATTTTATCCAGTGCCTGCTGAATATCGGCAATAATGTCGTCCGCATCCTCAATACCAACACTGAAGCGAACAAGGTCAGGGCTTACACCGCATTCCTCAAGCTGTTCGTCGGTAAGCTGACGGTGTGTGGTTGATGCAGGGTGCAGGCAGCAGGTGCGTGCATCTGCAACGTGTGTAACAATTGCTGCCATTTTTAATGAATCCATAAACACGGTTGCGGCTTCTCTGCCGCCCTTAATACCGAAGGATACAACACCGCAGGTGCCCTTTGGCATATACTTCTGAGCAAGCGCATACTGTGAGTCATCCTCAAGCATTGCACATTTTACCCAGTTGATTTTGTCATTGTTTTTAAGATATTCAGCAACCTTTTTTGCATTTTCACAATGTCTTTCCACTCTCAGGTGCAGGGTTTCAAGTCCTACGTTAAGCAAAAATGCGTTCTGCGGTGCCTGTATGGAGCCTAAATCACGCATAAGCTGAACGGTTGCTTTGGTGATATATGCACCCTTGCCGAAGGTTTCGGTGTAGGTAATGCCGTGGTAGCTTTCATCAGGAGTGGTCAGACCCTTGAATTTGTCATTCTGCGTCCAGTCAAAATTACCGCTGTCAACGATTGCACCTCCGATTGTGGATGCGTGACCCTCCATATACTTGGTTGTGGAATGGGTAACAATATCGCAGCCGAATTCAAAGGGACGGCAGTTGATAGGGGTTGCAAAGGTGTTGTCGATAATAAGCGGAACGCCGTTGGCGTGTGCAACCTTTGCAAAACGCTCAATGTCAAGAATATCAATGCTTGGGTTGGAAATGGTTTCACCGAAAACAGCCTTGGTGTTTGGCTTGAAGGCTGCCTGAATTTCTTCCTCGGTTGCCTGTGGCGAAACGAAGGTGAAATCAATGCCGAGCTTTCTCATGGTTACATTGAAAAGATTAAATGTGCCGCCGTAAATTGCAGAGGATGACACAATGTGGTCGCCTGCCTCTGCAATGTTGAATACAGCGTAAAAATTAGCTGCCTGACCCGATGATGTGAGCATACCTGCCACACCACCCTCAAGCATTGCAATTTTCTTTGCCGCATAGTCGCAGGTCGGGTTTTGCAGACGTGAGTAGAAATAGCCGCTTTTCTTTAAGTCAAAAAGGTCGCCCATTTCCTCGCTGCTGTCATATTTATAGGTTGTGCTCTGCACAATCGGTATTACTCTTGATTCTCCGTTCTTAGGCTCATAGCCGCCCTGAACGCAGATTGAATTAATTTTCATTATTTTTTCCTCCTGTCAGTCCTCAAGAAAATGCTTCATTACGCTTGGACCGTGCTCGATGAAATTGCCTGTTTCCTTGGCAGTTTCCTCATTAATCGTGTCGACACCCTTGATTTCATTATTCTTGTGATAAATAAGATATGGCACAGGGTCACTTGCGTGTGTGCGTGTAACAATCGGTGTCGGATGGTCAGGTAAAATCATAATCTTGTAATCGTCAAATTTTTCAAGACCTTTAAATAAAATCGGCAAAACACGCTCGTCAATCATCTCGATTGCTCTTACTTTGTTTTCGGGCTCATTTCTGTGACCGCATTCGTCGGGTGCTTCAAAATGGATATAAACCAAATCATTTCTGTCAAGCAGCTCAATGCCTGCCTCAGCCTTGCCCTCAAAGTTTGTGTCAATATAACCTGTTGCACCGTCAACCTCGGCAACCTCCATTTTTGCACAGCCGCCGATACCCTTGATAAGGTCAACTGCAGATACTACCGCACCCTTGATGCCGTAGATTTCCTCAAAGGGAGAAAGTGCAGGGCGTTTGCCCTCACCCCAGAGCCAGATTGAGTTAGCAGGGCGCTTGCCTGCCTCTTTTCTCGCAATATTAACAGGATGGTCATTTAAAAGCTCGTAGCTTTTTTTCATCATTTCAATCAGCGGCTTTGCATTCTCGCTGGTTGAAAGGTGTTCGGTAATCACCTTGCCTGTAATATCGTGAGGGGGTGTCATTTTACCAAGGTCAGTTGTGCCGTTGTTCCAGATCAGGCAGTGGCGGTAAGAAACACCCGGGTAGAATTTAAATTCCTCTGTGCCGAGCTTTTCATCAATATACTTGATTAAAATTTCAGCCTCTTCGGTTGAAATATCGTCTGCACAGTAGTCCTCGATTGTTTTTTCTTCATATGGCAAATCGTCTTCGCTGAGGGTAACAAGGTTTGTTCTCAGTGAAACATCAGTCGGTTTCATATCAATGCCGATGGATGCAGCCTCCAGCGGACTTCTGCCTGTGTAATATTTCATAGGGTCAAAGCCCATAACGCTCATATTGGCAACGTCGCTGCCTGGCTTCAAGCCCTCAGCAACTGTTCTGATTAAGCCGACCTCAGCCTTTGATGCAAGCATATCCATATTCGGCTTCTTTGCACACATCATCGGTGTTTTGCCGTCAAGTGAAGGAACGGGATAGTCAGCCATGCCGTCATATAAAACAACTACGTATTTCAATTTATTTCCTCCGAAATTATATTTGATGTTCACAAATCATATTGATGCTTTTGCAAAGCTCTGCTGCATTCTTTGCAGGAAGATACAGCACTCTGTCACCTTTTAAAACAATTTTAACAAACGGCTCGTCATAATTACCGTTAACGATTTCAATGCGAGTCTCATTGTATGTTTTATTATCGTACATAAGCAAAAAAAGTTTAGTACTTTCAAGCCTTTCGTACTGCATTTCAAGCATACAGCTTTCAATTTCATATGCATTAATCTTCGTCTTTATATCGGCATATCCTGCTTTGCCCACTTCTTTATATCCAAAATGAATAACAAGCTTATCATCTTCAACAATTATAGTATGAGAACTTTTTATATAAATCACAAACAGCAAAACAAAGCTGACTGCAAAAAAGACGATTGAAACTATAGCCGGAATAAGGAATTCGTAATAATCAAACAATACCGATACAAGCGAACTGATTGCAAAAAGCAGTATTGAAAACATAAAGCAAAAGCTGAAATTATTAAAAAGCACATAAGCATTTATTGATGCTTTTGATTTGTAATTTATCTCAAATTTTTTCATAATTACTTAAAGTAATTCACACCGCTCTCAAAGATTTTCATATCCTTTTCAAACGGAACGTTTGCATAAAGATCAGTGCCCTTACGTTCACTGTGACCCATTTTGCCGAGAACTCTGCCGTCAGGTGAGGTGATACCTTCAACTGCACATACAGAGCCGTTCGGGTTAAACGGCATATCATCAACAGGTGTGCCGTCAAGGTTAACATACTGTGTAGCAACCTGACCGTTTTCAATAAGCTTTTTCATAACATCATCGTCAGCAACAAATCTGCCTTCGCCGTGGCTGATCGGCACTGCGAAAACATCACCTGCATTCACACCGCTGAACCATGGTGATTTCACACTGCTGATTCTTGTGTATGCCATCTGTGAAATATGTCTGCCGATGGTGTTGAAGGTCAGTGTCGGGTCAGTGTCCTTAATCTCTCTTATTTCACCATATGGCACTAAGCCTAACTTTATGAGTGCCTGGAAGCCGTTGCAGATACCAAGCATTAAACCGTCACGGCAGTTGAGAAGCTTTGTAACTGCCTCCTTAACCTTTGGATTTCTGAAGGTTGTAGCAATGAATTTACCTGATCCCTCAGGTTCGTCACCGCCGCTGAAGCCGCCCGGCAGCATAATAATCTGTGAAGATTCAATTTCCTTAACCATTTTGTCAATGGTTTCATTGATTGCTGCTGATGAAAGGTTGTTGACAACAAGGATGGATGCCTCTGCACCTGCCTTTTCAAAGGCTCTTGCAGTGTCAACCTCACAGTTTGTACCCGGGAATGCAGGAATAAACACCTTAGGCTTTGCAACCTTGTTTTTCGCAACAAAGATGGAACGCTCCTTGTAAAGCGGAACATCAAAGGGCATATTTGCCTTTTTGCCTGAATCGGTAGCAAATACCTTTTCAAGCTTGCCTGTCCAAGCGTCAATCAGCTCATCAACAGTCTGCACTGTGCCGTCAATAATGAATACGCCATTTTCGTTTGTTGTACCTAAAAGGATACCGTCAAAAGCATCGGCGTCTGCCAGCTCAACAACAAAGCTTGCTTCCTTGGCAGCGAATAAGGTTTCCTTATCAAGTCCCTGTGCGAAGGTAAAGCCCTGCTTGTTACCGAATGCCATTTTGCAGACACAGGCAGCAGCACCGCCCTCTTTAACAACAGATGCTGCAAGAATTTTTCCGCTGCGGATACCCTCATAAACACTTACCATAAGTGCCATTGCCTTTTCAAAATCAGGCAGACCGCTGTTTTCATCAACAGGCAGCGGTAAAAGCTTAACTGCTGAGCCTGTTCTCTTGAACTGTGCGGATACTGTTTTGGATGCCTCGCTCATACCTACTGCAAAGGATACAAGGGTAGGCGGAACGTCAAGCTCGTTAAAGCTGCCGCTCATGGAGTCCTTACCGCCGATTGACGGGCACTTGTAGCCAAGCTGTGCCTTTAATGCACCGAGGAGTGCGGCAGTTGGCTTGCCCCAGCGTGTGGGAGCATCGTTTAATCTTTCAAAATATTCCTGGAAGGTAAGTCTTGCCTTTGATGGGTCACAGCCTACTGCAGCAAGCTTTGCCAGTGATTCGCTGACAGCAAAAGCAGCAGAATGGAAGGGTGACCAGCGTGAAAGCTTTGGAATAAAGCCGTATGCCATAACGGTTGCTGTATCTGTTTCACCCTCAAGGAGCGGAATTTTTGCAACCATTGCCTCTTCGGGCGTAAGCTGATATTTGCCTGCATAAGGCATTAATACGGTTGACGCACCGATGGAGGAGTCAAAGCGCTCAACAAGTCCCTTTTGTGAGCAGACCTCGAGTCTTGCAAGGTTTGCCTTTAATGCCTCGGCATTGTCAAGGTCTGCAAGCTCTGCAGGAATCTGCTTTGTGTAATCCATACTGTCATCAACTGCAGTGATTTCAGCCTTGGTATGCTGGGTTACACCGTTTGTATTTAAGAAATCACGGCTGAGGTCAACGATTTTGTCACCTCTCCATGTCATTTCAAGTCTGTTTTCATCTGTTACAACTGCAACAGGTGTTGCCTCTAAGTTCTCTTCGTTTGAAAGTGCAATGAACTTGTTAACATCATTTTTGTCAAGCACAACAGCCATACGCTCCTGTGACTCACTGATAGCAAGCTCTGTGCCGTCAAGACCGTCATATTTCTTCGGCACCTTGTCAAGGTCAATCTTCAAGCCGTCAGCAAGCTCACCGATAGCAACGGATACACCGCCTGCACCAAAGTCGTTGCAGCGCTTAATCATTCTTGCAACCTCTGTTTTTCTGAACAGACGCTGGATTTTACGCTCGGTAGGCGGATTACCCTTCTGCACCTCTGCACCGCAGGTTTCGATTGAAGAGCTGTTGTGTGCCTTTGATGAGCCTGTTGCACCGCCGCAGCCGTCACGTCCTGTTCTTCCGCCGAGGAGAACAATCACATCATCCTTCTGTGGGCATTCACGGATAACATTGTGCTTTGGTGATGCACCGATAACTGCACCGATTTCCATTCTCTTTGCAACATAGCCTGCGTCATAAAGCTCTGTTACCTGACCTGTTGCAAGACCAATCTGGTTGCCGTAGCTTGAATAGCCTGCTGCTGCACCTGTGGTGATTTTGCTCTGGGGCAGCTTAGCGTCGAGTGTTTCCTCAAAGGGCGTTGTGGGGTCGCCTGAGCCTGTAACACGCATAGCCTGATAAACATAGGCTCTGCCTGACAGCGGGTCACGGATGGCACCGCCAAGGCAGGTGGCAGCACCGCCGAAAGGCTCGATTTCTGTCGGGTGGTTATGTGTTTCGTTCTTGAACTGAACGAGCCATTGCTCTGTTTTGCCGTCAATAACAACAGGCACTTCGATTGAGCAGGCGTTGATTTCTTCGCTTTCGTCAAGATTGTCAACAAGACCTCTTTTCTTGAGCGCCTTTGTGCCGATACAAGCCATATCCATTAAGCAGACAATCTTATCTCTGTCACCGTAAACCTCTTTGCGAACGTCAAAATATTCATTCAGGGCATCTTCAATTGCCTTGTTATATTTGCTTTCATCTATTTTGATTTCATCAAGCTCTGTTGCAAAGGTGGTGTGACGGCAGTGGTCTGACCAGTAGGTGTCAATAACCTTAAGCTCTGTTAAGCTTGGGTCTCTGTTTTCATCATTTTTAAAATAATCTCTTACCCAGCAAAGGTCGGCAATACTCATTGCAAAGCCCATTGACTTGTGATACTCTGCAATTTCATCGTCACTTTTTTCAATAAATCCGTTAATGCGAACAATATCAGCAGGAACATCACTCTTTAAATCAAGTGATTCCGGCTTGTCCATGGATGCAACACGGGATTCAACAGGGTTGATAATATATGCTTTAATTTTTTCAAATTCCTCATCAGTGATGTCACCCTTAACAGCAATTACCTTAGCAGATAATACGTCAGGTCTTTCACCTGCGGTTAAAAGCTGAATACACTGTGCAGCAGAGTCGGCACGCTGGTCATACTGACCGGGCAGATACTCGGTTGCAAAATATCTCCAGCCCTCGGGGATGGAAAGCTCGCTGTAAACATTGTCAAGATTCGGCTCGGAAAGGATTGTTTTAACAGCAGTGTCAAACTCCTCCTCACTTAATCCCTGTGCGTCATAGCGGTTGATGATTCTTAAATCCTCCAATGCAGTAATACCCACATTGTTTTTCAAATCAGCCAGTGTCTGACCGGCTTCAATGTCATTACCTTTTTTCTTTTCAACAAATACACGATAAACCATTGCCATTTGATTTCTCCTTGGTAAATTTTAATCGCATATATAATAACACAAAATATTTAAAATGCCTATACAAAATTTGATATTTTTTTATTTTATTTTATAGGTACTGTTTTACTCGGGAAAGATTGATAAATATTTCACAGAAAATTTACACAAACTATTCAATCTTTTCATTTTTTATGATATACTTAATGGTTGGATGAACATATTATTTTACGGAAAGGGGTGAAGCCATGGATGAAAATATAATTGCTCTTGACGACGGGGCATACGAGGTTGAATTTATGAATCTTGTGGTTGACAAGGCTGATAATTTAAAGGTCGTTGATTCGGACAGCCATTTCAGAAAATTCACAGGTGTTCACCCGTCAAAGATCAAACAAGGCAAGCTGTTTCTTCATGATTTTATCAAGCCTGTTTACCGTGAAAAAATAATGAAAATTCTTTGCAAAAAAAATTCTCCCTATGTGTATTTTGAGGCTGAATTTTTGGATAAAAGCGGTGAAAGTGTATTTATATACTGCACAGGTCAGAACTGGGATAACTCCACACTCTGCAGGCTCACACTTGTTGACGTGTCAAAATCACAGCTTAAGCAGGAGCAGCTGAAGCAGCAGGCAGAGGAAATGGACCATCTGATTGATATGGTCACAGGCGGTGTTTGTCTTTTTAAAGTAACAAGCGATATGCATATTGAGCCGCTGTATCTGAATGAGGGCGGCTGCAAGCTTTTCGGCACAACCAAGACTGCCTGCAAAAACCAGCTTCACAGATTGGATGAGCTGATTCATCCGGAGGATAAAAGCCTTGTTTTTCAGGCTATCGGCAAAGCAATGGCAACCAATGAGGCGATTGATATTGAATTTCGTACAATCGTACATAAGGACGAGTACAGATGGTGCAAATTCAATGCCGCAATTCAGAGCTATGATGAGGATAAAAGCCCTGTATTTCATGCAATGTTTACAGATATAACCAGTGTCAAGGAGGCAGAGGAAAAGGCTGATCTGCTTAATGAACGGCTGATTAAAATGTTTAAAAATGTGCCTACTCCCGTTTTTTCAACCACTACGGAGGAACCGTTGATTTTGAACATAGTCAGTGAAGATTTTATGAAATTTATGGGCTATTCAAGAAGCTTTCTGTTTGATGAGCACGGCGGTAATCTTGCCGATTTTATGATAGAGCGTGAGGTAAGATACGTTGAGGCGAATATAAGAAAGCAGATTGAGGAAAACGGCATAGTGAAAATCCGTTATTCACTCAGAGTGAAGGGCGGGAAATTTGTTGTTGTGGAGGATAATCGTAAAATTGTTGACCAGGATGACGGCACAAAATCTATGCTCTGCAGTCTGAAAAATGTTACAAAAAGCTATAGCGAAAACAGTGATATATAATGAAAAACAGCAGGTTAGATAACCTGCTGTTTTTCATTATAACAATCTATTTTTTTGATATTGAATTTCTGAATTCCAGGTATCTGTATGCAAAATACAGAAAAAAAGCAAGGTACATCACAAGCAAAGCAATATAGATGTATTTTATTACAGGATCAATCTGATGACGTGAAACATTAGGAAGGATTGTACAGAGAAATAGTATAATCAGGGGAATTACCCGTTGCCGGAATACTCTTTTCATCATGTCGAGTCTTGATTCGTCGTCGCAGAAAATTTTTTCGTCACCATTCATTTCTGCACGTGGCTTTCTGAAATAGCTGTATCCTGCAAAGTCCTGAAGGTAATCCCATCCGCAGTCGCTGAACATACGAACGTATTCCTCTTTGTTTTCACTGCCTTCCGGATTAAAATCAAGCTGATAAACCACATCTTCGGGTTCACATTTTTCAAAATGATAGATTAAAAATTTCACATATGTGAACCTCCAGCCGTTTTTATGCATACTGCTAAGGTAATTTTCTTCCTTTTCCCAATCAGGAAGGGTAAAAAACTTCAGTTGTGTTTTTGTGCTTTTCATTTTAAAGAGCCTCCTTCATAGTTCTGTGCAAACGCTCAATGCGGTTAATTTCAAGTTCTAAAACCTGTTTTCCCAAATCTGTAATATGATAAATTTTTCTTTTGTTTTCTTCACGGATAAATTTGATTAATCCGTCTTTCTCCATTTTTGACAGACTACCGTACAGGGTTCCCGGTCCTATTTTTATTTCACCTTGGGTTAAGCTTTCAACCTTCTGTACGATGTTATAGCCATGTGCCTCTTCTCGAAGACATAACAGAATATAGAAACTTGTTTCTGTCATCGGAATATATACTTTTTTAATATGACTGTTCATAATTAAGCCTCGTTATTAACTGCGATATATCGTAGTGCGATATAATTATTATATGACAAACAGATTTTATTGTCAAGCAAACAATGCAGTTTTTTATCGGTTGTAAATCGAGATAATAGAGTAATTCAATAAAAACATCCATTATTTCAAATTTGTTTGGTAATAATAGACAAACAAATGAATGAAAGTTTGTTAATATTTTTTGTGTTACCTTTGTTGAAATAGATAATAAAATGTTTTATAATTTAGATAATAGTATAATTGTATACTTTTGTTTTACATTTTGTATATTAAACCGTTGATAAGGAGAAAGAGTTATGAAAAAACAACGACTTACAAAGCGATTGCTCAGTATCTTTCTGGCAGTGCTGATGGCTTTCACAGGGTTGATTCCTGCGGTGTCGGCATTTGCAGGTGACGGCGTTGAAGGTTATCACACCATTGAGCTGTTCTACAAAGAAACTGACACAATTGTTCCTTCAACAATGCTTAATGAGGCAGGTGAAGAGGTCACCTATATTGAGTATATGGTTGAGGGTGATGAGCTTCAGCTTACTTATAAGCTGATTGATACAGCTATGCCTGATAACGGCTATATTAAATGGTATAGCGAAACGCCGACTCTTGTTGATGTAACACAGGAGGGTGTTGTTAAAGCCTTTGACTCATCAAAGGGTGCAGTAATCCACACATGGATTAATAATGAGGTTAAAACAATTCCTTTGGTAGGAAGTCTTATTGCGCAGGCACTTGAAAAGGTGCTTTTTAATGATAAGGTTAATGTTGACACAATGGATACCGATGCAATTATTGCCATTGTTGAGGCAGCCTTCGGCTCTGATTCACCTATTTCAAAATGGGTTGAATCTTATAAGGGCGATCTTATTGATTCACTTCGTTATTATCTTGATAACATCAATTCAAATATCCATGTTCAGCTATTTGCCGCTGATGGTACACTTTTAGCTGAGGACTATGTTCGTATCTGCGTTACAAGAAATAATGAATGGTATGCAAATTTCCTTCCCAACGGTACACATATTACAAATAAGTCACAGATTAATACAACGGTTGCAGTTGGTTCTACCTGTCAGCTTTATGCTATAACAACACCTGTAAGGCTTGAATATGGCTGTATTTATTCTGTTAAGAGTACATCCGTTTTTGATCAGGGTAAGGTTGTAGCTACTGTTGATGACAGCGGTCTTGTTACCTTTAAAAACCCGGGTACGGTTACTATTATGGTATCGCCTGATACAGAACAGGTAATCAAAAATATTCTTGCTCTTATCAATAAGTTTTATGAAATCAACGGAGATATGATTGACAGCCACAAGGTGGCAGATATTCTGATTAAGTATGTCGGAATTGATATGAACAGAAATGTTCTTGCGGCAATTCTTGATGCCTGCTTTGCAATCGCCGATATTGCAGGCGATGCGGCAGACCCTGTTAAGCTGACAGCTACTGCTGCAAAGCTTATCGGAAACCTTGTTCTTCAGTTTGCATATAATGACAAAATTACATTTACTGTTGTTGAGGCACAGCCGATTACCGACTTTAAAATTGACGGTGCAACACAGGTGCAGGAAGGCACTGAAATTCAGCTTTCCATTACGGATGTTCAGCCGAGCACAGGTGATATGAGTGATATTACCTGGCGTTCATCGGATCCATCCATAGCAAGTGTCGATCCTAAAACAGGTGTTATCATCGGACGTGATGCAGGTCAGTATGGTGCTTTGGGCAGTGCAGCAGGTCAGGATTGTACGATTTATGCTGTTTCGGCGGCAAATAATGTTGAACGCTCCTATAAAATCAAAGTTGTAGGTAAGCTTGGAAAGCCCTTGTCCGATGTGGAGATAAGCGGTGAAAAGTATCTTGAAATGGGTATGGAAACCGATTATTCCTACACCGTTTTCCCAAAGAGAACAGCCACCTCTGATAATCTTTATATTACCTGGGGTGTTGTAACAGGTGAAGACGAAGAGGGCAATACAACCTATGCATGGGCTGATGCGGAAAATCCTGCAACAGACGGCAGGGGCACAATTGACGCAAAGGGTCATTATGTTGTTAATAACGGTGGTGTTACCACTATTGTTCTTAAAGCACAGACAGGTGTTTATCTGTCAAACGGAACCTTTACCGAATTTAACAGCTTTATCAAAACAATGGATATAACAAATGGTATACCCGTTGAAAAAATTGAAATCAATGCATCCAAGGCTGTCGGTATTGCAAGCAGCATAAAAATACAAAATACGGTTGATGTAAACGGAGAAGCACAGACCTATGTATCTGTAAATGCAGGTACGCAGTATTTGGGCTTAGGTGCCGTTCTTAATGCGGCAGTTTATCCTGAAAATGCTTCAAACCAGAATTTGACCTGGGTAATTGATAACGGATATTATGAATCAGAGCCTTCGTCAGATACACACCAGACAACCATTAAACAAAAAGCCGGTCACGAGGTTGCTGATACCGTTAATATTTATGCTGTATCGGCAGACGGAAGAATCAGGTCAAATCTTGTAACCGTCTGTGTTTCAAAAAACAGTGTTGACGGCAATAAAATAGTTGATGCAGATAAAAATAAAATCAATACGCTTGAGGTTATTAACGGAAAATCAGTTGATGTTATGCACGATATTGATTTTAAGAAAGGTGCAGACGGTACATATTCTGCCTGCTACAAATGTAACTGGTATTCAAGCGATGAAGGTGTATTTACCGTAACACCTAAAAATAATGATAACAGAGATGCTGTTATTAACGGTGTTGATGTAGGTACGGCAACGCTTTATTGCGTTTCGGCAGACGGCGGCGTTATGGATACCTGTGAGGTAACAGTTTACCCCGATAAGGAATATTTAAAGAACATTGTCAATCTTTGTGACAGGACTGTAGTTACAAGAACCAAGGATAACGCTTCCTTATATAAGGTATATATGCATAAGCTTGATTTGGCATATGCAGTTTTGTATGACCAGCCAATGGCGTCTCAGACAGCCTGCAATACTTATGCAGAGGAGCTTTTGAATGTATTTTATAAGCTCGGCGGATTTGTTGGTATTTTAGGTGTTGATATTCTCGGCAAGGGCGAAGCGCAGCTTGCAAGCGACTATGTTACAGTTGAGGTCGGCTCCACTTCAAACTATACAAGATACAGTTATGATTTTGATTACAAAATAAATCCGGGCAATGCGATGTACAGCTCAATCGAGTGGACATCATCAAACCCGAATATATCGGTTGACAGAAACGGTATCTGCAAGCCCGTTAAGAATGAAGCCTGCTCAGCTATTATTACCTGCACGGTTACAGACTATATGGGCGACAGCATCAGTGACAGTGTTTTTGTTGCATTTTCAAGAACGCCTGCAACAGGTGTAACACTTGACAAAACTTCAATTGAAGGCGGTAAAATCGGAGAAACCGAAACCCTGAAGGCAACCGTAACACCAAAGCCTGTCGGCGTTGTAGGCGGTGCCAGCAATACGGCTGTTTACTGGAGTTCAAGCAACCCGTCCATTGCATCCGTTGACCAGAATGGTGTAGTTACCTTTATTGAAGGCGGCAGATGCGTTATTACCGCAACTACATATGACGGCGGAAAAACAGCAGAATGTGCCGTAAATGTTGTTACAAACTACACAGCACTTGATTTGCTTGTTAAGCAGTATAATGATTTGGCACTCAACAGTGTTAACTTCTACCCTGACAGTTGGGCTGTTTATACCGAAACCTTGGCAAAGGCTCAGCAGATGCTTGATGCTGCAAACAGCTCACAGGCTGAGGTTAATAAGATGTATGATGAGCTTAAGGGTGCATACGAATCATTACAGAAATATAATTACATTCAGAATATTGAGCTTTATCTTGACGGAGAGCAGACACAGGAATTCTATCAGTATGATTTAAGTCTGCTGAAAGAGGGTATTAGCTATAAGAATGCAATTCTTGATTTGAATGTAAGACTTTATCCGAATAATGCTTCCTATGAATCCGTTAAATGGGAATCATCGACCACAGATGTTTCTGTTACGAATGACGGAAAATGCTCACCGACAGCAAATAAGAGCTGTTACGGTCTGATAACCTGCTATGTTAAAGACCACTTCGGCAATGTATTCACCGATACGGTTTGGGTATCCTTCTCATTTGTGCCTGTAACCTCCCTTGGTCTTTCAAAGCAAAGCATTTCAGGTGAAGTGGGCACAACCTATAAGTTAGGCTGTACCGTATATCCGACAGGTACATCACTGACACATATCGGTGCTGCAAGTATTCAGGATTACTTCTGGGAGTCTGATAACGAAGAAATTGCAACCGTTGACCAGGACGGCGTAGTTACATTTGTAAGCACAGGCGCAACCGTTGTAAGAGCAGTTTCCTATGACGGCGGTATATCTGCCGAGTGTATCGCTTCCACAAATGGTGACAGAACTGCTTTGAAGAAAGCAATTGAAGACTATAAAGATGTTGATTACAAGAATTATGCATTAGCATACGGCAAGGATTTCACAGATGCTTATGAAGCAGCAGAGCTTGCAATGAATGATGTAAGCTATACACAGGAGGAAATCGACAGAGCAACAGAAAACCTCAATAATGCTTATGAAGCTATGGCGCAGCATCCGTTTATCTTTGCAGATTCTGTAAAGATTGATTATACGACAACTAAAAAGCCGCTTGTCGGCAGCTCTTCACAGGTATCAAGCGGTACCGTTGGAGCAAGTGATGCCGTATCCGTTAATTTGTCTAAGAATTATTCCAACTATAATGATTATAACTGGATAACACTTACGGCTTCCTCAGACCCTGCTGATGCAATGGTTAAGTCCATAAGCTGGACTACCGACAATTCATATAAGGCAAAGGTTGAAATCAGCGGAGGCTCAGTAAAGGTTACTCCCGATAATGGTCACGACAATGGTGCATGGGCAATTCTTACAGCAACAATTGTTGACGATTATGACCGTGTTACAACAAGAACCATTTATGTTTCACTCAGTGATAAGGTTTGCACGGATTTTGATATTACAGATACCAGCAAAAATCTTCTTGCCGATGCAGATCCGACACCGATTGAATATACCATTTCAGGAGATCCTGAATTTAAGGATATTGTATGGAGCTCCAATAATGAAAGTGTTGTCAAGGTTGATGCAAACGGCAACCTGATTCCTGTTGATAAAGGTACTGCAAAGGTAACAGGTAAAACCATTGACGGCGGATTTGAAGATACAATTATCATTAATGTGTCAACCAACTTTGCTTCTCTTATTGAAAAGAGCAGCACCTACTATGAGCTTGTACAGAATGTTAAGGATGGCTATACCTATACTAAGGAATCATTGGATGCACTTTCTGCTGTAATTGCGGAGGCACAGACAATGATCAGTGATGCAAGAGCGACACAGGCTGAGGTTGACGATATGGAGGCAAGACTTGATGCGGCATACAACGGTCTTGTTCGATATGTTGCAGTAACAACCGTTAAGCTGACTGCTGAGGAAGAGGTAGGTGTTGAAACTGTAAAGGATGGTTATATCCGTTATACAGGCACAATGATTAACGGTAAAGAAATAACACTTAAGCCGATATTCAATGCTGAAAAGGCTGTTTATTCGGAAATTAAATATGAATCAACCAATTCAAATATTGTTGTTGATGAAAATGGTATTGTTACAAATAAATCAGCCATTGCAGGCAGTGCAAAAATTACCTGCACAGTAACGAATGTATTTGGCTATACCTGCTCAGATTCTGTTTATGTAACCTTTGCAAGATATGGTGTAACGGGCATCAGCTTTGATAAAGAGATGGTATATGGTGCACCTGCAGCACAGGTTCTTCTTACACCGACAGTTACAAATTCAAACGGAACTTCACTTTCATCTTCTTTTGTCAAAGCTTGTACGTATACATCAAGCGACCCGGCAATCGCGTCAGTTGATGACAGTGGTGTTGTAACCTTCAATACACAGGGTATGGTAACGATTACTGCCACAACGATAGACGGTGGTTATACCGCAACAATCAATGCATATACCACATGGGACAGCACAGCACTTAAGGCTGCTATTGATGAGGCTGAAAAGTATACATATACAAATTATGCTTATGAGTACGGCACAGCCTTCAACACTGCATATAATGAAGCAAAAGAGGTTTATGCAGATGTTTATGCTTCACAGGCTGCAATGGACGAGGCTTGTCTTGCACTTACTGAAGCTACCTCAAGACTTGAAGGTCATGAATTTGTAGTTCCGCAAATCAGTTTGACCCAGGGTGATTCCGTAATAGCAAACGGTGCTGTTGTTCAGGTTGATGCAGAAACTGCAAAAACAACATTGGCACTTGCTTTGAATGATGGTGCAATGGTTAAGAGCACAAGCATTACCATTGACAGTCAGGAGGGTGTTGAGGCTGTTGTTAACGGCAATAGCATTGATATAACAAAGACAGCCGATAAGGGAAGCATAGTGGTTTCTGTACTTGTTGTCGATGATTATGACAGAGAATATACTGCAAGCTACAGCCTGAGCATTATTGATCAGATTATACCTGTAACTTCATTAGTGCTTACAGCAAATGGTGAAGAAATCAACGGTTCGCTTGTCCAGAGCGGATGCGGCATATTCTACAGAAACTATAAGACGATTACAGTTAATTATATTCCTACACCTGCTAATGCAAATGCAATAACAAGTGTTGAATATACTTCTTCCGCATCAAACTATATTACGATTGATAAAACAACAGGTGTTATTAATCTTACCACTGCAGGTAAGGGTCGTGGCTCAAATGCAACAACAATCAAATGCAAGGTAACAAATGCTGACGGTTCAACAGCAGAAGCTTCCTTTGCTCTTACATTAACAACCTAAGGAGGCGACATTATAAATGTTGAACACAAAAATAAAAAAGAGCTTGTCACTCCTTTTGGCAATGGTGCTTTGCCTGTCCGCTTTGTGGGCAGCACCATTCGCCTTCGGTGTTGATGGCGTTGAAATTAATGCAAATACTTTCCCTGATCCTGTATTCAGACGAATCATTACAGAGGTCTATGATAAAAATGAGGATGGTTATTTGAGTGTAGCTGAACGCAGTGCAACTTATATGAACCTTTCAGGCAGAATTGATATTGATGAAAACGGTGATCCTGTTGAAACAATTGATAATCTGCAGGGAATAGAGTACTTTACAAGTCTTACAATGCTCAGATGCGGCGGCTTGGGCTTGAATACTCTGGATGTATCAAAGCTTTTGAATCTGACATCACTTACCTGTCAGGGTAATAATTTGTCATCACTTGATTTAAGCTATAATATGGCTTTGCTTACAGTCAACTGCTCAGATAATGTTTTGACAGATATCGTTCTGCCGCTGAGCCCGAAGTTTGAATCCCTTAACTGCTATGCAAATTCACTCACCAAGCTTAATCTTTTAGGTGTACCGGGTCTGCAAAGTCTTTATTGCCACCAGAATGAGCTTGATAATCTTGATTTATCAAGCCATACTAAGCTGAGTGAAATCAACTGCCAGCAGAATCATTTGACCTCACTTGATTTAAGCAAAACAGCCTTGGATGGTGTAACACAGTATGAAATTGGTAATCAGACGGTTGATGTTAAAGCCGTGCCTGAAGGCAATAGGATTGCAATTCCATTCAGCGGCAAGGGTCTGAACAGTAATACAAATTACAGAGGCTGTTCACTTGATATTTTTGAGGATGGCTCAGGCTTCCAGGGTGATCAGTTTGTTGCATATGATGTTGACGAGATTAAAGACGGAATAACATATTATTGTTATCCTATGCTTGAAAACTCTCAGGATATGGATGTAACAATTCGTGTTACACGTGATTTTTATCAGGTTGATTTCTTTGCTGATGAAGCAATGGAAAAGAAGCTTGGTGTAAATATGGTTCCTGCAGGAGAGGCTGCTCAGGCTCCTCAGATTACGGAAACACCGCAGTGTAAGGTGTTTGAAAGCTGGAGCAGGGACATAAATTCCGTTAATGAGGATATGGATGTTTATGTGAATTGGAAGGACAATCACAATTATGCTCCTTATGCAATAGCTTCCGATAAGGATACCGTGACAGTTCGCTGCAGCAGCTGCGGACACAGCTATAATGTAAGCTTCAGTTCAATCGTTAACAGCAAAGCAGGCGATGAAAAATTTGATGAATATATTGATGTCGTAAAGGACGGAAATATTAACACCAAGGATTTTGCACAGCTTTTGAAGAACTTAGGCTAATCAGCAGACACCCGCGAAAAAATCGCGGGTGTCTTTTATAATTTTATATATAGGTCTTGTTAAATGAATTGAAATCTGTTAAGATAGTATTGTATATTTTAAGCAATCACAGAGGTGTAATATGGATTTGAAAAAAAGGCTTAATGAAGAAAAAAGCTTTAAAAGAATATTTATAGCTTCAGTTGTGTTTTATGCTGTGGCAATCGTGCTGATGATAGTCGGTACATTCCTTGATTTGCAGATTGATAAAGCAATATTTTACCCCGAAAGTATTCTTGTTAAGGGACTTGAGCAGTTCAGTCAGTTTGTATATTGGGGTATGTGGGGACCGATATTCACTGTTCTTATTCTGAGCAGACATAATCTTAATGAATCTCTTGAAATTATCGGCAGAGTTATTCCCATTATAGGTCCTGTGGATAATACCGAAACGAAGGCTTATAAGGTATGCAATACAATTTTAAACATTTTTACGGCGGCAGCATTTTATGTTCTTTCAGTTATTGGCTGGAAAAAGCTGGTTGAAAATGTGCTTAAAAATATTCTTGCCGATCTGGATATTGCGGATATGCCCCAGTGGTTTTACTTTATTGTATGTGCCGTGCTCAGTGCAGTGGTAATTTTAGCTTGCAGAAAAATTGATAAGGAAAAGCTCAGAAAGCTTGAGGCATTGGCACTTGCCGGTGTGCTTCTCGGAATCTGTTACAAGCTTGTTGAAGAGTGTAAGGAAATTACAGGTCGTGTCCGCTTCCGTGAAATGGTTGCATATTCAAACGGAAAGGTTGACGAAAGCGGAATGAGCAATGGTCAGAAGGCTGACCTTACAAGAGAAATGCTGAAGTATACAAATTATGGTCAGTATGCACCATGGTACAAAAAGGGTAATGATATGATGATATATAAGCATTCAAATTCATTCCCAAGCGGTCATACAACCTATAGCTGCACAATGTTTTTAACATATCCGCTGTGCCTTGCTTTTGAAAAGCTGAAGAAATTTGCACCGTTTATGTATGCCTTCAGTGCTGCTTATGTAATTATTGTTGCTGTTTCAAGATTAATTGCCGGTGCACACTATTTGACAGATGTTGTGGCTGCGGCAGTTATCGGTTACACATTGTTCCTGATTGTTAATAAAATTTATAACGTATTCACTAAAAAAGGTATAATCGGTTAAAAAGGAGAGCAGGTCATTGACCTGCTCTCAGCGTGTAGAAAAAGTCAAATTATAAATTCTACACGCTGGCAGACGTTGAGAAATGGCGCTGAATTCCGTTTTTTGCGAGTGGGAGCTGTACGATGGTACTGCCCCCGAGCAAAAGGCGGAAAACGCACAAAAGCCTTGCAATTCAAACAAATTGCAAGGCTTTTAAATTGTTTTGGCGGTAGAAGCAAGCCTCTGCCCTACAATCATATAGAACAATAAATTTTCTATTGATTAATCTTCGTGCGTGGTTCAGCCCACTTTATCGACAGTCTGAGAGCAGGTCATTGACCTGCTCTTTTCGTTACTCATTTATTACTATGCTGTCACCTGTGTCAATAAGCTCCTTGAACGTGGGGTGCTCTTCAAGGGATTTATTCGGAGTGTGAAAGGTTAAATAGAGCTTATCATCTGTTTTGAAAATCATCCCGTGTCCGCCATCATTTGTAATGATTGGCGGCAGATGAATAAATTCTCCGTCAAGCTCACCGTTTGATGATTTTGCAACACATTGGCAGTACATATGGTTAACAAAGGTTGACCATATTAAAAGCAGCTCACCGCCTGTTGTGCGGTACATAAATGGTCCGTCGGTAATATAGTGCTCACCCTCAGGCTTTTTGTCTGCCCAATCGGGTGTTGAACCGCTGAACATATAAACAGGCTCACCGATGCTTTGTGTCAAATCATCACGCAGTCTTATGTAACATACTGTGCCGTCAATTATCTGTGTGTGCTCGTGACAGAAAACAAGATATGGTTCGTTATTCTTATTGATGTAGAGTGTTCCGTCAAGACATTCCCATTCGTCAGGCGTCACAGCTCCCTTTGAATGGGGCTGGAATTCACCGTCAGGACTGTCGGATTTTAAAATATATACACCTCTTAGTCCGTTTTCCTTTGTAAAGGTAGCAAACATATAATAGCTGTTATTATATTTGTGTACCTCAGGTGCCCAGTTCACCTCTCTGTTCATATTCCATTTTCCTGAGTCAAAGCATACCCTCGGCTCGCTGAAATGGATTAAGTCCTTTGTTGTATAAACATCAAAGCCGTTTACTTTTTTTCCAAAGTCCTTTGCTCTTGTGCCGTAAAGATAATAGGTGTCACCCTCCTTTAAAATAAAGGGGTCACGTATATTGATTTCGTTTTGCTTCATTCTATCACCTGAAATTCGTTCTGATTATTTTTTCAACCAGCTCTTCGGTTGGAAAATCAACGTAAATCATACCATAGTAGGTGTTCTTTTTCAACGGATATTTCATAAATGCGGGGTTAATATATTTTGAATTGTTATACGGTCCTTTTAATCCGCCTGCTGTTGACAGATAGTTGATAATATATGTACCGCAAAAATCGGTCATTGTGTTCAGAAACGGCAGAATGCAATCGTTCCAGCGGGGCTCGGGCTTGTATTTATATCTGTCCTGAATAACAAAAGACATTTCGTTTTCACCGCCTGTTTTCAGTGTAAGCGGTTCAGGTACAGGCTTGTCCTGCTCTATCCATTTTGAAAAGTCGATGCCCGTGTTGTGCGGATTGTATTCGTTGCTCTGAAGCATTTTGCAGCGTCGGATAAGAATTATTTTTCCTCGTACCTCATTCATCAGCGGGCTTCTGTTTTCAAGATACCATTTGCTTTGGTTATCCTTGATATAGCGGTGAAACAGAATATCAAAGCAATGCTCCATTTCTTTACCGCTGTCATTTTTGAATTGAAATACAATGGTTTCACTTGGGTTTTCATCTAAAAAACGGTAACATTGCGCAAGCACATCCGCCAAATCCATTTGTTTCCCAAAATGGTTTGGTGTGTTAAAAGCCTTTGCAATTCCGTGCACCATACCAAGGCGGCTTCCTCTTGACTGTACTCTGATGTCAAGCCCTCTTATGCCGATGCAAAGCTGTTCGTATATATTCAGATTCTGGCATTTTGAGATGTGTGAAAATTGAACATATTTTGTTACGCAGTCGTGGGTGCCTGCTAAATTCAGTCTGAGCACCTCTGTGTTATTATCTATATTTTTCATCCATGATTTTAAATTCATACTTATCACCAAAAACACTATAACATTTTTGTGAAATAATATCAATTGAAAATATCAACTTATTATTTTATAATTAATTATATAAAGCCATTTTCAGGGGGATGTTATGTTAATTTTTTCAACAAAAGGCAAAATAACCACTGCCAACGATAAAACGAATCTTATGCACAGGTTTGATGTGCCTGATAATATTGATAAGCTGATAATCAGGTACAGTTATTCACCCAAAACACTTGAAAACAGAGAAAAGGCAGTTTCAATCATTCGTGACTGCTTTGATAAATATGATGAAACACTTACGGGCAAGCCTGCTGACTATCTTCCCATTAAAAATCTTGTGACGCTTTCTGTGGACGAAAACGGCAAATACCGTGGTGCTGCCCACAGACAGGATGATGAGCAGGAGCATATTTTCAGTGAAGCCTATTCGTCCCCCGGATTTATGAAAGGTAAGCCGCAGGCAGGCGAATGGAGCATAATGCTTAATGTGCACTGCGTATGCTGTGATGTGGACTATGTGATAACTGTTGAAGGGGAGGCGGAATAAATGAGCTATTTACCATGTGAGCTGCACTGTCATACCCTGCACAGTGACGGAGCTTTCAGCGTTGAAGAGCTGCAGAAGGCTGCAGTTGAGGATCATCTTTCATTAATAGCATTGACAGACCATAATACAATGTCGGGCTGGGATGAGCTTGACGATTCTGTTGTTCCTGCAATAAGGGGCATTGAATGGACCACTTATTTCGGTCATATGCTTGTTTTGGGTGCAGGTGATTTTGTTGACTGGCGTGATGCCGTTCCTGCTAATATTGATGAAAAAATAAAGCAGATTAAAGCCTGCGGAGGGCTGGTAGGTGTTGCGCATCCATACCAGATGGGTTCCCCTATATGCACAGGTGGCAGATGGGAGTTCAATGTAAGAAACTGGAGCAATGTGGATTACATTGAAATCTGGCATGAGGATATGAATAAAATCAGCAGTGAGAATGTTAAATCCGTTGCTCTGTGGACTTCACTGCTGGACAAAGGCTGCAGACTTGCCGCAAGCTACGGCAGGGATTGGCACAGACCTGAAAGCAAGGGTCATTATGGCTGCACCTATATTGATATTGAAGGTGCTCCTACGCCTCAGAATGCACTCAGAGGAATAAGAATGGGAAAAACTGTTGTTTCAACAGGAGCAAAATTTTTCTTCAGAGTGCACAGACACGGCAATACATATACAATCGGTGACACGGTTAAACGAGGAAATTATACCTTCAGCTTTTTTACCGACCTTCATTCACGTGAGAAGGATGCAGGTGAGGAATCTGTTGTTTATAAAACCATAAAGGTCGTATCTAACGGCGGCAAGGTTGTTCTGGAAACCCGATATAATGAAAAGCACGTTATGCTTAGAATGGAAAAGGCACATTGGTACAGAGCAGAGCTTTGGGGCACGGTTGATGGGGAAGCAGTTCCGCTTGCAATAACATCGCCGATTTATTGTGAGTAATTTTGGCATATTTTGAAAAATTAACACGAATTTAACATAAACTGTATTATAACTTAACTATAAATATTTATTATATGAGCTGATTTTAAAAACAAGGGGCGGAAATATGACTATATTTAACATTTTAACCCTTATAGGCGGACTTGCACTTTTTCTTCTTGGTATGAACACAATGGGTTCAAGCCTTGAAAAAATGAGCGGCGGTAAGCTGGAGGGAATACTTGAAAAAATGACCAACACCAGAATAAAGGGTGTTCTGCTCGGTATGGTTGTTACAGCTATAATACAATCCTCAGGCGCAGTTACGGTTATGGTAGTCGGCTTTGTAAACAGTGGTATTATGGAGCTTAGCCAGGTTATCGGCATTGTTATGGGTGCTCACGTCGGTACAACGGTTACTGCGTGGATTTTATCACTGGCAGGTATTGAGGGTACAAATGTTTTTCTGAGTCTTTTAAAGCCCAGCTCTTTTGCCCCTATTCTCGCATTTGTGGGTATTATTCTTGTGATGTTCTTTAAAAATGAGAAGAAAAAGACAGTCGGCTCCATTCTTCTCGGCTTCGGTACGCTTATGATTGGTATGACAACAATGAGTGATGCTATGGCGGTTCTTAAAGAAATACCTGAATTCACAAGCATTTTAACTAAATTTTCCAATCCTCTGCTGGGTGTTGCAGCAGGTGCAGTGTTAACTGCTGCTATTCAGAGCTCCTCTGCATCAGTAGGTATTCTGCAGGCACTTTCAACAACCGGTGCAATCACCGTTGGTGCTGCATTCCCCATTATTCTGGGTCAGAATATCGGTTCCTGTGTTCCTGTTTTGCTGTCATCAATCGGCACAAATAAAAATGCCAAAAGAACAGCAGGTGTTTATCTCACCTTCAGTGTTATAGGTGTAATTGTTGCAATGGCACTCTTTTATGGTGCTGATGCTTTATTCGGTCTGCCGTTTATTCAGAATACTGTAAGTCCAATCAGCATTGCTGTTATTCATACCTTATTCAATGTGTTTGCCACAATTATTCTGTTCCCCTTCGGCAAGCAGCTTGAAAAGCTTATGTGCCTGATTATTAAGGATAAGGCAGAGGATAAAAAGTCAGAAAAATCTGAAAAATCAACAGAAACAGCACTTGTTGATGAAAGATTCATTATTACACCTTCCTATGCACTTGATAAAACCAAGGAAAAGTGTGACGAAATGGCTGTTCTTGCACAAAAGAATATTCTTCTGTGTCTTGATTTTATCAAGATGTATAACAGAAGCAAGGATGAAAAAATCAAGTCAAACGAAAAGCTTATAGATAATTTTGAGGATGAGCTTGAAACCTATCTTGTCAGAATCAGTACGATGGATCTGAGTGTTGATGATTCAATGCGTCTGAGCAAGCTGTCACACGCAATCGGTAACTTTGAACGTATCGGTGACTATGGCGTTAATATTTTAAAGACAAAACGCAAAATGCATAAGGACAAAATCCATTTCAGTGATGATGCGAACAGAGAACTGGATATAATGGCGCGTGCCGTTAAGGAGATTGTGGAAAACTCTACTACTGCCTTTATTAATGATGATATTGAGCTTGCAAGAACAATTGAACCCCTTGAGCAAGTTATAAACAATCTGAAAGCAGAGCTTCGTGCAAAGCATTCAAAACGAATGGAAGAGGGCGAGTGTTCTGTTGAAAACGGTATGCTGTTCTTTGATATTGTAAATTCCTTTGAACGAATTGCGGATCACTGCTCAAATCTTGCCGTGTGCATTATTGAGCTGTCACAGGGCAGCTATCAGACCCACAGCTATCTTAAAGGGGTTAAGACCGCTGATAACAAGACATTTATGGAGAATTTTGAAAATTATCTTAATAAATATTCAGTTCAATAAGGTAATGTATTATGGATGAAAAGCAACTTGTTTATATTGTTGAGGATGACACCTCTATCCGTGAGCTTGAAATGTATGCACTGAAAAATGCATCGTTTGAGGTTATGGGTTTTGCGGACGGCGGTGAGCTTATGTCAGCGCTGGAGAGCAGAGTCCCCGATATAATACTTCTTGATATTATGCTGCCTAATGAGGATGGACTTGATATTCTGAACAAAATCAGAAGCTCTGTACTTTACTGTAATATTCCTGTTGTTATGGTTACTGCAAAAACAAGTGAAATTGACGCAGTCAAGGGTCTTGATATGGGAGCGGATGACTATATAACCAAGCCCTTTGGCGTTATGGAGCTGGTGTCAAGAGTGAAGGCAATACTGCGGCGTCTTGACCGTGGCAAAAAATCAGTGCTCAGGTATAAAAGCATTGTGCTTGATGAAAATCGTCACACGGTTCTTGTTGACGGTGCCGAGATAGAGCTTACCTATAAAGAGTACGAAATACTAAAACAGCTTATCAGAAATAAGGATATTGTTCTCTCACGTGACAGACTTATGGAGATTGTGTGGGGTTATAATTTTGAACAGGGCAACAGAACAGTTGATGTTCATATTCAGTCACTGAGGAAAAAGCTTGGTGCAGCAGGTGAATCTATAAAAACAATCAGAAATGTCGGTTACAAGGTTGGTGATTAAATGACCGGACAAACCTTGAAAAAGCTGCTCGGATTTGGATTTTTTTTGATATTTATAACTGCGCTGCTTATTGTGCTTGTATTTCAGTCGTATATTGATGAACTCAGCACAAAAAAAATAGCAGAGCTTGCAGCGGCTGTTATTGCAGTATTGGTTGCAGCCGTTGTTTGTGCGGTAATTGTAAGCCTAAAAATTACAAAAAGCATTGTTGAGCCCATTGAAAAGCTTGGTGAAAATCCTGATAATGTTGAGGCACTGAAGGAGTTTCGTGAGCTGCAGCCCTTTGTGTCTGAGCTTAAAGAACAAAAGAAAAAGCAGCGTGCACTCAGCAAGCAGAAAAAACAGTTTACTGCAAATCTTTCGCATGAGTTAAAAACCCCGCTGACTTCTATTGCAGGGTATGCCGAGCTGATTGAATCGGGCATTGCCAAAGAAGAGGATATTAAGCCCTTTGCTGCAACAATAAGGAAACAGGCACTTCGTCTTGTGTCGGTAAGCGAGGATATTATAAAGCTTTCCCAGCTCGAGGAAAATGATGAGGAAAACACCGTCAGCTTCAGTTCGGTTGACCTTTATGAAATCGCAGGCAGATGTGTAGAGGCTTTGTCAATTAATGCAAAGCTCAGGAGCGTTTCCATTTCACTGGACGGTGAAAGTGCTTTTGTTAACGGCAATTCCTCCTTGCTTGAAGAGCTGATTTATAATCTTTGCGATAATGCTATCAGATATAATCAGGATAACGGCAGAGTTGATATTCATATTACATCTGATGAAAATGGTGCAGTGCTGACAGTTGAGGATACGGGAATTGGTATTGAAGAAAAATATCAGCAGCGTGTTTTTGAGCGCTTTTTTAGAGTGGATAAAAGCCGAAGTAAGGAGACAGGCGGCACAGGTCTGGGGCTTGCAATTGTCAAGCATATAGCCCAATTGCACGGTGCAAAGCTCAAGGTTGACAGTAAATTAGGCGTTGGAACGAAAATATCCATATTTTTTAGTAAATAAAATCAAAAAATCTATTGAAAAATATTGCGTTTTAGTATATTATAGAAAAGTAATATACTATAATAGTAATACACTGTAAAAAGGGGAATTTATATGAAACGCAAATCAGGACTTAAAACACTAAATATTATTTTATCACTTGTGCTTGTTGTTTGTATTGTTGCAACCGTTGTTATGGTTTCAAAGCCTCTTCCGGTTGAAAGCACAGCAACTGAGGAGAACACAGGTGACACTGCAGTGATTGAAGCTTTTGCAGCAGGTACATACGGCGGAAAAGAATTCAAGTCAATTGAAGATGTTGTTAATTATTATAATGAGTGTTATGCATATACAAAGACATTAACTGCCGAGTATGACGAAAACGGCGAAGCAAAGACTTTCTATAAGCTGGTTGGTGATGAGTATCTTAATATTTCCAATCTTCTTGTTGAGGGCAAGTCAAACTCAATGCTTGACGGTCTTGTTCCCGGTATCGCAGGCGGTTTGTTCAAAGGCAACGTAATCGGTTTGTCACCTTCAGGCAGCCGTACTCCGGGTTCTGACACAAGAGCCGACGGTGCTATGGATTGTTCTGTATCTCATTTAACTGCTGATGATGTTCTTGAAGCAAATGTTGTTGACAGCGGAAACAATAAAATTACAATTACAATTCAGCCAAAGGCAGCTATTCTTTCTATGCCCGGCGAGGATTCACAGGGTCGTTTCTTTAACTCACTCGGTGACATTTCATCAGTAGTTGAGTCAATTGATGTTCTTTCTTTCTCAAGCGGTACAATCAATGATAACTTTGTAGTTAATTATAAGGGCGGTACAGGTAAGGTTGTAATTGATACAACAACAAATGAGATTGTTGAGGCTGATTTTGAAATGAAGGTTCACATTGATGTTAGCCACGCAAATGTTGCAGTTCTTAAAGATAAGAGTGCTTCACTTGACATTTCTTACACAAACCATTATCCTGCTGATGATGATTATCTTATGGAAAAGAAGCAGATTACAAGAAAGTAATTGAATAATCAAATAAAAGGCTGTCTTTGTGACAGCCTTTTATTGTTATGAGGATTAAAATATGATTGAAAAAAGATTGACAGAGCTTTATAACAGAGCCTATCAAAGGGACAGCATTACTTACAGTGAGTTCCTCAATCTGGAGGAACAGAGTATACTTGAAAACAGCTATCTTCCCTGTGAAAAATTTGGTGGTTATCCGACGGCGGAAAGAATAGTAGCCGCCTTTGGTAATAACATTGAAAAATCGGATTTTCCTATTGAGCTGTTAGAAATTTCCCCTGTATCAGAAAAGTTTTCCGACAACCTGATACATCGTGACTTTTTGGGTGGGCTGATGAATCTGGGCATAAAGCGTGAGATGCTTGGTGATATAATCGTGAACGGCAACACGGCTTATCTCTTTTGCCTTGAACAGGTAAAGGATTATGTTAGACAGAATCTGACGAGAGTTAAGCATACAACCGTTAAGGTTAAAGCCCTTGATGAATTGCCGCCGTATGCAGTCAGTGAGCCTGAAAATGTTGAGCTTATTGTTCCTTCTCTCAGACTTGATGCGGTAATCAGTGCAGTTTATAAGCTTTCGAGAAAGAATAGCTGCAATCTGATTAATAGTGACAAGGTTTTTATCAACAGCAGGCAGATAAAAAATACCTCCTGCCTTATTAAGCAGGAGGATATAGTATCTGTTCGCGGTTTGGGTCGTTTTAAGCTTGTCAGTGAGCTTAGAAAAACCAAAAAGGACAGACTTGTGATATTAATTAAACGATATTAGGTTATTCTTCAGGGGGCTTTTCACCATTATCGAATTTACCGTCAAGCGCATCAAGACAAAGATCTACAAAATCAGTATCCATTTCATCAGGATCTTTTGCAAGCTCCTCATCCATCATCTGGTGCAGCTCTGCCACGGTGAACCATTCGCCGTCGTCCTTATCATATATAATATGTTTAAATGTCTCAAGATCCATTCATCCCATCCCTTTCTGATAAATAAAAAAGTGCGTGACAGAGCCACGCACAAAAAACACCGGCTCTCTTGTCGCCAAACAAAGTTAAACACAAATTCCAAATGGAACAATGCTAAAAGCCAGTATTTTTATCAAAAGATAAAAATATTCCATAGGAATTTATTATTAACTTTGTTTGGCACATTTATTATAGCATTATATAGATTTATAGTCAACAGCGAAAAGTGCACGAATCAATATCGTGCACTTTTCGCTATTTTAATTTCTGATACATTGTATAAATATCGCCTTCAGTCAGCGGTATGGGATTTCTTGTCATAAGCATTGACATACTTTTTTTCGTCAGCTCTCTGATTTGTTCATCTGTAACACAGCCGATTTCCGACAGTCTGGTTTTCATTCCCATTCTTTTTTTCATTGCATGAATTTCGTCAGCCATTGCGTAGGGGTTTTCAAAGCCGCAGTCTTTTGCAAGTGCTGTTATGCGTCCGTCAGCATCAGCATTATCGGCATTGAATTTAATAAAGTAATCAAGTGTGAAAGCACAGGCTTCTCCGTGAGGCACACCATAAATATTAGTCAGTGGAAAAGAGCAGGCGTGTGAGCCTGTTGTGCGGGGGTGTGAAAACGCAACTCCTGCTACAATTGATGCCTCTGCCATTTTTTCTCTTGCCGCTAAATCATTGGGATTGTTGTATGCTTTCTCCAGCCACTCAAAAACAAGCCTTGCACTGTAAATTGAGCAGGCTGTGCATACAGGCTGGTGAATTGTCGCCCAGTAGCTTTCAACAGCGTGTGCCAGAACATCAAGTCCTGTTGATGCCGTAATCTGCTTTGGCACAGTGAGCGTAAGCTCAGGGTCAATGACAGCAATTTTTGGATACATTGCAGGATCGTTCATAGGATTTTTCAGATTCAGCGCAACATCCGTCAGCACAGAAATATTGGTTACTTCACTTGCCGTTCCCGAGGTTGTGGTAACGGCAATCATTGGTATGGCTTCATTTGCATGAATTGCTTTGCCTCCTGTGTGGTATGAACGGATAACATCGTCACCCTTTGCAATTGCACAGGCAGCCTTGCAGCAGTCCATCGGTGAGCCGCCGCCCAGTGCCACAGCAAAATCGGCATCAAGCTCTCTCATAAGCTGAACGCAGCTGTCAACATTATCTGTTGTGGGATTCGGGCGGACATCACTGAAAATGCCTTTTATCAGTCCACCGCTCATCTTAACAAATTCATCAGCCGTGCCGTTTTTTGCAAAGCTTTTTGAGCAGACAAGAATGCCCCTTGTCCCCCCTATTTCATTAATATATTTTTCCAAATCTTTTCTTTTGCCGTTGCCGAAAATCAGCTTAACAGGCAGCATAAATTCCCATTCCATAAATTGTCACCTCTGTTTAATAGTTTATCATTTTTATCTGCAGTAATCAATAAATTATTAAAAATTGGCTTATTTAGGGCGTTGCAACCGTCGGTTGCGTCAAAATGGCAGGAACGTAAAGCGTGGTTTGTAGTAATTTGCTTTGATTTTGGTTAGAATTTGATTGTAGCTGAGGAAAGCGAAAATGAAAACCAATTAACATAAAAGGAGATATACTTATGAAACAAAATTTAACTGTAACTAAATCAGAGCATTTCGGAATTGCGAGAAAGATTGTATCAAATATGACCTCTGAAAGCTGGGAAACAATACCGCATGCAGTTGTTACCTTTGAGCCTGAGGTAAGTGCATTTTTAAATGTTATTAAGGAAATCAATGAGAATGCAACAAAGGAAACAAAGCTGACTCTTAATACCATTATGCTCAGAGTGATTGTTGAGGGGCTTAAGGCTTGCCCTGTACTGAATTCACATATTGATTTTAACAGAAAGCTTGTCAGAGGCAATGTGAAAACCTTTGAGGAAATTAATATTTCAATGCCAATGATTCTTAAAAGCGGTGAAATGATGACAATCAATATGCACGATATGCAGTCCAAAACCATGTCACAGATGAGAGATGCCATTGCCGAAAGTGCAAGACGTGCAAATAATTCCGATATGAATGAGGTTATGTTTGAGGTATCCCTTGACAATACCTTAACCGGTCTTGCACAGGGTAAAATTGTTCAGACGGTAAATCGTCTTATCGGTTCAAAAACAGGCAAGCATAAGGTTAAAACCTTAAAAGGCAAAGCAAAAAAAGAATATTATTCCATTCCTGAATGTGACAGACTCACCAAGCACGATATTGAGCAGGGCACAATAACGGTTTCAAATCTCGGCTCCATATGCAGGGACTGGGAAGGTGTCTGCACGATTCTTGAAATTATTCCGCCGCAGGTTTGTGCAATTGCAATTGGTTCATTGCAGAAGCTGCCTGTTGTTAAAAATGATGAAATTGTTGTTGGCACAAAGCTGCCGCTTACCATTGCTTTTGATCACAGGGCACTTGATATGGGCGATGTTACGCCGTTTATAAATAAGCTCAATGAAATATTCAGAAATCCTGAGATAATTAAGGAATGGGTTTAATACATTAATTCTATTGACTTTTTTCATTTAACTGTTATTATAGAAATAGGATAATATATCCAAATTCTATTAAGGTTAGGTGATTGTTATGGGTAAGTATGACGGTACACAGACACAAAAAAATTTAGAAGCTGCTTTTGCAGGTGAATCACAGGCGAGAAATAAATATACATATTTTGCGTCTGTTGCTAAAAAAGAGGGATATGAGCAGATTTCCGACCTTTTCTTAAAAACTGCAAACAATGAAAAAGAGCATGCAAAAATGTGGTTTAAAGAGCTGAACGGTATCGGCAATACTGCAGAAAATCTTGCAGCGGCAGCTGACGGTGAGAACTTTGAATGGACAGATATGTATGAGGATTTTGCAAAAACAGCCGAGGCTGAGGGCTTTGACGAGCTTGCAGCAAAGTTCAGACTGGTTGCAGCAATTGAAAAGCATCACGAGGAAAGATATCGTGCTCTGTTAAAAAATATTGAAACCGCTCAGGTTTTTGAAAAAAGCGAGGTTAAGGTTTGGGAGTGCAGAAACTGCGGTCATATCGTAGTGGGTACAAAGGCTCCTGAGGTTTGCCCGACCTGCAATCATCCGCAAAGCTTTTTTGAAATCAGCGCAGAGAATTATTAATAATGTATCATAAAAAAGAGGTGTATTTTCTACACCTCTTAGACTGTTGATAAAGTGGGCTGAACCACGCACAAAGATTAATCAACAGAAAATTTACCGATTTATATGATTGTAGAGCAGAGGCTTGCTTCTGCCGCCAAAACAATTTAAAAGCCTTGCAACTTGAACAATTGCAAGGCTTTTGTGCGTTTTTCGCCTTTTGCTCGGGGGCAGTACCATCGTACAGCTCCCACTCGCAAAAAACG